>Ga0209347_1000106_pt1 | contig 240585 bp, 202 predicted proteins | sample AutmiccommuBRH23_FD_187382 | JGI IMG/M metagenome (GOLD analysis project Ga0209347, IMG submission 187382) | Deep subsurface microbial communities from Mt. Terri, Switzerland - Autotrophic microbial communities BRH/23 (SPAdes) (version 2) | ecosystem: Environmental > Aquatic > Deep subsurface... | reverse complement strand
ATAACCGGTTGGGATTGAGCGTTGTATTTCGGGATGAAACTAAAATTTCGGAATTGGTGCGTGACACCAAAGAAGGCAATCTCACTGTTTTAACTACTGGCACCTTGCCGCCGAATCCGACTGAACTGCTGGCATCTGAAAAAATGGATCGATTTCTGGAAGATACAAAAGCAGCCACTGATCTGGTAGTGATTGACTGCTCACCGTTTATTGTCGCAGACGCAGCAATACTCGCAGCGAAAGTTGACGCCATCTTGTGGGTTGTACGGATAGGGCATACCCGCCGCTCGCATATTAAAGCAATGAAAGAGCAAGTTGCGCGTACGGGGGCGCGCATTGCCGGTGTGGTCGTTAACGGGATAGCAGAGAGCAGCACATACTATACAAGTTATTATCGATCGGCGTATTTCGACCAACCCGATGGTGCTCACCGGGAACCAGCTCGAAAAACATCCACCAGGAAACGGGCTCTCCCTGCAGAAAAGCAGGCGAATCCAAAATAAGGCCGGACTATTTATAAGACAAAAGCGGATCCAATCTACTTTGGACCCGCTTTTTTGTTTAAATACGCTCTCAAACTTTTCCAGCAGCCGAATTATTTTAGAAAAACGCCAGATGAAACTTAACCAAACCCAACTTTTTTCCAGGCGTTATACTCATGTAATGCGCTGGTTTAGAGTCCGATTTGTGCAAGCTACATATAGCGAATGACTCAGTTATCCCCATAGGTGATAATCAAGGTCGGGCGCCCAGTCTCGTTCCAGTCGCCTGTCTCGGATGTCGTGAAGAGTTTTCCACTGTGCATGGCAGTATCGCTGGAATACAATGCCAACCGGGCAGGTTGTTGGCTTCGATACGCCTGGTCTACAGCTCGGCTGACATCCCATGTACGAGGCGCGCACGGCCAGAGATACTGGTTTGTACCATTACTGCAATCAACCAGTGGCACGACAATATGATCGAGGTTCTCAAATGCCATGGGTGCATTGTTCCAGGTTATATCGGATTCATTCCATTCATCATCAATTGAAAAAACATGTACAACTGAATACTCGGCCAATTCCGTCGGGCCGTTATTACCCCAGTGATGCAGGATCAAAGAGGCTGATAAGATAGTTTTTCCCGATGGGATCTGATCAAGAGGAAAGGTAACAAAATATTTCGCGAAACAAGGCCAATCCGCTACATCACCTTGATTTTGGATATTCAGAGATTCCGCATCTCCAAAATTAAGATTGCCCCACAGATTCCAGATGAAATAGGAATCACCGGGGCACAGATTGTCTACAGTTCCACCGATGGCTGCATCAGGCACAATTGAATTCTCAATCCCCTGGCGAATCATGATCGTGCCTGTGACTGGCAGGGAGGGGGGCTGGTGTTTGGGGATTCCGAAATGCAGCTCACCCCATGTGCGCGGGTCATTCAATTGAGAATTTTCAGGCCATCTGCCGGGAGCAATGGGACTCCCGAGCGTATCATCTCTGTCATACACAATTAATCCAACCTGCCAGATTGTGCCGGCAGGAGGTGTTCCGGAAAGCCCCAGGCTGCTGTAGGGCAGGCTGAATCGCATCCACCAGCCGTCATCTTCGATGGTGTTGTTGAGGGCATCTCCTCGCCAGTTGGATACAGTCGTTAATCCCAGATCAACTGCATCCCAGGTGGATCCATTCCCGCGGTAGAACTTTTGATAATTTTGCCGATCTTCCCAATGATTGAGCATGGCGTCAATCCGGTAACTATTGCGCGTCGGAGTGGATGACGGGGATGAATCCAGCTTAAACAGCAAAGTTACCGAGTCCCAGTTGGAAAAGGTCGCCGGGTTTGGAGCAGTCGTCTTGTCATACCACAGCAAACGGTCAAACACCTCGACATGAAAAACCACGCGATTGTTCTCGTACCGCACACGGACGTCCGTGTAGTTTTCTTCCGGTGTCACTTTGCCGAACCAGAAAATGGCCGAATCTCGCAATGGATCGTCGGACACGGTGGGATCTACAAAAGGCGCATTGACTCGGCGAACGTCAGAGATTGGACTGCTGCCTCCTGGAGTGTTCAGGAGCGGAAGATAGACCCAGGTATCCTCAGCAGTGTCTGAAGAAGATTGCTCAGGCATGGGCTGGTCCTGTTGGAAATCCGCCAGCACAATCTGCAGGGGATTGATGAAGAGTACACCGACAAATACAAGAATCAAGCTTCGTAGAGAAATTTTCATGGGTACCTTGATGAGTTACAATTAAAGTATGTATCTCTGCATTATTATTGGTTTATGCAAATCATTATGTTTATTGTTATGATTGATTTTAGCAGGTTGGGATCGCGAAATACCTTACAAATTTCTTATATGTTGCTTAAATCTCTGGGGAAAGAGATTATGACTCTTAAATCCACAGAATGTAAAAAAACCAGCCTGAGCTGGACTGCTGGAAAGTGCCTGTCTATTACCCTTAGAGAAGTGCTATATATGGGACAACGGCAGTACTGTGATGGAATGACTTACGGCAACCACTCTGCTTCTAGCACCTTGATCGGAGCCTTCAATGAATCTGCCCAGGCAGAACCAATTGCATCGTATCCATCTGCATGATAATGCAAGCCGTCTTTCGCATAGTAATTATCTGGAAAAGTATCTGACAGTTGCGCCAGCCCTGGCCCTGCCTGGGCAAAATTGATCCATAGGCGCAAGCCGTCTTGTTCGATGATATGCTGCCCGAACTCGACAAATAGACCCGTCTCTGCATCCAGATAGCCATTCGAAGCGACCAGTTCGTCAATGCGCAAGTTAATATCATCGATCAAATCGTTCGTGGCTTGCAGGTCTTCGGATGAGATGAATGATCCCAGGCGTACATGAGGGAAATGCGCTAAATAAGTTACTTTATCAAACGTGGCAAAATATGCGATTAGTTTACCTAGATTCAGGGAATATATGTCAATGTCGAACGGAGGCTTATTGTTCTGTTCTGCGAAGACATCTGCGCCGATCAACATGAGCACCACAGGATTGGCAGGGTTGTTCAGTTCTTGCTGCACGACAGGGAAGAAACGGAGTTCTTCCAGCCATTCTGTGGTCGTGGAGCTTGGTACAGAAGTGTTCAGCATGGGATCGTCTGCGTCAGGATTGCAGTATTCCACTGTAACGCCGTCAACGATCTGTACGAAAAATGGTGAGAGAATGCTGTGGCCTCGGTCCAGGTCGGCTGAAGTAAGAATGCCAGTATCGGTGGATAATTGTTCGCTGAAGGGCCAGCGGTCAACGCAAATATCTTCAAACGTGTTGGTACCCTGAAATTGGCTGCCGTAACTTATACTATCACCGATCATAATGTAGCGACCGGTCTCCGGTACATGTATCGTGACCCCGCCGTCCGCAGCCGCATATTCAGTGATTTCAGGCGTGTTCAATAAAGGAAGAAAGATCCAGGCGTCTTCCGGGGCCTCTGAAGCTGATTGTTTGTGATCTGTCTGGCTACTAGCGAGGTTTGTCTGCCCGAAAATGATGGGGCTAAAGAAAAATAAAGTAACTACAAGAATTGAAAATGTACCAGGAGTGATCTTCATGGAGACCTTCACTGTAAATTTAGTTAAACAACTTAGAATTGGAAGATTCAATCATCTCGGGTACGTATGAACCATCCCGATCAATATAGTATTATTCACGGTGAAATTGTCCTCAATCAGGATTATACCAGCGCGTAGTAAAGTGATTTGTGAGTTCTACCAGTGTAGTGTAAAATGAACATACGCAGGATCGCCTGATTACTCTCCTTTGATTCCTATGGTTACTGGAAACGCCGCCCACACATTAAATCTGGTCAGGCACTTTTCTGAGCTGCCTGAGCATGTACAGGCAGCTATCCTTCAGGTGGCTGTCTGCAGAAGCTACGAGGCCGGGCAGGTGATATTTTTGCAGGGTGAACCCGCCGACCGGCTGTATATCCTGGAATCGGGCTGGGTAAAATCTGTGCGAATGTCACCGGATGGGCGCGAACAAGCATTGCTTTTTTTGCATCCCGGGGAAGTATTCGGAGATGTTGCTGTTTTTACAGACGTCCCTTATCCGGGGACTGTTTTGGCACTTGAGCCAGTTAAGTTGTGGAGCATCTCAAAGCTTGAGGTTATGCGATTAATCAGGCAGCATAACGAGCTTTCAGTTGCCATCATCCGCCGGTTGAGCGAACGTATATTGTATTATGTCAGTCTGGTTGAAGACCTTTCTTTGCGCAGTGTTGAGGCGCGCCTGGCAAGTACACTGCTTCAGCATGCAGAAGAGCAGGATGGAAAATTGATTGTCCCTCGCCGGCCTTGGACAACGTTAGATGAAATGTCAACCCGTCTTGGGACAGTCAGAGATGTCCTGGGTAGAGTACTGCGATCACTGGAGCAGGATGGAATATTGCATGTCGAACGCCAGGGGATATTTATCCTTAAACCGGAAGAGCTGGAAGTGCGTGCCAATCGATAGTTGACAAGACTTGAGTCGTATACAAATATTGTGACAGCCTGTATTCTTTATAAATACAGGTTTTTTTTATCATGACAAAAGAGCATTTAGTCTGTGGCTGTTGGATCTACCAGTTTTTGAGCTGTCTCTGGTTCTTTCTTGCCGTAATGTTCGAGTATGGAGGGTAGGAATAGGAAGAACAGGGCGCCTAATGCTAACAGCGCTCCGTAAAGGTAATCGAGGGTCGCTGTGCGGATCACCTGAGTGGGTGCGTCGATAGCCAGAATTGCCAGGGTGGCTATCAAAGCCAGCCACCAACCACTGGCTTTACGCAGCGCCAGAAGCGGGATGGCAATGATTAACATCAATGTGGCGATCCAGTCCACTTCGCCGACCCAGGTGAGGATCCAGTATTCCAGCCCCTCGAACAAAGGTTTTCCAGGGCGCACCATGAGCATTCTTTGGCTGCCAATGCCAAGTGTAAAACTGTGTGTGGCTAACATGCCGATAAAAACCATGGTGCCGAGTTCGATCAATTTCTTGGAGCGTTTGCCAGCGCGTAATAATATCGTTGCAGCAAAGCCCACCAGTCCTACCCAGGAGATGACCATGGGCAGTGGAAAACCCCCGACCCAACTGATATATGGAAGGAACATGAACATCCCGCCGATCGAAGGCATTGCATAGGCTGTCAATGCGACCGGATAAGTCCATTCTTCTCCCTGATAGATCTTGGCTGCAATAGCAAGTAAGGCGATACCTGCGATAAAAATTACTGCACGCCAAACCGGGTAGAACAATCCAAAGATTGGTAGTCCGCTGGAGTATTGAGGTTTATCCTTGGCTACTACCATGAGCTCGGTGAGCACCCTCTCCAAGGATGTTTGGGTGATGACAGGTGCAATAATCACGCAAAAGACCCCTACTAAGATTGCCAGCACAGCCATCCAGGTGCGGGCATTGTTTGAAGACTCTTTCATGGCAGACCCTCCTTATGTCCAATATAATATCGTGTTTATAGATTGGTTACTATAATACTGTGTTAGTTATAGCATTTGTGGAACTGGTTGTCATTGCGTTAAGATAACCTAGCTCCGAGGGGAAACAATTTATGGAAACTACTTTGTTTAATTCCATTTTTGTCGGCTTAAATCCAGATCAGCTTATACAGATCGAGCGTCTGGCAATCCGGCGGAATTACCAGCGCGGCCGGTTCATCTTTTACCAGGGGGAGATGTGGCCCTATTTATTTCTTATCGAGAGTGGTGTGCTTTCAGCAGTCAAAGAGTCTGTCGAAGGACGCAGCCTGGTAATGGGTAAATTTTCAAAGGGGGATGTGTTTTGGGGGATGAGTTTCTTTAAGCCAGAACTAAGCTCACCGGTCTCATTAATGGCAGTCGAAGATAGCCAGTTTGTACTTTGGGAGCGTGACAGCCTGCTGCCTTATTTAATAAATAATGGGGAGGTTGCCTGGGGTTTGTGCAATCTATTAATCGCACGTATGCACAAAGCCAGCACAATGGTTGAAGAGCTTGCTTTCCAACCGGTGGCGTGCCGTCTGGCACGCCTGCTGCTGGATAATTTTAAAGAAAGCCCGGATGGTTGTCTTGCTCGTAATCTGACGCTTGATGAAATGGCGGCTTATATCGGGACGACACGTGAGATGGTTTGCCGTATCCTGTACAGGCTGGCGGATGAAAAATTGATCGAGGTGACACGTACAGAATTCTATTTGTCTGACCAGGCTGGTCTGGTAAAGCTGGCTGGGCGTTGAATAAGACTTTAGTCATATACAGAAGATGCCTTTTTGTGTAAATTAATCAATGGAAGAGATGAGGGAGGTCCTGAAACCACACATGGCAGACCTGAGCCAGGACGAACAATTAAGACAGGAGGTGTTGGAGGCACTGCAATCCAAAGGCTTGCTTGATGCAGCTGGTTTGCGGGTTGGAGTCCTGGATGGGATCGTTCATCTGGCCGGTGATGCTTCATCTCGAGCAGCGTGGGAAGCGGTTGAGCAAATAGCCAGCAGTGTAAATGGCGTGCGGGGTGTGGTAAACCGTATCCAGGCGCCCGGTGCGCCATCTCCCTCGCGCACGATTCAGCTTGAATTTGATGAAAGGAGACCATAATTAAATAACCATGCATCTTCCCATTGAGCCGATCGATGATCTGTTTCGGTTGGAATCATTCTCGATATAAGGAGCTGGATCATGAACCTGTTTTCTTTTGATAATCTGGTCTTATTATTGACGGGTTTAGCAGCCATCTATTTAATCTGGCGATTTAGCCAGCGGTACTCAGCGAATAAAAATCTGTATGATCTTTACTACATACTGGGTTTTACGGTGCTGTTAGTCTCAGGCTTGCTATTGATCTTCCTGGGCTTTGATATATTAGCCTCGCCAAGGGTCCTGACCGTTGCCAGCCTGATCCCCTTCGGAATCTCTGTCGGGCTTGTGCGTCAATACTTCCCCCAATGGACACGCCCCTATTTATGGTTCGCCACGCTCGGACTGCTGGCGGTTGCGATCACCAGCATCGGTGGCATGGATTCCCTGAAAAAAGTAGCCGTGCCACTATTCCATGGTGTGGCAGGGCTGATTATTTTCCTGGGCCCATTCATAACCAAAAAGGCAGCCAGTGGATTTCCTTGGGTGGGGATTGGTGGTGTTTTGATCGGTTTGGGGGGCATCGCCCTGGCGTTCTTGACGATGGGGCGCCAGTTGTTGTTCTTCAGCCAGGATTTTGTAATGCTGATCCTTGCTCCGCTCCTGCTGCTGATGACCCTGGCGTTTGTCTGGGGCTTTACCCGGGATATCCTGCGGCCGAGGGCGTGAATAAATTGAGTTCCCTTGAAATTAAGGTTTCTCAGTCAGGTTTTCAAGGGCTGCTCGATCGATAATCTTAAAGTTTGCCCGGCTGAGCTCAATCAGTTCATCGCTGTGGAACTGGTAAAGCACCCGGCAGACGACTTCCTGAGATGAAGCCACGGTCGCTGCGATCTCACCTAAAGTCATCTCGCGTTGAACAGGTTCGTTCTCCTGTCCGCCAGATTGATCAAGTAGTAAGCGGGCCAATCGCCCGGCAACAGGACTGAAAGCCAGGCCATAGATGACTTCACGTGCTTTGCGCATGGTACTGGTCTGTCGTCCCAGGAGCGCCCATAAGACAGCTGGATTCCGATTGAGGACAGGTGTAAGGACGGCCTGGGACCAGAGATAGATCTGAGAAGGCATGGTTGCCGTCAAGAAGCCGGGCATGGGCTGTTTGTCAAACAGGGTGTGTGCCCAAAATGATTCACCATGCCTGATGCGAAACAAGACTTGTTCGCGCCCACTCAGCGATAGGATTGCCCACCGCAACTCACCACGGGAGATGAAAGCAGCATATGGCCATTCTTCGCCCTGGTGACAAACGAATTCACCGCGTTGGATTTTATGAAGGATCGCTTGCTCAGCAAGAGACTCGATTTCTCTGGAGGGTAGCATCTGGAAAATCTCATCTTTGGCGAGCATCTGGGAGAGCGTTAGCAATGGCTGCCTCCGTAAATAATTTAGCAGAGTGAACGAAAAAAGTACTGTAAAAATCGATATTTTGACTTAAGTCAATGCAGATTTTATGATACCCGATTATAGTCAAAATGACCATTAAATTGGAGGGTGGATAACCACCTTCTATTATGCCGCCTTGTGGAAAGGCTGCCAGATGGTCGTTACAGGTTGAAAGGAGCACTGATAAATGCAAGGAGTCAAAGAACGTTTCAACTATCTGTTCAGTTCCACGCGCGGCCTTTCTATGGTAGCCATTGGCCTGATCGCCCTGGTTTCTGCGGTGTGGGGGACGCTTTCAGGTCCACTGGCAGAGCTGGGTGTGAAAGAGTTCATGATTGATTTACTGGGCATGAACATCCTTCAGGCTGAGCGGGAAGGTCGTATGATCACGCTTTATCACAGCATAGCGATGACTGTGGTGGCGATCCTGGTTTACTTTATCACCGGCATTATATCGATGAAAGAGCACGAGCGAGTCAAAATTAATGCCACGGTGACCGTCGGCTATTTGATGGTCATGTTCTTTGGCCTGGCTTTTGGTTATTTTGGCCATAACTGGATTTATCACGGCTTGTTCATTTCGGGACAGGCGCTGGTCTTCTGGGCCGGAGTATTGTTGGCAGCAGCTCTCTGGCCGTGGCGCAAAGAATACTATATATCCGATACTGCTTACGCCCGTACCCGGAGTGGTTTAGATCTCGAGCGCACCGCATTTTTTGTGGTTGCTGTTGCCATGTTGGGATCAGCTTTTTTTGGGGCGATTGCAGGCATGTACTATGGCAATGGTTTTGAAACCTTCCTGGCCGAAACCACAATCCGCGAACCTCACAAAACTATCCTGCAAAAATCAATTATCGGACATCTACATATTATGTTGGCGTTGTTGACAACTGGCGTATCCCTGGTGATTGGGCGCTGGTTGGATTTCAAAGGCATCTGGCAAAAAATGGCCATGCCCCTCTATATCGTTGGATCAGTGATCTTGACTTTTGGAGCCTGGTCGGTGATGGTTGTAGAGTGGGCGCATACCACGATTTATATTGGCTCGACCTTCATCTTGTTAGGCGCTTTATTTTTGGTGATTTCTAGCTTTGGGGTTTTGATCCGCGCAGGATTGGAAAAGCGTGGACTCAAGAAAGCAGGCTTATTCACAAGATTGGCAGCCCTGGTGGATGATCCATTAAAGTTTGGATCATTATGGCAAATGATCTTCATGAACTTCACAGTCAGTGGGGTGGGTATATTCATGGCGGTCAAGCTTGACGAAATGATTCGCGTTTGGCCATATCGAGATGAGCGCATCCTCCTGGCAGGACACTGGCATATTCTGGCCACGCTGACGGCTACGGTAATGCTCTTCTATTATGCAGATCTGATGGGCTTGCAAGGAAGGGCGCGCAAGATCTTTGGCTGGGCGGTGATAATTTTCTCGGATCTGGCATTTGGCTCCGTGACCATCTTTGGCATGAAACGCTTGTTTGTGGATGAAGCCAGCCAGCAGCCGACTGTAGACACCTTGATGGTTCTGGCAGATCTGGCTCTGGTGATCGTTCTCTTAGCACTGGCCGCTTTCCTCATCTGGCTGCTGGTCGATTTCTTCTCGAAAAATGGGCGGTGGAAAAAGGATGTCAATTTATCATCTTCCCAGGAGGTGAAGGCATGAAACGCACAACAATCCTGATCGCTTTCCTGGCATTTGTGCTCATCGGTTGCGCACCCATACTCTCGCAATCGAATCCACCTCTGGTTGTGGATACTGGTGTTGATCCTGAGAGCTGGGCTTTGATTCCAGCCGGTGAATTCTTCGCAGGTCAGTTTAATCATACCCAGACCATTGACCATGATTACGAAATGATGGTCACCCTGGTGACGAATACGCAGTTTGCTGAATATCTGAATGCCTCACTGGCTGACGGAACGCTCAAAGTGGATGGCGAGTTTATCGTTGGTTATCATCCGGGTGAAGAATTTCACGCCTATGAGCATGAAATGGAAATCCCTGCTGGGGATTACCCGCATGTTCCACTGGCTGACGACAGCCTGCGCATTGATCAATCCGACGGTATCTTCTCTGCACGGGCTGGCTACGAAAACCACCCGGTGGTGATGGTTAGCTGGTTTGGAGCAAACGCCTACTGTGATTACTATGGTTGGCGATTACCTACCGAGCTTGAATGGGAGAAAGCCGCTCGAGGCACCGATGGGCGTCCTTTCCCCTGGGGCGAGGAATTTAATAATGCGCATGTCAATGCCTACTTCAGCCGTGACCCGTTTGAATGGACTTTAGGTAAAGCCGGGGATACCACACCGGTTGGCTTTTACAATGGGCAGATTTATGAAGGCTACCAGACTGTCGATTCACCCAGCCCATACGGTTTGTATGATATGGCCGGCAATGTTTGGCAGTGGACATTGGATGACCACCCTGATCAGCACTACCGATATATGCGCGGTGGCAGCAAAGCAGAATATGAATTTATGCTGCGCGTCTGGATGCGCAACAGCTCTGGTCCTGAATACATGAGCCCAAATGCTGGTTTTCGCTGTGTGAGATAATAGGTAGATTATGGCAACATCAGCCCAGACCCACAAGTTAGCTTCGCAATCAGTTTTCTTTCAAGCAGTGAAAACGAAATTAGGCCAGTACTGGAAGCTGATTAAAAGCCTGCAAACCGGATTATTACTGGCAACAGGTATGGCTGGATATGTCAGCTTTGCCTGTCCGGTAACCAATTTTTCCACTTTAGCTGCGTTGGCTGGCAGCTTGTTTCTGGCAATCAGCGGTAGCACGGTTTTAAATATGGTGTATGACCGTGATATCGATGCCAGGATGGGACGGACAACCGGGCGGCCCATCCCCTCTGGACAGATCAGCCCCCGCACGGGGCTGATCCTGGGGTTGGGGCTCTCGATAGCTGGCGTAGGCTGGGGGCTTGTTCTGCAGCCCCTGTTTGGGTTGGTCGTGTTTGCCGGTTTGTTTTTTGATGTAGTAGTTTACACCGTGTGGCTGAAGCGCCGCACACCCTGGTCGATTATCTGGGGTGGTATCTCCGGTGGTATGCCAGTGCTGGCTGGACGCGTTTTAGCGGTTGGGGAGATTGATGCAGTCGGCTTGCTGCTCGCTCTGGGAGTATTGTGCTGGATCCCCACCCACATCATGACCTTCAATGTACGCTACTACGATGATTACAAACGCGCAGGCGTGCCGACATTCCCCTCTGAATATGGCTTTGGGGTTACCCGGCTGATCATTGCTCTGGCAAGCGTACTGGCAGCCGGATCATTCGGATATGCTGCATTTCTGATCGGCCTGGACTGGGGTTATCTGCGCTTGCTTTCGGTTCTATCCGTGGGTATGTTCTTCCTGGCAGGGGTGAGCCTGATCAGGCCATCTGAGAAAGTGAACTTCGGTTTATTCAAGTACGCCTCATTGTATATGCTCAACACCATGCTGTTGATTCTTCTACAGGCGATATAATGGCCAAACTAACAATGCTCGACCGGATCTTGTTGCTGCTGACTGGCTTGTTGGCGGCCTATCAGGTTGTTGCGGGGATCGACGGAAAGCCAACCATGGTGATCGTCGCTTACACGGTTGCTTTTGGGGTGTTGTTGATTGCTGGTCTGCTTATCCTGATTATTGGAATGGAAATTTTGGATAGTTCGTTCGTGGCGATCGTCGCAACGTTGATCCCACTCAGCTTATCCTTAGGGATTGTTGCCGAGCACTTCCCGCAGTGGCAAACGACTTATCTGCTTCTGGTAGTGCCTGGCTTTCTATTCGTGTTGGTCACACGCCTGCTCATGCCCGGGAAACCCGCCACACTTTCTCTGATGGTTGTACATGGCATCTCCGGCCTCTTGATTTTTGGTCTGCCAATCTACCTGAGCCTGACTGGAAGGACACCGCTGGGATTTCTCCTGGTGGGCGTGGGCGGGGGTCTGATTGGTTTAGGCGGCCTTTTGTTGTCTTTCCTTAAAACAGGTCATCCCATTCTGGGTAGAAGCACGATTCTGGCGGTTCTACCAGGATTGCTGCTGCTGATGACGGCTGCCTTTGTGTTCGGGTTTTCCCTGGCATGAATACTCAACCCAGTGTTCAGTGGAGACTACGGCAGTTCCGTTACCGGTTGGTGGGTGTGCATTGCCTGCAGTGTGGACGTCCCCTTTTGTCCGGGCGTCTGACCTGCCCGTACTGTGCTCAAGTTAAACACCCCTATACACATGCTGATTTCAGTTCAGAGCCAGCCGCAGACATCAATCTTCTGCCCCTGCAAGCACTCAAATTACCATAAACTGCTTTCTGGCAAATAATTTTCTCAGGGTGCTGAGTAAATCCTGAAACCACCTTCGTAGGCTGCCAGGTACACATAACCATCCTGGTAGCGAACATCCCGCGCCCGTCCTGGTACAAGGATGTGATCGATCAAGGTGATTTGAGCTGGATTCGATATATCTACGGCATATAAGCCATTGGTCCAGTCTGCCAGATAAGCCACATTCCCATTAACCCACGCGCCGCGCACCGTGCCCCCTGTACGATATTGACCCACTTTTACTGGCTGGGAAGGATTGCTTAAATCCAGTATGACAAGGCCAGAGGTGCCGTCTGCGACATACAGGCGGTCGCCTGAGATATGTACGCCATAAGATGGCCCTAAGCCATTAGTCCAGGGAACCTCCTGTGGAAAATCTGGTTCAGTGAGATCAAAGATGCGCACTCCTGCGCCATAATCGGCCATAAAGAGCAAATTTCCATAAATGATCGTGTCTAGGGTCTGATCCAGGGTAGGAATCGTAGTGATTAAACGGGGATTTTCTGGATCAGAGACATCAAATATATGTAGTCCGCTGAGACGATCGGCGAGGTAAGCCCGGTCATTGTGGATCGTGACATCCCAGGCGGTTCCTGGTGTATCGTAAAAACCAACTTCAATCGGCTGGGCAGGATTTTGGATGTCAAAAATCCGTAACCCACTGTTGGAACCGCCGACATAGGCGAAACTTCCGGAAACCGAGACGCCATACGCCCGGGTTGGCGTAAGGTGGAAGCCAACTTCGAGTGGTTGAGTTGGGTCGCTGATATCGACGATCCGAAGGCCACCACCCAGGTCAGCGACTAACATGTATTGAAGATATGGATAGATATCATATGAATATCCAGGTGTATCTACAAAGGCAATTTCAGCAAATACACCTGATGGGGGAGGGGTGGGGCTTGAAGTCGCCTGGGTTGGCGTAGCGGTCGGGCTGGGAATAAGAGTCGGGCTGGGCGGGATGTCTGTTGGGATGCCAGTTGGTGTATGCGTGAAGGTCGGGCTGGGTGGGATTTCTATTGGGGTATCTGTGGGGATTAATAACGAGGTCGGGCTTGGAGGAACTTCTGTTGGGGTCTCGGTCGGCGGTGGGGCTGTCTGGCTGGGAATTGGCGATGGTGTATTCGTAGCGATAGGTTCGTCTGTAGCGCTCGGTGAGTTGGTGGGCGTGCTGGTTGAGGTAGAAGGAATTTCTGTTATCTGGGGAGTGGAGGTGGGAAACGGTACACTGGAGATGATGAAATTGGTCTCATCCATACTGCCCAGCAAAATTCCGGTATTATCGTTGCCACTATCGTCCGTTAATAGCCCAACGGGTTGGTAGACCATCTGATAGTATGCGGCTAATGCTTGAAAATTGGGATGTGTCGAATCCAATCCGTGATCTTTCCAGGATTGGATTGTAGATTGTTCTAAGGCTGCGTTCCATAATTGAACCTCTTCCAGCTCGCCTGTATAATACTGGGTTAGATCTGGCCGTCCATTACCACCCATGAAAACGAACCCATCGCGATTGATATTATTGATGTAAGTTGGACCGCTGACTTTTGTAGCGAAAAATTCTCCATTGACAAACACCGTGAGGTTCAACCCATCGTGTACAATAGCCAGGTGCATCCATTCACCAGGTGTAAAGTCTACAGCCAGCATGTCTACACCGTTAATATCAGCATTCCACACCCATAGCTGGTCAAGATCGCTGCTGATGGACCGGCTGACACCAAATAGTCTGGGCCGGTCGATTCCCAAAATCAATTGTCCAGAGCCGGGAGGGGCGACTGGTCCAGGTGAAGTTGATGGTTTGAGCCAGAAGCTGAGGGTCTTTAGGTTCAACCAGTTTGTATTAGCCCATAGCTCGCTGGAATCTCCCAGATCAACATAATTTCCCGCGTCGTTAAACTCCAGGGAATAACCTGGATTGGCAAGTGAGCTCGACCAGGGTAAAAAAGTAATGACCAGGATAAAAATTATTAAGAGCATGCTGACAAGCCGATTAAAAACCGGTTGTGATTGCGGTTTCATATTTCCCACCTTTCGAAAATTGGCCAGTAATCGTGTTAAGAGTTAGTTGCACCAACCAAGCCCACGAGTCCTTAGCCTGTCAAAACGATAAACAAAGCGTGTTGCCAATTTATTGTAATCGCGTTCGGAAATTTAAGATACTCAAAAGATTCGATGCATCTCAATCCTTGAACAATTTGCTGCACCGGATAATTAATCTTGAGTTTCAGCCTGGTTCTAATCGTGATGTTCTGCGCTTAGCCGTCCCGGGTGTCCTGCCGGCAAACTGTTCTTGAAATGGCTGAACCAATAGCTGTAAATCCCCAGCACAAGCAGAGAGCCATAATAAACGAGCATTCCGACAACAACGATACGCCCTGAGAAAGGTCCGATGGATGCACGGGAGATTATTTCTGTTAACGATGTGGTTGATGTCGGATGCGACATCAGGACGACCACCCAGCTACCCAATAGAATTGCATAGATCCACTGGTAGTTGCGTCGTAAACGCCGGCCCAGCGCCTCCCACCAGGGCATATGAAAGTGTGGCCATTCCATGTCGTGAGCCAGAGTGTCAGCCCATTCGGGCATTTCCACTTTTGAGCCGTTTAGCAGAGGGCGATAGAAATTTATCTCAATCATGCGGGCACGCGAGCGCCAGATGTCAAAAAAACGATATCGGCGCGCCTCCATCAGCATTAAGAAAGTGCAAAACAGGGAAATAATGGGAATCAGTACGTGGCGTTCAGCGCTTTTGTCACTAAATACGAAGCTTAGTGCTGTGGCGCTCAAGACTACTGCCCAGTGAGTAGTGGTGTCGATGCGTGTTCGCCAGGCTGTCGCCTCACTCAGCTCGCCACGATAGAGGTGCACCATGGCATTAATGAATTCACTACGTGTAGTTTGCTCAAGGTCAAAACGTTGTGAATGAATTGGATGATCTGATGGTTCCGTCATATCTAGTTCCTCCAAAAGATCTTATTTTATGTAGAGCGATGTGTCGGTCCCAAAATACCCCTGTTCATCGCGACTGCTGATCGATCATGATTCTATTGCTAATCATAACATTAGGGTGGTATAAAGAGTTATAAAAGGGCAATCTAAAACTGAACCCGGGCAACCTGGCTTGATCCAGCAAAAAAAGGAAATAAATGAGCACATCGCACACGATAATTCACGGAGCTGAAATCTATACGCCATTTGACAGGCTATTGAATAAGACCGTGATAGTGGAAAATGGGCGAATTATTCGTGTAGATGATGCTGGCCCAACGACGGGCCGGTCTAATGCAGAGCACATCGATGCTTCAGGCTTGATCCTGATCCCTGGACTGATCGAGCTCCAGATCAACGGAGCCTTTGGCCTGGATTTCACCGCTGAACCCGAAGCGATCTACCTGGTTGCCCAGAAATTGCCGCGTTTCGGTGTTACCAGCTTTCTGCCCACGATCATCACCTCGCCTTTGGAGTGCATTGCCCGCGCTCAGGCTCTTCTCCAGGCGGGAGCCCCTGCAGGTTTCCGGGGCGCACGACCTCTCGGACTGCATATCGAGGGCCCGTTTCTGAATCCAGAACGCAAGGGCGCTCATCGCCCGGAATATCTGCGCTCGCCCAGCCTGGACGATTATGCAGGTTTTTCTCCCGAGACAGGCGTACGGCTGGTTACTATGGCGCCAGAGCTGCCGGGTGCTCTGGAGATTATTTCGGAATTGGCACGCCGAGGGGTGGTGGTCAGTGCAGGGCATTCCATGGCAACCTTCGCCCAGGCACGGGAAGGTTTTCGCCGCGGCGTCCGTTATGCCACCCATCTGTTCAACGCCATGTCGCCTCTGCTGCAGTTTGACCCTGGTTTGCCAGGAGCTGTTCTGGCACAGCCAGGGCTGCGTTTCGGATTGATCGTGGATAGAATTCATGTTCACCCGGCACTGGTCGAGCTGATCTGGAAACTGACCGGGCCAGGCCGGTTGACCCTGGTAAGTGATGCGATGGCCGCATTGGGGATGCCCCCCGGCCAATACAAATTGGGCGATTATGAGGTAAATGTGGATGCAACCTCAGCCCGGTTGTCGAATGGTGTGCTGGCAGGCAGTATCCTGACGCACACGGCAGCTGTACGGAATTTAATGGCTTTCACCGGTTGTTCGCTGGGAGATGCGCTGACCTGCCTGACGACCACCCCGGCAGATTTGCTCGGCATGGGAGATGTGACCGGTCAGATCGCTCCAGGATATCAGGCCGATCTGGTTTTGGTGACCCCGGATTTACAGGTTGTACGCACCTGGGTACAGGGTGAGCTGGTGTATGAGGCTTGAACGCGCTGAAAATACCTCACAGCCGTCATGTGCAATTCCCCCTTGACTGTGAATTGGTTTGTAGATAGAATAATAATTAATTATTCAACTTGAATAATTAATTGGCGCAATGGGGTCCCTCTATCATGATCAGTTCAACAATTGTAGGGAGTAATACTAATCGAGTCAAGGCTCACAATATGCGTGCAGTCTTGCTGCGCCTGCTTTACCACGAGCCGGCGTATCGGGTTCAGATCGCTGAACAGACCTCCCTCTCCACCACGACCATAACCAATATTATCGACGAATTATTAGCCCTGGGCCTGGTTGCCGAAGAAGGCACTGAGCAGCTATCCGGGCGCAGAGGGGTTGGTCGTCCGCGTTCAGCTCTGCGCCTGAATAAGGATGCTCGTTTTGCAATTGGCGTTCAGATTGGCGTTGAGTTGTACCGCATAGCCATCACCAACCTTCAAGCTGAGATATTAATCAGCCACTCGTATACCTTCTCCCGAGCCACACCACCAGAAAAAATTTTCCAGGATATTACCCAACAGATCGAGAATATCATCTCTGAGAGTAAATTAGATCGCCAGCGCATCATGGGCGTTGGGGTAGGGGCGGCCGGCCTGGTCAATTATATGACCGGGGTCAATCTTATGTCCTACAACCTGGGCTGGAAAAATGTACCGATCCGCGATTGGCTGAATGAGCGATTGAATTTACCAGTGGTCGTGGACAATAACGTGAAAGCCATGGCCTTGGGGGAAGCTTTCTTTGGGGCCGGGCGGAGTATCAGTTCGCTGGCTTTCGTGTATGGGCGTGCCGGGGTCGGTTCGGGGATAGTAATTGGTAACCGGCTGCTGCGCGGCGCAGATCTGGGGGCAGGTGAAATTGGGCACATGATCATCGAAGCTCGCAATGGTAAGAATTGCCGCTGTGGACAATTTGGTTGTCTGGAGACTTTAGTTTCAGAACCAGCCATGGTCCAGGCGGCCGAGAGCGCTGCTCTGGCACACCCCACTGGATTACTGGCGGTTAAGCTTCAATCAGGCGAGGGTCGACGCAGCGATCTTTTGTTCCAGGCAGCGCGTGAAGGTGACCCACAGGCCATAGAAATTGTTGAGCAGGCCTCGCGCTATCTGGGAATCGCTCTGGCTAATCTGGTTAACCTGCTCAACCCGCAGATGATCGTTCTGGGTGGTTTGTATGTCCAGGGACAAGACTTGATCCTTCCCATTGCTCGAGAAACCCTGGGTGCTACGGCCTTTGCCGGTTTGGGTAAGAAGGTTGAACTCCGGGCGACCAGTTTTGGCTGGCAGGCGGGGATTGTCGGGGCAGCCTCACTGGCATTGACGAATTTGTTCTATCTAAATCCAGAACAGCTCTGACCAATACTTGGGTGACATACGTTAGATGTATTGCTGGATCTGGGAATTGTTGATCCTCGTAACATGATCAAATATTTTTCCAACACAGGAGAATTCTGATGAAGCTATTTCTTGACAGTGCCATTGAAGAAGAAGTGAGTTATGCGTTGGATGCTTTTGACATTGATGGCATTACCACTAACCCGCGCCATGTCCAGGTTGCCGGGAAACCTTTCATGACCACCATCCGCAACATCGCCAAACTGGTTGAAGGCACAGCTAAACCGGTATCTGTGGAAGTCAATCCACACTTTGTGACGTACCAGGATATGCTGGCAGAGGCGGAGAAACTGGCTGCGATTTCCCCCAACTTCGTAATCAAACTGCAGTGCATCGAGCCGGCATTCAAGGTGGCGCGTGTGCTGGCCCAAAAGAAAATCCGTACCAATATCACACTCGTGTTCAATGCCGCTCAGGCTTTGATGGCAATGAAATCTGGCGCGTATTTTGTGTCACCGTTTATTGGTTGGAAGGAAACCAACGGTGAAGAGACGCGCGGTTTTATCGATGACATTGTTGCCATCCGCGACAATTACGGTTTCTCCACGGAGATTATCGTGGCTGCCGTTCGTAATGGTCGCCAGATTGTGGATTCGGCTGTTTCTGGCGCCGATATTGTTACCGCGGGTCTGTCTGTGTTCCAGGAAGCCTTCGACCATCCTTACACACACGATGGCATCCAGCGCTTCACCAACTTCTGGGATAAATCACAATACGAGTAGGATTTTACAAGCCCTCGGCGGAATCTTTTACCGGCATTTAGGATAGCCAATGCTGGCAACAACAGCCGACCAACTCACTGAGGTAAGTGGTGGGGAAAATTGAAACCATCAGGAGAAACTCATGCGGCATATCTTCGTTAATCTGAAACGTTTTGAAGTCCCAAAATCACGCGGCGGTTTGTGTCCCCAGGATGACCCGATCGACTGGATCGAAAATGTCATCAGGGATAGTGTCCAATCAGGCCTGGGAGCTCATGCGGGCCTGCGATTAACATATCTTGTTCCGGAAGGGTTGCTGAATGCTGCCATCCGAAAATTGAATTCATTTCCAGGTGAGCAGACCCGCATGCTGGCAGTTGGCTGCCAGGCTGTCCATTGGGAAAATATCCAGCCAGGAAAGAATTTTGGCGCTTTCACCTCCAGCCTGCCGGCGGCAGCGGCTGTTTCCCTGGGCAGCCAGTGGACGATCATCGGGCATTCTGAGGAACGCAAGGCGAAGATGCAGGTGATGCAAGCCTACGAACCCAATATCGAAAGCGACCATGTGCTGCGAGTGATCTCGAACCGGGCCATCGACAGGCTCGTCCAGGCTGAAGTAGCCTGTGCTTTAAGTTCGGACTTGCAGGTATTGCTGTGTGTAGGCGAATCGGCTGAGGAGCGTGGGGAGGGCGAGTTCGCCCAACAACAACCTCGCATAACCGAGGTCTTGAAAGCCCAGCTCCTGAATGGTCTGCAGGCCCAGAAAGCCGCATTGGAAGCCGGCCAGGTCGTGATTGGTTACGAACCCATCTGGGCAATCGGCCCCGGCAGAGTGCCGCCTGGTCCAGATTATATTAGCTTCGTCTCTGCCTTAATCAAACAGATCATCCGCGAAAATTTTGATGCCGAAGTAGCTGTTGTCTATGGCGGCGGTCTGAAAGAAGAGAACGCTGCAGCGATTGCTGGCATTCTAACCATTGATGGCGGTCTGGTAGCCCTGACACGCTTCACCGGTGAGATTGGGTTCGATGTGCAAGATCTTAATAGTATTGTTGCGAAATACCTGTCTGCTGGATAATAAATATTCCAGGCTCAATGGAATCCTGATGAGAGGAATCAAACCATGAAAGTTGTGCAGTTTGAATATGGGGAGGGCACCCTTGGTGCTGCTCTGCCTGATTCAGCAGAAATCTTCGTACCTGGGGAGACTGTCCCTGATCCACCGTTCCTGGATAATATTGTTGAAGTGACGCGCGCCTCCATTCAGAATCCGATCGGCATGCCGCCAATTTCTGCATTGGTTGGACCAGGCTCTAAAGTGACCATCAGCTTTCCCGACCGGGTGAAGGGCGGCTACCAGCCAACCTCCCATCGCAAGGTCGCCATCCCAATACTGATTGAAGAATGTCTCAAGGCGGGGGTGGATAAAAAAGACATTCGATTAATTTGTTCCAATGGCCTGCACCGCAAAAATACCGACGCCGAAATTTGGGCAATCCTGGGAGATCAGGTTTATAACGATTTTATGCCATCTCACCAGATCGTTAATCACGATTCTGAAGACTGGGATAATTTAATCGATCTTGGATATGATGAACTGGGCGATCGGGTGATCATGAATCGGGAAGTCTACGAATCAGACCTGGCGATCATGATCGGGCATGTATTGGGAAATCCCTATGGAGGCTACTCGGGCGGTTATAAAATGGTGGCGACGGGCATCACGCATTGGAAATCGATCGCCTCGCACCATATTCCCGCAGTGATGCATGGCCCCGACTTTACGCCAGTCTCTCCTCACAGCCAGATGCGCTCGAAGTTTGATGCCATCGGTCAGCACATGGAGAAGTGGATGGGGCGCAAGTTTTTCATGTGCGATGCCGTCCTGGATACAAATGCCCGCCAGATCGCTGTTTTCTCTGGTTATGGCAAGGAAATTCAACCTTTGTCCTGGGAAATCGCCAACCAGCGCACCTATGTCCCCTGGGCAGAAGAAAAATTTGACATCATGATGTTTGGCATGCCCCAGAATTTCCATTATGGAAATGGGCATGGCACCAATCCGATTTTGATTTTGCAGGCGATCGGCGCCAATATCATCCGCCACCGGCGGGTGATGAAAGATAATTTTGTGGTGATCTGTTCATCGATCTGCAATGGATATTTCCATGATGAGGAGTTTCCCTCCTATCGTGAATTGTATGACCTGTACCAAAAGGATTATCACAACACACTGCCCGATGTCGAAAAATACGGCGAATATTTCAGCCACAAGCAGGAATACATCGATAAATATCGTTTCAACTATGGTTATCACCCGTATCACGCGTTTTCAATGGTGGCTTGCGGGCATATCACCGAGCTGCACGCGGCTGCCACCTACATCGTCGGCGCCTATGAGCCTGGTTATGCGCGGGCGATGGGCATGAAAACCCGCCCGACCTTCGAAAGCGCTCTGCAGGATGCGCAGCGCTATACTGGACCCGATCCCAAAATCCTGGCTTTGCCCAGGTGTTTCCGGACTGCTGCAGTCCACCTGATGATGGCGGATGATCCAATCCCGGGTGTGTAGCAGTTTGCCAGCCGGATTATATATCTACACTGAAGTATTAAAACTTCGCCCAGGCATACCAATCATTGGATTTGCCTGGGCGGATTGATAGTCTGGATAATTTCTCACAAGAGTGGACAGGTTTGAGATCTACGCGATCGGGAACACTTTTTGCACAATTATCCGTGCAGCGAACGAAAGAGAACCCGGTAATCCACTGAGAAATTTCGTGTAGCTGAACATGGATTTGAGAAACAGGCAGGAGATTTGATGTGTCGTCGCTAAACCAACCTTCTGGAATCCAACGCTACTATGAATCTATAACGCGCTTGCAAGCCGAGGTAATCGAAAGCCAGCAAGAAACGTTGAGCCATATCGCAGAAAAAATGGTGCAGGTGATCGCCCGCGATGGGCGCATCTTCTTGTTCGGCACCGGGCATTCGCATCTGCTGGTGGAGGAGACCTTTTTTCGGGCGGGAGGCCTGGCGGCGGCTGTTCCCATGTTCGCACCACAGGTGCTCATGTTACATGAAAGCGCACGCATGAGCAGCCAGTTGGAGCGTATGCCTGAGCTTGCTAAGCCGATTCTGGATGAATATGATCCCCAACCGGGAGAGATATTGATGGTGTTTGCCGATAGTGGTTCCAATGCTCTGCCAGTCCAAATGGCGATAGAAGCGAAAGCACGTGCGCTTATCACTGTTTGGATGGGTTCGGTAAAATATGCCCGCATTGCTCCGCTGTCTGTGGTTGGAAAAAAGCTCTTTGAGGTAGTTGACTACGTGATTGATAATGGTGGAACGCCAGGTGATGCCATGCTGGAGGTGCAGGGTTTACCCTGGCGAACTGCCGCCAGCTCCATGTTGATCGGTGCACTGGTTTGGAACTGCCTGCTGACCGAAATCGTTGAACGCCTGGTAAAGGCTGGAATTGAGCCACCCATCTTCGCCAGCTACAACCTGCCAGGCGCCATCGATCATAATCAGGCAATACTCGATAAGTGGAGCCGCCTCAACCCGCACCTTTCCGCGCGCACCATAAAGTCGAATCGTTAAGTGGATTTATACTATGAACTCTTTTCAGGTGCAAAAGATTGTTTTTCGAGACACCCAGGCTGAGCTGATTACGCACACGCTGCCAGCTCCGCAGGCAAATCAGGTACTGATCCGCTCAAAGCTCTCCCTCATCAGCCCTGGCACAGAAAGAGCAGCACTAACTCGCGTGTGGGATGATGCAAACTTTCGCACAAATCCGGGTTATGCGCTGGCAGGTGAAGTTATATCGGCGGGCGAGAACGCGGCTGGTTTGCAAGCTGGTCAGCGGGTTATATCACTGGTTGGGCATGCATCCATGGCGCTGGCTTCAACGGATCCCTGGGTGACCCTGCCTGTGCCCGATGCCGTGCGCGATGACGAAGCGGTTTTTATTCCCCTCGCCAGTGTGGCCTTACATGCCCTGCGACGAGCAAATCTGGAACTTGGAGAAACACTCCTGGTCATTGGGCTGGGGATCATCGGTCAGATTGCGATCTCCCTGACCAGACTGCATGGCGCTCGGCAGATTATCGCCATGGACCTTTCAGACCAGCGCCTGGAATTGGCCAGCCTGCGAGGTGCTGACCAGACGATCAATCCCACTCACGAAGATCCCGTCAGCCGTATCATGGGGCTGACCGCTGGCGAAGGAGCGCCAGTCATTCTGGATGCCACCGGGAACACCCGTATGATCCCGCAGACGTTCAAGCTGGCATCCATCGGAGGCCGCATCGTGACCGTGGGCATTATCGATGAGCAGGCTGAATTACACTTCTTCAAGGAATTCCAGCAGCGCGAGCTGACCCTGATCGCCGCCAACCAGCCGCGCTGCCCAACCACTCCTACCATTCGCCAGCCCTGGACGCAGCAGGCCAACCGCCAGTACCTGCTGGAACTGATGGCTGCTGGGAAATTACCCGTTCGGGAATTAATTACCCACCGCTTTCTGTCATCACAGGCTGCCCGAGCTTATGAGCAGGTGAAGGACGGCAGTCCGGAGATGTTAGGTTGTTTGTTGGACTGGTCGGATTCCGAGTGAACAGTTATGCGCTAAACACAGGTGGTTTGGCGGTCTCTTCATCCAGGTAGAGAATATAGTCAGGGTGTTCTTGCAGCAAGGTGGCGGGGTATTCCACACTGACTTCTCCAAAGAGCGCCACGCGCACTGCATAGCGCTGCCACATGCCGCCCGGGCAGTACATACGCATGCGCCGCGCTGCCAGAATGTCGGCCATACCCAGGGTGACACCCATGGGAGGAAAATTACGCGGATTACCACCCGTGTTACGGATACTGTTCATCACAATGGTATCTTCTGCCAGCGGCACAACCCGGGTGATCGAGCGCCTGAATTCCTCCACCGAGATCTGGTACCAGCGTGAGATTGGCGGCTCATTGAAGGCGATATGGCCGTGATAACCGATGCCTCCGTAACAGGTATCGATGCCGCCCACTGCCTGGATATCCTGGCTGATGCGATCCAGGTTCAGCGGGTCCGGGAAGTGGCTTTGCGCTTCAGGAATGCGCAGCTCGGGATCCAGGCGATCGAACAGGACCCTTTGCATGATGCCCCTGAAGCTGAGTGGGTGCTCTATCGGAATCCATCTGCCTTGCCAGTCGCAGTATTCATCCATATTAAAAGTATGTGTATTCCGCCAGCTGATGCGTTCCCGATTACAGATTTCTGCCAGGATCGGGTACTGACCCACCGGACCGACGGGTAAAATCAGGCGGGTGGGCTGCCCCGTCTGGTTGTTGGCTTTGATCTCATCTGCCAGGCTGCGTGCAAACTGGGCAAATAGACTGGCAGGATCAGGTAGAATCTCCACATGGACTCGGCTGCGTTGGGGCAGGTCTTCGGGGAGGATTTTCAGGAAATCGTGCATCTCCGGCATTGTCTGTCCTCTATGAGCGGATCTCGAGTGTAATTATACTCATCTTGACATCCAACTTTGCGCCTATTATACTTCGATTAATTAATCAAATTGAAAAAATAATTTAGCTGATCAAACATGCTCTCTTCCACAACCACGCATCGATATAATACTCCGCCTGCCTTCCACGTGATGACCAAACCACGCGGGTCGATTTGCAACCTGGCCTGCAAATATTGTTATTTTCTCTCCAAAGAGAAATTGTATCCACACAGCGCTTTTCGTATGTCGGATGAATTGTTGGAGAGTTATACACGCCAGTATATTCAGGCCCAACGCACGGGTGAAGTCTACTTCGCCTGGCAGGGCGGCGAGCCTACCCTGATGGGGCTTGAATTCTTCCACCGCGCAGTGGCCTTGCAGCAGCGCTACCGCAAACCAAGGATGATCATCCATAACAGCCTGCAAACCAATGCGGTGTTGTTGAATGAAGAGTGGGCAGCGTTTTTACGCCACAACGATTTCCTCGTCGGAGTCAGCCTGGATGGGCCGGCTGAGCTGCATGATGCTTACCGGGTAGATAAAGGCGGCCAGCCAACCCATCGGCGAGTCATGCAGGGTTTGCAGTACCTGATCGATGCTGGCGTCGAGTTCAATGTGCTGTGCTGTGTCCATGCTGGGAACGCAACCCACCCCCTGGATGTATACCAGTTCTTGCGAGATGAAGCACATGCGCAATTTATCCAGTTTATCCCCATCGTTGAGCTACGTAATGCGACAGGTTATCAGGTAGGCAGCCAGGTGACTGAACGCACTGTGGAGGCTCTCCAATGGGGAAATTTCTTGCTCAGTATCTTCGATGAATGGGTGCACCGGGATGTCGGTCAGGTGTTTGTGCAGTTGTTTGACGTGTGCCTGGGTGTCTGGTCAGGTTATCCTGCCAGTCTGTGCGTGCACAGCGAGACCTGCGGCCTGGGTCTGGCGCTCGAACATAATGGCGATTTATATGCCTGTGATCATTTTGTCGAGCCAGACTATTTTCTGGGCAATATCCAGCAGCAGCCCTTGAACAAGCTGGTTGGATCCGAGCAGCAGACTAATTTTGGCCAGGCTAAGCTCGAAGCACTGCCGGATGATTGTCTGGCTTGTGAGGTGCGTTTCATCTGTAATGGCGGCTGCCCGAAGGATCGCATCCTGTTTACAGGCAGCGGACAAGTGGGTTTGAATTATTTATGCGCCGGTTACAAGGCATTTTTCTCGCAGATTGACCGGCCCATGCGCTGGATGGCGTCTTTGGCCAGGCTGGGTCGCCCACCGGCAGAGATTATGCAGCTCCTGGCACACCTGGATTCATCCTGGGCACCTGTTCTATCCCCAATCCAACGTAAAAGACATCGCAAATAAACATTATGCTGCTTACCTATCTGGGAGAGATCGCCGCGCTGTTGGCTTCGATTTGTTTTGCCATTGGCCCGACTTTTAATACCCTGGCCACTCGATTGGCGAAAGTTACTACGGTCAACCGGGCCCGCTTGATTTTTACCTTCTTGCTATTGCTTTTGCCTCACTGGCTCATGCAAGGTGCGTTATTTCCGACGACTGTGCCTCTGAATAATTTGTTCTGGTTGGGTCTCTCTGGTTTGTTTGCCCTGGTCCTGGGGGACACCTTATTGTTTGAAGCGTTTAACAGGATCGGTACGCGCTTAAGCATGCTGATTATCAGCCTGATCCCGGTGATCAGCTCCACCCTGGCCTGGTTCATCCTGGATGAGAAGCTGTCCTGGATACAAGCCACCGGCATTCTGGTTACCATCATGGGGATTATCTGGGTGGTGTCCGATCGCAAGAATGGCAGCAGCACGGTGGCCGATCGATCAGCTTACCTGCAGGGGATATCCCTGGCCGCCGGTTCAGCATTTTTGCATGCCATTGGCAATATCACAGCCAAGCTGGGCCTTGCAGGCGATATGCCGGCCATCTCCGGTCATTTGCTGCGCGTCAGCATGGCCTTATTGATCCTGATGGTTCTGATGCTGATTAAAGGTGAATTCAAAAGTACAATAAACGAACTGGCATCTTCACGTGTAACCATGAAGTACATTTTGATTGGGGCTTTCTTTGGGCCAATGTTGGGCAGCGGGTTGATGATGGTGGCATTGGAAAATACCAGTGTCGGAATTGCCAGCTTGCTGAACTCCTTATCTCCGGTCTGGTTGCTGCCGGTAGGGCGTTATTATTTCCAGGAAAAAATTGGCTTTCGCGCAGTAGCCGGCTCGCTGGTAGCGGTAATCGGGGTGATCATTTTGTTTGTCTTCTAATCCAGTCACATAGTAAGGCGGTCAATCAGCATATCGTCCAAAAATATAATGATCTGCTGAATCCTTTGAAACTCGGCTGTACATTCAGGGAATGCAATGCTTGATAAAACGGACCGAAAAAAAGCCAACAAGGTTTCCCTGTTCAAAGGCCTGGACCGCAATGTCTGGATCCTGACCATCACCTCCTTCCTCACCGATATCTCCTCCGACATGATTAATAACCTGATCCCGCTCTTCCTGACGGGAGTCCTGGGGCAGGCCACAGCCGTCGTCGGGCTGATCGAAGGCATTGCGGAAACCACCGCCAGCCTGATGAAAGTGTTTTCCGGTGCAGTTTCGGATAAGCTGGGCAAACGCAAAGGCCTGGCAGTCCTTGGATACGGCCTTTCATCGCTCTCCAAACCATTCTTGTATTTTGCCAGCTCCTGGGGAATTGTCTTAGGGGTGCGTTTTGCTGACCGGCTGGGCAAGGGCATCCGCACCGCGCCCAAAGAAGCCCTGCTCTCGCAGAGTGTATCCAGCGATAAACGCGGCCTGGCATTTGGCATCCACCGTGCAGGGGATTCAGCCGGGGCCTTTTTGGGAATTCTCATCGCCGCCCTGATCGTCTGGCTGACGCAGACCAACCCCAATGTACTCTCCGGGCGCACCTTTCAGATGGTTGCTCTGGCCAGTATCATCCCGGCATTTCTGGCTGTGCTTATTCTGGCTCTGGGAGCCAGGGAAGTTGGCGTGCCTGCCCAGGAAAAGCGTGCTGCAGCACCCGTGTTCAGCTTAAAGGGGTTGGATAAACGCTTCATCAGCTTTCTGGTCCTCACCATCATTTTCACCCTGGGAAATTCATCCGATGCGTTTATCATTTTGCGCGGCCAGGAGCGCGGTTTGACCATCCTGGAAGTTATGGGGATGCTGCTGACATTCAACGCAGTCTACTCTGTGTTGGCTGGGCCAGCCGGCGCGCTCTCAGACAGGATTGGACGCCGAAAATTGATTGTGCTTGGGTGGCTGGCCTACGGCCTGATCTACCTGGGCTTCGCGCTATCCAATAGCGGCACCGCGATCTGGTTGTTCTTCGGCTTGTATGGGATTTACTATGCCCTGTTCGAGGGTGCCAGCAAGGCCTATATCGCTGATTTGGTGCCGGCAGAAAAACGTGGCACCGCTTACGGTCTTTACTCGGCTGCGGTTGGTCTGACTGCTTTGCCTGCCTCTTTAATTGCTGGACTGCTCTGGCAGGGTCTGGGGGCATGGAAAGGCTACGGTCCATCTGCGCCATTTTTGTTTGGTGGATTTCTGGCGCTGGTTGCTGCGTTATTGATGATCTTCTGGTTGCCCAAAATTCCAGCCGAGAATGTGGTTTAATACTTGCTAGAGCTGCACAACAAGTATTGAGGAGCGAATCTCATGATCCCGATCAAAGATCAAATTCCCACTCGTCGTGTGCCGGTAGTCAACTATTTGCTGATCCTTGCCAATATCCTGGTTTTCGCCTGGCAGTGGATGGCCGGCCCCAATCAGGAAGCGCTGGTCTATCAATATGCCATGATCCCTGGAAATCTCACGTCCGGGTTGGACCTGGGTGACGTCACAGATATCTTTACCTCCATGTTCATGCATGCGGGTTTACTGCACCTGGGTGGGAATATGCTTTATCTATGGATCTTTGGGGATAATGTCGAAGACAGCATGGGAAAAGGGATGTATTTAGTGTTTTACCTGGTAGGCGGCGTGGTCGCCTCGCTGACCCACGTCCTGACCAATCTAACCTCGCAAATCCCTACTGTGGGGGCCAGTGGCGCCATTGCCGCCGTCCTGGGGGCCTACCTGGTCCTGTATCCACAAAGTAAGGTTTTGACTCTCATCCCCCTGGGATTTCTCACACGCTTGACTTTGATCCCAGCCGCCATAGTGCTGGGTCTGTGGTTCGTACTGCAGCTGTTCAGCGGTGTGCTATCGATGGGTGGGCCAGATGTTGGTGGGACGGCTTTCTGGGCGCATATTGGTGGGTTTGTCGTCGGGGTTGTGCTGGCCAAGTTGTTTGGCAATCGTCGCAGCCCGGAACATGCTGTGCGCTGGGGGAATTAGGCAGTTTTTCACTTAATCACAGTACGCGGTTGCACGCACCTTAACTCATAGGTCACAGGCTCACTGGCTGGCGATAAAACCAGCAAATTATTGACCACCTGCTTATCCTTATTGATATCTGGATTCTAAGCACCGTGTTCTATAGCTGCTTCTCACAAGACGGATTATTTCAATATCATACAGGGTTTCAACCTGGCCCCCTTCAAAGTACTCGAAGTAGCGAAAATCTGGCTTAGGCTGCCAGGAATGGGGTTGCGTAGCGAGCTGTAACGGGGTAGTTAATTTCACATATGTTATTCTCAGCGGGGTTCGCCAGGCACACGGTATTGTTTTGAACGTTGCCGGCATCGAAAGCGATCAGAGGCTGGTCAAGGAGAAGAGAAGTACCGTGCTGAAATATTAGTGCGGGGGTGTCTATCGGTTTACTGGATGGCGTGGTTTGCGAATGTGTTACTGCAGCTTGTACCCGTATGCGACGACAATGTCATCCGTGACAATTTTGACATTCTTGCGGTTGAAATAGTCACGCGTCTTCTTAGAATCCTTTTCGATCTCATGCGGGGGAAACTTCGCATACCACCAGGACGATGAGATCGCCGCAAAAAAGTCATATGCAGCCAGACCATTTTCAAAATCATTCCGCCAGATTACACGCTTGCTTTGAATATTCTGGAGATTGGCTTTCTGGCACAGTCTGCGAATAGTTGCTTCATTTCTCGGCCACCATTCCAATCGATATCCCAGGATATAGCGTTTCTTGATGCAGCGAAAACTGGCATCGATAGCCTCCCAGTAGTGTTCCGGACCATGAGCCCCAACACACACCAGTCCGCCTGGCTTTACCACTCTAACCATTTCATCCAGGGCTAACTTTTGGTTTGGGAGGGTACCGAAAGTCATTCCAGATATCACCGCGTCAAATGCATTATCCAGGTATGGCAAGCCTTCTGCATCCAGCTGGCAAAAAGTGTATTCTCCATTTACGGTGACTGCTTTTGCCCTGGCCTTATCCAGCATGAAAGCCGCAATATCACCGCATACAACTCCTGTGGCTCCTTTCTCAAATGCCACGCACGCCAGCGCACCTGTGCCACAGCCAACGTCCAGGAGGTGCATGCCTTCGAGTGCGATTCCTTCTAACTGGATGCGCGCCGAACGATCTTGCAGATGGTATCCATACTCGTCGTATTGGTGAACATGGTCGGAGTATTTTCCCTCGTAACCTTGCTTCACTCTCTCCTTCATTCCCTGTAAATCGTTAGCGTTTCCATTCAGGAGCGATAGCAGATTATTGGCCTCGACCAACATTTTCATCGGTAGGCTGAGTTTACCGGACCAAAAAAGTGAGGGCATGCTGCCTCCTTCCCCATGCTGTCAGGGTGGTATGAAAACAGGTCCTTGGGATATATCCGATCTATGCAGTTAATCAAATATTATATACCAAGCATATAATGGAGTTTGCATCAGGTGGGTGTTATTCAATCGGCGCGTCAATGCCGCCGGCCCAACTTTAGAAGTTCAGGTACCGGCTGTCCATGCGGCGATTTAAGCAGGTGTCCGTTACTGCGACCTTGCGGCGATTGGGAGATACGCTAAGAGAGCACTGAAGCTGGACTTACGATGGTCAGCCCATGTATTGAATTGGGACAGCGAACGTATTATGACATCAAGAAGCACAGTATTCCCCGTATTTCCTCCATCCTAATTATTTCGTCCAGCAAGTGAGACCAGCTATCACCTCTGCCAACTCCTGAACATCCTCAGTCTTTCTTGCTCGAAAATTTATCCCCAGCGTTCCGAATTCGGCAGCATCGGATGACTGCGGTGCACCGCTAAAAACATCTGCACGCCAGGTGATCTCAAAATCCACAAAACCTGCGACTGCGACCGCAGCCTTTAGCTCCACTTCCAGCAGAGCACCGGCAATTCAACCTGTCCAGAGATCAATCTTTAGCCGGGCATCTTCAGGGACCTCCTTTTGCACCAGGATATCGCCGATCTGTATCCGTCCCCCTGGTTTGAGCACCCGTGCCATCTCTTTCAGGGCAGCCTGTTTGTCCGGCATCAGGTTAAGCACACCATTGGAGATGATTACATCCGCCCAGCCATCTTCGATTGGCATCCTTTCAGCATATCCCATGCGGAACTCTACATTTTGCAGCCCAGACTCTTCAGTAGCTCGCCTGGCTTTGTCGAGCATAGCAGGAGTCATATCTACGCCAATCACTTCTCCGTGGGGAGCGACCATGCGAGCAGCTATTAAGCTGTCGATGCCGGCGCCGCTGCCCACATCGACTATTCTGTCGCCAGGCTTGAGCTCACCCAGGCTGAAGGGATTTCCTGTGCCGGCAAAGGATTCAATAGATGACTCCGGTATCCTTTCGAGCCATGCATCCGGGTACCCGAGCAGCGCTGCCAGTGGTCGTCCGGTGTGGAAGTGAAAGCCGCGTTCAGGTTCGAGCGCCACCTGTTCGTACTCTTTTTGAATAGCGAAACGCAATAATTTCTGGTCGATACTTAAAGTGTGGTTAGCTGTAGTTACCATAATATCGTTCCTTGTAGATTTCTAGCTCTCATAAGTCGCGGAGTTCGGTGGGAGGGCAAGTCGCCCTCCCACCTGGATCAATAGGCTACTGGTTTATGACGGGGGCGTTGAAGACGATCCCGGTATCCAGCAGCTCAAGCTGGCCGGCCTGGACCGCAGTCTCTACTCCAGCCACCGAAGTGACGGGCATGATCGAGATGTCGAATCCCGGCCCAGGCACTGCAAGGATGATCTGCCAGAAGGGAACATATCCCTCCACGCCTGGGACAGCACTCAACACGTGATCATGCCGCAGGCTGCCGTCCGGGCAGGCTACCTGGGTCGCTCCAGGAGCCAGGATGACGTACAGTGTCCCGTAAGGACCCGTCTGCTGGTCGGTCAGGTCCGGTCCCAGGTTAAAGCAGGCGAATACAGCCTGGTTGGGGTTGGCGCTCTTTGCCGACGGGATGGCGAGCACGTACACATCACCCTCGTAATAAGACGGTTCCAGCTCGAGCTGGTCAGGAGGTGGTCCATCCGCCGCGGCAAGTACAGCAGGATACACGAGAAATGCTGTACAGAGCATGATAGAGATAAACATTTTCCATTTCATGGGGAACTCCTTCTGCCTTGCAATTCAACCATACACAGGTGTGACACTCCTGGCTGGAAATTAATGATCAAGCGTCACTGTTACTGGAACTGGATTGCGGATGATGTCCAGGACCGGGGAGGTCTTCTGGACGTAATCGCACAGTTCCTCGATCCTCTCCCGCGGCGCATCGCTCTTCACCCGATAGGTCAGGCGGATGCTTTCATAGCCTGGGCGAACTTCCTTGGACAGGCCCAGGAAAGCGCGCAGGTCCAGGTTACCTTCTAGATCGAAGCTCAGGCTCTCGACGTTGATCCCTTGGGCCGCGGCGTTGTAGATAAAACCTACTGCCAGGCAGGATGCCAGGGTGTGCAGTACGGCTTCAACCGCATTCGGGCCAGCGTTCGTACCCAGCAGCACCGGCGGTTCGTCACCTTCCAGGATAAAGGGCCGGCTGCGTGAAACATCCTCCTGACCAGCGCCGTAGAAACCCTGGATGGATGTGCGCGAGTGACCGCCTCCAATCCATTCGTTGTGTGCGCGAAACTGGAAGCGGGCGAGGTCTGGATTCTGCTGGATAGCGTTTACGGTCGCAACGAGCTGGTCGACGTTAACTCCATTGACTTGGGTAGTTGTTTGAGTGGTCATCTTTCGGTCTCCTATATCGGATAAAACGGATATTAATTACCCAGAATATACCTTGATGACCTATCAAATATCTTAAACCGCCCTTATTTTGTTAGAAATTATGAAGTCGAGCTCAAATGGGAAATAATAATGCCGGAGTATCCACCCCGGCACGAGAATGCACCGTCAGAGCGCTTGAGGTACAGGCAGATCAGCTTATCCCCATCCGCTCCCAGATAAGGCGGGATTCCAGTTGGGTCGCTTGTGCATCAGCGAGATCTTCCGGCGTGCCACGTTTATAGCGGAGGCTGGTGATCGCATCCAGGCAGCGGGCGACTTCGTAATCATTCCCAGCCGAGGCGAATCCAGCTCTGGCTTGTGTGTAATAATTTAATGCGGAATCAAACTCGTCCAGGGCTGCTGCCAGCTCTCCGCGCGCCTGGTATGCCATCGCCAGCCAGAGGCGACTCTCGTATTGCTGCGCGGATTCGTCCAAACGACGGCAGAAGGTTTCGGCTGCGGGGAAGTCGCCTTCAGATACTTTCACGCTCGCTGCGACCGGCAGGAGCAGGGCATCACAGGTGGTGCAGTGTCCATGCCGTGCGCTCATCGCCAGCCCCAGGTCCAATATCTGGCTGGCAGCCAGTACGTTACCCGCTGTGAGGCGGTTGCGAGCCATGGCGGCATACAAACGGGTAAGACAGTGAGCACGCATCAAGGCTCGCTCGGCTGCCAGTACGCCCTCCTGCAGAGTCGCCAGCCCTTCTGATAACTGCCCGCGGGCTGTTTGAAGCACACCCAGCCGCTGGCAAGCCAGCGCCTCGCCCGAGGCTGCACCAATCTCACGGTAAAGTTGGATGGATTCACGCAGTGCATCTTCCGCCTCTGACCAATGTCCTGCCTGGAACTCGAGAGCTCCGGTAAAGCACTGGCACAGGGCGATGGCGCGCAGTGCGCCCATGCGGCGCGCTTGCTCATACGTCGAGCTGACCGCCTGCTTTACATCTGCATACCCCGTATCACCGTACAGGTGATATTCCCACAGTCAGAGATGCACATCAAAGGCCTCCGTCACATCCAGACCAGGACCCGATAGCGCTACGCGCTGCTGTTCATACCCGATACCTGTCTGCCATTCGCCCAGCGAGTGGCAGGCGAGTGCCAGCATCTCAAAGGCGCGTGCGATTGCCTCAGGATGATTCGCTCGCTCTGCAATCGCCAGGCTGCGTTGGGCCACATCAAATGCTTGCTGATATTCATTGCGATGCCAGTGGAGTTGAGCAACCAGGTACAGCACTTGGGCATAGTCGGCAGCATCTTCATGTTCATTCACTTCAGCCATTGCGAGGTGTAAGTGGGCTTCCGCTGCTGCCGTATCACCGACGGTAATTAAAGCCACGGCCGCACCACGGTGCAGGCGCGCCCGGTTTGCATGCCCTGGCTGCCAGCCTTCTTCGGGTGCAAGCGCAAGCGCCTGCTCGAAGCGGGCCACACCTTGAGGGGTATCTGCCAGAATGATCCGCCACCAGCCGAGCGACTCCAGGATCATCCACCGCTGTTCCGGATCAGCCAGATTTAAGGCGTTCATCAAGTCAAGGGCCCGCTCAAAGTATCCGACCGCCACTTCGAAGGCATAGACGCCAGCCGCTTTCTCCCCGGCCCGCAAGAGATATTTGAAAGCCCGCTCGCGCAGATCGCTTAGATCATAATGATAGGCTAGATCTTCTAAATAAAGATCCTCGCCTTCCCGTTGTTGCGCATACAATGCCTCGATCACTTCCCCGGCCTGACCATGCAGGTGGGCACGTCGCACACGGCTGAGCGTGCTGTAGAGGGCGCGGCGAATGAGCGGGTGACGGAAACGGTAGCCAATTGCCGTCTCCTCTAAAATGTGGCTCTGCAAGGCAGCATCTAGTGCGTCCAGTACCGGGGCAAGTTCTTGTGCCTTGATCATACCCTTCAGCATATCGAAGCGAAACTCGCGCCCTAACACTGCCGCTGCCGTGAGGACTTCTTCAATCGGTAGCCCGAGTCGTTGCACTCGCTCACGCAGCAATCCGGCTAAATCTGCTGAAATACCCAGCTCTGCGCCAGGCTGCAGCCGCCACTCACCCTGGTGATCCTCTAACTGACCGGTTTTGAGAAGCGTGCGAGCCACTTCCTCGACAAAGAAGGGATTGCCCTCGGTGATCTCGAAAACCGCCTTTACTAACTCCAGAGTCACACTCCCACCAAGGATGTGGGTTAATATGCTGGTAACGGCTTCTTCTTCCAATGGCGCCAGGATCAATGTCTCGTTCAATTGCTCACGATAAAGCGAGCTGAGCAGGGAATTGAAAGCGGTCGCCGTCGTATCGATGTCGCTACGGTAGGTTGCCAGGAGGACAATGGGAGCATCCCGTGTCTGGCGCGCCAGGTAATGGAAAAGATGCAGACTGGCCTCGTCGGCTTCATGCAAATCGTCCACCAGCATAATCACGGGCAGAGTCGACGCCAGACCGTTCAGGAAGGCTGCTGTGGCATTGAACAGAGCCCACTGTTCTTGCTGGGGGTCGCTGGATCCACGTGGTATGAAACTGCTGATCGGGTTTTCTTCTGGTGAGCGCCGGTGTTCGGTTAGATGGCGGGTGAAAGCCTCCACGAAAGGCTGGTAAGCCAGCTGCCCCTCTTGCTCGTAGGCTGCACCAAGCAGCGTGATCATCCCGGCATGAGCTGCGCCTCGCAGAGCTTCGAATGCCAGGTGCGTCTTGCCCACGCCCGAATCGCCAGCAATTAAGACCGTTCGACCTTGACTATTCTTGTCGATCTGCAGCCAATTGCGCAGCTTTTCGAGTTCTGGATCCCGGCCAACCAGAGGCGCACTGCGCCTCATTTCCAGAACAATCGGCGTGGGGGGCTCCCAGGGTGTCTGTACTGGTGCAGGTGGTGGGGAAAGCTCACTACTGAGAATCTGTGCATAAAGAGCAGAAGTTTCAGGAGCGGGAGGTGCATCGATCTCTTGCGCAAGTGCGTCCACACAGGTCTGGTATTGGCGCAGGGCCTTGTGGCGCTTGCCAGCCAAAGTATAGAGAACCATCAGCTCGCGATGCGCTTCCTCATCAGCTAAATCGTATGTCAGCAGGGGAGTGATTAGCGTAATCGCGGCGTTGTAGTCACGGCTCTCCCGGTGATAGGCTGCCAGCGCAAGGCGTGCTTCACGCTGGCACTGGATGAGAGCCTGGCGAGGAAGCAGTGTCCATTCCTCATAGCGGTCGTCAGGCAGCAAATCGCCCTGGTAGAGGGCCAGCGCCTGTTCAAGATCAGCAGCGCGCCTTTCTGGCGTGTCACACAAACGTTCAAACTCCTGGACATCGACCCAGACAGAGGGCGTGAGGCTCAAGACGCCATCTTCAAAACGAATGATTGCTTCGGCTGTGCCCTGACCAAGCATCTTGTCGAGGGTCTTGCGAAGTGAATGGAGCGTGTTATACAGGTTATTCGTTCCGGAAGTGAGGCTGGCCTCCGGCCAGAGGAATTCTATGGACTGATCTTTCAACATGCGTCGTTCAAGGGCCAGTCTCTTCAAAAGTGCTGCAGCTTTTCTACGTGGCCAATCCTCTGCCAGTAATATGCGATCTCCCAGACTCACGTTGAATGAACCGAGAAGTCTTATCTTTACAGGCAGCCTGGGATTGGAATGCATGGTTTTTGACCCGACAGGATCGAGATGGTACCAGATATGGTGGTATAACCACTCGACTCTGCTACGTTGACAGATCTTGCATCTTGAAACAAATAAGGGTAACGACCGTCCTGGTTACTGGATATGGACATTTCAAGCACACGGTGAGCCCGAGCAATCCGGGTGTGGGTGATTAAATCGCGCTTGAAACACTTTTTCGGCATGTAAAGCCTGACAAACAGGTCGTAAACGGGCGTCAGCCAGTCGAGCAGAAGCACTGGGTAGTACTTAGTGACCGTCATCGGCTATAAACCGCTACCTGCCATACCAGAGTCTGGTGATAAACAATTCGCTTGAGTCTATTCCTGCCTAATATGTCTTCGACCGACTGAGTAGGGTGCACAAATGCGCGATAGGGACTTCGTCGTAACCAGTAAAAGAAATTCTCAATTGCTAACATGACCTTCACCCACCAGGTATCACGCGGGTAGACCAGTCCATACAACTTGCCTGCTCGCTCCGCCGACAGGTTCACCAGCTTTTCCATGTCGTTGTAGCAGCAGATGACACGGTCGAGGGTAACGATATCAGCAGGCGCAATTTCTTCTGCCAGCTTGATAAAGTCCCCATGCTGGTAGCTGACGCGATCTGCCAGTCCTCGTCGTTGAGCCTCTTCTTTTGCCGCGCTGAGATATTCCGAGGAGGCATCCACGCTCATAGCCTGCCTTACGCCGGCGTCGAGCAGTGCATATTGAATGAGTCCGACTCCGCCGCCGATGTCGAGCAGCGTTAGACCATCAACGCCGGTCTCTTTGATGGCTTCGGTCAGGATACGGGTAGTCTTGTCCGGACCTTTTTTGCGGTAACGCGTGAGTTCTTTGGAGACAAATTGCTGGCTGAATAATTCCTCAATCCCCTGACATTGGCAAGAGTTCATGGTCTACCTTCATTATTGAACAACCAACATATAAGATAATTTTACTCCTATTTTATTGGATTTGCAAATTATTCCCTGTTATATTGCGGAGTATTTCTTGCGGTGGACTAACCCGCCACTGTGCTGGGAATCTTCGGTATCCAGCGGATCAAGTCCAACTCGAATTCTCGCCCTATGGGGTGTTCCAGGCAGTAGAGAACACGAACCGACCCCGATTTGGTGAAATGGCTTTCCCACCACGCCGGGGGACTGGTTCGCAAATGACTCATCCTCCAGAAATTCCTTGGGTGTATCATGCCTGTGATAGCACCAGTACCCTAATACGAAGAATTCGAGTGCGAGATCTCCAGATCGTTCACAAGCATAAACAAAGGCACAACCAGTGCGGTCGGGTTGCGCGCCCCATAGCTCCTGGAGGTGTTGTACGGAGCAGTCGCCTGCGACAACCATGCAACCTTGTCGCCAAAGACCTCCAGCACACTCTGCGTGAAACGCACATTATAGGGGATGGCAGCAGAGCCATCCTGCTTCAACAGCAGCGCCCCAAAGCGCGAGCTGCCGGTGAGCACGCCTTTGGATGGATTCACGATATTCATGTAGTGCAGAAAGGGGATATACAGCAGGTCCCTGTCGCGCGGCATTTTGACCAGTTCTTCCAGGCCCGCGACTAGCTGATCCCCGCCGCTCAACACCAGGCTGCGGGCCGGCACTGTGTGTCCGGTTGGCTGGGCTTCAAACTCATCGGCGTCGTCCTGATACCAGGCGAAACCTTGAAACACACCGTCCTGGACGATTGGGAAGGGTTTACGCTCTAACCCGGTGAAATCGCGCCGGAAGGCGAATGTCTCCAGCCGGGTGGGATCATCGGTCAGAGTGATTTTGTCCGAGAAAACCTTTTTACCGATTTTGTCTTCATCCAAGAACGAGACGCCCCGTTTTAACGACCCACCGTTGAATCCGATGCGGCTGGCTAGATCCAGCATATCTGCGATCGCCGCCTGCCCAAACACGATATCGTATTTGCCCAGCGGGAGCTGCTGCGGCGCGTCGTTTTGATAGCGTTCGATCAGAAAAGCCAGCTCGCGCTGCAGCGTCTGTGGGTTGAGCTCGCTCTGCTTGTTTGCGGACTGCTCCGCGGTCACTTCCCACTTCAGGTTCAAATGCGCCAGAACCACCGATACCTGTGCATCGCTGGTCTTGAAAAACTGCACATGCTCCGAACGCGTATTCATCTGCGCCCAGATGTTAGTTCCCAAAGAGAAGATCCCCGATAACTTAATATCGTCTGTTTCCAAACCAGCCACAGCTTGATTGATATATTCCAGCCGCCCTTCATTGCTGAGCGCTGCCAGAGCCGGATCGAAGCCGGCTTCATCCACGTAATCCGCCGAGAAAACCGGGATAGTAGGTTGGTAGCTTAGCGCCTGGGAATGGTGGGCCATTTCAACAGCCGTATCAATCGCTCGTTTCATTTCATCCAGCTGGCTCAAATCTGTAACCAGCTCGTAGCCGGCGCGCTTGCGACCCTCGTAGGCTGTGACTTCCAACCTGATCAGATGTTCATTGGTGTTCAAGGAGATCGCAGAATTCGCAAAACGCATCAGGTAGCTGTCTTCTTCGTGATAGAGCAGCCCAATCTCATGGCCTTGCTGCAGGGCGTAGGAGCGCAAAGTGCGCAGTGTTGCAATGATGTGGTCACTCATGATTACTCTCCGATCCTTACCTGGTCAAAGCGGCACACAGGGATTCCATGACCTAACTGCATAATCTGGTTGGGTTGGCCTTTTCCGCAGTTGTCGACGAACTCCACTTCCCAGGTGGACTCATCGCCCACCGCGGAAAGAGAATTCCAGAATGGGACGGTCGATCCCTTGTAGGTGGGGTTCTTCACCACTTGAGTGACCTGTCCATCTTCCACCAGCCAGCCGATTTCAGTCCCGAAATGGAACTGCTCACGGTTGGAGCCGATTGACCAGCTGCGATCGCCATCCAGGATGATTCCTTTTTCGGTCTGCTTTACGATATCGTCCAGGCTGCCGTCTGTTCCGGGATCGATATTGATATTGGTCATGCGTTCAATGGGCACGCGATAGAAGGAGGTGGCCCGGTTGGCCCCACTGCTGCCATCAAAGATCTGCCTGTGGGCTCTGGCATTGGCTTCTTCAACCATCTGCCGACCGGTGATGGCTCCCACCAGGATGCCTTTATCGATGAGCAAATTGTCACTGGCTGCGACCCCGTCGTCGTCATAACCAAAGCTGCCTGGCGAGTTGGGTAATACGCCGTTGGCGCGGGCGGTCAGTTTGCTGGACCCATAGCGCAGCTTGCCAAAATCCTCCAGGGTGACGAACGATCCACCTGCGAAGGCCAGCTCATACCCTAAAATGCGATCCAGCTCCAGGGCATGCCCGATGGTTTCGTGAGTCTGCAGGTACATGATGCCCGGTAACAAAATCACCGAACGATCTTCTTTGGGGCAGTCTTCGGCAACCAGCACGGCATTCAATTCCTGGATGATGCGCTCTGCGTTCTCGCTGAACAACTGGCGGTCGATCGATTCCCAGCCGCGCGTATCGCCCTGGCGTTTCAACCTGTAACTGCGCAGCTGCGACACACCCTGCTTGTCTTTGCTGGTCACCTGCATCTCACCGAAAACTTCGGTAATCAGTTTTTCGATGTGACTGCCTTCCGAATCCATGAAAATCATCTGCTTGTGCATAAAATTCAGGTAGCTGATGCGCTGTTCCACACCCTTCTGGTTGAGCTTTTCATCAATTTCCTGTAAAAAAGCAACTTTTTCAGCCAGAGGAACATCGGAGGGATTAATCTGGCAGGGACTTTCAAACCTGGCTTCCAGAATATCCTTTTCTGCCAGGCGGACGGGGAAGGTCACTCTTTCAGCAGCTGCCCTGGCATTATCCAGCGCCTTGTCGTAAATCCCCCCCATATCGCTGAGATCGGACGAAGCGCAAAACCCCCAGGCGCCTTGATAGAGCACGCGCACACCAATCCCGCTCTCGCGCGCCATGGCGGTACTTTTCAGGTTGCCATTGCGCATCAACAAGAAGTTCGATTCATCGAAGGGGTACCAGCGTGTGTCTACATACGTTGCGCCCGCGGACTTTATGCGCTCGATTTGCTGTTGGATTTGTTTCTGCATTCCTATCTCTCCCGGGTAATATTGACGAGCAGTATTGTGGATCACTTACGCTGCGATAGGCAGGCTGACTGGTAGATATCTTACCACCAATAGCGCAAGTGGTTAGACATTAATCTAATCGATCATCCTGTTCGTTGAAGCTTTTCGTATGAATTAAAACAGAAGAACCTGATCACTGGATATCAGGTCCTTCTTGGTAAACCTCTTAGTTGTGAAACACCACTAAGCTTTGAACGCACACCATCCGTATTCTAACATCTGAACTTGCGGATTTTCCACGGACGAAGCTATACCACCTGAAACAGGCTTGTCCTAGCGGGTCGTCAGGGGCAGAAAAACATGGAAGTCGCCTGTTTCTCCGCCTCCACCACCGCTTCCATCGCTGATTCTGGTTATGAAACCGTCCTCGTTGGCGCCATAGCTCTCCTGGACAGCACCTGTCGTGGTGGGATAGTCAGGTGATTCGGTAACGCCGGAGAGATATAACGCACCATTGTTATCCCGCACCAACCCGTAAGCATATTCATCAAATCCACCGCCCAGGTAGGTGCTCCACGTCAGGGAACCGCCGGCGCTCAGCTTTGTCAGAAATGCATCGTGGCAGTATCGCACGGTTGTGCCGCTGAAACAAACCCCGCCTTCACCCCGGTTGGGCTGGATGGCGTTCAGGACCGGGAAGTCCGTGGAACGGGTGAAGCCCAAAATATAGGCGTTACCATTGTTGTCAGCCACAATGTTCGTACCCTCGTCAGCGCTGTCGCCCCCCAGGTAAGTAGAGTACAGGATGGTCTGTCCATCCGCCGAGATTTTGGTCACCCAACCATCCGAGATATTGGTTGGATCGGGGTAGTTCTCAAAGGCAGCATTGACGGTCGGGAAGTCAAGGGCGTAAGTATGGCCGGTAACATAGATATTACCTTGCTGATCAAGGGCGATGCCCCTGGCCTCATCACTACCCGAGCTGGTTTCACCTGAACCACCGCCACCCAGCAGAGTGCTGTAAATTAAATCATCACCAGCCGCATTGAGGACCGAGATAAAGGCATCGGTGGTACAGCTGAAGCTGCCGTTCCCATAATCGTAAGGACCACAGACAGATTGGATGCCATCCACAATCGGGAAGGTGCTGGTTCCGGATGGCGCTCCTTCTGTCACGCCGGTGACATACACCTGCCCTGCCTCATCCACTGCCAGGGCATATCCGATATCATGCCCAAAATCGTCGCCCCACTGAACTGCATAGGTCATGGATGGGCTAACCCCGGCGCTGAATTTCATCACCAGCACGTCTGCCTGGTTGATCTGCCCGGTCACGTACACATTACCATCACCATCCAGGGCAACATCCCGGCCTTCGTCCAGGTTATCAAAGCCGAACAGGGTGCTGTACGTCATATCCCCATTCGCCGGGTCCAGGCGCACCAGGATCACATCGTAGAATCCGCCAAAATCACTTTGAAAGGCGTCCGGGGTGGTGGGGAAGTTGGCTGAATCAGTATAACCGGTCAGCCAGATGCCATCACTGCCGGCAGCAACCCCGTAGCCTTCATCATGCTGGTTACCGCCCACGTAGGTGATCCACTGCCAGGCTGTGCCAGCCGTATTGAGCCTGGCTACAAATGCGTCGCTGGTGCCACTCAAAGTATTGGGCAGGCCTCCCAGATTATTGGTGTATGTCCAACCACCCACGTAGATATTCCCGGCGCTGTCCAGGCTGATATCATCAATATAATCACTGGAAATGCCACCCAGAAAGGTGCTGTAGGTTAGCGTCGGATCGATCACCAGTGGTTGGCTGGCATCGTACGCACCCAGCGTAAAACCAGCCTGATTCCCCTCCAGTGTAAAGCGAACCTTAACCGGAACATTATGCCCATCCATTACCTGCCAGGCGATCGGGGCGGACTCGGTCAGGAATTGTCCACCGGTTAATGCGATCTGCAGGTCGCCGCTTGCTGGTTCGATTTCAACATGCTTTGCTCCTTCATAATGCCAGCGAATCGAGGCGGGATCAGTGCCAGGATTTACGGTGAATGTCCCTTTGAGCTGTCCACCCTGACCATCGTAGCGCAGGTCGATGCCTGGGTACAGCTCTTTGTAAGTCAGGGTTGCATAGGTGGGGATGCCAATCCGCCATTGATCAGGGTCGCTGCCCAAGAAGCGGTTTACCCGTGTGGGCTGCTTTGCAGAGGGTACATGCCTTGTTTCAGGATTGGCACCCAGGTATTCAATCTGGATTCCATCACTGTCTGTCAGGGATAATTTCAGGCCGGTGGACTGAAAAGCCACATGCCCGCCCAGTGCAGCCGCAGAAAACGGAGCAGATCCATTTTCCTCCGGAACGAAGAGCAGGGGGAGCGCACCCAGAGATGGTTCCTTTAGTGCTGATGGTGATGCGCTCTGTACGGGGGCTGTAAAGCTCATTGACAGATACATAAAAGTAAAGATCAGCGTGAAAATCCGTTTCATGGTTGGCTATTCCTCTCCCCAAAAGTTGTGATGCCAGCATGATATTCCTCTCTAGACTCTATTAGGTGGCGCTAACTGCTACAAAAAGCGGCACAATCCTGATACAAAATTAAGTAGCCCACGCAGCAGATGAGCGATCCAACAGACGCAGCGCGCTGCCCAGCCATTCGGTGAGGTGTGTGCCTGGGGATGGAATAAGGGGTAGGTATGGGGTAGAGGACCTTTGTCCCGTTGACCGGAAGTCACAGGTCCCGTGTCTGGGTGGACAATTGTCCCGTCTTGTTTTTATTACCTGGATTGTGTGAATGGTGTGTGTAAGGAGAATTGATGTTTACATAAAGGACGCCTTACTCAGTGAACCCGATCCGCTTGATCATGCTGGTGATTTCCGGGTTAGACATGAACAGGTCCCACAACAGACCGCTGCGATAATTCTCGATCATAACCGTGATTGGTGCCTGGTTCAATCCCATGAAGATGTTTGAAACGTAATTGACCGTCGGATTGTAAGCGTCTCTGAAACCATACATCCCCCACATCTTGTCGCCCAGATCGTAGTAGAAATGCTTTAACGCTGCCATCGATGCTTCTGGTGTATAGGGAAATGAAGCCAGGGCTGCGGTTGGAGTAATCGTTCCGTTTTCCGCCCGCGGGCTGGGTTCGTGCGCCAGGTAGCCGGTGTGATCGTGGCTCGCTGTCAGGCCCCAGAAGTTTTCCCCGTATCCCTGGTATTTACCGGGATTTTCGATGCAGTAAGCACGATTGATCAGCGCGATCGCCCGATTGCTTTCAAAGTAATCACCAAACCTGTCCCGTTTATTGCGGGGATCGAAACCCAGGAAGGAATAATGGGTGAAGAAGAGCGGACCGCCAGTGCCGACCCCAACCGGCAGTGGGATTCCATAGTATGTATTCCCGTTGCGGTAGAGATCTCCATGAGTGGTCTGCCCCCACGCCTGGCGGTAGCGGCGCGCGGTTTCGGATGATGAGGCCCAACCGGTATAATACATCTCAGCTGGCACCGGATGCGTGGGAGAAGCAATCGCGAGCAGGTAGGCTATCAGGGTCTCGTTCCACCCGGTCAAGGGATGGCCGATGTGCCAGTCATAGTCTGGTGACCAATGCCAGTAAAGGAAATCGCTGTCTGCCGATTGGCGGTACCAATCCCATTCGACGCCTTCCCACAGGCTGGTGATGCGAGAACGGATCTGCATTTCAACATCCTCTTCATTGGTGAAGAACTGGCGCGCCGCCAGCAGTCCCTGGATGATGAACGCCGTTTCTACCAGGTCACCGCCATTGTCATACTTCCCGAATATGGGAATTACTTTGCCAGTGCGTCCATCCAGGAAGTGCGGCCAAACGCCGTGAAAGCGGTCGGCGTTTTCGAGAAACGTGAGCATCTGTAGCAGTCGCGTGATGGCTGCGTCCCTTGAGACAAAACCGCGCGAAACTGCGGCAATCAACGCCAAGACGCCAAAACCGGATGCTCCCAGCGCCACGAGATTCTCGTCGCCTGGTACATTCTCCAGCGCCAGACCCGCATCGGGATGAGCATTTTCCCAATAGTAGCGGAAGCAGGCTTCCTGAACCATGCTCAACAGCTCGTCGTCAGACATCCGGTGCGTTGTTGCTGAGACTGTTTCAGAAGCAGGAGACTCGGAATAATCGTGGCTGACCGCGGTTATTCTGTAGAAATGCTGTGCCTGCATTGTCCCGGTGTAGTCTACATAACGATTAAATGTAGGATTTTGAATTCCAACCGGTACGAAATTCTGCCCATCGTGCGAGCGGTAGATCTGATAATACGCTGCCGCCGGATCATCCACTGCATGCCAGCTCAAATCCACATGACATTCATAAGCCACCGCAGCCAATCCACCGTGTGTTCGACACATCCCCACAATTGCAGAGTCGAAGAGCCTGACTTCATCAATGTACAGGGTGTGGGGAAGGTTGTCATCGACGCTCTGGGTGAAGATGATTTTTTCGATACGGCTGAAATCGACATCGAAAGTTTCATTCGGGAAGGCCTTTAGTGGTATTCTGATCTGGCGCCAGAGCCTGCCTGGCAAGTCTGGCGTTATGCCGGTCATTTGCAGCGGGGTGGTGAGTGGCCCATCCTTGATTTTTAGGCGAATCATTGGCAGTAGATGCGCAGGGATCTCATTCTCAGTGTAGCACCAGAATGATAGGGTATCGCCAGAAAGGATGCGATTCTTGTTGAGCCAGGTTTCGCTGCATAACTCAGCCAGCCAGTCTCCACCCGTTTGCGACAACCAGGACAGGCGAAGGCTGTTGGGAGGGTTGAAGAAGCGATCAGCGGCAACCGGTATCTTGTTGTCGATCACTTCCAGTTGACTGGGGGCGATTGCTTCTGCATGACTGAAGAAATAGCCGCCGTCCGAAAGACTGTTGTCAAAGATGTGGTGGTTGTAATACGTGTCCGCAGGCGGTGGCTGCACTTGCATGGGATCTTTCATGAATGGTCTGCTCCTACAGGCAAATGAACTTAATCAGATGCACTGTCCCTGGCTCCAGGAAAGGTAATGTTTCGCCCTGCCAGGGTCGATCGTCGACTGTACAACCAGTTTGTTCTCCGGAATTTGCTCGTCGGATGTGGATATCGTAAGTTGCGCCGCGAAAGTGGCGTTTGATATGGTAGCTATCCCAGCCATCTGGGAGCGCCGCCTGAACACGCAGCCCGTCCTCCGTCGCTTCAACCCCCAGCACGCCTTCGATCAATGCACGCAAATACCACGCCGCCGATCCGGTGTACCATGTCCAACCGCCCCGCCCAGGAAATTGAGAATCCGGGCCATCCACATTACCCGGCATAACGTAGGGTTCAGCCATGTACGCTTCCGGCTGCATGCCGCGCACGGGCGGGCAAAAACTGCGCCAGAGATCGTAGGCCGCCTGCACGCCGTGCGCTTTTCTCTCAGCCAGGACCGCCCAGCATGCTGCATGGACGTACACACCACCGTTCTCGCGCAGTCCAGGCGCATAGCGGGTGAGATAGCCAATTTCAGGATCGGGATGGGAGTAAGCTGGCGCTAATAGGAGGGCTCCATAAGGCGCATAAAGCTGCTGGCGCACAGAAAGTATGGCCTGTTCGGCGCGCTCCGGCGTCGCCAGTCCACTCAAGACGGCCCAGGTTTGGGCGTTGAGAAATATCTGGCCTTCACTATTTTGGGCCGAGCCGATGAGCCGCCCCTTGTCGGTCGTGGCGCGCCAGTACCATGCGCCGTCCCAGCCATAGGCCTCTGTTGAATCGCGCAGTGCTTTGGCTTCTGCTTGAAACCGCAAACGCAACTCTTCATCGAGAACAGAAAGCTCCGCCCATCTGGTTAGCAAATGATAGAGAAAGTGCGCCATCCAGATGCTCTCTCCCTTTCCACCCGCTCCCACTGCATTCAGACCATCGTTCCAGTCCCCCTTCAGGATTAGAGGGAGTCCACGCGGGCTTCTCCGGCCTAAAGCAACCTCGAATGCGCGCCGGCAGTGTTCAAGCAGGGAAGCTGTTCCACCATCGAAGAAGGGGATCATTTCTTCCAGGCAAGCAAGGTCACCGGTTTCATAAACATAATGCAGGACAACAAATGGCAGCCACAACAGATCATCACTATATTCGGAACGTAATCCCGTCTCCGCTAACGGATGCCACCAATGCAGAACGATCCCATCCGCGTATTGGTGAGATGCGTGTAGTCGAATTTGGGCGAGGGTTTGTTCGGGTCGGCCAAGCAGCAGCCACATCAAACTATCCTGTAACTGGTCACGAAAACCGAAAGCCCCGCCAGTCTGGTAATAGGCAGTACGTCCCCACAGGCGTCCAGAAATCACCTGGTAGGGCAGCCAGGTGTTTGCCATCAGGTTGATAGCATGGTCAGGTGTTCTGACGACCAGATCTTCTCCGATACCCTGCCAGAAGCGTTTTACCTCATCCAATGCCGCTTGAACTGATAAAGGTTTTTGATACTTTTCTGCCAGATCAAGCGCCTTTGTCTCTATCTCTGCCGCGCCCAGAGTGAAATTGAGCTCCATTCCTTGATCGGCCTCAAGTCCAATCTCCACCTGCAAACTACCAATTGGATCCCCCCAGCTCCCCGTCGTATTCAGGGAGCGCCCTTCGACCAGCGCATCCGGTGCAGATAGGCTTTGGTTACGACCCAGGAATGCGTCTTTATATCCATCATATCCACTGGGGTGTATTGAGGCAGCGTGGAAAGCCACATAGCCCCAGTCTCGATTCCAATGTGGGCCAATCTCACCGGGAAGATCCCAGAGTACCTTGGATGCCAGCAGTACACCTTTTTGTTGGTTGAACCAGGTGCGGACGAATAAGCGGTGGAACTCGCGATGCCAATCCGGCGCTGCTCCAAGCAGCCACTCGAAATAGGTGAAAACCTGGAAACTGCGAGACACTGAACTTCGATTTTTGATCTCAAGCCGCCATATTTCACAGGGATCAAGGCGAGGAACAAAATAGGTCAGGCGGGTTTCGATCTCAGCATAGCGAGATTCGATTACTGAATAGCCTCGCCCATGACGGACGCGGTATTCATTCAGTTTTCGACCAGCAGGCTGCCATGCCGGCGACCAAAACTCACCGCTTTCCATGTCACGCAGGTATATGAATTTCCCCCACTCATCTCGGATTAGATCTTGATCCCAGCGTGTGATGCGATTGAGGCTGGCATGGCTCAACCAGCTGTATCCACCCCCGGCCTGGGATAAAACCAGCCCATAATTCTCATTTGAAATTACATTGACCCACGGCACAGGTGTATCTGGTCGGGTGATAATATATTCCTGTCCATCATCGCTAAAATAGCCATATTCAGTTTGAAATTGGGACATAGGTGTTACTCCTGAACAGCAGCAAGCGCCAGATACATCAGTACCTGGCGCTTGCTATTTTGTGTTTAGCTGCATGCGCCAGTCGCAGGGTATCCGGAGCGGATCCTGAAAACCGGAAACATGCCCCTGCTCAGGTCTTCTGGAAGGCCAGCATAGCCGCTAATGCGCGGAGAATTCCTCCATTTCCATCAACGGTTTCATAGCCTCTTCAACGGCGCCATGGGTGAAGTAATGCTGCAGACGATCATTGCGCAAAGCATTGCTGATGGACGCCATAATCATACCCTGGTCGAGCGCCAGGTAGTATGGGGAGAGGTCGCCGCTGCTGACATTGACGGCGTCGAAAAATCCTCCCCAGGAATAAATTTCAAAATCCCGGCGCAGGTTCGCCAGGTTCTTTAGCGTTGCCTCTGGATCGAATTCAAGCGCCAGGAAAGAGGCATGCGGGGTCACCACGCCCTGGCCATAGGTTTCTGGCAGAGGCTGTGGCTCACGACCGGGGCAGTATCCAATTCCCGACGGGTCGGCAAAGCCGTAATCGACCGAGGTCCGCTCCAGGTCGGAGGTGTATCCGTTGGTATCCATTCCCAGCGCGTCCACGCCAAATTCGCGGTAACCGCCGTCCGGATTATTGGAAGGCGAGAAGCCCCAGTAGCCGTACTGCGCTTCCTCAAGGCCGTGTTCTATTTGCGCCTGCACGTAGAGCGGGTGGTTGATTCCCCAGCTTTTCTGGCCCCATTCTTCCTCTGGAACCACCAGCGGGACCATGAGCGCCTCGAACATACTGCCGCCCCAGGTGGGTACGATATTCATCCCGCGATAAGGGTAAGATCCCTCGTATACTTCTATGCCCAGGTAGGTGCGCGTCTCTCCCTCAGGCGCCATCTCCGGCCAGCTCCAATCGCAGGTGGGGGGGAATGTGCGCCATCCGGCGAAGTAGTGCTCCGGTGGGATCTGTCCCAGGGCGATGCCAATGTAGCTGGCGATGCGTGGCTCGGTGTTAAAGGTTCCATAGTGGTGGCCGGTGTAGATCACATCTGGTCCTTTACCGCAGTAGTTGTCCAGTGGGGCAGTTGCCCAGGGAGGCGCATCCTCCACCGTCCAGAACCCACCGCGCAGCAGGCCAGCGCCATAATCTGGACCTCGTGCGTTCGGGTCGTAGTAGCAGCCGAAGTCCATGGTATCCAGGATGAACTGCGCCTGGTCGCGCAGCTGCGGAACGGCGTTGGTGATCATGATCAGCGCTGAAGCGAGCCAGCCGTTGTCCACGCTCGACAAGAATGGGTACACTATATCCCCGCTGGGAGGCCATATGGTCAGCTTGGCGCCGGTGGCTGGATCATACCAGTTGTAATACATGCCGCTGTCGCTATGGCGCTCCATCGTCTCCAACATATCGAGCACAGTTCCTATTCGCTGGCGCGCCTCGATAGGTTGGATGATTTGCAAATCGCGCGCCGCCAATGTGCTCCAGACATACATGCCGATGTTGGTAGGCGAGGTAAAGCCAGACCGCTCGCCGTCGACGGTGACGTTATCCGCGGGCAGTCCGGTGCCAGGGTCGAGCATGGCGAGAAAAGATTGCCAGGTATCCTGCGCATACACTTGAAGGATTTCTCTTTGGTGACCGGTAACGCTGGATTTATCGGCCAACCCCGTGGACGAGAACGGCATGACAACAGCAGATATCAAAATCAGGATTCCCGTGACTTGTATCAGTTTACGTTGCATGTTCATAATTCTCTCCTCTTATCAATACTGGTTTACTTATACACTCGAGACGCCTGAAGTCGATCAGGAATCTCCCAAACGCTGAAGATGCGCCTCGGCTAATTCCAGTAAATCGGCGCGGTTGGGGAAAAGTTCGGGTATGGATTCATAGATATCTCTCGCTGCGAGCAGGTCTCCCTCCTGCTCGTATAGCTCGCCTAATCGCAAATAGATTTCTCCGAAGTAGGGTGCAGGTTTGCCGATATTGGATTGGATATACCGCTCCGCCTGGGCAACGGTCATGTACTGATTGACGGTTTCCTGAATGCGCTCTCTGGCTTGTTCCACAGCGTCGGGCACAGGAAATGAATAAGGATTCGACCAGATTTTCTCGACGTCAACGTACCCGCCCACTTTAGTGTACTTATTTGTCTCTGGATTAAATTCCTCGCCTCCCACCAATGCATCCAGATATTCTCCTTGCTCATAACGAGCGTTGGCATCCGCCAGAAAGCGCCCCGTCAGTTGATAGGCATTTATCCATGCAATCAGGTAAGTGACTGCGAATAGGCCTAGAACGATCAGGGGTATCAAATATACCCGTTTGTTGGGCTTGATAACGGCAGCCGCTTCCCCCGTGGCTTGAGGGACAGGTGTTGGCGTTTGAAGAGATGTAGCCATAGGGCCTCCACACTACTTAAAGGTTACGTTAGCAAAAGCTTTCACAAACTGGTCTTGCAGTGAGAAATAGATGACCACCAGCGGCAAGGTGATTAACGTCATGGAAGCCCAGATCTCCTGGATATTCTCGCCGGGGATCGAAGTCTGGAACTGGTAAAGTCCAAGCTGGACAGTCCACTTATCCGGCGTGTTGAGATACAACAACGGGCCGATGAAGTCATTCCAGCTGCCGATAAAGGACAATATGGCAACAGCAACCAGTACCGGGCGTGAAAGTGGCAAAATCATACGGAAGAATATCAATAAATCCCCTGCACCGTCCAGTCGGGCTGCTTCGATTAATTCGTTGGGAATGCCGATGATAAACTGCCGGATGAGGAAGATATTGTAGACCGAGACTGCGGCTGGAATAATCAGAGCGTGGAATTGGCCTACCCACCCCAGGCGATACATGACCACATAGGTCGGAATGAGGAACAGTACGCCAGGGATCATCATGGTTGCCAACATGAAAGCAAACAGCTGGTCACGCCCGGGGAAGGGGATCTTGGCAATGGCGTAGGCAGCCAAAGCGCTTAACAGTGTATTCAAAACTGTGATCGAGACCGCTATGATCAGTGTATTTTTGTATAGCAAGAGCATGTTGAGCTTTTCAAAGACGCCTACATAGCCCGACAGAGTGATCTGGCTGGGCAGACGGGTCGGAGAGTGTAAAATCTCTGGCCCGAATTTAAATGAATTCATCACCATATAGAAGAACGGATAAAGGACGACGAGCGCTCCTAATATCAGGAAGAGATAGATGACTGCGCTCGACAAAGTTAGTTTCCGTACAGGGAGCATTTCACACCTCCTTGTCCTATTCGCTCGGGACAAGCCGGAACTGGATAATCGTCAATATGGCGATCACCAGCGCCAGTAAAAGCCCAAGGGTGGAGGCATAGCCGATATTAGACCGGTCGAATGCCTGCGCATATAGATATAAAACAGGCGTGATCGCCTGGTTGTTGGGACCGCCAAAGACGTCGTAACCGAGCGTAAATACTTCGGTGAACATCTGCAACCCATTGATCACGTTCAAAACCAGGATGAAAAATATCTGAGGTCTGAGCTGGGGTATGGTGATATAACGGAACTGCTGGAGTCCTGTGCCGCCATCGATGGATGCTGCCTCATAATAGGTCGTATCGATGGAATATAACCCGGCGAGCAATATCACCGTACTGACCCCAAACCACTTCCAGGCATTGATCACCGCAATAATTGGCATGGGTAACCAGGATGAGAACTTCCAGAATATGCCAGTTTTCAAGATCCCCGCTTCCATCAACATACTCTGTAAGGGACCCTGGGGACTGGCGATGAAATTCCCGATCGCCATCAGCACGACTACCGATGTAACTACCGGCATAAAATAGATCGTGCGGAAAACTCTGCCCAGGTATACGGTTTTGTAGAGCATCACTGCGGTAAGCAAACCGATACCCAGATTGAGCGTGATAAAAATCGATTGATTGAAAAAGATGTTAACCAGGCCCTTCCAGAATAGCGGATCTGTGACTCCCCGGATCCAATTGCCTACACCCACGAAAACATAATCTTCCGGGCGTACAAATGAGTAGTCGAAAAAGGTAAGATAGAAGGAAAGGATGAGGGGATAGAGGCCGAAGGCGATGTAAAGTAAAACCCAGGGAGCTACAAATAGATAGCCCCAGACATATTGGCGGGCGTGTTCTTTGAAACGGTGAAATTTGCTGATCTCCGCTCCCGCACCAGAAGCCTGCATAACCGTGTTCGACATAAGCTTTCTCCGTGGGGTATCAACAATCATTAAGCATCTGGCGCAGCTTGTAGGCCACGCCAGATGCTTGATTTATAAATGTTACTGCTGCAACACTGTGCGAGCTCCCTCTGCTGCTTCTGTAACGGCTTCTTCAGGCGTGACGCTTTCTTCCACAGCCGCCTTCTGGTAGACGCCCAGGATCTGATTGGCAACATCCTCGGCGGTAGAGAACTGCTGCGGTAGAACCGCGTTTTCCAGGATCTGGACGAAAGGCTGGCGAGCTGGTTCCTGGAAATATGGATCATTGAACAGGCTGGTCAGAATGGGCAGATAACCCAATTCTTTGATGAAAACCAGATTGTTCTCGTCCATCATTAAGAACTTGACAAACTCCCAGGCTGCATTTTGCCGGTCGGGTGTGGTCTTTAAGACCATGAACGCCCGCCCACCATAGGTTGTATAAGCGGTATCGCCTTCATTCGGAACGGGCACGGGAGCAACGCCGACGTCCTCGCCCATCACCATGGGCTGCCCGGCTGCTTCTTTCAGGTTGGGTTCCCAGGAGTACCCGTACTGAGGCCACATCCCGATCGTGCGGCTGAAGAAGCTCTTCTCCATGGTAGGAGGAGCGAACTGCTGCGCACTTCGGTTGAACTCTAAGAACTCTGCCATCTTGCATTCTGGTTGGTCAAAAACGATATCGGTTGCAAGGCGATTTAACAGCAAGCACTGGTTCTGGTTGGCGCTGAGGTACATCGGTTGGAGCATGTTCCAATACCAGCCTCCCCATGCCAGAGCCTCGTTCCAGAATACGGTCCCCTGGATATCATCGCCAGTGTCGCGGTTAGGCAGATCATCAATCTTTTGCGCCGCATCCAGGAACTCGGCCCAGGTTGAGGGTGGGTCTTCCGGGTCCAGGCCCGCTTCTTCGAAGAGTTCCTTGTTATAGATCATCATGGTCACATCGGCGCCCGCAGGGACATAATAGTTATGGTCGTAGAGCAGCTGCACGGTTTGCGGTGCAAGCGTGGCGAACAATTCCTGTGCACCGGGCATATCCTCCAGAGGAACGACATTACCGCTGGCTGCCAGGCGGCCGATTTGGGAACCAAACGAGGCTACAATCAGGTCCGGCTGGTTGCCTGCGGCGATCAGGGCTTCAAAGGCGCCGCCTTCCGGTTCCTCCTCCACAGTAACCTTTACATTCGGGTTTGCAAGCATGTACTGATCGGCCAGCTTACGCATGGTATCAATCATAGCGCCGCGCACAACCGCTACTCGTACCGTGCCTGCCTCACCGCCTGCTTCAGCGGGGACTGTGGCTGGGGGCTCAGCCTCTGTCAGAGCCGCATCGACTGCTTCCGTGGGTAGTTCGACTACACCACCAGTCGTTGGCGCTGCTGTCGGCTGCGTTCCACCGGCGCAGGCGGTGACCAGCAAGAGAATCGCTATCACCATGACTGGCCAGACCCGAAATCGGCGTATTTCTCTCCACTGCTTATTCATTCGTATCTCCTTCTGACGTGCTCAATTAAATGGTTGACTTGGTTACTGTTATCAATACCAATCGGACGTTGCTATATCCCAACGTACAGCCAGAACGATGAGTAAAATAAATAAATGGAGAAATCCTATATACCATTCTAGAGAATCTGTCCCCTGGTCACATCCGCTGGATGGGGGAACTTCGACTAGGCTGGTTGGGGGAGATTAATGCGGAAAGAAGGGGCGACAGACGTGCAAGCTGAGGGGATTTGCGGCGTGAGGAGTGGTGGTGCGGTGTTGGTGGATCGAACTGGATGCTGACCAGTTATTACTGGGCAGGCCCTTCAATATCCTGGTTAACATGCATCAAACCTTATTGTCTGGCTTGATTTCGTGTTCAATGTATGCGTGACGTATTGGCTCGCATTTATAGTAGCATATATAATTTTGAAAGTCAACTATTGGGCTGCTCCGCGATGTGACTCGAGTTCAAGAATAACTGTTTCACCCATCTGGATACGGAATTTGCTCAACAGGGTGACTGTCAACCCTGGCATCGATTGCTCCTCGATCAACACAAGAGGTATTCGTTCTGTTCGGCCACATCGTGGCGTAGGTGCCAGTAGAGTTTAGTTGGGACAGAGTAGAAGAAATTTAGGATAATAATTATCTAAATATACTGTAATTCAAGTCATGAGTCAATCGTCGGACGAGCAACAACTGGCGGATTAGATCCTATATTTTTAAGTACCCGGCTTGTGTAGATAAGCGATTGGTGTCTTGCTCTCCATGTAGATTCAAGCTAGGAGCTTATTGCATGGCCTTTATCGATAAAAACCACTGGGATTCATGACAATTGAGTTTTGGTCATGTTGAATGGAGTTTAGGTTAAGGTACGTGCTGTTTTGGTCAAGTCAGGAAGAGTTTCTGCCAGGCTTGATTTCATTTCTGCTTGATGCAAGCCGCGGCTGAATCCGTATTGCGTCTTTCTCTCCAAGAAATATGGTTATATACTTAGGCTATGTCGTATGCAAACAGTTATTCAACCTGGGTAGAGGTGGATCTGGGGGCAATTGAGAATAACGTGCGCCATTTTCGGCGGCTCAGCCAGGCTGCGCTGATGGCCATTGTTAAAGCCAATGCTTACGGGCATGGGACGGTGCCTGTGGCACAAGCAGCTCTGCGCGCGGGGGCTAGCTGGCTGGGAGTGGCGCGCCCCGACGAGGCGCTGCAGCTGCGCCAGGCCGGGATCGATGCCCCGCTGCTTCTCCTCGGCTATACACCGCCTGAGCAGCTGGAAGACATGCTCCATCACAAGGTCTCCATAACCGTCTGGTCGGGTGAACAAATCAGCCTTATTTCTGGTATCGCAAAGAACATTGGGGTCGCTGCCAGGCTGCACCTGAAAGTGGACAGCGGCATGAGCCGCCTGGGGTCGCAGACCGAGAGTGCCTTGAGCATGGCCCAGCAGATTGCTTCCACGCCAGGTGTCCAGTTTGAGGGCGTATTCACGCACTTTGCCACAGCGGATGAAACCAACCGGATACCGGCTGACGAACAGGAAGTTCTGTTTCGGAAGGTTATCGATCAACTGGAAGCCAACGAACTGCGTCCGCCGTGGGTACATGCATCCAATTCTGCCGCCAGCCTGAACCGCCCGTCCGCGCATTATGATCTGACCCGTCTGGGGATCGCCATGTACGGGCTGCACCCATCAGGCGAGTGCCTTAATCCGCCAGAAATAACCCCGGCTTTGACCTGGAAATCTGTGCTGAGTCAGGTGAAGCGGCTGCCTGCGGGGAGAGGCGTGAGCTATGGGCATGTCTACCGCACGCAGGCTGAGGAAAGAATCGGTACGGTGCCGGTGGGTTATGCGGATGGCTTGCGGCGCGTCCTGGGAAACCAGGTGCTTGTGGGGGGAGTGCGCGTGCCGGTCGTTGGCCGGGTGTGCATGGATCAGATCATGGTGCAGTTGGATCAGACCCCAGATGCGCGTGAGGGAGATGAGGTGGTCCTGATCGGTAAACAAGGCCAGGAGCAGCTAACTGCTGAAGCTATGGCTGCCAGTTGGGGGACGATCAATTACGAAGTCGTCTGCGGCATCGGTGCGCGGGTGCCGCGCCTGTATACAGGTTAGAGAGCTTCGTGGGTGTGGTAATACAAAAAGACCCGACCGGGTTGAAAATTTACCGGTCAGGTCTTTTTATTGCTTTTTCGAGTGGTCTGGCTTACCCGCCTAAATAGGCTTTCTTCACTTCCGGGTTAGCAAGCAGATCCGCCGACTTGCCCTCCAGCACCAGATTACCGCTTTCCAACACATATCCCCGACTGGCAAATTTCAACGCCATACGGGCGTTCTGCTCCACCAGCAGGATGGTGGTGCCTTCCTGGTTGATGCCGCGCAGCGCGTCGAACACATTGCCCATTAACAGCGGCGCCAGGCCCATCGACGGCTCATCCAGCAGCATCATCTTGCGCGCGCTGACCAGGGCCCGCCCTACCGCCAGCATTTGCTGCTCGCCGCCGCTGAGGGTCTCGGCATGCTGGCTGATGCGTTCTTTAAGACGTGGGAAGATGCTGAAGACCCGCTCAAAATCATTTTCGACGCCGGCGTTGTCCTTACGCGCGTAGGCAGCCAGTTTCAGGTTTTCCATCACAGTCAGATTGCCGAATAAACGCCGGCCTTCGGGCACATGCGAGATGCCGAGCTGGCTGACAATTTTATCGGCCGGGAAGGTGGTCAGGTCTTTCCCCATATAGGTCATCTTCGAGCCTGGTTGGGTTGGGACCATACCGGATATCGCCCGCAGGGTGGTGCTCTTTCCGGCACCGTTGGCACCGATGATGCACACGATTTCACCCTCATCGACCTCGAAGCTGATGCCATGCAGGGCGCGAATGCGGTCGTAGGATACCGCGAGATTTTCGACTTTGAGCAGCATCAGGTTTCGACCTCCTTGCCCAGGTAGGCATCAATGACCAGCGGGTTATTTTGCACCTCTTCCGGCAAACCTTCAGCGACCACCTCGCCAAAAACCAGGGTTTGAATATGCTGGGAAAGGTCCATCACCAGCCGCATGCGGTGCTCGATCAGGAATATGGCCAGGTTGAGCTGGCGATGTACATGACGCACGATTTCGATCATCTGCAGCATTTCTTCCGGGTTCATACCGGCAGTGGGTTCGTCCAGGAAGAGTACTTTGGGTTCAATGGCCAATGCACGCGCCATCTCGACCCGGCGTTGGGCGCCGTAAGGCAGGTTGGTGACCACGGTATCTGCCAGGTGGCTGATGCCCACCAGATCGAGCAGCTCCATGGCGATGGCGGTGGTCTGCGCTTCCTGGCGCGTGCGTTTGGGAGTATTGAAGAAAGCCCCCACCAATCCGTAGTCCAGTTTGGAGTAGCGCGCCAGCTTGACGTGCTCCAGAACGGTCATATGGCGCCACAGGCGCAGGTTCTGGAAGGTGCGCGCCAGCCCGGCCGCGGCAATCCGGTGTGGGCGCATGCCCTTGATGGATTGGCCGTCCAGCAGGATGTCGCCTTCAGAAGGCGTATAGATGCCGGTGATCAGGTTGAAGATGGTGGTCTTGCCGGCGCCGTTGGGGCCGATCAGTCCATGGATTTCGCCTGGATTAATGGACAGGTTGTAGTTATAAACCGCCCGCAGACCGCCGAAGTAGTGTGTCATTTTGTTAACTTGCAGGAGTGACATTTTTCACCTCTACTTTCGTCTGCGGTGTTTTTGGCTGCAAGATTTTCTGAAGGTCAAACTCTTTGAAGGCGATCAGACCTGTAGGGCGGTAGAGCATCACCAGGATTAGGAGCAAGGGGATGATGATCCATTTGAACAATTCTAGCGGGCGCAGCATCTCGCTCAACAGGTTATAACCGATGGCGCCTACGATCGAGCCGGTGACAGAGTTCAAGCCTCCGAAGTAAAGCATGGCCAGAACTTCGGCCAGTTTTTGCAGCCCGAAGGTACCGGGATTGACATAGCGCAAGACGTGGGCGAACAAACCACCTGCCACACCCGCCCAGAAGGCGGCAAACAGGAAGGTGATCATCTTGGTCTTGCGGGTATCGACCGTCATGGCGTCAGCAGCCAGCTCATTATCCCGTACGGCATTCAGCGCTTTGCCCATGGTGGATTGGACGAAGTTATTAATGATCCAGATACACAGCATCGTCCAGATAAAGACGACTGGCAGAGAGGCCCAGTTGGGCTGGTTTCCAAAGCCACGCGCCCCGCCCAGGAACTCCAGGTTTTCAAACAGGCTTTTTACAATGAACATGAAGGCCAGCGAGATGATAGCCAGGTAGTCGCCGCGCGTACGGAAAGAGGGGAAGGCGACCAGCAAGGCTCCCAGGGAGGCGACCAACCCACCCAGGATCAGGGCGATTGGAAAAATGAACGGCCCCAGGGATTCTGGCAAGATAGCCGGGCCAAAATTACTACCGATAAAGAGAAACACGGTAACCAGGGAAGCGCTGTAAGCTCCCAGGGCCATGAAACCGGGGTGGGAGCAGGAGAATTCACCCATAAAACCATTCACCACATTCAGGCTCAGGGTGATCATGATGGCAATCATCATCAACTTGGCGACCAGGACGCGGTAATCACTGACGCTGGTCCACAGGTCCAGGGCCAGGTAGAGCAGTCCCATATGAACCAGGGCAGAGACCCACATTGGGAAACGCAGCAACCAGGCCGCCAGACGGTTGGTCAGGGGATTAAGGAAACGCACCACCAAAACAATGGGGATGATATAGATAACCAGATCATAAAGCAGCGTAGCCGGCAAAAGAAGGGGTGTCTTAAGCGCGATATCGACGCCGAAGAGCACGGGTGCTTTGTTCAGCCCGATGGCACGCGCCAGGGGAAAGCCGATCAACAGCTCCAGGGTGGAGGCGATTAAGATGCCAAGTATCCAGCCCAGCAGCGGCGTTTGAGCAAAGAACTGGCTGATCGAATTCCAGATGCGGCTGAACCCTTTGCGCGGTGTAGGCGATGAATGTCCTGTTGTAACTTCCATAGTTTTTCCTCGTCTGTGAAACAAACGTGAAGACTGGGGTTATAACCGCAGTGAGGCGCTGTGGGCAGTGCCAAAAAAGCCATGTGGGCGGAAGGTCAGGATGATCAGGATAATCGAAAAACTGATCAAGTTGCGCATAGTAGAAGGAAAATATGTGGCGACAAAAATGTCCAAGAAACCCATCAAGAAGCCTGCTATCGCCGCGCCAACTACTGAACCACGCCCTCCCAGAATGGCTGCCACAAAGGCTTTCCAGCCGTATTCGATACCCATGTATGGATCTAACACCGGATATGCCAGTCCGTAGAAGACACCCGCAGCTGCTGCCAGGGCAGAGCCGATACCAAATGTCAGGGCAGCGATGGTGTTGAGCGGTACACCCATCAAGGGAACCACGAGGAAGTCAGCAGACATCGCTCGCATTGCCATACCCCACTTGGTGCGTTGGATGAACTGGTGCAGGGCGAACATCAACAGCAAGGAGATCAGCACGATCAAGATCTTGGTGTTGGTCAGGCTGACCTCGCCCAATTGGAAGGTGGTGGTTTCGATGATATCGGGGAATTTCTTGCGCGTGGCGCCCAGCAGGGCCAGGTTGCCGGTTTCGAGGATAATACCGATCATCAAGCCGGTGATAGCGGCGGAGGCGCGTGGAGCGCCGCGCAGGGGCCTGTAGCCGATCCTCTCTACCAGCATCCCCACGAAGGAAGTCAGAAACATAGCCAGCAAGATGGTCAGTGCCAGTAATGCCCAGGAGGGTAAAGTCAGAATGCCCAACGACGACAGACTGATCAGGCCAGTGGCGATGAAGAAACCGATGTACGCGCCGACCATGAAAATATCACCGTGGGCAAAATTGAAGAGCATCAACACGCCATATACCATCGAGTAGCCAAGTGCAATCAAGGCATAGAAGGAGCCCCACTGCAAGGCGTTGACCACATTTTGAAGAAATGAGCCCATATTCTTTGCTCCTCATGGATTAGTGAGGGCGGGCGCAGGGCTTAAACCCTGGCCCGCCCTGAGGGGTCCATGTCAGTCTGGTTGGTGATGTAAAAGAAAATGCTCAAACATGGGTCTGGTGTCTGATTACGGGCAGGACTGCTTATAGAATGTGAACTCTCCTGCGTCATTGATCTTGACGATCACGGCGCACTTGCTTGGATCGCCACTGCCAGGGGTGAAGGTCATCGTGCCGGTGATGCCATCGAATCCGGTCACCTTGGCCAGTGCATCCTTTACACAGGTGCGATCGGCGGCGATATCGCCGGTGATCGTGCCACAATCTTCCATGGCCCGCTTGGCAAGGTTGAATGCGTCCCAGGTCAGGGCAGCCACATCATCGGGGGTGTAGCCATGCTTGGTGGTGTAGTTATCGATGAAATCTTTCGTGGCGCCTGTGGCGCCGGCGGCCGCATAGTGGGTGGTGAAGAACTGCCCATAGCAATCTTCGCCGCACAGCGGGATCAGCTCAGCGGAGCCCCAGCTGTCACTGCCGACAATAGGCTGGTTGAAGCCCAGCTGGTGTGCCTGCTGGGCAATCAGCGCGACTTCGTTGTAGTACTGCGGGGTGAAAAGGAACTCAGCACCGGAATCGCGGATCTTGGTCAGCTGCGCGCTGAAGTCAGTATCCTTGGTGGTGAAGCTCTCGTATGCTACCACCGAGCCAGCCCCGTGCAGGCCTTCCCAGGCGCTCTTGAAGAACTCTGACAGGCCTTTGGGGTAATCGGAGGCCACATCGTAAAGTACTGCCGCTTTGGTGAAACCAAATTCCTCGGTAACGAAGTTGGCTACCGCAGGACCCTGGAAGTCATCCAGGAAGCAGGCGCGGAATACCCACGGGCGGTCCAGGGTGGTGTTGGGGTTGGTCGACCAGGGGCTGATCATGGGGGTCTGATTGTCGTTGGCAACCTGACCGGCAGGCACGGCTTGCTTGGAGGACTGCGGGCCGATAATGATCACGACTTCGTCCTGCGTGATCATCTTGGTGTTGGCAGAAACGGCTGATTCGGCCTTGGATTCGTTGTCCTCGATCACCAGCTCAACCTGGTATTTCTTGCCACCGATATCCAGACCGCCGGCGGTATTGATAGCTTCCTTCCACATCTCAGCCGCGAATTTGGTGCCTTCGCCAACTTTTGGAATATCGCCAGTCAAAGGTGCGTTAACCCCGATCTTGATCGTATCGGGTGCAGCCTGACCGCACGCGCTCAGAACAAATGCGACAATCAGCAGGCTGATCAGCAGGTGTTTGAAGGTCTTATCCATTCCATCATCTCCTCATTTAGTAGCTTATCAATCTTTATGGGTGCTCGTAAAGCACGGCGACGAAATTCAATGCAGGCATTCAAGGCTCAGTCCATACCACCTCCTGTAGAGTAATTTAGTTTTCTCGTTGAACGATAAAAAAACGGATTCCAATTTTGCTGGAATCCGTGTCAGTAGGTCGCTGGATGGCGATTTGGGAAATATTCAACTCAAAGTGCCCGCACAGCCAATCATCCGCCATAGACCGGGCTGGGCGGTGATGAGAAATATCGTATTGACCTGTCTGAAACCGAGTGCAATTGATTAGCATTCTGTTTCTTCCGTGGGTACAAAAACAGTGTATACCCAATCAAAGCCAGTGTCAACATTTTTGCACAACTTTATTTACAGAACTGTTGCCCTCTATTCAATTTATTTCATTTTTTTAAATTCCTGGCGACCTGATAGGATAACGAAAGAATAATTGATCGGCAGAGAAATTCTATTACGTCGGGGAGAGAGCATTCGGATACTCCAGCACAGCACCGGGAGGCGCTGGGATTGGCCCTTGCAGAAGAGGATCGTCGGTTCCTTGCATCCAGGCTTCCAGGCGAGCGCGCATCTCCTGCAATACTGTAGCAGAGCGAGGGGCGCCTACCAGGTTATAAACCTCGTTCGGATCGAAGTACAGATCGTAAAGCGCCTCCATATCAGGGGCTATCCCTTGCCAGCCGCTCTCGATCCAGAGTTGTTTGCCTGGGCTGTTATCACAATTCGGCAGGATTGGATAAGGGCGATTATCGAAGCGGCGGATATAGCTCCAGCGCCGGGTACGTACGCTGCGCACAGGCTCGTAAGCCGCGTGGAAGTTGATCTCCCCGAAAATTTCCTGGCGCACTTCATCTGTCTCTCCGCGGATGAGCGGCATCAGCGAGACACCTTGCAGCCAATCAGGCGCAGGAATCCCCAATATGTCGCAAAGTGTTGGAAAGATATCGATCTGGCTGACCAGGCTGTCAAGTACTTTTCCCCCGGAAAAACCGCCTAGCCCGCGCAGGATGAGCTTCACGCCTGTGCCGGCGGCAGTCAATGTACCTTTCATGCGCGGGAAAGGGATACCGTGATCGGTGGTGCAAATCACCAGGGTATGCTTACTGAGATCACTGCGCTCCAGGGTATCAATAACCTGCCCCATTTTTTGATCCAAATGTCTGGCACTCAGACGGAAGCGCGCCATATCCTCGCGCACTTCAGGGGTATCTGGCAGCAGCGCTGGAGGCTGGATATAATGCGCGTTTTCACCATCGGGTAGCGCAGGGAACTGCCGGTGAGTTTCTTTGAACCCCACTGAAAGGAAGAACGGCTGAGGGGGATGATTGGTTAGAAAATCCACCGCGGCTGTTTCGGCATTGTTGTCGGGTAAATTAGGTCCGGCATCTCTGGGAGACGGCTCTCCGAGCTGAATGTCGTATCCGATCACCTTCCAGGGTTCTTCGAAAGAGTTGGCAATGTGCTGAATACCTGCCAGGGCGGTCGTATAACCGGCTTGCTTGAGTGTGTGGATGATATGATGCCCGTAGTCGTTCAGCCTGAAACCGCGGTGCGCCAGACCGAGCATGCCATTATTGTGAGCGTACTGGCCTGTAAGCAGGCAGGCCCGGCTGGGTGAGCAGGTGGGGCTGGGTGTAAAAGCCTGCCGGAATATTACACCTGCCTCAGCCAGTCGTTGCATATTGGGGGTGGGGATGTCGTTGCCGTAGGGCTGAACATAACGCCCGCTATCGTGTGAGTGGATGTATAAGATGTTCGGTGGGGTCATCAGCTACAGGCTCCGGAGGATGTTCTGTGAGGTATATAAACTGTAATTTAACTACTCTAAGTATACATATTTTTCTCTGTGTGAGTTTTCGAAGTTAGCCATATCGATTGTGCTGTTTTTGCTCGAGTGAGATTTTGATTTGCAGCACGAGGAGCTGTCTGGTCAGTCTTCAATAACCTGGATTTCTTCTTGTAAGGAATCCAGGTCAGACGCCCTGAATTTTTATAATCAGGGTTTACGTAAAACGCCAATAGGTATTTAACCAGGCATGCCATATTTCCAGGCGTTTTACTCATGTAATTCGCTGGTTGAGAGCCTGATTTGTAAAGCTACTTGTAGCGAATTTCGAAGATGCTCCATTCACCCGTTATAATTGCGCTGTGCTAAAAAAACGCTTATCCCGATTGTGGCTGGGGCTGGTTCTTGCGCTGGTCGCGCTTTCTCCGCTGGGTGGAGTGAGTCGCCAGCCTTCAACGATTGCCCACGCGCATGCGCCAGCGCGGGTCCACTCCCAGTCCGGCGGTGTTACGGCCTTCGATCTGATCATCGCCATGAACACCTTGCGCGCCTCGTATGGGTTGCCCTTGCTGATCGAAGACCCGATCATCAATGCTGTCGCCCAGGCGACCGCCGAGATTATGGCTGCCAACAATATGTCCTGGCATATCGGCGACGTACGCGGGCGAATTCAGGCTGCCGGCTATGGCGGCGGGGCTCAAGTGTGGGCTACCGAAAATTTTGCAGTAGGAAGTTCCTTTGGCCTCGATGAGATCATGCTGGCCTGGAGCGATCCTTCGCACATGATCCCGGCGGTCAATCCGGCTTACTGTCATATCGGGGCAGGAGTCGCCAAAGCTGCGAACGGTCAGACTTATTACGTTTTGCAGGCAGCCTATACATCTGCCAAAGCTTGTGGGGAATATAAACCTGTAGATGGGAGCGGCACCCAGCCTGGGGGGAGTATCAATCCTCCCGGTGGTGTGACAGGCGTGTCGCAGATCATCATCCCTGTGCAGATCGCCACGCCAGACGCCGACGGCAAGATCTTCCACGAAGTCAAGGCCGGGCAGTCCTTCTGGTCGATTGCCGTGGCTTACAAGATCACCATCAACGACCTGGAGATCTGGAACAACATTTCACGGGCGATCGGGCTGCAAATCGGGCAGAAACTGTTCATCCCCGGCAGTAACACCCAGGGCTATTCCACGCCTACGCCGGTGGGCATGATCCAGGTTGCTACCCCCGACGCCGATGGCCGGATCGTACATTCGGTGCAGGCATATAACACCCTGATCACGATCGCCGATGCCTATAAGGTGAAGGTCGATACCATCCTGGCAAACAACGGCCTGCAGTTGGATTGGCCTCTCTCGATCGGGCAGCAGTTGATTATCGACCGGGGGAACTTCACGCCCAGCCCTACACCGCGCCCCTTGACCCCCATCGAGATGCTCACCCCGGAAAGCGACGGGAATTACTATCACACCGTTAGCAGTGGGGAGACGATATCGTGGATCTCTGCTTATTATGGCGTGGGTATGGGCGAATTGATGATTTGGAATGGATTGAGTTCCAGCTCCATCATCATCCCCGGCCAAAAGCTGCTGCTGCAAGTGACGCCGCCCGCCACCGAAACCCCTGTCCCACCACCGGCGACTTCCACACGGCTTCCCACTGCAACCCTGGCGCCGTCTCCTACCCCAGAAAGCCCCACGGCGCTGGCGCCATCTCCCACAGCAGCACGCGTTGAGGCTTTAGCGGCGTCTCCATTTGCTGGTGAGCAGGGAATCGCTACGCTGATCTGGTTTGTTATTCTGGCGGCGGGTGGATTGGTCGTGGCTGGGATCTTTATGCGACGGAGATCGTAAGATCATATCCAGCGGCGTGCTTGTGGTTAATCCCCAATATAAAGTGCCCCCGGCGCGATTCGAACGCGCAACCGTCTGATCCGAAGTCAGGTGCTCTGTCCATTGAGCTACGAGGGCAGTGCCGCAATTATACTTCTGATAACATACAATCTGCAAGCCTGCTAATCCACACGCGGTCTAAATCTCCTCCCCTTGGTTGCATCTGTCCAGTAAATTAACCTGTACAATAAAAATGTACAACGTAACATATAATGGTATGATAGTGGTGCAGCACACGTACACAGGGAAGCGTGCTCAGTTATACAGAAGGCTGGTTTTCGATTCGGAGAGAACGTTCAGGATTGCAGTGCGCAGAGGTGAAATGGAAACAATGACCAGGATTGGGATCATCATCTGCGATCGCTATCGGACTGTGCAGGCAGGAAATGCCTGCGCTCCATGCGAAACAGGAAAGGTGCATTCAGTATCTATGGCGATACGGAATTAGAATTAGCAGGCTACACGACCTGTGCAGGCTGTCCCGGTGGTAATATGGAATATGCCGGCGAAGAGATGGTTAAAAATGGCACACAGGTAATCCACCTGGCGACCGGATTACTCGTCGGTTATCCCCCTTGTCCGTATATCCAAACATTTATGGCTTTCCTGGAAAAACGCTATGCGGTGAAAGTGATTCCGGGCACCCATCCCATCCCCCAGAAATATCTGGATTTGCATACCCATCTTGGACCCTGGAAAGATCCAATCTGGATTCCGCTGCTCAAATATTCCATGGCTGATGAAGCCACCCGGCTCGCCTACAACTGACCGTAGCTAGGCAGCGCGTCAATTTACCGAAATTAATTTTCCAACTACCTCGAGCGTTTAGCTGGTTGCCTGGCGTGATTTAATCTTCCGCGTCCTCGAGTGTGGTTGCTACGGCCTGGGCGATCTCTTCGATGGTTTGCAGTGCAGGATTTTCAAGCGCCGAGCGAATTACTTTTTCCTTAATCACACGCCCCGCTAAGGGCAGCTCATCTCGTGTAAATATCAGGTCGAGTAATCCGCTGGCAGCCAGGATCTTCACCAATGCCAGGCAGCGTGCTTCGCTGGACTCATTCGATAAGATCCTGTCCCGCAGCGACGCCTTCAACTGGTACTTCAGCGGCGGCATAGGATGGTCTTCTTCTTCCTCTGTAAAAATCCAGAAGAAACGTTTGTCTTCCTGATGCAGCAGCCCCTGGGTTGCCAGGCGCGCCCCCATCTGGTCGCGCAACTTTTTCGGTTTTAGATCCAGCTGGCTGATCCAATAACTGGGTCGGTGTGGTTTTTCCGTGGATTGCAGTGCGTGGATGGCCTCATCCAGGATTTCATCCCCGGTTGCGTTCGAGTCGCCCAATTCGAGACGGTGCTTTTCATTGAGCCGGATTTTGTCCAGCAGTACCAGTTCAGATAGTATTGATCCGGTCATCGCGTAGGCAAAGGGCTTTTTAACAAAGGATAGGATATTGCCGGTATCTTCATCTAAAGAGAGCAAAAATAGTTCTTCAAAAAGAGTCAGCATAAATACTCCCTTTCTTGAATACGGATCGCTTACATGGGATCCATTCTGGTAAGTCTCAATATGATTATAGTGTGGAATCCCAGGATTGTTACAAGATTCATCCGGTAAAATGCGTGAATTATTTTGTCGTGGGGATTCGAATTATGATCCGGGTAAATTGAAGTAATTGTAGACTGCGCGGGACAATTCGGAGATCAATAAGGAAGCAGGATCCCAGACCAACTGGACCGGGTGGTGCAGGAACACAGCCAAAACATAATTTCCGCCCGGGGAATAAATAATGCCGGCATCCCCAATCGCATTGATCACCCCGTTATAGGTTACCCAGCCGTGTTTATGGGCGATGCGCGTGCCTTCCGGGATGCCTGCAGTGAGTAAGACAGGCAGCTTGTTGGCTACCAGGAGATTGATCATTTCCTGGCACTCAGCAGGCGTGATCTCACCGGCGAAAACTGCCGGCAGGGTCCCACCCCCGGATTGGGCGCATTGGTAAAGATCACCCAACAGCATGCCGATATCCGAGGGAGTGGTCTGGCTGTAGATATCCGGGTCTGTGTTTACATCGGTACGCTGGTTGGCGGGCGTGCGGATAGCAGACAACAATGGCGAGCCAATTGTGAATTTTCCTGCCAGGAATGTGTTTTGCAAACCAAGGGTTTGCATATCCTCCGTGACGATCAGCGGGCCGCGTGTGGGATCGATCACCCGGTCCATCAACCAGTCAGCCGCTTCATTCCCCGAAGCAGTGATCATATCCTGCAGCAGTTTCAAAGTCTCCTCACCCGGATTATCGGAAATGCGCCGGTAGGCAGAAACCATGATGGGGACCTTGATAATACTGGAGGCGGTGAAGGCAATATCCGGATTCACCGGTAAGTTCTCGCCGAGCTGGTGGGCGAAGTGCAGTTCCTGTGCAGTCTGAAGATCGATCAGATAGATACCGGCGATGCCATCGAAGCCAGAAATTTGTAAAGTTTGCTGGAGTAGAATTTCAAGATTGCGCATAGATGGACGGGTCGGGTCGGTGCGCGCCAGCGGTAAATCCACCGTCCGGCCCTGTAATGAGCGCAAGGCGTTTTCGATCAGCAGCACCGCGCCATCTGCATCCAAAACATAGCCGGGTTGACCTGCCTCAAAATTAGTGGTTCCAGCGACGGGGCGCGCGGGCACGGGAGCCTGGTCGTAGCGTTCGGCAATTTCGTCCAGATAGGCGCGCAGGCGTATTTCGGAAAACGAAGAGCGCAGAGGAACTGAGCGGGGGTTGGTTGTGCGCCCCCACAGGTAATCCCAGAACTCCTCCCAGAATAGTTTCTGAGTGCGTTCCAGGTCAGCCGCGGCGAGCATGGCTTCTGTATCCAGTTGAAAATCGACCACTGCGGGATTGAGCTGAATCTCAGCCTCTCCATAGTGGAGCACCAATGGCGTTGAGTAAGCTTCCAGCAAGCGTCCGGCTGCCTGTGTCCGGTCCAGTCCGCCCACCGGAACACTGGCTATCTCCAGGCCTGCTGGAAAGTAGCTTCTTACCCGGCTGAACTGCACTAATTGTAAGACGGTCAGCACAATCGCAAACAGGATGAGTGCGATTGAGAAAAAACGCAAGGATGAAAAAGCTGAGATTGGTCTGCGCACAAGATTAACTCCCTGGGGTACCACCACCCAGGGAGTTAATATACCATGGAATGATTAGAACTCATCTCAAAAAATAGGGAGGTGTTACGGCGGCGCAGCCGCCGTAACACCTCCCTTAATCTTTGTTCAGGCGCTTCTGGATTACCGTGAGACGACCAGTTTGACGATTTTACCGTCCGAGTCGAGAGTCATTCGTGCGATCTGGGTATACAGCTGCTGGCTGCCGGCGATAGTCTTGCTCAGGATCACCAGTCGCCTTCCGGCTGGCGGCTCTGCCGGGCGTACATGCTTATTGCGTAACTTGCTGGTCGGGCAGTTTTTATCACAGTCCTGGCAGCTGGCTTGCTGCAGATGTACATCCAGTTTCGCATCACGCATACCCGGTAGATAACGGGCGACGATGTGGCGGATGTAATCTTTCTCCTTGCTGCTCAAGCCGGTTTCTGCGTCCATTTCTCCATCCAGGTCGCACACAGTTTTCACCATGCCAACAGGATTGAGGGCGCGCTGGACACTCTTTGGCGTGCGCCGCACCTGGACGGGTTGGGATAATGGATCACCGTACAGCACAAATGAGATCAGGGTTTTTTGATCCATCCCATCCAGATAGCCCTGTCCTTGTTGAAGATCGCGCGCCATCTGAACTTTTGCCCGGCGCAGTGCTTCGCCAACGGTAAGCCCGCTCTGCAGGTTTGTCCAGAAGCTGTACCCCAACATATCTGCCGCAGTAAGCTGCTCGTTGATTGAACCGTATGCCATACAGGTGGAGCCCACCAGAGCTGTCGTGCCCGAGGCGAGAAACTTGAGTGCTAACGAGTCGTGGCTCTCTTTGCGGAGAATATGCGCTCCAAAGCACGCTTCCGTGAAAACGATTTTCGGCGTGGTTAAGCCATTCAGCTCTCCTGCCAGGTCCAGGTCCTCTGGGCTGAGCGCGACCGGGTAATCGGCGCCTTCCTGCCCGTCCAGTGGATCGCGTTGACCGAGCCAAACGGGTGAATCGGGTAAGCCGTGTAGATTGAAATATCCCAACATTGCCAGGGGTAAGTTTTTCCCCTTTGCTGAGCTGCTGCCGTTGGATTTTTGGGCCAATTCAGGTGAAATCCACATATCAATGGGTCGCCCAATCGGTCCAAAGACTTGATATGCTGCCTTGCGCCATACGGCGGCTGTGTAGCCAAAGCTGTAGTTTTTATCCACCCAGCCTGGAATAAATTTTCCGGGGCTGAACCAGGTGCGCAGGCGCAGCCAGAGTCGTGTTGTCCATTTTAGAGGTCTGGCTGAGCTGCTGTGGCTGGCAACGATCTCTTTGAGCTGCTGGATCAATAATGCTGGATCTTTTCCGCTCCCGCCGGGCAGGCGTCCCACTGACCATTCAGGGATGAAATAATTCTCATCGCGTGTGCCATAGGGGTTATCGGATGGGACATCACAATCTGTATCATCCACCGGATTTGGTAGGTGGTGGAAAGGCACCACCTCTGGCCCACCCACGATCAGCAGCGCGCCAATCATCTCGCCATGTTTAGCCAGCGCCGCATCTAGATCTGCCAGGGCTAATTTCAACCTCCAGGCATCGTCAGTAGCAACGGGTTCTATTCCCAGGCGCTCCAGGTTCTGCGGATCATCGGCCAGGAATAAGCCTGCTTCCCAACGTTTGTTGCCGTTGGTTTTGCCGGTCTGGACCACATCTACGAGATGCTGCATCTCTTTTTCAACTACATCAGCCCCTGCAGCTCCATATTGTTTTTCGAGGCCGCGCCGGGAGGAGAACACCACGTACACCGGGAAGCGACCATCCGTACGCGTCAGTCCCGGTTGTTGCAGACGTTTTGCGATGCGCTCGAGCTCTTCCTGGATGGGAACCAGGGTTTCAGTTTCGTTGCTCAAGCGCGGCGCGAGCGCCTGTTTGGCGTCCGGGCTTTGTGAGCCGAAAGTGGTGTACGATTTCTTGGTTTCAGCAAAAGGATCAATCGTCGGTAGCCTGGATGGGATCTGGTTCCATCCAAAAACTGCTGCTACGGCTGCCGGAACCGGGATTTCAATTTTGGCTTCCAGATTTTCTGACCACAACGATTGATAAGGATGTTCTACGCCCCACAGGCGTTCAACCACCTGTTGAGAGACGTCCTTGGCGGCGGCTTCGTGCAGCAAGCTAACAGCCTGGTCGAACTCACCGCCGTCCATCAGCCAATCGGCCAGATACAACGTTACCTGCAGGCAGTCGGGCCATTTTTCGTGGTAGAAAGCGCCTAACTTGCGTTTGATAATCAATGGCGTATCCGGCAGGCACTCCAGGATGTGCAGATGACTCACCCCAACCAGCGGGATATGCTGGCGCGTCCCCAGCACATTCTGGAAGAGCTCCATCGCCTTTTGTGGATCGCCTTCTTGCTGAGCAAAACGCGCTGCAGCCAGCTCAACGCCCCAGGCGGTTTCTTTCTCGCGTTTCACCAGGCTGCTGCCCAACGCCAGCAAGCTGCCTTTCAAATCCACTGTAACAGGCTGTTTGAGAGATTGCAGGGCCTGGTAATAGCTCTCGAGCGCGGGCAGATTCTCTGGATCAGTCTCGCAGAATTGTTCCAGCACCGGAATTACAGGTTTGGCGCGTTGGTCTCCCAGCATCACCTGTGCATACAGCAAACTGACCGTCAGGTCACCGGGATAGACAGCCAGCCAGGCCAGAGCGGCTTCCCGGGCATAACGATATTCACGCACCGAGATCGCTGTTTCCAGGATGCTTAGAAATTGGTCGCGTGCGATCGGATGGCTTACAGCAGTGTATGAGGTGATCATTTAAGCCCTTCCGTGTAATGGGATACGTCCGCCGAGCGCCGGTTGTGGATCAAATTCAGGGCAACAACTGCGGTCAACAAACGATGGATACCGATTTCAGTCGGAGCGAGCTTGGATGCCCGGTTGAGCATTTCTTCTGCCGCCTGATAATCCTTGAGCTCTTTCAATGCCAGCCCGGCCTGATAATATGGGCGGTAGTCATCGTGTACCAGGGCAATTGCCTGATTGAAAACTTGCAATGCATAGTTCGGCTGGCGGCGCTCCAGATAAGTCGCGCCGAGATCCAGATAGGCTTCCAGGCTGTTCGGGTCAAGCTCAACCGCCAGGGTCAAATGATGTACCGCCAGGTCAAGCTGCCCCCCAGTCAACGCATGGTGACCGATGCGCTGATTTAGATCTGCCAGGGCGATCTGATCCAGCTGACCCTTATTATGGACGAGCGCCTTCTGGGCAGCTTCGACCGCAGGTGACACCTGCCCGTCATTCAGCAAAGCCCGTGCCAGCCCAGCTAAAGCCAGCGGTTCTTCCGGGTAGCGCTCTACGATTTCCTGCAGGGCAGTGATGCTGGACTTGACGCCTTGAGCTTTTTCCATTATGCGTGCACGCTCCAGCTCCAGCGCAAAAGGCGCCTGGCTGAGATGAATAAGTTTTTCCAGGGTGGAGAGCGCTTCCGCAGGCCGGTTGATTTTTTCCAGGGTCAGTGCCAGGATATGCAGCGCTTTGGGATGTTCGGGATTGGCATCCAGGATGCCCTGGATGCGGGTGTGAGCCGCGCGTGCGTTGTTCGTGTCGAGCTCTATCTCTGCCAGTAGTAAGTGCACAGAGGTCGGATCAGAGCTTTTCTCCAACGCTTTTTCTGCTGAAACCCTGGCTTCTTCCAGGTTTCCCGAACAGCGCTGAGCCTGGGCAAGTGAGTACCAGATCTCAGCTTCTTCGGGTGCTATCTGGATGGCGCGCTGCAAAGCCCGGATAGCCTGGATAAGAGCGCCGCGCCACAGATATACCTGCCCTAATTTCAAAGCATGCGTATATTCTTCAGGCTCTAGCTCGACAGCCTTTTCGAGATGATTGACCGCCGAAAGGATGCCGGCTTCGCGCTGGTTGTGATCATTCCGCGTTTCCAGGGCCAGATCCAGCTCGATCTCGGCTTTGAGCGCGTGCCAGCGGGGTTCGTTGGGCCAGTGGCTGAGCGCCAGCTGGATAGCGCCGGCGGCTTGCTCACGCTCGCCGGTTTCATAAGCCAGCTTTGCCTGCAAGGCCAGCAGTAAGGGATATTCATAGCGATACTCAGCAGCCTGGCTGTTCCAGTTATCCAGGGCCCGGTGAATGGCGCTGAGCGCCTGGTGGGGATTTGTCTCCGCCAGCACTGCCGCCTGGCGTGACCATACCAGCGGGTTGCGCGGGTAGAGTTGAGCAGCACGGCTTGCGGTTGTCACTTCGTGGATATTGCCAAGTAATAAGATGCGCGCAGCAATATCATCCGGCTGTGCTGGTATCGATTCGAAGGCTGCATCCAGCGCCATGCTGCTATCAGGGCCTGGCTTGAAGATCGTCTCTCCACGCGCTTTCCAGCGTGCAAGAGCCTCCAGGCAATAGTGGGAGCGTCCGGAGGGATTGATCTTGTGTTCTGATCCATATTTCTCGATCTTCGCAATAGCATGGCTGAATTCGTCAATATTCTTACTGGACGGCGTCTGCGGGGCATGCTCAACACTGCCTGCCTGCTGGGCAAAGGGTACGAATTCGGCCTCCAGCACCAGGGCACGCGCCAGTTGAAACTGCGTCAAAGGTTCATCGATCAATTGGTTGGCGATATGGCGGAAGAGAGGCACTGCCAGAGACCATTTACCGAGCTCCAGGGCTGCCTCAGCCTGGCTGCGTTGGATCAGGAGCATCTCGATATGGGTAGCTCCCTGTTTATCGTCTGGGATCCAGCGCAAAGATTGGTTGAGCAGTTGGTTGGCTTGCTCGGTGTTCCCATTGCGCAGGGCGCTGCGCGCCAGGCTGGCCAACGAACGCGGGTCTACTGGATTGAGCTCCTCCAATTGGGAGATGGTCGCAGATTGCATATTCTCGTCCTGGAAATCGAAAGCGATTTCCAGGCGGGTATTCAGAAAATCGACCAGGGTCGCGTGATCCTCGGTATCCGGTTTTTCAGTCCCAATTAACTCCAACGCTTGATCTGGCATCAATAAGCTGCGTGCAAGCTGCGCCGCCAGGCTGTGTGATTTCAAGAATGTAGATTGGGGGGCATCTAAATCCTGCAGTCTTGCGGCAAGTTTGGCATGGGCGAAGGCGCTTTGATATTCACCAAGGTAGCGCAATACCTGGGCAGCTTTGATATGCAGCGAAATATCTTCGGGTGATTGGTTGAGCACCTGCTCCAGAATTTCCATGGCTTCTTGCAGGCACTCACACTCAACCAGTACATCGGCTTTCTTGATCAATAGATTGGGGTTATCTGGCTGGCATCGGATGGCTTGATCCAGGGCCTGGATCGCAGCTTCGGGATTGCCTATTTGAAGATGTGTGATCGATAGCTCATACCACAGCTGCGTCTCGGGGCGGTCTTGATCGACATCGTAACTACCTGTACCCTGATAATCCTGCAACCCCTGGGTGAGCAATACAGTCGCTTTCTCTGCCTGGTTCAAGTGCCGCAGTTGCCGGGCCAGCAGGAGTAACTGGGGTAAAGACAGGCCCCCTTTAGCTGTGATGGTTTTGTCTGCAGCTTCGATAAATGCCCGCAACGCAGATTCGGGATTCTCATTCTCCAGATATAACTGACCGAGATCAATATACAGCTCGATCTGTGCTGGATCGCTCTGAATTGCCTGGGTCAAGGCCTGCGCAGCTTCGGTGAGTGCGTTAACCTGACCGCTCGTAGCGCTGTACAGATGCCGTGTATGCTGTGCGAACCACTGCATCAGTTGGGGTTGAGATGGCGTAAGCTGCAGCGCTGTGCGGGCGGCTGATAAACTTCCGTCATACATCTCCAGCTCCATGCACGCTGCTGCCAGGGATTGTTGAATGGCAGGCTCTAGCGGTTCGAGCTGGGCGGCCTCTCGCAGGCTGATCAGGGCTGTGTCTGCCTGCCCGATTTGCAGAGCAGCTCGACCAACGCCATGGTGCAGACGTGCTCGCCATGCAGCATCTTCCTTCAGGGGCGTCTCAAGAGCTTTTTGATAGGCTACCAGAGCTTTAGAGGGTTCATGTTTGGCTTCTAAGGCTTCGCCCAGCAAACCCTGCGCTTCGGCCAGAGCAGGATTCAGCTGCAGAGCTTTCGTCAGGTACTCAACCGCGCGGCTCGCATAATCTCGCATGGGTCCGGATAGCTGCAGTAAGCTGTGAGCGAGGTCAACATAGGGCTCCGGGTCGGTTGGATTTTGCCCGACCACGTCCAGCAGGGGAGCAACTGCCTTCGAGATTGCATTCAAACCTAACAAGGTTTTTCCGAAGGCATAGGAAAGGCGCATATCGACTGGTTTGCCTTTAGCAGTGGCCTCATAGGCTGCGCTGAATACCTGATTAGCCTCATCCAGGTGGCCTAGCTGGCGCAGAGTCTCACCCAGGTTGAAGGCGACTTCCTGGGAGATATCTGCATATCCATAGGCTGAGAGGATGGGTTTTTCGTCGGCTGGGTTTTCTTGCAGCAAACTGGCTGCTTTGCGTAAGGTGCTCAGTGCCTGAGAAGGGGCGCCTGCCTCCAGACTGGCTTTACCCAGCGCCAGCTGCAGCCGTGCGGAGTGAGGTGCAGCCAGGCTGCCTGATCGCAGGATCTCATAAGCATGCGAGCTTTCGCCGCTGTGCTGGTAAGCATCTGCCAGCGCCAGCCAGGGTTCTGCTTTGTGAGGCGATAATTCGGTTGCCGTGCTGAAGTGCGTTAAAGCAGCTTCGGGATCGTTCAATTGCAGCAGGGCTGCTCCATAAAGTGCATGGGCAATGCCATCCTGGGGATCAATGCTGAGCGCCTTTTGGGATGCACTGACAGCCTGGTGGGGCTCGTGCGAATTCAAGGCGCAGCCTGCCAGGGCGTGCAGATCAGCGCTGGTGGGTGTGTTTGCGCGCCTCTCCAGCAAATGCTGGCGCACAGCCAGAGCTGCCGGCCATTCCTTACACGCTTCCAGGCACGCCAGGAGCAGCTCCTCAGGCGCATTTTCACCGGGTTGTAGAGTTGTTGCCAGACTGGCCGCGGTCAGGGCTGCTGTGTTTTTCCCAGCCGCCAGGTATGCCCGGGCTTGCAGAACCAGAGCTTGCGCATGATTGGGATTGATTTTTAAGCAGCGATCTGCCACCATAGCTGCCTGGCTGGGTAAACCTGCTGTGAGCAGCGTGTGACCCAGCTGCAGCAGGTGTTTTTCGCTTTCGATTTCATGCGTTTGCCCGAGGTGCTCATAAGCTTTTTCTGCCGCCTCCCGAGCATCCTGCATATGTCCTTCAACGCTTGCGAGCTGGGCTTCGACCAACCACAATACAGGATGGACAGAACCATCAAGCTGCGCCACATGCAGGTCCAGCAGCGTGCGTGCATCCTCGATGCGCTCGTTGCTCATCAAAGCTTCAACCAGGCCGGCAGTGAAATATGCGTTCTCAGGATCCATCTGTGCGGCCTGTCGCCAGGCTTCCACGGCGCTGGCAGGATTGCCCACCATGCTGACGAGCTCTGCCAGGCGTGCTGAAAACTCGGCTTGCAGCCGGCGTGTGGAGGTGATTGCATCAGAGAAGTATGGCAGCGCCGCCTCTTCCTGTCCGGCAGTGATGTGTAACTCGGCGATTTGCAGCGCTGAACGCAAGCTGTCCAGGCGGTTCACCCAGGCTTGTTCGGCGGCCTTTGCAGCGCCAGTTTGAGTTGCTGAGGCGGCCGGCTGCAGCCTGGTCAATTGGTCATCCAGCACCTTCTGAGCGATCTCAACAGATAGCTCTTTACAATACTCACCAAGCACTTGCAAGACCTGCTTGCGCTGCTGGACCTTTAATTCCTTCAACAGGTCATGCAGCGTCTCGCGCAGCTCATCGGCTTTGAGCGGGTTGCTGAGCAGTGCGTGCACAGCGATGCGCGGGTAAAACTTGTCCGCAGAGTCCTGCAAAAGGGCGCGCAACATATCGAATGGATCAGGGATCAAGCCATACAGGCAGGTGAAAACTGTCTTCCACTCCGGATGGGTGAAATCCATGGGCAGAAATACTTTTTCCCAGGCAGAAGCAACGCGACTCTCGCGTAATGCCAGGGCGATCAGAACTGCCTTACCCAGGGTGAGAGGCGTTGCCCCCTGGTTTGTGGTCCACTCATCCAGCGCTTGCTGCGCACGCTCATGTACGGATTGAGACACCGGACGCAGCGGGAGGGTGCGCAGGCTTTCCAGTGGCGCTGTCAGATCAATGCTTAATAACCCCAGCACAGCCGGCGACCACTGCTCGGGGTTGCCGGGCAGCACTGTCAGTCCACGCTTTGCCAGTCCGTGCAGCGCCAGCGCCTCCCATACGACCTGGTCGTGGCGCAGAGCACGAATCACCCAGGGCCAATCCGTTGCAGCAAAATGTTTTTCAAGACCCAGGATCCAATGAGTGGTTGGAGCGGTTGGTTCGGTTACCATAATTCTACCTGTAGTGGTTTTCCTATGCTAATTTTGCCAGTGTTGTCAGCGCGAACATTGCTGTAAGTTAGCTCTCAGCGCCTGGAGATAATCGGGATACTTGCAGCGCCAACCAGGCTGAGCCTGTCATCAGCAGCAATCCCAGGATCACCAGCATGATGCCCACGCCGGAGGTGGTTTTGACGAGCTGATTGAGCGATTCCAGCAGGCTGGATACATGCCCGACCAGTCCGGCGACGTCTTCGGCAATTCCTTTTTGGGCGAGTGCTGTCGTCTGGGTGATTAATGCTTTTACATCAGAGTTAGAAGGGCGAAAAAGTAGGATGACTATACCCGCGATGAAGGTCAACAGGCCCAGTAAAAAACCTGTGACGGACATGATCAAGATCACTGAATATGGATTCAACATACGGACCTCTCCTGGATAGTGTGTCGACAATGTTGCAAGAAAAGTGCCAATTGCGAGTACTTACCAGATTAAACCCGGAGACCCGGTGGGTTGCACCGGGCCTCCGGGTATTCGACCAGTAAAAATGGAGAGGAGGGAGAGGCAGCAGACGCTTACTGAGCGCCGATCTGAATCTGGCTGGCCTGCAGTGTTGGAAATTCGCAGGACGGGCGCCCAGCCAGGATCAGCGGCATCTGCCATTCATGAATAAAGCGCTCGATCTCGAGATCGGTGCGCAGGTGACCACCCAGTAGCTGAAAAACATGCTTGGCATCTAATTTTAGAAGTGCTTCAGCGCTCTGGGTGCATATCGTTTGCAAAAGAACCGCTTGAGTCTGGAGTGCCTGATCGGGTTCTTGATCGGGTGAGATGAGCGTGGTAATGACCTGTTTCCCGCCCATTGCACCCTGTCCGAGATTAACGCCACCAGCCAGGTCGATCACCTGGGCCAGACCGGCCTGGTCGAGCACCAGATGATTGCTCCACCAAAAATCAGCCGCATGGATACGGTCAAAAAATGCAGGTTGGATTGCGCCAGCTTCATCCAGCTTAAAACTGGCCTGTAATTCGTCCTGTGGGATCAAGGCTTGCGAGGCTGAAGCTGGATAAAGTGGCAGAAGTGTGAAGCGCTGAGGGCTGTGGGTTGCGATTTGCAGCACCAACCATACGCTTTTTAGCTGTGGCTCCGCTGATTCAAAAGAATCAACCCCAACGAGCAATAAATTGCGCTGGCCATTGGCGGCGACCCCGTCCTGGCCAGTTATTACCGGACTTGCCATCACCGGTAATCCGCTGGCTTGCCCGCTGTCCACCAGGTTAATCGCCAGGAGAAAGCCGCTGCCCAAGCAGCCCACAAATAGGGATAAAAGAAACAGGCGTTTGAACATACTCATAAATTGATTCCCAGGTATAGAAGTCCAAGCACAAATCCAACGCAGAAGCCCGAAAGCGCTAACAATAAGATTTTGTAATTTGTGCGTCGCGTTGTAAGCCACAGAAAAATATCATGTGTCGCGATCACTGTCTGCGCCGCCAGGGGAGATGTTTTCATCAGGCGGGTGGTGGTCGTCCAAACGACCAGCTCCAGGCGTTGTGGTAAGGTATTCAAGCTCATGACTCACCTCGAAGTTGAGAGCTTAATGATTTTCCCAGATTCATCTACAACCACGCGGATCCAGCGATCCAGGAAGCGTTCCTCATCAATCCTGGCGCGCGTAGCATAGGTGAGTAAATAGGTTTTGTGATCGGTTTTCGGAGTGGACTGGCTGCGTACCTTCGGTTTAATGCCCTTAAACTCCGGAAAGCGCCGGTATACTTGTTTGGAGATGCTCTGCACCATTTCTATCTTCATCTTCTCTGATCCATCTGGTGGGGATCTGAAAAATATTTATCCGGCCAGCCGAGACTGGCGGCGCAGAAAGGCCGGCAAATCCAGGTTCTGGCTGGCGGCTGCGCTCAATTCCTGAGACGATAGCAGGCTGCGTATCTTGGGTGTGGCAGTAGGTGGGGCAGAAGCCGGTTCTGATCGTGGTATGCGCGGTTCGTACTCCCGGGGCTTTTCATGGGCTGCCTCACTCTCTCGTAGCAGCGACGGTCGGCCAGAAGCTCTCTGAACGCTGGACATCGCTTCTTCCAGTGTGGGGGCGCCCAGTCCGGTGATAACCAGAGTAACCTGCACACGTCCGTCCATTTGATTGTCATTCAGTGCACCCATGACGATATCGGTCTCCGGTCCGGTCTGGGACTGGATGAAGTTCATTGCTTCATGGATTTCGTTCAAAGTCATCTCATCACTGCCAGTGAAGTTGGCGATGACTCCGGCTGCATTCTCGATGGAAACGCTGCCCAGCAGGGGGTGATTGAGCGCTTGCTCAACGGCTTTGAGGACTTTATTCTCGCCCTGCCCTTGCCCGATGGCCATGATCGCCCCGCCGCCCAGTTGGATCAGACGCCGGATGTGCGCAAAATCAACGTTGATCATACCGGTCCGGGTAATCAGCTCAGAAATGCCTTCAACCGATTGTCGCAGCACATCATCCGCCAGATGGAAAGCGACTTCCATGGGCAGATCGCGCGGCGCATATTCCAGCAAGCGATCATTGGGGATCGAGATCAAAGTGTGTGTTTCGCGGCGCAGTCGCTCCAACCCCTGGCTGGCATTTTGTTGCCGGCGACCCATCTCGAAGGAGAATGGTGTGGTGACGATGGCGATTGTGACCGCACCCAGGGAGCGCGCGATCTTGGCCGCGATCGGGATAGAACCAGTGCCAGTTCCGCCGCCCATACCAGCCGTGAGGAAGATCATATCGGCGCCTTTCATGGCAGCCGCCAGCTCGCGCCAGGATTCTTCTGCGGCAGCTTTGCCGATATCGGGTTTACTACCCGCTCCCAGACCACGTGTGGTCTTGGGTCCAAGTTGAATTTTGATGTCGGCTGGATTGGATAGCAATGATTGGTGATCGGTATTGGCGGCGATGAACTGCAGCCCGCCCAGGCCGAGTTCCATCATGCGCGCCACCGCATTGCATCCACCACCTCCCAGGCCGACTACTTTGAGGACCGGCTGGTAGGGGGCGTCCATTTCTACCTTTTCTTGTTCGGGAATACCTAAAGAGTTCATGGTTTCTTACCTCTCCATTGGTCTGCTGCTATTGGCTTGCGAGTTGAGATGCAATACTCGTGCCATTTCCACTGATCCGGATAACTTCACACCCTGCAGCGCGTAATTTGTTTTCTACAACCTCATCAAAAGACTGCAGCCCGCCCAGCATCGTCACCCGTTTCGCCAGAGCTGCCTCGCTGGTTGAGAAACCGATCGTCGGGTGGAATTTTTTAACAAACTCTTTGATAACATCCAGATGCCATTCCGCCACACCCCATTCATATACAGGTAATAAGAGATAATGGTCAATCGCCTGCCTGTAGAGCGCCTTCGATTCTTCTTCAGACTGGCCACAGCTGCCATTGCAGCCCTTATGTACCGGCTTGAATACCTGGCTGCCAAAGCTCTTCTGGCGGCTGGATAAATATTTTCGTATGGCATTGACCACCGGCAAATGGCTGCCATCGGGCTGGTACCAGGCGTGCGCCAGATACGGGCTTTCCGGGCTGGCGGATAGCAGCCAAAAATTTGACGCAATCACCTCTGCAGGCACTTCTTCGTAAATATCTTGCTCTTTTTGGCTGAGTTGGATATTGTGTGGGATTGAATCCGACATCAGTGTGGTTGGGGCAGGTGACTCAGGCGCATCGCCATAAATCAGGCGCAGGATCCCCAGGTTCTGGCGCAGATGTTCTTCGGCATTGATGGCTTGCCGGTCGGGATTGATTTTATCTCCCAGACGACTGCCAGACGCCAGTAAGAGAATCGGCCGGGCGCTGTCCAGCTCGGCTTTCACCAGGGTGGTGTACCAATCGAAGATTCTGTACCCGCGGTGATCTTGCATCCCTGGAGAATTAAAGTATGGACGAGCGGAAGGCCAGCGCTCAGGACCCCCAGCGCCCCAGTTGAGGGGCTGGTTATCGGACCAGGCATAAGCGCCGATAGCCAGACGTTCCAGGATTTTTTGCTGGCCGCGTCTGCGCAGGCCCCGCAAGGCCGCCCGCAGAAAGGCTGTATCCCAATAATCTCCACCTGGTTCAAGTGGAGGGAAGACCGGCACCAGGCCTAGATCGACCACGCTCTGGGCATAAGGTATGAATAGATCCAGGAAGCGTTCTACCAGGTCGCTCTGCGCCCATCCAGAGGCTGCCCAGGCTCGCCGGAGATTTGGCCGGTCAAATAAAACGATGTAATGCACGCCCCAGCTGGCATAGCTTTGCATGAGCAGCTGCCAGGTAGCAGAAGGGCTGCTCTGGGTCAGCGGCAGATCGAAATGTAATATCGGTTCAATTCCGGCACTTTGCAATCCACGCAGAAATGGTTCTGGGATAGCCCGCTCCTGTGGCGCAGTAAGAGTCAACCAGGATGCTCCGAGCGACTGGAGCACGGGCAGCCAGGTGTTCAGGTCACTTTCGCGGTAGTGCACTGTATCTGGAAAGTAGTAAAAACCAATTCGTGAATTGTTTGGAGGGATCGGAAAGTTATACATGGCACTCTCAAATAAGATAAATTTTGCCCACATATCAGGTTATTGCAAATTTATGATGCAAGAGGTGTGCCAAATATGTTATACATAAGATATAATTGATTTTTAGAAGGTTATTCTCAATTTCCAGAATTTCAGTGGACAACTTGATGTAATGATTCTGAGAATTGCTCATACACTACTGCATGACAGGGTGGCATGATATGGGCTCGAGCAATCAAATAAAAAAAATAGCTGCCGCAAAAATCATCATCGCTTATCTATTAATAACAGGCATCAATGCAGGTTGCTCGCCTGTATCGGAGCAGCCTCAGATTATTACGCCTACCCCCAATGCTGTGTACCAGATGGACCCTGCGATCCGTGAGGTCTACGAACATTACGGAGGGGCGGGTTTATTTGGAGAACCGATCTCCCAGATGGTGGAGCAGGCTGGAAACAAGTTCCAGTTTTCAGCCGCTGCTTTATGGGTTGTAGATCCTCAGGCAAACCCGGATGAATTTGTCCGTCTGGCGCCATTGGGTACCTCTATCATCCCTCCCGACCGTCAGGATCCCCCCCAGCCACCTCCAGAGCAGGAAGATCCCTACTATGTGGACGGCCAGTTTGTTTATGAGCCTTTCCGGGGTCTATATGACAAGCTGATGGGTCAAAAGATGGTTGGACGTCCACTCACAGGAGTGCGTTATGATGCCCTGACCGGCCGTTATGAGCAGTATTTTGAAAACCTGGGTTTTTACATCCGTGCCGGCGAAAATGAACGTCCGGGTTTGCTCAACTATGGCGCCTGGCTGTGCAATAATCAGTGCCGCAGCCCGCAGCAGCTTAACGGCGCCATCCAGCACAGTCCGACCATCAGCGCCCCATTCGATGTGGCCGCCGAACGCCTGGGCCGTGAGTTTACAGGTGAGCCACTGGCGATGGCAGCCTATGGCGCAGATGGGCGCATGGAGCAGGTTTTTGCCAACCTGGTACTCATGGCCGATGCCTATGATCCAACGAACCCGAATCTGGTGACTGCTCGACCTATTGTGGAGCTACTTGGGAATCTTCCAGCTCCCCTGGCCTCCGACAGCCCCCATCCGGATCTCTACTTCTTTGAAGTAAACAGCGGGCTGGGCCACAATATCCCCAATGTGTTCAAAGAATTGATCGAACAGCATGGAGGGTTTAATTTGAGTGGTGATCCAATCACCGAGCTGGCATTGATTAATGAGCGAATCTACCGCCAGTGCTTCCGTAACCTGTGCCTGGATTATGACCCCTCCGCGCCCGAGCACCTGCGTATCCGCCCGGCAGCCCTGGGTGTGGAGTATCTGAAATCTAATCTGCGCTCGCCTGTCCAGCCCACCGCTGAAACCCAAACCTTCAGCCAGTTCACCATTCAAGTTTGGGAAACCCAGGACCAGGTAGCCTCGAACCAGGAGCAAGAAATTTGGGTGAGCCTCAGCGAGAACGGACAGCCTCGGGCCAGTATCCAACCTGTGTTGTTTGTGTATCTCCCGGATGGTAATCAAGTGCGCTTTGATCTTGAGCCTAGTGGTGGAGATGGGCGGACAAGCATCCGCATCCCACCGATCGCTGCTGCCAATGGCATGTTGATCCCTTACGAATTATGCATTCCTCAAGGTGAGCAGATGTTCTGCGTCCGCCAGGAATACCTGATCCTGAATGTCCCATAAAAAACGCTGCCCGGTATCGGGCAGCGTGGTTTTGGTTCGTCGGTTATCAGATTAACTACCACGCAAATGGCGGATCTCGATCGGCAGGTGGGGGAGATCAATTTCAGGGTCGTCACAAAACAACATGGCGCGCTCGATGATATTACGCAGCTCCCGAATATTGCCAGGCCAGTTATGAGCCATAAGCGCTTCCAGCGCACGCGGTGTAACCCCGGTGATTCTTTCTCCCATCCGGCGATTATTCTTGCAGATAAAATACCCCACCAGTTCTGGAATATCATCGCGCCGCTCGCGTAGGGGTGGTATGTGCAGCTCGAGTACATTCAGACGGTAGTATAAATCTTCGCGGAATTTACCTTCTTTGATAAGTTCCATCAGGTCCCGATTGGATGCGGAGAGGAGCTGAACGTCTACCTTGATCACGTTGTTGCCACCTACCCGTCGAAAAGCACGTTCCTCCAGGGCGCGTAAGAACTTAGACTGAATATCGATGGGTAATGTAGCAATTTCATCCAGGAACAGGGTGCCGCCATCGGCCAGCTCCATTAAACCGTGTTTGCGTTTGTCTGCGCCGGTAAACGAGCCAGACTCGTGCCCAAAGAGTTCGGATTCAAACATCGTTGGCTGGATCCCCGGGCAGTTGACATCGATAAATTGTTTCTGGGAGCGCGGCCCGAATTGATGAATGGCGCGTGCCAGGACTTCTTTACCCGTTCCGTTTTCACCGGTAATCAGGATCGAAATGCCCGTCGTTGCTGCGCGTTTGCCCAGAGCTACGGCTTCTTTCATCGCCTGGCTGTTGCCGACGATAAATTCGTATTCTCCATGTTGAATCGAGCGCAGGTGTTCCAGCTCACGACGCAGGTCGATTTGTTCTTTTGCACGCAGAAGTGTATTTTCCAATTGATCGATATCTATGGGTTTTTGCAAGAAATCATGGGCGCCATTCTTCATGGCATCTACTGCCGTTTCAATATTCCCATAACCAGTGATTAGGATCACGGGTGGGCGGGGGTTCATATCTACAACATCTTCAAGCAGCTCAGGTCCATAGTCGCCGTTCAGCTGTACGTCTAAAAGGATCATATCCACGTTGCCCGTGCTTAATTGCTGGCGTGCCTCGGTTAAATTGGCAGCTTCCACACACTCATACCCGATGCTGCCGAGAAATTTTTTCAGATTAATGCGGGCATTTTCCTCGTCATCGACGATTAATATCGTAGCACTCATTCGGTTTTCTCCGCTGGGCTCAGAGGTGTGGGGGATGTGACAATGTTATCAAGGCTTGGTAGAGGTCCGGTCTGTACCCTGTGCGTATATGCCGGAAATACTACCCGGAAGACGGTGCCTCCGGGAAAACTGGTGACGGTGATCGATCCTTTGTGTGCGGTCACGATGCGCTTTGCCAGAGGCAGCCCCAGGCCATTGCCATCGACTTTGGTTGTGAAAAATGGCTGAAATATTTTATCCAGATTCTCTTTAGGGATGCCAGGCCCATTATCAGCGATTGAAGTTTCTATAAATATTCTGTCTCTGGTGGCGCGTTGTGATTGAACTTTGACGACTAGCTGGCTTTGCGGGCGATCTTTCATGGCCTGCACAGCATTAAGGATCAGATTATTGAATATTTGCTCCAGCGCTCGCGTATCCCCGCTAATTTGGGGTAATTCGGGTTCGATGTTTATCAGGCAGCTGATTCCATCCCGCGTGATGCTGGGTTTCAAGCGATCAACCTGGCTCTTGATCAGACGCCCCAGATCGATTGGACGCAGTTTCATCTCCGAGGTGCGCGTCGTTGAAAGCATTGAATTCATCAGGTTAGATACCCGATCGAGGTCCATCAACAGCCGGCGAATATCTTCTCGCTGTGCATCCTCTTCTGGCAAGGCGCGTTCCATCACCTGCAGTCCGGTGCTGATATTATGGATCGGATTGCGCACTTCATGGGCAAAGGCTGCCATCACTTCACCCATCTCGGCGTTTTGAGCGAGCTGGCGGGCGTGGGCTTCGTAGGCCGCTTGCTCGCTCAGATCTCGAACGATGACCATGATGCTTTCGACCATACCCTGATGGAGGATTGGCTGCACGCGCACAACGGCCTGAAATGGATCGCCGTACCTGCGGATTAGTTTGATATCGTGTAGATGATAGGTGGGGAAGCCATTTTGGGCTTGCGTGAGCGCGGGTCCAAGGGCGTCGCTGCCGATCAAAATATTCTTGATCGGCTCGCCTACGACCTCCTGGTTTTTATAGCCAAAAATAGTTTCGGTAGCCTGATTGATCCGGCGAGTTTTTAAATCGGGCGCCAGCACGAAAATTCCATCTTGAACCGAAGTACACGCTGCATTCAGCACCCGTAATTGTAAAGCCTGGCTTTCGAGCGTGCGGTTGATTTGCGTGAGGCGATCATGATTTTCCAGGATGTACGAAAAGATTTCCGCCATCATTTGGATCATGCGCAGGATATCCGGCGGCGCGTTTTTTTGAATATCCCCCAGCACCAATAAACCGGTCAGCGAATGGGGTAACCCCAGCGGAGCGCTGGCGACATAAGTGAAATTGGCTTCGCGAACGGCACGATGCAGGCTGGTGGGGGGGCGTTTGTTGCGATCCCACATCCGAATAGAGCGCAGGAAGACCAGGTCTTGGGGGGCAATCGTTTCAGGTAAGAGCGTCTCGTCTCCCCAGCGTGTGGCGTTTCGATTGGACAGGGGAATTGTGGATTGATCTGGTTTGCTCCCTGCATGATCGATCCCTTTGCATAAATAAAGCGTGGCAAACTGGCATTGCGCCATGCTGCGTGCGCCTTCCAGGGCAGTACGCAGCCGCTGATCGAAATCCTTCTGTTCGGCAGCGCTGGCGAGAAGGTTCAGTCCCTGCCAGAAATGAGAATTCTGTTCGATGCCATCTTTTGAGTCTGGCCCAGGTGAGACGGGCTCGATCGTGATCAGCAGGAACTCCGCTGCATCTGATAGGGTGCTGAAACGCAGGTGCACATCCAGGCAGGTTTGGTCAGACAGGTTGATCTCGCCCAGAATAGGCGCAGCACCTGCCTGAGACAGGGCTGGTAAATCGAATTCTTCAGGGAATTGTATTAATTGCGAGAGGGTCTTTCCGGTTAATTCACTGCGTGTACTGCCCAATAATTCTTCAGCCGGGGCATTGGCTGCCAGGACGCGCTGGTAGGACGAATCGATCACCAGGACAGCCTGGGGAACAAATTCGAGAGCGCCTTCGAATTCGGCTTGCCCGACACGGCGCGGTTTGTTGAACCAGAAACTCGCTTTTTGACTCATGCCTTCATGCTGGCAGCTCGTAATCGCGCTGGCAAGATCCCTTCCATATTGCGATATTTTGCCACGGTCCGGCGGGCAACATCGTAGCCTTGCTCGGCCAGGATGCGGGCAATCTGGGTATCGCTGAGAGGCTTGCGTTCACCGGCCACGATCTGGCGCAGAGCGGTGCGAACATGCAGGCTGCGGTCGAACATGCGCGCCATGGGAATGATCCTTCCATTCGGTAGCTGGACCGATTTGCTCGAAACCGCCCGTGAGATCGTTGATTCGTGCACGCTTAGCGTTTCGGCCAGGCTGGCGCGTGTAACCGGTAATAGATGCGCATCACCCTTCATGATAAATTGGCGTTGGATAACCACCAACTGCTGCATCAGGCGCACCAGGGTGTGGTCACGCTGTTGCAGACATTTTACCAGTAGAACGGCGCTATCCAGGTCATTTTGCCACTTTTCGGCTGTGGAATCCGGCGCATGCGATAGAGCCTCGCGAAAAAGGGGATTGACACGTAACATTCCGGCATAAGGCGAGATTATTTCAACAACCAGGGGGGAGCTGGATTCGTGCGTCAGGGTCGAGATCACCACGTCGGGCGACGGATAATTCGGCTGAGAGCGCGTGCTGTGGCGAACATTTCCCCAGTGGGCACGCGCCGGGTAGGGATTCAGGTTTTCACTGATGAAGCGCGCAACTTCCTGGGCTTCAGAGGTGGGAATTTTTAAGCGTTTGCCCAGCTCCATATAAGCATGGCGCGACAGCAGATCCATGCCTTTTTGGATGGCTGCCGCAGCCATCTCGGGCACATCGCTGGTCTCTTCCAGGATTTCAAGCTGTACCAGCAGCGCCTGCTGCGGAGTGGGCGAGCCAACACCGGGTGGGTCGGCGCGCTGGATGATACTCAGGATATTCTCCAGGCGCGCCATGCGCACGCGGTGGTAGATGGCAATTTCACTGAGCGGCACCGTAAGCAGGCCGTCGTCATCCAGGCTGGTAAGGATGTGCGCTGCCAGAAAACGATCCTCCGCATTCAGCTCTGGAGCAACCTGGCGCAGGATATAGGTAGGCAAGTCTTCGGTTTCGGCTGCCCATTCTTCGCCTGGCAATTCTTCACTGCTGATGCTGCCGCGGCTGCTGTAATCCGTGAAATCGGTGCGCGGCGAGACAAAAATGATCGGCTGCTCGGCAATTACATTGGCTGGGCGGCTGCAAATAGGACACACCCTGGATGGAGGCAGCCGGCGCTGGCATTGTGGGCAGAGCGCATGCTCCTGTAATTCAAGAGCGGGATTGGCAGCTAATTCTGCGTCAATTTTTTGCTCAAGCTCGACCGAGGTCAACTCCAGCAGTGTCATGGTCTGGGCGAGGTGCGCGGTCGTAAGCGGGCGGAGCGAATGGTGGATTACCTGGCTTTGGGATTGCATAGTCATCCTGTTACCCTGCAAGCTAAATATGATTATACATGGTTGCAAGAAGTGTGCCAATAAGAAATGGGCGAAATTTGGGACAAAATATATAAAGATGTGTACTTTGTCAATCCGCTTGTATGACTTTCGGGTGGAGATATGCGGGATGCCTTTATGCTAAAATGATAATTGGTCCGCGAATCCAGGACTCATATTGTGGTAGAACCGAGGGTAGGAAACTGATATGCTCCGCTCGATACTCATCTATCTATCGAAAGCCGCTTGGGCGCGCAAGATTGTCACCCGTTGGTCAATCGCCTGGCGAGTCGCCTCACGCTTTGTCTCCGGGGAGAAATTAGAAGATGCCATTCGGGTCATTCGCAGTCTGAATGAGCGTGGAATCAACGCTACTCTCGATCACCTCGGTGAGCACACCGACTCACCGGAAGCTGCCCAAAAAGCCACCAACGATATCCTGGAAATATTTAATGCCATCGATGCCAGCGGCGTACGCGCCAACGTATCGGTCAAGCTCTCGCAGATTGGGCTGGTTGTTGATCCGCAGCTGTGTGTTGAGAACCTGCGCGCTATTCTCGAACGCGCCAGATTATCGGGGAACTTTGTGCGCATTGATATGGAAGAGTCTGCCCTGGTGGACATCACCTTAAGTATTTACCAGCAAATGCGCGCCGCGGGGCTGGAAAACACCGGGATCGTCATCCAGTCCTGTTTATATCGCAGCGAAGCAGATGTGCAGCAAATCTTAACTACCCGGGGCAAAATTCGCCTGTGCAAGGGCGCCTATAAAGAACCGCCTCAGGTCGCTTTTCCTCTTAAACGGGATGTGGATGTCAATTTCGACAAACTGGCGAGTCTGTTGATCGATGCGGAATTGGCAGCCGGGCAGCCAGGCCTTTCCAGTGATGGGCTCACTCCGCCCATTCCGGCAATCGCCTCGCATGATGAACAGCGCATCTTATTTGCCAAAGAGTATGCTGCCAGAGCAGGCCTGTCCAAAAATGCCCTTGAATTTCAAATGTTGAACGGCATTCGCCGTGATCTACAGGAAAACCTGGCGCGCGCAGGCTATCCGGTGCGGATTTATGTGCCGTATGGCACGGAGTGGTACCCGTACTTCATGCGCCGTCTGGCCGAGCGTCCGGCAAATGTATGGTTCTTTATATCCAACTTCTTCCGCAATTGAGCACAATCCTGCGGGGCGCTTTACAAATCTGCTTGATGGTGTTAAAATATATGAAGATATGTATATATGTTCATATATTTGTAAATGGATAGTTTGATGAATGACCTGACTTATACACCAATTTCAGATGAGATCGCCGGCCGCCTGGCTGAATTGTTCCGCGCCCTGGGGGATCCTTCACGCGTGCGTATGATCGCCGTATTAGCCGAAGGAGAATCCAGTGTGAGCCACCTGGCGGAGCTGGCAGGCATCAGTGAATCATCCGCTTCTCATCACCTGCGCGGCCTGCGTTTGATGCGCCTGGTACGTGCCCGCAAACAGGGGCGCCAGGTATTCTACAGCCTGGACGATGATCACATCGCACATCTTTTCCGAGGCAGCCTGGACCATATCCTTCATGACTGATACACAGCGCACCTTTCCCACCAAAACTATTACACACAAGTCCATCCTGGTAGAGGGCATCGATTGTTCGGACTGCGTCCTGGTGATCGAGCACTCGCTTCAGCGTGTGCCAGGCGTCCAGGCAGTTACAGTTGATTACCTTTCCCAACAGGTGAAGGTGGATTATGATACCCGCCAGACCAGCCTGAAACGGATTGTGCAGCGCCTGCACAGCATGGGTTATCACCGGGTGCTCCCCGCCTGGCAGAGCTGGCTGCAGCAGAATCAGGCCCTGTTGCTCAGCCTTTTGAGTGGGATCTTCCTGCTGGCGGGCTGGGGGATCACACAATTTTCACCCACCCAAAACCTGATCAGCGTCCCGCTGTTCTTATTTGCCATCCTGCTGGGCGGTTGGGAGATCGCTGAACATGCCTGGTATGACTTGCGCCAGCGCCGGGTGAGCACAGATGGTTTGATGCTCCTGGCGGCGTTAGGCGCCCTCTTCCTTGGGGAGACTGCCGAAGGCGCCTTATTGATCTTCCTGTTCAGCCTGGGTCATGCGCTGGAAGAGCGCCTGGTTGAGCGCGCCCGTTCTGCAATCCATTCCCTGACGGATCTTTCTTCTCCAGAAGCAGTGGTCATTCGCGCCGGCCAACCCGTAGATGTTCTGGTATCAGAGATTGGCCTGGAGGATACCGTGCTTGTCCGCCCTGGGGTGCGATTCCCGGTGGATGGCCTGATACTGGAAGGCCAATCAGCGGTAGACGAATCGGCTGTGACCGGCGAGAGCCTGCCAGTGCCTAAAGAAACCGGAGATCGGGTGTTGGCTGGTACCTTGAATGGTACAGGTGCGTTACAGGTGCGCGCCACCCGGTTGGCGCGCGATAGCACACTGGCGCGCATCGTCCAGATGGTGCATACTGCACAATCTGCCCAATCACCTGTGCAGCAGTCGGTTGAGCGTTTTATGGAGCGTTTTGTCCCCGTCGTTCTGGCGATCGTCCTGCTGCTGATCCTGGTTCCGGTTCTTTTCGGTTTGCCATTCAAAGACGCATTCATGCGCGCTATGGTGTTCCTGGTGGCGGCTTCTCCCTGCGCCCTGGCGATTGGTCCGAGCTCGGCCGTGATCGCCGGGATATCCCAGGCTGCCCGCAAGGGTGTGCTGATCAAAGGCGGGGTCTATCTGGAAAAGCTGGGGAAGCTTGATACGATTGCCTATGATAAAACCGGTACGCTCACACAGGCGGATTTCAAATTAGAACGAGTGATCCCCACGCAGGGCATTTCCGAGCCAGAGCTCATGCTGGCAGCCGGCGCGCTGGAGGCGCATTCGGGGCATCCGCTCGCTCAGGCTGTGACTGCTGCCGCTCGCGAGCAAAGGATGTCGTTCCCGGTCCCCGAAAACGTTGTAGAAGCGACCGGAAAAGGGGTTCTGGGCATGCTGGATGGGCAGTTAATCCGTGTGGGCAGCCCGCAGTGGATAACTGAACAAACCGGGCAACAGGACGAAAATACCCGTGCGCAGCTTTTATCCTTGCAGGAAGAAGGCTATTCTGTATTGCTGGTCACGCGAGAGAGCGCAGTGTTGGGCATCCTGGCATTCTCCAGCACACCTCGTCCAGACGCGCAGCGCATGGTTGCCAGACTGCGCCAGATGGGCATCAAGAAACAGATCATGCTCTCAGGCGACCAACCCCAGGCGGCGCGCCGTCTGGCACAAAGCCTGGGTCTGGATGCCTGGCAGGCGCAGCTGCGCCCGGAGCAAAAACTGGATTTGATCAAATCCTTGCAGGCCGCGTCGGGTGCAGTGGCGATGGTGGGCGATGGCATCAACGATGCCCCGGCTCTAGCGCAGGCCGATGTAGGCATCGCAATTGGCGGCGCTGCCACAGATGTTGCTTTACAGACCGCGGATGTAGCTTTGATGGGCACAAGCCTATCCCACCTGATTACTGCGGTCCATATTGGGCGCGCCACCCAACGTGTGATCCTGCAAAACCTGATCCTGGCGATTGGCGTGATGCTCATCCTGAGCGTTTCTGCTCTCACGGGCTGGATAGGGGTTGGCCTGGCGGTGGTCCTGCATGAGACCAGCACCGTGCTGGTGGTCTTGAATTCACTCAGGTTACTGGGTGTGAGCGATCCCGGTGCCTGATCCCCGCATCTAAATAAGAGTACGCACAGAAAAGTCACTCTCCGACCTGCATGCTGGAACGGGTTATGGTATCATGAGCGCGTTAAGGAGGAATTCCGATTGGTTAAGAAGCGTACCCAACCACGATCTAAGCTGGTTCCTTTTTTGCTGATGGCGCTGGGTTTGGTGCTGGTTATTGGGGCTATGGCCTTCGCCCTGAACCTGCCTTCAACCCCTGCCACCCCCACCGCAAGCACATCTTCGAATAGCGGGCCAATGATCCCCTTCTCCAGCGTGCCGCGCATCAGCCTGGCTGACGCCAAAGCCGCTCATGAATTGGGAAGCGCTGTCTTCATGGATGTGCGCGGCGAGCCCTGGTATTCCACCGGCCATATTCAAGGCGCAGTCTCGGTGCCCGAAAATGAGGTTGAGGCTTTCCTGGATCAATATGATCCTCAGGACTGGATTATCACCTACTGCACCTGACCCGCTGAAGAATCGAGCGCCCGTGCGGCGTCGATCATGATCGAAAATGGCTTTAGCAATGTGATGGCTTTGCAGGGCGGCATGGATGCCTGGATAGCGGCTGGCTATCCGACGGAATAACGCTCAGGCGTTCAGGAGCGTTGTGTGGAGGAAAAATGGGCGATTCTCCAACCCGGTTGGCTGAAAGACTGCGCGTAGAAGGTGAGAAAACCCTGGACTATTTTGCCACTCTTCCCGAGCAAGCCTGGGAGACGCTGATCTATTCCGAAGAAAGCACCTGGAAGCTGCACGAGATCCTGGCCCATTTCGTCTCGGCTGAAATTGGTTTCGGGGAATTAATCGACCAGATCCTGGCAGGAGGCAGTGGCGCGGCTGAGGATTTTGATTTGAATCGTTTCAATCGCAGCCAGGTGATGAAACGCCAGGCTGTCCCGGGCACTGAATTAACGGCTCAGTTTAGCCAGCAGCGGGCGCACAACATCAACCGTGTGGCGCGCTTGCAGCCTGCAGACCTGGAGCGCCAGGGCCGCCACCCGTTCCTGGGGATGACCACCCTGGAAGAAATCATTAAGATGATCTACCGCCACAACCAGATCCACCAGCGTGAGATTCGCCAAATATTGGCAGGGGCAAATTTCGATCAACCAACCGGTTGATCTCAACTTAATCCTTAAGTACCGCAAAAAGATTTATGCAAAGACCTGAAAGCAACCCCAACCAGGATACAGAGCACCCCCTGATTTTGTATCTCAAAATGAGCCGCTTTCATTTTCTGGCGGGAGGCGTATTATTGTACGCCTTAGGCGTGGGGATCGCTCGCTACCTGGGGAATCCGGTCGATTGGGGCGCAGCCGTCCTGGGGCAGTTGTGGGTATCCACGCTGCAGCTCAGCACGCATTTCCTGAACGAGTTTTTCAATGGCCCGACGGATCAGTTTAACTCCAACCGTACACCTTTTTCTGGGGGCAGTGGGGCGATCGGTCCCGGCAAGCTGTCACCGCAGGTGGCGCTGTACAGTGCCCTGGCCCTGCTCGGCATCCTGGCTTCTCTGACCGTGGTGCTGCTGATGCAGCTCCGCCCGGCTCCGGAAGCAATTTTGATCATGTCTCTGGCGCTGCTGGGGGCAATTTTTTACTCAACGCCTCCGGTTCGTCTGGAAGCCTCTGGTTACGGCGAGCTGACTACCTCCATCCTGATTGGTTTTTTACTGCCTGCTTTCGGGCTGGTTCTGCAGACTGGCTCCCTGCACCGTCTGGTCGCTATGAGCGGATTTCCTCTGGTGACGCTGCATATTGCCATGCTGATTGCCTTTGAAATGCCCGATTATGCCAATGATATGAAATTTGATAAGCGCACCCTGCTGGTGCGCATGGGCTGGCAAAATGCCATGCTCCTGCACAACCTGATGATCCTGACCTCCTTTTTGCTGGTCCTGGTGGCGCTCAGTTTTGGTTTCCCGACGCCCATCGCCATTGCCGCGCTGATCCCCTTACCGCTCGGATTACTGCAAATCTGGCAGATGCGCCAGATCGCGGTGGGGAAAAAACCCAACTGGCTGGCGCTGACCCTGACTGGGCTGGTGCTCTTTGCTGCAGTGGCATACATGCAAACCTACAGCTTTTGGGTGCGCTGAATCTTAGTTTGACGGATGCCCAATGCCAGAATTTCTAAACCTTCTTCCACCTGATGAGGCGCGCCAGCGCCTGCTGGAGTATGTGCCTCGTAAACCCCGCAGCGAAAGCATCGCCACCGAATCGGCTACCGGGCGCGTGACGGCTGTGGATGTGCAGGCTGCAGAACCACTGCCCGCTTTCGCGCGCACCACCGTGGATGGCTTTGCCGTGCGTGCCGCCGATACTTTTGGAGCCAGTGAATCCCTGCCAGCCTATCTGAACCTGGTGGGTGAAGTGCCAATGGGGGCTGCCCCGGCTTTCGGATTAGGACCAGCCCAGTGCGCGCTCATTCACACCGGCGGCATGCTCCCGCAGGGCGCGGATGCGGTGGTGATGGTGGAATACACCCAATCGTTGCAAACCGGTGAGATCGAGATCCAGCGCGCTGTGGCGTTGGGTGAAAATATCCTGCAGGCCGGCGAGGATGTCGCCATCGGGGAAGTCGTCATCCCGGCGGGGACGCGCCTGGGCGCAGCGGAGATAGGCGGGTTGATGGCCTTGGGCATCACGCAGGTTTCCGTGGCCTGCAAGCCATGTGTGGCGATCCTTTCCACAGGTGATGAAGTCATCCCGCCCGACCTGAAACCGGGCCTAGGGCAGGTGCGCGATGTCAACGCCTACAGCTTAAGCAGCCTGGTCGAAGCCGCCGGGGGAACCGCCTTGCGTTACGGGATCATCCCCGACCGGGCAGACAGGCTCTTTATGATGGCAGCCCAGGCGCTGGCCGATGCCGATATCGTCGTGATCACCGCCGGCTCATCGGCTTCGACGCGCGACCTGACCTCGGAAGTGATCAATCGTCTGGGAAAACCGGGTGTTCTGGTGCACGGCGTCAATGTCCGTCCAGGTAAACCCACCATTTTGGGGATTTGTAATCAGAAACTGGTCATTGGCCTGCCGGGCAATCCGGTCAGCGCGCTGGTGATTGCGCGCCTGTTTATTGTGCCCATGATCGAAGCCTGGAGCGGCCTGCCGCCGCATAAGCTCACCGGACGCGTAACTGCTCGCATCGCACTGAACCTGGCTTCCCAGGCTGGCCGGGAGGACTGGATTCCGGTGAGGCTGATCGCTGAAGGGGATCAGTACCGGGCTGAGCCGGTATTCGGTAAGAGCAACCTGATCTTTACACTGGTGCGCGCCGATGGTCTGGTGCGGATTGCGCCGGATGCAACCGGATTACAGGCCGGTGAGCAGGTGGAGGTTACTTTACTGTGATTGAAGACTGGAAACCAGAAGCCGCTTACCAGTTAACCCTCATCGCGGGGCGTTATGCGGTGTGCCGCCTGCCGGCCCAGGCAGAATTACCCGATTGGGCGCATCCGGAACACCTGCTCAGTATTACCTGGCGCGCCGGGGAAACCTCGATTGTGTGCCCCGAACGCTTCGTGCCCCCGGAAGTTAAAGCCGAACGCGGCTGGCGAGCTCTGGAGGTTTCCGGTCCTTTAGATTTTGTCCTGGTAGGTGTCTTATCCAGCCTGCTGCTGCCACTGGCTGAGGCACAGGTGAGCGTTTTTGTGCTCTCCACGTTTGATACGGATCTTATCCTGCTCCCTGAAGTGCAGTTGGAGCGCGCCTTAGGCGCCCTGAGCGAAGCCGGACACCTGGTAAATTAAACCGTTTCGAAAGACCTGGACCTGTGAGTCAAATTAAAAAAAAACAGGAATTATCCTACCGATGAGTGAATCGATCTACCTGCATGATATCCCGTTAGCCGAAGCCCAGCAGCGTCTGGAAGATGCCCTGCGCGCCGTGGAGCGCTGGGGAATTTTGGGAGTCGAAGAAATACCCCTGGATGAAAATGCCATTGGTCGTGTCCTGGCAGAAGCAGTTTTTGCGCGCATCTCTTCCCCCCATTACCACGCCTCCGCCATGGATGGCTTCGCCGTGCATCATCATGCGACCGAAGGCGCCCAGCCAAATACCCCCGTCACCCTGCCCTGCCGCTCAGAAGAGGGCGGCGCTCAATATGTGGATACCGGCGATCCTCTGCCGGAATGGGCCAATGCGGTGATTCCCATCGAGAATGTAGAGCCCCTCGACGATCAGGACCAGCCAACAGCGGAATTACGCTCCCCCAGGACCATCCGCATCCGCGCTGCAGTGACTCCCTGGAGCCATGTCCGCCCCCTGGGCGAGGACATGGTGGCGACCCAACTGGTCTTGCCGGGCGGGCACCGTCTGCGTCCCGTGGACCTTGGAGCGCTGGCTGGGAGTGGGGGCAGCCGCGTGCAGGTGGTGCGCAAACCGCGTGTGGCCGTCCTGCCCACGGGAACTGAGCTGGTTCCGGTCGGTACAGCCGTCAAGCGCGGCGACATCATCGAATACAACTCACTGGTTCTGGCGGCGCAGGTGAACAGCTGGGGCGGGCAGGCTGAACGCTACCCCATCACGCCGGACCAATTTGAGTTGATCTGCCAGAAAGTGCAGGAGGCTGCGGATCACACCGATCTGGTCCTGCTCAACGCAGGTTCGTCTGCCGGCGCAGAAGATTTTTCGGCGCGCGTGGTCGAAACGCTGGGGCGCCTGTTCGTGCATGGCGTGGCGGTTCGCCCCGGGCATCCGGTGATCCTGGGGATGGTCCGGCGCAGTGAGCAGGCAGCTGAAGGTGGGGAAGTGCCGATTATCGGTGTGCCGGGCTATCCAGTCTCGGCTGCGCTCACCGGCGAGATTTTTGTAGCGCCTTTGATAGCGCGCTGGCTGGGTCAGCCGGCTGCCGATCCGGCGGTCGTGCAGGCGACCCTGACGCGTAAAATCACCTCGCCCGCAGGCGACGTGGACTATATGCGTGTAGCTGTAGGGAAGGTGGGGCCACGTATGCTGGCTGCGCCGCTTTCGCGTGGCTCCGGAGTCATTTCGTCGCTGGTGAAAGCCGATGGCATTGCCATTCTACCGGCAGGTATGCAGGGACTGCCGGCTGGCGCCACCATCGAGGTGCGCCTGTACACACCTGCCGCCGATCTGGAGAAAACCATTTTCGCCATCGGCTCGCACGATATCAGCCTGGACCTGATGGCCCAGTTCCTGGCGCAGCGCTCTCGCCGCCTCAGCTCAGCCAATGTGGGCAGCCAGGGTGGGTTGGTGGCCCTGCGCCGCCAGGAAGCCCATCTGGCTGGCTCGCATTTACTCGATCCCGAGACCGGTGAATACAATATAGCTTATATTCGCCAGTATCTACCCAACACTGCCGTCAGACTGATCACCCTGGTCAACCGCCAGCAGGGATTCATGGTCAGGCGCGGCAACCCGCTGCGGATTTTAAGCCTGGAAGACCTGGCCCGTGCGGAGGTTGCGTTCATAAATCGCCAGCGTGGGGCCGGCACGCGCGTGCTCCTGGATTATGAATTGGGGAAAAAGTTGATTGACCCGGCCAGTATCTCTGGCTATAACCAGGAGGAGTTTACCCATCTGGCTGTGGCGGCTGCCATTGCTTCTGGCAGGGCAGATTGTGGGATGGGGATTGCCGCGGCAGCCCAGGCGCTCGAGCTGGACTTCGTACCTTTGTTAGAGGAGCGTTATGATCTGGTGATCCCTCTGGAACATTACGAGAGCGGTTTGCTGCAGCCGCTGCTTGAGCTGCTCTTTGACGGGAAATACCAGCAGGCCGTAGCGGCTATGCCTGGTTACGATATTCGTCCGATGGGCACTGAAGTTATCATCCCTGTGCTGGGAGAACTCCCAACGGATCAATCTTAACCTAAACCCGATAATCTCTTCAGGAAGGAGACAGACATGACCTTAACTGCAGGAACCCAGGCTCCAGATTTCGTTTTGAAAGATGAGAATGGTGTCGAACGCAAGCTCTCGGATTACTTGGGGCAGCTGGTTGTACTGTATTTTTATCCCAAAGACGACACGCCAGGCTGCACGACCGAAGCCTGCAATTTCCGCGATGATTACACTGCCTATGAGCAGGCCGGTGTAACAATATTGGGGGTCAGCCCCGACAACGTCAAATCACATACCAAATTCAAGACAAAATTCGATTTGCCGTTTACCTTGCTGGCGGACGAAGACCACCAGGTATGTGAAGCCTTCGGCGTGTGGGGTCGAAAAAAATTCATGGGTCGCGAGTACGATGGCGTCTTTCGCACCACCTTTTTGATCGATCAGCATGGTGTAATCAATAAGGTGTTTGAGAATGTGAAACCAGCCCAGCACAGCGCTGAAGTTATGGAAGCCTTCCGCCAGTTATAACCATTCACAGCGCAGGTCCAGAAGGACAGGAAAATCAGTCCCTGTACGCCAATGCTGGCGTACAGGGACTGATTCGCCCTTCTCTTTTGATAGCCTGCAGGATCATCGCGTCTCTCAGCAGTATAATAAAGATAGAGATCGAATTAGCTGCTCATATAGGAAGCTGATGAAAACAAGCATTTTCTGGTTCTGCTTAATACTATGTCTGGCGTTCACTATCAGCGCCTGCAGTGAGAATGGGGAAACACAAACTGCCACTCGCCAGGCTGTCGATCTGCTGGATCGCGCAGAGCCACCTACGGAATACGCTGCCCTGAGTAATCCCCTGGCTGATGATCCAGACGCCAGTCTGAAGGGGCAAGAACTATTCACTCGAAATTGCACCGCCTGCCATGGGGAGACCGGGGCAGGCGATGGTCCCGCTGGCGCAGGATTAAATCCACCCCCACAGGATTTAGCAGCCAACGAGAACGCATTTAGTGATGCATATTTATACTGGCGTATTGCAGAAGGCGGGTGGATGGAGCCTTTTAATTCAGCCATGCCTGCCTGGAAAACAGCCCTCAGCGAGCAGGAGATCTGGCAGCTGGTGACGTATATTCGCCAGTTAGCAGAATAAAATCAGTCTCTGGTGTGGACGGGTTGGGAAAAAATTGAACTCGAAATCTGTTCTGCTCCCCTGTTTACTGCTGCTGACCTGCGGTCTGGGTGGGTTGTTATCCACTGTCTCCGCTGCGGAATCCAATCTTGAATCTAATTCTATCTACTTTCCAGTAACCTTCAGACAGTGGGAGTGGAAACCGGTCTCCGGCGAGATGATTTATATCCCGCCCGGCGAATTTCCCATGGGTTGTGACCCTGCCTACAACGCCGGCGACGACTGCCCGGCGCGGGAGCTTCCCCTGCATACGGTTTACCTGGATGGCTACTATATCGATAAGGTTGAAGTCACCAACGCCTACTACGCCATGTGTGTGGAGGTGGGAGCCTGTGATGCGCCGAAATATTTCTCATCCTATGCGCGTCCATCCTACTTCGGCAATCCGCAGTATGCCAATTATCCTGTGCTGTGGGTCAACTGGCTGGATGCTGGCGATTACTGCGCCTGGGTAGGCAAACGCCTGCCCACCGAAGCCGAGTGGGAGAAAGCGGCGCGCGGGCCGACCATCCGCACCTACCCCTGGGGCGATGAACCGCCCAGCTGCATGCTAGCAAATAGCGAAGACGCCATCACGGGCGAATACTGTGTGGGCGATACGGCTGAGGTGGGCAGTTATCCTGCAGGCGCCAGCCCGTATGGCGTGCTGGATCTGGCGGGAAATGTCTTTGAATGGACCCAGGATTGGTATCTGGAACTATATTATCTCGAGTCGCCTTATGAAAATCCGACCGGCCCAGAAACAGGGATTTATAAGGTGATGCGCAGTGGCGGCTGGTACTGTGGTTGGTCGGGCCTGCGCACAGCGGCTCGACAAAGTTTCTTTGCGCTGACCAGTTTCTACGATATTGGTTTTCGCTGTGCAGCCTCGGAGCAGAGGTAAGCGCCTGTCCTCGGCGTCAGGTCGTGATTGCCCCACTCCTGATCTTGACCGGATCGAGATAGCCTGCCAGCTCAGGGCGTTCTGTCTCTGCTGGGGGCACATAGCCCACATACACATCCCATTCCTTGATCAGTCGAGTATACGGGCGGATATTTAAGCCGATCTCTCCGGTTTCGAAGGTCAGGACATTCAGCCCATCTATCATTTCGGCGACTTCGACGACCATGGCTTCGTGGGTCCAGCGTAACCACTCCACTCTGGCTTGCTTGCGAAATTTCTTAGACTGCTTTTTTGCCCGCTGAATGGCGCTGGCAGTGGTGGCTTTCTTACCTTTTCCAATTTGTTTGCGCTTGGTTTTGATGCCTGCTTCGGGAATGGGAGCAGCCGGGGTTACTTCAACGTCTATCTGGCTGGTACGGTAGATCTCGTTCCCCGAAATCTGGTACTTGTACTTTCCCTGTGCATCACTTCGCCCATGCGCGAGCGGCTTACCATCGGGCATGATCAATGAAAATTGGCTCAGCGGTGAGCAGATCGCCCAGGCATGCGGCTTGGATGAGACCCAGCCCAGGAAGAACAGGCTGGCGCCGGGGAGAAAATCGCTCTCCATTTCGGGTCTCTTGAAGAAGGCTTTCCCCTGCATTGCATCTTGCTGCGCCAGGTACCAGCGTGGTTTGGCTGTCAGACCGCCGGGTGGGGTGCGACCGCGCAGGTGCTGGATATGTTCTGAAATTTCATTACATACCGCCCGCGAGACAACCAGAGACAGGTCCTGGGCGTGTTTGCCGCGCCAGGCGGTGATATCGCGGCTTTGCCATTCGTGTATGATTTGCCTCCAGCGCTGGTTAGCCGCGTTATTCTGGAACTTTTCCTGGCTTTCCTGGCGCGTGAACATCTCCCAGTCAGTGTCCGTCACTACCAGGCGCAGGTCGGTGCGCTGCATGATTTCTTTCCAGGCCCAGGTAGGAACTTGCGGTTTACGTATCGATAGGTCAGACAGGATTTCCAGGTCGGTCATGCGCTCGATCTCGTCTTGCATACGTTCCAGGCGATAAGCCAGCAGGTTTTTCTTCAGCCAGTACAATCCGGCTGCCAACCGCTTCTTGAATTCAGCGACTTTACTCCAACCCAGCTGCTGGACAGCCATACGCTGCTCTTCCTCGAGATCGGCGATCATGCGTACAGTCATGTGATTGGGCTGAATGCCCATGGTGGTGAACAGCTGCGACAGGCTGGCAATCTTTTTTTCGGCCTGGCGCAAGCCATCGAAGATTTCTCCCACAGCCGGCTGAGACCGGAACAGATCATTGCGGGTTGTCTCCAGGATGGAGAGTTTTTGTATCCAGCGTTTGTGGTGGTTCTGCTCAATTTCAGTCAGCGGCTGTTCGAGCAGCTTACCCAGGCTGGAAATGATTTCGCCAGCCGCCATGACAAGCTGATCCTCGTCGGCTGTATTGATGCGCTGTTCAAGCTCTTCTTCCAGGATTTTGCGCAGCAGCAGGCGTGGATCAGCCCAGGATCCGTGCGCAGATTTGTAACGCATACCAGAGAAGTGGATCACCATGTACTGCAGCCAGCCAGGGAAGCGATCCGGTTGGTTTTGAAAGCGCTCCAGGATAAGCTCCAACAGCTCATCGTGATCCAGCTCCTCCAGGCGTTTGCGTGAGTGATTGAGCAGCCAGTGTGCGGCGATTTTGGGAGTAATCGGTTGGTTGGCGGTTAGCGGCGGAAATCCCTGTAACTGTGCTGTCAGGTCTGCAATGCGTTCTTCAATACCGGTGAGGCTGGCTTCCAGTTTATCTTCTTGCTCTTTGAGAGGCAAAAAGGTGTCGTCATAATCTTGTTTCAGGCTGGCGATCTGCTCTGCCACCCTGGTCAATTGAGACTGCACCTGTTCAAGCTCTGCCTGGCGTTTGGGGCGGACGGGGTCATTATTCGGGGCGATTTTCAACGACCACTGGATATAACCTTCTAACAGGCGCCGTTTGACATCCAGCTGCTTGGATTCTATCTCAAGCCGGGAAATCTGCAGGATGATCTTGCGTATAGACGAAACCCGTTCGATTTGCGTCAACTTCTTATCCAGCAGCTGGATGGCTTGCTGAATGGATTTGCGCTGCTGTAGATTGTCCTGGAGTTGGGCCTGTAAAGCCGGGAGATTTTGTTGAATTTCTTGCGCCAGAGCGGGATCAACTGGCGCGTTCTTCAATCGCTGCCAGATATCGATTTCTTCATACACCAGCAGGAAGTCGCGCAATTTTTGGAGGCGAAATGGATAGATCGTCTCGCGCAGGTAAGGATTTTGCCAGGCGTAGCGATAAGGCAAATGTAGAGCCACCGTTAAATTCCTGGAACAAATGCGATTAATTCAGGCTGCCACCCATTATTTTATCACCAGTTGCATCAGGGCTGCCGCCGCTCGGCTCAATGGTCACGCCGAACGCTTCATAGCTCACCAATGGCTGCTCGGCGTGGATCCATAGCACGCCGTAGCCACTGGCATAACTGTGAAAAACACCGCCGCTGGTGCGCTGGCCATCTCGGATCAGCCAGAGCTGGTAATCCTGGTCCTCTGCCAGGGGGGGCATTCCATCCACCACCAGGCAGCCCTCCTGTCCATCGGGGCTGATCACCAACAATCCCACGGATTGCGGTGCAGTCTCTGTTCCACTCATGGCAACCGTCTGAAAGCCCAGGCGGCCGGCTTCCAGGCTGGCCAGACGCCTGCCCAGGCTGATATTGCTCATGCCCAGCAGCAAAATCACGATCAGGCTCAAGACTCCCCAGGCAGGCAGTGCAATCTTCCATAAGTAATTTGCATTCCAGCGCCTCGGAGCTTTTTCTACCGCTCTGGATTTGACCTCAATTTGCTGGCTTTCTCGGACCGGTTGGGCAGCAACCAGGATTTTTTCCCTCAATTCAGGAGAAGGTGAAATTTCCGGCACTGCAAACGCCATCCGGCCCAGCAGTTCCTGGTAATCTTGTAGTTCCTGTCTGCACCGGGAGCATTCTTTCAGGTGGCTGGTTACTTGTTCAGCTTCAGCGGCGTCCAGGCAGTCCAGGCTGTATGCCGGCAGCAGATCGGAGATGAGGTCTTTGTTATCCATCGAGAGATACCTGATAAAACGTAGTCCTGCACATAACTTTAATCATTTTCTTTGCCGGCTTCCTCCATTAAATACTGGCGCAGCTTTTGCATGGCCAGGCGAATGCGAGTTTTGATCGTCCCGATCGGCTCGTGTAGATTCTCGGCAATTTCTGAGTGGCTGTATCCGCGGAAAAAAGCCAGGCTGAGTGCTTGCCGTTGTTCAGCAGGTAGACTCGCCAGAGCAGTTCGTATGTTCGTACGCATCAGTGAGTTATCTACTTCAGCCTCAATATTAGTGCCATCGCTGCGTTCAAGTGGGTTTAACTCCTCCCAAACCAGCGGATTGTTTTCTGGGCGGATACGCCTGCGCCGGTACAGGTCTATCGCCCGGTTACGTGTGATGGTTACGATCCAGGTGAGCACCTTGCCTTGTTCTGCGCGGTAGGTGGCAGCTTTTTCCCAGATGCGCAGGAATACATCTTGCGTAATTTCTTCTGCCACAGCGCTCTCCCCGATGGTCTGGTACGCCAGGCTGTACACCAGGCGGTGATACCGGTCATAGAGCTCACCCAGAGCTGACTGATCTGCGTTCTTGATCCAATTCAGCAAATCGGGATCGCTGAGTTCTGAAAAATTAACCGCTGGTACGGAAGGTTTTAATTTCGCCATAGAGTGTCGAGATTATAATGCCATTGTGGGCTATATCTCACATCTCTTTGGCTGGTTCGCTATATAAAGCCTGAGCGGTTATTCATTAATACGAAATAATTCAGCCCTTAGATTTCCTTAAGCTAAAATCCGGAGCAGTTGATTTTCCGTATCTATACGAGAACTTAAAGACCTGGGAGGAGGATGGGTTGTTGGGAGTGTGAAGCACGCCAACCATACCCATTTTCCACGGAACAACATCACTCGTATATGTGTTATTCGCCACAGGCTGCGACAAATGAGTACTTGATAAGTAATGCGATAATATTCGTCATGTTATACTCCTGCCAACGTTATAAAGGGTGAGAAACCATGCGCATGGAAGCAATACTGTCTACCGATGCACAACAATTGGACAAGCAATCTCTGGTAAGGGTCTATGAAGACCACAGCCCAGGCCTGTACCGGTACGCATACCGGCTACTGGGCGACCAGGATCTGGCGGAAGAATGTGTGGCAGAGACGTTTTCCAGGTTTTTACAAGTTATCCGGCGTGGGCGCTCCCCCGAAGGCAATTTGCGGGCTTACCTGTACCGGATGGCGCACAATTGGGCGGTTGATTTCTATCGCAAGCAAACCCCCGATGTGCTCCTGGACGCAGACACACATCCTGACCCAGACGGCGATCTCGAAAATGGAGTTCATTCCAAACTGGAGACTGAGCAGCTCAGAAAAGCTCTGCTCCAGCTGCCATACGATCAACGGATGGTGATTGAGCTGCGTTTTATGGAAGATTGGTCACACGACCAGGTCGCTGAACATCTGGGAAAAACAGTGGATGCTACACGCGCATTGCAATATCGTGCTCTTGTGACACTGCGCCAGACCGTAAACGGGCATGAGGAGTAATACGAATGGCTGATAATCATTTTTCAGAACAACCAATAGACCCCGAGCTGAATCGCAGGTTGAAACAACTGCGTGCGGTTCCCCCTCGTGATCCTCATGTGGCAGCCAGAGCCAAGGCCAATTTCATTGCTGAGGTGGATGAGATTGTGAAAGAGCAAGGTTTCTCAGACAATTCCCGCACAGCGGGCACGACTACTTTTTACCAGCGATGGAAGGAGAAATGGATGATGGCTACCCCTAGATTTCGAACGGTATTTACTCTGGCAGCGGTCCTTGTGATTTCAGTTGTATTTATGTTCGGCGGGGCTGGAATGACAGCTTACGCCTCCCAATCTGCCCTACCCGGCGATGCTCTTTATAGCGTCAAAACCAGTGTTGAACAGACCCGTGTGTCTCTGGCGCGGGATGCAGCCGATAAAGCTCAGCTCAATCTGGCGTTTGCCGAACGCCGCCTGGATGAGATTGCACGTTTGATCGCCGGTGGGCGCTATGCAGATATCGCCACTGCGGTCCAGGAATACGAAAAGTATGTCCAGAGCGCAATCGCAGCCCTCGAAACTGTGGCGGCAGGCGATCCGACCGGCGCTCAGGAGCTGGCTTCTCAGGTAGCTGGACTGCTCAAGCGCTACGCTGAGACGCTGAGCGGTATGGTGAATGCCTTACCCGATGCAGCTCGCAGTGAAGTCGAACGAGCCATCCAGGTTTCTAATACAGCCGGCGGCTTCAAGGATGAGATCGAGTTTGTTGGCACAGTTGAAGCAATCAATGCAGACTCCTGGGTGGTTAGCGGACGGACATTAGCCCTCAGCCCGACTTCGGAGATCAAGGGATTGATCACGGTTGGCAGCCTGGTGAAAGTGCACGCTGTGCAAGATGCGAATGGCAATCTGACCCTGCGTGAGGTTGAGCTGGCTGATGATGACGACGCCAACGATAACGATGGCATCAACGATAACGACGATAACATGAACGACAATGACGACGATGGCATCAACGACAACGACGATGATATGAACGACAATGACGATGATGACATCAATGACAACGATGACGACATGAACGACAATGATGATGACGACGTCAACGACAACGACGATGATATCAATGACAACGATGATGATATCAATGATAATGACGATGATGTCAATGACAACGACGATGACGACATCAACGACAACGACGGCATCAACGACAACGATGATGACATGAATGACAACGACGACGATGGGGACGACAACCTCAACGACAACGACAACGACGATGGCGATGACAATCTGAACGATAACGACGATGATGACAACGACAATGATGATGATGACGATGATGACGACGACGATGGTGACGACGACTGATCATGTATTTGAGCATGTGATCGTGTAATCTGTACACATGGCTGCAGGTAGGATTGATCCCGCCTGCAGCCGCTTTTTACAGGTGGTATGATGAACCCCGAACTCTTGAACAGCAAAGGTTTCAATCCATGGCTCCGCCGCAGCCTCCAGGCGGGCAAACACATTCGTCTTACCATGTTGGATCGAACAAATCTCCAAATCTTTCTGCAGGCAGCTATCCTGTTTCTATTATTTGGCCTGGGTATGGCAAGGATTCAATTTTCCACGCCGGATATGCCGGACAATGATGGCTATTACCACATTAAAATGGCCCAGATCATGCGTCAGGAGGGTTTGCGCCCAGATTTTCCCTGGTTACCGCTGAGTATCTTAAACGAGCGCGAGTACTACGATCACCACTTTCTCTTCCATGTTGCCTTGATCCCATTTACCTTTGGTGATTTAAGGCTGGGAGCCAAATGGGCCAGTGTTATTTTTGCCAGCCTGGCATTTGTGTGTGTCTGGTGGCTGCTGCGCGGTCAGAAGGTGCGCTATGCGGGCTTGTGGGCATTGGGGCTGCTGGTTGTATCCGATGCATTTCTCTATCGCATGAGTATCACGCGCGCCCAGTCGCTGTCTCTGGGGGTGTTGGCTTTGAGTTTGCACTGGATGCTGCAGGGCAGGACCAGGCTGTTTTTCATGGTCGGATTTGTGTATGTCTGGCTGTACAATGCCTTTCCTCTATTGCCCATTCTGGCAGTGATTTATGCTGCCGCGGTATGGCTGGTTGAGCGGCGTCTGGCATTGAAACCATTGCTCTACTCTGTGTTGGGGATCGTCGCCGGCCTGGTGATCAATCCCTACTTCCCGTATGACATCATCTTTGCTGTCCGGCATATACTGCCCAAAGCCCTGGAAGCTACCGCAGTGCGCGTGGGCAACGAATGGTATCCCTACACCACCGCCCAGCTCGTGGAAAATTCCTGGCCGGCTTTAGTGATCCTGGTTTCAGGCTTCCTCAGCCTGGGCTTGAGCGGGCGGCGCATGAACACAGCCACTGCGATGGCGATGTTTTCGATGTTTCTTTTCGGATGGATGACACTTGAGTCACGCCGGTTTATTGAATATTTCCCCCCCTTTGCCTTAATTTTTGGCAGCCTGGCTGTTCAATCCCTGTTAGCGCCGGGCGGCTGGCTGGAAGAAACCTTTGCAGCACTGCCGGATAAGCTGAAGCGCTATTTCTTACCCCGCCAGCAGTACTGGTGGATCGGCGTTGCAGCAACAGCCCTGTTTGGCTTAAGTGTATTTCACACGCTGCCCGCCACTATGGACAGCATGCAAGGCGCCAAACCTTATGAGACCTTTGCTGAGGCTTCTGCCTGGTTGGTGGAAAACACTGAACCCGGAGAGCGTATTTTTCAAACCGACTGGGACGACTTCCCGCGTTTGTTCTTCTACAATACTCACAATACTTACCTGGCTGGTCTGGATCCAACTTATCTGCAATCGTATAATGCCCAGCTTTACGACGATTGGGTAGCCATTACGCGCGGCCAGGTGGACCAACCTTCCGAGCAGATCGAGGGTAAATTTGCCTCCCACTATGCCATCTCCGATCTCAATCATACAGCTTTCATTCGCGAAGCACGCGCGGATCCTCGCATGGAAGAAGTGTATCGCGACCGGTTTGCGGTGATCTTCCAGATCGTCCCGTAGCCTCATAAGGATTCTCCTGCCCAAATAGCAGGTATAATCCTGCTCGTGCAAAAGTTCAACTGGACAGATGATGGATATTTTGTCACCGATACGCGCGATTTAGCGCGTATCCGCCGGGTATTGATCATTACCATGCTGCTCAACTTTGCTGCTACAGCAGTCAAGCTGGGGGCCGGTATTGCCACCGGTGCCATCAGTGTCATCGCGGATGCCCTGGACAGTTTATTTGACGGATTATCAAATATTGTGGGTCTGGCGGGTTTATACGCTGCCGCCAAGCCACCCGATGCGGAACATCCATACGGTCATCGAAAATTTGAAACTGTCGCAGCCTTAAGTATCGCCATCTTGCTCTTTGTCACCACCGGGCAGCTGCTCCAGGCAGCCTGGGAGCGTCTGCGTGGTGGCGGTGAGCCGGTTTCGATCAACTCATGGATAATTGGAGCGCTGGTCCTATCCATGGGAATTCAAGCCGTAACCAGTTATTATGAGCTGCGTCAGGGCCGGCAGCTCAAATCCGAGATCCTGGTAGCGGATGCCTTGCATACCCGCGCCAGTATCCTGGTTTCGTTCTCAGTCCTGGTAGGGTTGATCCTGGTGCGGTTGGGATTCCCCCAGGCAGATCCGATCCTGGCTGTGGGTGTTGCCCTTGTGATTGCCAAGATTGGTGTGGATATCTTGCGCGATAACCTGCCGGTCTTGTTGGATCAAGCGCCTGTGGATCCAAATCAGATTGCCTCCATTGTGCGTTCCGTCAATGGCGTGGAGTCCTTCCACCGTGTACGCAGTCGGGGCGCGCAGGGCAGCGCAGCAGTGGATTTGCACATCCGTGTTTCTCCCGACCGGACGATTTCTGAAGCGGATGCAATTGCTGACGAAGTTCGCCGTAGATTATTAGAAGTATCACAGATCAATGATGTCACCTTGCACCTGGAAGCACAGCGCCCTGAAGGTCCGGATGCGCCAGCGCTTTTTGCTGTGTTAAAACATGCCGCCGATGCGCTGGGCATCACCATTCATGAATCCTGGGCGCACCGGGTGGATGGCAACCTGGTTGTTGAAGTGCATATCGGGGTAGAGCCCAGCCTGACCATCGGCGAAGCGCATACATTAGCGGATCGCCTGGAGTGGGATGTGCGGCGGCGTTTGCCTGAAGTGCATAGTCTGCGCACGCACATCGAAATGGCGTCTACACGCGTACAGGAAGCCTTGCAGGTGCCTGAAGAGCTTGAAGAAATGGTGCAGCGCGCAGCCCAAAACGTGATTGAGGCGATACCGGAGATCACCTCTCCCCGCAATATCGCCGTCAGTCGCTTACCGGAGGATGGCAAGGGTTATCGCGTTTCTCTGGATTGTACGATTGCGGGGGATACACCAGTGACAGTAGCTCACCAGCTTGCAGACCGCGTCGAGCACGAGTTAAGCCAGCAGCTGGATGGGGTGATTGATATCCTGGTTCATCTTGAACCGGATAATTGAGTCTGGACCGGTCTAGTCCAGCGGGTAAAAGCAGAAACCGACTGTACCTGGTCCAGAATGTACTCCCAGGGCGGGGGAGAGCTCGGCGATCAGACTTTCAACGACGTTGACACGCGCCTCAACGAGCTGCTTGATTTTTAAGACTTCATCGGCCGCTGCGGCATGCACATACGCAATTTTGATTCTCCCCATTCCCCCCACCGCGCTATCGACCAGCTCCACCATGCGTTGGTAGGCTTTCATGCGGCTGCGCGCCGTACCCAGTGCGACGATTAATCCATCTTCCATGCTGATTAATGGTTTGATGTTCAGCAGCGAACCTACCTGGTGCTTGGCGCGGCCAATGCGCCCACCCAGATATAGATAATGCAGTGTATCGGCCGTCTGGATCATGCGTACTTTGGGGATCAAGCATTGGATCCGCTCGAGGATTGCCGTATAAGATAAGCCTTCCAATACTGCACGCGCAGATTCCAGCGCGATCCATCCCTGGCACATCGATACATTCAGAGTATCCACGACCTGGATTACCAGGTTGGGGTGCTGCTTTTCGGCCATTTCCTTGCCACACAATGCGGCTTGATAAGCGCCGCTGCCCTTCGAAGTCATATGGATTGAAATGATCTTATCCACATCTTCCTGGATGGCAAGCTGGTTGTAGAGTTCGAAATAATCGCCTGGTCCCGGGCTGGCGGTCTTAGGCAGCTCTGTGGCGGTGGGCAGCCAGTTGTAGAAGGCTGCGCGAGAAATCGTTACCAGATCGCGCAGCGTCTCCTTGCCCCGGTGGATATAGTACGGAACGGTGCGAATCTGATATTTATCAAGGAGTGGCTCGGGAATACTGGCGGTTGTATCGGTGACAATTGCGATGTGCCCCATAAATTGCTCCTGCTGTGCGTGGGGTTGGTCAGTCCATTCACAGCTTAATTCTATTTTACAGCCGATTTTAGTTATGCGAACGGTTCATTTCTCGCCCGATGTCATGGCAGCTCAATCACGAAAATATCTGCTGCTTGCCAAAGCCTGGGGTGTGGTATATAATTCTGGCGCATCGGGGCGTGGCTCAGCCCGGTAGAGCACACGGTTCGGGACCGTGAGGTCCAGGGTTCAAATCCCTGCGCCCCGACTTTGTTTCGAAAGACTCCAGAAATGCATAATATGCATTTGGGAGTTTTTTTATTTTCAGCGAATTATCAGAACTGTAAACCGGTTAGCTGGTATCCCTATGTCTATGGTCCGTTCAAGCTGTTAGAATCAATATTGGGCTTAGGAATGCATGAGACCTGAGACATGCTGCGGTTTCTCATCCATTTCAAGTTATCCAGACATCTCCATTTATAATTTGTTACTGAATAAATAAAATCACTGGGCTGACAATTATGATCATAGGTAGTAAAGGCGAAAAAGTTCATAATCCCGACGACAGCTTCTCTGTGAACAAAGAAGCTACTGCACCTTTGATTATTTGTCTGAGATTGTCTTTTTGGATTGTAATTACTCTCTTAATATTTGTTGTCTTGAACAGCTTTTTAATTCACACAGGCATAGGAGAATTTGGACGGGCAAATCTAGGTAGTATGGTATACGGAACGGCTCATCGACCATATGTTTACAGAGTGTTGGTTCCAACGATCGTCCGGCTGATTACACCTTTGGTACCTATGAGCTTCGTGGAAAGTGCAATGTCATTCGATGTCATACGGGGGTGGTTATCTCTGCTGGACGCAGCTACATACCCGCGTGAAGCTTTCGTTACTTTATTTGTTCTATATGGTTCGTTGTTTGGTTTTGTAGTCGTTTTCCGCCAGTTGATGGCAGACTTGGGTTACAGCGAGACCATGAAAAACATCGTCAGCATCGTTACATTGTCGATCATGCCTCCGTTCTTTTTATTTGGTTATTTATATGATTTTTCAGGTTTGTTTTTAATCACCCTCGGCTTATTAATGCTATCGCAGAGACGGTTTGCCTGGTTTTTGCTGGTATTTGCACTGGCAACATTGAATAAAGAAACCAGTATCCTGCTCACAGTAATATTTGTTTTTCATTTTTGGAAAAGGATCGATCGAAAACAAGTCTTATGGATCACTATAGTACAGTTGGTAATTTTCATGATTATCAAAGGAACTTTAACTTATTATTTTTCAGATAATCCTGGTTCATTCGTTGAATACCATTTATCTGAACATATACTTTTCTTCCAAGTTGCCCCAATTGCACTTCTGATCCTGAGCTTGATTTTAGCCGCTGGTCTGGTTTTACTGGTTATATTTGGTTGGAAAAACAAACCTGTGTTGATAAGGAATTCAACGATAATATTTGCGCCACTGGTTGTAACCTATATATTTTTTGGATTTCCCTTAGAATTGAGGGTGTTTCTAGAGTTTTTACCAATTTTGATGATCCTATTTTTGCCAGCCTTTAAGCCTATAGAACCTGATATTGTGAAGTGAAAGAAAACTAATATCAAAAATTGCGGTCTGGGGGATAGTGGCGCCAACATTGCCAATTTATGTGCGCTTATTTTTGCACAGGCATCTGATTGCGTCGTATAATTCAAGACTGAAAACGTTGGGTTCCATAAAACTCATGCACTCGTGCACGATATCGACTGCATGCCCTGAAAATCCGTGAAGGCCCTACCAGTCTGCACAAGTCAGGGGAAAATTACATAACCGAAGGAGCTTTGGATGACAAGTAAGCAGAAAGTGCGCGTGGCAATTATCGGCGTGGGGAACTGCGCTTCATCCCTGGTGCAGGGAGTGCACTATTATCGGGATGCCAAAGATGACGAGCAGGTGCCAGGCCTGATGCATGTTAACCTGGGCGGCTACCATATTCGAGATATCGAATTTACTGCCGCTTTTGACGTGGTGGATACTAAGGTCGGTTTGGACCTGAGCGAAGCAATTTCCGCATATCCAAATAATACGATTAAGTTTTGCGATGTCCCAAAATTAAATATACCCGTCCATCGTGGAATGACCCATGATGGTCTGGGAAAATATTTGCAGCAAATTGTAAAGAAAGCACCTGGACCTACCGCCGATATCGTTAAAATATTAAAAGAGACCAAGACAGACGTAGTGGTTAATTATCTGCCTGTTGGCTCGGAAATGGCCACCAAATGGTATGTGGAACAGGTTCTGGAAGCCGGCTGCGCTTTTGTGAATGGCATCCCGGTTTTTATTGCTAGCCAGGATTACTGGGCAGGGCGCTTTCGAGAGCGCGGCTTACCTCTCATAGGCGATGATGTGAAATCCCAGGTAGGCGCTACCATCTTGCACCGCATGCTGGTCAACCTGTTTGTGGATCGCGGGGTACGTGTTGACCGCACATACCAGTTGAATTTTGGCGGAAATACGGATTTCCTCAACATGCTGGAGCGCGAGCGCCTGGAATCCAAAAAGATCTCCAAGACCGGTGCCGTTACCAGCATGCTGCCTTACCCCCTGGCGTCTGAAAATGTGCATGTGGGTCCTTCGGACCATGTGCCCTGGCTGCTGGATCGCAAGTGGTGCCATATCCGTATGGAAGGCACAACTTTCGGGGATGTCCCGCTGAATCTGGAAACCAAGCTGGAAGTATGGGATTCGCCCAATTCTGCCGGTGTGATTATCGATGCAGTTCGCTGCGCCAAGCTGGGCCTGGATCGCGGCCTGGCGGGTCCGCTGATTGGACCATCTTCTTATTTCATGAAAACGCCTCCCAAGCAGTTCCGCGATGATATTTGCCGGACGATGACAGAAGCCTTCATCAAGGGCGAGGAATAAAACTGGCAGTTGACACGGTTTGGGGTTGGTTATTCTCGGGATATCCAACCCCTTTTGATTTCCTGACTCAAGGAGCTTGACATGGATATGCATGTACCGTGTATGCGCCTGCACCAGCTCGGTCCTGTAGAATCGCGCCCTTTGATTTGGGAAGAAATCAAGATCCCCGAACCTGGTCCGGGACAGGTGCGCATCAGGATCAAATACTGCGGCGTCTGCCACACTGACCTGCATACGGTTGAGGGCGAAATCCACCCCCCAAAATTACCGCTTATCCCCGGACATCAGGTGGTGGGAGTCGTCGAAAGTCTGGGAGACCAGGTCGAGCAATCTGGTTTGCACGTGGGAGATCGGGTGGGCGTTGCCTGGCTGCATGCCGCGGACGGGAGCTGTGCTTATTGCCAGCAAAGCCGGGAGAATCTGTGTCCCGCAGCCAGATTTACCGGATTTGATGTGGATGGTGGCTATGCTGGCGCCATGTTAGCCGCAGCGGCCTATGTATTACACATTCCTGAGGGAATCACTGACGCACGCGCTGCCCCGCTTTTATGCGCGGGCATCATTGGCTATCGTTCGCTGCACCAGGCGGATGTGCAGCCTGGCGAGCATGTGGGCATGGTTGGTTTCGGCGCCAGTGCACACCTGGCAATTCAGGTTGCCCACCATTGGGGCTGCGAAGTATCCGTATTTACGCGTTCGGCTGCCCACCGCCAGCACGCCCTGGAGCTGGGGGCCAGCTGGGTGGGTGGCGCAGAAGAGAGTCCGCCCCAGCCATTGGATCGTGCGGTGATATTTGCGCCAATGGGTGCGTTGGTTCCAGTTACTTTAGAGAAACTGCGCCCGGGCGGGACCCTGGCGATCAATGCCATCTACATGAGCGATATCCCGGCTTTTCCATACCGGGTAATCTACGGCGAAAGGACCTTGCGCAGTGTTGCCAACGCTACCATGCAGGACGGGATCGAATTTCTAAAACTGGCAGAAGAGATCAATCTCAAGCCGACCATTACCATGTATGACCTGGCAGACGCCAACCAGGCATTGATGGACCTGAAACAAAGCCGCATCAATGGTGAGGCTGTCCTGAAGATCTGATCGGTTGCAATAAATGTTCTGGGAAAATCCAGTAAAAATGCCCGGGCGAATTCGCTGGGGCATTTTTATCAGGCATAGCAAATCCGATTACTGCTGGCGATTTTTCAGCAGATCACGGATTTCCGTCAACAGCACGATATCTTCTGGCGGTGCAGCAGGCGCGGCTGGCTCAACAGGTTTTTTCATCTTATTGATGGTGCGGACAATCATGAAAATAACGAAGGCAACGATGAGGAAGTTGACGATAGCCTGGATGAAGTTACCATACAGGATCTGAGCTTCGCCGAAGGTGATAGCCAGAGCGGTGAAATCGACTCCGCCGAGGATGATACCCACCAGCGGCATGATGACGTCATTCACCAGGGAAGTAACAATGGCACCGAAAGCACCACCGATGATGACCGCTACAGCCAGGTCGATGACGTTACCTCGATTGATAAAATCTCGAAATTCCTTTAACATATTTTGCATCCTCCACTTATTTATGATATTGGTTTACAACCTGTATGCATTATAAACCATATGTATATCGCATTTTTTTAATTCACCAGTTGGCAGGCGATTCAGGGGGTAGCGAAGCTATTTATGTGGGTTTTGATGTCTGGTTGGTTATAATGATTAAAAATGCGCGGTCAGCGGTGGGATTTGCCAGCTTGCGACATAAGAAAAGCTGGAACAGAAATTAGATGCTCTGATTGAGCAGCTCAAGAAGGGCTTATCGCTTGTATAAAAGACTCATTTCTATCGGATTATCCCTGATTCTCCTGGCAACTGCCTGTAATTATCCCGGATTTGTAAGATCGCCGCGCCAAATATCAGCGGGTGACCTGCGCGCCACGCTGATTGCGCAATCTGTACTGCTCACCCAGACTGCTGATGCAGGTTTTCCGGCTCAGCCAGGCGCGCCGGCAACGGCTGCGCCTGCCATCAACACACCCGACCCGGGACAGATCGCCACTCCGGCAGGCGAGCCTTTCTCGCCTGCTGCACCTGCAACTCCCACCCCAGGCGCATTGCCAATCGCCTATACTTATACAGCTCAAGCCGGCGATACCCTGTCTGCCGTGGCATTGCGTTTTGGGATCGCTCCAGAAGAGATTGTGTCCACCCAGGCGCTTGATCCGGCTGGTTTTATTCCGGAAGGGACCTTACTCGGCATACCCAATACCTTGGAGAATGTCGAATCTGCCGCCTGGCTGCTGCCTGATTCCGAAGTGGTGAATTCACCCAGCGCCGTGGATTTTGATCTTGAGGCTTTTGTCCAGCAAGCCGGGGGATACCTGAGTGGGTATGTTGAGTATCTGGACGGATCAACCTATACAGGAGCAGAAATAGTCAGGCGTGTGGCCAACGAGGCTTCGATCAACCCGCGTTTGCTGCTCTCCATCCTGGAATTTCAATCTGGCTGGGTGCTGGGTGAACCTGATAGCCAGGCAGCCAGGATCTCCCCCATCGGCTTTGATGTGCCAGGGCGTACTGGCCTGTACCAGGAGCTGGTGATGACCGGCAGTCACTTAGGGATTGGATATTATGGCTGGCGCACAGGCAGCCTGCTGGAGTTTCGCTTCGCAGACAAAACCACCGCACGCCTGAGTCCCGAGATCAACCCTGGCACAGCTGCCCTGCAGGTGCTTTTCGCACGCCTGAGCAACCGCGCGGCCTGGCAGGAGGCGCTGTATGGTGCGCAGAATCTGGCGGCGCTGCATAATGCGATGTTTGGCGACGCCTGGTTGCGCGCGGCTGCCATGGGTCCGCTCATACCACAGGGCTTGCAGCTCAATGGGCTTGAGCTGCCATTTGCACCCGGAGAGCGCTGGGGTTTTACCGGCGGGCCGCATCTCTCCTGGCTTTCCGGCAGCGCCCGCGGCGCTATTGACTTCTCACCGGTAACCGCGCAGGCTGCCTGCGCCGTATCACGCGCCTGGGCCACCGCAGTTGCGCCAGGGGTTGTCGTGAGGGCAGCGCATAATACCGTGGTGCTGGACCTGGATGGGGATGGATTGGAACAGACTGGCTGGGTGATCTTTTACTTTCATCTCGCCGGCTACGAGATGATCGCTCAGGGCAGCCGCGTCGACCAGGACGCCCGGCTTGGACATCCCTCCTGCGAGGGCGGCGCATCAACGGGTACACACGTCCATCTGGCTCGTAAATACAATGGCGAGTGGATCGCCGTAGATGGACCGGTACCTTTTATCCTGAGCGGCTGGCGTGTGATCGCCGGCGAGCGCAGCTACCAGGGGGAATTAGTCAAGGATGACCTGGTGGTCACCGCCAACCCCGGGGGACCTTCCAGCTCGATCATTGTGCGCTAACCGGTCATTAATTAATTTTCTACAATACCTTCGTTGACAAATTGGGTTAGCTCGCTGACACTCAGATCCTTAATGCCCAGCTTGTCCATGGTGCGTCCCCGCCGCCAGTAATCGGTCTTATGGATGATGCAGCCCAGGCGGATGATGCTGTTGATGCCATTTACCGAAACACCATATCTTTCACCCAGTGCAGCGATCGGCACCAGGCTCATGGGCACGTCCTCAAAAATGTAGCGATGATTGAGCGTGCTGGGAGCTTTAATGCCGTAGTAGCCTGATTGGTTATGGATGGCTTCGTTCAGGTCTGAACCGGTGACGTTATAGGCTAATCGCAGCCACTCCATGGCAGTGCGCGCTCGAATTCCCAGAGCCGAGGCTACTGTAACGCGCTCGCGGTCCAGGACTTCCAGCAGCCTGGCAACCGAGGGGGTGACGCCTTCGATATAAAATTCAAAATCGCCATTGGTTGATTCAATCCGCCCTGCATTCAGGATGGTTAATGCGGGATGGAAGATAGCTCCCATATTGTTCAGCCCGGTATGCAGCACATTGATGCCATCTACATATTGAGGATAGGCCGGGCAGATGCTGTCGAGCACGCGTTGGGTACGAGTGGCGGGCAAGGCTGCCAGCGGGACGGCTTCTTTGACACGAAAGATGCGCGCCTGGGCAGGTCCATCGGAACGGCTGGCGTAGATAAAAGTTTCCGTTTCAGCAATGGTGATATCTGCTGTAAGCCCGCTGCGGTGAACTTCGTTATGGAATTCGATTGCTCCACAGGTCCTGCCGGGATGCAGAAGGACAATCTGCCCATCGTGGAAAAAGGGAGCTGCTTTCCTGGCGATCTCCGCATGCGCTGATGAAGGGATAACCACCATGACCACGTCTGCAAATGCTAAAGCTTCTTGAATTTTATCCGTCACCAGGGCTAATTTCCCAAAGCCGCGTTCACAGCCTTCGTAGCTATCCAATTCGATCCCACCCCTCCGTTCGATCATGGCAATATGCTCGTATGTCCGGTTGTAGAGTGCTACCTGGAATCCCTTGATTGCCAGGTGAGCTGCCATGGCTTTGCCGCCGTTCCCGGCGCCGATGATCGTGTATCTGGTTTTCTTTTGCATGCCAGGCTCCTTAGGAAAGAAATTTTTGTAAGCGTCGAGTTTCGTCCATCGCCTCCCCGTGGGCATCGATTGCCTGGCACGCCCCATGCATGATCTGAGTCTGGATGCTCCCCAGGGCGAACGGATTATTCTTTAACTGGGGTGCGTCCAGGATGCCATCCGTGACACTAAGGGCCAGGATGGATGGGTCGGTCAATGGATCGGGATCAGAGCTTTTAGCCAGTGTCCGGATTGCCCGTAATGTGATTTGTGCTTCCGCGACCAGAAGCGCTTTCCGCACCTGTACTGCAGGATCAGCCGTCAGGTCCGGTGCGCCTTTCAGCGCGTTGGAGATGCTGCGGCGCGCCATGCGGCAGGCTTCGAGAATGTCCTCGGCTGTGGCCGCGTGGTCGGCCTCGGTATGCCCGACGATATGGATGATATGTGGTTTGAGCGCCATCTGGACATAGATGCTGGTTGCCAGATGGGCACGCGCTGCAGCGGTTTCTACCGGATAGCTCAGCAATCCGGTGCGTGTCTGGCGCCAGATATGGAACTGCTCTTTTTCGAGCGGGGCGACCAGCTCCAGGATTGCCAGCATTTTTGCCAGATCCATGCCATCCGAGGTACCCGGAGGGCTGTTAAACATGAACTGGGCGATATAATCCTGCACCCCAAAGGCGCGTGCATTGTATGCGGAGAGATAGGCAGAGACAACAAAGACCACATCGGGGGCATCGCGCATCCCCCAGTGGTGCGGTTCATTGAGCTCGACCGGGATGTGGCGCGCCCCATACCAGGCCATAACCCGCTGGTGCTCCCGTATGGAGCCAGCCAGATCCCACGGGCCGCGACCATCCATCTGGTTGAACCAGAATAGGGGGATCGCACACCAGGCATTATGGATCGTATCTACAAAGACTTCTGCCAGGCGGATAAAATCATCGGTACCTGAATAGATGCGTAAAAGTGGGTAATTCCCGGTGCGTGTAGCTGAATACAAAGTGCGAAGATGCTCTGCGCTGCGCACCGGCACACCACCTGCGCCGCGCCGGCGCGGGTCTTGCCGTTCAGGATGGAAGAAATTTTCCTGCGCATCCTGATCGACGCCCAGAGAAATTACATCCAGCAGGCGCGCTTCGGCAATCTGCTCGATTCCAGCCAGGGTGGCGTCCATGTCAGGCAGGCCAAAATGATGGCGCAGGACGGGATAGGGGGCTTTCCATTGGATGCGCTCGATGACGCTTTGAGGATAATCTTCTGCAGAGGTGTTCCCGGGCTGCTGTCCTTTCAGGTATGCCAACACATCTTCCTCGAGTTCCGTACCGTCGAATACCTGCTCGAAAAATCCTAAGCTGGCGGCACGTGCTGCGACAGGAGGGGTGCCCCCGAATGCAAAGCGTATACCCTGCACGTGCAGTTGATCGGCTGCCTCCGCAAATTCGCCCAGCAGACGTTCTCCCGTCTCGGGCGTCAGGCGGTACGATACACCCACCAGATCGGCCTGTTCACGCTGCGCAACTTCAAGGAATTTTTGGATGGGGGTTGCAGGCCCCAGGAAAATTGTACGCCAGCCGGCAGATTCAGCCAGACGCAAGAAATTACTGACACCGGCAACATGCACGCATTCGCCTAATGCGCCGGCTACGACCGTTTTCATAAGGGTCTCCTTTATCAAGAGGTTTAATGGATTCACTATTTGTATACCATCGAATTTTCGTGAGGGGAAGGTCAATCGGTAGGATCGTGACCGGCAGGTGATTTTCGATTAATGAATCCCTGAATTAATGGACAATATGGGTGAAAATACATATAATATAATCTGAAAAATTTTGACAGTCTGACATTTCTTATTTGGGAGGGTGATATGTTTGAAAAACCAGGTCGTATAGTTCTGGTGATGATTGCCGCCATCTTTTTGGCTGGCTGTGCCAAAGCCACCCCTGAGCCGGTGAGCTTTACGCTGAATATGAAGGAATATGCCTTTGAGCCGGCTCAAATTGAAGTCCAGGTAGGTCAGCAGGTGACCCTGGAGCTGGTCAACTCAGGTGTACTTCCGCACGAAGTGATGTTTGGGCGCAACGTGATGAAAGACAACAACCGCCCGCATGGCTATGAAATCGATATGTTTGAGACAGCCCATGTGCAGCCCACGTTGACCCATCCCGATGGTTCCATGATGGAAGCCAGTCATGAGGAAGGCCACGAGGGCTTCATGGTCGTCCTGGAAAAGACGGGCGATCAGGCCGTGATGAATTTTGAGGTTACCAAAGATATGGTGGGCGAATGGGAGATGGGTTGTTTCGAGCAGGATGGCGTGCATTATGATGCCGGCATGATCGGGACTTTCACCGTTATACCCTGAGCGACTTTCCTGACTGACAGTACCGGACCAGGCAGCCCAATTCCAGGCTGCCTGGTTTCAGTCATTTAATGAGTAAATTAATTAAGGCTGAACGAGCGTTCCCTCAGGCAGCATGGTATAATTTTATGATCGAAATTGCTTGAAATCCCACAAGCACACCCTGCACGCAAGTTCGTGCTGATTCCCAGGAGAGAATTCTATGTCAGGCCATTCACATTGGGCGACCATCCGGCGCAAGAAAGGCGCTGCTGACGCCAAACGAGGACAGGTATTCACCCGCCTGGCGCGGGAAATTGTGATTGCTGCACGCGAAGGCGGAGGCGATCCAGGCACCAATTATCGCTTGCAATACGCCATTGAGCAGGCGCGTGCTCAGAATATGCCCAAAGAAAATATCGAACGCGCCATCAAACGCGCCATCGGTGAAGGCAAAGACGGCGTTGTCTTTGAAGAGATTACCTATGAAGGCATTGCTCCGCATGGTGTGGCTGTATTAATTTCATGCGTGACCGATAACCGCAACCGCTCACTTTCAGAGATTCGCCATGCCCTGTCCAAAGCTGGCGGAAGCCTGGCAGCCGCCGGATCGGTGGCCTGGCAGTTCACTCGTAAGGCTATTTTCACCATCCCCGCCGCAGGGAATGATGCCGACAAATTATTCGAGATCGGGGTCGAAGCGGGCGCCGATGATGTCGACGTGTCTGAAGAAAGCATCGAGATTGTTGGGCCGGTTGAATCCTTTAAATCGATCCTGGATGCTTTACACGCCGCCAATATCAAACCTGAAGAAGCCGAGCTGCAGTATTTACCCAACAATCCCCAGGAGCTGAATGTCGAAGACACCTTGCAAGTGATGAGGCTGATTGAAACCCTGGAAGACCTGGATGATGTGCAAAATGTCTATTCGACACTGAGCATCACCGAAGCGGTCATGGCCAAATTAGAAGAAGAATAACTGCTGATGGTGGTGATCGGCATTGATCCTGGGACGGCGACAACCGGATATGGCATCATCCGCGAGCACAGTGGCGGCCAATTAGACGTCATCGATTACGGGGTGATCCTGACGCCGGCTCACCAACCCATGCATGAACGCCTGTTAGAGCTTTACCAACGTTTAAATGAGATCATACTTCTCCACCGTCCCGAAAGCGGCGCGGTGGAGAAGTTGTTTTTTCAACGCAATGTGCGCACCGCCATCAGTGTAGGTCAGGGGCGCGGGGTTGTTTTGTTGGCGCTGGCGAAGCAGGGTCTGCAAGTCGCTGAATATACCCCGTTGGAAGTTAAACAAGCGGTGGTTGGATATGGTGGGGCGGATAAACATCAGGTGCAAGAAATGGTGCGCATGCTGCTCGAGCTGGAATCAAACCCCGAGCCTGATGACGCCGCAGATGCCCTGGCGATTGCCATCTGCCATATCCATACGGCAAACACACAAAGATTAATTGACCTGCAGGCTTAATGCTGCCCGGTTGAGGTGGTTATGATTGCCACGCTGAATGGAAAAGTGCAAGAAGTCAATAGTGACAGCCTGATCATCGAAGTGGGCGGAATTGGTGTACAGGTTTTCGTCCCGGCAGGCCTGACGGCGGGCAGCCATCCCGGCGAGCACCTCTTCCTGCACACCCATCTGGTGGTCCGCCAGGATGCCTTGCTTTTATTTGGCTTTGACACCCGCGAGGGGCGGGAATTTTTCGAGCTGCTTTTGACGGTGAACGGCGTTGGACCGCGCCTGGCGCTCGCAATTCTATCCAGCCTGACGCCCGATGCGATCCGGCGGGCGGTATTTCACGAGCAGGCTGAAATATTTGCGCGCGTGCCAGGGGTAGGCAAAAAGACTGCCCAAAAAATATTACTGCAGCTGCAGGACAAGATCAAACCGGATATCGGACTCGAACGCATTGGCTTCGGCAGCGAGCTGGACACAGAGGTCCTGGAAGCCTTAACTACACTGGGCTACAGCGTGGTGGAAGCTCAATCCGCAATTCAGGCGATCCCCAAGGATGCCCCGCAAGATATTGAAACCCGCTTGCGTCTGGCACTGGCATATTTCCAACGATAAAACAAGCTGCACCGGGCAGCGCTGTTTGTGGAGGCGAACTTGTTCACTGATCGAAAAATTGCATTTATTGGCCCTGGAGCGATGGCCGAATCGATGATCGCAGGTCTGATTCGTAATCAAGTAGCACCTCCAGAGGGGCTGCTGGCAGCCGGACCGCGCGAAGCGCGCGTGCTCGAGCTGAACAAGCGCTACGGTATTGTTCCATTCACGGATAATGCTGCGGCGGCCCGTGGAGGGGATGTGGTGGTTCTGTCCGTGAAACCCCAGCGCCTGAACAATGTGATCGCCGGGTTAGCCGGCAGCATCCAGCCGGGTGCGTTAGTATTATCGATCATTGCTGGCGCTTCGATTGATCAGATCAGCCATGGCCTGCGCCATCCGGCGGTGGTGCGCTCGATGCCCAATACTCCTGCTCAAATCGGCGAAGGGATCACGGTTTGGACAGCTTCGCCTGCTGTGACCGAACTGCAGCGCCAGATGGCAGGGCAGATCCTTTCGGCATTGGGGGAGCACATTTTCCTCGAAGAAGAGCACTACCTGGATATGGCCACCGCACTTTCTGGCACAGGTCCGGCGTATGTGTTCCTGTTCATGGAGGCCATGGTGGATGCCGGGGTGCATCTCGGTTTTCCGCGCCGCATTGCCGAGCAGCTGGTGGCCCAAACGGTGCGCGGCTCGGTGGATTACTACACCAAGCGCGATGACCCGGTGCACCTGGCGCGCTTGCGTAATGAGGTTACTTCTCCTGGAGGTACTTCTGCAGCGGCGTTATATTATCTGGAGAAAGCCGGTTTTCGCACCGCTATCTCGCGTGCCATCTGGGCGGCGTATGAGCGCTCGCTGGAGCTGGGCAAAGGCGGCAAGAGCCATGCCCCCGATACCCCGGCGCAGAATAATGGCTAGCGGCAGGCCTTCATTTTGTGAATAACTGGACAAGATACCTGCTTTCAGGTATCATTTGCTGGGTTTTGACAGGGATATTCGTTTTCATTTAATATTCAAAACGGGACGTACGAAAGCCGGTAGGTTCAGCTTTCCCGAGTGAATTTACTTAATTACTTCAGGTACACTTGATCGCTCACCAAATCACTTAATCTTCACCGTTCGGAGGCAAAATGTCGGATCTCATTCGTCAAATTACGGCCGACCTGCAGCAGCAAATCGAATCGTTTAAGACAGAAGTAGAAGTGCAGGATGTCGGTACCGTGCTCGAGGCTGGCGATGGCATCGCACGCGCCAGCGGCCTGGCTGATGTCCGTGCTCAGGAGCTGATCCAGTTCGATAATGGCGTACTGGGTATCGCCTTCAACCTGGAAAGTGATAACGTCGGCATCATCATTATGGGTGAGTATGGTGAGATTGCAGAAGGCATGCGCGTGCGCTCAACCGGGCGAATTGCCTCTGTACCGGTAGGCGATGGCATGGTGGGTCGTGTTGTAAATGCGTTGGGCGTGCCTATCGACGGGAAAGGTCCGATTAAATTTGACCACTACCGCCCCATCGAGCGCATTGCCCCGGGTGTGGTCGCCCGTAAGGACGTGGACACACCGGTCCAGACCGGTCTGAAGGCGATTGACGCTCTGACCCCCATCGGTCGCGGGCAGCGTGAATTGATTATTGGTGACCGCCAGACGGGCAAAACCGCGCTGGCGATTGATACGATCATGAACCAGAAGGGCAAAGACCTTTTCTGTATTTATGTAGCGATCGGCCAGAAAAAAGCCGCCGTTGCCCGTACTGTGGGCATCCTGGAGCGCGCCGGCGCCATGGAATACACCACGGTGGTGGTGGCTGCAGCCGATGAACCGGCAGCGCTGCAGTATATTGCCCCCTATGCAGGCTGCGCCATCGGTGAAGAATTCCTGGAGACCGGACGGGATGCGCTGGTGGTATACGATGACCTTTCCAAACATGCCTGGGCCTACCGCCAGGTATCCTTGCTCTTGCGCCGCCCGCCAGGACGTGAAGCTTACCCTGGTGATGTGTTCTACCTGCATTCCCGCCTCCTGGAGCGCGCCGCCCGCATGGCCTATCACTACGTGCTGATGCCAGAAGATAGCCAGGCAGAGCTTGCCGACCGTGAAGATGGCATCGATGGCCTGTATTTTGAAGGTCCCATGGCTATGCATGACGCCATCGAAGCCGCCAAAGAGCGCCCAGGCACCAAACCGGTGCAGGTGCGCAATACCGGCGGCTCGCTGACTGCTTTGCCGATTATTGAAACCCTGCTCGCTGATGTGTCTGCCTATATCCCCACCAATGTGATCTCGATTACAGATGGCCAGATCTACCTGGAAGGTAACCTGTTCTATGCCGGTATCCGCCCGGCGGTGAACGTGGGTATTTCGGTCTCCCGGGTGGGTGGTGATGCCCAGACGCGGGCGATGAAGCAGGTTGCGAGTGGTTTGCGTATTGACATGGCTTCCTTCCGCTCGCTGGCTGCCTTCGCTCAGTTTGGCTCGGATCTCGATAAGGCTACCCAGCAGCAGCTCAATCGCGGCCTGCACTTGCAGGAGATCCTGAAGCAGCCCCAATATGAGCCGATGTCCCTGGAAAATATGGTGATCGAAATCTTTGCCGGGACGCGCGGCTTTGCCGACAACGTACCTCTGGATCGCATGCGCGCCTGGGAGATTGCTTTACTGCGCTTCATGGAAACCAATTATCCTGAGATTGGTAAGGATATCGGTACACGCAAGCAGATCACCACCGACACTGAGCAAGAGCTTCGTAAAGCCCTTGAAGCTTTCATGAGCACCTGGAGCTAGACAACTTCGCGAATTTGCTGGACAGGACTCTGATATGGCCAATGCCCGAGAAGTAAGGCTCCGCATCCGGAGCGTAAAGAATATATCCCAGGTTACACGAGCTTTGCAGGCGGTCAGCGCCAGCAAGGTGCGAAAATCCACTGAAGCTTTGATGCATACCCGCCCCTATGCAACCAAAGCCTGGCAGGTGTTGATCCATATTGCCGGGCAGCCGGGCCGTGAACAGATGCACCCGCTGCTCACGCGGCGAGATTCAGTGGATCGCATTCTGGTGGTGTTATTGACCGGTGACCGCGGTCTGGCTGGCGCATTCAATACCAATATTGTGCGCTATGCCGCGCATAAATTCGATCAATATCCCGTGCCCGTGGATTATGTAGCCGTGGGGCGCAAGGGGCGTGATCTGCTTTACCGGCGCAGAAAATCAGTGGTCTCCGAATTCAGCAATCTACCCCCCGCGCCTACTTTTGGGGATGTCTCGGCGATTGGCCGCATTGCGGTAGAGGAATTCCTGTCGGGTAAGGTGGATGAAGTCTATCTGGTGTATACCGATTACATCAGTATGGCGCGCCAGGTACCGGATATCAAAAAGCTGCTGCCATTGGAAGTAAGCAGTGGGGAAGGGCGCGTGCAGGATTTTCAGGCAGCCCATCGCGGCCTGGCAGCGACTTACCTGTACGAGCCGGATGAGATGGCAATCCTGGATGAAATCATCCCGCGCTTCACCGCCTTGCAGGTCTACCAGGCAATTTTGGAGTCGTTAGCCAGTGAACATGCCGCACGCATGTTGGCGATGAAAAACGCCACCGACAGCGCCACAGAGTTGGCAGACGCTTTACAGCTGGAGTACAACAAAGTGCGCCAGCAGGGGATTACCAACGAAATCCTTGATATCGTTGGCGGCGCGGAAGCGCTTGGCTCATCCAAATAAACAGCTTCTTAAGCGAAGAATTATCACCTTTCGGAGGCAAGAGAATGGCACAGGCGACCGGACGAGTTGTTCAAATTTTTGGCGGTGTGGTAGATGTTGAGTTTCCAGCGAACGCGATGCCGGATATCTTTGAGGCAATTAATATCCCGCTGGATAATGGCGAAACACTGGTATTGGAAGTCCAGAAGCACCTTGGCAATAATCTCTTGCGCACCGTGGCAATGGATTCCACCGATGGTCTCCAGCGCGGACGCCCGGCATATGGCACTGGCGCGCCGATCATGGTTCCGGTTGGTGAAGTCACCCTCGGACGGGTATTTAATGTGTTAGGCAAGCCCGTGGATGGTAAAGGCCCGGTCAACGCCGATCAATTCCTGCCCATCCACCGTCTGGCACCCCCGTTCTCCGAACAGTCCACCCGCGTGGAAGTATTTGAAACTGGCGTCAAAGTCATTGACCTGATCGCCCCCTTCACCAAGGGTGGTAAGACGGGTATCTTCGGCGGCGCAGGCGTTGGAAAAACCGTCATCATCATGGAGCTCATTCGCTCGATTGCCACCGTTCACCAGGGTAACTCCGTATTTGCTGGTGTGGGCGAGCGTACCCGTGAAGGCACACAGCTCTATCGTGAAATGCTCGAGTCGGGCGTGATGAAAGATACCGTGATGGTCTTTGGGCAGATGAATGAACCCCCCGGTGTACGCCTGCGCGTGGCGCTTTCTGCGCTCTCTATGGCGGAATACTTCCGCGATGCCGGACGGGATGTGCTGCTGTTTATTGATAACATCTTCCGCTTTTCCATGTCCGGTTCTGAAGTCTCGGCTTTACTGGGACGCATGCCTTCCGCAGTAGGTTACCAGCCCACCCTGGCGACCGAGATGGGTGAGCTGCAGGAACGCATTACCTCCACGCGCGGCGGTTCGATCACCTCCATGCAGGCCGTTTATGTGCCCGCCGACGATTACTCCGATCCTGCGCCTGTGGCAACCTTTACCCACCTGGATGCGACCATCGCCCTCGAGCGGGCGATTTCTGAAAAAGGTATTTATCCGGCGGTTGATCCCCTGGCTTCCACTTCGCGTATTCTGGACCCCAATATTGTCGGCAACGATCACTATAACACGGCGCGTGAGGTCCAGCGCGTGCTGCAGCGCTACAAAGACCTGCAGGATATCATCGCCATCCTGGGTGTTGATGAGCTTTCAGAAGACGACAAATTGATCGTTTCCCGGGCGCGTAAGATCGAACGCTTCTTCTCGCAGCCCATGTATGTCGCCCAGCAGTTTACGGGTCGTGAAGGGCGCTATGTTCCCCTGCGGGATACGGTAAGTGGTTTCCGCGAGATCCTGGATGGGAAACACGACGATGTTCCCGAACAAGCGTTCATCATGGCTGGTGCTATTGAAGAGGTTGTTGAGCGGGCGCACAGCATGGCGGCTGCTTAGCCTGGCTGTCCGCTGGTTAGATACACGAGGAATTTATGCCTATTCGCTGTGAAATAGTATCTCAAGACCGCATGGTCTTCGAAGGAGACGCGGATATCGTCGTTCTGCCCGGTGTGGAGGGCGAGATGGGTATTCTCCCCAATCACGCGCCTCTGCTGACCACCCTGAATTTAGGCATCCTCAAAGTCCGCTACCAGGGTGTGGAGCAGTTTTTCACCATCGCGGGCGGGATTGCAGAAATCCAACCGGATATCATCACCGTGCTCGCCAATGCGGCTGAGAATGTCAATGAAATCGATGTGGCGCGCGCCGAGGCTTCACGCCGGCGAGCCGAAGAGCTGTTGGCCAAAGGTGTGCCGCCCGATACTGATACTTTCCTGGCAATGGAAGCGGCTCTAAGGCGCTCAAACTTACGTCTGGAAGCAGCTCAGCGCTACCGGCGTGCTGCCCAGCGACAAGGATCATCCGGGGAATCTAAAGAGCGCTAATTTATGGCATTATTTTCCAGAGAACTCGGTATCGACCTGGGGACGATGTTTACGCGCGTTGTCTCCGGGAACCAGGTGCTGATCGAGGAGCCAACCATCGCGGCCATCGTGGTAGACGAGCAAAAATTGGTGGCCTGGGGGCAGGAAGCCTACGATATGTTTGGGCGCGTGCCCGAGTCGATGGAGGTGACCCGCCCGATGCTGAACGGGGTCATCGCCGATTACGAAGTCACCGAGCACCTGCTGCGCCTGTTGATTCGCAAAATCTCCAGCCGATTATTTCCACCGCGCATCATGATCACGGTTCCCTATGGGGTTACCAGCGTGGAGTCGCGCGCCGTGCATGAGGCGGCGCTCAATGCGGGCAGCCGTGATGTTAATTTGATCCCTCAGCCTCTGGCGGCTGCTCTGGGAGTCGATCTGCCCATCAGCACCCCCACGGGCAATATGATTATCTGTTTGGGAGGCGGGGCGACCCAGGCAGCAGTACTGGCAATGTATGGCATTGTGGCAGCCGATACCATGCGGGCGGGCGGCATGGCGATGGACGAAGCGATTGTCAATTACATCCGCAAAAAGTATGGCGTGATTATCGGGCAGCAAACCGCTGAACAGGTGAAAATCCAGGTCGGTGCGGCGGTGCCCCAGGTAGAAGAGCAATCCATCGAAATTCAAGGTCAGGATCAGGTGACCGGCTTGCCTCGCCCGGTGACCATGACCACCGGTGAAGTGGTTGAGGCGCTGCAAGATCCACTGGGCAATATCATCGAAACGGCGCGCCGGGTGTTGGAGAAAACACCACCTGAGCTGATCTCCGATATTATCGATCGCGGTGTGGCGATCACAGGTGGGGGGGCCAAGCTGCGCGGCATCGATAAACTCCTAACCAAGGAGCTGGGTGTGCCAGCCTATCTGGTGGACAACCCGACCACCTGCACGGCCGAGGGCGCTGCCAAAGGTTTTAGCGTCTTTGGTTTGATCCGCCGAAATTTACCCCACGCATAATCCGTAGAACCACATACCTGCTGTTCTCCCCACCGCAGCCCTTCATCAATATTGGGCTGCCCAGTAACCGTTAAGAAAATTTGCCGTTGGTTTGGAGTGCGGCGCATCCTAAACCAACGGCCATAAAACCAGTTCCGAATTTAGATTAATCCAGATAAAAAGTCATGCGCTGCAGGTGAATGGTTGGATCTATATACTGGACTTTGACGTCCGGTGGCACGCTGAGGCTGAGCGGAGCATAATTGAGTATCGCTTTGACGCCAGCTTTGACCAGCATATTAGCCACATCCTGGGCTTCGTTGGCAGGCACCGCGATCATTGCCACCTGGATTCCGGCTTTGTGAATTTCATCTTCCAGGGCAGCAATATCAATGACTGTAAAATTGCCCACCTGCGTGCCAATCTTGGCAGGATCATTGTCGAAGATCATGCTCACCTGGAATCCGCGATCGACAAAGCCCAGATAATTGGCCACCGCGCTGCCGATATCCCCAGCCCCAACGACAACCATATTCCAAACCCGGTCCACCTTCAGGATCTGGCTTAGCTGCTCGATCAAGTATTCAATATGATAGCCAGTACCTTGCTTGCCAAATTCCCCAAATTGTGAAAGATCCTTGCGAATCTGCGCAGCAGAAATGCCCAGGCGCTCGCCCAATTCCTGTGAAGACGTGACCTGACGCCCTTCCTTGAGCATGTGCTGCAAGGAGCGCAAATACAGCGGAAGCCGGCCCACCACGATATCTGGAATCAATTTCTCTCCCATTTTGAACTACCTCCTGATCCAATCTGATTGAGACTTACGCAGTTTAGTAAAACGCTAAAAGAAAATTAACCAGGCCTGAGCAGCTATAAATTTACCACATATCCGGTGATTGTACCAATAGCCACAAGGATCGCACAAGCTGGGTGCAATCGAGAATTGACGAAACCCGAGCCGCCGGCACTTTGCTGTATGCAGCAACTCTTCCTGGATAGTCCCGGATGGTATAATGATTATTGCAGGTGGGCTTTCTGTTGACAAGCAGGATTACAGGTTTCACCAGCTGAAGTGAGGACTCTTAATTATGTTTATCGATCAAGCGGAGATTTACGTCCGTTCTGGCAAGGGTGGGAATGGCGTGGTGCATTTCCGGCGCGAGAAGTTTGTGCCGCGTGGAGGCCCGGATGGCGGTGATGGCGGCCGGGGCGGAGATGTCATCTTTGAAGTCCAACTGACCCTGAATACGCTCTCTGCGTTTCGCCGCCAGTCCAAGTTCATGGCGGAAGAAGGTGCCAATGGGGCGCGCCAGAACATGACTGGAAAATCTGGCCAGGATCTGATCATTCCTGTTCCTCCCGGCACCTTGATTTATGACCAGGCTTCAGGCGTTCTGCTGGGCGATCTTGTGGAAGCCGGACAGAAGCTGGTGATCGCCAAGGGCGGTCGCGGCGGACGCGGGAACTCTCATTTTGCATCCTCCATCCATCAGGTACCACGCATTGCAGAAAAAGGCGCTCCAGCGCAAGAACTCAACCTACGCCTGGAATTGAAGTTGATCGCCGATATTGGCATCGTCGGAGTTCCCAATGCCGGTAAATCCACCTTCCTGGCTGCGGTGACCAATGCGAAACCCAAGATTGCCCCTTATCCCTTTACGACCATCGAGCCGAACCTGGGCGTGGCTGAATTGGACGAAGATACCAATCTTGTGCTGGCGGATATCCCCGGTTTGATCGAAGGCGCTCACCTGGGGGTCGGTTTGGGGCATGATTTTCTGCGCCATATCCAGCGCACGCGCGTCTTGATCCACCTGCTGGACGGTCTGGCGGAAGATCCTCTGCTCGACTTTGCCCAGATTAACAGTGAGCTGGCCTTGTTCGATGCCCACCTGGCTGAAAAACCCCAGGTGGTGGTGTTGAATAAAATCGATTTACCCGACGTGAGCGCACGCTGGCCCAAGATCCAGGCAGCTTTAAAACGTCGTGGACATATCCCCTTTGCCATCTCTGCCGTAGCTGGCACCAATGTGCGTAAGGTGCTCTATCAGGCAGCCCAGTTGTTAAATGAATCCCCACCCGTTGAGATACTGGATACGCTGCCGGTTTATCGCCTGGACGAAGACCCCAATGAATTCAGGATTGAGCGTGAGATGGAAGGCTGGCGCATCTCAGGGATTGCCATTGAGCGCGCTGCCTCCATGACCTATTGGGGGGAGTACCAGTCAATCCGCCGTTTTCAGCGCATCCTGGAGCGCGTGGGCATTGACCAGGCCCTGCGCGAGGCTGGCGTGAAGCAGGGCGATACGGTGTATATCGGCGAATATGAGCTGGAGTGGAGCGAATACGAGAAGGATTGATGAAGATCGGCGTCTTTGGCGGCTCATTTGATCCCCCGCATATCGCGCATCTGATTCTGGCCCAGGAAGCTTGCAGCCAGCTCGGGCTGGATCGCATATTATGGGTGCTGACGCCCGATCCACCCCACAAACGTGGGCGGCGCCTGACTGCCGCCTCCACCCGCCTGGCCATGCTTAATCTGGCGTTACAGGACAATCCCGTTTTTATCCCCTCACGCGTGGATATCGACCGCCCTCCGCCGCAGTATGCAGTGGATACCCTGCACCTGCTGGCTAAGGAATACCCCCAGGCTGAGCTGGTCTATCTGATGGGCGGGGACTCTTTGCGCGACCTGCCTACCTGGCGCCGCCCGCTGGAGATCATCGCGGCCAGCGCCGCCATCGGTGTCTTACGCCGGCCCGGGGCGCGCCTGGACCTGGCGCGCCTGGAAAGGCAGCTGCCTGGTTTGTTGGAGAAGACGCGCTGGATTGATGCCCCACGACTGGATATCTCGGCCACGCATATCCGGAAACTGGTCGCAGAGGGCAAAGCTTTCCGATACTATGTCCCCGAGCAAGTCTTTGCCTTTATTCAGGAAAATCAACTATACCTCCCGGAAGTCGCCCATTAGCCTTCTGTGCTGGTCGGGAAGATATATTCCAGAGCTCTCAACATACAATCGTCATATCCAGGATCATAATCGTGCCCGACCAGGGGTACGATTTCCAGGTCACAGGGGATTCCGGCCTCGTTGAGCAGATCCACCAGCAGGTGGATATTTTCCTGGTGGATACTTTCGTCCTCTTCGCCCATAATAATATAGCCGCGCAAGCCTGATTTACCCGCCTTTAAGAGCAAATCATGCCACAGATCGGGATCCTGGGTGAGTGATCCCACAGGTCCAAAGGCGATAAACCCCTGGGTGGGAATCTCGGCGTTCAGCGCCAGCCACATGGCTGTTTCCCCGCCCAGCCCATGACCGGCGATAATTACGCGTTCGGGGTCGATAGCGTACTGCCGCACCAGATTTATATGCTGGTTTTGAATATCGCGCCTGGCAGTTTCGCGGTCATCCCACACATAAGCGCCTTTCCACAGCACCTGGCTGGACTGCGGCGCGGCAACGATCCAGCCTTCCATCGCTGCCGGCTTCCAGAATTCCAGCGAGTCCTGCAGGGTAGCGCCGTTGGTGTGCAGGGCAATCATCAGCGGGCAGGCAGGTCCGCCGGACTGGCAGCGTCCCTGCCGGCGCAGGATGAGCAGGGGGAAAGATTCTTTTTCGGACTGGGCGCGCAGCTCGCGGCTGCGCTCGACCACGGCGATAAATTCGGGCAGCTCCTGCAAAGGCGCCAGGCTGGGACTCATGGTGAGCAGGGACTCGCCGTACCAGAAACCACGCTCCAACAGCCCTTGGATCAACTGCACACAGGCAGCAAACTCTTTTTGCCGGGCTGCAGCGGTGATTTGCCAGTAAGCCAGGATGTGAAATTGCTCTGGATATTCGGTGATCTGCTCGGCAGCCAATAAGCGCACCTGCTCGTATTCTTGCTCCTGGAGCATGGTGTATAAATGTGTTTGCAAAGCCTCGAAGGTCAGAAATTCCATCAATGCCTTCCCTGTGTCACTCGGATATTTCGTGTAGCAGATCAATGCTCTCGATCGCATGCCGCAAATGCGGGATGACAATGCTGCCGCCCACGATCAGGGCGACATTCAAGGCATCGTACAGCTCTGCATCCGTCCAGCCGGCTTTGATGCACTGGTCCAGGTGATAATCGATGCAGTCATTGCAGCGCAAGACGGTGGAGGCAACCAGCCCCAGCAGCTCTTTGGTTTTGGCGTCTAATGCCTCATCGCGGTAGGCGGCGCTGTCCAGGTTGAAAAAACGTTTGATCCCCAGGTGATCCAGGGCGAAGATGCGCTCGTTCATGCGCGTGCGATAGGCTTGAAAGTCATCCAGACGGTTGGTCATGCAGGCTCCTAGTGGCGAACAGGCATAGATAATTTCCAGGATACATGGATTTTCATCTAGTAGAGACGAGTGAGTCCTGGTTGCGAGAATTATAATCTCAGGCTGAAAAGACGGGCAGGTGGGTATAATAGAGCTGGATTAACACAACGACCCAAACAGGAGATCCGCTATGAGCTTTTCCACACTGGTCACGCAGCGCTACAGCGTGCGTGCCTACCGCAGTGACCCGGTCGAACCCGAAAAACTGGCTGCTGTATTAGAAGCAGGGCGATTGGCGCCTACCGCCTCAAACCGGCAGGCATTTGGCATAATCGTCACCCGACCGCAAACCGACCCGGAAGCATTTCGCCGGCTGTATTCCCGCTCATGGCTGTTACAGGCGCCGGTCGTGTTGTGCGTTTGCACAATTCAGGAACAAGCGTGGGTCAATAAAGAAGGAAAAAATTACGCTGACGTGGATGCTGCTATCGTCATGGACCATATGATCCTGGCAGCCACCGAACTGGGCCTGGGCACCTGCTGGATTGCAGCCTTTGATCCGCAGGTGGCGCGTGAGTTGTTTGCTCTTCCCAAAGGCGTTGAGCCGGTTTTGATGACCACCCTGGGTTATCCTGCAATGCCGGCGGGCGTGAAAGAGCGCAAGCCGTTGAGTGACCTGGTGCACCAAGGACGTTGGTAAAACTGGATGCAGACTGCACAGAGCATCGCGCAAGCGCTTGGAATACGCCAGGAGAGCGTGGCGTCTGCCATTGCACTGCTGGATGAAGGTAATACCCTGCCCTTCATTGCCCGCTATCGCAAAGAAGCCACCGGCGGTCTGGATGATGAACAACTGCGCGACCTCCAGAACCTGCTGACCCGCCTGCGTGCCCTGGAAGAACGCCGCCAGACCATCCTCAACTCCATCCGTGAGCAAGAAAAGCTGACCCCAGAGCTGGAGGCACAGCTCCAGGCTGCCGAAACAATGACCGCGCTGGAAGATCTGTACCAGCCCTACAAACCCAAACGCCGCACGCGCGCCAGTATCGCCCGAGAAGAAGGCCTGGGACCTCTGGCAGACTTACTGCTGGGACAGGCGCATGAGGGTGGTACACCTGAACAGCAGGCGCGCCCCTTTCTCAATGATGAAGTTGCCAGTGTTGAAGATGCATTGGCGGGGGCACGCGACATTGTCGCCGAAACCATCAGCGATCATGCAGAAGTCCGCCGCCTGACGCGTGAAAAAGCTTTTCAGCACGGCAGCCTGCGCAGTGATAAAACAGCCGACGGCGAAGACCCCCGCCGTGTCTATGAGCTTTATTATGAATATGCACAGCTTGTGGACCGCCTGCGCCCGCACCAGATCCTGGCCATGGAGCGTGGAGAGCGCGAGAAGGTGCTGCGCCTTAAGCTGATTGTACCGGACCGCGACTGGTTGTCCGCCATCCAGAGCGTTTTTCGGCCTCATCCACGTTCGCCCCTGGCAGGCGAGCTGCAAATTGCCATCGTGGATGCCGCCGCGCGTTTGCTTTTACCCGCCATCGAGCGTGATGTGCGCCGGGAGCTCACCGAGAGGGCCGAAGCGCATGCCATTGCTGTATTCGCGACCAATCTACGCGCTTTGCTGTCCCAACCCCCTCTACCTGAACACACCATCCTGGGGCTTGACCCGGGCTTTCGGACCGGCTGTAAAGCCTCCATCGTTGACCCTACCGGCAGAGTGCTGTGGAGCGGAACCATCTACCCCCACGAGCCGCAGAAAAAATGGGACGCTGCCCGCAGCACCCTGGTGGAGATGGCGCAAAAATTTCATGTAAGTCTGATCTCGATTGGCAATGGCACGGCCTCCCGCGAGACTGAAAAACTGGCTGCCGAGGTAGTCCAGGCGGTGCCGGGGATGAAATACCTGATCACCAACGAAGCCGGCGCCAGTGTGTACAGCGCCAGCGATCTGGCACGCGGCGAACTGCCTGGCATGGATGTCAGCCTGCGCGGGGCAGTCTCCATCGCCCGGCGGGTGCAGGACCCATTGGCAGAGCTGGTCAAGATCGATCCTAAATCGATTGGCGTGGGAATGTACCAGCACGACGTGGATCAGAAAAATCTATCGTCTGCCCTGACAGGCGTGGTGGAGAGTGTGGTAAATTATGTGGGGGTTGATTTAAACACCGCTTCTCCGGCACTGCTGACCTATGTAGCCGGCATTGGCCCGAAGCTGGCCCATAATATCGTTGAGTACCGCGACCAGAATGGTCCCTTCGCCAGCCGCCAGGAACTCCGTAAAGTCAGTGGACTCGGTCCCAAGGCCTTTGAGCAGTGCGCCGGTTTCTTGCGCATCCGGGACGGCGCCCAGCCTCTGGATGCCACCCATATCCATCCGGAGAGCTACCCGGTAACCGGCAGGCTGCTGCAGATGGCAGGTGTGCAGGCAGGGCAGCCCGCAGATACCCTGCGTGAGCAGCTCGACCTGCTGCTGGCTAAACAGCCGCTGGAAAAACTGGCTGCCAGCCTGGGCTGCGGCGTACCGACGCTGAAGGATATCCTGGAGCAGCTTGTCCGGCCCGGGCGCGACCCGCGCCAGGATTTGCCTGCCGCAGTCTTGCGCTCGGACGTGCTCAATATGGAAGACCTGAAAGTTGGCATGCATTTAAAAGGGACTGTGCGCAACGTGGTCGATTTCGGGGCGTTCGTCGATATCGGGGTTAAACAGGATGGTCTGCTGCATCGCAGCCGCATCCCACAGGGTGTGCATCTGAGTGTCGGGGATGTCATTGAAGTGGAGATATTAAGTATAGAATCTGAACGCGGGCGCATCAGCATGGGTTGGATCAAGCAGGCGAGCTGACGTCAGCGTTTCATCATCAACCATCAACTCGGAGGACAATCATGGAAATTAAGAGCACAATTGGGAATCTTCAAGATCAGCAGGTAGATACCTGGGTTGTGGGCGTATTTGAAGGCGCTCAGGAGTTACCTGCCGCTGCGCAGGTAGACCAGCTGCTGGACGGCGCGCTGGTGGACCTTCTCCAAAGAGGGGAGTTTACGGGGAAGACCGCCGAGGTTATGGTGATTTACAGCCTGGGCAAGCTGCAAGCAGAGCGAGTACTGCTGGTCGGCCTGGGCAAGGAAGCTGAATTTGACCTGGAGAGCGTACGCCGGGCAGCCGCGGCTGCCATTAACCGGGCGCGTGACCTGGGCGCTCAGCATGTGGCAAGCGAGCTGCTGGGCAAGGGCAAGGGTAATCTGGCGTTGGACGCGCTGGCTCAGGCCATGATAGAAGGCAGTTTATTGGCGTTATATGATTACAAGAGCCGCTTTGGACAGAAACCGGTGCGTAATAATCCACAGGATTTGCTGCTGGTTGTTCCAACCCAGGCGGAGCTTGACAGCATGCAGACAGGCATTCACTTCGGGCAGGTCAGCGTGCAGGGTGTGACCCTGGCGCGTGATCTGGTCAACCTGCCGCCCAATACCGCCACCCCAACGTATCTCTCTGGCGTGGCAGAGGAAATCGCCAAACAGTACGGCATGAAACTGACCGTGGGCGATCGGGAATGGGCGCAGTCCATGAATATGGGCGCATATCTGTCTGTCGCGCTCGGCGCAGAAGAGCCGCCCAAATTTATCGTCCTGGAACACAACCCCGAACGCGCCGATCTGCCTACCCTGGTCCTGGTGGGCAAGGGCATCACCTTTGACTCGGGTGGTATCTCCATTAAACCAGCCGACAAAATGGATGAGATGAAATCGGATATGGCTGGTGCAGCCGCGGTGCTCTCGGTGATGAAATGCGCCGGCGAGCTAAACCTGCCTCTGCACCTGGTAGGGATCACACCATGCACGGAAAATATGCCCGACGGGCGTGCTACCCGCCCGGCTGACGTTGTCACTGCGTCCAATGGCAAGACCATTGAAATCATCAATACCGATGCAGAAGGTCGCCTGGTCCTGGCAGATGCCCTGGTGTACGCGGCGCGCTATAACCCGGCTGTGGTGATCGACCTGGCAACTCTAACCGGTGCGTGCGTCATTGCCCTGGGGGATAATATGGCTGCCGGATTATTCTGCACGGACGCCGGCCTCAGCCAGCGCCTGGTCGAGAGCGGCCAAAACACTTTTGAGCGGGTGTGGCCGATGCCTCTGTGGGATGATTACAAAAAGGCCATTGAGTCGCGCTATGCAGATATTAAAAATTCGGGTGGTCGCTATGGCGGTGTGGGTACTTCCGCCATTTTCCTGAAACAATTTATCGATTATCCGTGGGCGCACCTGGATATCGCCGGTATGGCGCTGGCCGAAAGAGAGTTGCCTTACCAGCCTGTGGGTGGGACTGGTTACGGCGTGCGCTTGCTGCTGGATTTCCTGCGCCGCTACCAGTAAGGTTTATTAGAAACAATCTCAATCGAGATTAAGCTGTCTTTCGGCGGTTACGCCGTCGAAAGACACCCCACCCGCATTGTTGAGTTGAGTTCTAATCAGGGTGAACCGCCAGTAGGGAGATTTCTGATGCATCCACAAGCCGATCATCTCATCCCCGTATTACGCACCAAGATCCTGCTGCCCAAACCGCACCCGGAGACAACTCCGCGCCCGATTTTGGAGCAGCGTGTACGCAGCGCTCTGGCGGGGAAGATGGTCCTGGTTACTGCGCCTGCCGGGTATGGGAAAACCACCTTACTGGCGCGCGTACTGGCGGATTCACCCTTTCCGGTCGCCTGGTTATCTCTAGATGAAAGGGATAACCTGCCGCAGCCCTTTTGGATTTATGTGATTGCCGCACTGCAGGCGATTTTGCCGCAGGTGGGACAGACTGCTCAGGAATTGCTGAAAGCGCTGCAGCCGCCTCCGTTCGAGTTGGTTCTGGTGGAGCTGCTCAATGATCTGGCGAACACAAATCAGGAATTTATCCTGGTTTTGGATGATTATCACGATATCACCCTGGACGAAATCCATCACAATCTGGCTGATTTGATCGCCAGGATGCCTGCCCAGATGCATCTGGTGCTGGCCGGCAGGCACGTCCCACCCCTGCCTCTGGCACGCCTGCGTGCCAGGCGCGAGGTGCAGGAATTTTCGCTCTTTGATCTGCGCTTTCAGCCGGTCGAAATCGAACAGTTATTTAACCAGCTTTTCAGATTGCATTTAAACCAGGCAGATCTGGCAGCTCTGGAAAATCTGACCGAAGGTTGGATCGCTGGTCTACAACTGGCTGCGCTGGTGCTTAAATCTCAGGAACCTGCCGAAGATGCTGTTGACCAACTCTCGGCTGCCTTTGCTGGCGGACACCAATATGTGTTCGATTATCTGGCGCAGGAAGTCCTGGATCGCCAGGAGCCTGCTCTGCGCAGTTTCATGCTCCAGACCGGGATGCTGCCGCGGCTGTGTGCCCCACTTTGCGATCAGGTCCTCGAGCGCACAGACAGCCAGGGCTTACTCGAAAAAATCGCCAGCGCCAACCTGTTCTTACTCCCCCTGGATGCTGAGCGGCACTGGTATCGTTACCACCATCTATTTGCCAACTTTTTACAGCAAGTGCAGCAGATCGAACAACCTGCCCGGGTGACTTTTCAGCTCGTGAGGCGTGCAGCCGGTTGGTATGAAAGCCAGGGCTTGATCCACGAGGCTGTTTACCTGGCTTCAAAAACCGGAGATCATGACCTGCTGGCCCAAATCATTGAACGTAAGGCGATTGTTTTCTTCGATAACAGTGAGCTGGTTAGCCTGGCACAATGGCTGCGGCCCCTGCCGGTAGAAATTTTTGAGCAGCATCCACAGTTGGGTATGATTTTTGCCTGGGCTATGCTGGCGATTGCAGGTACGGAGCGCATTGACACTGTATTACGCGCCGTGGAGCGGGGGATTGGCTGCGCGGCTGATGGAAGCCCGCAAAGCTTCGCACAGTCTCCTGAAGTGCGGGGCTCTCTGGCTGAAATTTGCTGTGTGCGCGCCTCTCAGGCGATTAATCGCTTTGATCTTCCAGCGGTACTGCACATCTCACAATTGGTACGCCAGTATCTGTCCGGGCATACCGGTAAAAGCCTGTTCAACCAGCGCACGGATATTTTGTCCGTCAATGCTTTTAACGAAGGCCTGGGTCTGTCCTTTACCGGGCAGACCAGCCAGGCTATAGCCAGCCTGGAAGAGGCTGTTCACTTGAGCGAGAAGGCGGGCAATAAGCATCTGGTGCCCATGGCTTGTTCGCAGCTCAGCAGCCTGTACCTCGTCCAGGGGCAGTTACACCAGGCGCAGGCTGTCTTGCTGAAAGCCATTCCCGCAGACGAAGCCTGGCACAAATCATCTCCCCTGGTCGGCGTGGCGCTTACCCGCCTGGGGATGCTCTATTACGAACGCAACCAGCTGGCTGAAGCACAGCAGCACCTGGAAAAAGGTCTGGAGCTGGGTCACCGCTGGAGCAGCTGGGAGAGTAAGCTGATCGGGCGCCTGGGGCTGGCGCGTTTGTTCCAGGCCCTGGGAGAACCTGAATTGGCGCGCATGCAGATTGAGCTCCTGGCAAGCCCGGAATTTGAGCACGACGAGCAGTATATCGCCCAGGTTTTGCCCATGTACCAGGCGGAGCTGGCAGTGCGCCAGGGAAACGTGGAATCGGCGGCTGAATGGATCACCCACAGCGGTATGCAAATTGATGGTCCGATACATTTCTTCAGCGAAGAAGCCATGATCTTGCTGGCCAGAATTTTGGTGGCTTTAAAGCGCCATCCAGAAGCATTAGATCTGGCTGAAAGGCTGATCTGTGAATTGGAACAGGCAGGGCGCATGGGACGTGTTTTAGAGCTGCTGATCCTGAAAGCCGTTGTATTGGAGCGCCAGCAGGACAGGGAGGCGATGAGTCGAGCCCTTGAACGCGCCCTGGCTCTGGCTGAGCCGGAAGGCTTCCAGCGTCTCTTTTTAGATCTGGGCTCGGATTTCCAGCGCGTCGCCAGAGCCTATACGGGCGCCCATCGGGAGTATCTTGACCTCTTACTGGACAGCCTTGCATCCGCCTCCTCTGGTGTGCCTGCACAGGCTGAAAACGCGGGAGCTCACCAAGTGGGTGGTGTGCTCAGCGAACGCGAGGTGGAGGTTTTACGTCTGGTCGCCCGGGGGATGACGAACCAGGAAATTGCCGATCAGCTGTATATCTCTCTGAATACGGTCAAAACCCATATCCGCCACATTTTCCAAAACCTGGAGGCGCGCAACCGGGCTGAAGCCATCGCTTATGCGCGTGCAAATGACTTGATCTAATCAGACCCACGCATGGAATCCAGAAAGCTCGCCGGATGAGGCGGGCTTTTTTGTTTCCCGTATTCACCCTTTCAGGTGATGCGCAGTAGCTTGAGGGAATCACCCTGGCGATCACACTGCAGGATGATGACCAGGGTCGGATTTCTGTCTATACTGGCAGAATAACCATGGATTTTTTGTAAGGAGAGAGTGATCATGCAAGCTGCTGTAGAAGTAACCAATTTCACAAAACGCTATGGGGATTTTACTGCTGTATCTGGAATAAGTTTTCAGGTGCAGCCGGGCGAGATCTTTGGCCTGCTGGGACCGAATGGCGCCGGCAAGACCAGCACACTGGAATGCCTGGAAGGTCTGCGCGCGGCCGACCAGGGGTCGCTGTCCATCCTGGGGGTGGATCCAGGACGGGATACTCGCAAACTGCGCAACCTGATCGGTGTGCAGCTGCAGGCTTCCGGGCTGCCTGCCGCCATGACGGTGGATGAAGCCATGCGCTTTTTCTGCGCTTATCATCAGGTTGCCCCACGCTATGATCTGCTGGAACGCATGGGCCTGGGCGAGAAACGCCAGGCCCAGTTCGGCCAGCTTTCAACCGGGCAGCAGAGGCGCCTGGCATTAGCGTTGGCGATCGCTCACCAGCCTCCGGTAATCTTTCTGGATGAGCCCACCGCCGGGTTGGATGTCGCCTCGCGTGTTGAGCTGCACAGCCTGATCCAGGACCTGAAAAGTACCGGCGCCACCATCATCCTGGCAACGCATGATATGGCCGAGGCCGAGAAAATGACCGACCGGGTGGCTATCTTGCTGCGCGGCAAGATCGTAGCCGATGGCACGCCGCGCGAGCTGACGGCTACCGGTTCTGGTTACACCAAAGTCAGCGTGCGCACCGAAAATGCCCTGCTGCAAAGCAACGGCCACAGCTTTGCAGGTGTCTCGCAGCGCCAGGTGCTGGATGACTATGTGGTCTATTACAGCACAGAGACCGGCAAAACGGTCTCGGAATTGATGGACTATATCAACCAGCAGGGTGACAAATTGATTGACCTGCGCGTTGAGCGCCCTTCGCTGGAAGAAAGGTTCCTGGAAATTACCCACACGGGAGATGTAAAATGACGGCCTTTACCAATCACTTTGCCTTTGAATTCAAGACCGGGCTGCGCAGCGCAACCTCGATGCTGATGAATTATCTGTTCCCCCTGGGCTATTACGCCATGATGGGACTGGTTATGACCCAGGTAAATCCGGGTTTCAAGGAAACCATGATCCCGGGAATTATCCTGGTCTCGATCATGGCGGCGGCTCTGCTGGGTATGCCCGGTCCGCTGGTTGAAGCGCGTGAAGCAGGTATCTACCGCAGCTATAAGATCAACGGCGTGCCCGCCGCAGCCATCCTGCTCATCCCCATGCTGACCACCGTATTTCACGCTTTGATCGCCTCCGGGGTCATCGCGCTGACAGCGAATCCACTCTTCGATGGCCTCAACCCTGAGAACTGGCTGGCGCTGGCGCTGGTCGCCGGGCTGGCAGCGTTGAATTTCGGCTGTCTGGGGGCGCTGATCTCGGTTGTCTCCAATGGCTCGCGCTCCGTGGTGCTCTGGTCGCAGTTGATTTTCCTGCCCTCCATGCTCCTGGGTGGCTTGATGATGCCGCTGAGCGTCTTACCAGAGTCTGTGTTGAATGTTTCTTTCCTGCTGCCCACGACCTATGCAATGCAGGCTTTCACAGGTCTGGCCTACCATCAGGCGACCCTGATCGATCCCTGGTTGGCAGTGGCTGTCCTGGTCGTTGGGGCTGTGCTGGCGATTGGTCTGGCGCTGTATCTATTCAAGTGGGATAACCAGCACAGCAGCGGGCGCAAGTTCGCTGCCCTGGCTTTGCTGGCCTGGCTGCCATACCTGGCCGGTATGGTCCTGCGTTAGATCCATCCCTGTCAGGTTGATCGGGGTTGTCCAAAAGCATTGTTGCAATCGTGTTATCACCCTCGGTAAGGGCGAAGCAGTACAAAAAGTGCCATCCGTGGTGGTCGAAAAACGCTTCGCCCTTCTTTTCAATCGTGTTATCACCCTCGGTAGGGGCGAAGCAGTACAAAAAGTGCCATCCGTGATGGTCGAAACACGCTTCGCCCTTCTTTTTGGGCAAACCCACCTATGCTCAAAGCGATGTCCAGCCAACCGCTGACTTTTCAACAGGCCAGGAAGCTATTAGACAGCCTCGCCCCAGGCAGCCCTTACCGCCTGGTGGTCATCACCTGCCAGCAGCCAGACCTGTGCTCGCAGTTGATCGCTGCCTGGCAAGCGCAGGCCGGATTGCAGATAGTCAGACTGTCGGCACTCATGCAGGATATCCATCTGGGTGAGGCTTTGGATTACCAGGTGACTGTCATCGAAAAGCTCAACCAGGTCGCTGAATCGCAGGACCACCTGGCGCTCGTCCTGGAAGATCTAGACCAGTTCGAGGACCGGGTGGTCCAATCATTTGCCGATTGGCTGGCAAATTATCTGCCGCCCAATCTCACCGTGGTGCTGGTGGGGGCCCGAACGCCTCCATTTTCACTCAGCCGGCTGCGTGTCCGCCGTATGCTGCTGGAAATCAATCTGCTCGCCGCTTAGTCCACTGCTGTGGACTCAATCGGTTGGAGACGTACGCACATCCAGGATTGACTCGACATGCGGTTTCAGGGCAGCTACCAGCGCCTCGGCACTGACCCCATCGATCTTAAATGTCAATTCGCGCTCTGCGGTGCTTTCGCCCATGAAGGTCCCCAGGGCAATGATATCCCCACCGGCATCAAAGATGGCTTTGGCAATTTCAACCAGCTTACCGGGGACATTCGGCGCCATCAGTGAGATGCGCACACCTTTTTCGCGCGCCCCCAGTAATTCGAGGAAGAGCTTAAACAGATCGGTTTCGGTGATAATCCCGACCACCTTATCGTTACGCATCACCGGCAGCGCGCCGATTTTGGCATCGGTCATAATGCGCGCCGCTTCTTCGATAGGGGTGTCTTCGGGCACGGTGATGACATCCCGGACCATGATATCTTCTACTTTGATCCGGCTGAGTAAGTAGGTTACCTCCCACACGCTCAGGCTGGTGGCATTGGAGGGAGAGGCGTGTAACAGCTCACGCTCGCTGATGATGCCTACCAGGGCTCCACGCCGGTCAACGACCGGTAAGCGGCGGATGTTCTCTGCTTTCATGCGATACAACGCATCCTGAATGGAGACATCCGCGTGGATGGTGATAACAGGGTGGGACATTCGATCGCCGACAAGCATGGTCTCTGCTCCTTGTTGGGTTTTTGGTGTATAAGTTTTAGCTGGTGACGGATAGTGGATCTGCTGCACATGACTTGAACAGCAACTTCATTATATCTTACCAGTTTAGCCAGCGCCGGGGGGTGATTTCGACGAGCTGGTGGTATTGTTTGTCCTGCTGGATATCCCAGTCGTACTTATGCTGAAAATACGCCAGAAGTTCGCCCGGATAAGGTTGTGAGATGAAGTGTGCTTTTCCTTCGCAGATCAGCGGATGCATGCCATCTTCCAGCGCCAGGGTAATTTGCGGATTGTTCTGCAGGTTGCGGCTTTTGACACTCTCTGGATCGATACTGATATAAATTTTCTCGGATAGATAAACAAACCACACCGGCACCAGGTGCGGGCGTCCATCGCTGCGCACCGTGGCGACCCAGATATTTTTGCTCAGCTCTAATTTTTGGCGCAGCTCAGGTTTGAGATTTTCCATGTTCGCTCCTGGAAGGTTGGCAGCAGGCTAATTTTATACCCGAAAATCATGAACGCCAGTTGGATGCCAGCCATGCAGTATAATCCACTGGTTCGTCATTTCAGGTTGTAGAGAATCATCCACATCGTGACTGTATCATCCACTATATTTTATATCGTTATTGCTGGTTTGGCGCTGATGATTGGCCTTTCCAAGGGTGGTTTAGGCGGTTTGTTAGGAGCGATGGCAACCCCTTTACTCTCCCTGGTTGTACCGCCCGACCAGGCAGTTGGGCTGGTCTTGCCGCTGTTAATGATCGCCGATATCTTCGCCATATCTGCCTACTGGAAACTGTGGGACTGGCATTTGATCCGCCTTACCTTACCCGCCGCCACCCTGGGCGTCATCGTGGGCGCTTACTTCCTTTCCACCACACCCACTGAGCTGCTTCGGGATGTCCTGGGCGGCGTCACCATCCTGTTCAGCCTGTATAAGCTGAGTGAAAAATGGCTGCTGCAGGGTAAGGCATACCGGGCACACGCCTGGCACGGCATGCTGGCCGGATCGGTAGCAGGTTTTGCCTCGGCAATCTCCAATTCTGGCGGCCCACCGATGAGCATGTATTTGCTGCTCCAAAAACTACCCAACCGCACCTTCATCGCCACCAGCGCCATCTTTTTCACCTGCTTGAACTGGATCAAAGTGCCTTTTTTCGGTTTTAGCGGCATCTTTGATTGGGAGATGTTCCGCAGTTTCGTCTGGGTGATCCCACTGCTGCCGGTGGGGGTATGGATTGGACGCTGGATGGCTGGTAAAATAAATCAGACTACCTTTGAGTCCATCCTGATCGCGCTTTTGTTCGTTACCGGCGTATTATTGATCATACGCTGATCCGGTCAAAGCCTGCCTGGAACGTTGGTCAGGTTTAACCAAAAGGACGCTGCACGATGCCGATTTACGAATATATCTGCCTGGATTGTGGCCACAAGTTTGAATTACTGCGCCCGATGAAAGATGCCGACGCACCGGCAGGTTGTGTGGAGTGCCAGAGCGAGCACATCTCGCGCTTGCTGGCGCTGTTCAACGCCCAGAGTGGCGGGCGAGCGATTGCAGGCAGCAGCGCGCCGAGCTGCGGGAGCTGCAGCGGCGGTTCATGCTCTTCTTGTGGGCATTGATTTAACGGGCGCCTGACTCGACCACCTCCTGCAGGGTCTGGATCAGGCGCTGCGCTAGCGCTTGCCTGGAATTATTCGCACAGGTGTAGGCGCGCCCGCGTTTTCCCATTTCAACATAAATTTGCGCATCTCGTTTTAATGCCTGCAGCGCCTGCGCCAGGGCGAGCGGGTCTTCGGCAGGGATATTGACCCCGCCGCCGGCAGCCTGCACCACCTGCTGGGCTTCTCCTTCTACCGCACAAATCACCGGGCGCTCGCACGCCCAGGCATCAAACAGCTTTGATGGGACTGCCATCTGGAACAGTGGGATTTTGCGCAGCGGGATCAAGGCGACGTCGGCTGCGCTCAGATAGGCTGGAATACTCTCGCGCGACTGCTCTGGCAGGATCAGCAGGTTGTCCAGCTGCATTTCTTCAGCCAGGCGGATCAGGCTGGCGCGCTGCGGCCCATCGCCAACCAGGATAAAGTAAATATCGGGATCATCCCTCAACGCCTGGGCGGCCTGCAGGACCGTCTCCAGTCCCTGTGCAATCCCGAAAATACCGGCATACATTGCCACACAGCGCTTCTCCAAACCGAGTTCTTCTCGTAGAGCCTGCCGGGCTGCAGGATCGTAGTGAAACAGTTCGGTATTGGCCCCATTCGGGATCAGCACAAGTTTGCCGGGCTCCACGCCGCGCTGTGTCAATTCCTCGTGCATGCCGCGCGTGACCACGATAATCCTGGCTGCACGCCGGTAGCAGGCTTCTTCCAGCCTGGTCGCCAGGCGGATGGCTGCCGGACTGCGCAGCTCTCCCAGGGCCACCGCGGCTGCAGGCCACACATCGCGCACCTCGAAGACCAGCGGCATCCGCCGCAGATAGCTGAGCACCAGCCCAGCCGCGCCGGCAAACAGGGGCGGTGAAGTCGCCAGGATCAGATCGTAGGGCTGGCGCGCCAGGAACAGCCCCGCCAGGATGGCGCTGAACATATACGAAACATAAAACAGCATGCGGCTGCGGAAATTTTTCTCAGGGGAGGCTCTGACCCATACCCGCAGCACGTCGATGCCCTCCATCATCACCCGTTCATAGCGCTTGCCCCGGTAGGCAGGTGGGATGATCCCCGATGGATGGTTGGGGAACTCGGCCAGCATGGTTACCTGGTGCCCGGCCTGCACCAGGGCGCGGCTCATTTCATAGGCCCGCGTCTGGGTGGCACCGGCTTCGGGGGGAAAGTACTGCGAGAGATACAGAATGCGCATCAGCGCTCCAGGCCGGCGTAGAGATCGAGCAGGGTCCGCGTCAGTCGCTCCCAGTTGTGGCGGGATTCGGCTGCCTGGCGTCCATTGGCGCCCAGCCTCTGGCGGGTGAGGGGATCGCTCAAATCCTGCAAAGCCTGGCGGATGGTTACCGGGCTGACTTCGTGCAGCAGTATTCCGCACTCGCTTTCGGCGACGATCCGTCCCAGATCGCCGACCCTATTGGCGATCAGCGGGCGGCTGCTGGCCATGGCATAGGCCAGGGTATTGGGGGCGTTGTATTGAGCGCCCGGGTAGTCGCTGCGCAGGCAGTAGTAGATCACATCGGCTGCCGAAAACAAGACCGGTAGGCTTGCAGCCTCTGCCCAGCCGTGATAATGGGCATTGTCTAATCCTGAGATAGATTGCTCCACAGCCGCCCGCTGATGCCCATCGCCCCACAGATGCAGCTGCCAGCCATCCAGCCCGTCCAGGGCATCGATCAATGGCAGTAAGATGCGGTTATTGGTGAATCCACCGATATAGAAAACGCCCAGCTCAGCATCCAGCCCCAGTTGAGCGCGTGTTTCCCTGATCGTGTGCTCCGAAATGGCGCTGAAGTCGCTCAGGCTGGGCACATTGGGGATTACGGTCACTGGCACGCTGGTCTTGCGCCGGTACTCATCGGCCAGGACGGAGCTGGCGCTGATGATGTGATCGGCATGTTTAAGCAAGGCCTGCTCCCAATAGACCAGCAGGCGCGCCAGAGCCGCGGGCAGGTACAGCGTCATCAGCGCCGGGTAATGCTCATGCGCATCAAAAATCAGCTTGCAGTGGATGCTCCGTTTGAGCGCTACACCTGCGTACAGGGTATCCAGGTCGTGGCAGTGTACAATCTCGGGCTGCTGGCGGGTGATCTGTGCCTGCGCCCAGCGCCAGAAGCGCGGTAAACGGGTGAGCTGCCGCCACCCGGCCCCATAGCTGGAGCGCACCGCCTGATAGCGGTGGATGTGTATGCCTTCCAGGGTCTCATGCTCGGGCAGCTCGCCCAGGCGATCCCAGCAGTACAGGTCCACCGTATGCCCGGCCTGCACCAGCGTGCGCGCTTCACGCCTCACGCGCGGGTCAGGCCGGTAGGCATTACTCAGCAGCATGGCGATGTGGCTCATGGGGAGATTCTAAACGCTTTCATTTTCTTGAGTCGGTGAATGACCCGGCCGGATGCTCGCCAGCTCGCGCAGTAGGACTTTGATCAATCTGCGCTCCAGGCCGTACAGGATCAGCGCGAACACGGCTGTAAAGACCAGCGACTTGACTGTCAGGGATGCCCAGTCCACGCTGCCGAAACCCAGGCGCACAGGCAGCAGGCTGCCAGCCGCCAGCGCCAGGATCAAAGCCAGCAGGGGCGCCAGGAATAATTCCCGGATCGAGAAAGAGATCAGCCCGCGTGCCTGCCAGAAAAACAGGCCGATGCCAACCAGCAGCATCAGGTCGACTGCCAGAGCCACCCCGGCGATCCCCAGTCTGGTTCCCAGAGTGAGCAGCCCCACAGCCAGCAACCCGACCTGCACCAGACGGATGCGGATCACCTTTTCGGGCTGCCCGCAGGCGATGAACAGATACGCCAGGGTTACCTTGAGTGGATCAAGCAGCGTGTACACCAGCATCAGGCGAAAGGCTGTCAGCATCGGCAGCCACTTCTCGCCCAGCAGCAGCAGGATCAGCTCCGGGGCGACCAGTGACAGCCAGCCTGCCAGGAAGAAACCAGCCCGGATCAGCAGCAGGCTTGATCTGCGGAAAGCCTGGCCTAACTGCTGGCGTGAGTGGCTGATCTCCGCATAGGCGCCGCGCGTGACCTCGTCGATCGGGTTGGCCAGCAGGCGCCGGGGATACGTGGCGAAGGTGTAGGCGCGCGAATAAAAACCGAGCTGAGTATGGCCCAGAAATGCGCCGGTCCATAGATCGTCCAGCTTATCCAGTGCGGACTGCAGGATATTCGAGAACAGCACCCGGCTACCAAATGTCAGGGAATATTTGACTTTCTGCGGGTTCAGATCGAGCCGCAGTCTCCACACCGGCTGCCAGATAAAGAAAATACCCCATGCCAGCAGCAGGGTCACATAATCCGTGATCAATAACGCCCACAGGTCTGCCCCGCGCAGCGCCAGCAGAATCGCCAGCAGGCTGGTGAAAATCGCATTCAAGACCTGAAAGACAGCCAGACGGCGGTGATCCACCCTACGGGTCAGCACCAGACGGGCGGTGTGGGTGAGCTCATAACCACCAATGGCGATGGTCAGGTTGATCAATGCCATGCGCAGGCTGCCTGCGCTGAAGGCAGTTGCCAGCAGGATCAGCAGGCCTCCCCAGATGAGAAGGAACAGCAGCTTGAGTGTAAAATGCACCGCCGCAGCCGGCTCTTCCGCCTCGCTCTCCGGGCTGCGGTGTAAAAAAGCATCCCCCAATCCGAAAGACGGCAGGATGATGCTGAGATACACGATGGCTCCCGCCAGGCTGTAGATGCCGAAGACTTCCACGGGCAGCAGGCGCGCCAGCAGCACCGTGCGTATGAAGAGGATCAACGCCGTGAGCTGGCTGCCAAGGATGCTCCAAAAGAGGGAGCTGACGCTGCGCTGGGTAAGATTCATGGTCTGGGGACTTTTCAAAATCATAATCGATGCCTGTGTGTTCGGCAAGCGTTCTCTCTTGTCGCAGGCCTGGATTTGTGTTATTGTACGTCCAGTAACCTCCTTGCATGGTTTTGTCGAGTTATCCTATGCCGAACAAACTGAGCCGCTACGCGGATGGGGTCATGGAAGCCGCCTGGTTGGCGGTTGTAGTACTTGTCCCGGTCTTATTTAACTTATATTCCAGCCGCATCTTTGAACCGGATAAAATCGCCGTCCTGCGCAGTCTGGCTTTGCTGGTGGCTGCCGCCTGGTTAGTGAAGGTTCTGGCAGGGGGTTTTTCATTTAAGGGATCCACACCCCACCGGGAGCGGTCTGCCTGGAAGGAGATGCTGAAGATCCCCCTGGTCCTTCCAGCGCTTGGCCTGGCACTCGTCACCCTGATTGCTACCGCCTTCTCCATTACCCCCTCCGTGAGCCTGTGGGGATCTTACCCACGCATGCAGGGCGCCTATACCACGCTCTCTTACCTGGTGCTGTTTGCAGCACTTCTGGGCAACCTGCGCCGGCGTGAGCAGGTTGAACGCCTGATTACGGCGATCATCGTCAGCAGCCTGCCGGTGGCTTTATATGGCATCCTGCAGCGCTACCAGCTCGATCCAATCCCCTGGGGCGGGGATGTCACCATCCGCGTGGCTGCCAACCTGGGCAACTCCATCTTTGTGGCAGCTTACCTGATCATGGTGTTTCCATTGACCGCCGGGAGGATGATCCTGGCTTTTCGTGCCATCCTGAACAACACGACCCCGCCTGTTCCGGCAATGATCCGGGCGACATTGTATGTGTTTGTCGCCATGTTGCAGGTGATAACACTGTACCTGAGCGGCAGCCGTGGACCAGCGTTGGGCTGGATGGCGGGGAGTTTCTTGATGGTGCTGGTGCTGGGAATTTATACACGCCGGCGCTGGCTGACCGGCAGCCTGATGGCTTTCACCATCCTGGCGATCGTTTTTCTGGCGCTTTTTAATACTCAAGGCGGCTTTTTCGAGAGCTTGCGCAACCAGCCTGCCATCGGGCGTTTTGGCAAACTGCTCGATCCTGAGAGTAATACAGCTCTGGTGCGCAAATATATCTGGGAGGGCGCTGCCAGGCTGGTTTTTCCCCACGAACCCCTGACCTATCCAGATGGGGGTCAGGATAGCTGGAATTTCTTGCGGCCCCTGTTGGGCTATGGCCCGGAAGCGATGTACGTGGCCTACAATCCCTTCTATCCCCCCGAATTGGCGCATGTGGAACGCCGTAACGCCACGCCGGATCGCTCGCACAACGAGACCTGGGATACCCTGGTCATCACAGGCTTGCTGGGTCTGATCGTATACCTGGCGATTTTTCTGAGCGTGTTATATTCAGGCCTGAAATGGCTGGGGTTGCTGCCCAACCAGCGCTGGAAGCAGGCTTTTTGGGCGCTTGCCCTGCTGTCTGCTGGGGCGGGTGGGCTGATTTTATCTCTGCTGGAAGGGATTGCGTATGCCGGGATAGGCCTGCCCCTGGGCTTGCTCATGGGCATCGTGCTCTATATCATGCTGCTGGCTCTGCTGGGTCCGGTGCAGGTGCCGCATACTCCCGCTGAATTTGCGCGGGCGATTATCCTGCTGGCGCTGCTATCTGCCATGCTGGCGCATTTTGTAGAGATCAATTTCGGGATCGCCATCGCTGTCACGCGCACCTATTTCTGGGTGTATGCAGCTTTGCTGGTGCTGGTCGGGCAGGTACTGTATCGCGCGGATGGAAGCCATCCATCTGAGGAGCCTGTGAACAGCGGGTCGCAAGCCCCAGCTCCGGAAGCGGCAACTCCCCGTAAGAAGAAAAAAGGGTTCTCTACTGAAAAGAAAGCCGGTATTGCGACCCGATCTACCTGGCTGCCAGACTCCATCTGGGGTGGGTTTATCCTGGCGCTGATCCTTGGCGCACAGGGCTATGCCTATCTGGATAATGCAGGCGGTGAAAATGTGCAGTTGAGCGACCTGTGGGCATCGCTCACGCGCCTGCGCGAGGCTGGCCCGGGCGCTTCCTGGGCAGTGGTGGGCATGCTGCTGGTCACGCTGCTGGTGGCTGCGATCCTCATGGGGGCTGAAAATGATAAGCCAGGAGATGCAAAGCACCGGGTAAAGATTGCTCTGGGGAGTCTGGGTCTGGCGATTTTGCCATCGCTGCTCTATTGGACCTGGCATGGCAGCAGCCTGATCGCCATCTCCAGCGTAAAGGCCAACACCATTGAGGATGTCCTGCTGCAGGTTGAGCGGTTTAGCATGCTGCCATCGAATTTCTTTGCCTATATGATGGCGCTGGTCCTGCTGGCGCCGCTGGCCAATCTGCTCACTCCGGGCATACCCCGCATGAACTCTGTCTTGCCGGTCCTGGCTGGCAGCGCCAGCCTGGCCCTGGCAGTCTTGCTGGGTGTGATCACCAATTTGCGCGGTATTCAAGCCGATGTGGCCTTCAAACTGGCCGAGCAGTTTGCCCAGTCTAGAACCTGGCCGGTTGCCATTCAAATCTATCAGCAGGCCATCGAGCTGGCTCCCAGAGAAGATCATTATTACCTGTTCTCAGGGCGCGCCTACCTCGAGTATGCCAATACGCTGGAAGACCCGGCCCAGCGCGAGCGGTCCATGGAGCTTGCCCGAGACGATTTACTGGTCGCCCAGCAGTTAAATCCCTTGAACACGGATCACACGGCCAATCTGGCGCGTTTATACAACCTGTGGGCTTCATATACCGATGATAGTGAAATCCAGAGCGAGCGGGCCCATCTGGCGGACCAATATTTTGCGCTCGCCGTGGGGCTCAGTCCCAAACACGCACGCCTGTGGGGGGAGTGGAGCCTGCTGCACCGCGATCGCTTCATGGACCTTGACCGCAGCCAGGAGCTGCTCGACCAGGCACTGCGCATCGATCCGCAGTATGACTGGACTTATGCATTGTATGGGGATTTGTCCCTGCGCCAGGCGGCTGCAGCGCCAGCCGGCCAGGCAGCCACAGCGCTGGAGCAGGCTGTCCGATATTATGAAACTGCACTGGCAAATGTGGATGCGCGTGCAACTCAGAGCGTGATTTCCTATCAACTGGCACTGGCCAATGTCTACCAGCAGCTCAAGCGCTATGATGAAGCCATTGATCTGCTCTATAAGAGCGCGGCGCTGGATGTCACCCTGGAACAGTGGCGGCTTGAAGAGCAGGTTGCCCGCCTGTACCTGATGAAGGACGACCTGGCCAACGCACGCGAGCACGGCGAGCAGGCCCTGGCATTGGCTCCCCAGGACCAGCAAGCCGCCCTTCAAGCCTGGCTCGATGCATTGGGGAGCGCGCCATAATGCCCTGGCTGGCTGCCCTGACTGCCTTTGGTTCCAGCCTGGCGCTGATCCCTCTGGTGCGCTGGGTCAGTATTCGCACCGGTAAAGTCGCCCAGCCGCGCCCAGACCGCTGGCACCAGCGACCGACCGCGCTGCTGGGTGGGGTGGGTATATTCCTGGCTTGTTTGATTGGCATCCTGAGCGTTGAGCTCAATACACCAGCCAGACTCGACATCCAGTGGAATCTTCTACTGGGCGCCGGGCTGATCTTCGCCCTGGGTGTCTACGATGATCTCTTTCGCCTGTCTCCGGCCACCAAGCTGATCGGGCAAATTCTGGCTGCCACCCTGGCAATTTCGTCGGGTGTGGTCACCAATTTTTTCACCCCGCGCCTGGCCAATCCTGTTCTGGCGCAGTTACCCAATATCCTGCTCACCTATATCTGGCTGGTGGGTATCACCAATGCCATCAACCTGCTGGACAATATGGATGGGCTGGCAGGCGGCATCGCCCTGATCACTGCCGGCCTGTTGAGCTATTTATTCTGGTCCTCGGGCAGCACGGGCTGGCTGGTGCTCGCCCTGGCGCTGATGGGGGCGCTGCTGGGATTTTTGATCTTCAATTTTCCTCCGGCGTCCATTTTCATGGGAGACAGCGGCAGTATGTTCTTGGGATTCACCCTGGCACTGCTGGCAATCGTGCGCCAGCCGCAGGCATCGAATGTTTTTGCTGTTTTGGGGGTTCCAACACTGCTCTTCCTGCTGCCCATCCTGGATACGACTCTGGTTACCGTCACAAGAATTATGCGCGGCCAGTCGCCAGTTCAGGGAGGGCGCGATCACACGTCGCATCGCCTGATCGCCTTCGGACTTACCGAACGGCGCGCCCTGTTGGTGATGTACTCGGCTGCTCTGGGGGCAGGCCTGGCAGGGCTGGCGATCGAAGCTCTGGATTATCGCCTGAGCCTGGTGATCGTGCCGTTGTTAGTTTTGTCATTAGCCATTCTGGCCGCTTACCTGGGTGGTCTCAAAGTCGTCAGCGGGCCGCTGTTAAACATTCCCAACCGCGCATTGACGCGCATCATGCTCGAATTGACCTTCAAACGGCACTTGATCGAAGTTATCCTGGATTTTTTTCTGATCGGGATCATTTACTACATGTCTGTCCTGGCGGTGTTCCGCCTGAGCGACGCTGATCAATTATTGTCGTTTTACCTGGACAGTGTGCCATTTGCTCTTGCGGGCAGTTATGTATCATTTTTTGTTTTTGGAGTCTATCGTGGTGTGTGGCGTTACGTTGGCCTGGATGATTTGCTGCGTTATGGGCGGGCTGCGCTGGGTGCGGGGATGATAACAGCCGCTCTAACCTGGCTGGCGAGCTATCCCCGGGCATTTCCCTGGATGGTTTTCTTCGTATTTGGGATCTTGCTTTTCCTGGGTTTATCAGCCTCGCGTTCATCCTTCAAGTTGTTGGCTCTTTTATCTGTCCAGCAGCCACGCCAGGAGGGCGAGCGCGTTTTGATCTGTGGCGCCGGGGATGCCGGTGAGATGGCAGTGCGGTGGATCCAGATGAACCCGAGTTATACTTATCGACCGGTGGGATTTATTGATTCTGATCCGTACATGCTCGGCAGGCAGATCCATGGCATTGAAGTATTGGGATTGCCGGATCAGTTGGAACAAATCTTGGAAAGCCGCTCCATTGTCGGGGTCATTGTCACTGAAAACTTCCTGCGGGAAAGCCAGGAAATGAAGCAAATTTATGAGGCAGCCCGTGCTCAGGGCTGTTGGGTGCGCGTTTTACGCCTCGAATTTGAACCGTTGTTTCTATAGCCTATGGAGAAAGCCTATGATCGAACAAAAACCACCCGACCATCCAAACCGGCCCCCGTTGGTGCAGGTTGCCGGCACACACCTGGAGATCGGGCAACAAATCGGGGAAGCCTGTAAAGAGCAAGTCTTACACAGCATCGAAAATGCCAAAACTCTGGTTGCGGATGGATACGACGAGCTGCAGTTAAGCTGGGAAGGCGCCAAGATCCAGGCGCGCAAATATCTGCCTTTTGCCCAGGAGCGTTACCCGGATTATGTAGATGAGATCATGGGTATGGCGCAGGGCGCCAATGTGTCGTTTGATGATCTGGCTGTGCTCAATGCCATGGAGGCCGTCACCATGGACGCACTGCACCTGACCAAGTGCACCAGCTTCGCGGTCAATGATCTGTGGACTGCGGATGGGCACATCCTGGTGGCGCACAATGAGGATTGGCTGCCGCAGGATGAGCAGGATGTGTATGTGGTGCACGCCTCGCCAACCGGTGAGCCGAAATTTCTGGGTATGACCTACGGTGGCCTTCTGGTCAATATTGGGTTTAATGAATTTGGCCTCTCGCAGTGCTGTGACTCGGTGTACCCCAACGACTCGCGCATCGGCATCCCGCGCCTGGTTGTTTCTCGGGCGGTGTTAGGCGCCAGGACGCCTGCGGAAGCCATCCGTTATATGCTGGTATCCCACCGCGCGGCTGGATATAACCATCTTCTGGTGCATGAGAGTGGTGAAATGTACAATGTAGAAGTCTCGGCGCGTAGTTTTGCTGTGCTTTCGACTTCTGAAGGGCTCCTGGCGCACACCAACCATTACCTTGACCCGAAAATGCAGGAAGTGGAAGATGAATCAGACGAGCTGATCGATACCCGTGTGCGCTATTTCCGGGTGATAAACCTGCTGCGCAGAACACCCAAGCACAGCATCCGCACCCTGCAGTCGATCCAGCGCGATCATCTGGGCTACCCGGATTCAATCTGTAATCATGCCCAGGATCAAGGTAACCCGATGGATCGTGAAAAAACGATCAATTCCCTGGTGATTGACCTTACCGCGCGGGTGATGTACCTGGCGTGGGGCAACCCTTGCAACAATCCATATTTTACGTACCATCTATAGCTCTGGACTGATAATTAGCACTGCCCCTCTCGGGAGCTCGCCAGGTTTAATAGGCGACCTGAGAGGGGCATCGGTTAGCTGTGCGGTGTGGGAACTACCTGGCAGGCAGCGATTGAAAATAAACCCACAATGCCCCCAAATCTTCGTCGGTCATCAGGATCAGGTTGGGCCAGGGCATATATTGGGGATTAATGATCTTGCCGGTAGGTGTCATGCCGGTGCGTATAGATTGCAGAAAGTCGGCTTCATCCCAGGCGGCTAAATCTCCACCCGGGGTCAGATTGGCTGCCGGTGGCCAGTCCGGAGGCGTACCAACGATGGGTCCTCCAGCCAGCTCAGGTCCATGACAGCCTACACAGCCGATCGAGGCGAGATATTTCCCGTATTCAGGCGTCTTGGCACGTTCTGGCGCTCCCGGATGAGGCTGGTCATGGTCGATAACTTCGGCGGAGAACACGTTGATTTGGCCAGTTACTGCCAAGGCGCGCCCTAATGGACCTGCACTGCTCTGCTCAACCATCTTATCGACAGGTGGTAAAGACTTAATGTAGGCAATGATCGCCCCCAGATCAGCATCGCTCAGGTTGTAGTAATCCATGGCCGGCATTACCAGGATGGGAGTTCCATCTGGCTTGATGCCATGCCGGATGCTGCGCACCCAATCCAGATCGGTGTATGTCTGTCCAATCCCACCATTGCCAGAAGTCAAATTGGCGCCGAAAAACCGGCCGATCATTGGATCGTCAAAAAACACACCGCCGGCGTAATTGGTTCCATGGCAGTCGACGCAGCCCGCGATGGTAGTGACCAGATAGCGCCCACGCTCGACAGCCTCCGGGCTGTTGGGAACTTCTACCGGTCGGATGTCAGTATCATAGTGGCGCGTGAGCCTGGATTGGCTGTTGAAATAGACGAATCCGCTGAAGATCACGACCAGACCAATTAATACTGCGATGATCCCCAAAAACCATGCTAAAGTCTTGTTCATGTGGTTACTCCTTATTTGACCCACCTGGTGTGAAAATCCCAACCTGTATGATGTGTATATTAATAGTCAATTTAGGATTTTGGGTATCGCTTAGTTATACAATCGCAGACACAGGACTGGTACAATGGGGGGGATTCTTTGCGGGTATTCGTCTTTCAATGTAAATTTCTGCCTGTTTTGTGAGCTTGAAGGAGGTGAGGGCATATGCAAGAAGCGTATTCGTTCGGCATGTGGTTAAGACGCCGGCGGAAAACGTTGGATATGACCCAGGAAGACCTGGCGCGTCAGGTGGGAATTTCTGTCACCACCGTCCGTAAGCTTGAGGCAGATGAAAGACGCCCTTCCCGGCAAGTGGCGCAATTGTTGGCTGAAGCGTTAAAGATTTCTCCAGAAGACAACGAACTCTTTATCAAAGTTGCACGTGCTGAGACACGCATCGAGAATTTGAATATTCCTGAGCTGGAGCTGGAACCATTACCAGCCCACTATACCAGGGCGCATCCGGCAGGTGAGCCAGCGCATGGTGGTGCTCATCTGGAGCTGTCCAAACCCGGCGACACTGCCCCACGTCTACCGGCTGCGGCCACCCCTTTAATTGGCCGTGAATGGGAACTGGAACAAATCACGCAAATGCTGAGTAAAGATAGTTGTCGCCTGTTGACCGTCACTGGATCGGGAGGCGTGGGGAAGACGCGCCTGGCGCTGGCTGCAGCGCACAATTTGCAAACCTATTTTCCTCAGGGGGTTTATTTTGTATCCCTGACGGCGATCGAACCCGGCGAATCAATCCTGCCGGTGCTTGCCAATGCTCTGGGTCTGACCTTATACGGCAGTCAGCCTTCTGAGCAGCAGCTGGCCAACTTTCTGAGTGATCACCAGATACTGCTCGTGCTGGATAATTTTGAGCATGTTTTGAGCAGCGCTTTGCTCGTTGAGGAAATTCTGCGCTTCACGACTCAGCTTAAAGTACTGGCGACCTCGCGCGAGCGGCTAAATCTTAAGCCAGAATGGGTATTTGAGCTGCAAGGTTTGCCATATCCTCCTGATGATCCTGCCACCCATTTTGAGGAGTTCTCCGCCTTTCAATTATTCCAACAAAGCGCCGCCCGGGCCAGACCTGGCATTGACCTGGTAGGGGATGAAAGGCGCGCCGCCGGGCGAATTTGCTGGCTGCTGGATGGTAATCCGCTAGCCATCGAGCTGGCTGCGGGCTGGGTCAGGGCGCTTTCGTGTGAGGAGATCTCGCATGAAATTCGGCGCAATCTGGATTTTCTGAGCACGCGTGGGCGGGACATCCCTGAACGGCAGCGTAGTTTACGCGCTACATTTGATTATTCATGGTCTTTACTTCCTGAAGACGAACAACGCGCGCTGAGGAAGCTATCCATTTTTCGAGGCGGCTTTCGCCGGGCCGCTGCAGACCAGATTGCCCAGGTAAAGCTGCCTGTTTTACTCTCCCTGGTCGAAAAATCATTTATCCGGCGTGGCGATATGGGCTGGTACAGCATGCACGAGCTGGTACGCCAATACGCGTTTTCGCACTTCCAGGCTTTGACGCACGAGCATATCCAGACCTATGACCGCCACTGCCAGTATTATGCCGAGCTGTGTGTGCGCTGGCAGGCAGACCTGCTCGGGGAACGGCAGGTTGAAGTGATGCGGGAGATCGCCGAGGAATACGAGAATGTGAGCCTGGCCTGGGATTGGGCAGTCTCGTTGCTGCGTATTGAAGATATCCGGAAAATGACCCAGGCAGCCTGGTTATTTCATGAAATTCGCGGCCAATACCAGGAAGGCATGCAGCTATTTGAACAGGCCACCGAACAACTATTCAGTGCAAGTGATTTTGAATCATGTCCGGAAAATGCTGCCGGGCGGCTGCTGGGAAACACCCTGGCGAAGCAAGCCTGGTTCCTGGGACGCCTGGGCCAGCCGGATCGGGCTTTATCCATGCTCGGTCAGGCGGTGTGCCTCTTAGAGTCCAATCATGAGATTGAGTTCCTGGCAGACGCGCGTTTCTACATGGGTTTTCTCCTTTATCGGCAAGCCAAATTCCAGCACGCCAGTGAGATGGTCAAGCAGAGCCTGGCTATTTACCGGCAAATCAACCAGTTAAGTGGCATCGCACGCTCTTTGACATTATTAGGGACGAGTTATCTGGCAAACCAGGAGTTGGAACTGGCGGAAGAATTTATCGAGCAGAGCACCACAACCCTGGCGGACGGTAAATACCCCATTGTACGTATCGAGAATTTGCTGGCTATGGCTGCAATTTCCTACGAGCGCAAGAATCTCCTTAAAGCCGCTGAGCTGGCCGAAGAAGCCCTTAATAACTCGATTTATTTCGGCAATCGCATGCTGCAAGCGCGCGCCCTCAGATTATTGGCCATCACTCGTCTCTCGCAAGGGCAGCTAGAGCAGGCTGACCAGTTATTGGATGACTGCATCGAGATCTTGCGCAAGACTGGAGACCCGGCGCTGCGCGCGCATGCACTGGTCGAGCGTGCTCGGATTGGGCTGCAAAAGGGCGATGCCAGTCTTACTTCCCATTATGCTGTCTCAGGTCTTAGTCTGGGGCATGAATTGGGCAACCGCATGATCTATATGGACGTGGGGCAAATTCTGGCGCAAACCATGATCCAACAAGGGCAGCATGATTCTGCACTGAAGTGGTTGCTGATTGCTGAACAGGCTGGCATTGAAGGCCAGCTCAAGCCAATGGATTTCTCGGACGAGTGGGCTGCGTTGCGGGCAATTTTTTCGGAAACGCAGATCGAAGAACTGAGGCAATCCATGCAGGTAACGTCCAATGACGAATGGGTTGGTGAGTATTTACAATCTGAAGCGACGCAAACCAATGAGTGAGGCCTGCTGAGCAATGGTTCGCGCGACTCTTGAATGAAAAACAACCCCCCAACTGGACCAGTCCTGTTGGGGGGTAACTGTTTGGGCGGGACGCTAACAGGTTTAATCAGCAGCCAGTGCAATCAAGCCAGGTGCTGTAGCATGCCGAGGCTGTTATATCGCGAGAATGTAAATAATAATTATCCAGATACGATGTATAGAAGAATAAAAAATTTACCCCAGTTGGCTGCCCAGATAGCCTTCAATACCCATGTGACTGATCTGTTCGAGCTGGGCTTCCAGCCAGTCGAGGTGTTCCTCTTCGTCATTGAGGATCGATTCCAGCAGCTTGCGCGAGCCAAAATCACTCTGCTCCATGCACAGCTTGATGGCAGCGTTGTATACCTGGATGGCTTCCGTCTCGGCGGTCACATCGTTGCGCAGCTGCTTCTCGACATCTGCTCCGATAAATATTTTCTTTAATTCACTGACCACCGGGATGCCTTCCAGAAACAGGATGCGCCCGATCAGTTTTTCGGCGTGCTTCATTTCTTCGATGGCGCGCGCTTCGGAAGATTCGTGCAGCTTTTGATAGCCCCACCCGGCGCACATTTCAGAATGCACCATGTATTGGTTGATGGCGGTGAGCTCGTCGGCAAGTAATTCGTTGAGCGATTTTAAGATTAATTCGTTACCTTTCATATCTCCCTCGTCTGTTTCTGAATTTGTTTTGAGAATATCCGGGTATCCACCCAGGTTATTTTAGATATTGATATTCTACCCCATTCTTGCTTATCGTTTAAGGCATGCCAACCCCAAAATCACCCCATGGGTTAATCCTACAATTCACCCTGCAAACGACCCATGCGGGTAGTTGACAAACCCCGGGCAAAGCCTATAATCATAGAATATTTGGTCTATTTTCAGGAAGGAGGCAGGATGTTGCTACTGATTTTATTTTTAGGCTTGCTGGTGCTGGGTGGTGCGGTCGTCCTGGGCTTGCGGCATGGATTTTGGGCTCCCGGAGCGGTATTTTTTTGCGCCCCCGGTGTGCAAAAATTTGAAATTTGCGCGCCGGGCGCAAAGACTCTAGAGTCTAGTGAGTCTAGTGAGTCTCAAGAGTCTAGTGAGTCTAGAAAACCTAAAGAGTCTAGAGAGTCTCGAGACTCTCTAGACTCTAGACTCAAGATTAAAGACTCACTGACTAACACTAAAGACTCCGCGTTTGGCGCGCAAAGCTCAGCCACGCCGACGCTGTGTGCCGAAACGGCGCTCCATCCAGCGCATGATCTCGTCGGCGCTGGTTTCGATGGGCTTGTCCGTCACGTCGATGAGCGTATACCCCGCCTGGCGGCAAATTTTTTCCACAAATTCCAGCTTATCGTAGAGCATGTGTGGGTTGGTGTAATCCGATGGACCACTGGTTCCCAGGCGGTGCTGGCGCTCCTGCCGGAAAGCCAGCAGTTGAGCGGGAGCGATTTTCAAGCCGAAAACCCTCTTCCAGTCCAACCGCGCAAGCGTCTCCGGAACAGCCAGTTGTGGCACCAGAGGGATATTGGCGACTTTCCAGCCCAGGACGGACAGGTACAGGCTGAGCGGTGTTTTGCCTACCCGTGAGACGCCTACCAGGACGATGTCCGCCTGCTCCCAGGTTTCAGGTCGCTGGCCGTCGTCATGCGACATGGTGTATTCGATGGCAACCACACGCTCGAAGTAAGCCTGGTTCAATTTTCGGTACAGTCCGGGTTCTTCACGCGCAGATTCACCCAGGATAAGTTCGAGGTGGCCGATCAACTCGCCCATCAAATCCAGTGCGGTCACTTCGAGGCGGGCGGCCAGAGTGATGACCTCTTTACGCAGCCGGGAGTCCACCAACGTATGCACGACGGTCGCCCGCCTGGCCTGGGCGTGCCTGAGAATCTCCTCGACCTGATCGATGCTGCGCACATGCGGGACTGTGGTAACCCGTATGCGGCTGTTGGGGAATTGAGCCAGGACGGTGTGAACAAGCTGCTCACCGCTGGCGCCTGAGCTGCCTGAGAGGATATAAATAACATGGGCATCCTGGTTTTCTGGGGTATTTGTTGGAAACTGTGCGCTGCTGTCCATGGGCAACCTGTGACCTGGCAGACAAAGGGGAAGCTTGAGGAAATTATACTTGCAATGCGTTGATTATGTTCGCAGCAGCCCTTACTCGCTTACAGGAAAAAATCTCAAACTGCGTGTAGCCACAATATCTGGATCCTGAGTACTTAGAATTTCTGTGATGAGCCTAACGGAGCGTTTCCAGCCAATAATTCATGACCGCAATTAACATAACCACGCCTAATGCGCGCTGCAGCCAGACACCGGAGAGCCGGCGCGCGCCCAGGGTTGAGCCTGCCAGAGCGGCCAGAATTCCGAAAGGCAGCAGCCATAGGGTAAGGTCACTGACGACAAGATTGCCACCCAGATAACGCCCTGCCAGCCCGCTGATGGAATTTATCAGGATAAAAGCTGCCGCAACTGTGGCTGCCTGGTGCGTGGTGCCCCATCTGGCCAGGATAATCAAGGGAGATAGTAAGATGCCGCCCCCAATTCCAACCACACCAGAGAGTATGCCGATCAGAGCGCCTACCCCCAGGCTTGCCGGCCAGGAGGGCGGCTGTATGAGAGTTTCCCGGGCCGGCAGGTTGGAAAGAAACAACATACGCAGCATGACCAGGGTCAATACCGCGTAAAGGAGTGTGAAATAGATTTCATCCTGGATGTGAAAAAAGCCTCCCAGGATTGTGGCGGGGATAGAAGTCAGCAAGAAACGTAACAGTAAGTCCCCTGCTCGATGACCTGCCTTGAAGAAGGAAAAATATGCAATCCCCGACACAAAAATGTTCAGGATCAGCGCCGTGCTGGCCATCTCTTCCGGGGTGAAATCGAACTGGCTCATCACCAGCAGGTAGCCTGTGGCGCCGCCAAAACCCACACTGGCGTACAGGAATGCGACAAGGGCAATCAGAGGAATTAATAGTTGTAACATGGATAATATCGTGGTGCAGGCGAAGCTGCAGGTAAAGTGGCGCTATCATACCAGATCGGGATGCTGCATGGGCTGGTAATTCCCGTCCTCCGCAATAATCGTATGCGCCTTTTCCTTCCTGCCGTCCAGAATGAAACAAAATAGGTATAATTACTCATCATCAGGTAAAACAGAATGTCCTTTTCACTGCGTCGCGACCTGGGCGTCCAGCTCTTAGCTCTGTATTTGTTGTTCGTCGGACCGGTTGTGCTGGCTTCGCTGGTTTTCGACCGCCTGGCTGCACAGCGCCTGGAGGCCGATATTAAGACAGCCGATCTGGCGGTGGCGCGCGCCATCGCGCAAGAGACCAATGCCATCATGGACAGTGCCATGCAGGCTGTGCGCCAGCTTGCTGCCTACCCGGAGGTGCTCGCCGCCGATCCAGCAGAGATGGGAGAATTATTCAGGATTGCGTTCAGCGTACGCACGGATGTTGACTTAATTTACCGCCTGGGCCCAGACGGTACGATGCTATTTCACTACCCACTGGGACCTGGCTCGACGGTAGGCTGGGATTTTTCGTTCCGTGATTATTACCTTGCTTCGCTAACCAGCCAGGCGCCCCTGATTTCCGCCGGGCGCATCTCACCCACCACCCAGCAGGCTGTGGCAACCGCGGTGATGCCCCTGCGAGATCGTGACAACACCTACCTGGGTCTGGTCGCTACCAATATCAAACTGCAAGCGCTCAGCCATACCCTGAGCAGTATCGTGGCAGAGCACCGGGCCAGCGACGCTTTTCAAGTCGTTATTATTGACTCAACCGGGCATATCATTGCTGCTCCTGATCCGACCCTATTACTGCGGGATTTCTCTGCCAACCAGGCTAATATTGCGCGCGCAGTCCTGGCGCTGCAAGCCGGCAACCTGATCCAGGCCGATGAAAATGGTCAGGAAACATTGTTCAGTTATGTGCCCATCAGCAGCGCAGATTGGGGAGTGATCGTCAGCCGTCCTACTCAAACTGCTTTTGCAACCCCGCGCGCCACCCATCGTGGAGTGTTGTTGACCGTGGGTGTATTTCTGGTGGTGGGTCTGTTTTTCTGGCTGGGTTTGACGCGCCAGGTGATCAGGCCCCTGGAACAGCTTGCCAGCTACAGCCAGACGATTGGCGTCCTCCCGAGCAGTTCCCTGCCAGAAAACTCCCAGCCAGAGGGCAGCGCAAATCATCGCCAGGCGATCCAGAAATTAGCAGAACGCCCGGACCAGATCGGACATCTGACGGAGAGCCTGATGCGCATGGAAGCAGCCATCCAGGCCCGGCTGAATGAGCTTTCTACACTGCTGCAGACCAGCTCGGCAGTGGTTTCCACCCTGGACCCGCAGCTGGTGCTGGATCGCATTCTGGAACAGGTGGAGCGCTTGATGGCGATCCAGAAGTGCGCCATTGTTGCCCTGGATGAACGGCAGGGTGTTTTTCGAGCACGGGCGAGCCGCGGGCTGTCGCAGCACTATACCAACCGGCTGGCGATCAGTCCCAGCGAGCCCTTCTCGGTCAGCCTGCGCGCCCTGCGCAGCGGCCAGCCGGTGCAGGTCAGTGACACCGAGCTGGATGAATCCTTTAGCGATGCCCGTCCACGGGCGCGTCTGGAGGGTTATCGTTCAGTTCTGGCTGTGCCGCTCAACACGCAGCATGCCCAGCCGGCAGCCTTACTGGTTTACCGCCCTGATGCGCACGTTTTTACGGCCCAGGAAATTGAATTACTGACCAATTTCGCCAATCACGCAGCGATGGCGATCGAGAACGCCACCCTGTTTGCACGCAGCGATGCCCGTTTGCATGAGCAGACTCGCCGCCTGGAAGCTCTGATCCAGTCTCTGCGAGATGGCCTGATCCTGGAAGATTTGACAGGTCGCGTACTGTATGCCAACCGGCGCATCGGTGAGCTGGTCGATTTACCGCGAGACGAAATCAGTGGGGCGCCGGTCACGCAGATCATTGAACGGCTGCTGGCGCGAGCGGCCGAATCGAGCCCTGAAAAGCGCGCTGCGACTCGCGCAGCCGTGCTGGCAGCCTTAAATGGGAGTGGAGAGCGCAGCGTAGAGATTACCATTCAAACCAGACGCCAGACGATCGCTTATTACCACCTGCAAGTTTTTGATGTGACTGACAGCATGGGCATGCCGATCGGGCGTGGACAAATCTTACAGGATGTAACGAAGCTGCGCGAGCTGGATCGTATGAAGTCCAGCCTGATCTCAACCGTCACCCACGAGCTGCGCACGCCGCTGGCTGCGATCAAGGGCTATGCGACGACTTTGCTGGCGGAAGATGTGCAGTGGGATGCTTTGGCAGAGCGCGAGTTTCTGGAAATCATATCCAATGAGACTGACCGGCTCAGTTATCTGGTCAATGACCTGCTGGATATGTCCAGGATCGAGGCGGGCAGCCTGGTGGTTACGCACGAGGAATGCCACCTGGGTGATTTAATTGAACGCGCCGCTCAGCGCTCGCACCCGCAGCCCAAAGAACGCCTGTCAGTCGATCTGCCTGCCGACTTACCGGTTTTTCTGGCCGATGCCCAGAGGATTGAATCGGTGCTGCGTAATCTGATTGAGAATGCTGCCAAATACAGCGGTGAGCACACACCTATTCGCGTGAGCGCCAGAGTTCAATCAGGACAGATGATTGTGCGTGTAGTCGATGAGGGTCCCGGGATTCCCCCGGAAGCTGGCCAGCGCATTTTTGAGAGTTTTTACCGGCTGGAAAATGATCGAACGCGTGAGCATACCGGCGCCGGCCTGGGCCTCTCGATCTGCCAGGGGTTCGTGCGCGCCCACGGCGGTGATATCTGGTTGGAGCCAACTCCCATCGGCAGCAGCATTGCGTTCTCCCTGCCGTTAATCCCCGTAAATGAAAGGTCCCCAGAACTGAGTTGATATGAATGCACCTCTGGTCTTAATCGTTGATGATGAAAAATCCTTACGGGATTTCGTACGGCGCAATCTGGAAGTGCGCGGTTTCAACACCCTGACGGCTGGTAATGGTCTGGAGGCCCTGGCGCACTTTTCTTCCCATAATGTGGACCTGGTGATCCTGGATGTGATGATGCCGCGTATGGATGGGTTGGAAACCATCCAACGTATTCGCCAGCAGTCCCTGGCGCCGGTAATTGTGCTCTCAGCCATGGGCGAGGAATCCGATAAGATCCAGGCGCTCAACCTGGGTGCAGATGATTATTTGACCAAACCTTTCGGAGTTGGCGAGCTGTTGGCGCGTGTCCAGGCGGTTCTACGCCGCTCGCGCTATCATGATATGCCCGTAGGACAGGAACGTGTGGTGCGCGGCGCGTTGCATGCGGACCTTGTGCGGCATGAGGTGCGCTTGCATGAGAAAGTACTGGATTTAACCCCCACCGAATTCAATTTACTGGTTTACCTGATGGAGAATGCCGGCAAGGTGCTGCCGCACCGCACGATTTTACAACATGTATGGGGTCCAGAGTATGGCTCTGAGAGTGAATACCTGCGCGTGTATATCGGGCGCTTGCGCCAGAAGATTGAAAGCGACCCGGCTAACCCTGCTCTACTGCTGACCGAACGCGGCATAGGTTATCTGTTCGATGCGTAGAGCAGAATTTTTATAATTTATTTATACTTCTCTGCCGCATATTTAGCTTCCGTTTGTACTCCCCATCTAAAATAAATATGTCCGTGTTAGCCGCACATTCTCCTGTGATGCCTGTCACACCAGAAATGCGGATCGATCCAACTTCCCATTTTAGAATTTAAGAAGGAGAGTGAAATGAAGCGTATGCGGTTTGTTCTTACGATTGTCGTCCTGATTGCCAGCGTGCTGCTGGCAGCCTGCGCTCAGCAGCCAACCGCCGCACCTGAAGAAGCTGCTGCACAGGAAGTCACCGCTTTGATCGGATTCACAGCATCGCAAACCGGCAGCTACAACGTTGAATCAACCCGGCAGATCAACGGTCTGAACCTGTGGATGAATCAGGTCAATGATGCCGGTGGGATTAAACTGGCGGATGGCTCGGTGGTCAAATTTGAATCCAAATTCTATGATGACGAATCCAACAAAGATCGCGTGCAAGAATTATATACACGCCTGGCTACCGAGGACAATGCAAACTTCCTGATCAGCCCCTACTCCAGCGGCCTGACGGACGCCGCCGCGGTGATTGCTGAGCAGTACGGTAAGGTGATGATCACTACCGGCGCGGCATCTGACAGCACGTACCAGAAGGGCTATACCCTGGTGTTCCAGACGTATACTCCGGCCAGCAAGTACCTGACCGGCGCGGCCGACCTGCTGGCAGCGACCGATCCGAGCGTCAAGAAAATCGCCATCGTACACGAAAACGATAAATTTTCGACCGATGTATCCACAGCTTTGAATGATTATGCCCTGAGCAAGGGCTATGAAGTGGTGATTTTCGAGGGCTATGACTCGGGCACGACGGATTTTGCTGCCTTCATCAACAAAATCGGCGAGACCGCCCCGGATGCGATCATGGGCGGCGGACATTTCCAGGATGGCAGCACCTTTGCCAAGCAGATCTTTGAAAAGAATGTGCCGGTCAAGTTTTTGGCCTTGCTGGTTGCCCCACCTGAACCCACCTTCGCGGAGCTGGGCGATGCTGCGCTGGGTGTGATTGGGCCCAGCCAGTGGGAACCGCTGGCGAATTTCGATGCTGAAGCTGCTTCCAGCGCAGGCATGGCCTGGTTTGGCGCATCCAGCCAGGAGTTCACTGCGGCGTACACGGCGGCTTATACCGAAGAACCTTCTTACCATGCAGCGGGAGGTTACATCTCGGGCTTGCTGCTGCAGCAGGCCATTGAACAGGCCGGTTCGCTGGAAACCCAGGCCGTCAAGACCGCCCTGGAAAATATTGATGCGCTCACTTTCTTCGGGCATGTCAAATTTGACACCACGCCCGAGAATCACGGTCTGCAGGTGGGGCACTCAATGGTCTACATCCAGTGGCAGAAATCGGGTGATGTGCTGGCCAAGCAAGTCGTGTGGCCCGCTGAAGGAGCCTCTGCGGCGACTGTATATCCGATCCGCTGAACGTTCCGAATTAGCCTGAAAGCTGGGCAGGTGTTGCCAACCAGGACGACGCCTGCCCAGCCTTCTGAATCCCATACCACAGGAGAAGACCATGCAATTACTCGCATTTCTGATCGACGGTCTGCTCATCGGTTTTGTGTACGGAATCGCGGCGATGGGGCTGACTCTGATCTGGGGCGTGATGAATGTGATCAACCTGGCTCATGGACCGATCATAGCCCTGGGAAGTTTTGGGGTTTATCTGCTGTTTACCAACTTTGGTATGAACCCATATCTGGCCCTGGTCGTGGTAGCTGGGTTGGGCTTACTGTTGGGGATGTTGATGTACCTGATAGCCATCCAGCGCGTGATCGATGCGCCGCACCTTTCAACGCTGCTGGCAACCTTCGCCATCAATATGATCATCATCGGGATCGGGACGGCGATTTTTACCACTACCCCGCGCACGGTGAATTTCAGCCTGGGCAGCATCAGCGCCGGGCCGATCACCATTTTGGGGACGCGCGTGGTGGCTGCCCTGGCTTCCATCCTGGTGACAGGTGGGCTGTACCTGTTCCTTTACCGCACTACCCTGGGTAAATATGTGCGCGCAGTCGCCAATAACCGCGCCGCTGCCGAGTTGATGGGCATCCCTTCCGGGCGCATCCTGGCGTTGAGCTTTGGGTTGGGCACCATGCTGGCAGCCATCGCTGGCAGTCTGATTGCCACTTTCTTTCCGTTTACGATCCTGTCTGGGGGTATCTATGAGCTGAAGAGCTTCGTGATTGGCGTGCTGGGTGGTCTGGGTAACCCCCTGGGAGCGCTGGCAGGCGGTTTAATCCTGGGAGTACTGGAAGGTGTCATACCGGCGTTCATTACCACTTCCTGGGTGCCGGTACTGGAGTTCGGCCTGTTTATCATCATCCTGCTGGTACGCCCCACCGGGCTGTTCGGAGCGAAAAAATGAACCGCTGGCGCAACCCCGGATTATGGCTGACTCTGATTATCGTGGTGCTGGTGGGTGTGTTCCCGGTCATCACTGGCAAAGCCTCCACTCGTGAAGTTATTTTCACCATGTTACTGTCGGTCGTGCTGGCTTCCAGCCTGAATATCATCCTGGGCTATACCGGCTATGTCAGTTTTGGGCATGTGGTATTTTTCGGGTTGGGAGGCTATGTAGGTCTGTATTTGATGAGCGTGGGCGTGTCCTTATGGCTGGCGATCCTGGCAGGCGGGCTATCGGCTGGCCTGCTGGCTTTCTTGCTTGGCAAAGCCATCCTGCGCTTACGGGGGGCTTATTTCGCTCTGGCGACCATCGGCGTGAACGAAGCCATGCGCGCCTTTATCAATAATTTCCAGCCTTTTGGCGGACCAACCGGAATTTCCTTGCATTTCAATGTCTACCAGGATTACGGCGGAGCTACCCAGGCTTTGTGGATCACTTATGGATTGCTGGTGGTCCTTTCGGTGGCAGCCATCCTGCTCAGCTACATGGTCAAGACCAGCAAATTTGGCCTGGGCCTGGTAGCCATCCGCGAAGATGAAGATGCAGCCGAAGTGATGGGGGTGGTGACCCCCAATACGAAAACCTGGGCTTATGTCCTCTCTGCCATTCTGCCTGGTATGGTAGGTGTGCTGTATTATTTCAAAAATGGCAACATTGAACCCGCCGATGCTTTCCGATTACACTTCTCGATCGAATTCCTGGTGATGGTGATGCTGGGCGGCTTTGGGACGGTCACCGGTCCGGTCCTTGGTGCGGTCGGCTACCAGCGCCTGCGCGGTTTCTTGCTGACCAATGAGCTTTTCAAGAATATCCAGCTTTCGGTAGCCGGGGTACTGCTTTTGGTGATTATCCTGTTTATTCCAGGAGGCGCTGTGGGCTGGCTGCGTAAACGATTCCCTGTCACGCGGAAGGTGCTGCCATGATCCTACAAGTAGCTGGAGTGTCGAAGCGCTTTGGCGGGCTGCAGGCTTTGCTGCATGTCACCCTGGACCTTCCCGAAGGGCGCATCCTGGGATTGATTGGACCAAATGGCGCCGGGAAGACGACCCTGTTCAATGTCATTAATGGCGTCTATCCACCGGATGAGGGCAGGATCATTTTTAACGGCGAAGATGTTACCGCCAAAAAACCCTACGATCTGGCGCGGCGCGGCCTGGCTCGTACCCACCAGATCGTGCGCCCGCTCAACGATTTGACCGTGCGCGAGAATGTGATGGTCGGATCCTGTTTTGGCCGTGAAGATCGTGGGTTGTCGGAAGCAGCGGATATCGCTCAGGAGGTGATTGCCTTTGTGGGATTGGAGACCTGGAGCGAACAGCTGGCGGGTAATCTGAATGTAGCCCAGAAAAAACGCCTGGAGATGGCGCGCGCGCTGGCGGCGCGCCCCTACTTGCTTTTGTTGGACGAGGTGCTGGCAGGGCTTAACCCTTCCGAGATCAGCACCATGGTCGAGAGCATCCAGAAGATCCGCGAACAGGGTGTGACGATTATCATGATCGAACACGTGATGCATGCGGTGATGAATGTATCGGACCGCATCATCGTGCTGGATTATGGACAGCAAATTGCAGAAGGCACTCCGCAGGAAATCGCTAATGATGAGCGGGTGATCGAAGCGTACCTGGGTGACCCACGTCTGGCAGCGCGCCTGATGGAACAGATCGACGAGGAAGGCTGAGCATGGCAATACTCGAAATCCGCAACGTTTCTTCTGGCTATGGAGAAGTACAGATCCTGTGGGGGGTTACCCTGGCGTTGGAGAACAACAAGCTGACTTCTCTGGTGGGCGGCAATGGTGTCGGCAAGACAACTTTACTGCGCACCATTATGGGCTCGCTTAAACCCTGGGATGGCAGTGTCTGGTTTGAAGGGCAGGATGTCAGCCAGGCGGCAGCCTATGATAAAGCTGAAATGGGGTTGATCCTCGTCCCTGAAGGTCGGCAGTTATTTACCGATATGACGGTTGCCGAGAACCTGGAGATGGGCGCCACACCTAAACGCGCCCGCCCGCATATCAAGCGCAATTTTGAACGCATCTATGAAATGTTCCCGCGCCTGAAAGAACGCCAGCACCAGAAGGCGGGCACCTTGAGCGGCGGAGAGCAGCAGATGCTGGCGGTAGGCAGGGGCATCATGGCGGAGCCGAAGGTGCTGATGATCGATGAGTTATCCCTGGGTCTGGCGCCGGTGCTGGTGCTGCAGTTATTTGACGTGCTGCGCCAGCTAAAATCGTTGGGTATGTCCCTGCTGCTGGTTGAGCAAAATGTGCACATGGCGCTGGTGGTCAGCGACTATGCATTTGTGCTGGCCCAGGGCCGCGTGGAGCTGGAAGGCCCCAGCCGGGTACTGGCGAAAAACGAGCATGTGCGTACTGCTTACCTGGGTCTATAATTAAACGTAATCCCGGCAGGTGTTCGAAATTTGGTCGGCACACCCTGGCGGATCGCATGAATCATCTAGGAGGTTATCATGCTGGTCGGTGAACGTATGTCCCATCCTGTAATTACCATCCCGCCCGATCTACCCGTGGTGGATGCGATAAGCCTGATGAAGCGCGAAAAGATACGCCGCACGCCGGTGGTCCGTGATGGCAAACTGGTGGGCATCGTCTCGGACAAAGACCTGCTGAATGCTTCCCCATCTACTGCCACCTCGTTAAGTGTATGGGAGATGAACTACCTGCTGACGAAGATCACCGTGCGCGATGTGATGACGCGCCAGGTGCTGACTGTGACGGAGGATACTGCCATCGAACAGGCTGCCAGGATCATGGTGGACAACAAGATCGGTGGCCTGCCGGTGATGCGCGGGGATGCCGTGGTTGGAATTATTACCGAGACTGATCTGTTCAAAATCTTGCTGGAGATGACCGGCGCCCGCCAGAATGGTGTGCGGGTAACAGCCTTTGTCCACGAACAGCGCGGGCAGCTCGCCAGGCTGACCCAGGCAATTTTCGAGGCGGGGGGTAATTTTGTGGCTTTTGTACAGTTCTCCGACGAAGACGCCAGCAGCCGTTTAATTACCTTCAAGGTGGCGGGTATGCCGGTTGATCTGGTGAAGCAGGTGATCGAACCGCTGGTGGAAAATCTGGTAGATGTGCGTGAGTGCTGTTAGAGACTAAACCAAATAGGCCTGAGTCTTAGTTTAGTACTGGGCGCGATCGAGAGTCAATCCAGCCGGTGAGCGGTGTGAATTCTCGATCGCGCCTTTTGCATCCCTGAGCATTACATGCTTTGAACTGGTTTGTGATTAATTTCCCTATTTACTTAGCAAATAATTGAGTGATATAATCTTGTTAGCGCTACCGATAGCGCTATCGACGAGTAATCAGTAAAAGTTGTCCATCCATCAATTCATCCTGACTGATAACTAGCCTGGGAGCTCAAATTGGCGAATAGAGTGACCATGTCAGATGTAGCCCGACAAGCCGGTGTCTCTTTGATGACCGTTTCGCGTGTAATTAACGAAAAAGAAGATGTCAGTTTCGATACTCGCCAACGCGTGCTTAAGATCATCTCGGAGCTGGATTATCGTCCCAGTGCTATTGCCCGCAGCCTGGCTACTCAGGAAACTCGTACGATTGGATTGGTGATCCCAGATGTTACCAATCCTTTTTTTGCCGATATCACACGCGGCGTAGAACATCTGGCTTATGCGCAGGGTTATCATGTGTTCCTGTGCAATTCTGAAGAAGACCCCCAACGCGAGCTGGCGGTGATCCAGTCCTTGGAAGAAAAACAAATTGATGGGCTGATCCTGTGCAGCTCGCGCCTCGAAGAAAGACTGCTCGTCGATCTGCTGGCACGCCAGCCAGCAGTGGTGCTGATCAACCGGCGTTTAAATCTGGATAACGATGGGTCTTTCCAGACGGTTCTGCTGGATGATGAAAATGGGGGCTTCATTGCCACCCAACATCTGATCCGCAGCGGTCATGTGCAGATTGGCCTCCTGGCAGGCCCTTCTATCTCTTACAGCGGGCAGGAACGTAAAAAAGGCTACCTGGCAGCCATGCAAGCTGCAGGGCTGCCAATACAGGAAGAATGGATCACTGCCTGCCATCCTTCTGTGGAGGGTGGCTACCGGGCGGCGCTGTGTTTACTCTCCCAATCAACGGAAATTACGGCTATTTTTTGCTACAATGATCTTGTTGCCATTGGCGCACTACAGGCTTGCAAAGAGCTCAACCGGCGCATCCCTGAAGACCTGGCGATAGTTGGTCATGATGATATACCGCTGGCAGGTTTGGTTTCTCCGAGCCTGACGACCTGCCGGGTTCAGCGTATAGAACTCGGCAGCCTGGCAGTAGAAGCCTTGATCGAGCGCCTGCGAGACTGCCCCACAGGCTGCGAGCCGATCATCTTAGAACCTGAATTAGTCCTGCGGCAAAGCGCGCCATAAAATTTATAACCAGAAAGGAGGTGAGAATTCACCGATCCACCTGTTTGAGATGTACCCTCTGGTACCTATCGCCCAATCGGTTAAAGATTATTTGAAGGCTGAAGCCAAATAAGTCTTCAGCCCAATCCGGAGAAGGAGAAACAATGCTTTCGAAACAAACTTCACGTGTACGAATACTACTGGGTGTGTTCCTGATCTTATCGATGCTGATCAGTGCATGCCAGACGGCAACCCCCACTACAGCCCCTGCAGAGCCGGTTGCCACCGAAGCACCGGCAGAGCCAGTCGCTACCGAAGCCCCTGCTGAGCCGGTTGCCACTGAAGCCCCGGCGGAGCCTGTCGCAACGGAAGCTCCCGCCGAACCCGTCAGTATGTACAAAGAAGCGCCCATGCTCAAAGAGCTGGTAGACAGCGGCGAGCTGCCTCCTGTTGAAGAGCGCCTGCCCGTGACCCCGCTGGTGATCCCGGCGACTGAGTCGATCGGCGAATACGGCGGCACCTGGCACCGTGGTTTCCTGGGACCATCTGACTACAATAACTACGTCCGGATCGTCTATGATGGCCTGGTGCGTTTTTCGCCAGATGGCAGCACGATTGAGCCGCGCTTAATCGAATCCTGGGAATCCAACGAGGATTTCACCACCTGGACCATTCATATGCGCGAGGGCGCTAAATGGTCGGATGGCGCGCCTTTCACAGCCGACGATATCCTGTTCTGGTACGAGGATATCCTGCTCAACCCCGATCTGACCCCCAGCCTGCCAAAGTGGATGCAGAATGCCGATGGTTCACCGGTGGTCGTCAGTAAGGTCGATGACTATACCGTTACCTGGAACTATGCCTCTGCCAATACCACCCTGATGATGGAACTGGCCAACCAGGATGGCGGCGACAAATTCTACGCAGTCTTCCAGCCGGCGCATTACTTGAAGCAGTTCCATGCCAAGTATGCCGACGCAGATGAGCTTGCTACGATGGTTGCCGATGCCAGCTTCCAGACCTGGAATGAGCTGTTCTCCACGCGCAAGAACCCGGCTGAGAATCCCGAACGCCCAGTCATGGCTGCCTGGATGCCCACCTCCCGCGTCAGTGACGAAGTCCTGGTGCTGAAGCGCAACCCCTACTTTGTGGGCGTGGATGCCGAAGGCAACCAGCTTCCTTACATCGATGAAATCCAGTTCAAGTTCTTCCAGGATACGCAAGCTTTGAACCTGGCGGCAATTGCTGGCGATCTGGACCTGCAAGAACGCCATATGATCATGGGCAACTATCCGGTGCTCAAGGAAAATGAGCTGGCTGGCAAATACCGCGTCATCACCTGGCCGACCTTTGGCGGCTCGGATGCGGCGATTACCTTCAACCAGACCTACAATAAAGATCCCATCGTTGCTGAACTGCTGCAATCCAAGGACTTCCGTATTGCACTGTCGCACGCCATGGACCGCGAGCAGATCAAGGAATCGGTCTTCCTGGGCCTGGGCGAAGCCCGCCAGCCCGTGCCGGCTCCCTGGCATCCCTACTACCCCGGGGATGAATACGCCTTCAAGTACACCGAATACGATACCGACCTTGCCAATGAACTGCTGGATGGTCTGGGCCTGACAGAGCGTGATGCAGAAGGCTTCCGCCTGGACAAGAACGGCAACCCCTTCAGCATCGAAATCTCAGTCGTGCCGAACTTCGCCAACTGGCCGGACGTCGCCCAGATGGTGGCAGCCGACTGGCAGGAAGTTGGTGTGCGCACCATCGTCCAGATCCGCGAGCGCGCAGTGCACTTCGAGATGCGCGAAGCCAATGAAATTGTCACCGAGCTGTGGAACGAAGACACCACTGGCTTCCCATTCACCGGCGCGCCGAAGTTTGATCCGCGCAGCCAGCCTGGCCTGGGCATTGCTCCCTTGTTCCGCCAGTGGCTGCAGACCGGCGGGGCTGAAGGCGTCGAGCCTACGGATGCCTTCAAGCGCGTGGTCGAAATCATCGATACCGGCAAGGTTGTCGGCACCGAAGAACAAATAGAACTGGCGCAAGAACTCTTCCGCCTGTGGGCAGACGAGTGCTATGAGATCGGTACGGTTGGTCTTACCCCCCTGGTGCAGGGCGTGGTAGTGATCAACAACAATCTCAAGAATGTTCCTGAATCGCTCGGCAATGACTGGCCGTTACGCACGCCTGGCAATGCCAATCCGGAACAGTTCTACTTCGATCAGTAATTCAAGCCCAACTTTTCTCCTGCGAGCTGGTTAACCAGCTCGCAGGAGAAATTCTTATTATTAATACGGCTATCATTCGTGCTTACGCGCCTGGCAGGGAGATTCCCTGAACTGCGTAACTTCTTAAGTTCTTGCACTGCAGTTTGCGTGAGAAAGGATAGGCTATACACCCATGGTACGCTATATCCTACAGCGTTTGCTTTTGATCCCTGTCCTGCTGGTACTATTCTCTATTATGGTTTTTGCATTGGTGCAGGCGCCGCCCGGTGACTACCTGACCACATATATCGCCACCCTGTCTGCTTCTGGCTCATCTATGGATCAAGCCCAGGTTGATGCGCTTAAGAAGCAGTTCGGATTGGACCAGCCTGTGCATGTCCAGTATTGGCGCTGGATGCAAAGCCTGGCACGCGGTGAGCTGGGTTTATCCCTGGAGTATCAGCGCCCCAACGCGGAATTGATCGGCGAACGGCTGGGGCTGACGATTGCATTGGCATTGGCAGCTTTTGTTTTTACCTGGGTAGTTGCCATTCCCATCGGGATTTACTCTGCCACGCACCGCAACTCTATTGTGGACTACCTGATCACGGTGATCAATTACTCCGGGGTTGCCATCCCGAACTTCATGCTGGCGTTAATTTTGATGTGGCTGGCTTACGCCTACTTTGATGTCAGCATTACCGGGCTGTTTTCACGCGAATTTGAGCAGGCGCCCTGGTCGTTTGCCAAGTTCATCGATTTACTCAAACATATCTGGCTGCCCATGATCGTGATTGGTGTGGCAGGTACGGCGCGCCTGACGCGCGTGATGCGCGCCAACCTGATCGATGAGCTGAACAAACCCTATATGGTCTCCGGGCGGGCGCGCGGGCTTTCCGAATGGCAGCTGGTGATGAAGTACCCGGTGCGCCTGGCGATTAACCCCCTGGCCAGCACGATCGGCTGGTATCTACCGGAACTGTTTTCAGGCAGCCTGATCGTAGCAACGGTGATGAACCTGCAAAATATTGGCCCATTACTGCTGCGCTCCCTGACCAATCAGGACATGTATCTGGCAGGCAGTATCCTGCTGATTTACTGTGCACTGGCAATTGTAGGCACTTTGATTTCCGATATCTTATTAGCCTGGGTCGATCCGCGCATCCGCATGGAAAAGAGCTGATCATGGACAGCAAAGAAGAACCTACCGAACTTCCGATCATGGAAAACCCAGATCACCCGGATTTAGAAGAAGTAGACGGCGTGGTGCCTGTGCCACCTACGTTTCCAGATGATTCGGCCAGCGCAACAGAAGAGTTACTGGTTGCCAACCAGGAAGAAGAGCGCATCTCCATTGCTTCAAACTGGACGCTGGTCTGGTGGCGCTTCCGTAAGAATAAACTGGCGGTGCTCAGCGGTCTCATTCTGATCTTTCTCGTCATCATTGTGCTCGTCCCAGAATTCTTTGCCACCATGGATCCCGAAGATACCGATGCGCGCCTGGCATTTATCCCCATTCAAAGTGTACACTGGATCGATGAAGGTCGCCTGAAACCCTGGGTGCCGGGGGTGGTTGGTAAACGCGATCCAGTGACCCTGAAAATGATCTGGACGGTGGACGAAAACGAAAAAGTTTATATTAAATTATTTGCTGAGGGATACTCTTACAAAATCCTGAGTTTAATTGACAGTAACATTCACCTGATCGGCGCGGCTGACCCTGAACAGGCCGGCAAGGTATTCCTGCTGGGTACAGACCGCCTGGGCCGCGACCAGTGGTCGCGGCTGGCTTATGCCACGCGCATTTCAATGACGATCGGTATGATCTCAGTTGGTGTGAGTATTATTCTGGGCCTGATCCTGGGTGGGATATCGGGTTACTTTGGCGGATGGCCGGATATGCTCATCCAGCGCTTGATTGAGCTGCTGCAATCGCTGCCTACCATCCCCATCTGGCTGGCGCTGACAGCGGCTCTGCCGCGCACCTGGTCTCCGGAAAAGGTGTTCTTTGCCATTACCATCATCCTGGCCTTACGCGGCTGGACCACGCTGGCACGTGAGGTGCGCGGGCGCTTTTTATCGCTGCGGGAAGAAGATTTCGTCCTGGCGGCAGAGCTGGCGGGATGCAGCCAGGCACGCATTATCATGGTACATATGATCCCGACCTTTACCAGCCATATCATCGCCACCAGCACCCTGGCTATCCCGGTGATGATCGTCACCGAGACCTCGCTCAGCTTCCTGGGATTGGGGCTGCGCCCACCTGCCATCAGCTGGGGGGTCATGCTGCAGGAAGCGCAAAACATCCAGACCCTGGCGCTGGCGCCCTGGCTGCTTTTGCCGGGCGTGGTGGTGATCGTGGCAGTGTTGGTTTTCAACCTGGTTGGTGACGGCCTGCGTGATGCTGCCGACCCGTACAGTAATTAGACTGTGAGGATGCAACCATGCCTTTTGAACCTGTTCCAGCCAATAAGATAACCCACCAGGTGGACATCAACACCTCTCCGTCGTGGGTAGACGAACCTCTGCTCAGGGTAGAAGATCTTAAGGCGTATTTTTTCATGGATGAGGGGATTGTCAAGGCTGTCGATGGGGTCAGCTTCAATGTTTATCCCGGTAAGGTCATCGGGATCGTGGGCGAGAGTGGTTGCGGAAAAAGCGTTACCATGAAAGCCATCCTGCGCATCCTGGAGCCTTCCGCGAAAATCGTTTCTGGCAAAGTAACCCTGCGCAGGAGGCTGAACAGCGAGGATCCAAACAGCCTGGAAGAGCTGATCGAGCTGACCAGCCAGCACCCGAACAGCAAGATCATGCGCAAAATCCGCGGCGCTGAAATCGCCCTGATTCCACAGGAGCCAATGGCTGCTTTCAGCCCGGTGCACACGGTTGGCAATCAGATCATGGAGACCATCCTGCTTCACCAGGATGTGAGCAAGCAAGAGGCGCGGGAGATCGCCATCGAAGTCTTTCGCTCGGTGGGTATATCCATGCCCGAGCAGCGCATCGATTCGTATTCCTGGGAGCTTTCGGGCGGTCTGCGCCAGCGGGCGATCATTGCCATGGCGTTGAGCTGCAATCCCCGCCTGCTGATCGCTGATGAGCCGACCACCGCCATTGATGTGACCACGCAAGCTCAGATCTTGAAGCTGCTGCGCGGACTACAAGAAGAACGGCAAACTGCGATCATCTTCATCACCCACGACCTGGGCGTGATCGCGCAGATGGCCGACGAGGTGGTGGTGATGTATCTGGGCATGGTGATGGAAAAAGCCAGCGTAAATACAATCTTCAAGCATGCTCAGCATCCCTATACTCAGGCGCTGCTGCGCTCAATCCCCAGCATGCAGTCTGAGTCACGCGTGAAGCTGCCAACTATCGCCGGTTCGATCGCCCACCCCTTCAATCGCCCGAAGGGCTGTCCATTTCATCCGCGCTGCGGTCATTTCATGCAAGGCGTGTGCAATGCGAACCAACCCAAACTGGTGGAGATTGGCAAGGAGCATTATGTCAGCTGCTTCCTGTATTCAGATGAAACCATCCCCTCAGCCAGCCCCCTCACGGAGAAAAACAAATGAGCGACGCAATTGAACCTGCGGGCGTTGCACGCCAGCCCTCCGTAAAACCAGCCATGCACCGCCAGTCCAGCTCCACGCCCTTGCTGCTGGAAGTGAAGGGTCTGAAGAAGTATTTCCCGATCCACAAGGGATTGATGCGCAAAGTGGTCAACCAGGTGCGGGCAGTGGATGATATCAGCTTCTTCGTGCGCGAAGGTGAGACTCTGGGATTGGTAGGTGAAAGCGGCTGTGGGAAGACGACGGCCTCGCGCTGCATCCTGCGCGCTTTCCCGGCCACCAGCGGGGAAATCCTGTTCCGTGAAGCGGACGGCACCGTGACCGACCTGGCGAAACTGGACCGGCCCGGATTGCGCCGCTTCCGCCCCCAGCTGCAGATGATCTTCCAGGACCCGTTCGGGTCGCTCAACCCACGCATGACCATTTTTGACATTGTTGGGGAGCCCATGTATGTCAATGGGTTAAAGAACCGGACTGAGCGCACCGATCGCGTGGCAGAACTGCTCAAGCTAGTCGGTCTGCGACCTGAATTTATGCGCCGTTACCCGCACGCCTTCAGCGGCGGGCAGCGCCAGCGCATCGGCATCGCCAGGGCGCTGGCATTGAACCCGCGCATGGTGGTCGCCGACGAGCCTGTCTCCGCCCTGGATGTATCGGTCCAGGCGCAGGTGCTCAATCTGATGCTTGATCTGCAGGAAAAACTGCAGCTAACTTATCTTTTCGTGGCGCATGATCTGAGTGTGGTCAAGCATATCAGTGACCGTGTGTGCGTGATGTATGTGGGCAAGATTGTGGAAATGGCCGCCACGGAAGAGCTATTTTATACTCCTTATCATCCCTATACAGCGGCATTGATGATGGCGGTGCCGGTGCCTGATCCTTCAAAACGAGATATTATCCAGGATCTGCCTGGCGAGGTAGCCAGCCCGGCCAATCCACCCAGTGGTTGTTATTTCCACCCGCGCTGTGAATACGCCCAGGAGATCTGTCGAACCCAAACGCCAGAACTGCGCGAGCTCAGCCCGGATCATTTTGTGAGCTGCCACCGGGCGGAAGAGCTCAAGCTGGCGGGAATCAAATAAAGGAGCTTCTACCTCGCCTCATGCCTGCAGCACAAACACCGAACCTCCTGTTCTTGATCACAGATCAGCAGCGCGCCGATACGCTTGCGCCAGACTCACTGTGCCAGACCCCCAATTTGCAGCACCTGGCGGCGCGCGGGACGCGCTTTGAGAGCTGCTATGCCCCCAACCCGATTTGCGCCCCGGTGCGAGCGTCCCTGTTCACCGGGCTGCTGCCCCACAACCACGGCATGGTGGATAATCCTCATACGGTTGAATCTTACCGCGCCGATCTAAAACCCGGTCTCCCCTTCTGGCCGCGCGACCTGCAGCAGGCAGGTTATCGCAGCGCATATTTTGGGAAGTGGCACGTCGATCGCAGCCTGCGCCTGGAAAATTTTGGCTTTGCAGAGTACGACACTGAAGCGGATGGTTATCGCGGCTACCGCGCTTACCGCCGCCGGATGGGGCTACCGGATAAAGCGCCTCCGCCCGTGGATACCGTCCAGGTGGAGCACAAAGGTTACAAGCCATTTGTGCTCAGCGGCATCACTCCCGAGCCGCCAGAAGCCATGCTGGAGCATTATATCTATTCACGCGGCATCCGGTTCATCGAAGACCAGGCGGCACGCCGCGACCAGCAGCCCTGGGCACTGGTGCTCTCGTCACTGGCTCCGCATGATCCTTATATTGTCCCGCGCCAGTACTATGAGCTCTATGACCCGCGCCTGATCCCGCAGCCCGCCAGTTTTCACGACGACCTGGTCGGGCGACCGGTGATCTACCGGCGCATCCAGCAGGTGTGGGACAGCCTGGAGTGGGAGCACTATGCCCGGGCGATCGCCAGTTATTATGCATTCTGCTCATTGATCGATGACCAGGTGGGGCGCGTGCTGGCTGCACTGGACCAGACCGGACAGGCAGAGAATACCCTGGTGATTTATGTGTCGGATCATGGCGATTATATAGGCGCGCACCGCTTGTTGCTGAAGGGCATCCCGGCATATGACCAGGCTTACCGTGTGCCGCTGCTCATGGCAGGGCCGGGCATCCCGCGGGGGAAGACCGTCTCCCAACGCCTCAACCACCTCGACCTGGCAGCGAGTATGCTGCCGCTTTTGGGTCTGGATCAGGCAGTTCAGCCAGGCAGCCCGCCTTATACCATGATCGGGCGCTCAATCCTTCCGCTGCTGGGTGATAACGAGCAGGAACACGCTGCCTGGTCTACACAGCTTTTTGCGGAGTGCCAGGGACAGCGCTTTGCTTATACCCAGCGCATTTTGTGGTGGCAGAATTATAAATATGTCTTCAATGGCTTTGACCTGGACGAGTTTTATGACCTTGCGCAAGACCCCGATGAAATGCACAACCGGGCGCAGGAACCCGACATACGTCCAGTCATGGAAGAAATGGCCGCCCGGATGTGGGAGGTCATGCACCGCACAGGAGACAGCAATATGACCGATGCAGAATACGGCATGTTCCGCTTTATGCCGCTGGGACCGCGAGGCAAGACTTCATCATGAACAATTCAATCAATGATCGTTTCGCCCTGGTGAATGGGCAGCTCGTTCTACCAGAGACCGTCGTCACCGGCATGGCGCTGGTGATCGATGCCACCGACGCACAGGGTAAGATTGCAGATATCATCCCCGAAGATCAGTTACCCATTGAGATAGTGCGTGTAGATGTTGGTGGGCGTATCATTACGCCCGGTTTGATCGATATCCACACCCACGGAGCGCTGGGCTACACCTTCAATGAGCCGGCGGACCAGGCATTTGATGCTATCTTGCGGGAAAATGCCCGGCGGGGTGTGACCGGCGTGCTGGCAACCGTTGCCACCGCGCCGATCGATGACCTCGTGCAGGTTTTTGAATTCATTCGCCAGTGGATGGCCACCCCGCACGCTGGCGCGCAGGTGTTCGGCGCGCATCTCGAAAGCCCGTTCATCAGCCCGGCGCAGTGCGGGGCGTTGGATCCACAGAATCTCTACCTGCCGGACGATCCCAGGGCAGAGCAAATCCTGGCCTATGCAGATATCCTGCGCATTCTGGTGCTGGCCCCCGAGCAGCCCGGGGCGGTAGGGCTGGTGAGGCGCCTGGTGGAACGGGGGATTATCCCGGCAGCGGGGCACAGCATGGCCAAAGAGGAGCACGTCCTGGCTGCGATGCAGGCCGGGTTGCGGCATGTCACGCATATCTTCAGCGCCATGTCTACCACGGTACGCGAAGGTCCCTGGCGCAAACCGGGCTTGCTGGAGACAGCCCTGGTGAACGAAGGCCTGACGGTAGAGATGATCGCCGATAACAAGCATTTGCCGCCCACGCTGATGAAGCTGGCTTATAAGAGTATTGGCCCTGAGCGCCTGTGTGTGGTCTCGGATGCCACCAGTGGGGCAGGGCTGCCCGAGGGCAGTCGCTTCCGCATGGGCGAGATGGAATATGAGGTGATCGACGGCGTGGGCATGATGTTCGACCGCTCGGCGTTTGCTGGCAGCAGCACCCTGCTCAACCAGATGATCCCGATCCTGACCGAAAAAGTAGGCATTCCCCTGCCCGAAGCGATCCGTATGACCAGTTTGAACCCGGCGCGCGTGCTGAGCCTGGACGAGCGCAAAGGCAGCCTGGAAGCAGGCAAAGACGCCGACCTGGCGATTTTCAACCCGGATTTTAGCGCCTGGCGCACTATGATCGCCGGGCGTTGGATAAATTGAAAGGAAAAAGAAGCATGTCACCCACCCCTATTTTGACCACCCACATCGATGACTTACCCGTGAGTGTCTACGAGACGAATGCGCATGCCGGCCAGGCCGCGGCTGAGGACGCGGCAGCTTTTCTGAAGGAAACCCTGGAAGCACGCGGCCAGGCGAATGTGATCCTGGCGACCGGAAACTCTCAACTCAGCTTCCTGGAAAGGCTGCGCGCTATCCCCGGGCTGGACTGGAGCAAAGTCAATATTTTCCATATGGACGAATACCTGGGGATCGATCCAGCGCACCCGGCCAGCTTCCCACTCTTCCTGCAGCGCCATTTTCTGGAGTACCTGGATCCACCAGTGAGCGCCTTCTACCCCGTGCCCGGGCAGCACCCTGACCCGGAGCAGGCCTGCCGTGAATATGAAGCCCTGCTGCGCGCCCATCCGGTCGATTTGTGCGCCCTGGGGATCGGCGAGAACGGTCACCTGGCGTTTAATGACCCGCCGTACGCGGATTTCAACGATCCGGTATGGATGAAGGTTGTGCAGTTGGATGAGGCTTCGCGCCGCCAGCAGGTGGGCGAAGGGCATTTCCCAGACATGGACGCCGTGCCTACCCATGCGCTGACCCTGACGATCCCGGCTCTGCTGGCAGCCCGCAAAGTACTGGCGATTGTACCGGAAGCGCGCAAAGCGCAGGCGGTGCAGAAATCGCTCTACGGCCCCATCACCGACGCCTGCCCGGGCAGCATCCTGCGCCAGACCGCCCATGCGCTGCTGTACCTGGACCGCAATTCAGCCGCGCTGGCCTTCCCGAACTTATGAGGCCAGAAATTGCCCGTTAAGTCTGCACTGCACGTCCCAACCTTATTTGTCTTAGGCGACAGCATTTCCATCCAGTACGGACCTTATCTGGAAAGCCTGCTGGCGGGTCTTTTTGCCTGCGATCGCAAGGGCAGCGAGCTGCTGGAGCATCTGTCTGGCGTAGAAAATCGGGCTGGTATCCTGCTGCGACTGGCCGCGCAGGACAGCGGTCGGGAGGCGATCAATGGCGGGGACAGCGCCAGTGTGCTGGCCTACCTGCAGGCAAAAAGTGCAGCCCAGGCAAGCCTTGGGACGGTTCTGCTGCTCAACTGCGGGCTGCACGACATACGCCGGGACCCGCGCGGCTCAACCCGCCAGGTTGAGCCGAATGGTTATGCTGCGAATCTGAAAGACATTCTGCGCCTGGCTGGCCGCCTGAGCCAGCATGTGGTGTGGCTGCGCACCACACCGGTCTGTGATGCCCTGCACCAGCGCTTGAATCCCGAGTTTCAGCGTTTCAATGCCGATGTGGACCTGTATAACCGGATCGCAGATGCGATTATGGACGATGCCGGTATCCAGGGAATTGATTTGTACGGGTTCACCAGCAAGCTGAGCCCTGCAGACGAGACGCTCGAGCTGCTGTATTGCGACCATGTGCATTTCTGCGAGCCTGTACGGCAGATGCAGGCTGCCTATATCGCCGGCTGGCTGGAAGCCATTATCCATGCCTGAAGCCAAGACCATGCCTGACCGTCCTTTCCTGCCGCTTGAGCTGGTCTTCAACCCGCACTGGTGGTACCAGACTGCCGGTATCCGCTTTGACCGCTCTTTCTATCTGGATCCACCAACGCGCATCCAGAATGACGTCGGTATGCGCCGGGTACTGCATGAGCGCTTTGGGGCGCTGGGGCTGGGCGAGACTGATCCACAGCCGCGCCCAATCATTGGCTCGCTGCATGTGGCGGGGGGCTATGTCATCCCCGCCTTGTTGGGGGCGGAGATCTGGTTTGCGGACGATGCCGCGCCCCAGCCCCTGCCGGTGCATTTATCAAAGGAGCAGCTGGAGCGCCTGGAAAAGCCCGATTTTCGCCACACCTGGCCGATGAATGAGTTGATCGCGCAAATGGATGCCCTGGAGAACGAGTGGGGCTACGTGGTGGGCGATCTGAATACGGACGGCTTGCTGAATGCAGCCTACCACCTGTATGGGGCTGATTTATTCACCGATTTCTATGAAGCTCCCCGGCGCGTCCAGCATGTGCTGGAGGTGATCAGCAGCCTGATCGTTGATGTGGCAGGGTATATACGCCAGTGCACCGGCAGCAGCTCGATCTCGGTCAACCGCATGCTTGAACGCGTTGATCCACAGATTTTCCTGCATGCCAACTGCTCGGTGCCGATGATATCGCCGGCGAGCTACCGTGCCATGCAGCTGCCCTTCGAGCAGCGCATGGCAGATCACCTGCGGCCTTTCGGCATCCACCACTGCGGGGATAACCTGCAGCGCTACGCCAGCGCATATGCTGAGCTGGAGCCTGTTTTTGTGGATGTGGGCTGGGGCTCGGATGTGTCTGCCTGCCGGGCAGCCCTGCCAGATACGTTTCTGAATTTGCGCCTCAGCCCGGTGCGCATGCTCACCTGCACGCCGCAGGAGATCGCCGGCGATACCGAGAGCCTGCTGCGGGCAGCTGGTCCGCTCGATCTCGCAGGCGTGTGCTGTATCAACATGGATTACGGTACCCCGGACGAGAATCTCTTCGCCATGTTTGAAGTGATCGAGCGCTTTCGTGCTGACGCCTGAACGAAAGGAAACCTGATTATGGAATATCGTCTGTTTGGACGCACGGGTGTGCTTGTCTCGCCGCTTGGCCTGGGGACGATGAACTTTGGCGACCCCACCAGCGCAGCAGATTCAAAGGCCATCATCGAGCGCGCCATCGCAGGGGGGATCAACCTCATCGACACTGCCGATAAATACCAGGACGGGGAAAGTGAACGCATCGTGGGTCAAGCGCTCAAGGACCTGGGCTTGCGCAAGCAGGTCTTCCTGGCAACCAAGGGTTTCAACCGCATGGGCGATGGGCCGAATGATGCCGGCGCCAGTCGCTTGCATATCCTGCGCGCCTGCGAAGATTCGCTGCGCCGCCTGCAGACCGACTACATCGATCTGTACCAGCTGCACCGCCCGCCGCCGGCGCATCTCCCGCAGGATGAAACCCTGCGCGCCCTGGAGGACCTGGTGCGTTCGGGCAAAGTGCTTTACTTTGGCTCCTCCACTTTCCCGGCCTGGATGTTAGTGGAAGGGCTGGCAATCAGCGAGCATTACGGCTGGACGCGCTACGCCAGCGAACAACCTCCTTATAACCTGCTCGACCGCCGGGCGGAAAATGAGCTGATTCCCGTTTGCCAAAAATACGGCCTGGCTGTACTGCCCTGGTCTCCATTGGGGATGGGTATTCTGGCCGGGCGTTACACCCAGCCGGGGCAGTTCCCGGGTGGCTCACGCGGTGAATCCTGGGTAAATCCAATCTTCCGCAGGCGCATCACCCGGCGCGGTATCGAAGTCGGTCAGCAAGTCGCCAGAATGGCTGCTGAGCGCGGCCTGACTCCCAGCCAGCTGGCACTGTTGTGGGTCAAAGACCAGCCAGGTGTGACCGCCCCGATCATCGGCCCGCGCACCCTGGCGCATCTTGAAGATGCGCTGCCGGTCATGGAGATGAGCCTTGCAGAATCCGACCGCCCTCTGTTTGATGCCCTCGTGCACCCCGGCAATGCTGTGGCCGATTTTTATAACAGCAACGACTGGATGAAAGCGCGTATTTCGGACCAGCCCGAGGAGGCAGCATGAAAACTGTGCGTTGGGGAATCATCGGCTGTGGGAATGTAACCGAAATCAAAAGCGGGCCGGGCTTTCAAAAAGCAAACGGCTCGGAGCTGGTGGCGGTGATGCGCCGGGATGCTGCCCTGGCTCAGGATTATGCCCGCCGGCACGCAGTGCCGCGCTGGTACAGTGATGCCCAGGCGTTGATCGACGATCCTGAAGTGAATGCGGTGTATATTGCCACGCCGCCCGACTCACACCATGCTTACACTCTGGCTGCCGCCCGGGCGGGCAAGCCGGTGTATGTCGAAAAACCCATGGCCTTGAATACCGTTCAATGCCAGGAGATGATCGATGCCTGCCAGGCTGCTGGAGTGCCTTTGTTTGTCGCTTATTACCGGCGGGCTCTGCCGCGTTTTCTTAAAGCCAGAGAGCTGGTGCAGTCCGGGGCGATTGGCGAGCCGCGTTTTGTGGAGGTGATGCTCACCCAGCCGTTGCAAATTTCCCCTGGAGAGCAGCTCCCCTGGCGGGTGCGCCCCGAGATCGCCGGCGGCGGGATCTTCGTGGACCTCGCCAGCCATATCCTGGATTACCTGGATTATGTGCTGGGTCCAGTGCAGCGCGCGCACGGCTTCGCTCGCAACCAGGCCGGTGCTTACCCGGCGGAGGATATCGTCAGCGCAGCCTTCGAATTCGAGAGCGGCGTTCAGGCGGTGGGGACGTGGTGCTTCAGCAGCTTTGAGAGCACGGACAGGATCACATTTGTTGGTTCGCAGGGCAAAGTACGCCTGTCGGCCTTTGATGCAACGCCGGTGCTCTATGAAACCGGGGGCAAGCGCGAAGTATTTGATATTTCCACGCCGTTCCATATCCAGCAGCCCTTGATCCAGCAAGTTGTGGATGAGCTGCTGGGCAGGGGCGCCTGCGTGAGCACCGGCAGCAGCGCCATTCGCACCACGCGCGTGATGGAAGGATTGCTGGCGGATTATTATCAGAACTCTAAAAATTAAGCAGCCGGGAGAGCGCAAACTTAATGCAAAAACCAGATGAAACTGCACCGATCACCGGTCGCCAGCGCATCCTGACGGCCCTGGCGCACCAGGAGCCTGACCGCATCCCGCTCGATCTGGGCAGCACCCAGATCACCGGCATTCATGTGATTGCCTACCAGCGCCTGCGCCAGGTGCTGGGGCTGCCACCGGTTGAAGCGCAGCTCGCCGACGTGATTCAGGGCCTGGCGCTGCCAGATGACGATGTGGTGGAACGCCTGGGCGTGGATGTGCGCGGGCTGTTCCCGCTGAACAGCCACAACTGGCAGGTGGTGGAAGAGGAATTCGATGATGGCACACAGGACGGGCAGTACTGGGTTTATCACGACGAATGGGGCATCACGCACCGCAAACCGCGTCCGGACGGTCTGTACTACAGTGTGTGGCAGCCGCCGCTGGAAAAACCTGAGCTCACCGCACGGGATATCGCCATGCATCCCTGGCCGCGCCTGGATGATCCGCAGCGCATCGCCGGCCTGCGCCAGCAGGCTGAAAGCTACCGCGCGGCGGGCAATGCGGTGATGCTCAAAGATCCTTTCGCAGGGATTTTCGAGTTCGCCCAGCGCATTGTGGGTATGCAGAATCTGCTGGTGATGATGGCGACGGAGAAAGCGCTGGCGGGTGTCTTGCTGGATAAAATGGTCGAACTGAAGCTGAGTTTTTGGGAGATGGCTTTGCCCGAGCTGGCGGATGTGGTAGATGTGATCAGCCAGGCAGACGATTACGGCACGCAGGTTTCGCAGCTGATCTCGCCGCGTATGTTCCGCGAGCAGCTAAAACCGCGCTGGCAGGTCATTTTCGACCGTTTGAAAGTCCTGGCGCCCAACGCCAGACGCTTTTTCCATTCGGATGGCAATGTGCGTCCGATCCTGCCAGACTTCATCGAGCTGGGTGTGGAGATCCTGAACCCGATCCATATCACCGCCACGGGCATGGAACCAGGCGCTTTGAAACGTGATTTTGGGGATGCGCTCGCATTTTGGGGCGGTGGGGTCGATACCCAGGGCGTGCTGCCTTACGGTACTCCCCAGGAAGTGCGTGATAATGTGCAGCGCAATATCGACGCGCTGGCGCCGGGTGGAGGGTATGTGTTCACCACGGTGCACAATATTCAGGCGGACGTACCGGCCGAGAATATGCTGGCCATGTATGAGGCTTTACTTGGTAAAAGCTTGTAAGTGAATCTGCAGCAGGGAATGGAAATAAACAGATGAACGGAACTTCTGAACTATCCAGTGCGCGTTTCTTTGACCCGGAGCCGGTGCAGCGCCGCCTGGCACAGCAGTTGTATGACTCCGTCGCGAATCTACCCATTGTCAGCCCGCACGGGCATGTCGATCCCAATCTATTCGCCGATGAAACGGCGCGCTTCGGCTCGCCTGCCGAGTTGCTGATCATCCCCGATCACTATGTGTTCCGCATGTTGTATTCGCAGGGTATCCCATTGGAATCCCTGGGAGTGCCGCGCCTGGATGGGGGACCGGTGGAGCAGGACCAGCGTAAGATCTGGCAGATTTTTGCCGATCATTTCTATCTATTCCGGGGAACTCCCACCGGTGTGTGGCTGGCGCACGAATTGAGCATTGTCTTCGACTGCCAACTGCCCCTGAACAGCGCTACCGCTCAGGAGATTTACACCCACTTAGAAAACTGCCTGGCTGCGCCTGAGTTTCAACCCCGGCGCTTGTTCGAACGGTTTAATATTGAGGTGCTGTGCACCACGGATGCCGCCTGGGATCGCCTGGAAGCGCACCAGACCATCCGCGCCTCCGGCTGGCAGGGCAATATCCGCCCGACTTTTCGCCCGGATGGGGTGGTCAATCTGGACGCCCCCGGCTGGAAAGCAAACCTGGATAAACTGAACCAGGCCAGTGGGATTGAGATCAGTTCGCTGGCGCGCCTGATTGAAGCGCTCGAGATCCAGCGGGCGCATTTCAAATCCATGGGTGCAACTGCCACCGATCATGCCGCCGTGGTCCCCCTGACCCAAATGCTCAGCCCGATGGAAGCCGAGGCGATCTTCCAGCGCGCGCTGCTAGGCGAGCTGTCCGGGGAGGATATCCAGCGCTTCAGCGGGCATATGCTGATGGAGATGGCGCGCATGAGCGTGGAAGACGGCCTGGTGATGCAGATCCATGCCGGCTCGCTGCGCAACCATAACTCGATCATTTTCGAGCGTTTTGGGCTGGATAAAGGCGCCGATATCCCCATCGCCACCCAGTTTTCGCGCAATCTACAGCCCCTGCTGGAGCGTTTTGGCAACGATCCACGCCTGCGCCTGATCTTATTTACCCTGGACGAAACCACCTATGCGCGCGAGCTGGCTCCGCTGGCAGGGCATTACCCGGCGGTCCTGTTGGGGCCGCCCTGGTGGTTCCATGACAGCCTGAACGGGATGCGGCGCTATTTTGACCAGGTTATCGAGACCGCCGGGCTGTATAACACGGCGGGTTTCAATGATGACACGCGCGCCTTCCCGTCCATCCCGGCGCGCCACGATGTCTGGCGGCGCGCCAGCGCCAACTGGCTGGCGGGGCAGGTGCTGCAGGGGATCATCCAGGAAGCGGATGCGGCAGAGATGATCGTGGACCTGGCTGCAGGGCTTGCCAGGCGCGCCTACCGGCTTCCGTCGAAATAAATATCACCTCAAGAAGGCAGGATTTATCTATGCTTACTCCTTTAGGGTTGACCCCATCTTTTGGTTTTGGCGACCGGCTGGGCCTGGCGACACCGGGGCATATTGCCGCGGTCAAGGGCACGAAATTTGCCCCGATCTTTGCCCAACAATCCGTGCGCGAGAACACGCGCACCGGGCGCACACCCCGGCAGGTGATGGATGACGCGCGGCGGGCGGTGGAGGCTGCCGGCTGGGAGGCGCCATGGGGCGCAGACGCGGACCACCTCAAGACGGTGGATGACCTGTCAGCGTTTGTTAACGCAGGCTACACCTTCTACACGGTCGATCCGGGCGAGCATGTGGACAATGCTGCCGATGGTGATCCGCTCTCTGTTTTACAGGAAAAAGTCAAAGGCCTTAACTGGGATGAATTATCTGCCATTTACCTGGATAGTCCGGTGGAGCACGGCTTTGGAGTCTTTGATAGCGAGTCGCTGCTGCGGGCAGTGGTCAAGTACGGTAAGGCTATCCAGCACGCGGCCGAAATGTACCAGCATCTGGCGCAGTTGATGGATGAATTTGATTTTGAGGTCTCGGTGGATGAAACCGACAGCCCCACCACTGCGCTGGAGCATTACTTTATCGCCAATGAGTTAAGCCGGGCAGGCGTGCGCTTTACCTCGCTGGCGCCGCGCTTCATCGGGCGTTTTGAGAAAGGCGTGGATTACATCGGTGATCTGGCTGCCCTGGATGTGGAGTTGGCCAGGCACGCCGCGGTGACTGCCCATTTTGGTACCTACAAGCTGAGCCTGCATTCGGGCTCGGATAAGTTCAGCGTCTACCCGCTGATCGTCAAGCACTGGGGCGAGCGAGTGCACGTCAAAACCGCCGGTACGTCCTATCTCGAAGCGCTGCGCAGCCTGGCGACGACGGAGCCAGCCCTGTTCAGGCAGATCCTGGCGCTGGGCCTGGAGCGCTACCCGCTTGACCGGGCTTCCTACCACGTTTCGGCGCAGGTCGAGAAAGTGCCTGCTGATCTGGAACTGCCGGCTTATCTGGATCATTTCGATGCGCGTGAGGTGCTGCACGTGACGTTTGGCTCAGCTCTGGCTCAATACGGCAGCGAAATCAGGGAGGCCCTGGTGCGCCACAGCCAGGTTTACACGGCGAACTTACAGCGCCATTTTGCCAGGCATCTGGATTTGTTGAGATAAGCTCAGCAAATGATCATGAGGCCTTAGGCCAGTCCGTCGTCCTGACGCGTAAACATCAACGATCCCGGTCCATATAGATCGGGATCGTTCGTTTTATTGTCCATTTACGACGTTGGTGGGTTACTTTACATGGGCAGGCTGCCGGGCCATGGGTAATGCCAGGATGGCCGGGATGGCCAGCAAAGAAAGGATGGCGCTCCAGAAGAAAGCCACGCGCAAGCTAAAATAATCACCTACCAGGCCAACAGCCAGTATTGTCAGGGACTGCATGAGAAAATTGGTCGACATTAACAGGCCGTTGCCGACCGCCCGGTTATCGGGGAGCAGTTCCTGGACGATAGCCAGCAGCACCGGCATGGTCGATAGGCTGGTAAAGCCCAGCAGCAGCAGCATCACGGTCTGTAACCAGCCATCGACATTCAAAAACGCCAGCATGGCTGCAGTAGAAGATAAAGAGGCTGTGATCAGGATTAACTTACGTCCCAACCTGTCGCTTAACGTGCCGCTGGTCAGGGCGCCGGCTACGCCTGCTCCCTGGAAAATGGCCAGGGCGCTGCCCGCCACGATCAGGCTGGCGCCTTCAGAGTTCATAAAAGTGGGTAGATAAACCGCAAGGCTGGTGATCATAAAATTGCGAAACAGGGTGATGAACACCAGCGGTAGAAACAAGGTCTTCATCAGGGGCAGGATGGCGCGCCGCGTGCTGCCGTTGGTAGCCGGGCGCGCTTGAATCTTCCCCAGGCGGAAATACAGCACCAGCGAAGCCGCCCAGCCCAGCACCGCAATCCGGTAAAACCCATCCAGAGTCCAGGTGGAGACCGCCCACACAGCCAGCAAGGGCCCGGCGCTGCGCCCCAGCTCGCCGCCTGCCATGAACAGGCTCATCCCCAGACCAACCTTCTTGTAGGATAGTTCAGCAACCATCGGGGGAGCCGGGGCATGGAAAGCTGCCACGCTGATCCCGGTGGTGAACAGGATCAGCGCCAGGGCAAAGTAACTGGGGGCAAAGCCCATGCTGCTGATCAGGGTGGCAGTAACAGCGGGGGCCAGGATCACAAAATAACGCAGGCTAACTTTGTCGGCCAGGTAACCGATAAAAGGGTTCAGCAGACCGGGTAACTGTAAGATAGCAGTCAGCGAGCCGGCCAGGGTCAGCGAGATGGAGAGTTTTTCGATGATCAACGGCAACAGCGGGGCCACGAAGGCTGTGTAAATATCGTGGATGAAGTGCGCGCCGGTAATGGTCATTACCTGGGCGGTATCAAATTCTTTTTCTGCAACCTGGGTGATGGGGATCGATTCTGAAGTCATACCAACAGTACCTTATTCTACGATGGAGTAGGACGCTCAGGCGCGGAAAGGTCAACCACCGGTAAACCCAAACGTGCCAATTTTACACCCATTCGTGACGATTCCCGGATTACGTCTCAGATTGGGTGAGTTGGGAGAAAGCCAGGTATTTTGAGCTTACCCGACTTAAGTCATGCTTAGAACCAATGGGATGGAATATGATCTCAGCGTGTACTGGTAGATACAGAGTACCGAAAATATCTTTTGCAGCTGAAGCATACTTCACATTTTCTTCATAAGTTCAGCACAGCAACTACACAAGTACCTGATATTCTAGACCAGTATTTTATTCAGGAGAAACTTCCATGAGCTTATCACTAAAATTGTTCGTGCTGATCCTATTTCTGGCAGCAGGTGCTGCTGGTGGGTATTATTACTATACTGCTGTCTATCTGCCAGCGCAGGTTACGCCTGAGCCAGTATTACAAACGACCAAAGTTCGCAAAGGTGATCTGGTGATCTCTGTAGCGGGAGCGGGCAACCTGGCTCCCGAGGAACAGGTGCCGATCGGCTTTCGCAGCAGCGGCGTTCTGGCTGAGCTGAACACGGCAGTCGGGGATGTAGTGGAAGCCGGCCAGCTCCTGGCGCGCCTGGATGACACCGCTCTACGCCTGCAACTGGCGCAGGACCAGCTTAACTTGCAGGCTCTGATCTCGCCGGAAGCGGTAATCGAAGCAGAAGTGGCAGCCCTCAATGCTGAATCGACGCTGGAAAAGGCCGTGGAAGACCTGCAGTACCTGATCAGTCCGGCAGTCTGGCGTGCGGAGGAGGCATTAAAACGCGCCCAGGCAGAGCTGGAGACACTCAAAGTTACCACGGGGACCAGCGCCGAAGCTTTAGCCAGCGCCGAAAATTCCGTCGAAACCGCCCAGACCAATCTCAACCGGGCGCAAGCCCAATATATAACTGATTATGTACCGGTAACTTTTAACTATACCTATACGGATGTTGTGACCGAAGAAGAACTGGAAGGCTTATTTCCTCCCACTACAACCGATATTACCCTGGCGCGCGCCAGAGCCGGTTCGGCTGAGCTGGCGCTGCTGAGCGCACAGACCTACGTGGAGCAGTTAAAACTTGGCCAGCCGTGCAATGAAGATGGCGTCGTTACGGCAGCCGAAGGGACACTGCTCTTCAAACTGGAACAGGCCTGCCTGGACATTGAGCGCACCAACCTGTCCCTGGCGAACACGAATCTGACAGCGCCAATCTCTGGCACCATCACCGTCCTGAACGCCACGCTGGGTCAGGCTGTGAGCACCGCACCGGTCGTGACAATCGCCACCCTGGATCAGCTCAATATGCGCATCTATATTGAAGAGACGGATATGGCGCTGGTGGAAGTGGGCCAGCAAGTGCGGGCTACATTCGATGCCTATCCTGACCAGCAGCTAAACGGGGAGCTGGTGAGTATAGAACCTGCCCTGCAAACGGTGGATGCCACACCTGTGATCGTTGCCTGGGCGTCCCTGGAAAATACTACCGGCATCAATCTGCTATCCGGGATGGCGGCTGAAGTTGAGCTGATCGCGGGGGAGGCGCTGGGGGCGCTGCTGGTGCCCGTGCAGGCGTTGCGCGAGCTGACTCCCACTTCTTTCGCGGTCTTTGTCCTGCAGCCCGATGGGCAGCTCAAACTTACCCCGGTCACCACCGGTCTGCGGGATTTCGCCAATGCCGAGATCCTCAGCGGACTGCAGGCCGGCGATCTGGTCAGCACAGGCACGGTTGAAACCAAATGAGCCTTCTGGCGGACAGATTTAAGGTTGACTCGCAAGCGTTTGGCATGCGCATGAGAAACCGGTACCTCCTGATCATCCTCATGATCGGACTGCTGGGGCTCAGCGCTTATTACGCCTATACCCGGGCTACCGGATCAGAAGGGGTGATTACGAGCACACCGGCGACGGCGCTGGTGCGCCAGGGAGACTTGCTGATCAGTGTGAGCGGCAGCGGTGAACTGTTCGCCCAGGAGATTCCTCTGGCTTTCTCCGTCGCCGGCGAGATCAGTGAATTGTATGTCGCGGTTGGCGATACGGTGCAGGCAGGTGAGCTGCTTGGGCGTCTGGAAAACAGCCAGGCCGAGCTGGACTTGAAGCAGGCGCAGTTGAACTGGGCGCAGCTTACCACACCGCAGATCATCGCCAGTGCAGAACAGCGTTTGCTTGAACTGGAGCAAGAATTGTCGGCTGCACAGGCAGAGCTGGCCTATGTGCAGGACGGGCCGCCGGTCTGGTACTATGAAGTTTTATTGGATCAGGCGCTGGCTGATTATGAAGAAGTCCGGCAGGATTATCTGCGGGCGCTGCGCTTGAGCGAGATCGATCCCAAAGGCTACCGGGCATTAGCGATGCAGTTGGGGCGCTCGAAGGAGCGCGCGGAACTGGCGGTTGAGGCGTCCAGGGCGGATCTGGCGTGGGTGAAAAATTACCAGCCTGATCCCCAGGCGCTGGCCGAGGCCGGGGCACAGTCTGATCTGGCGGCTGCACGCCTGGCAGCCCAGGCGGCCTATCTGGAAGTATTGAAGGGCGGGCCACTCCCTGGGTCTGAGGCAGCTTTTGCGCGCAACCCGGAACTCCTGGCGCTCGAGCGCGCCAGGCTGGGCCTGGACAGGGCCAACTGGAATCTTCAGCAGAGCATGCTTCTGGCGCCTGCTGCGGGAACCATTACTGAACTGCTGGTAAGCCCGGGAATGCGCATCGATGAAGGAAAGCCTGTCCTTGTGCTGACCGGGATGGATGCTCTGGTAGTGCGTTTCTACCTGGAAGAGGCAGATGTGGCGCAAATCTCACCCGGTGACCGCCTGGAGATGCAGTTGGATGCTTATCCAGACCAGACTTTTCAGGGCAATTTAGGGCGTATCGATCCGGCGCTGGTGATGGTAGACGGCTCTATGGTCGTTCAGGCGTGGGGTGAGTTCACGGAAACACCGCAAGTAAGCTTGCTGCCCGGAATGAGCCTGGATGTGGAAGTGACTGCCGCGGAAGCTCAGGATGTGCTGCTGGTCCCCATCCAGGCGCTGCGCCAGAACACTGATGGCTCCGGCTTTGTTGAAGTGCTGCAGGCCGATGGCACCTTTAAGGCGATTTCAGTCAGTGTCGGCTTAAAAGACCTGGCCAATGCCCAGGTGCTGAGCGGCGTACAGGTTGGAGATCAGGTCAGCACTGCAGCCAGATAGGCTGTGGTTTTTGATGCCAGAAATTATTGATCAGTTATTGATCTGGAGTGTGAGATGAGTGTGCCGATTATTGAAGTGCAGGACTTAACCAAAGTTTATGGCGCGGGTGAATCCGCGGTGTATGCCCTGGCTGGCCTGAACACGACGGTGGATAAGGGTGAATTTGTAGCAATTATGGGCCCATCCGGCTCGGGTAAATCCACGCTGATGAACATCATTGGCTGCCTGGACCGACCCAGCTCCGGCGCGTATTTATTAGACCAGCGCGATGTCAGCCGCTTGAATAAAAATGAGCTGGCTGAAGTACGCAATCAGAAAATTGGCTTTATTTTTCAATCTTTCAACTTGCTCGGGCGGCTGAGTGCCCTGGATAATGTGATGATGCCGATGCTGTACAACCCGGATAAGACATTAAATGACAAAGAGCGCAAAAGGCGGGCAGCAGAAGCCCTGGAGGCGGTGGGTCTGGGAAACCGGCTGCAACACCGCCCCAACGAGCTTTCAGGCGGGCAGCAGCAGCGTGTGGCGATTGCGCGAGCGCTGGTGAACCGCCCATCGCTGATCCTGGCGGATGAGCCAACTGGCAATCTGGATACCAGATCGGGTGAGGAAATCATGGTCTTACTGAACGACCTGCACCAGCAGGGCGCCACGGTGGTGATGGTGACCCACGAGCCGGATATCGCCGCTCATGCTCAGCGCATTATCTGCGTGCGGGATGGAAAATTATTATCCGCAGGGGATGACGGTTCCAGCCCCTGTCAGGATCGCCAGGTACTGGCAGGAGCAGCGACAGCATGAGTATCGGAAAAGTTCTGCGTGTAGCCTGGGAAGGCCTGACATTAAATAAGATCCGTTCATTTCTCACCACCCTGGGTGTGATCATCGGCGTTGCGTCGGTGATCATCATGCTGGCTGTGAGCGCCGGCGCTGAAGCGGCGATTGCCGAACAAATCAACGCCCTGGGCGCCAACCTGTTGATCGTCTCACCCATGCGCGGCGTGCCCGGGGCAGCGCGCACCCTGCTGTTGGAAGATGCACAGGCGATCGAGGAACAGGTGATTGGCATTACTGGCATCTCTGCTGAGCAATCTCCACCCTCCCAGACGATAAAGGCCAATGGCGTCACGCTCGAATCGATCGCCCTGGTGGGCACGACGGCAGCTTTTCCAGAGGTGCGGGACTATCCAGTAGGAGAAGGGCGTTATTTTGACAGCGGAGAAGATGATCGCAAAGTTAAAGTGGCTGTGCTGGGCGCTGGAATCGCTGAGGACCTGTACGGCGAGCAGAGCCCGCTGGGACAGACCATCACAGTCGGTACGACCAAACTGACCGTGATCGGCGTGATGGCCTCTAAAGGGATCGTGGCGGACGTGGATTACGATGGGCGCATCTATCTACCGGTCAGTGTGGTCTTCCAAAAATATATGACCAGCACGCCGCTGCGCGGAGACTCCGTGCGCACAATTTACGTCAAAGTGGAGAGCCGGGAGAAAATCGACAGCGTGACCGCTCAAATCACCTCACTCGTGGCGGAACGGCACGATGTGGATCCGTCCGATCCAAACTTTACGATTCAGACCCAGCAAGATATCATCGCCACGCAAGAAGCCACGACGGCTGCCTTCCGCGACCTGCTGGCCTGGGTGGCCGGGGTTTCACTGGTGGTAGGTGGCATCGGGATTATGAACATCATGCTGGTTTCGGTGACCGAGCGCACGCGTGAGATCGGCTTGCGCATGGCTTTGGGGGCGCGCCCCGGGGATGTATTGATGCAATTCTTGCTCGAAGCTGTGATCCTGAGCCTGGTCGGTGGGCTGGTGGGGGTGCTGCTGGGTGTGGGCGGCTCACGGCTGTTCGCAGAGCTGGGCTCCATGCGCACCGAAATCGTGCCGGCCTCGATTCCCCTGGCGTTTGGCGCAGCAGCTGCGGTGGGTATCTTCTTTGGCTATTACCCGGCCACGCGCGCTGCCAAACTGGATCCGATTGTGGCGTTGCGCCATGAATAAGTACTCTATCCTTGTAAAGTATATGAACCTTAAACTGGAGAATATCTGATGAAATCTACTCTCATTGTTTTATTGTTGCTTGTATTGAGCCTGAGCGCTTGCAGCGGGGAGGCAACCCAAGCGCCGGCCTTGAATAATTCCGATAGCTTTGTCAGCCCTAACCTGGACACCAGTTACGAAGGAGCCCTGGCGGTGCGCAACCAATTAAGCCTGGGCACCCTGGAGCTGGATGGCACCCCCAACGCCATCACCCCCGAGCAGGCTGAAATCTTGCTACCCCTGTGGCAGGCGCTGCTCAGCACGCAAAAAAGCGGTACAGCCGCCCAGGCCGAGGTCAGCGCTCTGTTGGAGCAGATCGAAGGCAGCCTGCAGGGTGAACAACTGGTGGCGATTCGGGATATGCAACTGACGCAAAGCGATATGCAAACCTGGGCGGCTGCTAATGGGGTTACCCTGGGCAGCGGCGGAGGTCTACCTGGGCAAGGGCAGGGCTTATCGCCTGAAGAACGCGCCACCCGCCAGGCGCAGGAAGGGCGCACGCCTAACAGCAGTGCCGGTGGCGGCGCAGCTTCTGCATTGCTGACAGCCGTGATCGATTACCTGAATGGTCTGGTTCCCTGAGTGAATGGATTAACGGTAGATCGAATCGACAATAATCTTATGAGAAAGGTATTTTATAGATGAAAACAATCCTAGCATGGGCTGCACTTCTAATATTCGCGCTCTTATTGGCAGGCTGCGCTTCTTCGCCAACGGCAGCTCCGCAAGCACTCGATACCCAGCTGCCGGCCCCGGCTGCAGAGGACAGCACCCCTACACTCTTTGTGGAAGCCTACCTGACCACAGATTACGCAGACGCAACCAGCTTGCGCAACCAGCTCGCTTATGGCACGCTGCAACTGGAGGGGACTGATCTGGCGGTCACTGCGGTGCAGGCGCAAAGCCTGCTGCCTTTATGGCAGGCGATTGTGGCGTTGAGCGGGACAGAGACGACTGCGGCAGAAGAATTGACCGCGGTGCAGAATCAGATCACTGAAGCGCTGACCCTCGCGCAGCTGCAAGCCATCGCCGCGCTGCAGATCAGCAACGCTGACCTGAGCGCTTTCTACGCTGAACAAGGTGTAGTCTTGCCCACGCCTGCACCCGGTGTCACCAAGGTGCCGGGCAGCGGCAAGAATATCTCCCAGGAAGATAAAGAAGCTACCCGAACTGCGGCTACAGCCCTGGGGACTCCGGTAGGGACGGGCGGTGGGGCAGGCCAGGTAGCTCGCACGCTGTTGTTCGATCAGGTGGTTGAGCTGCTAACCGTACGCGCTGCCCAGTGAGTTATGGGTAGCAATACGAGCCGCGCTCGATCTTCGATCAACTTAATTAAAGAAAAAATGACCCCGGCTTATCACCGGGGTCATTTACATAGTAAGAATTGGTTAAGCGCCTAATCAGCGCCGCTGGCTTCAGGGGCAGCAGCAATCTCCGGCGCATGCGCCTCGGCAGCCGCTACCTGATCCTGGACTTCATCTTCCCATTCCAGCTCTTCTTTCACTTTATCCCAATACCACTTCTCGTGATGCGCGCGGGCATACCAGGCGGATACTTTCCCGCTGAACATGGAGAAGAAGGCTTCTTTCTCTTCGGGGAATACCGCGCCCATGTAAACGTGCACCATCAAGCCAGCAACGATGCTGAATACCGAGACCCAGTGGATGGGTTGGGCGATCTGCTTCAAGAAGGGTGGAAAGATCTCTTTGAAGGTCATCACGATGCCGCTGCTCATGATGCCGAGGGTGCCCAGGATGACCACGTACATGTAGGCCTTCTGCCCGGCATTATAGGCATCCTGGGGAGGCAGCTCTTTGCCTTTGTAGAAGCCCAGCATCTGTAAGGGTTTGATCTTCAGCCAATCGATATCATCTTTGTCCAGCAGCATGCGATGGGCGGCAAAGGGGACAAAGTAGCGCCGGAAACCGATCAGGATGTTGAATCCCAGGATGGCAATCCAGATCAGGCCGACGGTGTAGTGAAAGGTGATCAGATTGGCGGTGGAACCAAACATGCTGCGGAAGAGCGTCTGCCACCATTCGGGAGCCAGACCCAGGCGCGGGGAGGAGATGATGGCGATGCCGGTGGGGAGCAGCATCAGCCAGGAGGCGACGTTGAACCAGTGGGTGAGGATATTCGCCAGATTGTGTTTTTTATACTTCTTTTCGCGTAAGCGGCGGCGTTCTTCTACCGGAATGTTCTTATATCCGCTCATTCGTCAAACTCCTTCTCCCCTTCGATCAGCTGCTTGGTAAAGTAGGTAGCCTGTACCATGAACGCGCCACCCACGGCGGCAGCCATCAAGGGTACCAGGGCTTTCTTCCAGCCCTGTTCTGCCAGGGTGTACTGCGGCATGCGCGGCCCCATCCCGCTTTGCAGCACATCCCCGTTGATATAGTAAATATTCGGACCGGTAAACACGCCTTCTTTGTATTCCAGGTCGAAGCGCTGGATCGAGCGGGCATTCTTCAGCGCAATGGATACATCCGAATCCGGATCATTGAAATCACCGAACAGGCGGGAACCGCCCACGCAGGTAGCCACGCAGGCCGGCTGCATACCCACATCCAGGCGCTGCACACAGGCATTGCATTTGTCCACCACACCGCGCTCATTATCCAGGTAACGCGCATTGTACGGGCAGGCATCCACGCAGAAACCACACCCGATGCAGGCTTCCTGGTCCAACAGGATTAAGCCGTGGTCAGGATCCTTATAGGTGGCGCCGCTCACACACACTTCTGTGCAGGGCGGGTTGTCGCAGTGCATGCAGTTATAGGGCAGGAAGCTGCGGGTCAGGTCGGGAAAAGTGCCTTTGATACCCAGGTCATGCACCCAGATGCGAGTATTGTCCATAGGTACATCGTTCTCAACGCTGCAAGCAACCAGACAGGCCCGGCAGTCAATGCAGCGCGCCACGTCGATTACAAATCCATATCGTTTCGATTGTGCCATAATTTGCCTCCGCCCTGGATCAGGCTTTCTCCACGGTGACGAATGTCTGAGTGAGGGCTTGCCCGCCGCTGACCGGGTCGGTGTAGGTGACATGCAGCTCCGAATCGCTGGCGCCGTTGTTGTAGGCCGTGCGTAAGCCTTTTGAAAGGTGCCCGTAACCAGGCGTCAAGTACACGCAATCGGAGCGGATGGCTTCGGTGACCAGCACCTGAACCACCACCTCGCCGACATCGCTGCGCACGCGCACCATATCGTTGGTCAATACCCCGCGCGGCTCGGCAGCCGAGGGGTGCAGCCAGATGCGCGGTTTGTCTGAGTACTTATGCAGCAGCTGGTTGTTCTGCGTGCCCATCTGAGTATGCTGGGCGACTTTCCCGGTGAGCAGGTAGAAACGATCCGGTGTGGGTGTGGCAGGCTCTTCCCAGGTAGGCCAGGGAGAAAATCCAGCATTCCCTAAGGTTTCGGAGTAGATCTCAATTTTTCCGCTGGGCGTATTGAAACGGATCTCAGTCGGTTCTTCGACCTCGATATGTGGGTCCAGGTAACCGCGCGTCTTGAGCAGCTCCAGGTCCAGACCGAGAGGCGCCAACTGCTGGCGAAGATAATCCTCTTCATCGGTATACTGGAAGAAATCTCCCAGGCCCAGGCGCTCGCCCAGTTGTTTGTAGATCCACAGCGCAGAGCGTGCCTCGCCCTGCGGCTCGATCACCGGCTGGCGCAGGAAGATCCTGCCGTCCACCACGTGCAGGGGATCGTAGCGCTCCAGGTAAGAGGCTTCGGGCAGCACCACATCCGCAAACCAGGCCGTATCATTCATGATGACATCCACCACGGCGATAAAGTCTAATTTACCCATGGCTTCCAGGGTGCGCTTGCGATCGGGGATGGAAAGCACCGGATTCTGGCGCGAGATGAACCAGCCGCGTGCCTGGTAAGGCTGCCCGGTGATGATCGCCTCGCGGATCTCCTGGAAGACGCCCAGTTTGAGTGGCACCAGGGGGTACTTCCAGGGCACCCCGTCCAGGCGCAAAGCGGAAACGCGCGGGTAGGCTGGCTGGGGTGGTTTGCCCAGGGAAACGCCTGAGGCTTCCGGCGAGTCGGCGATCAGACAGCCACCCGGCACAAGCGCATTGCCGCTGATGGCGTTCAGGGTGGCTATGGCGCGCTCCGTCTGGAAGGAATTGATGAAATTCGACGTGCGCCAGCCAGGGTGTGCCAGTGCATCCGTCTTTGCGGCGGCGAATTCACGGGCGATGCGCCGGATGGTATCGGCAGGTACGCCGCATTTGCTCTCCGCCCATTCCGGGGTGTATTCTGCCATGGCAGCCGGCAGCTCATCGCAGCCGACCACATACTGCTTGACAAATTCGCAGTCGCCCAGCTCGTACGTAACGATCTCATGGATCATGCCCAATAAGAAGGCCAGGTCTGTGCCGGGTCGAATGGGAATCCACTCACTCGCCAGGGAGGCAGTTTTGGTAAAACGCGGGTCCAGGTAAACCAGCTTGGCGCCGCGCGCCAGCGCCGCGACCATGGCGGAAGTCTCGGAGGTTGAGATAGCTTCGGCCATGTTGCGCCCCACATACAGGATGTATTTCACGGTGTCGTAATTGCGGGCAGGCTCTTCGATGCCGTAGGTGAGCAGGAAAGCCGTCACCATGGCATTGAAGCACAGGCTGCGCTGTGTACCGTAATTGGGCGAGCCAAAGCCGTTCAGTACGTTCTCAAACTGCACCTGAGATAGATTGTGGGTGGAGGAGAAGACCATCGCTTCGGGGCCAAACTGCTCTTTGATGCGCAGCATCTGGCTGGCGACGATATCCAGGGCTTCCTCCCAGCTTGCCTGGCGGAATTTACCCTCCCCACGCTGGCCGACGCGCACCAGGGGATGCAGGACGCGGTCGGGGTCGTAGGTGGTCATCAGACCGGATTGGCCGCGTGCGCACAGCTTGCCTTTGGAATGCGAATGCTCGGGATTGCCTTCCAGCTTGACCACACGCCCATTTTTGACTTTGGCGCGCACCCCGCAGCGCCAGACGCACATCTCACACATGGTGGAGATGTAGCCATCGCCATCGGGGTCCAGCAAGTTTGCAGATACAACAGCCTGGGCGACTGGGGCATGCAGCATGCCTGCTGAAGCCGCTACAGCACCGGCAGCCGCGCCGCCAATTTTCAGAAAATCTCGCCGTGATACGACGGGTTGAGTCATAGGATCCTCGTTCTGCGCCAGGTAAAAACCTGGTGCACTAATCGATACTCTTTTTGCGGAACAGGCCTGCCCGGTCGATCAGGTAAAACAGGAAGACCGAAAATAAGGTGAAAAAGACGATCACCAGAAACGAATTGAGATTCCACAGATCCGGAATGACCACATTACCCACACTGGCAATTTTGGAAATAACTGGAAAGACCTGCTGGTAGGTGAGGCCGAAGATGGCCGCTCCAGTGAGGAAACCTAACATGCCAGGGATCAAATAATCAAGCTTGCCTTCACCGCTCCCGGCGGCGCAGGTGCCTGGTCAGTACCCGGTGAGGGCCATCCCAACGCCGAAGATCAGCCCGCCGATCAGGTTTCCGGCGATATACGTGGCTGGAATATTCGGGAAGGTGATCCAGCCCAGGGCGCGCAGGCCGTACAGGCCAGCCATCGCCACCACCAGGGCAGTGAGCATGTATTTCAGGACCGTCAGGTCAGTAAAACGAAATACATTGACAATTTTGTTGTAACGGGTCAATCCGCCTTTATTTAATGTAAAGCCAAAGGCGATTCCCAGAAGAACAGCTAGGATCATGTTAGTCATGGCTTAATACCTCTTGCGATAGACGATCAGAGCAGTAACGATTCCCGATGCAAACATGCCGGCAATAAAGAGGAAAGCGGCTGGCGCCAGCAGCATCCCTCCGGAGATTGCCAGGCCGCTGGTGCAGCCCCCTGCAATCCCCGCCCCATACTGTAAGACAATGGCGCCCAGAAAAGCTGGAACCCAGCGCTTCCAGGTTTGAGGACCAAAGATCTTCTTCCACTGGCTGTCGCCATTCACGGATAGCTTGAAGGTGCCGCTGCTCAGAGCGCCTACAAAGCCGCCCAGGATGGTCCCGACGAAGAGCATAACCCCCCAGGTGATTTCGGATGGCATGATGAAATTGAAATACATATTGTCAAAGAGCCCCGGCGCGATGGCTTTGCCAACAATGCCTGCCAGGTTTTGAAAGGCGCCAGACGCGCCCAGCAGGCTGTCCGAAACCCAGACTGCCAGGACGCCGACAATCCCCAGGAATATCCCGGCGATGTATGGCGACCATAATTCCTTACGAAATTGCTTGACAAGACTACTCATCGATTGTTCCTCCACAAATCCAATGAATTATTCAGCAGAAAGCGCCAGGAGTAAGGCGCGTGATTCACGGTTCAGGCCGCGCAGCTTTTGGACCAATTCAGGATCGAGGCGGGAAAGGCTGTGCAGCAGCTCGGAAGCCTGGTCAGGGTCTTGAAGCAGGCGTTCCAGGGCATGCCGTCCGACCGGGTTCAATTGGGCGATGTGCGGGAGAAATGCCAGGATTTCCTGGGGATAATCGGCAGGATTAATTGGCTGGGTCACTGCCTGCGGCTGTGACCTGGCGAATGCGGGCAGTCCGGCTGGTAAGCCGCGCAGCTTGCGCTCGTTGGCATACACAAAGCCACCGCCGCCCACCAGGACCATGGCGATCAATCCGACCAGGATCCAGTTGCCCCAGTTGATGGTGCGCTGACCCAACACAGTTTCATTGTAGACCTGGTTGTAGTCGACCAGGCCTTCAACATTGCTGGTATCGACGACCATGACTCCTGCTGCAGGCGGAGCGCTGGCAGCGGTGCTTCCGGTTGAACTGCCGGATGTACTGCCAGTAGAGGCGCCTGCTGTGCCGCCGGATGTGCCACCACTGGCGCCACCTGCGCCGACTTCAACCCCCAGGGCTGTGGCGTAGACTTGCGCCATGGCGTCCAGATCGGCGGGGTGGCAGGCCTGGCACGCGGCTTTGACATCCGAGAGGGGCGGTACCATCCCGGCGTGCGCTTCGTCGATGTTCATACTCTGCGCATTACCTGCGTGGCACAGGTAGCAGAAGTCACCAAAGGCATGACTTTGATGCCAGCCAGTGCCATCATTATTGACTGGATCCTGGCCCTGGACTTCGTGGCAGTTCTTACAGGAAGAGGCCTGAGATCCGCACTGGGCGGAGGCATCCGTGGTTGGCCAGAAGATGAACATGCTGGCAACCATGAAAATGCCCACGCCTAAAAGGAGAAGCGCTGAAAACTTTTTATTTGGCATAATTGCCTCGCGTTGGGGGGAGATTTTATTCGCCTTCCATCAGGCTGGACTGGTAAGCAATGCGATCGCGCAGAACCGAGCGCAATATATCCAGCGCATCGATCAGGCGGTGATCATTCAGACGATATTTGATCGACGGTCCTTCCCGGTCTGCGCGCACCAGGCCGCGCTCGCGCAAAAGTTTGAGGTGGCGCGAGGCAGTGGGTTGGGTGATGCCAACCAGATCGGCCAGCTCCGAAACGTTGCATGAATGTTCTGCCAGGGCGTAAATCAACAGGATGCGATTGGGATCGGCTAACGCAGAACACACACCGGCATGCAGTTGGATGACTTCTTGAGACAGGATGGGGAGTTCCATTAGATGCACCTCTTTATTAGCATGTATGCATATGTATGCATACATCCAACAATGGATATGATAGATGATACGGGCTGGATTGGATAGTAGCTAATGTCACAAACTCATGTGATTAATGTCACATGAGCGAATACCAAAAAAAACACCCCGCCATTGCGCGGGGTGTTTTGACTGTACCAACCGAAAGTACTTTCTTCAATCTGTGATCAAACGTTCCTCAGGCAAGGCTTTGCCGAAGATGGGCAAGAAACGCACACCTAACGTGTAGCCCAGCCAGGCATAGGCAAAAATACCGGCAGCCACCATTACTTCAATGGTGGTGGGCAGGTAGCGGGCTGCGATGGTATTGCCGTAAATGCCTGGCGACCAATCCGGCGGCACAACCAGCCCGGAAAGGGTCACATTCCAGCGGTTGACGACCACGCCCATGGGGATCATGGTCAGAGCGAAGATCAACACCCAGATGTTTTTACGCAGCTGCGGGACGAAGATGATAATGGCGGGGAACAAACCGCCCAGTAAGATCTCCAATCCCCAGAAGGTGGTGGTATAGGGGGTCGTGGCGCGTAAGCGCGAGAGGGCATCGGCGGTGCCTGGGGAAACGGAGTAATAGGTTGTCGCAGCCCAGTCCCACATTTTGATGTACAGATAGCCCAGCAAGATAACGCCAATGATGCGCAAGACAATCTCAATCGTCCGTCGCGGCAAGAGCTTCATATGGCGGATCTGCCCGGTGACCAGTGTAGCGACCAGGGTCATCGCCATCCCTCCGGCAACTGCAGAGATGATGAACATGATGGGCAGGGACGGCTTATACCAGATGGCTCGTCCGGAGAGCACGCCATAGGTCGCCCCCAGGGAGGATTGGTGCAGCAAGGAGAGCGCCATACCCAGGACGGCGAAAACGGGGGTCGCTTTGTGAATGGTATGACCGAGCTGGCGTAATTTCGGCCAGCGATCAAAGTAGTGGCTGTCAAAAACCAGCGGTAGAACTTCCAGGACCAGCACGGTAGAGTACAGGATCACGCACCAGGTAATTTCCCACAGCACCGAGTGCACATTCCAGTAGATCAGGGGATGGTAAAAGCGGTCCGGGCGACCAATGTCCATGGCCAGGGCAAGCATGGCCGAGGTGTAACCCAGGAAGCCAATAAAGACCGCTGGGCGAGCCATCGGCTCGAGCGATTTGATGCGGAAAAGGTATACCGCCGCCGAGAAGCTGAACGCGCCGGCGCCCAGGGCAATGGCAGACAGGTCAAGCGTAATCCACAAACCCCAGGGCACCTGATCGGTGAGCCCGGTAACTTCCAGGCCCTGGGTGAGCACGGTGACCATACCTACCAGGCCAACGATAAAGACGGCGGTCAGGGATGCTACCCACAGGATGAAGGGGGTGGTGAAGATTTTTTGCTGGCGCGGAGCAGAAGCAGTAGCAGCCATGATCAGGCCTCCTCTTTGCGTGGGGCAACGTAATGGACATGGGGGTTGGTGCCCCAATCCTCGCGCAGGCGGAAGGTATCATTTTGGCGCAAGAATAAATAGATAGGGCTCTCCGTGTCTTTGATATCGCCAAACACACGTGCGCCTACCGGGCAGATCTCCACACAGGCGGGTGTAACGCTGTTATCGACACCTGGCTTGAGACCCAACTCGATGCCGCGGTCGATGCGCTGCACGCAGAAAGTACATTTTTCAACCACACCACGCGGGCGAATATCCACCTGGGGAGCGCCCCAATCGGGCTGGAAAATATTTTCCATGGTGGGTTCTTCCCAGTTGAAACGGCGCACATCATACGGGCAGGCAACCTGGCAGTAGCGGCAGCCAATGCAGCGGTCGTAATCCATCGCCACGATACCATCCGGGCGAATCCAGGTGGCGCCAACCGGGCACACACGCACACACGGAGCATCGGCGCAGTGCTGGCAGGGTCGATTCATGAAGAAATCAACCCCTTCAGAGGTTGTTTCGGGGAACACCACATTCCAACGCATATCTGGATCGGCTACATTATTTACCGCCTGGCAGGCGCGCACACAATAATAGCATCCGATGCATTTATTCAGGTCGATGGCCATATGCCATTCCTGGTCTGCAGATCCCTCATGCGGGTGCGATTCACTCCCAATGCCCTGGATGGCTTCGGCAGAGAGTGGACCTTTCATAACGAGCTCGGTCAGTACGACCGCACCGGCTGTAGCGCCACCGATCTTGAGCAGGTCGCGGCGGGTCAGAATAGGCTGGCTTGCCTTTGCCTTCTTGTCACTCATGGTTGGTTTGCCTCACCTCTATGTGTGTGCTTATTCTTTGCTACCATTATTTTCTTCCCGCTGGCGTGCGCTGCGAGCATTGAAGGCCATGAACCAGGCGGTTGTACCACCCAGTACCAGGCCAATCACGCCGCCCTGGAACAGGGTGCTCAATTGCTGGCTGGCCATGGAGGCTTCCAGGGCTTGCAGGCGCTGTTCAGCTGAAAGGCCGGTTTGAGCCTGAGTATATTTGTCATCGATCAGGTCGTCAGTGATTGCCGGCGTGGGTTCAGCCGAGGCTGATCCATTCAGGGCGCTGGTAGCGCCAGCTTCGTAACCCGGCAGTGAGAAACCGGCGTGCAGGGCATCGGTGTGGCAGGCGATGCAGGTTTGGGGTGTGATCGTGAAGGTGTGCCCGGTGGGTACGATACCATCCAGGGGCTGTTCTTCAGGTGGAATTACCAGAGCGTGGCAGTCCACACAACCAATATCCTTTTGGACGTGTAAGTCTTCAAGGTAGCGCTCCATATCTTCACTGTGGCAGTTGATGCACAGCTGGTCGGGGTCTTCAAAGAGCGCTTGCTGGTTGTGGGGGTTGTGGCAGGCGGTACAGCCAATCCCGGCGGTGGAGTGCCCGGTCAGGCGCCATTCATGCAGCGTAGTGGTGTGGCAGGTGCCGCAGAACTCAGCATCGCCACGGGCAGATACAACCGCCGGTGGGTGGGCAGAGTTCACCTGTCCATGGCAGGCTTCGCAGGATACGCCTTCAGCGTCAAATGTGTTGCTGGCTGCCTGGAAATTTGTAGTATGGCAGGCAAGACAATCCGTGGGGCTGCCCATCCCCGCCCAGCGCTCTTGAAAGACGGGATCGGCGTAAGCGTTGGCGTGCGGGCTGACGGTCCATTCCACCGAGATATCCAGATGGCATTCTTTACATTTGTCATCCGTAATCGGTTGGGGTTCACCGGTGTCTTGTTGAAATGGACTGCGGACGTGGGCGGCGGCGATGGCCACGTTGGGATCAGCCGCCAGCGAATAGGCCATGATCAGGGTAAACGAGATTAACCCTACCAACAGGCCGGTGACAAGAGCTTTTTTATTTGAATTTTTAAATGGTTTCATGCTCGCCTCTCAAGCCGATGAAATCTGGTTCACAGCGGATCGGGTTATCTGGACTGTGGATGAAATCCCAAAATGCTGACTGTGCTGCCGTATAGGGCCGTCGTAGGTGACGGCCAATATAGATTTCTTTGTTTATTTCTAAATTGTTAACCGGTATGATAGCTACTTTATCCTGGCACAGACGTCTGCACACGACATCGGATACAAAAGCTACCCCAAGACCCTCTTGAACAGCCATTGCGATCGCTTCAGAGTTGCCCAGAATGAGCAGTGTATCCAGGTCGTCCAGCTCGATACCAAAATTACTGAATGCTTTGCGAATGGCTGTATTGGTCCCCGACCCTTCTTCTCTGAGGATAAACTGGGCATTCAACAAATCTTTTATTTCAATGTTTTTTTGTTTTGCCCACGGGTGATCCAATGGTGCGATGAGGACGACTCGATCACAGATGAAGCGTGAAAGCTCAATGTTCGGGTGCTGCTCGTCGGGGGTGCTGAACAAAGCGAAGTGGACATCGCCTTGTTCCAGCATCTCAATGACTTCAACCTGGCGTGTTACATGACAGGTCACGCGCACCTGGGGGTGATAGGAGTGAAATTTTGCCAGGAGCTGGGGGAGGATATACTTCCCCGGCGTGGTGGAACAGCCTACCATGAGATGTCCATGGATGGTGCCTTGAAATGAAGCCATGGATTCTTCAATACGCACCGATAAATTGACCGCTTCACGCGCCAGAGGGATCAAAGCCATGCCGGAATCACTCAATTCCAGGTTGCGCCCACCGCGAATAAAGAGCGCATCGTTGAAGTGGCGTTCGAGCGCCTGGATATGCTGGCTCACACTGGGCTGAGTCATATGCAGTCGCTGGGCAGCCTGAGTGAAGTTAAGGGTCTCAGCTGCGGTGAGGAAGACGTGAAGTTGGTGAATATCTAGCATGTGCCCGTTTCTCTCTCATCGTAGTTTAACATAACATCTATAATAAATTCAAGTGACAATTGGCACATCATGATAGATTATTCTTATGGCTGGGATAAGCATAAGCGATAAGAAATTGTTATCTTTGTCACTTGTATGTATGACGAATTCTTTTATAATCTCTCATAGTATTCTAAGGTACGTCTCGAAATCCGGGTAAAGGAAATGCCAATGCGAATTCTCAAGATAATCATCCTCACTGTGCTCCTGCTGGCGCTGCTCAGCGCGTGCCAGGCAGAGCCTACGCCGGTTGGCGAACCCGAGACCACTCAGACGGAACTGGCAACCCTGACTGAAACACCTACCACTGCACCCACAGAAATTGCTCTCAACCCAGACCCCGTAGAACTGCAGAGTGACCCGACGCCTGAAGTTATCGATGAGTGCCTGAACTGCCATGTCGATAAGCAGCGCCTGATTGACACTGCGAAACCAGAGGAAGAAGTGGTGAGCGAAAACGAAGGTGAGGGTTGAGGGGGTGAAGTGCCTCCGTTGGAGGCATGGGAGAAAGTCTTGGTTAATGGGGAATCCTTCCCGGGTACCGTGCATGGGTTGGTTGGTTGCGTAGGCTGCCACGGGGGCACACAGTCAGCCGAGAAAGAAGTCGCTCATGCAGATATGGTAGTCAATCCCAGCGCTGAGGCAGATGGCGTTTGTTCTCAGTGCCATCCTCATATAACAGCCTCCGCCGAGACGAATTTACACAATAACCTGGCCGGGTATTGGACCGTTCTGGAAGCGCGCGGCGCCAGCCCGCACAAGCTGGGCGAAGCTTTTAGCAATCACTGTACTTCATGCCACACCACCTGTTCAGACTGTCATATATCGCAACCAAATTCGGTGGGTGGTGGCTTTATCGATGGGCATAATTTCAAGGCACGGCCGTCGATGACGCGCAACTGCACCGCCTGTCACGGCAGCCGGGTGGGAAATGAATATCTGGGTAAACATGAGGGCTTGATGGCGGATGTACACTTCCGCCAGGGGCGCATGGACTGCGTGGCTTGCCACGATGGTGACCACATGCACGGCCAACCGCAAGATTGTACCGAATGTCATGAGGGGCCCGAAAGCGCTCAGCTGCCACCGCCTGACCATCGTTATTCAGGCGCTCAACAGCCAAGCTGTGAAGCCTGTCATGTCACTGCGGCGACCAAGCAAGATGATATCCTGATGCACAAGCTGCACGGCAGTAAACTCTCCTGTCAGGTGTGCCATTCCATCAGCTACTCAAGCTGCGATGGCTGTCACGTAGCGATCAGCGCAGAAACTGGCAATCCGTACTATGCCACCGAAGGCACATACTTCACGTTCTTAATTGGGAAGAATCCCATCCAGACCTATGAGCGACCGTATGAGTTTGTACCCCTGCGGCATGTACCGATTTCAACCACGAATTTTGAGTATTACGGCGAAAATCTGCTGCCGGAATTCAACAAAGTAGAAACCTGGAAGTACGCTACACCGCATAATATCCAGCGCTTCACGCCGCAGAACCAATCTTGTAATTACTGCCACGGAAATGCGGATATTTTCCTGACCGCGGATAAGGTCAAGCCAGAGGAACTAGAGGCTAACCTGGATGTAATCGTAGATCAGATACCTCCAGCAATTTTGTCCGCCGATCAGATTCCGGACGTGTTTGGGCCGTAATATTCTGTTCGTCGACCAGAAATAATATCAGGCGTCAGGCATAAGCCAGACGGGGAAGCCCGGCGCCTGATTTTATAACTTGAAAAGTAAAGTAAATATATAGGAGTAATAGAGAATGAAAAGCAAGATGAACTGGATTTTCTCGCTATTGATGGTGTTGAGTATGGTATTGAGCGCCTGCGCCGGGGCCGTGGCCACCACTGAGGCGCCTGCGCCGGTGGTTGAAGCGACTGCCACCGCAGCCCCAGAACCCACTGATGTTCCGGAACCCACGCCGACCGCCATCCAGCCAGCCACCGAAGCTGCGGTTGATGCCGCCTACAGCGCCTGGGTTGGCGCGCTCAAGGGTTATGGCGTCATGAAAATGGATGCATTCGCGGAGGTCATGGCGGAAGAAGCCAGGCCTTTCTTGCTGGATGTGCGCCAACCAGAAGAAGCGGAGAAGGCTGGGCATATCGAAGGCGCAGTCTTCATCCCCTTGCGTGAGTTGGGCGCCAACCTGGATAAATTACCCTCTTTCGACACCCCCATCGTAAGCTACTGCGCCAGCGGCTGGCGCTGCACCATCGCCATGGCTGCCCTGGGCGCTTTGGGGTGGCAGGATGTTAAATCTCTCAAAGACAATAGTTTCACTGGCTGGGTCGATGCTGGTTATCCGGTGGTTGAAGGCATCCCGGCAGATGCAGCAGTGTTGGATGCCGCTGATCCCGATCCGAGCATGGTCCTGACCATGGAGCAAATGTTCAGCGCTATCCCCGAAGGCTGGGGTGGGGTTACACCTGAACAACTGGCGACCTCGCTCACTGAGAATAAAGATCTAATCCTGATCGATGTCCGCCCGCAGAAAGAGATCGATGAAAATGGGATGATCGAAGGCGCGCAGGTCATTCCTCTGGAAGAGTTTGTTACTCTCAAAGCGGACTGGCCGGCGGACAAGAATGCCCCTATCGCAATTTACTGCGGCAGTGGGCACCGCTCGACGATCGCCATGACGATCCTGTGGACCTATGGTTATACCAATGTCGCCAGCATGAAGGGTGGCCTCGCTGAATGGACTAAAGCGGGTTACCCGGTGTTGGGTGGCAAAGCTGCCGATCCAACCAGCTTGTTGGATGCTGGTTTCAGCAGCTTCCTGGCCGGGATGGTAGCCTATAACACCATGAGCCTGGATGAATTGAACCTGGCTCTGGGCGAAGAACCCCCTCCGTACTTGCTGGACGTGCGTACTACCGAAGAAGCTACCGACAAAGGTCATATCGAGAATACTTATCTGGTTCCCCTGGCGGAGCTGGCTAAAAACCTGAATGTGCTGCCTGCCTATGACACGCCCATTGTCAGCTACTGCGGAAGCGGCTGGCGCTGCACGATTGCGATCACCTATCTTGGCGCTCTGGGCTGGACCGATCTGAAAGCCCTCAAGGGCGGCAGCTTCGGTGGTTGGGTGGAGGCCGGTTACCCGGTGGTGGCAGGCTTACCTGCTGAAGCAGAGCCGCTCAACGCGGTGAACCCTGATCCGGCGCTGGTTGCAGTATTCGATGCTGTTCTGAGCAACCTGCCCAAGGGTTACGGTGGCATCAGTGCTGGCGACGTTGCCCTGGCGCTCACCGAAAATCCGGACTATCTGGTAGTGGATGTGCGCACCGCTGAAGAACGCGCCAAATCTGGTATCATCGATGCCGCTAACCAGGATGCGATCCCGCTGGAAGAGCTCATCGCCCAGAAAGCCAACTGGCCTGCCAATAAAGCTACTCCCATGATCATCTATTGCGGCAGCGGTCACCGTTCCACCATCGCCATGTCCATGCTGTGGGCCTATGGCTACAGCGATGTGAAGAGCATGCAGGGTGGTTTCGCAGCCTACACTGAGGCCGGTTTCCCGGTCGCTGAAGCAGTCGCTCCTTAATCATCAGATCGACTCTCAAAACAGGCTGTCCCAGTTCACCGGGACAGCCTGTTTTTTATGCGGCAAGATTTGTCCTAATTAGCAATAGACAAGCCAGCTTTTTTATGCTAGATTCTATTGGTTGTGTGTGTTTGTACGGTTTGATCCCCAGGAGAACTAATTCCTATGCGCTGTCCCGGCTGCCAGACTGAAATTCCCAATACTGCACGATTTTGTTCAAACTGCGGGCTGAGCCTGCAACTGCGCTGTCCAAACTGCCGCGCTGAGCTTGCACCTGGGGCACGCTTCTGTATGTACTGCGGGCAAAGTCTGCGGGCGCGCAGCGAGCAGGATGAAGCGCGCCTGGTGCAGCTAACCCAGGCTACTCCACCTGCCCTGGCTGAGAAGGCTAAAGCCTCGAATTTGACCGGGGAGCGGCGCATTGTCACGGTTTTATTCGCCGATGTGGTGGGGTCGACTGCCCTATCGGACCAGCTGGATGTTGAAGAGTGGTCGACCTTGATGAATGGCGCCTTTCAGGTGGCGACGCCGGCGATCTATCGCTACGAAGGAACCATCGCGCGTTTGTTGGGAGATTCTCTGGTGGCTTTCTTTGGAGCACCGGTGGCGCATGAGGATGATCCGCAGCGCGCAGTGCGCGCTGCCCTGGAGATGATGACTGCATTACGCGAGTATGCCGCCCAGGCAGAAGAGCGTTATCACATCCGCTTTGCCATGCGCGCCTGCCTGAACACGGGCACTGTGCTGGTGGGCCCGGTCAGCGATGATTTGCGCTATGAATTCACTGCTACTGGCGGAACGGTCAACCTGGCGGCGCGCATTAAGTTCGCTGCCGAACCGATGACCGTGATGATCACCGAGGATACAGCGCGCTTTGTACGCCCATATTTTGAGTTAGTGCACAATGGCGATATCCGGGTCGAGGGTCGCTCCCAATTGGTCAGAGTCTATAAAATGATGAGCGTGAAAGACCAGCCCGGCAAGGCACGCGGGCTCAGCGGCTTGCAAAGCGCCCTGGTGGGACGTGACACACACCTCAGTTTGTTGATGAGCCAGGGCGATCTGCTGAGAGCCGGATTGGGTCGTGTGGTGTTAGTGCTGGGTGAACCGGGCATTGGCAAGACGCGCCTGGTGGATGAATTGAAACATACTGTACTGTCCGGCCAGCCTGGAGCAGGGCCTCCCCCCCTGTGGATCGAAGGACGCTGTGTTTCCTATGGCGGGGGAGTTCCCTACCATCTGTTGAATGATCTGCTGCACAGCATGACCGGCACAAATTTGAACAGCCGCGAAGATGAAGCGCGCGCCGCTTTACGCCGTCTGGTCAATGAACTGTTCAAAGGCACGTCTGGGGAGGATGATGAAACCCAGGAGATCATGCCTTTTCTAAGCCATTTATTGGCTTTACGCATGCAGCCAGACGAGCAGCAGCGCATCGATCAACTTGAACCTCAGGCCCTACAAGGACAGTATTTTAATAGCATACGCAGGCTGCTGCTGGCGCTTACTGCGCGCAGGCCGCTGATCGTCGTTCTGGATGATCTGCAGTGGGCAGATCCTTCTTCTGTAGATTTGCTGGGGCAGCTGCTGCCTCTGGTATTCTCTGCTCCGCTGCTTTTTTGTCTGGTGACGCGTGAAGATCCCGGCACACCAGGCTGGCGCCTGGTTACCGCGGCACGTGAGACTTTAAGCAGCAGCTTGTTGGAAGTACGACTAGAACCTTTGAGCGAGCGCGAGACGCGTCAATTGGTCGCAAATTTACTCGAAGTGGAGGCGCTATCCAGAAGCGCACGCGATCTGATCTTGAAGAAGGCTGAAGGCAATCCATTCTTTGTGGAAGAAGTGATCCGCATGTTGATCGAACGCGAAGTGATCCAACCCAGCGAGCACGGCTGGATTGCAACGGGCGATATCGAAAATATTGAAATCCCCGACAATTTACAGGGCTTGCTGCTGGCGCGCATCGACCGCCTGCCAGAAGATGTACGCCATACCTTACGCGTGGCTGCTGTGATTGGCAGGCGCTTTCCGGTTCGTGTACTGCAAGAGGTATTGTCTCAGGAGGATGAAACATGAGCCTGATCTCGCAACTCCACACCCTCGAATCGGCCGGGTTAGTACGGGTAGCACAAGTTGCGCCGGATCTGGAGTACCTGTTCCGGCATTCCATGGTGCAGGATGCTGCCTATGCCTCGCTCTTAGAAAGGGATCAGCGCCGGCTTCATTCCGTGGTGGGGGATGCGATCGAGCGTCTGTACCCGGATCGAATTGATGAAATGGCGCTTTCGCTGGCTTTACACTACGAAAATGCCGGGCAGAAAGAACGCGCCCAACAGTATTATATGCGTGCGGCGCGTGCTGCCCTGTCCGCTTGCGCCAATCAAGAAGCTGAAGAGCATCTTCATTCCGCCCTGCAGTTGACCCAGGACCAGCGCACACAGGCTGAGCTGTATGATCTTTTGGGTGAGACGCTTTACCGCCAGGGGCTCTATGATCAAGCCATTGACGCCTGGCGTTCGGGGATCAGCATTTACAAAGACATGGGAGAACTGGACCAGATGGCACGCCTGTACGCGCGCGCCGGTCGGGCCGCGGCTCCGGGAAGTGGCAATTCAGGCGCCAGCCTGGTAATCACCCAGCAAGGCCTGGCTGAAATGGAAGGCGCGCCGGACAGCATTGGCCTGGCGATGTTGATCCACGAAGCCGGGCGGGCTTATTTGTTCAATGGCATGCCTGAGCCGGCCATACCTTTGTGCAAACGCGCCCTGGCGATGGCAGAGAGTCTGAATGCTGTCGAGGTGCAGGCCGATACTCTGGCAACCCTGGGCTTGCTGCCCAACCAGCCCGTGAAGGACACCCTGCGAGCCTTTGAGCGGGCCATCGAACTTTCCGAAAAGGCAGGCTTGCTGCAGATTGCTCACCGTGCGCATGTCAACCTGGGTTCACGTATCCTCAATGTTTTTGGTGATCCCTATCGCGCCCGCGAGCACTATCAAAAGGCTGCTGAGATCGCTGTCAAACGCGGCGCTTTGATGGAAGAATTTATCAGCCGTAATGCCTATGCCAGCACCACTCTGGATATGGGTGAGTTGGACGAAGCTGAGCGATTACTGCCAGGCCTGAAGTTGTTGCTCTCGCAGCTTACGAATCCCAGAGCAGCGGACTGGTCCTTGCGCGTATTGGAAGCCTGGCTTATTGGTTATCGCGGCGACTGGGTAACTGCCCGAGAATTGATGGAGAAAATTCGCCTGGAGGTACTCGAGTATGGTGAACCAATCATTCAGGCTGAATATAATCTTATGTGTGTGTATTCCCAGCTGTTGTACAGCCGGTTCCACCCAATAGAAGATTGGTCGCCGGTTGAGAGCGCCGTACAAGATGTGATTAAGACCATGGGTGAAGGTCCCACAATGCTTCATACCACTGTGCTGGCGGCGGCCAGCCAGGTGTATGCCCGCCAGGGGAAAATTGAAGAAGCACGCTCCTACCTGGCAAGTTTAGAAGAAAAATCGAACCCGGCAGAAGTATTCCAAAATCGGATTGATATCATGGCTTGCGAAGCAGAACTGGCGACTGCTGAGGGCAATTACTCAAGGGCGATCTCAATTTATAGCGAATTAGTCGACTTGCACGAACGCTCAAAGGGACCCCTGGGCCGGGCGTACTCCTTATTGGATTGGGCCGAAGTCCATTTGCTGCGTGGCAATGATGAGGATATTGAACAGGCCCGGCAATTTTTGGAGCAGGCGCGCGATTTATGCTATGCGATCCACGCCAACCTGATGGCTACCTATCTTGATGCACGCCTGGATGCGCTTATGCAAAGCCAGACTAACTCGCTGCGCAGTGTTGTGCGCGAGCTTTCAGATGCTGGAAAAATTCAGGCCAGCTTTTTGCCCGACCACTTGCCCTACCTGGTGGGATGGGACCTGGCGGTGGATCTTAAACCGGCGCGCCAGACATCCGGTGATTTTTATGACTTCATCCTGCTGCCGGAGGATCGCCTGGGGATTGTTGTGGCAGACGTCTCGGACAAAGGCGCCGGAGCAGCGTTATTTATGACGCTCAGCCGCACCGTATTACGCACCTACATCTTACAGTACCCCAACGATCCGGTGCTCGCGCTTCAAGAAGCCAATGCACGCATCCTGGCAGACAGCCATTCGGGGATGTTTGTGACCGTCTTTTTCGGGGTGCTCGATCCCAGCAGTGGGCGGTTTAGTTATGTCAATGCCGGGCACAATCCACCTTTGCATTTTCGCAGCGGAGATCAAGCACCTTTTCAGATATTGACCCGCTCAGGAATGCCTCTGGGAGTGATGGACGATGCTGGCTGGCAGATGGGCGAGATCGAGCTGGCGGCGGAGGACCTGCTGGTGATCTATACCGATGGCGCTACAGACGCACAGAGCAGCGCAGGTGACTTTTTCGGACTCCAGCGCTTTCAGGCTGCCATTGCTGCCGCAGCCAGCCAGCCAGATTCAGCCGCGGTGCTGGCGGCAATCGATGCTGCGATCCATGATTTTAGCGGAGCGGCGCCGCGTTATGACGATATTATCCTGCTGGTCCTGCGCCGGCAGGCAGCAGCGAATTCCGAAAGCTAAAGTACTGGCCGTCTTTTCATCAGACGACAATAAAACAGGGATTGGTCCGCAAAGGTCAATCCCTGTTTTATCGTTCTGAAATCGTACCTGGTGAGGGCTAATCGTCTTCGAATACACCTACACCACAACACAAGACCAGGTCTTTAGCGGCTTTGACTTCGTCCAACCGTCCATAAGGCGTATCGTGCGGGGCCGTTTTCAGGAGCTCCGGGTTGGCGCGCGCTTCGGCTGCGATGTTGAGTAGCGCATCCACAAAAGCATCCAGGGTCTGTTTGCTCTCGGTCTCGGTCGGCTCGATCATCAATGCTTCATGCACGATCAGCGGGAAGTAGTTGGTTGGCGGGTGGAATTTGTAATCCATCAGGCGCTTGGCAATGTCCAGGGCGCGGATGCCAGGTGCATCGGCAAAGTGACCTTCCATCACGAATTCGTGCATGCAGATGCGATCATATGGAACAGGGTAGGTATTGCGCAAGCGCGCCAGGAGATAGTTGGCATTCAGCACGGCGTACTCGGAAATGCGGCGTAAGCCTTTCGCGCCGTGCATGCGGATATAGGTATAGGCGCGTACCATCATCCCGAATTGGCCATGGAAGGATTTCACCCGGCCGATCGATTTGGGAGGTTTGACGAAACCATACAGGGGCGGCAGATCCTCTTCGCCGTCCTCGATGATGGCGACAACGGGATGGGGTAGAAAGTCCACCAGATGTTTGGCCACACCCACCGGACCGGAGCCGGGTCCACCACCGCCGTGCGGGGTAGAGAAGGTTTTGTGCAGGTTGAAGTGCATCACGTCGATGCCCATATCGCCGGGCCGGGCAATCCCGAGCAGCGCATTCATGTTGGCGCCGTCGCCGTACACCAACCCGCCGGCATCGTGCACCAGTTTGACGACCTGCTCGATGTTCTCCTCGAACAAACCCAGGGTGTTGGGATTGGTGAGCATCAAGCCCGCCAGGGTGTCATCACATTGGGCCTTGAGGGCTGTCAGGTCGATGTTGCCGCGCGCATCGGACTTGATCTCCACCACATGCATGCCGCTCATGGCCGAAGTGGCAGGATTGGTGCCGTGGGCTGAATCGGGGATCAGGATCTTGTTGCGTTTCAGATCACCCCGATCTGCATGGTAGGCGCGGATGATCAACACACCGGTCAGCTCGCCCTGCGCACCAGCGGCAGGCTGCAGGGTCATCCCGGCAAAGCCGCTAATCTCCATCAGCCACTGCTGCAGCTCGTACATCAGCAGCAGGGCGCCCTGGACGGTCTCAACGGGCTGCAGGGGGTGCAGGGCGGCGAAACCAGGCAGGCGGGCGGTCTCTTCGTTGATCTTGGGGTTGTATTTCATCGTGCAGGAGCCGAGCGGGTAGAAGCCGGTATCGATGGCGTAGTTGAGCTGTGAGAGGCGTGTGAAGTGGCGCACCACATCGGCTTCGTAAATCTCGGGCAGGGGTAAAATTTCGCGCACCAGGCCTTGCGGCAAGGGGCTTGTGGGCACATCCGGCTCGGGGAAGGTGATCCCTTTACGATCGGTGACCGATATTTCGCACAAGAGTGGCTCAGTCATTGGACACCTCCTCCAGAATTTCTACAAACAAATCAATCTGTTCCCGTGTATTCATCTCGGTGACTGCCACCAGCATGCAGTTTTCCAGCTCCGGATAATCCTGGCTCAAATCATACCCACCCAGGACACCTTCTTCCAGCAGATAGCTGTTGATCTCTGCCACCGGGCGTGGGCACTTGAGCACAAATTCATTAAAGTAAGGCTGTTCAGTCCACAAACCATACCCGGGTAATTTAGTGATCTGGTCGGCAGCATAGTGGGCTTTGTGGTAGCACAGCTCGGCGACCTGGCGCAAGCCATGCTTACCCAGGGCGCTCATGTAAACGGAGGCGCCCAGAGCGATCAAACCCTGATTGGTGCAGATATTGGAAGTGGCTTTCTCGCGGCGGATATGCTGCTCGCGCGAGGTGAGGGTCAACACGTAAGCGCGCTGCCCACGGTTATCCAGGCTCTCACCGACAAGGCGACCGGCCATCTTGCGCACATACTCATTTTTTGTGGCGAAGATGCCCAGGTATGGACCGCCAAAGGAGAGCGGAATGCCCAGCGGCTGCCCTTCGCCGGTGACGATATCGGCGCCAAAATCACCGGGTGGAGTCAGTAAGCCCAAAGATAAGGGATTGACGGAGACTGCCAGCAGCGCTCCAGCCTGGTGAACTGCTTCGGCTAATGCCGAGTAATCATAGATGCGACCCAGGAAATCCGGGTACTGCACGATCACCAGCGCGGTGTTCTGATCCAGATGTTTGATTAAACTCTCCGGTCTGGCCTGTAAATCGCTGCCGGCCTCATCACCCACCAGGATCAGGTCTGAGCCGGCGTTGTAGGTGCGCAGGGTCTGGCGGTAGTGTGGATGCACGCCGGGCGAAAGGATGACCTTCTTGCGTTTGTCCCGGAAGACTGCGACAGCCATGGTCACGGCTTCTGCAACAGCCGTGGCGCCATCATAGTGGGAGGCATTGGACACATCCATGCCGGTCAGCGCAGCGATCAGGCTTTGATAATCAAATATAGCCTGCAGGGTTCCCTGAGAGATTTCGGGTTGGTAGGGGGTGTAGGCGGTATAAAATTCACCGCGCCGCAGAATCGAATCAACGACCGCAGGGATGTAATGATTGTACGCACCTGCTCCCAGGAAACAAATCAAATCGCGCAGCGATTCGTTCTCACCAGCGATAATGTCCATTTCGGAGGCGACTTCCATTTCAGTCAGGCCTGGCGGCAGGTTCAATTTGGGGAAACGGTACTGCTCGGGAACCGCCTGGAACATTTCCTCCAGATGTTCAAGACCGATTGCGAGCAGCATTTCTTCCCGCTCCCGTTCGGTGTGGGGAATAAACATAGTCACTCCTCTATCCTTACTGTGTCAACCAGCCAGGCTGGTTCGATTGATTATCCGCTGTTGTTATTCTTTGGAGGTTACGTAAGCTTCATAACCGGCAGCATCCAGCAGCTTCTCCAGCTCAGATGGATCGCTCAGCTCGATTTTGACCATCCAGGCAGCTCCATAGGGATCGCTGTTGATGGTTTCCGGCGCGTCCGGCAGGGCTTCGTTGATTTCAATGACTTTTCCGCTGACGGGCATGTACACATCTGCGGCAGCTTTGACGGATTCGACCGTCGCACAGGTATCGCCGGCGCTAACGGTTTCGTCAACGGCAGCCACGATCTCGATATAGACGATATCCGAGAGCTGTTCCTGGGCGTGATCGGTGATACCCATCGTCCCGACATTGCCTTCCACACGCATCCATTCATCATTTTGGGTGTATTTTAGATCGGTTGGTGTATTCATTACCTTTTCTCCTGGCTGGGTTAGGATTTGAAGGGCCGCTAAATTAATAAAGGCGCACACTTTGCGAGTGTGCGCCTCTGTATTGGACCTGAGAGATTCGCGCCGGGAAGGCGGTTGCCCCATCGGTGGTGTCTGCGAAAGACCTCGCAGACATCTTTCCAGAGGATTTCGGCAAGCGAGTCCATTTACCTGAGAGTTTCATCTGTCGCTGGCTGGCAACAGACTTGCCCCTTCGGTGCCCGTCTGGAACTCGGGTCTCTCCTCGCATGCCGGTTAGATTGCCTCACTCAGGTGACTCAGCACCTGTACTGCAGCTTGCCCTTGTGCATCGATTCTAAGAGAGGCTGGCACAGAAGTCAAGTGTTGAATGTAATCCTGCACGGATGAAAAAAGAACGCCTGCTCCAGGATCTTTTCTGGATAGGCGCTCTTGCATGGAAATATCGCGTACGGTGAAAAGCAGATCAGTCGCCGGTCAGCTCGCCGCGCACCCAATCACCTACCAGCCAGTAGCGGAAGTCCTGGCCCTGGCTGACCTGAACGCCACCGATGACGCCGTAGATCAGCGCGCCCAGCGGTAAGAGACTCGCGACCAGGGCAAACGGGATCAAGCACAGGCCGACGATGACCACTGCCAGTACTCCGACGGTTACCCACAGGATCGTGGTCAGGATACCTCCGCCAACCCACCACAGCAGCTGGAACAGGAAAGCCTGCATAGCGTGGTAGCGCACATAGCGCGAGCGATCTTTGAAGGCAAAGTAGATCACGATGGCGGCAACCGGGCCAAGAAATCCGGTCACCAGATTGAGCAGCACGCTCAGGTGGGCTAGCAAAGCCCAGGTACTCTCGTCATCAGCCGATAACGCCTGCTCTCCGGGTGTGACCGGCGGCGGCACCTGAGACGAGGTGTGCACGGGCTCGGGTTCCCAGGCCTGGGCCGCGCCTGCAGAAACTTCTGGCTCAGGCGCTTCGACGACCGGTTCTGAAGGGAAACTGGCGAATTCGACCGGTTCAGGCTGCCAGGCTTCGGAAACATCCTCAGCAGTGGCATCGATAACTTCGCCGACTTCCGCAGTGGCGGCGTCAAAGGTTTCTTCTGCGCCTTCTACCACTTCGCTCGCAGCGGTGCTGGCGTCGTCAAAGGTATCTTCAACGATTTCTTCAGCCGCATCCAGCCCTTCTTGAGCTGCATCTGCAGAGGATTCTAACGACTGAGATGAGACTTCTTCAATCCCTGATTCCTCGGGCAGCTTCTCTTGATCAAATACTGGTTCGTTCACGGGTTACTCCTTGTGGTAAATAGTATTTAGCCGGGCTGGATGGGCGAACGATTAAAACCTTCCAGGATATTGACTGGCGTAACCTGGAGGAGCTAAGCCCAGCCCTGGTTTTTCATAAATTTGGTGATCACTGGCAGCTCAGTCCAGTTGCCTTTGTAGGCATCAAACGCCGGCCACAGGGACACCAGCCATACAAAGGGGGCGCAGATCGCGCCGACGACAGTGACCGTTAAAACTGTCATCAGGATGTACAGCGCCAGATTCAAAATTAGCGCCTGGATAGCGTGATAGCGGATGAATGGACGGTTCTTTTTATCATCCATCAACAAGACAATAATTGCAATGATCCCAATTGGGTAACCCAGAGCAGCCCACAGGCGATCATCCTGAGTGACTTCGGGGGAAAAGGGTTCTTGAGCCATGATTTTGTCTCCTCAATTGATATACGTCGATCTGGTGGATTGGTTGCATGAGAACAGAGCTTTTATTCTAAACCATTTTTGTCAGCTTAGAACTTGCATTTGTTTAAGCTGGAAATTCTTCAACCTGCTGATTTTTTCGACCGGCTGAAAGCCCTGGATTAAGCTGCCGTATCCAGGATCAGATTCCCGGCCTCGTTGACCTCCAGGTTCAATGGTTTGAGCCCCTGGCTGGCCGGGCCCTGTACCAGGTTGCCTTCAGCGTCGAAACGCGAGCCGTGACACGGGCATTCAAAGCCCTCTTCTGCGGATTCCACTGTGCAGCCCAGATGCGGACAGATGAGACTGTATGCCATTAACCCCTGGCTGCCATACACGATGACCGAGCGGGCTTCGGCGATCACCGCATGGGTGCCAGGCGAAAATTGACCGGCGGGTCCCAGATCAAATTTCGTTACCGGGGCAGGATAGGGTTCATGCGAGAAGAAGCGCAGCAAGCCCGCAAAGCTGAGCGCGCCGCTCACGGCGAGCAGACTCTTCCAGGCCAGGGTCAGAAAATCCCGGCGCGGGATGGCGTTTGTTTTAGCGTTGGACGTCGTGGCAGGCATGGCAGGTACTCGACTCTTGTTGTTCAGGATTCTGGGTGCAGCCCGAGCCCATAACCAGGGGGACCGGGTAGCGCACCTGGGTGACTTTGGTGATCATTTCAAATTTCCCATCGGGCAGCTGGCGCAGGTTCCACAGGGGTTCATCCTGCTCGGTGACGACAATGGTATCACCAACTTGCAGGGGAATGGCCGGATTTAGATACGCCAGGCGTAAAGCGATATCGGTTTCGTCCTGGATTGTGCGTGTTAGAGGAGCTGCATCCAACGTGCCGTGACAGGTTTTACACTGCACATACTGCTGTTCCGCCTGATTATTGTACAGATAGCCGTTGCCCATGGCTTCCTGGCGGGTGTGACAGTCCACGCAGTCCAGCTCAAACTCGCAGCGTGTGAATTGGGCGATGGGCTGGTAGTAATCGTTCATACGGTCACTGGGTGTGTCTGAGCGGGGCACGAAATCCATCTGGCGCAGGTCGTAATTACCCCGGTTGTGGCAGGCGTTGCACTGTGTGTAAGGAATGACGGTGGTCAATTGGTGCAGCGGCTGCTCAGGATCGCGTCCCGTGCTGGGGGTGTGGCAGGCCGCACAGCCTGTAAGGCGGTTAAAAGCCGGTCCGGGGAGCGGTTCGGCCTGCAGATGACAGGTCAGGCAGTTCTCGCCAAAAGCCTGCACGAATGGATGCGTTTCCTTGCTGGGATTGAAGGCATCCAGAGCCTGTGGGCGGGAATCGGATGCTCCCTCAGGTGGGTGGAGCGCCTGCACTGCCGAGATGGCTTTCTGGGCTGTCAGATTGGCCTGTACGCCGTAGGTATAGCGGATGCTGGCGATGGCTCCGGCATAGGTTGCCTGCAGGCTGGTCTGCACGCGACTCACATGGTCGCGCTGCAGTTCTGCGCTGCCGGTGTGGCACTCACTGCCCCCGCAGGAGACATCTGCCACAGCCAGGTCAGACGGGTTGCGCCCGCCGCGCATGGTCGCATGCGCCAGATCGGCTTCCAACGCCAGGCGCTCGCCGCCGTGACACAGCACACAGCCAAAGCTCTCAATGGGGTGGGAAGCGCTGATCTCGGGCAGGTCGGCATGGCAGGACAGGCAGTATTCCTCTTCCCCGGTGAGCGTGGGCGTGATGACCACCGCTCGCGGCTGGCGGTTGACCTGCCAGATGACAACCAGCATGGCGAAAACCAGCAGCACAGTAGCCACCAGGATGCGTTGTCTCATGCGCCTGTGGGGAGGACCGCCAGAAGGGTCAGGCCCAGGATAGCGATCACCAGGGCTGCCACGATAATTTGCGCCAGCCGCCCACCCGGCGGGAACCAGCGCCCCAGCTCAGTCGAAGGGACAGCCGGCAGGAAATAAGGCAGGCCGCCCAGGATGAGAATCACTGCCAGGGGCACGAATACCCCCATCCAGAAGGCATCGCCAACCTTCAACAGCTGCTGTACCCACAGGAAGAACCACGGCGCACTGGCGTCTGCGGTCTGGGCAGTGACATCGCTCATCGGCGGGGCTAACGGGGCTGGAATGAAGGCTGCTGCCAGCAGTAAAATGGTGATCCCGATCAGCGTGGCCAGCCCTTCCCGGCGCACCAGCTCAAAGCGGCTGATGCGCTCAGGCGCAGTCCGCTGGTCGGGCGGTGGCACGGCAATCCCGCCGTCGCGCCGCACGCGGAAGATGTGCCAGGCGCCGACGATCAGCATGATCAGGACCAGCCCGAAGATATGCCAGGCATAAAAGCGGGTCAGGGTCGCCGGGCTGGGCTGCGTTCCCCCCATGACCAGGCGGTACAGCCCAGGACCAATGCGCGGGATGGACTGCACCAGGTTGGTACCAGCCACCAGGGCCCAGCGCACGCCTTCATCCCAGCGCAGGACGTAGCCGGTGAAATCCAGGAATACAGACAGCACAAACAGGATTAATCCAAGCAGATAATTAAAACGGCGTGGGGCGGTGTAAGCGCCGGTAAAAATTACGCGTAACAGGTGGATGCCAGCTACCACCACCAGAAGCTGGGCTGCCCAATAATGCAGGTTGCGGATCAAGCCGCCAAATGGAACCAGAAAGGTGATCATCTGGATGGATGGGCCGGCCTGCTCGGGAGTGGGGATGTAGTAAAACATCAGCAGCGCCCCGCTGATGACCAGCACCAGGCTTAAAAATACGCTGTAACCGCCTGCGCCGAGCGTATAACGAAAGCGCGATTGGCGGGCGGGAATGGTGGGGGGATGCAGGTGGTGGAAGAAGGATGGGCGCATAGATGGTGGGTGGTGGTTACCGCCAGGTGAGGATAAACAGGATGGTGAAGAGCGTGCTGATGATGAGCTGGCGAATTCCTATGCGAGTGGGCTTCCAGCCGATGGCCGGCTGCAGCAGCGCGCCGTGAATGGTCTCCGCAGCCTGCAAGGCATAGGGAATCCAGATCCAGGCGGGTAGAACCCGGGTGATGCTCAGCATAAGCGTGGCCAGCAGGTTGAAGCCCGTGTACAGCAGGGCGCGGCTGCCCATTTTCAGCAGCGCGCGCCTGGGCGGCAGATCAGTCAGGACGCGCTGCTCGAGGCGTAAGTAAGCATACACGATCGATGCAGCAGATTGGAACCAGGCCAGGATGAACAACCACCAGCCTTCGGGTGCAGCCTGCCCAATCCCGACCCAGTACGCAGCAGGGGCAGCCAGAGCCAGCACGCCGCTGCCGACAAGTTCGACTCCCATTTGACGGCGCTCTTCGCGGCGGCTGACCAGCCACAGGTGAAAGACAAACACCGGAATGCCCGGCACAGCCAGCCAAAGCAAGTAGGCGTGCCCGCTCAGGGCCAGCCCTGCCACGCCCACCAGGGCGAGCAGGGTATAGATGCCACTCCACAGCCAGGCGGCGCGCAGGTCGCGCGCAGAGCGGCGGTGAGAATAGACCTTGACCAGGATGGACATGGGTTGGCGGATCAGGAAGGCTGCCATGGCTCCCAGCACCAGCCAGGCGCTGGCGCTTACCCAGCCGCCGGCAAATAAACCGATCAGCAGAGGGCTGAAGATAAACACCCATGCTCCATGGTCCTGGGGCAGGGCGATCTGGCGACTCATGAATGGGGTGTGGGCGATGCGATCCGTCATGGCGACTAATTATAAACGGATTTCACCCTTGACCCCATAGAACACGTGTCCTATAATCGGGCTACCTGGTGAATCCCGATCATTTTTGGAGGTAAATATGAGCTCTTCTTCTGGCAAAACCGCTTTACTGGTGGGTACGCGCAAAGGGGGCCTGATCTATTCCGCAAATGGTGAGCGCAGTCTCTGGGAAGGCAGCGCGCTGCTCTTCAAAGGCTGGAAAGTGATGCATATGGTGCAGGATCCGCGCAGCGGGCGGCTGTATGCAGCCCTCAGCCATGATGTGTACGGCCCCAGCCTGCAGTTCTCGGATGACGGCGGGAAAAGCTGGCAGCAGACAGCCACAGCGCCGGCTTTCACACGTCCATCGCTCTCGGGACGGCCTTTGAGCACGCCGGATGAGGCGCGGGAGGCAGAATCCGCCCAGGCAACCCCCGAGAAAGTAAACCAGATCTGGCACATCCGTCCGGGTCTGGAAAGCCAGCCAGGAGTGCTCTTCGCCGGGATTGAGCCGGCGGCGCTGTTCCGCTCGGACGACAACGGGCGGACCTGGGAGGTCAACGCGGCATTGTATGACCATCCCCACCGCGCCGAGTGGTTTCCTGGCGCAGGCGGGCTGTGCCTGCACACCATCCTGCTCGATCCAACCGACCCGCAGCGCATGTATCTGGGCATATCAACCGGCGGCTGCTACCGCACGGATGACGGCGGGCAGAGCTGGCAGCCGCGCAACCGTAATGTGCGGGCAGATTTCCTGCCCAATACCCTGCCCGAGTACGGTCAGTGCACGCACAAGATGAGCATGCATCCCGCCATGCCAGAGCGCATTTACCAGCAGAACCACTGCGGCATCTATCGCAGTGATAATTCTGCGGACTTGTGGAGCGATATCGGGGATGGACGTCTGCCGAGCCGTTTCGGCTTCCCCATCGCCGTGCACCCGCATGATCCACAGACGGTGTATGTGGTTCTGGAAGAAAGCGATGAGTTTCGCCTGAGCGTGGACGGGCGTTTTTCGGTGTGGCGCAGCCGGGACGCCGGAGAAACCTGGGAACGCAAGAGCCAGGGCCTGCCGGAAGTTGCCCACCTGGTGGTTTTGCGCGAAGCCATGGCCACCGACCAGAATGATCCGGCGGGCATCTACCTGGGTACCAGCACCGGGCAGATCTTCTTCAGCCGGGATGATGGCGAAAGTTGGGCCTTGTTGGCGGATTACCTGCCGCCGGTGCTGTCTCTGGAGACAGCACTGATTTAATCTGAATTATCCGGTTCCAGGGAGCGCGCCAGAAAGTCTGCGCAGCGCTGCAGATGATCCACGCGGTTGCGCGTCTGGTGAAAGACGTGCCCCTCGTCGGGATAGAGCAGCAGCTCACACGGCTTATTCAGCGCCTGCAAAGCCTGCTGGGCCTGGATGGATTCGCTGGCCGGGCAGCGCGGATCATGGGCGCCAGAGATTAACTGCAGTGGAGCCTGCAGGCGGTCCAGGTAGAAAAACGGCGAGCGCGCCTGGTAACGCGCGGCATCGATTTGCGGGTCGCCGAAGTTTTCCAGGTCCCAGTGCTGCAGATCGGGGCGCGAATTGGCGTGGGCGGTGAACCAGTTCAGGAACGGCACCACCGCGGAACCAACCGCCCACAGCTCCGGATAACGCGTCATGACGCTCAACGTCAGGTAGCCGCCGTAACTGCGCCCGGTCACCGCGATACGGTCGGGTGCGGCGAGCTGCCTTTCGACCAGGAAACGGGCTGCGGCAGCCACATCGTCGCTATCAGCGCCGCCCAGATCAAAGCGATTGGCGAGCTGCCAGGTGCGACCATAATGGATAGAGCCGCGGTAATTGGGCGCCAGAACCGTCCAGCCGCGGCTGAGCAGGTGCTGGATGAAGGGCATCCATTCGATTTGAGCCAGCCAGTTCGGACCGCCGTGCAGATAAATCACGGCTGGTGCGGATTGTTTTATCTGCCTGGGCTGGTAGAGCAGGGCCGGCACCTGCCTGCCGTCCAGAGCGGGGTAAGTGATTTCCTGGGGCGTGACGAGCTGCCCGCGCTCAAGCCCGCCTGTGTCTGTGTGGGTCAGGGGATTGGCGCGCCCGTCCAGGTGCATGCGCCAGGCGTTCGGCGGCGCCTGCGGGGATTCAAAGACCAGGTCGATGGCCTGCCCATCGGGCGTCCAGCGCGGGGTGTGGTGGATGCCGCTTCCGATTTTGTGCTGTGCGTTCTCCCCGGTCTCCAAATCAACAAGTAGCAGGTGATTGGAAGCCCCATATTGGGCGGTGAAAACCAGGCGACTGCCGTCCGGTGACCAATCGGGACTGTCAAGATCAAGCGCGAGCTCGTCCAGCCAGGTCAGGCCAGAGGTCGTCAGGTCGTAGATGGCCGCCTGGATGTACTCGCCGCGCGGCAGGGTGAGCGCCAGGCGCTGGCCATCCGGCGACCAGGCGCAGGCCTGTGCCAGCCAGGGAGTCTCATCTGGACCTACCACGGGTCTGACGGCCTTGCCCCGGGCGTGCACCAGGTAGAGCTGGTGATCCTGTCCCCGGGCTTCGCTGATCACTGCCAGCCACTCTCCAGTGGGCGACCAGCTTACATCACAGGCCAGGAACGGCAGTTCAGCCAATGGAGTGTGGTCCTCTCCCCAGCCGTGGGTGCGATCCAGGATAAAAGGCTGGAACACGCCCCCGGGCTCTGCCAGCACCACCAATCGCTGGCTGTCCGGGGACCAATCATAAGCGGGCTGCAGGGCGAAGGGTGTATGGGGGGTGAGCAGGTGCTGCTGGCAGGTCTGCAGCTCCATCAGCCACAGGTCATAATTTTCACCCCCGTCCAGGTCGTGCAGGTAAGCCAGCCATTTGCCATCCGGCGACCAGCGCGGGCGGAAGTACGCCCCTGCGCCCGGGGTAATCACCTGTGGGGGTACATTGGGATGTTCCAGGTCCAGCAAGTAGATGCGCCAGGCGCCGTCCGGATTCCAGCTGTAAGCCATCCAGCGCCCATCCGGGCTGACTGCCACACCACTCTCAGGGTCAAGTGCCGGCAGACCGAGCAGGCGAGCCAGGTCAATAACTGTTGCGTTCATGAGAGGGTCACTGACTTACGAGGTCCATATGGTGGGAACTCATGGACAAGTCTAACGGCAGGCAGCGCCTGTACGGCGTGGTTCAGGATGCGGTCCAGCTCGCGCTCCTGGGGGGCCTCCAGGGGCAGCGGATCGGCCTCGGAGAGCAGCTTATCGACGCGCTGCTGGGCGCGCAATACCATATCCATGCGTCCACGCCGGTCCCATTCATCCCAATTGCCGCGTTCGGCCAATCGTGTGACCAGCAGCTCGCCGGCGCGCAGGTAGCGCACCGTATGCGCCTGATCCAGGTAATTGCGGCTGCCATCCATGATTTCCGCCACCAGCTCGACTGCCAGCGCATCGGCATCGGCGTGAAATCCACGCCGGGCGCGACCAATCACGGAGGTCAATTCGTCATCCACCACCATCTGAGCCAGCGCGCCGGTGACGCCGGCGGACAATTCGCCGATCCCGGAGAGCTCGTCCGCGCCGGCCAGGGCAGGCAGGATGGCGTTCAGGGCGCGCTCGTAGCCATTTTGTAAGCCCATCTCCAGGGCGTTGGTGGAGAGGCCGTACACATTGACCGGCAAATGGTAATGATGCGCGATCTGCACCGTGCCGGCAGACGCCAGGCCCAGCTCCACGCCGCCCCACACCGATACTCCGCTGCGCGGCTCCATCATCGCCAGTCGCCCGCAGTAATAGATGGGCAGGCCGGGGCGCGTCAGCTCGAGCAAGACGATGGCTGCCAGCACTTCGGCGTTCTGCTGGGCGATGGCGCCGGCCAGCGAGAGAGGCGCGGTCATGCCGGCTGTCGGGCAGGGTAAAGGCCCGGTGGGCAGGCCGGCTTCGGCAGAAGCGATCAGCGCTTCCACCACATCATCGGGAAAATACAGCGGGCTGACCGGGGAGATGTCCATGCTGAGCATCTCGGGTGGGTGCCCGACAACTGCCGCCATGGCCGCCAGCAGGCGCACTTCTGCGGCGGTCTGTGCGCCCGGGCCGTGGATAGGCTTGCCGGTATGGGGCAGGGTGTGGCGGTACATCGCCAGGACCATCACCTGGGCAGGCACATCCTGGGGCGTGAAAAACGCGGTGATGCTGTTCACGCCGGGCAGGGCATCCAGCAGGCGGGTGGCGGCTATCAGGTCCTTGACCAGCGCCGGGCGCACTGCCCGTTCCAGGGGGTCGTAGATCTGAGCGGCGCCGCCCAGATTATGCCAGTGTAAAGAGCCATCGCCCAGCACAGTGGTCTGGTCTCCCCGCCCGCGCAGGCAGACCTGCTGGGGGGTTTGCGCCAGGGCCCACTCGACCAGCTCCGCAGGCAAACGCACGCGCTCGCCAGCCACCAGAGCGCCGGCTTCCTGGAGCCGGAGGCGCGCGGCCGGGTGGCGCAGGACGACCCCGGTTTGCGCCAGGATGTGCAGGCTGGCCTGGTGAATGGCGGCGATTTCGGTTGGTGAGAGGACTTCTAAAGGCTGCATGGAACTACCTTAAATGCCGGGCAGCGAGGGGAGCTTTTCCATACCTGCCTGGCGCGCCAGGGAAGCCACCATCTGATGCAGTTCTTGCTCCAGTCCTTCCGGGGCGGCTGGGCGCTGGTAAGCGTTGGTTAATTCGGTGGCGCGCACAGCAGCACGTGCCACGGTATCCAGGCTGCCGTTTTCTTCCCAGGCGCGCACCGAGGCGCGATCAATGACCGAGGAAGGCAGGGTCTGTTCTATGGCGAACAACTGGCGGGTGGCCTTTTGCTTGAGGAAATCGGCTTTGAAGTTGATGCCGGTGAACAACTCCAGGGCATAGGTCTCTGTCAGAGGCTGGATGCCGCGCAGCAGGCGTTTAGCCATGCGAATGGCTTCGGCGTCGGCTACCAGTTTTTCCACGCACTGCGCAGCCAGAAAATCAAGCATGCCTGCGCCGGAGATCATGTTGATGCCGCCCAGCGCGCCCAATATCGCACTGACCCCCGATTCAAGCCCGGCCTGATAATCCACCAGCTTGCTGTCACTGGCGCCCAGGTATGTGTGAGTGGGCAGGTTGAGCGCCTTGCCAATTTGCGCATAGCCGATGTCCAGCATGGCAGTTTCGACGGCGCCCATGGGAGTCGTCCCGTGGCGCATATCGAAGACCGCCGGAGCGCCGCCCCATACCACCGGCGCGCCTGGACCGGCGAGCTGGTGCAGGGTGATGCCCGCCAGAGTCTCGGCGGCGTGCTGGACGATGGAACCCAGTAGGGTGACCGGGGAACCGGCGCCCGCCAGGGGCATGGAGATCAGCTCGGCGGGCACGCCGGCGCGCGCCAGATCCATCAGGCTCTCAGCGGCAAAGGGGCTGAAAATCAAAGGTGGGGTGGGGCATACATCGAAGACCGCCAGAGGGCGTTCGCGCAGCGCAGCCTGCCCGCCAGCGTACAGTGCCAGCATATCGATCATCGCCTGCGTGTTGCGGCGGCTGAAAGCCCCGCTGATCACCGGCTTCTGGGCGTACAGCAGTACCAGGTACAACCGGTACAGGTCGCCAATTTCCTTGGGTACATCACTGCACACCACCGCCGTCGACTGGGCATCGTATTCGGTCAGCATTTCCGTCACCTGGATCAGGCGCACCAGGTCAGCACTGTGTGCTGGGCGGTGTTTGCGGGTGAGCGGGTCAAAAATATTGACCCCCGACGAGCCGGGATCGAAATGCACGGCATCCCCCCCGTAACGCACCACAGCCTCCCCCTGGCGGTTGTACAGGTAGAATTCGTGCGGCGCGCTGGTCAGCGCATCCAGCACCATGCCCTGGGGAAGATGGGCGACCTCGCCAACCAGTTGGGCGCCGTGGTCTGCGAGTAACTGTCGGGCGGCAGCGGACTGCACCAGGATGCCTGTGTCTTGCAGGAGCTGGAATGCTTCAGCCAGGACCTGCTCGATCATCGCCTCGGTGAGTAGTTTTAGCATAGGCTGCATGGTCTGTTTACACCTCCAGCGTACGGATCATTTGCTTTAATTCTTTTTCCAGGCGGGGGTCCAGTGCGACCGGCTGGTGTTCGGCGCGCAATAGGCGCGCCTTTGCACGGGCCCAGTCGCGGCCATCGTCCTTTTGCTCTTCCCAGGCATTGTAAGGACGCCGGTCCAGGTAGCGCGGCAGCCACAGCTCGCGCATATGGCGGCGCGTGTGCTTTTGCGTCAGGAAATTGCCCCCCGGTCCCACGGCGTGGATGGCTTCCAGGGCGATGGTCTCATCGTTGACCTGGATGCCCGCCATCATTTTGTGAATGATGGAAAAGATTTCGCAGTCCAGGAGCATCTGCTCATACGACCAGATACGGCTGCCGTGCAACAGACCGACCCCCAGCAGCATATCCGACATGCTGATGCAGGCCATGAAGGTGGACAGGCTGTTCTCCAGCCCAGCCTGCCAGTTCGGTTCTTTAGCGCCGGTGGCAAAAGAGCCCATGGAGAGCGGTACCTGATAAAAATCGGCCAGGCGGTTGGTGGCTGCCCCGAACAGGAAATCTTCCGGCCCGCCGCCGGTGTAGGCCCCACTGCGCAGGTCGGAGGCCGTCTGGGCGGCAGCATAGAATACCGGCGCCCCCGGGTAGGCGAGCTGAATTAAAGCCAGAGCGCTGATCACCTCGGCGTTGCTCACCACCAGGTTGCCTGCCAGGGTGGCAGGGGCGGTGGTCAGGCTGGCGGTCATGGTCATAAAGCCCACCGGCAGGCCGGCCTCAGCGCCGATCAGGGCTGCTTCCAGGCTGCCCCCATCCTGGCCCAGGGGCGGCGCTGTGCACTGCATCAAGGAGAGCAGCGGGCGTTGGCGCAGGGCTTCTTTGCCGCCAGCAATGGCGGATGCCATCTCGACCGCCAGGGTGGCTTCAGAAGCAGAATAGATGCTTTCGGTCTGGGCGTGCTTGGTGGAGTTATTCCAGATGGCTAATAGTTCGTGCAGCCCACGCGTATGCGGAGGACGATCCTGCGCAGACAGCGGTACCCAGTGGAAAGCGATCTCCGGCAGGGCATCCGCCACCCGGGCGATCTCCACCACATCCGAGAGGCGGGAGGTGCGGCGCACACCAGTATCCAGATCGATAATTTCCACACCGCAGCCATCCGTGCCCACATAAACGTGGTCCCCGTCCAGGGGCAGGTCTTGCTCTGGCAGGCGCGCCGCCAGGCTGTAGGTGGGCGGTGCTTTCCGCAGGGCGGCCTCGATCAGCTCGCCAGGCGCCTTCACAATCTGCGTGGCGTGGTCCACCTGCGCGCTATGCTCTTCCCAAATTCGCAGGGCGCGTTTGGATGGAAAGCGCACACCGGTGTTGGCGATCACATCCAGGGTGGCAGTGTGCAGGCGCTGCACGTCCTCATCACTGAGGATTTCCAGCTTCAGGCGTGGGCTGCTGATGGATAAGATTTCTTTTGACATCATCCAGCCCCTTGAGCCGCTGCCATCAACTGGCGGGCGACCTGCACGGCTCCGGCGGCATCCTCGGAATAACCTTCAGCGCCGATTTCCGCCGCCCACTGGCGCGTGACCGGCGCGCCGCCCACCATGACCTTCACGCCCGGGCGCAAGCCGGCATCTTCCAGGGCTTCGATCACATCCCGCTGGACCACCATGGTGGTGGTGAGCAGGGCGCTCAGTCCGACAATATCGGCATTGACGGCGCGGGCAGTCTCCACAAAGCGCGTGACTTCCACATCCACGCCCAGGTCGTGCACCTCAAAACCGTGGGCGGCCAGCAGCGTTCCCACCAGGGTCTTGCCAATGTCGTGGATGTCGCCGTGTACGGTGCCGATCACCACGCGCCCTTCCAGGCTGCGCTCGACGCCCTGGCGCGCCATCTCCGGCTCCAGGACGGCGATGGCGGCTTTCATCGCCTCACCTGCCATCACCAGTTCCGGCAGGAAGGCATCACCGCAGCTAAATTCCTGCCCTACCTGCTGGATGCCCGGCACGTAACCCTGGTTGATGGCTGCCAGGGGATCCAATCCCTGCGCCAGCGCCTGGCGCGCCAAATCAGCCGCGTCCTCCGCTTCTCCATCCAATATACTGCGGGTCATAGCTGCGAAAAGTTCTGCACTCATAAAGGCCTCCGTTGTGTGTAGCGTTGAATGATGTTTATAGCTCACGCGCGCGTTCCTGCCGCCGCAGCAGGCGGCGCTGGAACTGCTCGTGAATTTCGAGAATATGCCCGGCTTTTTCCTGGGCGGCAGCTTCAAGCCAGCGGGCGCCATTATCCGCCGTCGCCAGGCTGCCGGCGCCGTAGGCTCCGGTCAGCGTGTCGTCATACCAGGGCGGATTAGCGATCAAGGCGCCGCCTTCCACCCAATCCATATAGTAATTGGGCGTGGAGATAAAATCGGTTTCATCCACCACGCGTTCCATGTGGGTCAGCTCGGGGTGCAGGTGCAGGATGAAGGCTGTTTCCAGCTCGCCGGCATGGCCCATCCCGCCGCGCCCCGAGCGCCGCCAGCGCTGCACGGCTTCGACGCCTGCGCCGGACGACAGGTACAGCCAGGTGGTGGCGCAGAAAATATACGGGTGACGCTCACCGGCGTATTTGGCGACATTGACCAGGAAGGAGCAGTTGCCGCCGTGCCCGGAGAGCAGGTAAAAACGATCAAAGCCGCGCCCGACCAGTGTATCCAGCAGGGCCAGCACGAAATCTTCAAAAGCCCGCCCGCCGCAGTTCAGTGTGCCGGCAAAGCTGCTGCGGTGCGTGCTGACTCCGTAGGGAAACACCGGCAAGCTGAAAGCTTTGTCTGGGAGAAGGTTTGCGGCTGCATGGCTGACGGCGTCGATGCAAATACTGTCCACCGATAGGGGCAGGTGATAGCCGTGCTGCTCGGTATGCCCGTAGGGCATCAGGATCACCTTGCCCAGCTCCTGATTGGCAGGCAAGGCTTGCGGGTGCAAACCGGAGATCTTCTGGTTGGGTAAGGTGATGCGGCTGTCCCCCAGGCCAAACGCCAGTTCGGGTGGGGTGAGGGCATACACCCGGCTGAAGCCATCTTCGCGCAGGCTGTCGAGCAGATTGCGCAGCAAAGCCCCAAAGACCGCTTCAGGCGTTTCCAGACCGCTGCCGCGCCAGCCATAAGGGATGGGCGGCAGCACACCTACGCGCTCGGGGTCGCCCAGGGCACTGGCCAGGCGGTCCGTAGGATAGCCTGTACCGAGAGGGATCACCAGGGGCGTATGGCGCGGTAAAGCGTGGACTTCGGGCCAGGTCAGGTGTTCGAAAGTGAAAAATTCTGTCATGCTGGGCTTTCTATATGGGTTCGGGAAATAGATGCCAGTCCAGGAAGCGCTCTGTACGGGCATACACATCCAGGACATTGGCGCGCTTCTGGAAGCCGTGCGGCTCTCCGGCATAGGTCTTGTATTCGTAGGTTTTACCTGCCCGGCGCAGCGCTTCCACCCATTCTTCGGAAGCCTGGGGCGGCACAATATCATCCTTCAAGCCGTGCAGGAGCAATACCGGGCTGCGTACCTGGTCCACCTGCAGGATGGGCGATCCGTTGATAAATATCTGACGCTGACGCGCCGGATGACCGAGCATCATCTCGGTATATTCACGCGTGGAGCGCTCGCACAGCGCCCAGGAGCTGAACAGGTCCGCGTCGCCAAATTTGCTTACCCCACAGGCGAAGCGGTACTCTCCATCGCGGCTCAGGCAGCATGCCACCATGTAGCCGCCGTACGAGGCGCCCAGAATGCCGATGCGCGCCGGGTCGATGCCGGGTCGCTGGGCGAGCAGGCTGGCAGCATTCAGGCAGTCTTCTGTATCACCTCTGCCCCAATCGTTGTAATTGGCATGCTCGAAGGCGACCCCGTAGCCGGTGGATCCGCGGTAATTGGGGGCTAAAATGGTGTAACCTTTGGCTGCCAGGTACTGGTCGAAGATATCCCAGCCAAACGTGTACTGGTCGGCGGGGCCGCCGTGTGGGTGGACAAGAGCCGCCTGGTTGCCTTTGGGCGGATTGTACAGCAGGCCGTGAATTTCCAGACCGCCTGCGCTTGTACAGCTCACGGACTGAGGCTCGAGCAGTTCGAGCGCCCCCAGGGCCGGCGGATTTGAAAAGGTGAGCTGTGCCCGGCGTCTGGAGGGCAGCGCCATGCGGTACAGGTCGGGCGGAGACAGGGGATCTTCGTATTCAACGGTCATGAAACTGCCATCCGGCGACCAGTTCGGTCGCGCGTAGATACCTTTTCTGGTGGAAACATCAGTGACCGAACCATCTACCAGGCTGACCAGGACAAGGTGAATTTCTCCCTGACGGTTGACCGTGCAGGCCAGCCACTGCCCATCCGGAGACCAGGCTGGCTCGGCGGCATCCGCTCCCAGGTGGGTGAGCTGGTGGGGCTGCGCGTCCCCGGGCTGTATAAGCCAGATCTCGTTGAAGCCGGAGCGCTGGGATAAAAAGGCGATGTGCTTGCCATCCGGCGACCAGCGTGGGTACCAGTCCTTTTGCTGCGGCCCACCGGTGAGCGGTGTGATGGTCCCCGTGCTCAAATCGGTCAGGCGCAGGTCAAGCCTGCGGAAGTCGTCTCCTGATTTTTGCGTGTAGACGATGGTTTTGCCATCCGGGGAGGGGCGCGCATCCAGGTGGTCGCCCGGATCGTGGGTCAGCCGTTGAGCCTGGGCGCCTGTACGCTCGATTTTCCAGAATTGAACAAAATCCTCAATCTCCTGGCTGACGATCAGGTGCTGGCTGTCGGGCAGCCAGACTGGCGCGAAGCAGCCCGGGGTAAAGGCAGTAATTTTTTCTGGTTTGCCGCCTGCTACCGGGGCGACAACCACATCGCCACCACTGGTGTAGGCCAGCCACTGGCCGTCGGGAGACCACTGCGGGATCTCGTCTGCCCAGTAAGGCTTGCTGGGACGATCCAGGGAGATACGCTGCGGCCAGGCACGCCCAGCAGGTTTGAGCTCCAGGGTGTAGACATCCGCACAGCCTTCCCGCCCCCACAGGAATGCCAGTTTGTCTCCAGCCGGCGCCAGGCTGTGATTGTAAATGCGCGGCACGGAAGTGATTAATTCAAGACTCCAGCCTGGCGGGGGCTGCATGTCCGGGCGAGGCAGGGAGGGCCAACCCTGGCGCTCATATTTTTCAGTCAAGGCTATTTCTACGGCCATATGTTTTCTCGGGTGCTGGTTAAATTTCGTGGCAGGCAGCCCAGTGTCCGGGGGTCAGCTCACGCCACACCGGGACTTCGGTGCTGCAGCGCGAGACAGCGATGGGACAGCGCGGGTGAAAGCGGCAGCCAGAAGGTGGGTGGATGGGGCTGGGTACGTCGCCGCTCAGGATGATGCGCTGGCGGGAGCGGTCTTTGCGCGGGTCGGGGATGGGCACCGCCGAGAGCAGGGCACGCGTATACGGGTGAAGGGGGGATTCGTAGACGTCATCGCGTGGACCCAGCTCGACGATGGCCCCCAGATACATCACTGCCACCCGGTCGCAGATATGGCGTACCATACTGAGATCATGGGCGATAAATAAATAGGTCAGCCCCAGGCGATCTTGCAGATCTTCCAGCAGGTTCACCACCTGGGCCTGGATAGAGACGTCCAGGGCGGAAATGGGCTCATCGCAGACGATAAAAAGCGGGTCAGATGCCAGGGCGCGGGCGATGCCAATGCGCTGGCGCTGCCCTCCGGAGAATTCATGCGGGAAGCGGTTCAGCAGCCGGCCGGAGAGCCCCACCATCTCCAGGAGCTCCTGCACGCGCACAGAACGCTCGCTGTGTGTATTGAGCAGTTTGTGCACGCGCAGCGGTTCGGAGACAATCCCACTGACGGTCCAGCGTGGATTTAGCGATGCGAATGGATCCTGGAAGATCATCTGGGCTTTACGGCGGATATGCATCCATTCCTGTTTCGAGGCGTGCCGGATGTTATGCCCGGCGATCACCACTTCTCCATCCGTGGGGGCATAAAGCCCGAGCATCGTGCGCCCCACGGTGGTCTTGCCGCAGCCCGATTCACCGACCAGACCCAGAGTCTCACCGGGATATATATCAAAATTTACGCCATCCACAGCATAGACTGCTCCGACCTGACGTTGGATCAACAATCCCTGCGTGATCGGAAAGTGCTTCTTTAAGCCACGCACAGTTACCAGTGGTTGAACGGTGTTCATGGATGTGTCCATAGCATGATCTCAGCGCGGTTGACCTGTTTTGGGATCCAGCCAGCAGGCGGTCTGGTGGCCTTCACCTGTGGTGAATAGGGGTGGTCGTTCGCTACGGCAGTGCTCAAAAGCGAACTGGCAGCGTGCAGTAAACGGACAGCCCACCGGCTCTACCAGCAGATTGGGCGGCGCACCGGGGATCGAAAGCAGGCGGTGCTGGCGGCGCAAATCGACACGCGGCAGGGCAGCCAGGAGCGCCAGTGTGTAAGGGTGGTGGGGTTGTTCATAAAGGTCGATCACAGAGGCTTGCTCCATGATATAGCCAGCATACATCACGATCACACGATCGGCTATGCCGGCCACCACACCCAGGTCGTGCGTGATCCAGATGATCGACATACTCAAGCGCTGGCGGAATTCATAGACTAATTCCATGATCTGGGCCTGGATGGTGACATCCAGCGCGGTGGTGGGTTCATCGGCAATGAGCACATTCGGGCTGCACGTGAGCGCCATGGCAATCATCACCCGCTGGCGCATGCCGCCTGAAAATTGGTGTGGGTAGCTTTTAAGCCGGGAGGCAGGGTCTGGGATGCCAACTAATTCCAGCATTTCCACGGCCCGATGGTTGGCTTCTTCCTGGTTCATATTCAGATGGGCGCGCAGGGATTCCGTGATCTGGTGTCCAATGCTCAGCACAGGATTCAGGGAAGTCATTGGATCCTGAAAGACCATGGCGATTTCCTTGCCGCGAATGGATTCCATCTCGTTTTCAGTGCATTTGAGGAGGTCACGCCCCAGATAGTGCGCTTCCCCGGCGGCGATCTCGCCCGGTGGGATGGGGATCAAGCCCAGGATCGACATCATGGTCACGGATTTCCCACAACCACTCTCGCCAACTACCGCCAGGGTTTCTTTGTCGAACAGGTCAAAAGAGACATCATTGACTGCGTAGACCGTGCCCTCGGCGGTATGAAAGCGTGTCTTTAAGTGCCTGACGGACAGAATGGGTTGTTGATGGTCGCTCATAGGTTGCTATGCCGCCCGGCTGTGGGGATCCAGTGCGTCGCGCAGACCGTCTCCCAGGAAGTTAATGCTGAGCGTGGTCAGCAAAATCAAGGTCCCTGGGAAAAACCATAACCAGGGTGAAGACTCAATATAGTTATAGGCGCCTTCCAGCATATTGCCCCAAGTGGCAGTCGGCGGCTGCACGCCCATCCCCAGGAAGCTGATATAAGCTTCGGAGAGGATCGCATTGGCCACACCCAGCGTTCCAGCCACCACGATGGGGGCAATCGAATTGGGCAGGATGTGGCGGAAGATGATCTCGGTGCTGCTGGTTCCCGTCGCGCGCGCCGCCATGATGAAATCATTTTCTTTTAGCGAGAGGAACTCCGCGCGCACGATACGCGCCAGGTAAGGCCAGCTGGTCAGGCCGATAATGAAGATGATCACCACCACACTGCCGCTGTAGGTGCGGCCCAGAACTTGAATATTGGGGATCTTTCCGGCGAAAAACTTGGCCATCACCAGCAGCAGGAAGATTTGAGGAATATTCAAAACCGCTTCGGTGAAACGCATCAGCAGGGCGTCGATGCGCCCACCGTAATATCCAGAAATTGCCCCGATCATCACGCCCATCAATAATTCGATGATGACGGCTGTCAGGCCGATGAACAGGGAAATTTGCCCGCCGTAGATCGTGCGGGCAAGAATATCGCGACCGACTGTATCGGTGCCGAAAGGATGTGCGCTGGATGGCGCCTGCAAGCGTGCGCCAGTCTCGGTAAAGTTGGCATATTTTTCGGTAAATATAAATGCTCCGCCAAATGCATAGATGAATAATAAGAACAGGGTCACTGCGCCAAAGATCGCCATCTTGTGACGCCGGAAGCGGCGCCAGGTGAGCTGGCCAAGGGTCAGCGGAGGCGCTTCCAGCACATCATAGATGGCGGGAGCAGATGAGGAGCTTTCCACGGAGGAGTTCATTCTTTTTGGCTCCTACTTGTAAGTGATGCGTGGATCCAACCAGGCATAGGTAATATCGGTCAGGATCTGAAACACCACCACGGCAACCGAGATCAGCAGCAGAATACCCATGACGACCGGTGTATCTGAGCGGGTCAGGTGATCCAGGAATAAACGTCCCATGCCAGGCCAGGCGAAGATGCGTTCAGTAACGACTGCCCCTGCCAGCAGCAGCGGTAGATCCAACCCAATGATGGTGACGATCGGCAGCGAGGCGTTTTTCAAGGCGTGAACGAAGATGATATCGCGGCGCGGGATGCCTTTGGATTTGGCGGTGCGAATATAATCCTGGTTGAGCACTTCCAGCATCGTGCCGCGGATATAGCGGCTGTAGGCTGCCAGGCTGATGAAGGAGATGCTGAAAACCGGTAAGATCAAATGGCGCAGGACTTCACTGGTTGTTTTTCCGACTTGAGGATCAAACATGCCCACGGTGGGCAGGTACGGCAGACCCCAGCGTTTGAAGTTTACGGAAAATATATACATGGAGACCAGAGCAATGAAGAAGATGGGCATGGAATAGCCAATAAATGAGATCCCCGTAATCAAATTATCCATGAAAGAATATTGGCGCAGTGCTGAATATACGCCAATCCCCAATGAAAAAATGATGATTACCAGCTCTGCGGTCAGCATCAGGATCAGGGTGTTGGGCAAACGATCGCCGATCACCTCGGTCACGGGAATGCCGCGGTTGACCAGGGAGGTGCCAAAATCGCCGCGCAGGATGCCCTTGCGTACTCCGGCTGACTCTTTGATTCCATCCCCATCCCGATCGAAGCTGTCCCAATCATTCCCGATCAGCCAGTACAGGTACTGCATGTAGATGGGTTTATCCAGGCCTAACTGGCGGGTGAGACGCTCGCGCTCTGATGAGCGCGTGACCGTGCGACCACCCATGGTCGCCAGGGGATCGCCCATATTCTGCATCAGGACGAATAAAATCACACTGATGATGAACAGGAGCGGGATGGCCTGTAAGATGCGCCGGATGATATATCGCGTCATCTTCTATGTCCTGACTGAGAAATCGGTCTTTATGGAGTTTCGACAGGCCGGGACTGGCTTTTACCCGCCCCGGCCTGTACAAATTAGCTTAGGTCGTGTTTAAGGGACCAGATCCCACTCGTAGATATTAAAGAAAGGAGTCGCGCCTGAGATCTTGACATTCTGCAAGCGAGGTCCGATCGCAAACGTGTCGGGATCCTGCCAGAGGCCCAGCCAGTACACCTTGTCGTATACTATCTTGCTGATCTGGTGGAAGGTTGCCTGGCGTTCGGCGAAGTCAACCTGGGTATTCTGGAGCTGGAAGAGCGCATCCAATTCTTCGTCACAGATGAACTGCCAGTTGGTGCCGGCGGGTACCTCATCGGTGGGGATTTCGCTGCACAGCCAGTAGGGCACGTTGGGATCGGGATAGTCGGTAGTATCCGACCATTCGGAGATATCCAGCTCACCGGTCGCAGATGGTCCACCATCTCCATAACCACTGAAGAAGATGTCCGAGTCGTAGCTCAATAATTCGAGGCCAACCCCAATTTCCTGATACTGCTGTTGGACGACAGCCTGGGTATCCTGGCGAATCTCACGCTGAGTTGTGCCATATTTCAGGACCAGCTCGACGCCGTCTTTATCGCGCGTGCCATCACCGTTGCTGTCCACCCAGCCAGCTTCATCCAGGAGCTGGTTGGCCATATCGGGATCATAGGGGTATGGTTCAGCGTCGGGGAAGGCGTACGGGGTGTTGTCCCAGTAGGTGGCGGCCGGCACGGTCAGTCCCAGGAGTAGATCCTGATTCAGCGTAAAGCGATCAAAACCATAAGCCAGGGCCTGGCGGACGCGCACATCCTGCAGCGCAGGGTGACCGGTTTCAGGGCTGAGGTTCATGTACCAGCCTTCGTTGTAGCCAGAGAAAACGGTGACGATATTCACACCCACATCTTGCAGGCCGGGAATATCGGAGTAGGCGATGAACGTACCCAGATCACCCTCACCGGCTTTCAGGGCTGCAACCTGCGAGGCATCGTCCGGAACGAAGCGGAAGAACACTTCATCGATGGCGGGCTTACCCAGCCAGAAGTTTTCGTTGGCTACGAAGCGGGCATAACTGCCCGATTCCCACTCGGCGAAATTATACGGACCGACACCGACGGTAGGGTTGCGGTTCCATTCTGCATTGTCGATGGTGCCATCGGCTTCATACACCGGGCGAAGAATATGGGCTGGCAGGATGCCATGCCACATGGTGCCCATCCAACCGGCGAAGGGCTCTGCGAACTGCATTACGACCGTTTGTGGATCGGGTGCTTCTACGGTAGTCAACAGGTCATAAGGGAATACCTGTGCTACAGTATTATTTGG
>Ga0209347_1000105_pt1 | contig 241376 bp, 225 predicted proteins | sample AutmiccommuBRH23_FD_187382 | JGI IMG/M metagenome (GOLD analysis project Ga0209347, IMG submission 187382) | Deep subsurface microbial communities from Mt. Terri, Switzerland - Autotrophic microbial communities BRH/23 (SPAdes) (version 2) | ecosystem: Environmental > Aquatic > Deep subsurface... | reverse complement strand
CATTCGAGCGGCCCCACTCCCGCCGACGAGGCGTCCTCGCCGGCACGGGGAGGCGTCCAGTGGCTGCTCCGGCACGGCCTGCTCGCCACCAGCGACGCCCAGCACGTCGTGCTCCCCCGCGAGGTCGGTCTCGCCCTGCGCGGCGGGCGCACCCACCGCGAACCTGCCCGGCGTCCCACGCCCGCCGCCACCCCCGTCGACCCCCACCGGGTGGACGGGGACGCGGTGCGGCACGCCGAGGAGGTGGTCCGCCTGGTCGCGGCGCTGATCGCCCACTGGGGGGAGCAGCAACCACCCGTCCTGCGTTCGGGGGGCCTCGGGGTGCGGGAGCTCCGGCGTCTGGCCGGTCACCTCGGCGCCCGCGACACCACCACGACGTTCGTGGTCGAGCTCGCCGGGGCCGCCGGTCTCGTGATGGACGACGGCGAGGCTCCGCCGACGATGGCCCCCACGACCCGGGCCGACGACTGGCTCGCCCATCCGGTGGGGGCGCGTTGGCACCAGCTCGCGGCGGCATGGTTGACCTCCGAGCGGGCGGCCTGGCTCGTGGGGACCCGGGACGACAACGGCGTGATCCGGGCCGCCCTCGACCCCGAGCTGCGCCGCCCATGGGTCCCCCGGCTCCGTTCGGCAGCGCTGGGGGTGCTCCGCGAGCTCGACGAACCGGGCGCCCTCGGCGCGGAAGAGGTGCTGGAGGTCCTGCGCTGGCGGGCCCCCCGGATGGCGCCCGCGGTGCATGCGGTGCAGGCCGTGCTCGACGAGGCGACCATGCTCGGGGTGATCGGCGCAGGAGCGCTGAGCAGCGCCGGGCGCAGCCTGCTCGACGGCGGGGACGCCGGCGCGGCCCTCGAGCGCGCGCTCCCACCCACGGTGGACGAGGTGGTGCTCCAGGGCGACCTGACCGGCGTCGTGCCGGGACGACCCTCTCCCGAACTGTCCGCCCTGCTCGAGGCGGCCGCCGACGTTGAGTCTCGGGGCTCGGCGATCACCGTGCGGTTCACCGAGGCCTCGGTGCGCGCAGCGCTCGACGCCGGGATCCGGGCCGAGAGCCTGCTCGCCGGGCTCTCACGACACGCCCGCGCCGGCGTCCCGCAGCCGCTGGAGTACCTGGTGCTCGACGTCGCCCGTCGGCACGGTCGGCTTCGGGTGGGGATGGCGGCCTGCTACGTCCGGGCGGACGACCCCGCCCTGCTCGCCGGCCTGGTCGCCGACCGTTCGTTGGCCGACCTCGGGCTCCTGCTGCTCGCCCCGACCGTGCTGGCCGCACACGCCCCGATCGCCACGGTGCTGGGGGCACTGCGCGACCGCGGGCTGGCGCCGGTGGCCGAGGACGCGGCCGGACAGGTCGTGGTCGCCGGCGCCAGCCCCCGCCGCGTGCGGGCGAAGCCGTCGGCCGCACCGGCCACACCCGCACCCGCAGATGCCTCGGCCGACGACGCCCGCTCACGACGGCTGCACCGGCTGGCCGCCGACCTGCTCTCCGCCGACCGGCGCGCCCCGGCCGGCTCCGCCCCGGGAGCGGCGGGGCCCACCACGTGGGACGCCGGCGACCCCGCTGCCCCCGCCTTCGCCCTCGGCCTGCTGCGGGAGGCCGCCGCGGAGCACCGTCAGGTGTTCCTGGACGTCGTCGGGCAGGACGGCACGACCAGCCGGCGCCGCGTGCGGCCGGTCCGGGTCGACGCGGGCCGCGTCCGGGTGATCGACCTCGACCGTGAGGCCGAGCTCACCATCGCGGTCCACCGCATCGTCGACGTCTCCCTCACCGACGCCCCGGCGGCTCGGACTGCCGACGCCGCGAAGGAAGGTTCATGACCGACGGCCTGGCCGGGCCGCTCATCGTGCAGAGCGACAAGACCCTGCTTCTGGAGGTCGACCACCCGGCCGCCGACGCGTGCCGACGGGCGATCGCGCCGTTCGCCGAGCTCGAGCGCGCGCCCGAGCACGTGCACACCTACCGGCTCACCCCGCTCGGGCTGTGGAACGCCCGCGCCGCCGGTCACGACGCCGAGCAGGTGGTGGCCGTGCTGCTCGAGTACTCGCGCTACCCGGTGCCGCATGCGCTGCTGATCGACGTCGCCGAGACGATCTCCCGCTACGGCCGGCTGCAGCTGGTCAACCACCCCGTGCACGGGCTCGTGCTCCGCGCCCTCGACCGTGCCGTCCTCACCGAGGTGCTCCGATCCCGCCGGACGGCCGGCCTGCTCGGGGCCCGGATCGACGACGACGACGTCGCGGTGCACCCGAGCGAGCGCGGACGGCTCAAGCAGGTGCTGCTCAAGCTCGGCTGGCCGGCCGACGACCTGGCCGGGTACGTCGACGGTGAGGCTCACCCCATCACCCTGCGCCTGGACGACTGGTCCCTGCGCCCCTACCAGGTCCAGGCGGTCGAGAGCTTCTGGCACGGCGGGTCCGGCGTCGTCGTGCTCCCCTGCGGAGCCGGCAAGACCCTGGTGGGCGCCGGGGCGATGGCCCGGTCGGGCACCACGACCCTGATCCTGGTCACGAGCGCCGTGGCCGCCCGACAGTGGCGCGACGAACTTCTCCGCCGCACCTCGCTGACCGACGAGGAGATCGGCGAGTACTCCGGGGCCCGCAAGCAGGTGCGTCCCGTGACGATCGCCACCTACCAGGTGCTGACCACGCGGCGGAAGGGCGTGTACACCCACCTCGAGCTGCTCGACGCCAGGGACTGGGGCCTCATCGTGTACGACGAGGTCCACCTGCTCCCTGCGCCTGTGTTCCGGATGACCGCAGACCTCCAGGCACGACGTCGGCTCGGGCTGACCGCGACGCTGCTCCGTGAGGACGGACGCGAGGACGACGTCTTCTCCCTGATCGGGCCCAAGCGGTACGACGCCCCGTGGCGCGACATCGAGGCCCAGGGGTGGATCGCCCCGGCCGTGTGCGTCGAGGTGCGGCTGACCCTCCCGGAGACCGACCGGTTGGTGTATGCGACCGCCGAGCGCGAGGACAGGTATCGCCTCGCCGCGAGCGCGACCGGCAAGAACGAGGTGGTGGAGAAGCTGGTCGCCCGGCACGCCGACGAGCAGGTGCTGGTGATCGGCCAGTATCTCGACCAGCTCGCCGAGCTCGCCGAGCACCTGGACGCCCCGCTGATCACCGGCGCCACGAGCGTGCAGGAGCGGCAGCGGCTCTTCGACGGCTTCCGGGACGGGTCGGTGCGCCGGCTCGTCGTGAGCAAGGTGACGAACTTCTCCGTCGACCTGCCCGAGGCTGCGGTCGCGATCCAGGTGAGCGGGTCCTTCGGCTCCCGCCAGGAGGAGGCGCAGCGGCTCGGCCGGATCATGCGCCCCAAGGCGGACGGTCGGACGGCGCACTTCTACGCGGTCGTCGCGCGGGACACCGTCGACCAGGAGTTCGCGGCGCACCGCCAGAGGTTCCTCGCCGAACAGGGGTACACCTACCGGATCGTCGACGCCGAGGACCTCGAGGGGCTTCCGCGCTAGGTTCGCCCGGTCCCGTCCGGCACGCAGACCTCCACCTCGCGGTGCACGTACCGGGTACCGACCCACCCCACGCGACTCGCGCAGCGCCCGACAGGACAGGTCGACGGACCCGGGTGAGGATGTCCCGGTGAATCAGGGTGTTGCTCTCGCATTCGGTGGCTCGTTGGACCCCGCCGCGTGGTCACGCGCGCATGCAACCGGGGCGGTCCCGGACCAGCTGCCCTACGGGCTCCACCGGCTGTCGGGGCACGGACTGACCGTGCGCGATCACTCGGTCGCGTGGTCGGCGGGCGCACCGGTGGCGCTGCACCGCAGGGTGCTGCGCAAGGTGGGGTCGGGATTCGACTGGGGGCTGATGCTCAGCCGGCGCCCCCACGCCGACGTGCTGCTCAGCTGGGACGAGCGGCCCGGTGCCGTCCTGGCGCTGCGTCACGGTCGACGGATTCCGGTGGTGACCAACGTCATCTGGTTGACCGACCTCCCGTCCCTGAAGGCACCCGGCCTTCGGCTCGCCGCCGCGGGACTGCGCAGGGCGGCCGGTCTGTTCGTCCTCAGCTCCGCCCAGGTCCCGCTGCTCACCGAGATCGCCGGCGTCGCCCGGGACCGGATCACCGCCGTTCCCTTCGGGATCGACGCCGACTTCTACGCGCCTGCGCACGTGGCCGGCTCTTCCCCCGACCCCGATCTGGTGGTGAGCGTCGGCAACGACCGGCACCGGGACTGGCCGGGCACGCTGGAGGCGTTCGAGCTGGTACGGCGCAACCGCCCGAGCGCCCGCCTCGTCGTGGTGTCCGCCACCGCGCCCTCGCCCGACCTGGCCTCGGCCGAGGGAGTCGAGCACATCGGGGATCTCGATCACGTCGCCGTCCGCGCTCTGCTCGCACGTGCGAGCGTGCTGCTCGTGATGACCTCGCCCAACGTCCACGTCTCCGGCATCACGGCCGCGCTGGAGGCGATGGCCCTGGAGCGCCCGGTGGTGATCTCGCAGAGCCCCGGCCTGCACGACTACGGCGCGGCCGACGACGGCTTCATCGCCGTGGACGACCCACGCGCCGCAGCGGAGGCGGTGACCGACCTGCTCGGGGATCCTGCGGCCGCCCGGGCCCGCGGGATCGCCGGACGTCGCGCCGTGGTCGAGCACTTCTCCACCGAGCACCAGGCCGCGCGTCTCGCCACGGTGCTGGAACGGGCGCTGGACCGCCACCAGTGACCAGCGCCGCGACGCCCACCCCGCCGAGCGTTGCGGCGCCACGGCGACAGGACAAAGATCAGCACGTGAACCCCCACCGCACCACCGGCGCCGTCGTCCGCCTGCTCGCCACGCTCGCCGTCGCCACGGGGTTGGTGCTGGCCGGGGCCGTCGCCGCCCAGGCCGAGCCGCCGACGGACCTCGCGGATGAGATCACAGACACCGCCGATGCGCTGGGCGGACAGACCGACTCCGTGCAGGGGGCGCTCGACCGGTTGGCCGAGGACACCCCGCTCCAGCTCTTCGTGGTCTTCGTGGAGTCGTTCGACGGCGAGGACCCCGTGGAGTGGGCGAACGAGGCGGCCACCCTCTCGGGCCTCGGCGTCGACGACATCCTGCTTGCGGTCGCCATCGAGGACAGGCGATACGCGGTGTCCGTCGACGACGCGATCTCGCTCACCGACGCCCAGCTGGGCACCGTGCGCGCCGCCATCGAGGACCGGCTGCGTGAGAGTGACTGGGCGGGGGCCGCGATCGCGGCGGCCGACGGGTACCGGGACCCCGCCGACGGCGGCACCGGCGAGGGCAGCACCGGCGGCTTCCCATGGGGCCTGCTCGTGTTCGGCATCATCGTGATCGGCGTCGTCGCACTGCTGATCCGCGCCGGCCGGCGGGGACGCGCGTCCGCCAAGGACGTCTCGTCGCTGCCCACCGAGGAGCTGAACCGCCGCGCCAGCAGCGCACTCATCGCGCTCGACGACGCGGTCACCGCCTCGGAGCAGGAGCTGGGCTTCGCGCAGGCGCAGTTCGGTTCCACGGCGACCGCACCGTTCGCCGCGGTGCTGGCCGACGCCAAGAAGGCGATGGGCGAGGCGTTCACGCTCCGTCAGCAGCTGGACGACTCGGTCCCGGAGACCGAGCAGCAGCGGCGCGCCATGTTGCTGCAGATCCTCCAGCTGTGCACGGACGCGGACTCGGCCCTCGATGCGCAGACAGCCGAGTTCGAGAAGCTGCGCGGCCTGCACGCGCGCGCCCCCGAGGTGCTGGCGGAGACCGGGCGGCTCGCGGAGGAGACCCAGGGGCGACTGCCGGGCGCGCAGGCGACCCTGGATCGTCTGGCTGCGACGTATCCCGAGGCAGCCCTGGCCACCGTGCGGGGCAACATCGAGCAGGCAGCCACGCTGCTCGCCGCGGCCAGGGAGGCCGTGGGGCAGGGGCTGGCGGTCGTGGACTCCGACCGGTCCGCGGCGGTCGACCTCGCCCGCACCAGCGAAGAGGCAACGGCTCAGGCGATCACGCTGCTCGCCGGCGTCGACACCGCGGGCGAGGATCTTGCCCGGGCGGGGGCGCGGATCGACGCAGGGATCGCCTCCCTGTCGGCGGACATTGCTGACGCCGAGCGGCTGGTACCGGGCGATCAGGCAGTCGCGCCAGCACTCAACGCAGCACAGGAGGCCGTGGCCGCCGCCCAGGCGGATCGGACCACCGGCGATCCGCTCGCGCTCGTCCGGCGACTCACGGAGGCGGAGACCGCGCTGGACGCCGCCCTCGCCCCGGCGCGGGAGGCGGCCGAGCAGGCGGACCGCGCCCGCGCGCACCTGGCACAGCTTCTCGGGCGGCTGGGCTCGCAGATCCAGGCGGTGAGCACCTTCATCGAGACCCGCCGGGGCGCCGTCGGTACCGAGGCGCGCACCCGGCTGTCGGAGGCGGCCCGGCTCACGGCCGAGGCGGAGCGCACGGCGGGCGCCGACCCCGCGGCCGCCCTGGCGACCGCACAGCACGCCGAGCAGCTGGCCATCGCCGCGCAGCAGCTCGCCGAGGCCGACGTCGCCACGTGGCAGCGCACCCGGGGTGGCCCGGGCGGGGGGTTCGGCGGCGGCAACGCGGGCGCGCTGATCCTCGGGGGCATCTTGATCGACCAGGTCCTCGGTGGCGGTCGCGGCGGCGGGTTCGGCATGCCGACCGGGAGGGGCATGCCCCGTGGTGGCGGCAGGTCCCGTGGTGGCTTCGGAGGGTCCTTCGGCGGCGGACGCTCCGGCGGTGGCCGGGGCGGCCGCGGAGGAGGTGGCCGCTTCTGACGAACAACCCCACGACCGAGCAGTCCAACACTCACCGGAAGGCACCACAGCATGGCTGAGAAGCAGACGATGATGGGCCGGATCGCCCAGCTCGCCAAGGCCAACATCAACGCACTCCTGGACCGGGCCGAGGACCCCGAGAAGATGCTCGACCAGCTGATCCGCGACTACACCAACTCGATCGCCGAGGCGGAGGACGCCGTCGCGGTCACGATCGGGAACCTGCGGCTCGCCGAGGCGGACCACGCCGAGGACGTCTCCGCCGCGGCCGACTGGGGACGGAAGGCCGCAGCCGCGTCGACCAAGGCCGACACGCTGCGCGCCGAGGGCAAGGAGTCCGACGCCAACCGGTTCGACGACCTGGCCAAGATCGCCATCTCCAAGCAGATCTCGTTCGAGTCCGAGGCCCGTTCCGCCGAGCCGATGATCGCCTCGCAGACCGAGGTGGTCGAGAAGCTCAAGTCCGGCCTGATCCAGATGAGGGGCAAGCTCGAGGAGCTGCGCTCCAAGCGGGACCAACTCGTCGCCAGGGCCAAGACCGCCGAGGCGCAGTCACAGGTGCAGGGCGCGATCTCGTCGATGAACGTGCTGGACCCCACCAGCGAGGTCGGCCGGTTCGAGGAGAAGGTCCGTCGGGAAGAGGCCCGTGTCGCGGGTCAGGCGGAGCTCGCCGCGTCGTCCCTCGACGCCCAGTTCGAGGAGCTGGACGCGGACGCGGGCGCGGCCGAGGTCGAGGCGCGGCTGGCCGCCCTCAAGTCGGGACAGCCCTACCAGGGCTGAGCCCTCCCTGCGGCAGTGGTCGGGGGACGCCCGGGCGGGCCTCCGACCGCTGTCGGCTGGGTGGCCGTGCGGGGCCGACGGCGAGCGTCCACCAGGTGACGAGGGTGGCGGCGCCGGCCGCTGGACGCGACTAAGATGGTAGGTCGTTGTCCCCCGAGAGGAACCCAGACGACATGGGCGTCCACGACGCACCCCAGTGGTTGGTCCCGGCCTTCGTTCGCACCTGTGTCCAAGCCGGCGCCACTGCGTCCCCCGAGGAGATCGAACACATCGGCGAGACGCTGCTCGCGCGGTGGTGCGAGCCGGACCGGCACTACCACAACGCCCGTCACCTGGCCGACGTGCTGGCGAGGGTGGACGAGCTCGCCCAGGAGGCGCACGAGGCGGACCTGGTCCGCCTCGCCGCCTGGTACCACGGCGCCGTGTTCGACGCGGCTGAGCGTGCCTCGTACGCACATCGCGGCGGTGAGGACGAGCGGGCGAGTGCGGCACTGGCTCGACTCGAGCTGGGTGAGATCGGGCTCCCGGCGAAGTCCGTGAGCCGAGTCGCCGAGCTGGTCACCGCGCTCGACCGGCACAGCCCGGCAACCGGCGACGCCGACTGTGCGGTGCTCTGCGACGCGGACCTGGCGATGCTGGCGGCAGAGCCGCAGCGCTACAAGGCCTACCTCGCCGAGGTGCGCGCCGAGTACGCCCACCTCCCGGTCGAGGAGTTCGTCCGGGCCCGGATCGCGATCCTCCGCCGCCTGCAGCAGCGGGACCACCTGTTCGCCAGCCCGATGGGTCAGGGCTGGGAGGAGCCAGCCCGGCAGAACCTCGACGCCGAGCTCCAGCGGCTGGAGCGGGAGCTCGCCTCGATCGAGGCTGCACAGCGGAGCGGCGACGGCGAGGGGTCGGCTGCCGATCGCCCCGCGCGGACCGGATCGGGTCCACAGGGGGCCTGAGCACCGTCCGCCTCCCCAAGGGTGGCGTGCCCGCTTCGGCGGCCCGCTTGCCGCGACCTAACGTCGTGCCCACGGAACCCACACCTGGAGGAGACGTGAGCAGGTACGAGGTCGACAGCGCCCAGGTCGCGCAGGCAAGCGCGGCCGCCGGTTCGTCGGTGGCGGCGATCCGCACCGAGGTGGCCGCGCTGATGCGCCACCTGACCGACCTGCAGGCCGGCTGGCGCGGAACGGCGGCGTCCGCGTTCGGCGGGCTGATCACCGACTGGTCCGCCACCCAGCAGCGCGTCGAGGCCAGCCTCGACCAGATCACCTCGGCGCTGTCGACCGCGGCCCAGCACTACGCCGACGCCGAGGAGCAGGCGTCCCGGCTCTTCGTCCGCTGACCCGCTCCCGCCGAGAGGTCTGGCGCGGTTGACCGGGGCCTGACCCCGCCGAGGGGACGTGGCGCGGCCGAGGGGTGCCGGCGCCGCCGAGGGGACGTGGCGCGGCCGAGGGGTGCCGGCGCCGCCGAGGAGCCGCCCGGCGCGCACGACCGGCCGACCCCGGTGGGTCCCGCCGGACCGCAGGGCGGCATGGCGTGATTGGATCCGGTGATGGCCGTGCTGCTCGACCCTCCGCTGTGGCCCCGGCACGGGCGGCTGTGGGGACACCTGGTCAGCGACACGTCGCTCGACGAGCTCCATGACCTCGCCCGCCGGGCGGGAATCCCCGCCCGTGGTTTCGACCTGGACCACTACGACGTACCCGCGGAGCGGTATCCCGAGCTGGTCGCGCTCGGCGCGGTACGCGTCGACAGCCGTGAGCTGGTCCGGCGACTTCGGGCATCGGGGCTGCGGGTCCCCGCCCGGGATCGCAGGTGACGGCCCCCAGGCCCTGACGACGCGACCCGCGGCTTCCGTGACCCGCACCCAGACTGCGGGCGCCCCACAGGCCCCCAGACGACGGCGGGCGCCCCCCCGAAGGGGACGCCCGCCGTTTGCGTGCTGGTCAGCCTGGAGTGGCCGAACCGCCGACCCTCGGGGTCAGAAGTCCATGCCGCCCATGCCGCCGTCGCCGCCACCCTGCGGCTGTGGGTGCCGCTCGGGCTTCTCGGCGATGACCACCTCGGTGGTCAGGAACAGCGCGGCGATGGACGCCGCGTTCTGCAGCGCAGAGCGCGTGACCTTGACCGGGTCGTTGACCCCGGCCGCGAGCAGGTCCTCGTACTCGCCGGTGGCCGCGTTCAGGCCGTGTCCGATGGGCAGGTTGCGGACCTTCTCGGCCACGACCCCGCCCTCGAGCCCGGCGTTGATCGCGATCTGCTTCAGAGGTGCGTCGATCGCGAACTTCACGATCTGCGCCCCGGTCGCCTCGTCGCCCTCGAGCTCGAGCTTGGCGAAGGCCTGCTTGCCGGCCTGGATGAGTGCCACGCCGCCACCGGCGACGATGCCCTCTTCCACCGCGGCCTTGGCGTTGCGCACCGCGTCCTCGATGCGGTGCTTGCGCTCCTTGAGCTCCACCTCGGTGGCAGCCCCGGCCTTGATCACCGCAACCCCGCCGGCCAGCTTGGCCAGACGCTCCTGCAGCTTCTCGCGGTCGTAGTCGGAGTCGGTGTTCTCGATCTCCGCGCGGATCTGAGCGACCCGTCCGGCGATCTGCTCCGAGTCGCCCTGGCCCTCGACGATGGTGGTCTCGTCCTTCGTGACGACCACCTTGCGGGCCTGACCGAGCAGCTCCAGCCCGGCGTTCTCCAGCTTCAGACCGACGGTCTCGGAGATCACCTGGCCGCCGGAGAGGATGGCCATGTCCTGCAGCATCGCCTTGCGGCGGTCGCCGAAGCCCGGAGCCTTGACGGCGACGGACTTGAACGTGCCGCGCAGCTTGTTCACCACAAGGGTCGCAAGGGCCTCGCCCTCGACGTCCTCGGCCACGATCAGCAGCGGCTTGCCCGCCCCGATGACCTTCTCCAGCAACGGCAGCAGGTCCTTGACGTTGGAGACCTTGCCCTCGACCAGCAGCACGTAGGCGTCCTCGAGGACTGCCTCCTGCCGCTCCGGGTCGGTGACGAAGTACGCCGACAGGAACCCCTTGTCGAAGCGCATGCCCTCGGTCAGCTCGAGCTCCAGGCCGAGTGCGCTGGACTCCTCGACGGTGATGACGCCCTCGTTGCCGACCTTGTCCATCGCCTCGGCGATGAGCTCGCCGATCGCGGTGTCCCCGGCTGAGATTGCTGCGGTCGCGGCGATCTCCTCCTTGGTCTCGACCTCCTTGGCGTTCGCGAGCAGCTCGGCCGTGACGGCCTCGACGGCCTTCTCGATCCCGCGCTTCAGGGCGATCGGGTTGGCGCCCGCGACGACGTTGCGCAGACCCTCGCGCACCAGCGCCTGGGCGAGCACGGTCGCCGTCGTGGTTCCGTCACCGGCGACGTCGTCGGTCTTCTTGGCGACCTCCTTGACCAGCTCGGCGCCGATCTTCTCGAACGGGTCCTCCAGCTCGATCTCCTTGGCGATGGACACGCCATCGTTGGTGATCGTGGGGGCGCCCCACTTCTTCTCCAGGACGACGTTGCGGCCCTTCGGGCCCAGGGTGACCTTGACGGCGTCGGCCAGGGCATTCATGCCCCGTTCCATGCCGCGGCGGGCCTCCTCGTCGTAAGCAATGATCTTGGCCATTCGGATGGATCCTCCGGTTGTGGCGGGGAACTGGTCGCCGGTGCCCGCGACGGACGGCACGGATGGCGACGGTCACGTCCCGCCGCCGGTTCCGAGCCTCACCCGGACCAGGTCGTACTGTCACTCTCAGGACGAGAGTGCTAAGTCATTATTGGCACTCGGGCCCGGTGAGTGCAAGGCGGTGTGGAGGCGCCGGACGCGCCGAGCGTGTCGATCGCCACTGCCGCGCCCGCGACGCGGGGCCGATCAGGCCACGTAGTCGCCGACCAGCACGACGGTGACGGCCTCCGCCGCGATCTCCGCGGACTCCTGGACCGTGCCGATTCCGAGGGTCGAGGCGATCAGCTCGGCCGTGCCGAGGTCCGCAGCGGTCGTGTAGTACACCACCGAGGTCGGTGGGTCCGTCCCGCTCCAGTTGGCGGTCGTCACGGCCGTGAAGCCCGCGTCCTCGAGCCGGTCCCTGGCGCCGCCCGCGAGCCCCGACGTCGTCGTCGCGTTGAGCACCTCGACGGTGCGGGCCAGGTCGGCGGGCGGGGGCTCCGGCGTCGGCTCCGGGGTGACCTCCGGCTCGGTCGGCTCGGCGACCTCGTCCTCCGGCTCCTCGGCCGTCCCGTCGTCAGTCTCGTCCGGGGCGGGAGTCTGCGCGGCGTCGTTGCCGCCGGGAAGCCCCTCCCACTCGGACAGGAACGTGATGCCCCCGTACGCCAGGGCGGGGAACACCACGAGCACGACGACGAAGGGCCACCACCGGCTCCACCACGACCTCGGTGTCCGGTGCACGCCTCGTGGGCCGCCGGCGCGCGCCGCCGCGTCGAACTCGTCAGGGGGATGGGGGTACTCGCCGGATCTCACGGCGCTCAGGCTAGCGTGTCCGCGAATCGACTCAGGCGTCGATGGCCGACCGACCCAGACGTCGGTGACCGACCGCCTCAGGCGTCGATGCCCAGGCGGCGGGCGGTCCTGGCCCGCTGGCGCGACGAGCGCATCCGGCGCAGGCGCTTGATCAGCATCGGGTCGTGCGCGAGCGCGGCGGGCGAGTCGATGAGCGCGTTGAGAACTTGGTAGTACCGGGTGGCCGACATCCCGAACAGCTCGCGGATCGCCTGTTCCTTCGCGCCCGCGTACTTCCACCACTGCCGCTCGAACGCCAGCACCTGCTCGTCCCGGTCCGACAACCCCCGATGCTCCGGGTCGTGCCGGGAGGCCGCGCTCGTGGCGACCGATGTGGCTGGTCCATCCATCGTGGGCTCCTCGGGTGGCGGGTACCCGGCCATGCTAGCCCCGGAATCACACTGGTGTCATTCCCTGCGGCACCGGTCCCAGCAGCCCGCGCCGTGCCGCGCCGTGCCGCCCGGAGCGGCAGGCGCCCGGGGGCCCCGACCGCAGCTCGCGCAGACTACCCTCTGGTCCGTGCCCCTCCCGCTCACCAGCCTCATGGCGGCGGACTGGGCCGAGGCGCTCGCCCCGGTCGAACCGCGGCTGCGGGCGATCGGCGACGCCCTCCGTGCCGAGATCTCCCAGGGCCACCGGTACCTGCCCGCCGCCGCCGACGTGCTGCGTGCCTTCGCGCGCCCGATGGCGGAGGTGCGGGTCCTGGTGATCGGTCAGGACCCCTACCCCACCCCGGGTCACGCGGTCGGCCTGTCGTTCTCGGTCGCCCCCGATGTGCGCCCGCTCCCACGGTCGCTGCAGAACATCTTCCGCGAACTCACCGACGACCTGGGCTGCTGCCCGGCATCCGGCGACCTGTCCGGCTGGTCCGATCAAGGCGTCCTGCTGCTCAACCGGGTGCTCACCGTCCGTGAGGGAGTCGCCGGCTCGCACCGGCACCTGGGATGGCAGGAGATCACCGACCGGGCCGTCTCCGCACTGGTCGCGCGCGGCGGACCGCTGGTCGCCGTGCTCTGGGGACGGGAAGCCCAGCAGGTTCGACCCTTGCTCGGATCGACCCCCCTGGTGGCCACCGCCCATCCCAGCCCGCTCTCGGCGGACCGGGGGTTCTTCGGCTCACGGCCGTTCTCCCGGGTCAACGCGCTGCTGGCCGGCAGCTCACGGGCCATCGACTGGTGCCGGTCGGCCCGGCCGCCGACCGGTGCCGCCCCCTCGGGCGGCACCGCGTCGGCCGGCTAGCGGTCTATGCCGCTGCACTCAGGAGGACCACACTCACCCCGGTGAGGTCCTCCACTGCCACCGGCGTACTCGCCGGTACCGCGACGCGCATCTGCTCGCCGTCAACCACTGCGGTCATCTCGGCCAGCGAAGCCCCCCCGGGCCCACTGAGAGACACGAGTACCTCGTATCCCTGGCACCTGACATCCAGCCCCGACAGCTGGGTGGCGCTCACTCCGTAACCATGCAGTGTGGCGTCGTACGCGACGTCGTAGTCGATCATGATCGCCGAGGAGCCACACTGCTCTGCAGTGTCACTTCCCACGAAGAGCTGCTGGGGGTCCAGATCAGTTCCCGCTGCAGACGCTGTCCGCAACCCGATGAGAGCAACCGCGACGAGAGCCACTGCTGTGGCCTTGCGGTTCTTCCTGCTATTCAGTTTCATCTCTGTCCCCCTCCTTCCACCGGCCTTGTGGGCCTACACCTGTCCTGCACCGGTTGCCCGGCGATGCTGCCGTCGCGGGTTCAACCGGTCAGGCAGCGGTGCTCTCAACGACAAGAGCGCAGGGTCAAGCGACGGATGCGAGCATCCGTGGTGCAACGCAGAGCGCTGCGGTGGGGGATTGTGTGGTGCTGGTCATGTCCGACCTCTTGTCGTTCGGTAACCCGGCTGACCTCGAGGGCCCCGTGGCTTTGCGTCCCCGCCTCGCGGCGGGTTTGCCATTTTTCGCTGACCTGCTCACTATGACCTCCGGTCACAGATCCGTCTACCCCGGGATGCCGATCGGGCGCCCGTATTGGGCACGAACGTGGGGATAGGAGCACACTGCGGGTGTGGTTTTCACCCGCTCCCCCGGACCCTGGCGGCGGTACGTCGCCCTGGGCGACTCGTTCACAGAGGGATTGTGGGACGTACCGGGGGGTGAGCCCCCCTCCCGCACCGAGCTGGTCTCCCCCGCGCTGGAGTGCCGTGGGTGGGCGGATCTGCTCGCCGGGCACCTGGCCGAGCGGGTGGCCGACCCCACCCCGCTGCGCTACGCGAACCTCGCGGTACGCGGCCGGCTGCTCGGCCACATCCTCGACGAGCAGCTGCCTGCGGCCCTGGACCTCGCCCCCGACCTCGTGAGCCTGATCGGGGGCGGCAACGACCTGCTCCGGCCCGCGGCCGATCCCGACCGGCTGGCGGGCGACCTCGAGGACGCCGTCGTCCGTCTTCGCTCGGCGGGGGTGGACGTGCTCCTGGGAACCGGGATGGACGTCAAGGACAGCCCGTTGGTGCGCCGCTCCCGCAACCGGGCCGCGGTGCTGAACTGCCACGTGTGGAGCATCGCCCGGCGCCACGGAGCCCACGTGCTCGACCTGTGGGGGATGCGCGCCCTGCGTGACTGGCGGATGTGGGCGCCCGACCGGATCCACCTGACCACGGAGGGCCACCGCCGGGTGGCCCAAGGCGCGATGGTCGCGCTGGGCCTCGAGGCCGACGACGACGCCTGGGACGACCCCCTGGCCCCGCTGCCGCCCCTGCCCCGGGTGGACCGGGCGCGGGCGGACGTGCAGTGGTGGCGCGCCCATGCCTACCCCTGGGCCACCAGGCGCCTGCGCGGTCGGTCATCCGGCGACCTGCGCGGACCGAAGCGGCCCGAGTTGCTGCCGCTCGGCTGAGGCGCCGGTGGGGTACCGCCGGTGGAGCGGTGCCGCAGGTGCAGCGGTGCCCCCGCCGGCGCCGCTCCAGCACCCGCCACCGCCCCGACCTCGGGATCCCACGGGAAGTCTTGGGTCACCACGCGACCCGAAGGTTCCCGCCGACGGCACGCACGCGGGGCAGAGCTGAGGGCCCGACCCCCGGGTCGGGCCCTCAGCAGGGGGTGAGTCTTGTCGGGCGGCGGCTACCCGCAGATGTCGAAGAGGATTGGGTCCTTGTGGTGCATCACCGTCGCGTATTGCCCGGTGCCGGTCACCGCGATCCACCCGGGCATGCCGGGCACCGGGTCGGTGGTGAGGTACGGCGCGTGCAGGCCCGTGAAGACGGGAGTTGAGCCGATGAACGGCGGGGCCGTGGTGTCGATGTCGACGCGCCACGTCTGGTTCCCGGCGTCCGACTTCACCTCGACGGGCACGCACACCATGCCGCCGGCGTCGTACCAGTCGCTCAGGAAGGTGACCACGGTCCTGCCGTTCCCGGCCACGATGATGCCTGCAGGAGGGGCGGGCGGCGGGTCGTACACCCAGGCGGTCGGAAGGTGCCAGCCGCCGACGGTCGCCCGGACGATGTGGTCGGGGTGCGCGAGGTAGGCGTCCAGACCGGTCACGGTCGCTGTGGCGTCGGCGACGGTCGCCTGCCCGGTCGCCACGACGGTGGTGCCGTCGAGGACCGTGACCTGCACGACGCGCCCGGAGCAGGCTGCGGACGGCAGGGTGACGGTCACGCCCATGAACAGGGTTCCTGATGCGGCGGACGGTACTGCCGTCGCACCGCCCGGGCATGGGTGTGTGACGGTGAAGCTCGCGATCGAGGCCGCATTGACCGTGATGGTCGCCGCGTTGCCGAGGGTGGCCGTCGCGACGACCGCCAGGGCGAGCAGGAGGGCGGCCAGCGGCCGCCCGTGCCTGCGCGTCATGGTCCTCACCCCTCTCGTCCTCGGGTGTGCGTGTGATGAGTGCGGGAATCGATGCTGGTCAGCCTGCGGTGCTGGGTCCGCCTCCGGTGCTGGTCAGACCTGCGGTGCTGGGTCCGCCTCCGGGTCGAGCCCCAGCTCTGCCTCGAGCTCGGGATCGGGCCCGTCAGTGTCCTCGTCGGGCGACTCCTCGTCCGTGTCCCGGGCAGGCCAGATCACCACCGCGAGGGCGACGATGAGCAGGGAGATCCAGGTCAACGGGCTGAGCAGGATGGCCGCGAACTTCCCGACCTGCGGAAGATGGAGCGCCGCCGACCCGAGGATCTGGTCCTCGGTCGGCTCCCACGGGTCGAGGAAGTCGTTGTTGTCACCCTGCACGACCCATCCGGTGGCGTCGCCCCCGATGATCCGGTGGATCACCCGAGCACCGCCCACGTCTGGCGGCGTGTAGACGATCACGTCGCCCACATCCACCGGGCCGCACCGCGAGACCACCAGGTCACCGGTGGAGTAGGTCGGCTCCATCGACTCGCCCGAGACGATCGTCAGGGTGGTGCATCCACCCAACGAGCTGGGCCACAGGAGCCAGCCGAGCACCAGTGCTCCGAGGAGCCAGGCGGCCGAAGAGAGTGCTCCGACCAGCCGGCGCGGTATCGCGCCGGCTTGGCCGTTGCTCTCCTCGACCACGGTCGCGGAGGTGGCCGTCAGCCGCGTCAGCCGCTGATGACGATGGCAACGCCCGTCACGCTGGCCACCGGGACGGTGTCGGTCACTGCGAGGATGACCGTCTGGTCGTCGGAAGTGCCGGCGGCGACAAACGTGAGGTTCGGGCCGCTGAGCGTGGTGAGCGCGGCGTCGAGCGAGTCGGTGAGCGTGACGCTGAAGTCGTCGTTCTCACACGCGTCAGCGACGCCCGTGAGAGTGACCCCTGTGACGTTCGCGCCCGTGACGGTGTAGTCCACGTCGATCCCGTCGGCGTCACAGGCGCCCACGGTCGCGGAGCCTGCGCCGAGGCTGGTTGTGGTGACCGTCAGCTGGGCTGCGGATGCGAGCGACAGGCCTGCGATGCCGACCACGGCGAGCGCGATGGCGGCAGACTTGCGGCGTGTGGATGCCATGAGAGAGAGTCCTTTGTGTCGGGTACGAGCGAGCCGGGGCTGCCCGCAAATGGGGGGTCTGGCCGGTGGGGGCCGGCCGTCCCGTCTGGCCTGGCCGGGGGACCAGTCCGAGTGGGACAGCACTCAGTGTGGAGCACCGCAACCCCCTGGAAGCGCAGGTCAGAGCGGTTTCACCCGGTGGGCCGTGATCCTTCACCCGCTCGGACCGCCTAAAACCGGACGATCTGGGCCAATCCCCCGCTTCAGCCTCACCCTTTCGGCCCAACGGCACCGAGGCTCCTGATTGTCACGATTGAGCCGCCTGTCGGATTCGAACCGACGACCGTCCGCTTACAAGGCGGAAGCTCTACCACTGAGCTAAGGCGGCAGTACCCCGGGCGCGGCGCAGGCCGACACCCGGAGAACCCGGCCAGTGTGCCACCAGGGGTCAGCCGCGCGCGGCCTCGACCGCTCCGTCGAGCCAACCCTCTTCCTGCCAGTTGAACTGGGTATCGAGCATCTCGCCGTCGATCAGGATCGTCGGGGTGGCGAGCCGGCCGAGGTCCTGCGATGCCTTGTCGGTCGCCGCGACGACCCACGGGGCGTAGCCCCCCTCCCCGTCCACGTACTCCCCGGACTCGAGCTGGGTGACGACATCCGTGCCCACGCCCACGTCGCGGGCGATCCCGGCGATCTCCTCGTGGGAGATGCTCTGCTGCTCCATGATCGTCGGCTGGTAGGCCATCAGGGCGTGGTGGAAGTCGAGGAACTGCTCGGGCGCCCGGTCCGCGATGAGGGCGGCCGACGCGGCCAGCTGCATGTCGAGCGGCGAGTCCGAGTAGATCGCGATCGTGTGGTACTCCACCACGATGTCCCCCGCCTCGCGCATCTCGGCCATGGTGTCGGCGTTCAGCTCCTCGAAGAGGGCGCAGTAGCCGCAGAGATAGTCGGAGTAGACGCTCACGACGACGGCGTCATCGGCGGCTCCCTCCGCGGTGCCTGCGATGCCCTGGGGCCCCACCGGGATGGCTCCGGTCGCAGTCGACCCCTGGGGGCTCAGCTCGACCTCCTCCAGGGGGCTCCGGCCCTCCTCACCGAGGATGACCGCGACGAGCACGGCGAGGACGGCGAGCACGGCGACGACCGAACCGATCACGATCGTGCGTTGCCTCTTGTTCTTGCGCTCCTGCTCGGCGCGCATGCGTTCGGCCATGATGCGGGCCTCATCCCGGCGCTGGGCCTTCGTGGGACGTACTTGGGTGGCCATGGTGGTCCTTCCGGATCAAGTCGGTTCAGGTCTGTTCAGGTCAGTCGGTCAGGGCAAGTGCCCGGTCGAGGGACGCTCGCGTCCGTGGCCAGCGCACCAGGAACACCGCGCCGGCGACGAAGAGGAGGTCACGCAGGGTGTCCTCAAGATAGGCGGTCTCCCCAGGCGCCACCTGACCCCCTCCGCCGAAGCATCCGCAGTCGATGGCGAGGCCACGAGCCCAGGCGGAGATGATCCCGGCCACGAACACCACCATCAGGAGGCCGAAGACGACGGCCGCCGCGCGGGTGAAGAGGCCGGCGAGCAGCAGCAGCCCCACCACGATCTCCACCATGGGCAGGGCGTTGCCCACCAGCACGGCCAGGGTCTCCGGGAGCAGCTCGTAGGCGCGCACGGCGCGCACGCTGCCCGGCAGGTCCCCGATCTTGGCGAAGCCGGCCACGAGGGCGACGGCGGCCAGGCCCAGCCGGACGAGGGTGGAGACCCAGGGCTGCCAGCGCTCCCACCTGGGCGGTGCGTGGGCAGGGGCGGGCAGGTCGGTCACGGCAGGCATGGTGCTCCTTCAGGTCAGCTGGGGGCGCGCGGCCGCGCGCGGGTCAGGCGAGCTGAAGGGCCGGGGGTCCCCGCCACCAGGGCACCAGGGGCGCATTGCGCACGACCGGCCGGCGGTGCCGACCGGCCACCGCGGCCCGGAAACCGGACGGGAGCGGCGCGACGTCGTCGGGCAGGGGCGCCGAACCGGCCAGGACGCCGACCACTGCCAGGGCGAGTCGCCGCAGGTGGGCCAGCACGCCGATCCCGAGGAACGCGCCGGCCACGTGGGCTGCCACGACCGGGACGGCGAACCCGACGACGACCGCGATCACCTGCCGCTGGTCGCCGCCCACGGCGAGCGCGCCGGTGGGGCACACGGCGTCGGCCCGGAGCAGCGCGAGCCGGACGCCGAGCCAGCCGAGGCTGCCCTCGGGCACGCACTGGTGGACCACCAGGCCGCCCGCCCGCGACAACGCGGTGGTGAGACCGGTGACGAGCAGGAGCCCGACCGCGGGCACCAGCAGCCGCCAGGAGGGCAGCTGCAGTCGCCGGGCCATGGGGTAACGATACGCGGCGCTCAGCCGAGCTCGGGAGGACCGGGCAGCGGCCACCAGATCACGTACCCGGGATCGATGAGCCAGGCCAGCACCCCCGCCGCGACCAGGGCGATCACCGTGACGCTCACGGCACCCGCCCGCCCCGTGGGTCCGGCGAACACCCAGCGCGCTCCGGTCCTGGTCGCCCGGCTCATCGGCCCGAACCACAGGGTGAGCAGGCCGATCGCCACCACCACGGCGATGAGCGCTGTGGTCACCCACGGGGCGTTCCCCCCGAGCGCCCCGGCCGCCTCGCCCTCGCCGGGCGGGGCGATCACCACGCGGTCGCCGCCCAGCAGCCACCATCCGACCCCACCCGCCAGGACGACCGCGCTCGCGGCCAGGAGCGCCGAGGGCACGACGCCGAGGACGGCCCGAGCGAGATACCAGGGCCAGGTGAGCACAGCCCCGGCGGTGTCGCCCGAGCGCGCGCCGCGCCGGGCCCACCTGCGCCGCAGACCCGCGACGTCCAGCCCCACGCTCCGCACCAGCACCGCGAGCGCGGCGGCGATGGCGAGCGCCACGCCGGGCCGGGTCGCGCCGAGTGCAAGCAGGGCCAGGCCGACCGCGAGCGCGGTCCCCGTCCGGCGGGGTGGCTCGCCGTCGTCCACCGCGTCGTCCGGTTCGACCCCCCACGGCTCATCCTCCGGGCCCCCCTCACCGGCGAACGGCGACCACTCGGGCAGCACGCCGGTCTGCGGGCCGGGATCCCGGTACGGCTCGTGGAGGATCGCCGTGTCGTCGGCGCGGGTGCGGCCACCCGTCACGGGCGCGGTCCTCATCGGCGTCACGTCTCCGGACGCGACGAGGCCCAGCTCGACCACCACGTCGTCGGGTGCCAGCCGCTGCCAGGGCTCCACGGCGAGCGCCGAGCGGAGCGCGGCCTCCGTCCGTGGGTCCAGGCCCGTGAGGACCACGTCCCCGGACCGGGTGCGAGAGAGCACGGCGCGCGCGGGACCGGTGCCGAAGGGCGGTCGGCCCATCGCGGCGTAGGCGACCAGCGCGGCCCACCCCCACCAGTCGCTCTGCTCGGACGGCTCCTCGCCGTCGAGCAGCTCCGGCGCCACGTACCCGGGGGTGCCCGCCACCAGGCCCGCCGAGGTGACCCGCGCGTCCTCGATCCCCTGGGCGATCCCGAAGTCGATCAGCACGGGACCCGAGTCGGTGAGCATCACGTTGCCCGGCGTGAGGTCGCGGTGCAGCACCCCCGCGGCGTGCACGACGGCGAGGGCCTCGCGCAGGTCGGCGGCCAGGCCTGCGAGCGCGGCCGGCTCGAGCGGACCATTGCGGTGCACGTGCTCGACCAGGTCGAGGCCGTCGACCAGCTCGGTGACCACGAAGGCCTCCGACGAGTCGATCTCGGCATCGAGCACCCTGGCCACGCCGGGGTGGCGGACCCGCTGCAGGTTCGCCACCTCGCACTGGAGGCGGGCGCGGGCGTCGACGTCGGCGCCCAGGTGCGGGTGGAGCAGCTTGAGTGCGACCTCCCGGCCGTCGGCGTCGAGCGCGCGGTACACCGCACCCATCCCGCCCTGCCCGAGCGGACCGAGCAGGCGGTAGCCACCGACCTCGCGCGGGACGTCAGCCTCCATGAGTTCACGCTAGCGGCCCGGACGATGGGAGCTCCCGTCCCGCGCCGCCGCCGCCGCCGGATCCGACACCTGCCGGGCGGCCCGACGGGGCGCCCGATACCCTCAAGGGCGATCGAAGGAGCTGAGACACGTGTCCGAGAGCGAGTTCGTCGTCGTCGCCAACCGGCTGCCCGTCGATCTCACGGTCGCCGAGGACGGCACCACCACGTGGCACCGCTCGCCCGGCGGCCTGGTCAGCGCGCTGCAGCCGGTGATGCAGACGACCGAGGGCGCCTGGATCGGCTGGTCCGGGTCGCCCGACGTCGAGGCGGAGCCGTTCGACGCGGACGACATGCACCTTGTCCCGGTGCGGCTCAGCACCGAGGAGGTCGCGGAGTACTACGAGGGCTTCTCCAACGACACGCTCTGGCCGCTCTCGCACGACGTGATCTCCCCGCCCGTCTACCACCGGCGATGGTGGGACGCCTACCGCCGGGTCAACCGCAGGTTCGCCGAGGCGGCCGCGGCCGAGGCGGCGGACGACGCCCTGGTCTGGGTGCACGACTACCAGCTGCAGCTGGTCCCCGCGATGCTGCGCGAGCTGCGTCCGGACGTGCGCATCGGGTACTTCCACCACATCCCCTTCCCGCCGCTGGAGATCTTCGCCCAGCTGCCCTGGCGGCAACGGGTGATCGAGGGGCTCCTGGGCGCCGACCTGCTCGGGTTCCAGCGGGCCGGCGACGCGAGCAACTTCGTCCGGGTCGTGCGCCGGTACACCGACCTGCCCTCCCGCGGAAACGTCGTCACGGTCCCCACCGCCGAGGGCGGCCACCGACCGGTCCGGGCGGCGGCCTTCCCGATCTCGATCGACTCCGCGCGCTTCGATGCGATGGCCCGCAAGCCGGAGGTCCGCGCCCGGGCGCGCGAGATCCGCGCCGACCTGGGCGACCCCGACGTGCTGCTGCTCGGCGTCGACCGGCTGGACTACACCAAGGGCATCCGGCACCGGATCAAGGCCTACGGCGAGCTGCTCGCCGAGCAGCGGCTGCAGGCCCCGGAGGCCGCGCTCGTCCAGGTCGCCAGCCCGAGCCGGCAGAACGTCGAGGCGTACCAACAGCTCCGCGAGGAGGTCGAGCTGCTGGTCGGGCGGATCAACGGTGAACACGGCCGGATCGGTGCCTCCGCCATCTACTACCTGCACCACTCCTACCCTCCAGAGGAGATGGCCGCCCTCTACCTGGCCGCCGACGTCATGCTCATCACGGCCCTGCGCGACGGGATGAACCTGGTGGCCAAGGAGTTCGTCGCGGCCTGCACCGACGACCGGGGGGTGCTGGTGCTCTCAGAGTTCGCGGGCGCGGCCGACGAGCTCTCCGGCGCCCTTCTGGTGAACCCGCACGACATCGACGGCCTGAAGGACGCGATCGAGCGTGCGGTCACGATGGACCCCCACGAGGTGCGCTCCCGGATGCGCAAGCTGCGGCGTCGGGTGCTGGCGGACGACGTCCGCAAGTGGTCCCAGACCTTCCTCACCACCCTGGCCGCCCAGCCGTCGGAGTCCGCGCCGGGCACGTCGGACCGGACGAACCTGCCGACCAGCCCGCCGCCGCCGTGAACGCCGACCGCGACCTGGACGCTGCGCTGCGGGGCCTCGCCGAGGCCGCCCGCGCCGCGGGGACCCTCATCGGGCTCGACTTCGACGGGGTGCTCGCACCGCTCCGCGACGACCCGGACGCCAGCCGGCCGCTGCCGGAGTCGAGCCGCGCCCTCGAGCGACTGGCGGCCGCGCCCGGCATCCATCTGGCCCTCGTCTCCGGGCGGGCGATCGCCGACCTGGCCGCCAGGTCCGACCCACCCGCCGGAACCCTTCTGGTGGGCAGTCACGGCGCCGAGCGGGGCCGCTGGGTGGGCGGGAGGCTCGACCGCATCGACCTTCAGCTCGACCCGGAGCCGGCGTCGTTGCTCACCGCGCTCACCGAGGACCTGGTCGCCGCCGTGACGGACACCACCGGCCGGGTGGAGCGCAAGCCCGCATCCGTGGTGCTGCACACCCGCACCGCGACTCCCGACGACGCCGCCCGGCTCACCGCGGCCGCCCTGGCCCTGGGCGACCGCCCGGGGGTGGACGTGCTGCACGGCAAGGACGTGGTCGAGCTCTCGGTGCTCGAGGTCACCAAGGGCGACGCCCTCGCCACGCTGCGGGCCGAGCTCGGGGTCGACGCGCTCGCCTACGCCGGCGACGACGTCACGGACGAGCGAGCCTTCGCCACCCTCGGACCCGACGACGTCACGATCAAGGTCGGTGACGGCCCCACCGCGGCCCGCTTCCGGGTGGGCGCGCCGGTGGACGTCGCGCACGTGCTCGACCGGCTGGCCGACCTGCTCGACTGACACAGGATGTGACCTTGGCCAGTCGTCCCGCGGGACCCGATATGGCAGGATGAGCCCGCACGGGCAAGGGCGTCCCCGGACGACTCGCGTCTGTGTCGGTGCCGCCCGGCACCCACTCCCATCACGACGGATCGTCCGGCACGTACCTGCCGGTGGAGGGAATCATGGCAACTGTCACGTTCGACAAGGCAACCCGGACCTATCCGGGGACCGAGCGCCCGGCGGTCGACGCACTCGACCTGCACATCGAGGACGGCGAGTTCCTCGTCCTCGTCGGCCCGTCCGGCTGCGGCAAGTCGACCTCGCTGCGCATGCTCGCCGGTCTGGAGGACGTCAACTCCGGTCGCGTCCTGATCGGGGACCGCGACGTCACCGACGTCCAGCCCAAGGACCGGGACATCGCCATGGTGTTCCAGAACTACGCCCTCTACCCCCACATGTCCGTGGCGGACAACATGGGCTTCGCGCTGAAGATCGCCGGGCGCCCCAAGGCCGAGATCCGCAAGCGCGTCGAGGACGCCGCCAAGATCCTCGACCTGTCCGAGTACCTGGACCGTCGCCCCAAGGCACTCTCGGGTGGCCAGCGTCAGCGCGTGGCCATGGGACGTGCGATCGTGCGCCAGCCCCAGGTGTTCCTGATGGACGAGCCGCTGTCGAACCTCGACGCGAAGCTGCGCGTGCAGACCCGCAGCCAGATCGCCTCGCTGCAGCGCCGGCTCGGCGTCACGACGGTCTACGTGACCCACGACCAGACCGAGGCCCTGACGATGGGTGACCGGATCGCCGTGCTCAAGGACGGGCTGCTCCAGCAGGTCGCCACGCCGCGCGAGATGTTCGACAAGCCGGCCAACGTGTTCGTCGCCGGCTTCATCGGCTCTCCCGCGATGAACATCGGCAACTTCCAGGTCGTGGAGGGTGCCGCGCAGCTGGGCCAGACGCGGATCCCGCTCGAGCGGAGCGTCGTGCAGACGATCACCCCCGAGGACAAGGGCCACATCACGATGGGCTTCCGTCCCGAGGCGCTGGACATCGTCACCCAGGCGACTGAGGGGGCCATGCCGGTCAAGGTGGTTCTGGTCGAGGAGCTCGGCTCCGACGCCTTCGCCTACGGCGAGCTTCCCGCCGCCGGCGCAGCCGCCCGCGACATCCACTCCGGCGCCGGGGACGCGCAGATCATCGTCCGCGTCGACACCCGCGACGTCCCCCGCAAGGGCGACACGATCTGGGTGGCCATCCGGGAGGGCGAGCGTCACATGTTCTCCGCCTCGACGGGTGAACGGATCGACGTCTGATCCACAAGCATCAGGTGAGGGCGGGGCGGCCAATGCCGTCCCGCCCTCACGCTTGAGAGGAGAAGGGCCGTAGCCACCTCGCTGCAGATCACCGCGGCCGCGCCCGACGCGGCCCTGCTCGACCTGCCTTGGCACCTCCCGCTGGAGGAGTGGCCGGAGCAGTACCTCGCCGCCCTGCCCCGCGGCATCTCGCGGCACGTGGTCCGCTTCGTCAAGCTGTCCGGGCGGGTGATCGCCGTCAAGGAGATCGGCGAGACGGTCGCGTACCGCGAGTACGAGCTCCTCCGCGCCCTCGGCCGGATCGGCGCGCCGAGCGTGGAGCCGGTCGGCGTGATCACGGGGCGTTCGGCACCCAACGGCGAGCGGCTGGAAGCCGTCCTGGTGACCAAGCACCTGCAGTTCTCGCTGCCCTACCGGGCGCTGTTCAGCCAGTCGCTGCAACCCGACACCACTGGCCGGCTGATCGACGCGCTCACCGTCCTGCTCGTCCGGCTGCACCTGGCCGGCTTCTACTGGGGCGACGTCTCGCTGTCCAACACGCTCTTCCGTCGAGACGCGGGCGCGTTCGCCGCCTTCCTCGTGGACGCCGAGACCGGCGACCTGCACCACCAGCTCACCCCGGGTCAGCGGGCCTACGACCTCGAGATCGCCCGCGTGAACATCATCGGCGAGCTGATGGACCTGGAGGCCGGTGACCTGCTGGAGTCGGGCGTGGACACCATCGCGGTCGGCGACCGGCTCGTGGAGCGCTACGGCGAGCTCTGGGACGCGCTGACCGGCCCGGAGTCCTTCGGGGCCGGGGACAGGTGGCGGGTCGCCGCCCGGATCGAGCGGCTCAACGACCTGGGCTTCGACGTCGGCGAGCTGGACATCACCACCGACGTGGACGGCACCACGGTGCGGATCCAGCCCAAGGTCGTGGACGCGGGGCATCACGCCCGACGGCTGCTCCGACTCACCGGGCTGGACGTGCAGGAGAACCAGGCACGGCGGCTGCTCAACGACCTGGACGCCTTCTGCGCCGCGACGGACCGTCAGGGCGACGACGAGGAGTTCGTCGCCCACGACTGGCTGACCAACGTCTTCGAGCCCGCAGTGCGCTCCGTGCCCCGAGAGCTCCGCGGGAAGCTCGAGCCGGCTCAGATCTTCCACGAGATGCTGGACCACAGGTGGTTCACCTCCCGGGAGCAGAACCGGGACGTGCCGATGACCGAGGCCGCGGCGAGCTACGTCGAGCACGTGCTCCGCCACCGCCCGGACGAGGCTCAGCTGCTCGGCCCGGCGGACACCGCCAACCTGCCGCGGATCACGGGCTGACGGAGCTGCCCCGCAAGCGGGCCACCTCGTACAGCGCGATCCCGGCCGCGACGCCCGCGTTGAGCGACTCCACGGCCCCGCGGATCGGGATGGCGGCGACCACGTCGCAGGTCGACCGCACCAGCCGGCCGAGACCCTTACCCTCCGAACCAACCACCAGGACCACCGGATCGGTGGCCAGGTGCACGTCGCCGACCCCGACGGACCCGTCGCCGTCCAGGCCCACCACGAAGCAGCCGGCGTCGCGCAGCTCGCCGAGCGCGCGGACGAGGTTGGTGACCCGGGCGACGGGGACGCGTGCCGCCGCCCCCGCCGAGACCTTCCACGCCGCGGCGGTCACCCCGGCGGCACGCCGCTCCGGCAGCACCACACCGTGCGCCCCGAAGGCACCGGCCGAGCGCAGCACGGCCCCCAGGTTGCGCGGGTCCGTCACTCCGTCCAGCGCGACGATCAACGCCGGCTCGTTCGCCTTCTCGGCTGCGGCAAGCAGGGCCGGCAGCTCGGCGTAGCTGTAGGGCGGGACGCTGATCGCCACCCCCTGATGCACCATCCCGTCGGTCATCCGGTCCAGCTCCGCGGTGGTGACCTCCATCAGGGACAGGCCGCGCGCCGCGGCGACGGAGCGGATCTCGCGCACCCGGTCGTCGACGGTCACGCGGTGCCCGACGAAGACGGCAGTGGTCGGCACCCCCGCTCGGAGGGCCTCGAGCACGGAGTTACGGCCCGCGACGACCTCGGCTGCGCCGGGTGCCGACCGGCGGGCGGGACGCGGGCGGCCCGGCCGCTGTGCGTCCGCTCCCCGCCCGGACGCGGGTCCCGGCCTGGCGTCCGCGGTGCGCCCGGTACGTTCGGCCGCGGCCTTGCGCTTGGCGGCGGTGTGATAGGGCCGGTCCTCGGCCTTCGGGGTGGGGCCCTTGCCCTCCAGGGCCCGACGTCCCTTCCCCCCGGTCCCGACGGTGGCGCCCTTCTTCGACCCGGACTTCCGTGTGGCGCCGCGGCGCTGCGAGTTCCCTGGCATCAGATCTGCTCTCTGTCCTTGAGGCTCCAGCGGACACCTGCCGTGGAGTCCTCCACGACGACGCCGGCGGCGGCCAGTCGGTCACGTACTGCGTCGGCCGTCGCCCAGTCCCTGGCCGATCGGGCGGCGGTCCGCACCTCCAGCTCGGCGGCGACGAGCGCAGCCAGAGCCTCCTGGGCCCGGGATGAGTCCGCGGCCTCCCACCGACCCGGGTCCAGGCCCAGCACGTCCAGCATCGCCCGGACCGCCACCAACGGCTCGCGGACCGCGTCCGGCGGGCCGTCGACCAGTGCGGTGTTCCCGGCCCGGACGTGCTCGTGCACGACCGCGAGCGCGGCCGGGACGTTCAGGTCGTCGTCCAGGGCCGCGGTGAAGGACTCCGGGAGCGGCGTCTTGGCCACCTCGTCCGTGGTCACCGGACGCTGCGCGACGCGTTCGGCCGCTCGCCGCACGAACCCGGCCAGCCGATCCCAGGTCGCCTCGGCATCGGCGAGCGTCTCCGGCCCGTACTCGAGTGTCGACCGGTAGTGCACGGCCGTGAGGGCGTAACGCAGCACGACCGGACGGGCCGTGGCCAGGACGTCGTCCACGAGCAGGAAGTTGCCGAGGGACTTGCTCATCTTGGCGCCGTTGACGTTGAGCAGGCCGGCGTGGAGCCACAGCCCTGCGAATCCGTCGCCGGCGGCGCGCGACTGTGCGAGCTCGTTCTCGTGATGCGGGAAGCGCAGGTCGAGCCCGCCGCCGTGGATGTCGAACTCGGCCCCCAGGTACCGGCGGGCCATCGCGGAGCACTCCAGGTGCCAGCCCGGCCGCCCGCGACCGAACGGGGTGGGCCACGTCGCCGACCCGGGCTCCCCGGGCTTGGCCGCCTTCCACAGCGCGAAGTCCCGCGGGTCCCGCTTTCCGGTCCCGGTGTCGTCGTCGGGCGGCACGTCGCCCGGCCGCTGGTTGGTCAGCGCCCCGTACTCGGGGTACGACCGCACGTCGAACCAGACGTCGCCGCCGGTGACGTAGGCGTGGTCGGTCGCGACGAGGCGCTGCATCAGCTCGACCATCTCCACGACGTGCCCGGTCGCCCGCGGCTCGTAGGTGGGCGGGACCAGGCCGAGGGTGTCGCGGGCCGCGGCGAACGCACGTTCGTGCCGCTGCGCCCAGGCCCACCACGGCACGCCCGCCTCGGCGGACCTGGCCAGGATCTTGTCGTCGACGTCGGTGACGTTGCGCACGAAGGTCACGTCCAGCCCGCTGCGACGCAACCATCGGACCAGCACGTCGAACGCAACGTCCGTCTTCAGGTGCCCGATGTGCGGCGGGCCCTGGACCGTCGCGCCGCACACGTAGATGCCCACATGGCCCGGACGCAGGGGGACGAACGCCCGCTCGGTGCGGGTGGCGGTGTCGAACAGGTGCAGGCTCACCGCGCAAGGCTACCGGCGGTGAGCGCGGGACCGTCGCCCGTCAGCGCACGGGGCTCGTCGACGCGCGGGCGACGATCTTGCACGGCTGGGAGACGATGCCCGCCCCGAGCTCACCGTCGATCGCGGCGAACAGCCGCTGGGCTGCGACGCGGCCGAGCTCCTCCATCCTGAGGTCGACGCTGGTGAGCGGGGGCCGGCTGTTGGTGGCGAGGACCTCCCAGTTGTCGTACCCGATCACCGCGATGTCGTCGGGGACGTCCTTGCCCAGCTCGTGCAGCGCATCCAGGACGCCCCGGGCGATCTGGTCGGAGCCCGCGAAGATGGCGTCGACATCGGGAGCACGGTCGAGCAGCATCCTGGTGGCCCCCCTCCCCCAGGCCTCGGACCACTCACCGAAGAACACCTCGCCCCCGACGAGGGGCAACCCGGCGTCGGCCAGGGCGGCGCGCGCACCCTCCGCGCGGTCCGTCGTGGCGCCGTACGTGATGTCGCCGGTGATGTGTGCGATCCGCCGGCGACCCCGCGCGATGAGGTGGTCGACCGCCAGACGCCCGCCGCCGAGGTTGTCCGTCACGAGGGAGAGGTCCTCGGGATCGTCCGACGGCGCGTAGGCGTAGACCACCGGCACGCGCAGCTCGTGGCCGAGGGAAGGGCGCGGGTCCGTCCGATCACCCACGACGATCAGGCCGTCGACGCGACGGGAGACCAGGGCCCGCACATGATGCTGCTCACGGATCGCGTCGCCCCGCGCATCGCACAGGAAGACGGCGGTCCGCCCTGCACCGAAGGCGTCCTCCGCCCCCATCAGGATCGGGATCGAGAACCGACCGTCCAGGTCGGAGGTGAGAAGCCCGACCGTGCCGGTCCGTCCGGCGAGGAGGCTCCGCGCGAGCGCGTTGGGCGAGAAGGACAACCGCTCGGCCGCCTCGATGACCTTCGCCCGCGTCTCCGCGCGAACCTGCTGGCGCCCGTTGAGCGCCTTCGAAGCGGTCGCGACCGACACGCCGGCCAGGCGGGCCACGTCGGTGAGGGTGACCGCGCGCCGGACGGGGCGCTTCCCCGTGCTTGTCGTCACTGGTCCCCTCGCACCTTGTCTGAGCCGCGTGATCGGCGGCTGTCTTGACCGAACTGTAACCTGTCAGGTCCTTGACGCACAGCCCGACACCGAACTACGTTCAGAAAACCTTTTCGGCGACTTTTCCGTCGCATCACTGCAGCTAGCCATTGTCTCCACTGCACGTCAGAGGGACATTTGAGCCTTCGCGGCTGGCGGCGGGACTTGTCGCGAGGAGGGATGCAGAAACGCATATTGCTCAGCGTTTAGGTAACACACCCGCCTCGGGGAAGCCCCTGGGCGCACCACCCCGCCGAGCGTGCACGGCGCTCAACGACGAGCACGAGGAGATCGAATGAACATCACGCGAAGCAGCGGCCGGCGTCGCCGGGCGCTGTCCGGCATCGCGGTCGCGAGCCTGCTTCTCGCGGGCCTTGCGGCCTGCGGCGACGGGGACGACGACACGCCACCCGCAGACGACGGCTCCGACGACCAGGGGAGCGCCGGCGAGGACTGGGAAGGCGTCGACGACGGCACCACCCTGACGCTGTGGACCCGAGCCCCCATGGAGCTGCAGGCCAACCTCCTCGTGGAGGCCTACAACGCGTCCCATGAGAACCAGGTCGAGCTCACCATCACCCCCAACGACGACTACGTCGCGCAAGTCGGCGCGGCCGCGGGCTCCGGCGACCTGCCGGACCTGTTCGCAGCGGACATCGTCTACGTCCCGAACTGGACCGAGGCCGGGCTCTTCAGCGACATCACCGACCGGATCTCGTCCCTGCCGTTCATTGACGACCTCAACCGCGCGCACATCGACGCGGGCACGTACGACGGCGTGCAGTACGTGCTGCCGTTCGTCCACGACCTGTCCGTGATGTTCTGGAACAAGGACCTGTACCGCGAGGCCGGCCTCGACCCCGAGGCTGGACCCACCACCCTTGAGGAGTTCAAGGAGCAGGCTCTCGCGATCCAGGAGCTCGGCAAGGACGGCGTGTACGGCACCTACTTCGGCGGCAACTGCGGTGGCTGCAACGTCTTCACCTGGTTCCCGATGATGTGGGCCTCGGGCGAGAACGTCATGAACGAGGACGGCACCGAAGCGTTCCTCGACAGCGACGTCGCGCAGGAGGTCTACGGGACCTGGCGCGAGCTCTGGGAGGCCGGAGCGGTTCACCCCGGATCCCGCGACGAGACCGGCCCCACCTGGGTCGGCCCCTTCCAGGAGGGCTCGATCGGCGTCATGCCCTACCCCGCAACCCTGCTGGCCACCGCCTCTGAGACGGTGGACGTCGGAGTCGGCGGCATCCCGGGCGTCGACGGCGGCGTGTCCACCTTCGTGGGCGGCGACGGCATCGGCATCTCGAAGGACAGCGACGTCACCGACCAGGCCTGGAACTTCCTTGCCTGGCTGATGTCCGAGGACGCCCAGGTCGAGGTCCTCGCGAAGAACGGTGACGTTGGTGCCCGCACCGACCTGACCGACAACGAGTACTCGGCGGCGGACCCCCGGGTGGTCACGGTCAACGAGGTGGCCGCGGACCCGAACAGCAAGACGCCGGTCTCGGTGAACTTCCAGCAGGCGTTCAACGCGGCCGACTCGCCGTGGATGACGCTGGTCCGGAACGCCGTGTTCGGTGACGGCAACTCGGTGGAAGAGGACAACGCGGCCATCACCGCGGTCCTCAGCCAGTAGTCCGGCGGAGCTCCGGTGGGGCCGGGGGCGTCACCGCCCCGGCCCCACCGGGCCCACGCAACCAAGGAGCTCCCGTGGCCACCACGACGACCACCACACCACCGCCCGCACCGCCGACGACGAAGACGCGCCATAGACGTCGGCGCGCCTCCCGCAGCGTGCTCGGCTGGGCATACGCCGCACCGACCGCCGCCTTCGTCCTGATCTTCTTCCTGGTGCCGGTGCTCCTGGTCATGCAGATGTCCGTCTCGGACTGGGGCCTCTTCTCCGGCAACCGCGGACCGAACCCGCCGGAGAACTTCGTCGACGCCGTCGACCAGACCCACTTCTGGCCCGCCGTCGTCTTCACCGTGAAGTACACGGTGGTCACGACCGTCATCCTGCTCGGCCTGGCCCTGGCCCTGGCCCTCCTGGTCCAGGAGAGCACCCGATGGAAGAACCTGCTGCGCACCGCGATCCTGGTCCCCAGCGCCCTCGGCCTGGCCTCGGCCTCGCTGCTCTTCTACGCGCTCTACTCCCCCCAGAGCGGACCCATCAACCCGTGGCTGCGCTCCCTGGGGGTCATCACCGAGCCGATCTCGTTCCTTGGCACCTCCACGTCGGCCCTGTGGTCGACCGTCTTCCTCATCGTGTGGCGGTTCGCCGGCTTCTACATGCTGCTGCTCATGGTCGGGCTGCAGGGCATCTCGGGTGACGTGTACGAGGCGGCCCGCATCGACGGGGCCGACCGGTGGCAGACCTTCACCCGAATCACCCTCCCGCTGCTGCGACCCTCGATCGCCCTGGTCACGATCCTGTGCGTCACCGGCTCGCTGCTCGCGTTCGAGCAGTTCTTCATCCTCACCAAGGGTGGCCCGGACAACACCACGATCACGATCGTCCAGCTCATCTACAACTCGGCTTTCGCCGGCCGCAACGACCTGGGCGTCGCCGCGGCGCTGTCCGTGATCGTGCTGGTCGCGCTGCTCGCCATCAACATCGTGCAGTTCCGGACGCTGCGAGGGAGGGAACTGTGACGAGAACAGACCCCACGACACTGCCCGCCATGTCGGGTCGACCCACCCCCGTCCGAGGACCGGGGCGGCGGGATGTCCCGGGAGGGGCGCTACCGCTCGCCCGGATGCCCTACTACGTCGTCACCGGAAGCCTGGCGATCATCTTCCTGTTCCCACTCGTCTGGGCCGCGGTGGCCTCCGTCTCCCCGCAGGGGGGGACCAACCAGACCAACGGATGGGGCTTCGGCAACTACGTCACCCTGGCCAACTACCAGTCGGGGGTGGTCACCTACATCGGGAACTCGCTCATCGTCTCGGGCCTGACCGTCGTGTTCACCCTGACCATCTCGTTGTTCGGTGGCTATGCCTTCGCCCGGTTCAGCTTCCCGGGCAAGAACGTGCTCTTCATGCTCACGCTGGCCATCCTGATGGTCCCGTACGCCACCCTGCTCATCCCGCTCTACGTCCTCCTCAACAGCCTCGGGCTCCAGGGATCCCTCGTCGGCCTCGCCTGCGTGCTGACCATGTTCCAGCTGCCCTTCGCCACGTTCATGATGCGAATCAGCTTCGAGGCGGTCCCCAAGGAGCTCGAGGAGTCGGCCCTCGTGGACGGGTGCGGCACGTTCGGCGCCCTCCGGCGGATCCTGATCCCGGCCGTCAAGCCCGGGCTGATCACCGTCGGCCTGTTCGCCTTCCTCGCCGCCTGGAACGACTTCATCGCGCCTCTGATCCTGATCAGCGACGCGTCGAAGCAGCCGCTCCCGCTCGCCATCACCAACATGCGCCAGCAGGTCATGGGAATCATCGACTACGGCGCCACCCAGGCCGGCGTCGTCGTCCTCGCCCTGCCGTGCGTGATCCTCTTCCTCCTCCTCCAACGCCACTACGTCCGGGGCTTCATGTCCGGCGCTCTCAAGGGCTGATCACCATGACGACACACCGGGCCGCCGACGCGGCCATCTTCCCGCCCGCGCGCCCGCACACCCCGGTCGTCGGTCCCGCCGTCCCCGAACGCAGCCGCCTTCGGCCGCTGGGCCTGGACGAGGTCCACATCGCCGGCGGGTTCTGGCACCGGCGTCAGCAGATCAACGCCGGCGCGAGCCTCGCGCACATCCAGGGCTGGCTCGAGCGTGAGGGGTGGCTCGCCAACTTCGACCTCGTGGCCGCAGGCGGTCCGGCGTCGGCCCGACGCGGTCGGGAGTTCTCCGACTCCGAGATCTACAAGTTCCTCGAGGCGGTGGCGTGGGAGCTGGCCCGGGTGGACGACCCGGGGCTCCAGGCGCGCTTCGACGCCGTCGTCGCGCGGGTCGCGGCCGCCCAGCAACGCGACGGCTACCTGAGCACGGCGTTCGGCGGGCCCGGCCAGCAGCCGCGGTACTCCGACCTGGAGTGGGGGCACGAGCTGTACTGCTACGGCCACCTCATCCAGGCGGGCGTCGCCCGGGCGCGCACGCACGGCGAAGACCTCTTCGTGTCGGTGGCCCGCCGGGCCGCCGACCACGTCTGCGACACCTTCGGCCCCGGCGGGATCGAGTCCGTCTGCGGGCACCCGGAGATCGAGCCCGCCCTGGTCGAGCTGTACCGGGTCACCGGTGAGCGCCGCTACCTGGAGCAGGCACGGCTGTTCATCGAGCGCAGGGGTCACCACGTGCTCGACGACATCGAATTCGGCCGGGCCTACTTCCAGGACGACGTCCCGATCAGGGAGGCGACGGTCTTCCGGGGGCACGCCGTGCGCGCCACCTACCTGGCGGCCGGCGCCGTCGACCTGGCGATGGAGACCGATGACGCGTCGCTGCTCGACGCCGTCACCGCCCAGTGGCGGGCCGCCGTGGCCAGGCGCACGTACATCACGGGCGGGATCGGCTCGCGCCACCAGGACGAGGCCTACGGGGAGGACTTCGTGCTGCCCCCGGATCGCGCGTACTCCGAGACGTGCGCGGGCATCGGCTCGGTGATGGTCAGCTGGCGGCTGCTGCTCGCCAACGCCGACCCTGCCCACGCCGACCTCATCGAGCGGACGCTGTACAACGTGGTGGCGACCTCCCCGGACGCCGCGGGGACGGCGTTCTACTACACCAACACCCTGCACCAGCGGGAGCTCGGCAGCGTGCCGGCGCCCGATCAGGCGATCGGCCGGGCGGCGTCGTCCCTCCGGGCGCCGTGGTTCAGCGTCTCCTGCTGCCCGGGCAACGTCGCGCGCACCCTGGCCAGCCTGGCCGGCTACGTCGCGACGGCCGACGACGACGGTCTCCAGCTGCACCAGTACGCCCCGTCCCGGATCCGGACGGTGCTGGACGACGGGCGCTCGATCGAGCTGGACGTGGAGACCGACTACCCCGCCGACGGCGTGATCACGGTCCGGGTCGTCGGTGACGAGGCCCGGCCCTGGACGCTCACGCTGCGGGTGCCGCACTGGGCGGGCTCGGCCACCCTCGAGGTGGACGGCGAGCAGCGCGACGTCTCCCCCGGACTCGTCAGCGTCACCCGGGCCTTCGCACGCGGGGACATCGTCACCCTCATCCTGCCCGTCGCACCGCGCTTCACCCGGCCCGACCCACGGATCGACGCCGTCCGAGGGTGCGTCGCCGTCGAACGCGGCCCCGAGGTGCTCTGCGTGGAGTCGGTCGACGTGCCCGAGGTCGAGCACGTCGACGCCCTACGCCTCGATCCGTCCGTCCCGCCACGCGAGGTGGACGGCGGTGTGGTGGTCCGCGCCCGACCGTTGCACGTCGGTGAGGCGCCGTGGCCCTACGACGACGACACCCTGGAACCCACCCTCGGCGATCCCCTCGACGTCCGCCTGGTGGCGTACCACGACTGGGCCAACCGCGGCCCCTCCACGATGCGGGTCTGGATCCCGACGACCTGATCGACCGCGGACGACGCGCCACCCCGGCGCACAGACCTGGTGTCCACCGTGCGGCCACCAGGCGAGGCCCCGCCGGCGAGGTTGTCCGGCGGGGCCTCGTCACGTTCGTCCGGTGCGGCGCTGCCCTGGGCGCGTACGGCTGGACCTGGTGCGCCCGGGGACGACATGATCGGGGGTATGGCCCGGGCAGTGGTGGCGACCGCGTACGGGGGACCCGAGGTCCTGGACGTCATCGACGTGGACCCAGGGTTACCCGGCTCCGGTGAGGTGCTGCTGAACGTGCGGGCGTCCGGCGTCAACCCCGCTGACTGGAAGCAGTACTCGGGCGCGTGGGGCACCGACCCCACTGCTCTGCCGCTCCGCCTCGGTCATGAGGCGGCCGGCGTCGTGGCCGCGGTCGGTCCGTCGGACGGGGACGACGACGCAGCCTCCGACGCCGGGCTCGGTGTCGGCGCCGAGGTGATCGCCTTCCACGCCCCCGGCGCGTACGCCGACCGGCTGGTGGTGAAGCGGGCCGCCCTGCTCCCCAAGCCGGCTCAGATGAGCTGGGAGAAGGCCGCGGGCCTCATGGTCTCCGGGGTCGCGGCCGCGCACGCCCTCGCCGCCACCCGGGTGGGGGCCGGCGACACCGTCCTGGTGCACGGGGCGAGTGGTGGGGTCGGCGCGATGATCGTCCAGCTCGCCCGCGCCAAGGGCGCCCGGGTGATCGGCACGGGCGACCCGTCCAACCACGAGTACCTGGTGGACCTCGGTGCGGTCCCGGTCGGTTACGGGCCCGGCCTCACCGAGCGGGTCAGGCTCGCGGCGCGCGGCAACCTGACTGCGGCGATCGACGTCTCCGGCACCCGGGAGGCCCTGGACGCCTCGGTCGCCTTGGTGCACGACCGGCGCAGGGTCGCCACCATCGCCGCGATGGCCTACGGGGCGCAGCTCGGCATCAAGGTGCTCGGCAGCGGCCCCGGCGCGGACCCCGGGACCGAGATCCGCGACGCGGCCCGGGCGAAGCTGATCCGGCTGGTCGAGCAGGGCAAGCTCGACGTCCGCATCGGCGCGACCTACCAGCTGAACGAGGCCGCCCGCGCCCACCGGGCCGGCATCGAGGGCAGGGTCCAGGGGAAGATCATCCTCGTCCCGGTCAGCGACGAGGGACGACAAGCGCAGTCGCGATCGCTGCTGCACCCTCTCCGCGGCCGGTGAGCCCGAGCCCGTCGCTCGTGGTGGCCGACACCGAGACGGGGGCACCACAGGCGGCGCTGAGGGCCGCCTCCGCCTCCGCCCGCCGCCCGGCCACCCGGGGTCGCTCGCCGATCACCTGGACGGCGGCGTTGCCGATCTCGTAGCCCGCGTCGCGCACCCGGTGGGCGACCTCGGCCAGGATCGCTGCCCCGCTGGCGCCGGCCCACTGCTGGTCGGCGGTGCCGATCGTCGAACCGAGGTCTCCCAGCCCGGCGGCGGACAGGAGGGCGTCGGCCACGGCGTGCGCGGCGACGTCGGCGTCGGAGTGACCGACCAGGCCGACCTCGTCCGGCCAGAGCAGGCCGCCCAGCCACATCGGGGTGCCCGAACCGGGCGCGGCGTAGGCGTGCACGTCGATGCCGATCCCGGTCCGGGGCGGGCCGGGGGTGGAGCCCGCGAGGGTGGAGGCGAGCGCCAGGTCCCGTGCGGTGGTCACCTTCATGGCATCCGGGTCCCCCGCCACCACCCACACCGGCACGCCGATCGCCTCGACGAGCGCGGCGTCGTCGGGCGCGGCCGTGGCCTCGTCGCCCGCAAGATGGGCACCTGCGCCGTGAGCGCTCCGCAGCACGTCGAGGGTGAACCCCTGCGGGGTCTGCACCGCGCGCATCGTGCTCCGGTCCAGCGTGGAGACCACAAGGTCGCTCGAGGCGTCGGACACCGCCTTGATGGTGTCGGGGACGGCGAGGCCGGGGATCACGGCCTGCTTGTCCCCGGACACTGCTGCCACGACCCGGCGCACCACCACGCCCGGAACCAACGGCCGTGCCGCGTCGTGCACAAGCACGGTGGTCGATCCCGGGAGGTCGGCCAGCTCCGCCAGCCCGGCGGCCACGGAGGCCTGCCGGCTCGGACCGCCGGTCACCACGTCGAGCGTCGCGGGAAGCCCCGCCGCGGCCAGCGCGCGCTCGACCTCCGTCTCGCTGCCCGGCGGCGCGGTCACCACGATCCGGGTGACCAGCCCGGACGCGACGAGCGAGCGCGCGGCGTGGACGACGAGTGGCTCCCCGGCGAGCACGACGAGGGCCTTCGGCCCGTCATCGCCCAGCCGGCTCCCGCTGCCCGCGGCAGTGAGGATCGCGACGGCGTCCAAGGATCGGCGCTGTCAGCTCAGGAAGCCAGGACCTCGTCGAGGATCGCCTCGGCCCGCTCTTCCTCGGTGTGCTCGGCGAGGGCGAGCTCGGAGACCAGGATCTGACGCGCCTTGGCGAGCATGCGCTTCTCGCCCGCGGACAGCCCGCGATCGGCGTCACGGCGGGAGAGATCGCGGACCACCTCGGCGACCTTGATGACGTCGCCCGAGGCGAGCTTCTCGAGGTTGGCCTTGTAGCGGCGGGACCAGTTGGTGGGCTCTTCGGTGTAGGGCGCACGGAGCACGTCGAAGACCTTCTCCAGCCCCTCGGCCCCCACGACGTCGCGGACACCGACGAGATCGACGTTCGCGGCTGGCACCTCGATGGTCAGATCACCCTGGGCGACCTTGAGCTTGAGGTAGAGCTTGTCCTCCCCGCGAATGGTCCGAGTCTTGATCTCCTCGATGAGTGCTGCGCCATGATGCGGATAGACGACCGTCTCTCCAACAGTGAAAGTCATGTGTGGGAGTCCCCTTTCGCGGAGGTCCATCTTACCACGCGTGCTGACGGCTCCTCACCCCCCATGAGAGCCGTTTGTGCAGGTCAGCGCCCCCCCGTGGGTCCTCGACGGACAATGCGGTGACACCTTGAGTAGGCTGACAGCTCTGCCCCCACCCACTTTTCCGCCCCCGTGGAGCCGTCCGTGACCCACCCCCGTCCGCGTCGCCTGCGCAGCATGACGCTCCTCTCCGTCGCCACGGGTGCCCTGTCGATCGGACTCGTCGGGTGTTCTGCGACCAATCCCATCGCCACCCAGGAGGAGTACCAGCCCGCAGACGGCACCGGCGTAGAGATCGGGGTCCTGCGGGCCGGGAACCTCGTCCTGCTCAGCTCTGCCGAGGGCGCCGTCGGCACCCTCATCGGCTACCTGACCAATGACGGGGACGACACGGTCACCGTCGAGGTCGGCCTCACCGGTGAGACGAGCCCGCTGGCACCCCCGGTGGAGCTCGGCGGCGGGGAGACGGTGATGATCGGTCCCGACGCGGACCTCCAGCTGATGGTGGACAGCGCCCCGGCGCCGCCCGGCGCGCTGGTGTCGTTCACGGTGACGTCCGATGACGGCACCGCCACGGTTCTGGTCCCCGTGCTGGACGGGACCTTCCCCCGGTACGCGGACCTCGTTCCGGGCGAGACCGGCTAGGGCTCAGCCGAACCGTCCGGAGATGTAGTCCTCCGTCGACTTCTGGGCGGGCGTGGAGAAGATCACCCTGGTCTCGTCCATCTCCACCAGCCGACCCGGTTCGCCCGCCTCTGTCAGGTTGAAGAACGCCGTGCGATCGCTCACCCGGGCAGCCTGCTGCATGTTGTGGGTCACGATGACGATCGTGTAGTCGTTCCTCAGGTCCGCGACCAGGTCCTCGATCGCCAGCGTCGAGATGGGGTCAAGAGCCGAGGCCGGCTCGTCCATGAGCAGCACCTGCGGCTTCACCGCGATGGCCCGCGCGATGCAGAGGCGCTGCTGCTGGCCGCCGGAGAGCGACGATCCCGGCCTCTCCAGACGGTCCTTGACCTCCTTCCACAGGTTGGCCGCCCGCAATGAGCCCTCCACGAGGTCCTGGGCGTCCGACCGGGAGATCCGCCGGTTGTTCAGCCGCACGCCGGCCAGAACGTTCTCCGCGATCGACATCGTGGGGAACGGGTTCGGCCGCTGGAACACCATCCCGATCTGGCGGCGCACGGCGACCGGGTCCACGGCGGCGTCGTAGAGGTCGATCCCGTCCATCTCGACCGATCCCTGCACCCGTGCTCCGGGGATCACCTCGTGCATCCGGTTGAGGGTCCGCAGGAAGGTCGACTTGCCGCAGCCCGACGGCCCGATCAGCGCGGTCACCGACCGCGGCTCGATGACCATCGAGACGTCGGCGACGGCGCGGTGGGTGCCGTAGAAGACGTTCAGGTCCGCCACGTCGATGCGCTGTGCCATGGATCGTGTCCTCTCAGTGCCCGCTGGGGGCGAAGCGACGGGCAATGAGCCGGGCGAGGAGGTTGAGCAGCAGCACGATGCCAATGAGCACCAGCGCCGCTGCCCAGGCCCGGTCGAAGTTGATGGTGGCGATGCAGTCGACCTCGTCGGGGCGGCAGGGCACCAGTCCCTGGGAGTACTGCCGGAACACGTACACCGGCAGGGTCATCATCCGGCCCTCGAAGAGGTTGTAGTTGATCGAGTCGATCACCCCAAGCGTGATCAGCAGCGGAGCCGTCTCGCCGATCACGCGGGCGATCGCCAGCGTGATGCCCGTGGTGATCCCGGCGACCGCCGTCCGCAGCACCACCTTGATGACGGTGAGCCATTTCGGAACGCCTAGCGCGTAGGCCGCCTCGCGGAGCTCGTTCGGGACCAGTCGCAGCATCTCTTCGCTGGAGCGGACGACCACCGGGATCATCAGGACGGAGAGCGCAACAGCACCGACCACGCCGAACCGCACCCCCGGGCCGAAGAAGACCACGAAGAGTGCGTAGGCGAACAGACCTGCCACGATGGATGGGATCCCGGTCATGACGTCGACGAAGAACGTGACCATGCGCGCGAGCCGGCCCCGGCCGTATTCGACGAGGTAGATCGCGGTCATCAGGCCGACAGGCACGGACATCAGCGTCGCGAACCCGGTGACGAGGAGGGTCCCCGCAATGGCGTGGTAGATGCCGCCCGCGTCGAGGCCCCCGAACACACCCCGCATCGACACCGTGAGGAAGTAAGGGCTCAGGCGCCCGATCCCGTTGGCAACCACGGTCCAGACCAGCGAGACCAACGGCACGAGTGCCACGAGGAAGGCCAGCGTGACGACCCCGGCCATCACGCGGTCGGTGGCCCGACGCCGCGTGTCGGGGCGCGTGAGCACGTCACGGGTCGTGCGGCTTGCCCGGGCGGACCTCTGCTTCGTCGTCATCAGTTCGCCCCCGAGAAGTCGGCGCGCCGCGCGACGATCCACCTGGCGGCCATGTTGACGGCCAGCGTGATGACGAACAGGGCCAGCCCGGTGGCGACCAGCGCGCTGACACCCAGCGGGCCGGCCTCCGGAAACTGCAGGGCGATGTTCGCCGCGATCGTCTGATGCTGCCCCGCCTGGAGCAGAGCCAGGCTGTAGGTGAGGCCCGGCGAGAGGATCATCAGCACCGCCATGGTCTCGCCGAGCGCCCGCCCAAGACCGAGCATCGAGGCGCTGATGACGCCGGAGCGCCCGAAGGGCAGCACCGCCATCCGGACCATCTCCCATCGCGTCGCTCCCAGAGCCAGCGCGGCCTCCTCGTGCAGCCGCGGCGTCTGGAGGAACACCTCACGGGAGACCGCGGTGATGATGGGCAGGATCATCACCGCGAGCACGACGCCGACGGTCATCATCACGCGCGCCGGGTTCGCCACCGGTCCTTCGAAGATGGGGATGAAGCCCAGGCGCTGGCTCAGCCACTCCCACGCCGGTTGCAGCCGTGGCGCGAGCCACAGCCCGCCCCACAGGCCGTAGATCACGCTGGGGATGGCCGCCAGCAGGTCCACGACGTACCCCAGCGCGCTCGCCAGGTTCCGCGGCGCGTAGTGGGAGATGAACAGGGCGATCCCCATCGCCACCGGGACGGCCAGCAGCAGGGCGAGGACGGCGCCCAGCAGGGTGCCGAACACGAGGGGCCCGACGTACCGGGCGAGGGAGCCGTCCGCCGGGATCCAGCTGATCTGGTTGAGCTGCTCGGGTGCCGCCGTCAGGGCGGGCCATGCCTCGATGAGGAGGAACCCCGCGACCGCGGCCAGGACGGCGAGGATGAGCGCCCCGGTACCGGTGGCCAGAGCCCTGAAGCCCCGTTCGGCGCGGTCCCGCCCGGGCCGGCGCACCAGCGTCGCCGCGGCCGCCGCGACCGGGTCGGTGTCGGCCGAGTCGGGCATGGCGGGGTCCGGCACCTCGGCGCGGCTCATCGGTGCTCCAACCCGCCCCGGCTCATGCGGGTCCCCGGATGCTGTCGAGAATGCCTGTCACCTGTGTACGCAGGCGGTCGGAGATCGGCGCTGAGCCCGCCGTCTGTGCGGCGGCGGCCTGCCCGTGCTCGCTGGACACGTAGCCGAGGAACGCCGAGACGAGCGCGGCGTCGGACGCGTCCGGGTACACGGTGCAGGCTACGGTGTAGGAGACCAGCACCAACGGGTACACGCCGGACGCCGTGGACGTGCGGTCGAGGGCGAACACGAGGCTGGTGTCCGTCCGTCCCTCGGCACGGGGTGAGACGTCGACGACGGCGGCGGCGGCCTCGGGCGAGAACGACACCCACTCGTCGCCCACCCCGAGCCTGGCAGTGCCGAGCGTCCCGACCTTGGAGGCGTCCGCGTAGGTGACGGTGCCGCGGGCCTCAGTGACGGTCTGGATAACGCCGGAGTTGCCCTGCGCGGACTGGCCCCCGCTGCGCGGCCAGTCGCCGCTCGGCGGGTATGGCCACGCTTCCGGTGCCGCCTCATGGAGGTACTCGGTGAAGTTCTCCGTGGTCCCGGACTCGTCGGAACGGTTGACCGGAGTGATCCGCAGGTCCGGCAGGTCGACGTCCGGGTTCTCGACCGCGATCTCCGGGGCGTCCCACCGCGTGATGGACCGGTCGAAGACGCCGGCAACGGTCGCCGGCGACATGTTGAGGCTCCCGATGCCCTCGAGGTTGAAGACGACCGCGATCGGGGAGATGTACAGCGGGAGCTCGGCCACCTCGCCGGGGGCGCAGCGGTCCTGGGCCCGGGCGAGCTCATCGGTGTCGAGGGGTGCATCGGTTCCGCCGAAGTGGATCCCGCCCTCGACGAACTGGGTGCGCCCGCCGCCGGAGCCGACCGGGTCGTACGCGACGGACACGTCCGGAGCGGCGGACTGGAAGCCTGCGACCCAGGCCTGCATCGCGGACTCCTGGGCACTGGAGCCCGCACCGGCGATCCGCCCCGACAGGTGGGCAAGGTCCGGGAGGTCGCTGGCGCCCTCGACGGGACCGCCGGGGCGCCACGGGTGCCCTAGTGGGTCGTCGGAGCCGCAGGCGGTGACGGAGAGCACCACCGCCGTCGCGACGACGGCCAGCACGCCCCGCATCCGCCGCTCGACCACGGTTCGATCCTCCCGCTCGTCGGGCCGCGCTGCAGCGCGACCCCGATCAAGGCTAGGAGACGCCGTGATGTCCGCGCGCTCGCCAGATGAACGGAAGGTGAACGGAGGGCAAACTCTGTCAGCAAGGGGTTGGGCGGGCCACCCTTCGTAGGGTCGCGACGGGGAACGTCAGCCGAACCGGCCGGAGATGTAGTCCTCGGTCCGCTGGTCGGCGGGGTCGGAGAAGATCTTGGTCGTGAGGTCGAACTCGACCAGGTGCCCCGTCCGGTCCCCGGTCTGCTCCGAGGGCTGCGCGGTGAAGAAGGCCGTCCGGTCGGCTACCCGGGCGGCCTGCTGCATGTTGTGCGTGACGACGACGATCGTGTAGTCGCGGCTGAGGTCAACCATCAGGTCCTCGATCCGGGCGGTGGCGATCGGGTCGAGGGCGGAGGCCGGCTCGTCCATCAGGATCACGTCAGGACTCACCGCGATGGTCCGGGCGATGCACAGGCGCTGCTGCTGCCCCCCGGACAGGCTGTACGCGGGGGACCTGAGCTTGTCCTTGACCTCGTCCCACAGCGCGGCGGCGTGCAAGGCCTCCTCCACCAGGTCGTCCATCGAGTCGACCCTCATCCCGGTCACCTTGGGACCGTAGGCGACGTTGTCGTAGATGGACTTGGGGAAGGGGTTCGGCTTCTGGAACACCATGCCGATGCGGCGCCGGACCTCGATCGGGTCGACGTCCTTCGCATAGACGTCCTGGTCGTGGTAGCTGATCGTCCCCTCGACCCGCGCCCCCGGGATGAGGTCGTTCATCCGGTTGATCGATCTCAGCACCGTCGACTTGCCGCATCCCGACGGGCCGATGAGTGCGGTGATCTCGTTCCGGCCGATGGGCAGCGTCACGCCGTCCACGGCACGGAACGCACCGTAGAAGATGCTCACGTCGGCGAGCTCGATGACGGGACTGAGCGGTGGCAGGTCCGCTCCCCGCCGACGGTCGGCGGTGCTGATGTGGAGCGGGACATGCTGTGCCGCGGAGTTGGTCATCGGGATCGTTCCTGTCTCGAGGGGGGACACGCTCACCACCGTTTCTGGTACCGGTTGCGGATCACGATCGCGACGGCGTTCATCATTAGGAGCATCCCGAGGAGCACGATGATCGTCGCCGACGCCAGCGTCTGGAAGGCGATCTGAGGCTGCCCGGCCCAGTTGTAGATCTGGATGGGCATGGTCGTGAAGCCCGACATCAACCCGTCCGGGTCGAACGTCACGAAGACCAGGCCTCCGAGGAGGAGCAGCGGGGCCGCCTCGCCGAGCGCTCGCGAGAGCGCCAGGATCGTCCCGGTCGCCACGCCGGGGATCGCGGCCGGCAGCGTCTGGTGCCACACGGTGCGCAGCGGCGTCGCGCCGAGGGCGAGCGAGCCCTGCCGGATCTCCTCGGGCACTGCGCGCAGAGCCTCGCGCGCCGCGATGATGATCACCGGGAGGATGAGCAGCGCCAGCGCGATGCCGCCGGCGAGCACGACCCCCCGGCGCAGGCCGATCGCGAGGGCGAACCCCGCCGTGAGCATCCCGTAGATGATCGCAGGGACGGCGGCGAGGTTCTGCAGGTTCACCTCGATCAGGCGGTTGTACCACCGCGCCGGGTCGGCGAACTCCTCCAGGTAGACCGCGGCAGCGACACCCAGCGGGATGGCGAGCAGCGCCGTCGTGGCGATCACCAGGAGGGAGCCGAGGATCGCCGCGCGCGCGCCGGCCCGGTCCGGGAAGAGCTGCGACGCGTACTGAGTGAACAGGTTCGCGTCCAGGCGCGGCAGTCCCGCGACGAACGAGTCGATCAGCAGTGCGGCGAGCGCGGCGATCGCGAAGAGGAGCGTCACCCACAGCGCGATGAGGAACGCGATCGCCGATGGACTCCGTTCGCCGTGCCGCTCGGTGCGCAGGGGCCGCACGCCGCGGCCGACGGTCGCGCCGATGACCGTGCCGATCGTGGCCATCAGTAGGCCTCCCGGAAGTGTCGGACCAGCCGGATGCTGATCACGTTGGCGATCAGGGTGACCACGAACAGCGCCAGCCCGACGGCGTAGAGCGAGTTGTACGTGAGGGTGCCGGGGATCGACTCCCCCGTGGCGGTCTGGGCGATGAAGCCGGTCATCGTCTGTCCGGGCTGGGTGGCGGACGTGACCATCGTCGGCTGGGTGCCGGCGGCGAGCGCCACGATCATCGTCTCCCCGACGGCACGCGACAGGCCGAGGACCACCGACGCCGCGATGCCGGAGATCGCCGCCGGAAAGACCACCCGCAAGGTCGTGCGCATGCGATTCGCGCCGAGTGCGTAGGAGCCCTGGCGCAGGGCCTGGGGGACGGCGCTCATGGCGTCCTCGGACAGCGAGGCGATGGTGGGGATGATCATGATGCCGAGGGCGATGCCCGCCGCGAGCACGCTGAACGTGCCGACCTGGATGCCGAGGAGGCCCTTGAGGATCTCGGGCGCGATGAAGTACAGGGCGAAGAAGCCGTAGACGACCGACGGGATCCCAGCCAGCACCTCGAGGACCGGCTTGAGCACCTTGCGGACCCGGTCCGGCGCGTACTCCGACAGGTAGGTCGCGGCACCGAGGCCGAACGGGATCGCGATGACCAGGGCGATCGCCGTGGTCCACAGCGTCCCGGTCATGAGCGGCAGCACCCCGTAGGAGGGGTTGGAGAAGCGCGGTGCCCAGCGGGTGTCCGTGAGGAAGTCCCCGATCGGGACCTCGCGGAAGAACGCCAGCGCGGGGCCCAGGAGGGCGAGCACGATGCCGACGGTGACGACGATGGAGACCAGGGCCGCCGCGCGCAGCAGCACCATCACCACCGTCTCACCGGGGCGGCTGGAGGACCGCGCGATCGTCGTGGGCCGGGACGGCCGGGCGCGGGGCCCCGTCACCACGGACGGGACCCCGCGCTGGGTGGGGTGACTCACGACCTCAGCCGAGCGCCTCGACGGCGGAGCGCAGCGCGGTGGCGGCGGCATCGTCGAGCGGGATGTACTGCGCGGCCTCGGCGATCTCGCCGTCGCGCTCCGCGTAGAACCTTACGAACTCCGCCACCTGGGGCTTGTCGGCGAAGGACGCGTTGTTGACGTAGATGAACAGCGGCCGGGCGAGCGGCGTGTAGCTGCCGTCCGCGGCGGTCTCCGCGCTCGGCGACACGCAGCCCGCGCCGCTGTCGATCTCGATGGCCCTCAGCGAGCCGGAGTTCTCCTCGAAGTAGGTGTAGCCGAAGTAGCCGAGCGCCAATGACGAGCCTGCGACGCCTTGGACCAGGACGTTGTCGTCCTCCGACGCGTTGTAGTCGGCGCGGCTCGCGCCCTCCTCACCGTTGATCTCGTCGGTGAAGTAGTCGAAGGTGCCCGAGTCGGTGCCGGGGCCGTAGAGCTCGATCGGCTCCGCCGGGAACGAGGGGTTGACCTGGTTCCAGGTCGTGATGGTGCCCTCCGCCTCCGGCGCCCAGAGCGTGGTGAGCTCGTCGATGGTCAGGCACTGCAGGAACTCGTTGTCCGCCGAGGCGACCACGGTCAAGGCGTCCGTGGCGACCCGCAGCTCGGTGTACTCGACGCCGTTCTCGGCGCATAGCGCGGCCTCTTCGTCCTTGATCGGGCGGGAGGCGTCGGAGATGTCGGTGATGCCCTGGCAGAAGACCTCGAAGCCGCCCCCCGTGCCGGACGTGGCGACGGAGACGTTCACCCCCGGGTTCTCCATCTTGAACAGCTCGCCGGCGGCCGAGGTGAGCGGAGCCACGGTGGAGGAGCCGTCGGCGAGTACCTCGCCGGACAGGCCCTCGTCGGTCCCGGTGGTCGCGCCCTGGGCGTCCGGGTTCTCGGTCCCCTGCTCGTTGCCGCCACCACAGGCGGTCACGAGGAGGAGCGCGAGCGCTGCGGGAGCTGCAGCGCGGTACAGGTTGCGGTTCATGTACACCTCTCTTGGGCCCTGTCGGGCGACGATGACAACCGAGACGCTAGGCAGCGCTCCTGAACCGCCGAGGCCCGATGCGTGAACGCACGATGAACGTGCGCGATCGATCCGGTGCGCCGGGGCGCAGCGGGTCCCGGCGAGACCCGGAACCCGACGTCGTCGTCCAGTCGCTCGGACGGTGCGACCCGGGAGGCCTCGTCTCAGCCGACGTCGTCGGCCAGCTTGTAGCCCAGCCCGCGGACCGTGAGGAGGCGCGACGGGTGCGCGGGGTCCGCCTCGATCTTCGCGCGGATCCGCTTGACGTGGACGTCGAGGGTCTTGGTGTCGCCGACGTAGTCCGAGCCCCAGACCCGGTCGATCAGCTGGCCCCGGGTGAGCACCCGACCCGCGTTGCGCAGTAGCAGCTCGAGCAGCTCGAACTCCTTGAGCGGGAAGGCCGTCGGGACTCCGTCGACCTCGACCGTGTGCCGCCCCGAGTCGAGCCGCACGTTGCCCACCGCGAGCACGTCGGGATCGTCGGGGTCGTCCCCGCGGGGGGTCGTGCGGCGGCGCAGCACGGCGTGGATCCGGGCGAGCAGCTCGCGTGACGAGTACGGCTTGGTGACATAGTCGTCCGCCCCGAGCTCCAGGCCGACCACCTTGTCGATCTCGCCGTCCTTGGCGGTCAGCATGATCACCGGGACGTCACTGCGCTGGCGCAGCGCGCGACACACCTCCGTGCCGCTGGTCCCGGGGAGCATCAGGTCGAGAAGCACCAGGTCGGCCCCGGTCCGGTCGAACTGCGCGAGCGCCTCGTCGCCGGTCGTCGCGGTGTCGACGTCGTACCCCTCCTTGCGCAGCAGGTACGACAGCGGCTCGCGGTAGGACTCCTCGTCCTCCACCACCAGGATGCGGGTCACGGTGCTCCTCCGGTGCTCGGGGCCAGTGGGAGTCGAACGGTGAAGGTCGACCCACGGCCGGGCTCCGACCACACCGTCACCTCACCGCCGTGGTCCTCCACGACGTGCTTGACGATGCTCAGCCCCAGGCCGGTCCCCCCGGTGTCCCGGGAGCGCGCCGGGTCGACCCGGTAGAACCGCTCGAACACCCTGGGCTGGGCCTCGGCCGGGATCCCGATCCCCTGGTCCACCACCGCGATCTCCACCACCGACTCCTCGGCTCGCACGGTGGTTCCCACGGCGATCCGGGTGCCCGGGTCGGAGTAGGCGACAGCGTTGTCCAGCAGGTTGCGCACGACGGTGACCAGGAGGTCGTGGTCACCCAGCACTGTCGCAGGCTCGCCGCCGCTCTCGATGACCACGTCCCGGGCTGCCGCCGGGGTGCGCATCCGATCGACCGCGTCCGCGACCACCTGCGCCACGTCGACCGGGACGAGGTCGCCCACCGCCCCCGGGACCTGCACCCTGGACAGCTGCAGGATGTCCTGCACGAGCGCGGAAAGCCGAGCAGCCTCCACCTGCATCCGGCCGGCGAACCGGCGGACGGCCTCGGGGTCGTCCGCGGCCTCCTCGATGGTGTCGGCCAGCAGGGCCAGGGCCCCGACGGGCGTCTTGAGCTCGTGAGAGGCGTTGACGACGAAGTCCCGGCGCACCGCGTCGAGCCGCCGGGCCTCGGTCCGGTCCTCCGCGAGCAGCAGCAGGTGCCGGGCACCGAGGGGGGCGACCCGCACCCGGAGCAGCACGACACCGCTGCCGATCCGGCCCCGCGGCAGCTCCAGGTCCACCTCCCGGATCTCGCCGTCCCGGGCGACATCGGCGAGAAGGTCGCGCAGCTCGGCGTGCAGCACCCGGTCGCCCCGGACCAGCCCGTACGCGTGGGCTGCCGCACTGGCCCGCACCACGCGACCATCGGTCGTGGTCACCACGGCCGCGGACCCCAGCACGGACAGCACGGCCGTCACGCCCTCATCCAGCTCGGGCGGCTCCTCGGGCGGGCCCGCGAGCTGCTCCCGCTCGCTGTACCTGAAGGCGAGACCGGCGACGAGGCCCACGAGGACGCCGAGCATCCCGGCACCGAGCAGAGCCAGCCCGTCGATCACAGGGCCAGACTACGGTCCGGACCGCGAGCCGAGGTGTGATCGGAGCAACTGTGCGGCTAGCGTCGGGGAGAAGTTCACACGTTGGTGGCGAGGCGTTCATCTCCGGCCGCAACGATGGTGTCCCACGGCGAACGGGAGGCGAAGGATGCGGCAGATCTTCACCGCGGAGCTTGAGGCGCTAGGCGAGGACCTGACCCAGATGAGCCGTCTCGTCGAGTCCGCGATGTCTGCCGCGGGAACGGCCCTGCTCGCCAGGGACCTGACGCTCGCAGAGCAGGTGATCGAGGCCGACCACGTCATCGACGAGCTGGAGCGTGACCTTGACGAACGCTGCGTCCTGCTCATCGCGCAGCAGCAGCCCGTCGCCGGCGACCTTCGGATCGTGATCTCGGCCCTGCGGATGAGCACCAGCCTGGAGCGGATGGGCGATCTCGCCCGCCACCTCGCCGAGATGACCCGCCTGCGCTACCCCGGTCCGGCGATCCCGGAGCCCCTCACCGACCTGTTCACCCGGATGCACCAGGGTGCCGTGCGCAACGCGCGGCGGCTCACCTCGGTGCTGGAGACGCGGGACGTGCAGCGGGCGGCCGGCATGGAGGAGGACGACGACCTGCTCGACCGGCTGCACGACGAGACGTTCGCCGCGACCCTGGGGGGTGGGTACGACCTCACGCCGCAGCAGGTGGTGGACGTCACGCTGGCCGCACGGTACTTCGAGCGATTCGGTGACCATGCTGTCTCCGTGGCAAGCCGCGTGGTGTACCTGGTCACCGGGGAAGACCCGGGCCACGGCGCCTGAGCGCCGGGGAATCGCCGCGGCTCCCAGGGGCGTTCACATGGCATGGCAGACAACGACCCGACCCGAGGGGTGGGAGGCGTCCGGCAGCTTCGGCTGGTCGTCACGGCCACCGACTACGACGCAGCCGTCGCCTTCTACCGCGACACGCTCGGCATGGCACAGGAGGAGGCGTACGAGAGCGACGACGGCCGGGTGACCATCCTGGACGCCGGGCGAGCCACCCTGGAGATCGCCGATCCGACGCAGGCCGAGTTCATCGACGCGGTCGAGGTGGGGCGACGGGTCGCCGGGCACATCCGGGTCGCCCTCGAGGTCCCGGACGCGGGCGAGGCCACCGACCGGTCGACTGCGGGCGGGGCGCAGCTGGTCGCCGAGCCGACCCTGACGCCGTGGCGATCGCTGAACGCCCGGCTGGAGGGCCCGGCCGGGCTGCAGCTGACCCTCTTCACCGAGCTGGGCGACACCGAGCTCGGCGACTGACCGGCCCGACTGACCGGGGGAAGGTCAACCGCCGATGAGGGCCGCGTCGGCCACCGCCCGGGCCGCGGCCTCCGGATCGAGGTATCGCCCGCCCGGGACCAGTGGCTCGAGGGTGTTGGGGTCCAGGTCGTAGCGCAGCGGTATCCCGTTCGGGATCTCGAGGTCGGCGATCGCCTGGTCGTCGATGCGGTCGATGTACTTCAGCAGCGCGCGGATCGAGTTCCCGTGCGCCGCAACCAGCACGACCCTGCCGGCGGCCAGGTCCGGCACGATCCCGGACTCCCAGTACGGGAGCGCGCGGGCGACGACATCGCGCAGCGCCTCGGAGAGGACCTCTGGCTCGTCCGCCGGCCGGTTGGGCTCGGGCCGGGCGCCGGCGCCCGCCGGATCGACGCTCGGCGGCGCGACCTCGTACGACCGGCGCCACGACCGGAAGACCTCCTCGCCGAACTCCTCCCGCACCTGCCTCTTGCTCTTGCCCTGCAGCGCGCCGTAGTGCCGCTCGTTGAGCCGCCAGTGTCGACGGACCGGGATCCAGTGCCGGTCCGCGGCGTCCAGGGCGATGTTGGCGGTCGTGATCGCCCGGCGGCGCAGCGACGTGTGGACCACGTCGGGCAGCAGACCGGCGGCCACGAGGAGCTCACCCGCGTGCCGCGCCTCCGCCATGCCCAGGTCGGTGAGACGGACGTCCTGCCACCCGGTGAAGATCCCTTGGGCGTTGCCCTCGCTCTGCCCGTGCCGCAGCAGCACCAGGGTGTAGGTCACGCGGCACCTCCTCGCGGTGTGACCGGGGTCGGCCCGCCGGCGAAGGGCCGACCGCGCTCAGCGGCCCTGGTTCGCCACGGCCTTGATGGATGCCGCCGCCGCCTCGGGGTCGAGGTACGTCCCACCCTTGGCGACGGGCCTGAAGTCGTCGTCCAGCTCGTAGACCAGCGGGATCCCGGTCGGGATGTTCACGCCGACGATGGTCTCGTCGTCGATGTCGTCCAAGTACTTCACGATCGCCCGGATCGAGTTGCCGTGCGCCGCAACCAGGACGGTCTTGCCGTCGGCGAGGTCGGGCACGATCCCGCTGTCCCAGTAGGGCAGGGCCCGCTCGAGGACGTCCTTGAGGCACTCGTGGAGCACCGTCGGCTCGCCCGCGTAGCGGGGGTCGGCGTCCTGGGAGAACTCCGAGCCCGGCTCGATCGGGGGCGGGGGCGTGTCGTAGGAGCGACGCCAGAGCATGAACTGCTCCTCGCCGAACTCCGCGAGCGTCTGCTTCTTGTCCTTGCCCTGCAGCGCCCCGTAGTGCCGCTCGTTGAGCCGCCAGTGCCGGCGCACCGGGATCCAGTGCCGGTCCGCCACGTCGAGGGCCAGGTTCGCGGTGGTGATCGCCCGGCGCAGCAGCGACGTGTGCACGACGTCGGGCAGGATGCCCGCCTCGAGCATCAGGGTCCCCCCGCGTTCGGCCTCCTCGACGCCCTTGGCGGACAGGGGGACGTCCACCCAGCCGGTGAACAGGTTCTTTGCGTTCCACTCGCTCTCGCCGTGGCGGAGCAGCACAAGTGTGTGGGTCATGCGTCCATCCTGCCGCAGGCGGGCCCACCTCGCGTCGGGACCTCGGGCCCCGGGCCCCCGGTCGGCTGCGACCTCAGGCGGCCGAGCGGTCGGCGAGTCGCCGGGCTCGCGCCAGGCCGTACACCGTCAGGATCGCCTCGGCCGCGGCGTCCCAGCTGCGCTGGGACCCGTGGCGGGCGGCTCCCACCGCGAGGGCCGCCCGGCGGTCCGGGTCGGCCAGCAGGTCGCGGAGCACCCCGGCCCAGGGCAGCGGGTCGTGCCCGCGGACCAGCACCCCGGACACCCCGTCGGTCACCACGGTGCACAGCCCGCCGACCCCGGCCGCGACCACCGGTGTGCCGCAGGCCTGCGCCTCGGCCGCCACCAGGCCGAACGACTCGCTCCGAGAGGGAACGGCGACCAGGTCCGCGGCCCGATACCACTCCGCGAGCACCGCGCCGTCGACCGGCGGACGGATGTCGACGCGGTCCGCCACCCGGTTGCGGACGGCCAGCGCGCGCAGCTCCTCGGCGACCTCAGGGCTGCCGCTCGGGCCGCCGATGACCACCAGCCGGGGCGCCCGGTGACCCGCGGAGACCAGCTCGGCGAGCGCCTCGATGAGCAGGTCGGGAGCCTTGAGCGGCTGGAGCCGTCCGGCGAAGAGCACGATGTGCTCCTCGGGATCGATCCCCAGCCCCATCCGCGCCCGGGCCTGCGCGGCCGCCAGATGGGCCCGGTCGAGCAGCGCGCTGCCCGGGTGGAAGAGCTGGTGATCCACCCCTGGTGCAACGACGTGCACGGCGGCGGGGTCGGCGTCGTACAGGTCGACCAGGTCGGACGCCTCCTGCGTGGTGCTGGCGACCAGGGCGTGCGCGGCGCCGACCACGCGCTCCTCGCCCACGACGCGGTTCAGCGCCTCCGGGGCATCGCCCGGTGCCAGCGCCAGGTTCTTCACCTTCGCCAGCGTGTGCATGGTGTGCACCAGCGGGGTGCCCCACTGGGCGACGAGCTGCCGACCGACCAGGCCGGAGAGCCAGTAGTGGGAGTGCACGACGTCGAAGGGGTGGGCGCACCTGTTGGACTCGCCGTCGAGCACACCGTCGGCGAACGTCCTCAGGTGCGCGGGGAGGTCGTCCTTGATGAGCCCTGGTGCACCGGCCGTCACATGCCGCACGACCACGCCGTCGGCGAGGGGTTCGGTCGGCGGCTGATCCCCGGTCCGCCGCGTGAAGATCTCCACGGACGCGCCGGTCTCCGCCAGCGCCCGGGCCAATCCCGTGACGTAGACGTTCATCCCGCCCGCGTCACCGGTACCCGGCTGCTCGAGCGGCGAGGTGTGCACCGAGAGCATGGCGATCCGCGCCGGGGGCGCCGCCCCCGGGTCCCGGTCGCTCATCTGCCCTCCCGTTGCTGCATGGCCACCGACGATTATCCGCCCAACGGGTGCGGTGCCCGGACCACACAGGCCGGATGATCGATCACCACCCCGACACCGCGCCCCCGCCGATCGAGCAGGGTGACCGATCCGCCGTTCTGCACCGCGACGACGAGGCCGTCGTCGAGCAACGCGAAGTGCCGGGGCCAGCCGCCACCCACCGATACGTCGACCACGTGGGCGAGGCGGGCGCCGTCGTCGTGCACCGCGAAGTGGGCGATCACGTCCGCGCCCCGGACGCTGAGGAGCACCTCGGCGCCGCGAGCCTCGATGTGCGCCGGCAGCATCGTGGAGCCGGGGGTGAGCGGGCTTCGGCAGGCCGGCAGCACCTGGACCTCCTGCAACGCGCCCCGCTCCGGCTCCCAGGCCAGCACGTGGAGCCGGGCGTCCAGCTCACCGACGACGTACAGGTGGTCTCCCGCGCCGCGGGCCATGTGCCGCGGCCCGGTGCCCGGCTCGAAGCGGTAGGCCACACCATCGGCGGAGAGCCGGCCGTCGCCTCGCACCCGGTAGCGGCGAAGCTCGTCCGTGCCGAGGTCCGCGGCGAGCAGCACCTCGCCCACCCGGAGGGTGGAGTGGGCGTGCGGGCCCTCCTGGCGGTCGGCATCGGGTCCCGAACCGTCGTGCTGCATCACCTGCACGGGCCCGCCGGCGTCGACGACCTCGGCGGAGAAGGCGCCCGTCCCGTCGAGCGTCAGCACCCCGACCGACCCGCTGGAGTAGTTCGCGACGTAGAGCGCGGCGTCGGTGAGCAGCAGGTGGCACGGCCCGTCACCGCCGCTGGCCACCCGTTCGACCTCGGTGAGGTCGCCGTCGGGTGACACGGTGAACCGCGCGACGGTGCCCGACGGCGTCTCGCCGACCGCGTACAGCTGCGCGCCGTCGGACGAGAGAGCGAGGAAGGACGGAGCGGGAGAGGGCGCCGCCAGCGTTGCTGACAGCGCCCCCTCCCGGGTCCGGTCGACGGACCAGACGCCTTCGCCGGTGCCCGGCTCGCCCTCGGGACCGCCCCGGGGATACGTGCCGACCCAGACCCGCTCACCCGACGGCTGCCGCGCGCTCATCGTCGCACCCTACGGTGCGACCCCGACCCGCGCAGGTCGCCGGTCGACGGGGATCAGCGAGTGCCTGCGCGCCGCTTGTTGACCAGGTCGAAGGCGACCGCGAGGAGCAGGACCAGGCCCTTGAACACCTGCTGCCACTCGGCGCCGACGGCGAGGATGGACAGGCCCATGTTCAGCACGCCCATGATCAGCGCACCCACGATGACGCCGTACACCCGGCCGACACCGCCCGTGACGGCCGCACCACCGATGAAGCACGCCGCGATCGCGTCGAGCTCGAACAGGGTCCCCGCCGCCGCCACCGAGGCACCGGCCTTGGAGGTGGTCACGACGGCCGCGATGCCGGCGAGCATGCCGATGTTGACGAAGATCCGGAAGTTCATCTTCTTGGTGTCGACGCCGGACAGGATCGCGGCCTGCAGGTTTCCACCCATCGCGTACACGTGCCGGCCGAAGACGGTCCGCCCCATCACGAAGTTGTAGGTGAGGATGAGCGCGGCCACGATGACCAGCACGATCGGGGTTCCGCCGCGGCTGCCGGCGAGCACCCAGGTGATCCCACCGATGAGCACACCGAACATCACGAGCTTCACGACGAAGCCGATGAACGGCTCGGCCGTCAGCTCGTTCTTGACGACGGCCCGCCGGGAGAGCATCTGGGTGAGGACGAGCGCCGCGATGGTCACCGCACCGAGGATCAGCGTGAGCAGGTCACGCCCGGCCACGGTGCCGAGCGTGTTCGGCAGCGAGCCGTTGGAGATCGACACGAACGGAGCGGGGAATCCGGCGCGCGTGATCGCCACGATCACGATGGCCAGGCCGCGGAACATCATCCACCCGGCCAGGGTCACGATGAACGCGGGTATGCCGACGTAGGCGACCCAGAAGCCCTGCCACGCACCCACGACCGCGCCCAGCGCGACGGCGATCAGGATCGCAAGGAACCAGTGAACCCCCTGGTCGTACATCGCCACACCGATGACACCACCGATGAACCCGACGATCGAGCCCACCGAGAGGTCGATGTGCCCGGCCACGATGACGATCACCATGCCGAGGGCAAGGATCATCACGTACGCGTTCTGCTGCACGAGGCTCACCACGTTGTTCGGCAGCAGCAGCCTGCCGTCGGTGAGCACCTGGAACAGCAGGACGATCACAAGGAGGGCACCGACGATGCCGTACTGGCGGACGTTGCCGCCAAGACTCTGCTTGAGCGTGGTCACCGGGTCACGTCCTTTGCCGAGTCCTTCTCCATGGTCATGTAGCGCATCAGGGTCTCCTGTGTGGCGTCCTCGCGAGTGACCTCGCCGGTGACTCGTCCTTGACTGAAGGCAAAAATCCGGTCGCTCATCCCGATCAGCTCGGGCAGCTCCGAAGAGATCATGATCACGGCCTTACCCGCCTCGGCGAGCTGGTTGATGATCGTGTAGATCTCGTACTTGGCGCCGACGTCGATCCCGCGGGTCGGCTCGTCGAGGATCAGCACGTCGGCATCGGTGAAGATCCACTTGCTCAGCACGACCTTCTGCTGGTTGCCGCCGGACAGGTTCCCGGTCACCACGTCGACGTTCGCCGACTTGATGTTCAGGTCCGTGCGGTACTGACCCGCGACCCGTTCCTCCGCGCTCGCATCGACGACCCCGAACCGGGAGACCTTGCCCAGCGCAGCGGCCGCGATGTTCCGCTTGATGTCGGAGATCAGGTTGAGCCCGTACCGCTTGCGGTCCTCGGTGGCATACGCGATGCCGGCCTTGATCGCGTCGCTGACCCGGTGGAGGCGCAGCTCCTTACCGTCCTTGAACAGGTGACCGGTGACGTGGCTGCCGTAGGTGCGGCCGAACAGGCTCATCGCCAGCTCGGTACGGCCGGCCCCCATGAGGCCCGCGAGGCCGACCACCTCGCCGCGGCGGACGTTGATCGACGCCCCGTCCACCACGATGCGGTCCTGCTGGATCGGGTGGTGCACCGTCCAGTCCTCGACCCGCAGCGCCTCTTCGCCGATCTCGTGCTCCCGCTCGGGAAAGCGCCGGTTCAGGGCGCGACCGACCATCGGGCTGATCAGCGTCTCCTCGGTGACGGGGGTCTTCCCGTGCATGTCGAACGTCTCGATCGACTCGCCGTCCCGCAGCACGGTCGTGGAGTCCGCGATCTTGATCAGCTCGTTCAGCTTGTGGCTGATGATGATCGACGTGATCCCGCGGTCGCGCAGCGCGCGGATGAGGTCGAGCAGATGCGCGCTGTCCTCGTCGTTCAGCGCCGCTGTGGGCTCGTCGAGGATCAGCAGCTTGACGTCCTTGGACAGCGCCTTGGCGATCTCGACCAGCTGCTGCTTGCCCACCCCGATGTCGAGGATCCGGGTCTCGGGACGCTCGGTCAGGCCGACCTGCTTCAACAGCTTGCCGGCCTCGACGTTGGTCTTGTGCCAGTCGATGACCCCGCGGGTCTGCTGCTCGTTGCCGAGGAAGATGTTCTCGGCGATGGACAGGTAGGGGCTCAGGGCGAGCTCCTGGTGGATGATCACGATCCCGCGCTCTTCGCTGTCGCGAATCGTGCGGAAGTGGCACGGCTCACCCTCGAAGACGATCTCTCCCTCGTACGTGCCGTGTCCGTACACGCCGGACAGCACCTTCACGAGCGTGGACTTGCCGGCCCCGTTCTCGCCGCAGATCGCGTGAACCTCGCCGCGCTCGACGCGCAGGGTCACATCTTTCAGGGCAATGACACCGGGGAAGGTCTTGGTGATCCCTCGCATCTCGAGGATCAAGTTGTCGGACATGTCGACTCGCCGTCTGTTGATGGCCGGACTCTGGATGACCCCTGGTCACGTCGATCCGACCTGCCCGGCAACGATCGCCGGGCAGGTCGGACGACGTGCGTCGATCAGAGGTCGAGGTCGCCCTCGGCGTAGAAGCCGGATCCGATGAGCTGCTCCTCGATGTTGTCGACCGTGACGACGACCGGCGGGATCAGGAAGGTCGGGACGACCTTCACGCCGTTGTCGTAGGTCGCCTCGTCGTTGACCTCAACGGTCTCGCCGTTGACGATCTGCTCGACCATCTTCGCGACCTGGGCAGCCAGCGACCGGGTGTCCTTCCAGACGGTCATGGACTGCTTGCCGGCGATGATGTTGTTGACGTTCGCCTGGTCGCCGTCCTGGCCGGTCAGCACCGGGTAGTCGGCGCCCGGGGTGTACCCGGCGCCCTCGAGCGCCTGGGCGATGCCCAGAGCGAGCGAGTCGTTCGGGGACAGCACGACGTCGAGCTTGGTGCCGTCTGCGTAGAACGAGTTGAGACGGTTGGTCATCTCGTCCTGAGCGTCGTCAGAACCCCAACCCTGGATGCCGATGGCCTGCCATCCGTCGTTGCTCGACGGGGCCTTGCCCGACGGGCTGACGAGCTGACCGCTCTCGACGTAGGGGAGCAGGACGTCCCATGCGCCACTGAAGAAGAACTTGGCGTTGTTGTCGTCCGGGGAGCCGGCGAAGGGCTCGATGTTGTACGGGCCGTCGCCGTCAGCCAGGCCGAGCGCCTCTTCGATGTACTTGCCCTGGAACTGGCCGACCGCGTAGTTGTCGAACGTCGCGTAGTAGTCGACGTCCGGGGTGCCGTTGATCAGGCGGTCGTAGGCGATGACCGTGATGTCCTGAGCCTTGGCCTCGGCCAGTACCGGTCCGAGCGCCGTTCCGTCGATCGACGCGACGACGAGCACGTCGGCACCGTCGTTGATCATGTTCTGGAGCTGCGAGATCTGCTGGTCGACCTTGTTGTCGGCGTACTGCAGCGTCGTCTGGAAGCCGGCGTCCTTGAGCAGGCCCTCCAGGTTGTCGCCGTCCTTGTTCCAGCGCTCGAGGCTCCGGGTGGGCATCGCGATGCCGATCAGGGTGTCGCCGGGCTCTTCGCCCTCGACCTCTCCCTCAGCCGCGGGTGGGGTGTCGGTGTCCGGGTCGTCCGTGGAGCACGCTGCGACACCAGAGAACATCAGTGCAACGCCTGCAAGCGCTGCTGCAGTCTTGAACCTGCGCAAAGACATCATTGTCGCCCTTCGGTCTGAGCCCGGGCCGGCTGCTCCGGCGCGGGTACTCCGTCTCAGTCCGCACCGGGCCATGACTGTTCGTCACCCGGCGGGATTTGTTGACCTGGTGAACGTATTCCTGTCGCCCGGCACGGGACAAGTGACCTTGCCCGTTTGGGGGGTCACGATGTGATCACAAGTTGACGCCAAGGAGGTCACAGGCCCTCGGCAGTGCTCAGATGGCCCATTTCGTGCCCCCTGGCGGATCGACGCCGGCACCCGCTGCCCGTGTCCGAGCGTGGCCGGGTGCGGGCGCCGGCGTCAAAAGCAACGAACGCTCGGCTGAGATTTGTTGCTGGACTGAACATATTGCCACCGGGCCCCGAGAGTCCAGACTGGGGGACGCCGCCGCGATCAAGTTGTGACCTACTGGACGACCCAGGGAGAGGGGTCCTCGACGAGGCCGCTGAGCACCTCGAGCGCGCCGCCTGTCATCGCCGGGTACTGGCCGGCCTCCGCCACGGAGATCTGAACGGCCGCCCATCGGGCGGTGATCACCCGGCGCCGGAGCTGCTCGAGCACCGGCTCCCGCAGGAACTCCGCGAGGTCGCCGCAGATCCCGCCGAGCACGACGTGCTCGATGTCGACCACGTGCACCACGTTGGCCAGGGTCGCGCCGAGCGCCGAGCCCGCAACGGCGACGGCGGCCAGCACCCGGGGCTCACCCGCCTCGGCGAGGGCCCGGATCTCGGCGATCGGCGTGCTGCGCGGCAGCCCCGCGCGGTCGCAGATGGCGTCCTGCCCCGCGTAGACCTCGAGCGTCCCACCCTCGCCGAACGACCCGGTGGTGCCAAGGACGGTGTGGCCGATCTCACCGCTCCAGCCATGCTGTCCGGCGAAGATCTGACCGTTCAGCACGATCGCCCCACCGATGCCGACCTCGCCCGAGACGTAGAAGAAACTCGAGGGGCTGCCTCGGCGGACGCGCGCCTCCGCCCGTGCGGCGAGGTTCGCCTCGTTCGCCAGTGACGGTGGCATGGCCGCGAGCACCGGGTGGGCGGTGAGCAGCCGCAGCACGTCGACGTCCTGCCAGCCGAGGTTGGGAGCGATCCGGAGCGGCCCGGTGACCGTGTCGACCAGGCCCGGCAGGGCGAGCGCGGTCCCGACGATGGTCACTCCGTCGGCGGAGAGGAGTGCCAGCACGGCACCGGCGAGCGCCGCAAGCTTGCCCAGCACGGCCTCGGGGTCGCTACCTCGGAAGTCGCCGAGCTCGACCCGCTCCGTGAGCACCCGGCCACCGAGGTCGATCGCCCGGACGCCCAGGTAGTCGACGTTGACCTCCATGCCGACCCCGGCGTAGGTGCCTCTCGCCGCGGCGAGGGGCACCCCGGGTCGGCCCGCCCGCACGGCCGCCTTCGGCTCGAGCTCGACGACCATGCCTGCGGCGAGCAGCCGGTCCACCAGGGCGGACACGGTCGCCCGAGTCAGCCCGGTCGCGGACGCGATGTCCGCCCGCGACACTGGGGAAGGCGCATCGATCACCTGGTGCAGGGTCAGGGCGAGGTTGTGCTGGCGCAGGGTGACCTGGCTGGCCGCCCGGCCGCCACTCGTTCCCCGCGACTCCGGCATGACCTTGACCCTACAGTCCCGCGGGCATAAGTTCAGCGGAAGAACAAATTCATCCGGCCGACGGCTCGTCCGCCGGGGCGACGGGGTCGACCGACCCCTCCCGCCATCCCCAAGTCAGTCTCGACGAGGAGCGCACGATGGTTCGCAAGCCCACCCCTGAGGACAAGTTCTCATTCGGTCTCTGGACGGTCGGATGGGAAGCCCGCGACCAGTTCGGCGACGCCACGCGCCCCTGGCTGGACCCGGTCGAGGCGGTTCACCGGCTCGCCGAGCTCGGGGCCGCCCACGTCACCTTCCACGACGACGACGTCGTGCCCTTCGGCTCGAACGAGGCCGACCGGGAGAAGACCCTGAGCCGCTTCAAGGAGGCGCTCGCCGAGACGGGCATCACCGTGGAGATGGTGACGACCAACACCTTCACCCACCCGATCTTCAAGGACGGCGCGTTCACCTCCAACGACCGTCGGGTGCGCCGCTACGGCCTGCGCAAAGTCATCCGCAACGTCGACCTCGCCGCCGAGCTGGGGGCGGACACGTTCGTCATGTGGGGCGGGCGCGAGGGCGCGGAGTACGACTCCGCCAAGGACCTGTACGCCGCCCACGAGCGGTACGCCGAGGGCATCGACACCGTTGCCGGCTACATCAAGTCCAAGGGCTACGGCCTGCGCATCGCGCTCGAGCCCAAGCCGAACGAGCCGCGCGGCGACATCCTGCTGCCCACCGTCGGACACGCCCTCGCCCTGATCGCCAAGCTGGAGCACGGGGACATCGTCGGGCTCAACCCGGAGACCGGGCACGAGCAGATGGCCGGGCTCAACTACACGACCGGGATCGCGCAGGCGCTGTGGGCGGGCAAGCTCTTCCACATCGACCTCAACGGTCAGCGGTCCATCAAGTACGACCAGGACCTGGTGTTCGGTCACGGCGACCTGTTCTCCGCGTTCGCCACCGTCGATCTCATCGAGAACGGCTTCCCGAGCGGCGGACCTCGCTACGACGGTCCGCGTCACTTCGACTACAAGCCGTCCCGGACCGAGGACATGACGGGCGTCTGGGATTCCGCCGCCGCCAACATGGCGACGTACATCCTGCTTGCCGAGCGGGCCAAGGCCTTCCGGGCCGACCCCGAGGTGACCGAGGCGCTGGAGGCCGCGGGCGTGCTCGAGCTCGCCCAGCCGACGCTCGGTGAGGGCGAGACCCTTGCCGACCTGCTCGCCGACAGGTCCGCCTACGAGGACTTGGACATCGAGGACGTCGCCAAGCGCGGCTTCGGGTTCGTGCGGCTCAACCAGCTCGCTCTCGAGCACGCGCTCGGGGCCCGCTGAGCCATGACCCTCATCGCCGGGGTGGACTCGTCCACCCAGTCCTGCAAGGTGGTCGTCCGGGACGCTGAGACCGGGGCGCTCGTGCGTTCCGGTCGCGCCACGCACCCGGACGGCACCGAGGTCGACCCGCGGCACTGGTGGGACGCGCTGAATAGCGCCATCGCCGATGCCGGCGGGCTCGACGACGTCGCCGCCGTCGCCATCGGCGGTCAGCAGCACGGCATGGTCGCCCTGGACGACGGCGGCCACGTCGTGCGCGACGCCCTGCTCTGGAACGACACCCGGTCGGCCGGCGCAGCCACCGACCTGATCAGCGAGCTCGGCGACGGCGACGCCGTGGCCGGTGCGGCCGCCTGGGCCCGCGCCATCGGCTCCGTGCCGGTGGCGTCCTTGACGGTCACCAAGCTGCGCTGGTTGCGGGACGCCGAACCGGACAACGCGGCACGCGTGGCGGCCGTCGGACTCCCCCACGACTGGCTGTCGTGGCGGCTGGCCGGGCACGGTCCCGGCTCCGAGCTGTCCGCGCTGGCGACCGACCGGTCCGACGCCTCCGGTACGGGCTACTGGTCGCCGTTCACCGAGGACTACCGACGCGACCTGCTGGTCCGTGCCCTCGGGCACGACGCCGTGCTGCCGCGCGTGGTCGGGCCGGCCGAGGTGGCCTTCACCGTGGAACGGTCCGGCGGCACGCCGTTGCTGATCGGCCCGGGCGCCGGCGACAACGCGGCCGCAGCCCTCGGACTCGGCATGCGGGCCGGCGACGTCGCGCTGTCCATCGGCACGTCCGGGGTGGTCTCGGCGATCTCTGCCGAGCCCACGGCCGACCCGTCGGGCCTGGTCACCGGATTCGCCGATGCGACCGGGCGGTACCTGCCGCTCGGCGTGACGCTCAATGCAGCCCGGGTGCTCGACGCCGCGGCGCGGATGCTCGGGGTGGACCACGCGGAGCTCTCCGCACTCGCGCTCTCGGCACCGCCCGGGGCCGACGGCCTCGTCCTCGTGCCCTACCTCGAGGGCGAGCGGACACCGAACAAGCCCCACTCGACCGGCGCGCTGCACGGCATGCGACTGGCGAACACCACACCCGCACACCTGGCGCGGGCAGCCGTCGAGGGCATGCTGTGCGCCCTCGCCGACGGCCTGGACGCCATGCGCGCCCAGGGGGTTCCGGTCGAGCGGATCCAGCTCATCGGTGGTGGCGCGCAGTCCGAGGCCGTCCGGCGGATCGCTCCGACGATCCTCGGCTTCGACGTCACGGTTCCCGAGCCCGGGGAGTACGTGGCCGACGGGGCCGCCCGCCAGGCCGCGTGGGTGCTGTCCGTGAGCTCCGGTGGCGACTCCTCCGCGCCACCCGAGTGGAGCGGCGCGCAGGCGCAGGTGTTCAGCGGCACAGCGGTCGAGGCCGTCCGTGACCAGTACGCGGCGGCGCGGGACCTCACCGTGGACCGCCGCTGAGTCCGCACGCGGCGTAGGCATGACGAAGGCCCCGGCCAGGCGCCGGGGCCTTCGTCATGCCCGCCCGGGGCGGGAGTCACTCACCGTGCGTCGTAGGCAGCCTTCACCTCGGCCGGGATGCGGCCGCGGTCGCTCACCGAGTAGCCGGCCGAGCGCGCCCACTCACGGATCTCGGCGCTGTTGCCGCCGCCGCCGCGGGCGCCGCGGCGACCGGAACGGGTCCGACCCGAGACCCGGCGAGCGCTGCCGACCCACGGGGCGAGGGCGTCGCGGAGACGGGCCGCATTCTCGGCGTTGAGGTCGATCTCGTATGCCGCACCGTCGAGGGCGAATGTCACCGTCTCGTCTGCCGTGCCGCCGTCGACGTCGTCGACCAGGACGACCTGAACCCTCTGTGCCATGGGCGTCTTCTTTCTCGGGTATGAACATTCATGGGTGCTCGCGCGAACGGTTCCAACAATAGGCACACCTCACGGTCGTCACCAACCGATGACGGCCTATTCGGCGTCGTTTGCCGTGCCACCCTGCCGCTCGAGACGCGCAATCGCGGCCCGTTCCCGTCGATCGGCACCGATGATCGCGCGCATCGCGAACCAGAAGAGCAGGCCGACGCCGACCGACGGAACCAGCGCCGCCACGACGTCCAGGGCAGATGTCACCGCCCGATCCTACGTCCGCCTCCAGGTCACTGCACGGGCTTGACGAGCGGAAAGAGGATCGTCTCGCGAATGCCCATGCCGGTCAGCGCCATCAACAGCCGGTCGATACCCATTCCCATGCCGCCCGCCGGGGGCATCGCGTGCTCCATGGCCTCGAGGAAGTCCTCGTCGACGGCCATGGCCTCGGCATCTCCAGCCGCGGCGAGCAACGCCTGCGCCTCGAACCGCTCCCGCTGGATCACCGGGTCCACGAGCTCGGAGTAGGCGGTGGCGAGCTCGAACCCCCGCACGTAGAGGTCCCACTTCTCCACGACGCCGGGGATCGTGCGGTGGTCACGCGTGAGGGGGCTGGTCTCCACGGGAAAGTCCCGGACGAACGTGGGGGCGCGCAGGCCGCGCGCGACGTGGTGCTCCCACAGCTCCTCGACGAGCTTGCCGTGGTTCTGCCGCTCACGATCGATCTGGATGTCGAATCGCTCGACGAGCCGAAGAAGCCGAGCAAGGTCCGTGCGCGGAGTGATCTCTTCACCCAGGGCCTCGGAAAGGGAGCCATAAAGGCTCAACGACGCCCATTCGCCGCCGACGTCGTACTCCGAGCCGTCCGGAAGTGTGACGACAGTGGTGCCGAAAGCGTCGCGAGCCGCCATCTGGACCAGATCCTTGGTCAGCTCCGCCATGGTGTCGTAGTCGCCGTACGCCTGGTAAGCCTCAAGCATGGCGAACTCCGGGGAGTGCGCCCAGTCCGACCCCTCGTTGCGGAAGTTCCTATTGATCTCGAAGACCCGCTCGACGCCGCCCACCACTGCGCGCTTGAGGAAGAGCTCGGGCGCGATGCGCAGGTACAGGTCCAGGTCAAATGCGTTCATGTGGGTGACGAAGGGCCGCGCCGCCGCGCCGCCGTGCTGCGTCTGCAGCATCGGTGTCTCCACCTCGAGGTAGTCGCGTCGGTGGAGGCTCTCTCGCAGCGACCGCACCACGGCGGCGCGCAGCCGGACCATCTGACGGGCGGCCGGCCGGACGATGAGGTCGACCGAGCGCTGACGGACTCGCGCCTCCTCGGAGAGCTCCTTGTGCAGGACCGGCAGGGGACGCAGCGCCTTGGCTGCCATCCGCCACTCGTCGGCGAGCACGCTGAGCTCGCCCCGGCGGGAGCTGATGACCCGGCCATGCGCGTAGAGGTGGTCACCGAGGTCCACGTCGGACTTGAACCGCGTCAGGGACGGCTCGCCCACCACCGCCTCGCTGAGCATCACCTGGAGCCGCTCACCCTGACCGTCCTGCACCGTCGCGAAGCACAGGCGCCCGGTGTTGCGCAGGTAGACCACGCGTCCGGCCACGCCGACGACGTCCTGGGTCTCCTCGCCGACGTCCAGACCACCGTGGTCGGCGCGCACCTGGGCGATCGAGTGGGTGACGGGGACGGCGACGGGGTAGGGCTCGTGACCGGAAGCGATCAACCGGTCCCGCTTGGCACGGCGCACCCGGATCTGCTCCGGGGTGTCGTCGAGGGGGTCGGGAGGTGGCTCGCCCGCGCCCGCAGGCGTGGGCGGGTCGTCCGGGTCGGCTGGGGTCACTGCGTGATCGTACCGATCCGTGCGGCGCCGCATCGGTCGCGCCGACCCCTCAGGCGTCGGCCACCAGGTCCAGGGCGAGGTCGAGGATGGGGGACGAGTGGGTCAGCCCGCCGACGGACAGGTGGTCGACACCCGTGGCCGCCACCTCGGCCGCCCGGTCGAGCGTGAGGTTCCCGGTCGCCTCCAGGCCGACGACGCCGGTCTGTGCCTCCCGCGCGCGAACGGCGGCGACCACCTCGCGCAGGGTGGCCGGCGGCATGTTGTCGAGCAGCAGGAAGCGGGCCCCGGCGTCGAGGGCCTCCATCGCCTGGGCGAGGTCGTCCGCCTCCACCTCGATCGGCAGGCCCGGGAAGCGGGTCGCGACCGCCCGAACGGCGGCGGCCACCGAGCCGGCCGCGGCGACGTGGTTGTCCTTGACCATCGCGACGTCGTACAGGCCCATGCGCTTGTTCTGCCCGCCTCCGCAGCGCACGGCGTACTTCTCCAGCGGGCGCAGACCGGGCGTCGTCTTGCGGGTGTCCAGGACCGTCGCGCCGGTCCCCTCCAGCGCGTCGACCCAGAGCCGGGTGTGGGTGGCGACGCCCGACGCCCGGCTGAGCAGGTTGAGCAGGGTGCGCTCGGCGACGAGCAGCACCTGGATCGGTCCGCTCAGCACGGCGAGGAGGTCCCCGCGGCGCACCGCCGCGCCGTCCGCCACCCGGAGGTCGACGTGCGCGCGCGGCCGGTCCAGGCGCCCCGCGACCTGGTCGAGCACCTCGCCCGTGATCACGAGCCCGGCCACCACGCCGTCGGCCCGGGCAACCAGGTGGGCGGCGCCCGTGGCGTCGGGCGGGACGGTGGAGGTGGTGGTCACGTCACGACCGGGGTCGCCGCCGAGGTCCTCGTCGAGCGCGCGCCGGACCGTCTCGCGCAGCCAGGCCTGGTCCAGGGTCACGGGAGCGACCCTAGTGCCCGTAATACCCCCTGGGGTATGATGAGTCACCGGCGAAAGGACCACCCGTGCCCACCTTGATCGACCGCCTCCTGCGCCGGGACCCCGACGCGCTGCCACGATCCGTCAGGATCGACCGCGCCCTGGCCCTGCTCGACGCCGGGGCCGTCCTGGTCGACGTCCGAGAGCCAGCCGAGTGGCGCTCCGGACACGCCCGCCGGGCCCGCCACATCCCGCTCGCGCGCCTCGACTCCGAGGCGCGCCGCCTCCCCAAGGACACACCGGTGGTTGTGATGTGCGCCACGGGCATGAGGTCGCGGGGCGCGGCCGCACAGCTGCGCGCCGCCGGGGTGCAGGCGACCAGCCTCTCCGGGGGGATCGGAGCGTGGCGCAGCGCCGGTGGGAGCGTGACACGATGAACCCACCCGAGGTTCAGCAGGAAGGACGGCGCACCATGCAGCTCGACCCGCAGGAGATGGTTCCGGTGATCAACCGCCTCCGTCGCGCGCAGGGCCAGATCGGCGGCGTGATCAAGATGCTGGAGGCCGGCGCCGACTGTGCAGACGTCGTCACCCAGCTCTCCGCCGCGTCCAAGGCCCTCGACCGGGCCGGCTTCTCGATCATCTCTACCGGCCTGGAGCGGTGCCTGACCCAGGGCGAGGAGGCCGCCGGCATCGATCGGGCCAAGCTGCAGAAGCTGTTCCTCTCCCTGGCCTGACCTTCGTCCTGATGGAATAGATACCCCCAGGGGTATCCTTATGACCATGGGCCCGCCGACGCGCCCCCGGCCGGACACCGACCGGAGACCCCCCGCTGACCCCACGTGAGGACTGCCCAGATGAAGATTGTCATCGTCGGCGGCGTGGCCGGTGGCATGAGCGCCGCAGCCCGCGCCCGCCGCCTGGCCGAGGACGCCGAGATCGTCGTGCTCGAGCGCGGTGAGCACGTGTCCTACGCGAACTGCGGCCTTCCCTACCACCTCGGCGAGGAGATCACCGACCGCTCCGCCCTGCTGCTGCACACGCCGGACTCCCTCGCGGCGACCCTGGCGCTCGACGTGCGGACCCGGCACGAGGTCACATCGGTGGATCCGCGAGCCCGCACCGTGACCGCCACCACTCCCGACGGCACCACGACGATCGACTACGACGCGCTGGTGCTCGCCACCGGTGCCGCGACGATCCGCCCTCCGATCGAGGGTCTCGACCTGCCCCAGGTGCACGCCCTGCGCACGGTCCCCGACGCCGACGCCCTGCGGGCGATGGTCGCCGACGGTGCGAGACGCGCGGTGGTGCTCGGGGCGGGGTTCATCGGCCTGGAGGCCGCCGAGGCCCTCCGGCTTCGGGGCCTCGAGGTGGACCTGGTCGAGATGGCACCCCACGTGCTCCCCCCGCTCGACGCCGAGCTCGCCGCCCTCCTAGATGCCGAGCTGAACGCCAACGGTGTGCGCACCCACGTCTCGGTCGCCGCCCAGTCCGTCGCCCCGGCCGAGCGCGGCGTGACGGTCACCCTGGCCGACGGCACCGAGCTGCCCGCCGACATCGTGGTGCTCGCCACCGGCGTGCGACCGGACACGCGGCTGGCGGCGTCCGCGGGCCTCGACCTTGGACCCTCCGGGGCCGTCCTGGTCGACGGTGCCCAGCGCACCTCCGACCCCCACATCTGGGCGGTCGGCGACGCCTCGGCCGTCCGCAACGCCATCACCGACGCCCTGGGGCCGGTGCCGCTGGCCGGGCCCGCGAACCGCCAGGGCCGTCGCGCCGCCGACTCCATCCTCGGCCGGCTCACCGCCGGCCGCGCCGCCCGCCCGGTGCTCGGAACCGCCGTCGTGCGCGTGTTCGGGCTCACCGCGGCTGTGACCGGTGCGGGCCGCGAGGCCCTGGGCCGGGCCGGGATCCGGCACCACGCGGTGCACCTGCACCCGGGCCACCACGCCGGGTACTTCCCCGGGGCCGAACAGGTCCACCTGACCGTCACGTTCGCCGACGACGGCGCGCTCCTCGGCGCCCAGGCCGTCGGCCGGGCCGGGGTCGACAAACGGATCGACGTGGTCGCCACCGCGCTGGCTGCCGGGATGGTGGTCGACGACCTGGCCGAGCTCGAGCTCTCCTACGCCCCGCCCTACGGCTCCGCGAAGGACCCGGTGAACATGGCCGGGTTCATGGCTCAGAACGTGCTCGACGGGCACCTGACGCTCTGGTACGCCGACGACCTGGAGAAGGTCCTCGACTCCGCACTGGTGCTGGACGTTCGGTCCCGGCGCGAGTTCGCCGCCGGACACGTCCCGGGGGCGCTCAACGTGCCGCACACCAGGCTACGGAGCCGCCTGGACGAGGTCCGTGCCGCAGCCGGCGACCGGCCCGTCCGGGTGCTCTGCGAGAGCGGGTTCCGGTCCTACCTCGCCCACCGCGTGCTGGACCAGGCGGGCCTGGACTCGGCCAACCTGTCCGGGGGCATGCTCACCCTGCGCGCCGCCCACCCGGGACTGGACCTGGTCACCGACTGATCGCGTGCCTTGCCGGTCGATCACGCCGTGGGGCCGGTCGATCCGATCACGCCGTGGGGACCGCTGCCCCGTCCGGCACGGCCTCCGGCTCCGGCACCGCCACCCGCCGCCTCACCACCCCGCCGTCCGGGTCGAGCCGGGTGACCAGCCGGACCCGCCACGCGTCGTCGGCCACCGGGTAGTCCTCCCGGAAGTGCCCGCCGCGGCTCTCCGTCCGTTCGCCGGCCGCGGCCGTGAGCACCGAGGCCACCTGATGCACGTTCGTGGTTTCCCACTCGGCCGTCTGCGGCGCGGCGTAGATGCCCGGGGTGTCGGGCCTGGTCGGCACCGCGGCAAGCGCGTCGAGCGCAGCGGCGAGCCCCGCTCCGGTGCGGATCACCCCCGGGCCGTGCTGGGCGATGCGCTGCACCCGGCTCCGGGCCGCCGCCGCCACGAGGGCGGGGGTACCCGGTCGCTCCACGGGATCGTGGCGACCGAGCAGGCCCGCGGCGACTCGGTCGGCGATGTCCCCGGCTGCGCGGTGGGCGAAGACCAGGCCCTCCAGCAGCGAGTTGGAGGCGAGCCGGTTGGCGCCGTGCACACCCGTGCACGCCACCTCTCCCGCCGCGTACAGGCCCTCGACGCTCGCCCGCCCGTCGAGATCGGTCACCACGCCGCCGGAGTGGTAGTGGTGCGCGGGAGCGACCGGCACCAGGTCGGTGGTCAGGTCGATCCCCTCGTCGAGCAGCCGGCGTCCGATGGTCGGGAACCGCCCCCGCAGGAACTCGGTCCCCAGGTGGCGCGCGTCGAGGTAGACGTGGTCGGCTCCGGTCGCCGCCATCTGCCGGACGATCGCATGCGCGACGATGTCGCGCGGGGCGAGCTCGGCGAGCGGGTGCACCTGCGGCATGAAGCGCACCCCGTCGACGTCGAGCAGCAGCGCCCCCTCGCCTCGCACGGCCTCCGACACCAGGGGCAGCTGGCCCTTGGCCCCCGAGCCCAGCCACAGCACCGTCGGATGGAACTGGACGAACTCCAGGTCGGCGACCGCGGCGCCGGCCCGCAGCGCCGCCGCGAGCCCGTCGCCCGTGGCCGCCGCCGGGTTGGTGGAGGACTGGTACACCTGCCCGATCCCGCCGGTGGTCAGCACGACCGCGCGGGCGAGCACGGCACCGACGCCGTCGCGGCTGCCCTCGCCGATGACGTGGAGGGTGACCCCGCAGACGGGACCCGGCCGACCGTCGGCGTCGGGGGCCGCGGTGAGCAGGTCGAGCACCATCGCGTGCTCGATGATCTCGATCCCCGGGTCGCGGTGCACCTGCGCCAGCCGCTCCACGAGGGCGCGGGACACCTCCGCCCCGGTGGCGTCCCCGCCGGCATGGACGATCCGGTTCGCCCCGTGGCCCCCCTCGCGGGTGAGGCTGATCTCACCGGTCAGATCGGTGTCGAAGGCGGCGCCCAGGCCGGCGAGGTCTCGGACACGGGCCGGGCCCTCGGTGACGAGGACCTTCACGGCGTCCGGGTCGCACAGGCCCGCCCCCGCGGTGAAGGTGTCGACCTGGTGGTCCGCGGGGCTGTCGTGCGGGTCCAGCGCCGCGGCGATGCCACCCTGCGCCCAGATCGTCGACCCGGAGGAGAGCTCACCCTTGGTCACGAGCACCACGCGGGGGACCTGGCCGCGCAGCCGCAGCGCCGCGGTCAGGCCGGCGATGCCCGACCCGACGACGACGACGTCCGCCGTGGCGGTCCAGCCCGGGGAGGGAGCCGTGAGCCGCCGAGCGAGCCTCACCGGGGGCCGGTGGCCCAGGCGATCGCGGCCGTGTGCAGCCCCTCGGGCGCCTTGCCCGGGTCGCCGTCGATGCTCACGATGCGGTTCGCCGCATCGACGTGCACGACGCGCGGGTCGTACGTGCGGGCGTCGGAGTCCGGGAGCATCGCGTAGGCGATGACGATCACCATGTCGCCCGGCTTCACCAGGTGGGCTGCGGCCCCGTTGATGCACACGACGCCCGAGCCGGGCTCACCGGCGATCGCATAGGTGGTCAGGCGGGCGCCGTTGGTGATGTCCACGACGTCCACCTGCTGTCCCGGGAGGATCCCCGAGGCCTCGAGCAGGTCCGCGTCGAGCGTGACGGAGCCGACGTAGTCGAGCTCGGCGGCGGTCACCGTCGCCCGGTGGATCTTGCCGACCATCATGGGTCGGAGCCAGCCTGCCGTCGTCATGGTCGCGCCTCTCCGCCTTCCGTCCTCGAGTCCTCGTCGTCCTGCGTGTTTCTACAGGTCCATCATCTCGTTGTCGATCAACCTGGTCGAACCGACCCGGCCGGCCAGCGCCAGGAGGGCCGGGCCGCGGTAGCCATCCGGGACGTCCTCGGCGTCGTCCGGGGTCACGAGGGCGACGTAGTCGATCGTGAGACCCGGGGTCGCGGCCAGGACCTCCTCGGCGATCCGGCGCACCTGTTCGGCGCCCGCGTCGCGGTCGGCGGCCTCCCGCGCGGCCTGCAACGCCTTGTACAACGCCCGAGCGGTCCGCCGCTGTTCCCGGTCCAGGTACGCATTGCGGGAGGACAACGCCACGCCGTCGCTGTCCCGGACCGTCGGACAGACGACGATCTCGACCGGCACGTCCAGGTCCCTCACCATGCGCCGTACGGCCATCACCTGCTGGGCGTCCTTCTGGCCGAACAGCGCCACGTCCGGCCGGGTCAGATGGCACAGCTTCAGCACGACGGTGAGCACCCCGTCGAAGTGGCCGGGCCGGTGTGCGCCCTCGAAGCGCTCGCCGATCGGCCCGGCGCTCACCCGGACGGTCGGCTCCCCGCCCGCGTACACCTCGCCGACCGGCGGGGCGAAGACCACATCGGCTCCTGCCCCCGCGAGCAGGGCGACGTCGGCATCCAGGTCCCTCGGGTACGCCTCGAGGTCCTCCTCCGGTCCGAACTGGAGCGGGTTCACGAAGACCGTCACCACCACCTGCTCGGCCAGCTCGCGGGCGCGACGGACCAGGGACAGGTGTCCCTCGTGCAGCGCACCCATGGTCATCACGACGGCCCGGCGGGCCACGGGTGCCGCCAGGGCGGCGGCGAGCTCGGCCCTGGTGACCAGCACGACGGGTGCCCTCATCGTCCGCCCTCCGTACCGAACGGCTCGGTCAGCGCGTCGAGCAAGGCCTGCGCCTGGTCGGGCCGGATCCGCCCGCCGACGAGCGCCCGGCTCGTCGCCGCCCGAGCAAGCGCCCGATAGGTGCCGGGCAGGTCCGCCGCCGAGGGGTCCCGGCCTGCCAGCGCGCCGAGCACGGCCAGGTGGTTCGCGACGGTGCCGACGTCGGCCCGCACCACCGGTCCGGTGAGGCTGTAGACGCCGCTCGCCGCCGTGGTGCCGGCCGACGCCGCGGCGGAGCCCCGCACGGCGCCGTCCAGGGCTGCGGTCAGCAACGGGCCGAGCACCTTGTCCGGCGACTCGACCCCCGCCGCCACCAGGGCCTGGGCGGCCTGCGCGACCAGCACCACCAGATGGTTGGCGCCGTGCGCGAGCGCCGCGTGGTAGAGCGGCCGAGCCTGCTCGGCCACCACCACCGGCTCCCCGCCCAGCTCCACGACCAAGGCCTGGCCGATGGGGAGCACCGGGGCGGGACCGGTGACCGCAAAGACGCACCCGGCGAGTCGGGCCAGGTCGAGCGAGGTCCCGGTGAAGGTCATCGCCGGGTGGATCGCGAGCGGGATCCCACCCACGGCACGCACCGGTGCCAGCACGTCGGTCCCGACGGCTCCCGCCGTGTGCACCACGATCTGCCCCGGCTGCCAGGCGTTCAGCCTCCCGAGCCCGTTGACCAGGTCGGCGAGGGCATCGTCGGGGACGGTGAGCAGCACGAGCTCGGCCCGCTCGACGACCTCGCGGACCTCGAGCACCGGCACGCCCGGGAGCAGCGTCCCGATCCGCTCCCTGCTCGCCACGGAGACGCCGCTCGCGCCGACCACCGCGTGGCCCGCGGCGCGCAGAGCGTTCCCGAGCACCGCTCCCACCCGGCCGGCGCCGACGATCCCCACCCCGAGGCGGTCACTCACGACCCGAGCTCACCCCGGTGTGATCGCCGCCCGCCATCCAGCGTTCGGGTGCCGCCCCGGCTCGGGCCGTCCGAGCCCTGGCGGCCTGCTCCCGAAGCAGGGTGCCGGCGGTGGGTGCGTCGAGGTGCGGCACCACCGGCGACACCGGACCGGGCGTGGAGTGCACGGCGAAGCTGGCCAGCCCCAGGCGGCGCTGGATCGGGCCCTGGGTGATCCCCAGCGACTGGGTGCGCTCGTGCGGGACGATCACCAGGTGTCGCACGATCCGGCCCCCCCGCATCAGCAGGGCCCGGTCGGTGAGAGCGAACCCCGTGCGGCGGAAGACGATGGGGTCGAGCCAGCGTGCGCGCCGTGGGCTGGTCACGAACCCCTGCTCCTCCCCCGAACCTGACAGCGCGGCGTTGAGCAGCGTCGTGGGGTCGTTGGTGCCCAGGTCCGGGAGGACGAGCCAGAGCGCGAGCAGCGCCTCGGAACGGTCGCCCACCGGGAGCAGGACCGTCTCGACCTGCTGCGACTGGGCCACGCCGTACCCGGCGACGTTCATCTGGACCCGCCACCAGTCCTTGCCGCGCCACAGCGGTCCCTGGCTGATCCGCACGGCCTGGACCCGGCCGGGAGGCACCGTCTGGGACCGGGACTCCAGCAGTCCGTGCCGCAGCCGGATGCCGTCCGGTGAGACAGCGGCGCGGAAGCCGAACTCCCCGGCGAAGCGCTGCCAGAGGAACCCGACGGCGCCGAGCACCGCCGGGAACATCGCGAAGGCGGCGCCGGGGGTCCCGGTGACGACGATGACGACGACCAGCACCACCAGCAGCAGGACCGAGAAGAGCACGCCGCCGGAGCGCACCAGGGATCCGAGCAGTCGCGGAGCCGTGACGGCGAAGACCTCCCGCTCGGGCGCCGCCGGCACCGGGGACGCGACACCGACCGGTTGCCCCGGGTGCTGCGCGGGCGTTGCCTGCGCGCCGAGCCTGATCCCTGCCGCGCGGGCGAGCAGCTCGTTGCGCAATGCCTGGGCGTGGTCCTCCTTGAGGAACGACATCCGGATCGCGGAGTCGCTCCCGCCTGCGACCTCGATCTTGAGCTCGGCGAGGCCGAGGATCCGGGCCAGCAGGGGCTGCACCACGTCGATCGCCTGGATGCGATCCATCCGGGCGGCGCGGTGCTGACGGAAGAGCACGCCGGACTTCAGGTAGACCCCCTCCGCGTCGATCGCGTACCGGGTCATCCGCCAGGCGAGCCCAGCGAACGCGGTGCCGATCAGTGCGACGAGCAGCAGGATGCCGAGCAGGCCGAGCGCACCCATCGCCGAGACGACCGATCGTGCGGCGGACAGGTTCTCCGAGCCCTGGTACGCCGCGATGACGAGCAGACCCAGCACGACCTTCCAGCCCTTGATGAAGGGGGTCACCGGGTGGAACCGACGCCACTCGAGCTCCGGCGCGGGGGTGGGATCGGGGGCTGGGGCCGACGACGGCCCGCCGGTCGGCGGCGGGACGTGTCCGAGCGGAGGCGGGGGCACCCGGCCGGACGGCGCCTCCCCGGCCGCCGGAACCTGACCGGGCTCAGGGAGGCCCGAGGGGTCGTCGCTCACAGCCCGGCCAGGCGGGACTCGCCGCGGGCGGCCAGCCGGTCACGCAGCCGATCCGCCTCCGTGGGCACCAGTCCCGGGATCGATGCGTCGCTACCGGGCGAGGCCGTGTGCAGCTGCACGCGGGCGATCCCGCCCCAGCGGTCCAGCGGACCGGCCTGGACGTCGACGAACTGCATCCGGCCGTAGGGCACCACGACCAGGGACCGGAAGAGCACACCCTTGCGGATGAGCAGGTCGTCGTCCCGTTCGGCATACCCGATCGCGCGCACCTGCCGCGGCACGACGACGGCGACCCACACCGCCACCGCGACGACGATCGCAGGCACCACCCACAGCACCCGCACCCCGGTCAGCGCGGGGAGCAGAGGTGCACCGACGAGCGGGAGCACGAGGGAGAGGCCCGCGGAGATCAGGCGAACGGTGGCCAGGCGAGGCGACACCCGCTGCCAGTCGACACCCACGGGGTCGAAGGGGCTGGCGTCTCGCGCGTCCAGTGCATTCGTCATGGGTTCATCCTTCCACTCACCGACCCGCACCCGTGCGCGTCCGCGGTACCCGCTCCTGCTACGCGGGACTGCCGTCCGCGGCCGACGGACCGGGGCCGCCCTCGTCGTCGTCGGGGGGCGGGACCTCGCACCACCGTTCGACCACCAGGCCGACCACCGCGAGTAGCACCGCCGCGCCGACGGCCACCGCGGCGGAGATCGCGACGTCCCGGCGCCCGGCGATCTGGAGGTCGCCCAGGGTGAGCAGCACCTGCGCGGCGTACCACCCGGTCAGCAGGGCGCCCGTGTAGGTCGACGCGGTGGCGAGGACGACCGTGCGCGCCGCGAGCAACACGTCGAGGCCGGGGCGCTTGCCGCGGGTGTACTGGCGCACGTTCCACCCGAGCCCGAGGACGACGGCGGCGATGAGCAGCACGGCCAACCAGGCGACCGGCGGGACCGGGAGCAGGGTCGCCCCGCGGCTCTCCGCGATCCGCAGCCCGGCGGCCGCCACGGCGGTGCTGAGCAGCGCGACGATCAGCAGCCGGCTCCAGGGAGTACGGCGCATCAGGGCCTCGCCCCGGCACCCCACCAGTCCAGAGCCATCCAGCGGATGCCGGCGGCGTCCGGGGCCGTCTGCGCCAGGGCTGCGACCGGTCCACCGCCCAGGCCGGGCAGAACCGCTCCGGGGTCCAGGTGCGCCCACGGCTGGAGCACGAAGGCCCGGTGGTTGGCCCGCGGGTGGGGCAGCTCGAGATCGTCGGTCACCGCCACCACCGAGCCGTAGGTGATCAGGTCGACGTCCAGCGTGCGCGGACCCCACCGCTCCGCGCGCTCGCGTCCGTGCCGCTGCTCGACCTCCTGGCAGGCGTGCAGCAGATCGCGTGGGCTCAGCCTCGTCCTGGCCAGCAGCACCGTGTTGAGGAAGTCGGGCTGGTCCGGGCCGCCCACCGGGGCGGTCCTGACCAGCGGGCCAACGGCAGTGATCTCCAGGCCGTCTATCCCGGCCAGGTCCTCCACCGCCCGACGCAGGGTGTCCTGGCTCGCACCGACGTTGGACCCGAGCGCCAGCACGACGTCGGCCGAGCCTTCGGGGGCGAGGTCGAGCCGATCCCGGGGGGCCGCCGCCTCGGCGTGGCGCGGCGAGAGAGGGTCCGGTGCGTCGGTGGGCGAGGGCAGGGGGGGCATGACCAGCTCGGAGAAGGGCACGGAGGGCGCCGGGGGTGGCAGAAGGTCGGGGGCGGCGACCGGCGCAGGGGTCCGGGAGAGCTCTCCGGCCGGCTCCGCCCAGGCGGGCTCGGGCTCGGGGAAGGGGACGGGCTCGCGCCCGGGCCACGGTGCCACCGGCATCCGGGACCTGTCGCGGTGGATCCGGACGGCGACGTCAGCGACGGGCACCGTCACGGGCGCGGCCGGCTTGTGCACCACGACGTCGACCGCCTGCACCCGCTCGTCCTCCATCGCAACGGCGGCGATCCGCTCCGCGACGGTCTCTATCAGGTCGGCCGGCGCACCGCTGAGCACCGCCGCGATGCGCTCGGCGAGCGTCCCGTAGTCGACGGTGAGGTCCAGCCGGTCCTGCTCCGCGGCCGCCCGGGTGTCGACGGCCAGCTCCACGTCGGCGACGAACCGCTGCCCGTCCCGGCGCTCGTGGTCCAGAACCCCGTGATGCCCGGTCGCGCTGATCCCCGTCAGGATGATCCGGTCGGACTGTGCCGCGTCGGTCCAGTTGTCAGTCACTGTCGCCTCCGTTGGTCTCCTTGCGAGCTCCGGACCGCCCCGCCGCCCAGGCAGCCCCGACCCGGACGGCGTCCGCCGAGCCTGCCACGTCGTGTACCCGCACGCACCACACCCCCGCCGCCGCACACAGGGCGCTGGTCGCGGCCGTCGCCTTGTCCCGTCCCTGCGGCGGTCGGTCGCCAACCGGCCCGGCCAGCAGGTGCCCGAGGAACCGCTTGCGCGAGGCGCCGACCAGCACCGGTCGCCCCAGCGACTGGATCTGGTCGATGTTGGCCAGCAGCGGCCAGTTGTCGCTGCCCGTCTTGGCGAAGCCGAGGCCCGGGTCGAGCACCACCTGCTCGATCCCGACGCCCGCCGCGACCAGCTGGTCCATCCGTCGGGCGAGCTCGTCGCGGACGTCCCGCACGACGTCGTCGTAGCGGGCGAGGGAGTCCATCACGTCGGAGGGCCCGCGCCAGTGCATGGCGACGTAGACCACGCCGCTGGACGCCACCATCCCGGCCATGTCGGGATCGGCCAGCCCGCCGGAGACGTCGTTGATGATCAGCGCACCCGCCTCGATCGCCTCCGCGGCGACCACGGGTCGCATCGTGTCGACGCTGACCACCGCTCCCGCGGCGACCAGGTCGCGCACGACCGGGACTACCCGCCGACGCTCCTCGTCGACCGGCACCCGCGCGGCCCCCGGACGGGTCGACTCGCCGCCCACGTCGAGGATGTCGGCCCCCTCGTCGAGGAGCTCCAGCCCGTGCGCGACGGCGTCGTCGTGGTCGAACCAGAGCCCGCCGTCGGAGAACGAGTCGGGGGTGACGTTCACGGCGCCCATGACCAGCGTGCGGTCGACCCTCAGCCGCTCCGGGAGCGGTGCCGGATGGTGAACAGTCACCGGGCAAGGGTAGTGCTCACCGGGGGCCGGGCAGGGACCGGGGCCGGTCAGTGGCCGAGGATCAGGCTCATCGCCTCGGCGCGGGTGGCGGCGTTGCGCATCTGGCCACGCACGGCCGAGGTCACCGTGTGCGACCCCGGCTTGCGCACCCCGCGCATCGACATGCACAGGTGCTCGCAGTCGACGACGACGAGCACGCCCCCGGGGCGAAGCAGCTCGCACAGGGTGTCCGCGACCTGCGAGGTGAGCCGCTCCTGCAACTGCGGCCGGCGCGCGAACAGGTCGACCAGTCGGGCGATCTTGGAGAGCCCGGTGATCCGGCCGTCCGGACCCGGGATGTAGGCGACGTGCGCCACCCCGTGGAAGGGGACCAGGTGGTGCTCGCAGGTGGAGTACACGGCGATGTCCTTGACCAGGATCATCTCCTCGTGACCGAGGTCGAACGTCGTGCGTAGCACCTCACGCGGGTCCTGATACAGCCCCGCGAAGGTCTCCGCGTAGGCGCGCGCGACCCTGGCGGGGGTCTCTCGCAGGCCCTCGCGGTCCGGGTCCTCCCCGACGGCGAGCAGCAGCTCACGGACCGCACGCTCGGCGCGCTCGGCGTCGTAGGGCGCGGGGACGCCCGCCACCAGCTCGTCCACGACGTCGACGTCATCGGGTGTGTGCGACATCAGTGGCTCCCGTCGACAGTGCCCCCGGGCGGCACCTCACCGACCGGGCTTGCCGGATGCTCGGGGTTGGCGGCTGCCGCCTCGTCCTGGGGAAGGGGCTGCCCGTTGCCGGATGCCTTCTCGTTGGGGGTGCGAACCGGGGGGGCGTCGGACACCGGGCGGTCGGGGCTCGACAGCCACACCTCGCGCGCCGGCCGCTTGGTGACCGGCGCGAAGATCTCGGCGAGCTCCGCCTGGTTGAGGGTCTCGCGCTCGAAGAGCTCGGTGACCAGGGCGTCGAGCACCTCGCGGTGGGTGGTCAGGACGTCCCACGCCTCGTCGTGCGCGTAGTCGATCAGCCGGCGCACCTCGGTGTCGACGACGGCAGCCACCTGCTCGGAGTACTCCCGCTGGTGGGCCATGTCGCGCCCGATGAACACCTCGCCACCGGACTGCCCGATCCGCACCGCCCCGATGCGCTCACTCATCCCGTACTCGGTGACCATCTTCCGGGCGATGGCGCTCGCTTTCTCGATGTCGTTCGAGGCGCCGGTGGTCGGGTCGTGGAACACCAGCTCCTCGGCCACCCGGCCGCCCATCGCGTACGCGAGCTGGTCCAGCAGCTCGTTGCGGGTGGTGGAGTACCGGTCCTCGGTGGGCATCACCATCGTGTACCCGAGCGCCCGGCCGCGGGGCAGGATCGTCACCTTGGTCACCGGGTCGGTGTACCGCAGCGCCGCAGCCACCAAGGCGTGCCCGCCCTCGTGGTAGGCGGTGATCTTCTTCTCCTTGTCGTTCATCAACCGGGTGCGCTTCTGCGGCCCCGCGATGACGCGGTCGATCGCCTCGTCCAGCTCGTGGTTGCCGACCAGCTGTCCGCCGGTCCGGGCCGTGAGGAGAGCCGCCTCGTTCAGCACGTTGGCCAGGTCCGCGCCGGTGAAGCCGGGCGTCCGCTTGGCGACAGCGTGCAGGTCGACGTCGGCCGCCATCGGCTTGCCCTTGGCATGCACGTCCAGGATGCGCTCGCGGCCCCGCAGATCGGGGGCGTCGACCGAGATCTGCCGGTCGAAGCGGCCCGGCCGCAGCAGGGCCGGGTCCAGGATGTCGGGCCGGTTGGTCGCGGCGATCAGGATGACGTTGGTGTTGACGTCGAAGCCGTCCATCTCGACCAGCATCTGGTTCAGGGTCTGCTCGCGCTCGTCGTGCCCGCCGCCGAGGCCCGCGCCGCGGTGACGTCCCACGGCGTCGATCTCGTCGACGAAGATGATCGCCGGGGCGTTCTGCTTGGCCTGCTCGAACAGGTCGCGCACCCGGGAGGCACCCACGCCGACGAACATCTCCACGAAGTCCGAGCCGGAGATCGAGTAGAACGGGACGCCGGCCTCGCCGGCCACCGCCCTGGCGAGCAGCGTCTTGCCGGTACCGGGCTGGCCGTAGAGCAGCACGCCCTTGGGGATCTTGGCGCCCACCGCCTGGAACTTGGCCGGGTCGGCGAGAAACTCCTTGATCTCCTGAAGCTCTTCGACGGCCTCGTCCACCCCCGCGACGTCGGCGAAGCTGACCTGCGGGGTCTCCTTGGAGACCAGCTTCGCCTTGGACTTGCCGAACTGCATGACCCGCGACCCGCCGCCCTGCATCCGGGTCATCAGGAACCAGAAGAGGCCGAGGATGATGACGAACGGGAGCAGCAGGCTGAGGAGGCTGACCCACCACGAGGTCTGCGGGACCTCGGAGTTGAAGCCGCCCTCGGGGTCGGCGGCCACGATGGCCTCCACCACGGCCTCCCCCTGAGGCTCCACGTAGTAGAACTGCACCTGGGAGCCGTAGTCCTCGAAGTCCTCGGTGAGCACCAGGTCAACCCGCTGCTGGCCGTCGACGATCTTGGCCTGCTCGACCGTGCCGCCCTCGAGGAGCTCGAGGCCGTCGGAGGTGTCGATCCGCTGGATCCCCGCGGTCATGAACGAGGACGCGCCGACCCAGAGGATCAGCACGGCCAGGATGATCCAGATGGCAGGTCCGCGAGTGAGACGTCTGGCGTTCATGGATGCCGGGGCAGGGCCCGATCCCTCCTCATGGTGGTTGCCTGCACGGTACCCCGAGGGCCGCGCCCACCAGGGGTCTGTTCGCCCAGGGCGTCAGTCGACCGGCCAGTCGCGATACACGTGCGGGGCGAGGGTGCCCACGAACGGCAGGTTGCGGTACTTCTCCGCGTAGTCCAGTCCGTATCCGACGACGAACTCGCTCGGGATCTCGAAGCCGACGTAGCGCACGTCCACGTCCACCTTGGCGGCCTCGGGCTTGCGGAGCAGGGTCGCGATCTCCACCGAGGCGGCGCCCCGGGTGCGCAGGTTGGACAGCAGCCAGGACAGGGTCAGCCCGGAGTCGATGATGTCCTCGACGATCAGCACGTTCCGGTCCGTGAGGTCGGTGTCGAGGTCCTTCAGGATGCGAACGACGCCCGACGACGACGTGCCCGCCCCGTAGGACGACACGGCCATCCAGTCCATCTCGACCGGCGCGTGCAGCCGCCGGGACAGGTCGGCCATGATCATGACGGCGCCCTTGAGCACCCCGACGAGGAGCAGGTCACGACCGGCGTAGTCCGCGTCGATCTGGGCCGCAAGCTCGTCGAGCCGGGTGTTCACCTGCTCCTCGCTGAGCAGCACGCGCTCGAGGTCGTTGCCCAGATCCGATGCATCCACCGCTGGTCTCTCCTCACGTCGTGCCGGCACCGACGGTCAGCCTGCCATATCGCCGGACCATCCGGCGGTCGCCCGGCAGGCTCACCCCCGCCTGCCCGTGCCAGTCGGTCACCAGGGCGTCGGCTGCTGCCACATGAGCCATCGACAACGCACCGGCGGGCACCCCGGCAGCGACCAGTGCACCACGCAGCGCCCGGCGGCGCAGCGCAGAGGGAGCGGCGGCCAGGACGGCGACGTCCAGGTCCCCGTCGGGGGTCCGGGCCGCCGTGAGCAGCTCGGCCGCCTGGCCGTCCAACACCGCGGCGTCCTCGCGGAGCAGGTCGGCGGTGCGGGCCAGCGCCTCGGGAACGCCAGGACCGAGTACCTCGTCGAGCACGGGCATGAGGCGGTGGCGCACCTGGCTGCGCAGGGGGGAGGTGCCCGCCGCGCTCAGGGCGTTGGTCGGGTCGTGCCACGGCTCGAGGCCGAGCAGCGCACATGCCCGCACCGTCTCGCTCCGCCGGACGCCGAGGAAGGGACGCCGGACCAGGTCCCGACGGGCGGGCATCCCGGCGAGCGACCGCGCGCCGGACCCTCGGGCGAGCCCGAGCAGCACCGACTCCGCCTGGTCGTCCAACGTATGCCCGAGCAGCACGGCGACCGCCCCGTGGCGAGCAGCCGCGGAACCCAAGGCGGCGTGCCGGGCGTCCCGGGCGGCCGCCTCCGGGCCCCCGTCTCCGGTCGAGGCGTCGACCGCGATCACCTCCACCGGGTCGAGCCCGAGGCCGCGACACTGGTCCGCCGCCCGGGACGCGACGTCGTCGCTGCCGTCCTGGAGGCGATGGTCCACGATCACCGCGCCCGCGCGGACACCCACCCGCGGTGCGGTGAAGGCCGTCGCGGCGGCCAGGGCCAGGGAGTCCGGGCCGCCGGAGCACCCCACCAGGACGATCGCGCCCGGGGGAAGGTCGGCGAGCGCGTCGCGCACCGCCCTGCGCTGCCCGGCGAGCGCAGGATCGAGTCGCATCAGGGGCTCCCGTGCACCCGTCGTACCCATGCCGGCGGGTCGGCGATCTCACCGGGGAGCGGGAGGGCGTCGGGGCTCGACCAGACGGCGTCCAGCAGGCCGACGCCGGTGCGGTGCACCTCCCGCACGAAGGCGGCTCCGTTGCGGTACTGGGCCAGCTTCGCGTCCAGGCCGAGGAGTCGGCGCAGGAGCAGGTCCGCCGGGCCCTTGGCGGTCCCCCGGCGGGCGTCCAGCCGGGTGCGCAGCGTGCGGACCGTGGGGATGTCCCGCCGTCCGACGGCGTCCATCGTCACGTCGGCGTGCCCCTCGAGGAGCGACATCACGGCGGTGAGCCGTTCGACCCTGACCCGCTGGGAGCCGGGGAGGACGTCGAGGAGGGACCACTCTCCGCCCCGGCCCCGGAGCGCCCGGGTGAGACCGCCGAGCACCGCCGAGGCCTCGTCGGACGGGGGCGTCGCGGCGACCTCACGAAGCAGGGCGGTCGCCTCGGCCCGCACGTGATCGGCGAGCCACGGCGCGGCAGCGAACTGCAGGGCGTGCGTCTGCTCGTGCACGCTCACCCAGAGCCGGAAGTCATCCGGGTCCACGCCGAGCGTCCGCTCGCTGTGCAGCACGTTCGGCGCCACCAGGATCAGCCGTCCGGCGGGCTGCGCCCCGTGCGCGTACGGGTCGAACTGGCCGAGGACCTTTCCGGCGAGCAGCCCGAGCACCGCCGCGGCCTGCGCGGTCACCCCGGCGGCCAGTGGGTTGCCGGCGACCCGCGCGGAGTCGCCGCTCAGGCCTGCGAAGGAGGCGGCTGCCGCGACCGCCCACCCGGGGCGATCCACGACCAGCACCCGCGCCGCGGCCTCGGTGTTCCCGGCGGCCTCCAGCGCACCGGTCAGGCGGGACGCCCGAAGGGCGAGCGGCCGGGCGCGTTCGGCCGCGCTGCGGAGACCCGCGACGAGGTCGACGGCCTCCGCCCGCGTCGGGGCGGGGCCGGGGGGCGCAAGGCGTCCACCCCAGCGGCCGGCAGCGGCCCAGTCGACCGGGGGAAGTCGCACTCCGTCGTCAGTCATCGCCTCACGCTAGCTGGCACCCGCACCCGGCGAGCACCTGGATGAAGTCGTCGATCGCCGCACGTGGTCCGACCTGTCCACCCGACGGTGTGACGTCGGCCAGCACCGCGAACACGAGCACACGGCCGTCGCTGGTCTGCACCGTGCCCGCCAGGGAGGTGACACCCGTCAGGCTGCCGGTCTTGGCCCGGACCAGCCCGCGAGCGGGTCCCCCGCCGAACCGATCGGTGAGGGTGCCCTGCCAGCCGGAGATCGGCAGGTCCACCACGACCGGGAGCAGGTCGGCCTCCCCCGGTCGGGACGCGAGCAGCAGCAGGTCGGCGAGGACGCGTGCCGGGAGCACCGAGCCGTCCGCCAGCCCGCTGCAGTCGGCGATCACCGTGCCTGTCATGTCGATCCCCTGGGCACCCACCTCGGCGAGGATCGCCGTCGTCGCGCCCTGGAAGCTCCCGGGCAGCCCCCGCTCCACCGCCACCAACCTGCCGAGCACCTCAGCGATCGTGTTCTCGGACTGCTGCACGGTGAACCTGACGATCTCGCGGATCGGGGCCGACTCCACGGCGGCCAGCTCCGCGACGGCGGGGTCGACGACTGTGCGGACCGGACCGGACGCCACGGTGATCCCCTGCTCGGTGAGCAGGGCGGCGAACACCTGCGCCGCGTGCAGGCCGGGGTCGGCGTGCCGCGGCGGGTACGGGGCCTCGCGGGTCTTGGCGATGTTGACCGCCAGGGCGGAGACCGGCGCGGCGTAGATCCCGTAGGACGGCCGCCACCCCGGGTTCCGAGCAGGCCCGCTGAACAGCGAGTCGTCCAGGCCGAGGGTGACCTCGTCCGTCCCGGCGGCGCGCAGGGCGCGGGCCGTGACGGCGGCGAGGTCGAGCAGCCCGGCCCGGCCGTTGACCGCCGCCGGATCGCCCGCCCCGGCGCCGAGCATCATGTCGCCGCCCCCCACGAGCACGATCCTCCCGGCCTCCGGCTGGAGCACCCGGGTGCTCAGGGTGCGCTCCGTCCCCAACGCGGTGATCGCGGCGAAGGAGGTGAGCAGCTTGGTGGTCGACGCCGGGATGCGCGAGGTGTCCCCGTCGAGGTCGGCCAGCACCTCCCCGCTGAGCACGTCACCGACGACCACCCCCACGGAGGAGCCCATCCGCGGGTCGGCCGCCAGCGCCTCCGCCGCCGCCAGGACCGCCCCCGCCGACGGCACAGGGGCCTCCGGGTCGAGCGGCCCCAGCACGGTCTCGATCGGTGGCGCATCGACGGCCGCCGGGACCGAGGGGAACGGCGCCTGGGTGGGGGGAACGGGCTCCAGGGTGATGTACCCCGGCCCGACGACGTCGTACGCATCAGCCGCGACGTACCCGCCGGCCCCCACGAGGAGAAATGCGGCGACGCCGGCGACGATGCGACCACCCCTGCGCCGAGCCATGAGACCTGCTTCCTGTCGTGCCTGCAGCGCGGATCGCCGCCCGTGCGCCACACTAATCACTGGCACGCGCACGGATCGCCACGCCGGGGGTCTGATGTCGCGGTCGCCGCAGACGCACGTCACCCGAAGGAGAGCCGTGGAGTTCGACGTCACCATCGAGATCCCCAAGGGCCAGCGGAACAAGTACGAGCTGGACCATGCGACGGGACGCATCCGGCTCGACCGCATGCTCTTCACCTCGACCCGCTACCCGGACGACTACGGGTTCATCGAGGGCACCCTCGGTGAGGACGGCGACCCCCTCGACGCCCTGGTTCTTCTCGAGGAGCCGACCTTCCCCGGCTGCCTGATCCGCTGCCGCGCGCTGGGCATGTTCCGGATGAGGGACGAGGCGGGCGGCGACGACAAGGTGCTCTGCGTGCCCGCCGGGGATCAGCGAGCCTCCTGGCGGCAGGACATCGACGATGTCTCGGAGTTCCATCGCCTGGAGATCCAGCACTTCTTCGAGGTCTACAAGGACCTGGAGCCCGGCAAGTCCGTCGAGGGCGCGCACTGGGCCGACAAGGCCGCCGCCGAGACCGAGATCCACGCGTCGCGGCAGCGCGCCATCGACGCCGGGTACTACCTCAAGCACTGACGACTCGGCCACCGGACGGTCATCGGCGGTCCACGGTTGGCGTACCAGGTGGCCGTCCGGTCTGTGAACGATTCGTCCCATTCCTTGACGCCCTCAGTAGACTCAGAAGCGTAGATCGGTCACACCACCATTGACTCATTGCCTCCCGTGCTCTCGCCGTCCGCCGCACCTCGCGGGGATCCGGCGACGGGGGTCACCAGTGACTGCTCCTGACGACTGGGCCCCGATCCCAGCCCGTCCGGACCGGCCCGACCCGGATCGCCTGGGTCTGGTTGTCGGCGGTGAAGACACCTTCGGTGTCTCGTCCACGCCCGCACCAGAGGCGCAACGTCCGCTCCACGAGGAGCGCCAGCACGTCCCTGCCACAGCGCTCGCCGCAGGGTCCAGCTTTCGAAGGGTCGACCCATGACTAGCTCAACGACGGCGCGTCGCCGGGCAACCATCGCCCTCGCCTCGGCGGCCACGCTCGCCCTGCTCATCGCCACCGCGGGGACGGCCAACGCCGCCACGGCCGTCGGCCTCGGCACCGCCGACAGCTTCGTGGTGCTGGCAGGCGCCGGGGTGACCAACACGGGCACGACCACGCTCGATGGGGACCTCGGGTCGGCGAACGGATCGGTTGTCGGTGACACCGACCTCGTCTTCACCAGCGGCGCCAACCACTACGGCGACGGCGTGACCACCGGGGCGATGCTGGACCTCGAGACCGCCTTCGGTGCCGCGAGCCAGCCCGCCGACGTGACCGTCTCGGCGGACCTCGGGGGTCAGAGCCTGACGCCCGGTGTGTACTCCCAGGCCGGCACGATGAACCTCAGCGGATCCGCCCTCACGCTCGACGCCGGCGGCGACCCTGACGCGGTCTGGATCTTCCGGGCCGGCTCCGACCTGATCGTCGGGCCGGGCGCCTCTGTCGACCTCACCAACGGCGCACAGGCCTGCAACGTCTTCTGGCAGGTCGCGAGCTCCGCGTCACTCAATGACGGCGCCGACTTCATCGGCACGATCATCGCCCGCACCTCGATCACCCTGAACTCGGGCGCCGTCGTCGAGGGCCGGGTACTCGCCCTGGATGGGTCGGTCACGCTGATCGGCAACACGATCACCCGTCCGGTGTGTGCGACCGCGCCGACGCCGGACGACTCCGACGACGGCACCGACGACCAGATCACCTCCGTCCCGACGGGGTCGGTCGCCACGGGCGACGGCAGCACGAGCCCGAGATCGTTCGACCTCTTCCTGCTCTCCGCAGGCATTGTCGCCGTCGGCGCGGCCGCCGCAGTGGTCGCCTCCCGCTTGCGCCACGGGCGGATCGCCTGACGACCGCCAGGATCCGTCCTCACCTGCCACGCCCGGCGGGGCCGAGTACTGCGGCGGGAGTCGTCCTGTTCGCCGTACTCGGCCTCGTGCTGGCCGGATGCGCGGGGACGCCGGGTGCGAGCGAGGAACCGACGCTGGTTCGAACTGCGACTCCCGAGGCACCCTCGGCCCGACCGGTCCCGGCCGGTCCGACCGCCACGCCGACCCCGAGCGGCCCGGCGACGATGCCCGCGGCGGTGCCGGTCCGGGTTCAGATCCCCGCCATCGGGGTGGACTCCGACCTGATGGACCTCGGTCTCGAGCCGGACGGGACCCTGGAGGTGCCCCCGACCGGGTTCCCGGCGGGCTGGTACACCGGCGCACCGACGCCCGGCGAGCTGGGCCCCGCAATCATCGCCGGGCACGTCGACTGGCGGGGGCCGGGCGTCTTCCACGACCTGCACCGGCTGAGCCCTGACGACCAGGTCACGGTCTCCCGCGCCGACGGCTCGGCCGCGGTGTTCCGAGTCACCAGCGTGGAGCAGTACCCGAAGGACGCCTTCCCCACCGACGAGGTATACGGCGACATCGACCACGCGGGCCTGCGACTGATCACCTGCGGTGGGGTGCTCAACCGCCAGACGGGGAGCCATGACGACAACATCGTCGTCTTCGCGGAGCTGATGGAGCCGAGCTGACAACCGCCCCGCGGCGTGCGGCGGGCCTCAGGGCCGGCCGGCGAAGGGCATCGCGTTCGTCCAGCGCACGGGAGCGATCCGGACCGGGATCCCGGGGCGAGATGCCTCGACCACCTTCCCGTCCCCGATGTACATCATCACGTGGTAGACGCTCCCCGGGTCCGACGCGACGGTGCCGAAGAAGATCAGGTCCCCCGGACGCATCGAGTCGTAGCTGATCTTGTACACCTGCCGGTACTGGTCGCGCGAGGTGCGGTTGATCGAGACGCCGGCCGCTCCCCAGGCCCGCATGGTCAGGCCGGAGCAGTCGAAGCTGTCCGGTCCCGCGGCGCCGTAGACGTACGGCTTGCCCACCTGTCCCAGGGCCCAGGTCACGGCGGCCTCACCCTGTGCTGCCGACCCGCGCTGGGAACCGGTCCCCAGGCCGTAGGGGTCGCTCGGGGGCGGGGTCGTCGGGGGCGGGGTCGTCGGGGGCGGGGTCGTCGGGGGCGGGGTCGTCGGGGGCGGCGTCGTCGGGGGCGGCGTCGTCGGCGGCGGGCTCGTCGGCGGCGTCGGGTCGCCTGACGGAGGAGTGGTTGATCCCGCTCCGGCGGCGGCGCGTGCCCGTGCCGCTCGCTCCGCGTCGATCGTCGCCTGGCGGGCGCGCTCGACCTCGACGGAGGTCTCGCGGAGGTCGGCGAGCTCCGCGATGAGGCGCTCCCGCTCCTGCGCGATGCGCTCGACCGCCGCCTCGGCGACCGCCTGCAGCTCCTCCGCGTTCTGCAGGGCAGCCTCCGCCGAGACTGCCGCCGCGGACGCGGCCTGCAAGGCCTCAGCGGCACGGGCGGCGAGGGTGGTCGCCACGAGGTCCGCCGCCTCGAAGCGCTGGACGGCGCGATCGGCGCGGCTGCCGAGCCGATCGATCGCCGTGCTTCGGGCGACGTAGTCCTCCAGGCCGTCGGCCGAGAGCAGGACCGCGACGCCGTCCAGCGACCCGCCCGAGCGGTGGGCAGCCAGCGCGATCCGGCCCAGGTCGTCGCGGGCCGCCTCGGCCTCCTGAGCGGCCCGGCGCGAACGCTCGGCGGCGTCGGCCGCGGTCGCGTCGGCCTCTTCCTGGGCGACGAGCGCCTCGGTGTAGTCCTCGGCCGCGATCGCGACCGCAGTCCAGGCGTCGTCCAGCACGGCCGACTGAGCGGCCAGCTCGTGCTCGATCGCGGCGACGGCCGCCGCGGTACCCGCCACCGCGGCCCGCGCTGCGGCGACGTCGTCATCGGTGACGGGTTCGCCCTGGGCGCCCGATCCGAAGAGGAGGGCGCCGCCCACGAGGGCAGCCACGATCGCAGCCCGGCGTGACCTCAGCGCGCGCACGTGGCTCCTCTCGACGGCAACCGCCCGGATGACGGTACTCCCAGAAGTCACACAACTACACAGTTGTCACAGCAGTAACATCTGGTGCTCCTCTAGTGGTCGGCAGTCCCGGGTCGGGTCTTGAGCAACCGCGGACGGGAGGGCGGCCTCGAGCGGTGCCGGGGGCGCCGGTGACCTCGCGCGCCTGGACGCCCACCGGCAGGAGCGCACATCCGTGCGAACGGCGCACTCCCGATGTGCGCCGGACGCGCAGGTGTTCGCCGGACGCGCAGATGTCCGCCCGGGGGAAGAACCGTGCCCCGGGTGGGCGCGCAGCGAGCACAGGATGTCCGGATGGCGAGACATCCGTACCAGGTCGCGGCGAACGGGACGTAGTCTCCTCGTCATGTACCTCCGAATGTGCCGCTGACCCGCGCACGTTCGGTGGTGTGCCCACTGACCGGTAGGACCGACACGCTCAGGCGTGGACGCCGTCCCGAGACCGGCAGATCGGCATCGATCCCCACGTGCACATCCCGTCCCCAGCCCCGCGCGGGCTGCCCCGGGTCAGTGCGCTGACGACGGGTGGCCCGCACCCTTTCGTCAGGAGCCACCATGAGCAACCAGAACTGGTCCTTCGAGACCCGCCAGATCCACGCCGGCCAGAGCCCCGACCCCGCCACGGGTGCCCGCGCCCTGCCGATCTACCAGACGACGTCGTTCGTCTTCCCGGACGCCGAGACCGCGGCCGCCCGGTTCGCCCTGGCCGACCTCGGCCCGATCTACACCCGGATCGGCAACCCGACCCAGCAGGTCGTGGAGGAGCGGATCGCCTCGCTCGAGGGTGGTGTCGGCGCCCTCCTGCTCGCCTCCGGCCAGGCCGCGGAGACGTACGCGATCCTCAACATCGCGGAGGCCGGTGACCACGTGGTCGCGAGCCCGAGCCTCTACGGCGGGACCTACAACCTCCTGCACTACACGCTGCCGAAGTTCGGGATCGAGACCACCTTCGTCACCGACCCGCACGACCCGCAGGCCTGGCGCGACGCCGTCCGCCCGAACACCAAGCTCTTCTTCGGCGAGACCATCCCGAACCCCAAGTCCGACATCCTCGACATCGAGGCAGTCGCGGCCGTCGCCCACGAGGTCGGGGTCCCGTTGATCGTGGACAACACGGTCGCCACCCCATACCTGATCCGTCCGATCGAATGGGGCGCCGACATCGTCGTCCACAGCGCGACCAAGTACCTGGGTGGCCACGGCTCAGCCATCGGCGGGGTGATCGTCGACGGCGGCACCTTCGACTTCGCCCAGCACCCCGACCGGTTCCCCAACTACAACACCCCCGACCCGAGCTACAACGGCCTGGTCTTCGCCCGCGACCTGGGGGTGGGCAGCCCGTTCGGCGCCAACCTGTCGTTCATCCTCAAGGCCCGGGTGCAGCTCCTCCGCGACCTCGGGTCGGCCATCTCTCCCTTCAACGCCTTCCTCATCGCGCAGGGCCTGGAGACGCTGTCGCTCCGGGTCGAGCGGCACGTCGCCAACGCCCAGCGGGTCGCCGAGTGGCTGGAGGCGCGCAACGACGTCGGCGCCGTCCACTACGCGGGCCTCGCCTCCAGCCCGTGGCACACCAACGCCACGAAGTACGCGCCGCGCGGCACGGGTGCCGTGGTCGCCTTCGAGATCGACGGCGGGGCCGAGGCGGGCAAGGCCTTCGTGGACGCGCTCGAGCTGCACTCCAACGTCGCCAACATCGGTGACGTGCGCTCCCTGGTGATCCACCCGGCCTCGACGACCCACAGCCAGCTCTCGCCCGCGGAGCAGGAGCTCTCGGCCATCACCCCGGGACTGGTCCGGCTGGCGGTCGGGATCGAGAACATCGAGGACATCCTCGCCGACCTCGACGCCGGCTTCCGGGCAGCGAAGGGCCTGTGATGTCCGGGGCCTCCCGCGTGGACAGACCGGGCCGGAAGGGCGCGCGCGCCGTAGGTTTGCACATCGTGCAGACCGATACACCGGCACCTGCTCCCGGTGCGGGCGCGGGAGGCCGCTGGCGCCCGTCCTGGGCCACCGGGAGCGATCTCCCGCCGGCCAGTGGCGCGTGGCGACCCGGGGACCCGGTGGGCCGCAGGCAGTTCTGCGACATCGGGCCGCTGCCTCTCGAGGCGGGCGGGCTGCTGCCGGACGTGCGGATCGCGTACGAGACCTGGGGCACCCTCGCGCCGTCGGGCGACAACGCCGTCCTGGTGCTGCACGCGCTCACCGGGGACTCCCACGTGACCGGCGACGCCGGCCCGGGTCACCCCACCGCGGGCTGGTGGGCGGACCTGGTCGGGCCCGGACGCCCGATCGACACCGACACGTGGTTCGTCGTGGCGCCCAACGTGATCGGGGGATGTCAGGGCACGACCGGGCCGTCCTCCCCCGCTGCCGACGGCCGACCGTGGGGGTCGCGATTCCCCTACACCACGGTGCGCGACCAGGTCGCGGCTGAGATCGCACTGACCGATGCCATCGGCGTGGACACCTGGGCCCTGGTGATCGGGGCCTCGATGGGCGGCATGCGGGTGCTCGAGTGGGGCGTCATGGCTCCCGACCGGGTGCGCGGGATCGCCCCGATCGCCACGTGCGCCCAGACGACGGGCGACCAGATCGCATGGGCACACGCCCAGCTCGCCGCCATCCGCAGCGACGCGGGATGGCACGGCGGTGACTACTACACCGCCGGCCCCGATGAGGGCCCGCACCTCGGCATGGGAATCGCACGGCAGATCGCGCACACCACCTATCGGAGCGCGACCGAGCTCGACACCCGCTTCGGGCGCGCGCCCCAGGACGGAGAGCTGCCGCTGGGCGGCCGGGGACGCTTCGCCGTGCAGTCGTATCTCGACCACCACGCCCGCAAGCTCGCCTGGCGCTTCGACGCCAACTCCTACCTGGCGCTGACCGAGGCGATCCTCAGCCACGACGTCGGGCGGGACCGGGGCGGGGTCGGAGCGGCCCTGGCGACGGTGTCGGCGCAGGCGCTGGTGGTGGCGGTGAGCAGCGACCGGCTCTACCTCCCGGAGCAGTCCGAGCAGCTCGCCGCTGCACTGCCCGGTGCCGATGGCGTGCATCTGGTGCAGTCCGAGTTCGGCCACGACGGGTTCCTGATCGAGTCCGACCAGGTCGGCGCGATGGTCGCCGGGATCCTGCGCAGGGTCTGAGAGCATCGCAGGCATGGGAGCCCCACGGACCGCCATCGACGTCGTCGCCCTCGAGAACCTCCTGCGTGCCCAGTGGCTGCGGGTGCGGGCCTGGGTCGCCGAACTGGATCTTGCCGGCGAGCGAGCGCCGAGCGTGCTGGAGGGCTGGTCGGTCGCGGACCTGGTCACCCACCTCGGCACCGCGATGACGTCCCTCGCCCGCGCCCAGCCGGCACCGGCGAGCACCGTTCCCCTGACCCTCGGGGAGTATGTGGGCTCCTACCCCGACCGCGCCGAGGAGATCACGGAGACCACGCTGCGGGCCACCGGCGAGATCGCCGACGACCCGCTGCCTGCGATCGACCGGATGGCCGAGACGGCGTTCGCCCAGCTCGCCGTGCTGCGCGACCTGGGGGCGGATCCCGTGGTGCAGGCGCGGCGAGGTCCGATCCTGCTCTCGGAGATGGTGATCTCACGGATGCTCGAGCTCGTGGTCCACGCTGACGACCTGATTCGCTCCACCCACCGGTCGCTGCCCGGCCAGACCCCGCTGGACCCCGCCGCGGTCACGGTGGTCGCCGACGCGCTGCTGGAGATCCTGCTCGACAGGGAGGGGTGGTCAGTGGAGATCGCCGACCCCGTGGCCTGGATCAGGCTGGCCTGCGGGCGGGTGCCGCTGGATGCCGCCACCCTCGTGGCGGCACTGCATCCCCGGCACACGGGTGACTCGCTGCCCGACCTCGGCACCCACCTCCCGCTGCTCTAGCCTCCGGCCGCGGGCACGGGCCTTCCCGGCCTACGGTGGGGACATGCGAGCCGCCGTCGCCGTCCGTGCCGATCCCGACTCACCCTTGAAGGCCCTCGAGGTTCGTGACGTCCCCGAACCCCATCCCCCCGCCCACTGGTCGGTCGTCGAGGTCCGCGCAGCCAGCCTGAACCACCACGACCTGTGGTCCCTGCGCGGCGTGGGGCTCGCCGCCGAGCTGCTCCCGATGGTGCTGGGCACCGACGCGGCAGGGGTGACGGAGGCGGGTGACGACGTCGTCGTGCACGCGGTGATCGGCGCGAACGGGCACGGCGTCGGTCCGACCGAACGGCGGTCGATCCTGTCCGAGCGCTACCCCGGAACGCTCGCCGAACGGGTCGCGGTGCCCACCTGGAACCTTGTGCCCAAGCCCCCCGAGCTGTCCTTCGCGGAGGCGGCCTGCCTGCCGACCGCATGGCTCACCGCGTACACCATGCTCTTCCGCTCCGCCGGCCTCGTCCCCGGTGACCGGGTGCTCGTCCAGGGCGCGGGGGGCGGCGTCGCCACCGCCGCGGTCCAGCTGGGCGTGGCCGCCGGGCTCGAGGTCGTGGTCACCGGCCGGGACGCCGCCAAACGCGAACGCGCACTCGACCTCGGCGCGACGCTGGCGGTCGAGGTCGGTTCGCGGCTGCCCTTCAAGGTGGACGCCGTCCTCGAGACGGTCGGCGCAGCGACGTGGGGGCACTCGATGCGGGCCGTGCGCCCCGGCGGCACCGTGGTCGTGGCGGGGGCGACCACTGGTGATCAGCCCGGTGCCGAGCTGTCTCGGGTGTTCTTCACCGAGGTGCGCGTCGTCGGTGCCACGATGGGTGCCAAGCACGATCTGGAGGCTCTGATGCGGTTCTGCGTCCGGTCTGGGATCCGGCCCGTCATCGACTCGACGCTCCCGTTCGACCGGGTGCCTGACGCTTTCGCGCGCCTCGTCTCCGCCGAACGGTTCGGCAAGGTCGTCGTCACGATGGCGCCGGCGTGAGCGGCTGGCGGCCGGACATTCTCGGTGACGGCTACGAGGCGCTGACCCTGGAGCTCGAGGATGACGAGGAGGGCCCGGTCGTCGCGACGCTGGTCCGCTACCTGCCCGACCCGGAGCTGCGCCCGGCGCGCGCGGTCCTCTACCTGCACGGCTGGAACGACTACTTCTTCCAGACCGAGCTGGCCGAGTTCTGGCACGGGTTGGGGGCAGCGTTCTACGCCCTCGACCTGCGCAAGTACGGGCGAAGCCTCCGGGAGCACCAGAGCCCCAACTACGTGGAGGACCTGGCCGAGTACGACGAGGACCTCGAGGCTGCGGCCGCCCAGATCCATGCCGAGCTGGGCCAGCACGCCAGGGTCCTGCTGATGGGCCACTCCGCGGGGGGCCTGGTCGCGGCACTGTGGGCCCGACGACGCCCCGACGAGGTCTCGGGGCTCGTGCTGAACACCCCGTGGCTCGAGCTCACGGGATCGACCATCCTGCGCACCCTGTCCATGCCGCTGGTGCACGGCCTGGCCCGCAGCCAGCCGAAGGCTCCGCTGATCACCGTCGACCCGGGCTTCTACGCCCGGTCCCTGCTGGCCCGGCACGGAGGCGAGTGGGAGTACGACGAGACCCTGCGCCCCACCCCGTTCTTCCCGATCCGGCCCGGATGGATCCAGGCGATCCTCAACGGGCACGCCGCAGTCGCCCGCGGGCTGGATCTGCCGATGCCGATCCTGATGGGGGCGTCGGATCGGACGGTGATCCAGCCGCGGTGGCGCGAGGACATGCGGACCTCCGACACCGTGCTCGACGTGGACCTGCTCGCGCGCCGTGCCGTGCTGCTCGGCCCGGTCGTCACGGTGGTGCGGATCGCGGACGGTCTGCACGACCTGACGCTGTCCGTGCCGCCGGCCCGTGCGCGCTTCTACGCCGAGATCACCCGGTGGTGCACCGCGTACGGATGGGACTAGCGCAGCCCGGCCACCAGGTCCGCGAGGGCCGGCCCGCGCAACGAGCCGATGTGCCAGGCCCGCCACCCGTCGACCGGCCGCTCTGAGCCACTGACGGCCCGGGCGGCCGCATCGGGGTCGGCGAACCGCGTCCCGTTCGGAAGCTCGAGCGTGCCGTCGGCGTGCAGCAGCGCCTCGTAGCACTCCCCATGGCGTTCCCTGAGCCACACCAGGGCGACGGGCGCACCGACGTCGTCGGCGACGACCGCGAGCCGCGGGTCGGGCCGGGGGACGAACGGGCGCGGGGTCGGCCGGTTGACCTGGCGCAGCTCGGGGCGTCTCTCGCCGGAGAGCCGGGGATCGGGCCGAGTGACCGGCCACGGGTCCGCCTTCACCGCGAACGACGGCGGCTGGACCACGGGCGCAGGGCGGGCGATCGCGGCAGCCGGGGCACGCACCGCTCCGGCGTGGGAGTACCCGTTTCCGTTGCTGGACGCGTTGCTGTGGCCGTTGCTCACGCCGTGCCCGTTGCTGTGCCCGTTGCTGGAGCCGTACGCGGTGCTCTGCCCGTTGCTCCGGCCGTTGCGCGCCCACGGCTCCGTCGTCCGGGAGGGAGCAGGACGAGTCGAGATCGGGGAGACGTCGGCTACCCGCATCCCGTCGACGACGTGCACCGTCACCTGCAGCACATCCACCTGCCAGCCCGGCTGGAGCAGGAAGTCCACGACGTCGGACACGTCGGGGGCCACCTGGGAGCACACCAGCAGGAGACGCGCACCGCCGCGCACGAACGTGGAGAGGAGCGCGGTCTTCGGCAACGTGAGCCGGAAGGCCGCCAGGTGGGAGGCGAAGCGATCGGCTCCGCCACGATAGGCGTTCGCCAGGTCGCGGGTGCTCATCTGCGACGCCCGGCCCGCATGCCGCAGCGCGGTGAGGACCGCAGCCGCGTCGAGCAGGCCGACGACCTCGACCACGACCGGCTGACCCGAGCCGTCGACGGCGAGCAGGTAGGGCTCGTCCGCGTTCCCGTCCCGGAGGCGCAGCGGCATGAGGTGCTCGCCGAGCAGCGCGTCCAACTGATCGACCACCATCGACGGGTGCTCGGTCGTCGTCGGATGAGCCTCCAGGAATGTGGACATGATCACCCAGGCACCCCTCCGCCACGGTTCGGCTCGTGCTGTCAACGCTGACACGCCGACTGTAGAGGGTGAAATACACCGTCCGAAACGTCCCGGACTGTCGTCTTGCTCAGAGTTCGCCCGTACGGGTGAACGTTTCGGGTCAATCCCCCGCAGAAAGGAGCAACTGGGACAGGTGGACACCGGCCACCCCCGCCAGCTGATCGGCCTGCGTGCGGCAGGAGAATCCGTCGGCCAGGAGCACCGTCCCGGGGGCGGCCTCGCGCAGCGCCGGCAGCAGCGCGTTCTCCGCCACAGCGACCGAGACCTCGTAGTGGCCCCGCTCGTAGCCGAAGTTCCCGGCCAGCCCGCAGCATCCGGCAAGGGTCTGCACATCGGCCCCGGTCGCCCGGAGCAGCGCGAGGTCCGCCTCGTACCCCATCACCGAGTGCTGGTGGCAGTGCGGCTGCGCGATGACGGTCGTTCCGGTCAGGTCGGGCGGGGTCCAGGCGATGCCCGGACCCAGCGGCTCCGGGGCGGTGAGCAGCTCGGCCAACGTGCGGGTCGCCCGTGACACGGCGACCGCCCGCGGGTCGTTCGGCACCAGGTCGACCAGGTCGCTGCGGAGCAGCGCAGTGCACGACGGCTCGACCCCGATGATCGGGATGCCGTTCACCGCGAAGGGGCCGAGCACCCCCAGCAGGTCCACGAGTCGCTTGCGCGCGCCGTCGAGCTGCCCCGTGGACACCCAGGTGAGCCCGCAGCACGCGTCCTCGGCGGGCACGATCACCTCGTACCCCGCCTGCTGGAGCAAGGTGACCATCGCCCGTGGCACGTCCGGGTCGAACGCATCGCTGAACGAGTCCGCCCACAGCACCACTCGGCGCACCGGGTCGGTGCCGCCTGTGGCCCGCGACTGCGCGGCGCCGGTGCCCTCCCCCATCCCCTGGGTGAGGTGCGTCGCGGAGCGCTGCTTCGCCCACGACGCGCGGAAGGACGTCGTCGCGAAGGCCGGGATGGTCCGCCGACGGTCGAGCCCGGCCACGCCGAGCACGACCTTGGCAAGCGGACGGATGCCCAGGAGCGCGTTCGCGATCGGGGCCATGCGAAGTCGGGAGATCAGGCGCGTCCACCGGGGCAGCCAGCCCAGCGCGTAGTGGTTCATCGGGCGCAGCCGTCGGCGATACGCCCGATGGAGCACCTCGGCCTTGTACTGGGCCATGTCCACCCCGGCCGGGCAGTCGCTGGAGCAGGCCTTGCAGCTCAGGCACAGGTCGAGCACCTCACGCAGCTCCGGCGAGCGCCACCCGCCCGAGACGAGGGTGCCGTTGGCCATCTCCTGCAGCACCCGGGCGCGCCCCCGGGTCACGTCCTTCTCCTGGCCCGTCGCGAGGTACGAGGGACACATGAAACCGCCGTCGTCCGTGGTGTCGGCCCGGCACTTGCCCACGCCGACGCACCGGTGCACCGCGGTGGTGAAGTCGCCTCCGTCATGGCTGAACGCGAAGCCCCCGCTGCCGGCCGCGAGCGGGTGCGCGTGGGGCCGACGCAGGTCCGCGTCCATCGGACGGGGGTCGACGAGCACGCCGGGGTTGAGCAGGTTCTCCGGGTCGAAGAGGTGCTTCACGCCGGCGAAGACCTCGAGCGCATCGGCGGAGTACATCAGCCCGAGCAGCTCGCTGCGCGCGCGACCGTCGCCGTGCTCACCCGAGAGCGACCCGCCGTGCGCGGCGACGAGCTGGGCGGCCTCCGTCATGAACTCGCGGAACGGGGGGACGTCGTCGGGCCCGTCCAGCGGGATGCCGATCCGCACGTGCACGCACCCGTCCCCGAAGTGCCCGAAGGTCAGCCCGTCCACACCGTGGGAGGCCATCAGGGCGTCGAAGCCGCGCAGGTAGCTGCCCAGCCGCTCCGGAGGGACCGCGGCGTCCTCCCAGCCCGGCCACGCCGGAGAGCCGTCGGGCGCGCGTCCGGCGAGACCCGCGCCGTCGGCCCGGATCTGCCACATCGCCGAGGCGTCCGCACCCGGCGGGATGACCTGCACGGCAGTGGTGCCGGCGTCGACCGCCATCGCCCGTGCCCGGTCGAGCGCCTCCTCCCGGGTGGCACCGCCCATCTCCACCATGAGCCAACCCCCACCCGACGGGAGGGCGGGGATGCGCGCATCGCCCTGGTGGCGCCGCACCACGTCGACCAGCCGTGCGTCGAGGCCCTCGACGGCGAGCGGGGCGTGCGCCAGCAGCGCGGGGACAGCGTCGGCGGCGCTCGGCATGTCCGGGTACCCCAGCACGACGAGCACGGCGGCGTCCGGGATCTCGACCAGGGAGACCGTCGCCGAGAGGATCGTGACCAGCGTGCCCTCGGTGCCGACCAGCATCTTGGCCAGGTCGGCACCCCGCTCCGGCAGCAGGTGCTCCAGGGAGTATCCGGAGACCTGGCGGCTGAACCTGCCCAGCTCGGTACGAAGGAGCGGGAGGTTCGCGTTCACCAGCTCCGACAGGCCCGGGACCGCGTCCAGCGCCGCCTCGCCGCGCGTCGCGGTGAAGCGCCGTCCGGTGCCGTCGACGACGTCGAGGCTCACCACGTTGTCCACCGTGCGCCCGTACGCGACCGCGTGAGGACCGCAGGCGTTGTTGCCGATCATGCCGCCGAAGGTCGCCCGGTTCTGGGTGGACGGATCCGGGCCGAAGCGCAGCCCGTGCTGCTTCGCAGCCGCCTGCAGCGCGCTCATCACCACGCCCGGCTGCACGACGGCGGTGCGTGCCGCGGGGTCGATCGTCCCGATCGCGGCGAGGTGGCGCGTGGTGTCCACGACGATGCCCGGGCCGATCGCGTTCCCGGCGACCGAGGTGCCGGCGCCGCGCATGGTCAACGGGACGCCGGTGGTCCGGGAGACCTCGGTCACCGCGAGCAGGTCGTCCACGTCCACGGGGTGCACGACGACCTGGGGAACCACCCGGTAGTTGGACGCGTCGGAGGTGTACTGGGCCCGAGCGCGGGACGAGGACTCGACCTCACCGCGCACGGTCGCCCGGAGCAGGCGGGCCAGGTCCGGTACGGCGGAGGTCGTGGTGGGCACGGGCGCATCCTTCCACGCGCCTGGCGTCCCGCGAGTGGACCTGGGTCCCCGCCGGTCGCCCCTGGGGACGGTCGCAGCCCCTCAGTCGAGCGACGCCTCCAGGGTGATGGACACCCCGGTCAGGGCCTTGCTCACCGGGCAGGACGTCTTGGCCTCCTCGGCGAGCCTGGCGAACTCCTCCGCGTCCAAGCCCTCGGGGTTGCCGCGCACGGTCAGCTCGATGCCCGGGATGTGGAAGCCGCCTGCCGGGTCCGGGCCGAAGGCGACGTCCGCCTGGACCTCCAGCGTGCCGGGGGTGCCGCCGGCCTTGCCGATGAGGCCGGAGAGCTCCATCGAGTAGCAGGATGAGAGCGCCGCCCCGATGAGTTCCTCCGGACTGGTGGTGCTGTCGGCGTCATCGGCGGCACGCTTGGGGAAGGACACGTGGAAGGTGCCGAGCCCGGAGCTGACCAGCTCGACGTCGCCCGTGCCCTCGGAGAGGTCTCCGGACCATGCGGTGCGTGCGGTGCGGATTGCCATCTGTGCCTCCAGGGGTGCGGTTCTCGGTCCGCTCGACGCTAGCCGCGCGCGCGGTAGTGAGCATCTGGAGGTGACGCATGGACGCGGTCGATGAGGCCTTCCGGGCCCAACCGCGCGAGGGCTTCCTGCCGGCCTCGCAGCGCCGACACGCCCACCGGGACGCTCCGCTGCCGATCGGTCATGGCCAGACCAACTCCCAGCCGAGCACCGTGCAGCAGATGCTGCGCCTGCTGGACGTGCCGGTCGGCGCCCGGGTGCTCGACGTCGGCTCCGGCTCCGGTTGGACGACGGCGCTGCTGGCCCACCTCGTGGGCTCGACCGGCCTCGTGATCGGGGTGGAGCTCGAGCCGGAGCTGGCCGCGTGGGGCGCCGCGAACCTCGCGGCGACCGGACAGCCGTGGGCGTGCATCGAGGCTGCGCGCCCCGACGTGCTGGGGCAGCCGGAGGATGCGCCGTACGACCGGATCCTGGTCTCGGCCGAGGCCACCGAGCTACCCCGTGAGCTCGTCGACCAGCTGGCCGTCGGGGGCCTGATGGTCGCCCCGGTCGACGCAGGGTTGAGCATCGTCAGGCGAACCGAGTCCGGGATCGACGTGAGACGGATCGAGGGCTACCGGTTCGTCCCGCTCCGCTGACCAGCGGGCCGTCGACACCGCTCACGCCGCGGGCACAGGTCGGCCCCGGCGCCTGGGAGCTGCGCCGGGGCCGACCTCACTGCTCAGCGGCTGTCGCTGGCCGTGTCCGAGAGCACCGCTGCACGGCCGGCCTCGAGCCGGGCCACCGGCACGCGGAACGGTGAGCAGGAGACGTAGTCCAGACCGGCTCCGTGGAAGAAGTGGATGGACTCCGGGTCACCGCCGTGCTCGCCGCAGACCCCGAGGGTGATGTCGGGCCGGCCCAGCCGGCCCTCCTCGACGGCCAGCTTCACCAGGCGCCCGACGCCCGTCGCGTCCAGCGTCTCGAACGGCGAGATGTTGATCACGCCGCGCTCGGTGTACTGGTTGAAGAACGCGCCCTCGACGTCGTCGCGGGAGAAGCCCCAGGTCGTCTGGGTCAGGTCGTTGGTGCCGAAGGAGAAGAACTCGGCAACCCCCGCCATGCGCTCAGCGGTCAGGGCGGCGCGCGGCAGCTCGATCATCGCGCCGATCGGGATGCGCAGCTCGACACCCTGCTCCTTGGCCACCTGGGCCAGGATCTCCTCCGCCTCGTCGCGGATGAGGTGCAGCTCCATCACGGATGCCGCCAGCGGGATCATGATCTCCGCGTGCGGGTCGCCGCCGTCGCGCAACCGCTGCGCGGAGGCCTCGGCGACCGCCCGGATCTGCAGGGCGAACAGGCCGGGCACCACGATGCCCAGACGCACGCCCCGAAGCCCCAGCATCGGGTTGGCCTCGTGCATCCGCTGCACGGCCGACAGCAGGACCTTGTTGCGGTCCAGCTCGGGCCCGGTCTCGCCCCGCTCCTCCGCCAGCGCCACCGCGACGCTCAGCTCAGTCAGGTCGGGCAGGAACTCGTGCAGCGGCGGGTCGATCAGGCGGATGGTGGTCGGCAGGCCGTCCATCTCCCGCAGGATCCCGATGAAGTCCTCCCGCTGCAGCGGGAGGAGCGCGTCGAGCGCCTCCTGCCGCTCGGCGTCCTCATCTGCCAGGATCAGCCGCTCGATCAGCACACGCCGGTCACCGAGGAACATGTGCTCGGTGCGGCACAGGCCGATGCCCTGCGCGCCCCACAGGCGGGCACGCTGAGCGTCCTCGGGGGTGTCGGCGTTGGCGTGCACGTGAAGCCGCCGTGCGGCGTCGGCGTGGCCGAGGATCCGGTCCACCGCCTTGACCAGGTCCGAGGTGTCCTCGTCCTTGGCGTGCTTGATCGCCGACTCCAGACCCTCCTCGAGCAGCCGCACGACCGGCGAGGGCACCACCGGCACCGAGCCGAGGAAGACCTCGCCCGTGGAGCCGTCGATGGCGATGACGTCGCCCTCGTTGACCACTGTGCCGTTGGCCGTCATCCGACGCGCGACATGGTCGACGTTGAGCTTCTCTGCACCGGCCACGCACGTCGTGCCCATCCCGCGGGCAACCACGGCGGCGTGTGACGTCTTGCCGCCGCGGGAGGTCAGCACGCCGACCGCGGCGATCATGCCGCCGAGGTCGTCCGGGTTGGTCTCGCGGCGGACCAGGATGACGTCCTTGCCCAGCTCGGCCCACTTCTGGGCCGTGACGGAGTCGAAGACCGCGGCACCGACCGCCGCGCCGGGCGAGGCCGCGAGGCCGGTCGCCAGGAGCGTGCGGTCCGCATCGGCGTCGAACTGCGGGAACATCAGCTTGGTCAGCTGCTCACCGGTGACGCGTTCCAGCGCCTCGTCGAGGGTGATGAGGTGCTCGTCGACCAGCTGCGTGGCGATCCGGAAGGCGGCCGCGGCGGTGCGCTTGCCCACCCGGGTCTGCAGCATCCAGAGCTTGCCCCGCTCGACCGTGAACTCGATGTCGCAGAGGTCGCGGTAGTGGGTCTCGAGCTGGCGCATCGCGTTGCGCAGCTCGCCGTAGGACTTGGGGTCGAGCTTCTCGAAGTCCGCGAGCGTCAGGGTGTTCCGGATGCCGGCGACGACGTCCTCGCCCTGGGCGTTGGGCAGGTAGTCGCCGTAGACGCCGACCTCGCCCGTGCTCGGGTCACGCGTGAAGCAGACGCCGGTCCCGGAGTCGGTGCCGAGGTTGCCGAACACCATGGTCACGACGTTCACGGCGGTGCCCAGGTCGTGCGGGATGCGCTCCCGACGGCGGTACAGCCGGGCGCGGTCGGTGTTCCAGGAGTTGAACACCGCCGTGATCGCCAGGTCGAGCTGCTCGCGGGGGTGCTGGGGGAAGTCGCGACCGGACTGGTCCCGGACGATGGTCTTGTACTGCTCGACCAGCTCGCGCAGGTCGTCGGCAGACAGCTCCGTGTCGGCCGCGACGCCGCGGGCGGTCTTCATGTCGTCGAGGGCGTGGGCGAACAGGTCGCCGTCGATGTCGAGCACGGTCTTGCCGAACATCTGGATCAGCCGACGGTAGGAGTCCCACGCGAAGCGCTCGTCGCCGGAGAACCTGGCCAGCCCCGCGACCGATGCGTCGGTGAGGCCGATGTTCAGGACGGTCTCCATCATGCCCGGCATGGAGAACTTGGCCCCGGAACGCACCGAGACCAGCAGCGGGTCATGGGTGTCGCCGAGGGTTCGGCCCATCTGGTCCTCGAGCCGGCGGAGTGCGGCTGTCGACTCGACCCGCAGCTCAGGCGGCAGATCACCGGTCTCCAGGTACGCCCGACATGCCTCGGTGGTGATGATGAAGCCGGGGGGGACCGGGAGCCCAAGCCTGGTCATCTCGGCAAGGTTCGCGCCCTTGCCTCCGAGCAGGTCCTTGAGGTCCTTGTTGCCTTCACTGAAGTCGTAGACGTACTTCGCCACGGTCTGCCTCTCTTCGCGGGACGTCCGCCGCGTTGCCGACGTCGCGTTCCCCCAGGGTGCGGCAGGGGTGCCGACCCTTCGGGGGACCTTGGACCCTGCGGCACGCTGCGCGCTCGGCGCGCGGACCACCGCGGGTTGGGTACGAGCCTGTGTTCTGGCTTGCTCGTGCATCATGCCCGCCACCAACGGCGGGGGTCCAGCCCGTGTCCGCCCGCCGGGCGCACACCGGTGCGGCCTGGGTCTCGTGGTCCCTGAGCCGAAGGTCATAGGTTAGGAGCCACGGCCCGCCCTAGCGTGCCAAGGGACAGCAAAGTCGCTTTCTCCCACTCAGAGGTCACCGTGAGCCTTGTGCCGACCGAGGGACGCGTCACCGACGCCCCTGCCGCCCACTCGTCCGAGCACCCGTCAGCCGGCTCCCCCGCCGGCGACCGGCATCCACCCGGCCGACCGCGACGCCTGTGGCGAACGGCCCTCCTGCTGGGCGGAGGCGCACTGACTCTCGGGGGGTGCGCAGCCGAGGCGGGCACGGACACGTCCGCCACCGGCGAGACCGCCCATGGCGGCGAGGTCAGCCTGGCCCTCCCCGACCTGGGCGCCGTGAACATCATGGGCGGCGGCTCGGGCCGCGCCCTCCTGATCGTCGGGCTGCTCGTCTGCCTGTTCGGGCTCGGCTTCGGTGCGGTGGCGTTCGTCCAGCTGCGCCAGCTGCCGGTGCACCCGTCCATGCGCGAGGTCTCTGAGCTCATCTACGACACGTGCAAGGCATACCTGATCAAGCAGGGCCGCTTCCTGATGATTTTGTGGGTGTTCATCGCCTCGATCATCGTCATCTACTACGGGGTGCTCGTCGATCTCGAGTGGGGCCGTGTCGCCGTCGTCATCGCCTTCAGCCTGATCGGCATGGCCGGCTCGTACTCGGTGGCCTGGTTCGGCATCCGGGTGAACACGTTCGCCAACTCGCGGACGGCCTTCGCCTCGCTGGACGGCAAGCCGCTCCCGGTGCACCAGATCCCGCTGAAGTCCGGCATGTCGATCGGCATGGTCCTGATCAGCGTCGAGCTGCTGATCATGCTCGTCATCCTGCTGTTCCTCCCCTCCGACCTGGCCGGGGCCTGCTTCATCGGCTTCGCGATCGGCGAGTCCCTGGGCGCGGCAGCACTCCGGATCGCGGGCGGCATCTTCACCAAGATCGCGGACATCGGCTCCGACCTGATGAAGATCGCCTTCAAGATCAAGGAGGACGACGCCCGCAACCCCGGCGTCATCGCGGACTGCGTCGGCGACAACGCCGGCGACTCGGTCGGCCCGAGCGCCGACGGCTTCGAGACGTACGGGGTCACCGGCGTCGCCCTGATCACCTTCATCCTGCTCGGCGTCGAGGACACGCAGATCCAGGCCAGCCTGCTCGTGTGGATCTTCGTCATCCGCGCCGTGATGGTGCTCGCGTCGGCGGGGTCCTACCTGCTCAACGCCGCCTGGGTCCGGGCCCGGTACGCCACCGCGGAGCGGATGAACTTCGAGACGCCGCTCACCTCGCTCGTGTGGATCACCTCGGCCGTGTCGATCCTTGCGACGTTCGTCATGACGTACCTGATCCTCGGGGAGAACCTCGCCGGTGACCTGTGGTGGAAGCTCGCCCTGATCATCTCCTTCGGCACCCTCGCCGGTGCCCTGATCCCCGAGCTCGTCAAGGTGTTCACCTCGACCAACTCCAAGCACGTGCGCGAGATCGTGAAGAGCTCGCGGCAGGGCGGACCGTCGCTGAACATCCTGTCCGGGCTCGTGGCGGGCAACTTCGCCGCGTACTGGCTCGGGATGGCGATCATCGCGCTCATGGGCGGTGCCTACCTGATCAGCGAGCTGGGGCTCGACTCGATCATGATCGCGCCGGCGATCTTCTCCTTCGGTCTGGTCGCCTTCGGCTTCCTCTCCATGGGGCCGGTCACCATCGCGGTGGACTCCTACGGTCCGGTCACCGACAACGCGCAGAGCGTCTACGAGCTGTCGATGATCGAGGACGTGAAGGACATCGACGCGACGCTCAAGAGCGAGCACGGCGTGGACGTCCAGTGGGACAAGGCCAAGCAGATGCTCGAGGAGAACGACGGCGCGGGCAACACCTTCAAGGCGTCCGCCAAGCCGGTGCTCATCGGCACGGCGGTCGTGGGCGCGACCACGATGATCTTCTCGATCATCATGCTGCTCACCGACGGCCTGGAGACCGGCGTGGAGAACCTGTCCATGCTGCACCCGCCGTTCCTGCTCGGCCTGGTCCTCGGCGGCGCCGTCATCTTCTGGTTCTCCGGTGCCTCGATCCAGGCGGTCACCACGGGCGCCTACCGGGCCGTGGAGTACATCAAGAAGACGATCAAGCTGGATGCAGGGGCGACCAAGGCCAGCGCCGAGGACTCCCGCAAGGTCGTGGAGATCTGCACCGAGTACGCCCAGCACGGCATGCTCAACATGTTCCTCGGTGTGTTCTTCGCCACCCTGGCGTTCGCCTTCCTCGAGCCGTTCCTGTTCATCGGCTACCTGATCTCGATCGCGCTCTTCGGGCTCTACCAGGCGCTCTTCATGGCGAACGCCGGCGGAGCCTGGGACAACGCGAAGAAGATCGTCGAGGTCGACCTGCACGCCAAGGGCACCGCCCTGCACGACGCGACCATCGTGGGCGACACCGTCGGCGACCCGTACAAGGACACCTCCTCGGTGGCACTGAACCCGGTGATCAAGTTCACCACCCTGTTCGGGCTGCTCGCCGTGGAGCTCGCGGTCAGCCTGACCTCCGACGGCCTGCGACCGCTGGTCCTGGTCCTGTCGGGGGTGTTCTTCCTGGTGTCGGCCTACTTCGCCTACCGATCCTTCTACGGCATGCGGATCAAGGCCTCGCTCACCGACGACGACGTCGACGCCGACGTCGAGACGCCGGACGACGCGGGCGACGCCAGTGGGCCGATCCCGACCACCGATGCGACCGAGACCCGCACCGCGGAGCTCGCTGACTCCAGAGGGGACACGCGATGAAGGTCGCTATTCACTACAGCGCAGCGCTGGTCGATGCCGACGGGCGGGTCGCCGGGCACGACGCCGGCGCCACGCTGGTCCGGCGCCTGCTGCGGGTCTTTCCCGAGGCGCTGCTGATCGGGCCCGGCCCGCGGCAGTGTGACGGGTTCGACCTCATCCCCCTGGAGTTCGTCGACGGCAGCGAGACCGTGGTGATCTCGATGGACGTCATCGACTCGCTCGGGATCTGGCAGACGCTCAAGGAGCACTGCGACGAGCCCAAGGTCATGAACTTCGTGTGGTGGAACACCTCGCAGTACGCCCACCCCGTCGAGCGTGCCGCGCTGGGGCTCTCGTGCGCCCTGTTCCCGACGTTCGCCAACTCCGAGCGAACCGCGAGCGAGGTCCGCGAGATCGTCGCCACCCAGACGATCTCGCCCCTGGCGGGGAAGGCCCGGATCGCCTGGGTGAACCTGGGGTTCCGGCTGGAGCACGTGCAGCCGCGCCACGAGCCGGAGGTGCCCGTGGTCCTCTACCCGGCGATCTACCTGTCGGAGCGCAAGCAGCCGCAGCTGTTCATCGACGTGGTCGAGCGGCTCGTCAAGCGCACACCGATCAAGGTGGAGGCCCGGTTGCACGAGTCGCACCTGGTCTCCGAGCAGGCCATGCGGCTCTCCCGCCGGGACTGGACCTGGGTGGGCCCGCTGACGGCGAGCCGGGACGACTACTGGCAGGCGCTGGCGCGCACGACGGCGTTCCTCGCCACCGCCCTGGAGGAGTCGTACGGTCTGGCGTACGTCGAGGCACTCGCCGCCGGCGCGGTGGGCGTGTTCCCCGACCGGCCGTGGGCACGGAGCATCCTGCCCGCCGGCTACCCGTTCCTGTACGCCACGGCCGCCGAGGCCGAGGAGATGCTCTACCGGGCGGTCACCGACACGGCGGCGTGCCGACGTGAGATGGATGAGGCGGCCGACGGCGACTTCGGCAGGTGGCTGCGCTCGCAGCACAACGACGACCTGTTCGAGCAGGCGATCGCCGACCAGGTCAAGGAGTGGTTCGGCGCCTGACCCAGCTGATCACGAGGGCCCCCGGGGAACCGGGGGCCCTCGTCGTTCCCTCCGGGTGGGGTTCTCGGGGTCCAGGACCCCAGGATCCTCACCCGGAAGAGTTGGTCAGGGTCGCAGCGGGTCGGTGGGCCCGTAGGGAACCAGCCGGAACCGGCGCGCGTCGCCCATCAGGACCTCGTCGGTCCGCGCGACCAGCTCGTCAGGGGTGTCCTCCCCCGCCCGGATGAACCGCCCGGACAGCCGGTCGAGCGTCCCGTCGGCGATGGCGAGGAGCAGCTCGATGCTCGCCTCGATGGGGGTCCACTGGGTCCGGCTGCTGTGCACCGGCATCCCGGCGGTCATGTCCGTGGGGACGACGCCGGGGGCCAGGTCGAAGGAGCGGATGCCCTGCTCTCGGTACTGGGCGTCCAGCAGCGTGGTGAGCCTGGCGAGCGCCCCCTTGCTGATCCCGTACCCCGTGTAGTGCTTCGTCGGCCGATGGCCCGCTCCGGAGTTGATGTTCACGATCCGCCCACCGCCGGCGGCGAGCATCCCGGGGAGCAGCGCGTGGGTGGTGTTCAGCGGGCCCCGCACGTTGTTCTCGATCACCCGCCACGTGTCGAGGACGTCGTCGTCGGCGAAGGCGACCTCACGCTCCTCCAGCACGCCGGCGTTGTTCACCAGCAGGCCGATCGCGCCCAGCTCCGCCTCCACCCGCGCCGATGCCGTGCGGACGGCCTGCGTGTCGGTGAGGTCGACGGCGACCAGCACGCACCTGCCCACGTCGTCCGACCCCGGCGCCGGGTCGAGGCCCGCGGCCTCGGCCGCCACCGCCTCGAGGTGGCCCGGCGTGCGGCCGAGCAGCGCGACGTCGTGGCCGTGGGCGATCAACCCGAGGGCCAGACCGCGGCCGATGCCGCGCCCGGCGCCGGTCACCACCGCGGTGCGCGGCAGCTCGGGAACGGTCAGGTGGGGGTCCACTGCGTCGTCGGTCATGTCCCCATCCTGGGCTACCACCGGCCCGGCTGCACGGACCAGGTTCAGGCGTCGGCGCCGCGGTGCAGCGGCTTGGCCATGCCCTGGAGCACGAGGTCGGGGCGCAGCGGGACGCCGAAGCGCTCATCGCCGTAGGGGAAGGGGATGTTGTGACCGGTCATCGTGAAGCCGAGGCGCTCGTACCAGGCAAGCAACTCGGGTCTGTAGTTGAGGACCGTCAGCTCGAGGCGTGCGACGCCCCACTCACGAGCGAGCGCCTCAGCCGCGGCCAGCAACGAGGTCCCCACCCCCCGACCCTGCATCCCCGGGGAGACGGCGAACAGGCCCAGATAGGCGCTGTCCGGACGCCGCTCGAGGTGGCAGCAGGCGAGCAACGATCCCGGCTCGGCAGGGTCGTCGATGACGAGGATCACGCTCTCGGCCGCCTCGATCAGCTCCCGCACCATCGCGGCGTCGGTGCGCCCGCCCTCGAGCAGGTCCGCCTCGGTGGTCCAGCCCTCGCGGCTGGGCCCGCCGCGGTAGGCCGAGTGGGCGAGGTCCACGATGGCCTCGATGTCGCGGGGGCTCGCGTGGCGGGGGGTCACCCGACGATTCTGTCGCGATCCCGACGTCGGTGGGGCGCTGTAGCGTGCCCCGAAGGCACCTTCACCCACCTGGAGCACAGATGACCTCGGTCAGCCGGACGCCGACGCCGCACAGCTACTCCGCGGCCGTGGCCGCCGGGGACTTCGTCTTCCTCGGGCTGCACCGGGCCGAGGGCGACGACGTCGACACCCAACTCACGGGGACGTTCGCCGCCCTGCAGCAGACGCTCGGTGGCTACGGGCTCACCCTGCACGACCTGGTCAAGGTCAACGTCTGGCTGGCGCACATCGAGGACCTCTGGGTGATGGAGCAGGCGTTCGTCCCCCACTTCCCGCCCTCGGGGTTCCCCGCCCGGATGACCGCGACCACCCAGTTCGTCGACGACGACTGCCTGGTGATGATCGACGGCACCGCCTTCCGCGGCCGGGCGTGACGGAGCAGCCCGCGGCCGGGGAGACGGCTGTTCGGTGACGGTGACACCGCAGGGCTCGTGACGAGGCCGGGCGCTCACAGCCCGTCGGCCACCGCTGCCGTCACGTGCAGCCACGCCCTCCGGGTCCGGGCGGCGAGGGCGTCGTGGTCGATCGGGCCACCCGTCACCAGCGATGCGTCGTAGGGGACCTCGAAGACTTCGCGGGTGAGGCGCCCGAAGTGGTCGTGCAACCGAGCGGCCAGCTCGGCGTCGCGCCGCGGCCCGGGGAGACTGAGCACGGTGACCGCCCGCCGGACGGCATCCTCGTGGCCCGTGGCCCGCATCGCATCCAGCGCCCAGGCCGCCGACTGGGCCGTGTCCTCGCGCATCGTGGAGACCACCACCACCTGGTCGGCCGCTTCCACCGCCGCCTGCCAGTTGGAGGCGCGCATGTTGTTCCCGGTGTCGATGACCAGCAGCCGGTAGAACCTCGACAGGGTGCCGTGGAGCGACTCGAAGGCGGCGGCGTCGATCGACGCGGCGGACGCGGCGTCCTCGTCGGAGGCCAGCACGTCGAACTGGGCCGACCCCTGCGACCGCACGTAGTTGTCGAGGTCGCCGACGCGCGAGGAGTCCGGGTCGGCGAACCGGTCGAGGTCTGCGAGCAGATCGACGGCCGTGTTGCGGTGACGGCTCCGGACGGCCCGCCACCCGAGCGTCCCCCGGGTCTCGTTGTTGTCCCACGCAAGGGTGTAGCCGCCGCGGTGCCGGCCGAAGGTGGCGGCGATCAGCAGGGTGGCCGTGGTCTTGTGCGCACCCCCCTTGGGGTTGATCACGACGATCGTCCGTGGCCCGTCCAGGCTGCGCTGCACCGCGGCGACGGCCGCCCGGTCCTTCTGCTCGGAGGAGCCGGGAGCCGGGGCGACGATCCCCCGGGTGAGTCGCCGGACCGAGCCGCGCCATCCCTGCTCCGCCGGCCCGGCCGGCTGCGGGGGCCGGGTGGCGAGCAGGTCGGTGAGCGTCGGCAGGTTCGGGGTGCTCGACGAGGCCGCGGGCGCACTCCCGTGCGACCGAGGCGGGCCGGCGGGCTCGCCGTTCGGGAGGACGTCGCCCGGGAGCGTCGGGGAGACCAGGGGCGCGATGGGGCGGCCGGGTCCCGCGATGGTCTGCAGGTAGGTCGACGCGATCCCCTGCGCGCGCGGGTTGAAGACGGACACCCGGCGCGGCTGACCGGTGTCCGGTTCCGCTCCTGGGTCGGCACCGTCCGGAACTCCCTGACCGGTCACGGCCGCGTCCCGCAGCTCGCGGCGCGTCGGTCGCCGACGACCCGGCTCCGTTCCACCGCCGTCCGGCTCGCGTCCGTCCACCTGCTCACTCCCCGGGCCCTCCGTCGCACGGCCGGGTGCCGTGCGGCACCGAACCTACGCGCAAGGGCGGGGGCGGTGCACCTGCACCGCCCCCGTCGTCGGCCTCAGGTCGGCTCGGCCCGAGTCCGGTAGCCGGCCAGCGGCGGTCGCCTCCCGCCGCGCCGCAGCACCGCATACCTGTGCAGCACCGTCATCCGGCGCAGCTCTCGGTCGAGCCGGGCGATCCGGTCGGCGCGGGTGGGACGTGACGCCATCCCTCAGCGCTCCGCCGCGAAGTCGAGCTGGGAGTCGGCGACGGCGATGACGCTCCAGATGCCCCCGTCACTGCTGGTCAGCTCGTAGCTGGGGACGAGCAGCACGGCACCGCCGGGCTGATGGTGCATGGCCAGACCGAGCCGGGCCTGGGTGATCGTCACCTGCGAGACCGGCCACCGGATCTCGGCACCGGGCGTCACCGGCTCGGGGACCGAGGGGACGACCGGGGTGTCCCGTAACACGCCCCCACCATCCTCCGGACCCATCGGGTAGTACCCCCCGCCGGAGCTGCCGAACCGAGGATCCGAGAGGCGACGCACCGCTTCGGCCGGGCTGACCACGCCGTACTCGCCAAGGGTCACCAGCGGAGCGAGGAACCCGTTCAGCGACTGGAGGCCCGCACCGGTGAGCGACGCGCTCCACGCCATTCCGGTCTGCTGCCCATCCACCACCTGATAGGCCATGACGTAGGTCCACGCGGCGTCGCCGTAGTCCTCCGCGGCGAACTCGAACTCCGCGGCGTCCACCCCGATGGCGGCGAGGACGTCGCGCAGCACGGCGATGGCGGCGTCATCCTTGGGCGCGGCCCCCAGGTCCTGCTGGCGGCACGGGTCCGACGGCGCGACGTCGGAACCGGCCGACGGGTCAGCCTGCTCCTCCATGAGCTCCGGCTCCGGCAGGATGCTCGTGTCACAGCGCCAGACGTCCTTCGTGGGGTCGTAGTAGTTCACGTTCGCCATGCCGTCGGCGGACAGCTGCAGGTAGGGCCCCGAGCCGTCGTTCGGTCCGACCGACCAGGCCCAGTCGTCCTGGACGGGACTGCCGGACACGCCGAGCGCCGCCGCGAGTGCGGCGACGGTCTCGGCGGAGTACACGGTCGACGGGTCGAACGCCCAGGCCTGCGCGACGTCGCCTTCCTCGGACAGACCGGAGGCGGTGAAGACCGTGCGACCGTAGTACCCAGGCCAGATGGAGTCGGCCATGCCGCCGCCCCGCGCGTCCTCGGCGGTGGCCCCGTCGGTCATGCCGCTCTCGGCCCCGCCGGCACCGGCGGGGGCAGGAGCGTTCAGCGTGATCGGGGGCTGCGCGGCGATCGTGTCCCCACCCCCGGCGGAGCCGAGCGCGTACCCGCCGCCCATGCCGACGACCAGCGTGGCTGCCGCCACGCCGGCGAGCCGGGCCGGCCACGAGGTCCACCGGCGGGAGCGTCGGGCTGCCAGCTCGTCGACGCCCGGGGCCTGCGCGCCGATCCGCGCGTCGACCGTGCCCCGCAGCGCGGTGGCATCCGGCTCCGCGTCCGCGGCCGGGTCAGCCGCCCGCAGGCGTGCGATGGCCTCGTCGTCAGCGGTCGGTCCCGGTGTCGTCCTGTCGTCCACGATGACCTCCTCGGCCCGAAGGGTGGGCCCTCACCTCATCTGTGTCGGCGAGCCGCACGGACTTGCATCCGGGGCCACTCGTACCTCAGGGCTGGCTCGCCACGTTCTCAGCACGTTCCGCCCACGCCTGACGGAGGCGGGCACGGGCACGGGACAGCGCGGCGTCCGCCCCGCCCCGGCTGATCCCCAGCACGTCGGCCAGCCCGTCACCGTCCAGGCCCTCCCAGGCGTGCAGCAGCAGCACCTGGCGATCGCGTGGGGAGAGTGCGGCGAGCACCTCCCGGACCTCCTCGTCGGCGATGGACAGGGCTGCCGGATCGGCGTCGTCGACGCCTTCCGGGACGTCGGCCACCGGGATCGGGCGGCCCTTGCGCCGGTGGTTGGCCAGCGTGTAGCGGGCGGTCGTGTACAACCAGGGCAGCTCGGCACCCTCGGGGATGTCCTCGCGGCGCCGCCACGCCGTCACCAGCACGTCGGCCGTGAGGTCGTGCGCATCCTGGCCGGCGCCGCGGCGCAGCAGGTACCGGTACACCGGGGTCGCGTGCGCGCGGAACAAGCCGTCGAACCAGGCGTCGTCGCGCACGGCTGCTCCTTCGATGGGCGGGCTAACTGAACTGTGTCGCGAGTGGCGCCAGTCTTGCGCACCGACGCGCGGAAGATCCGGCAGAGCCCCCTGCTGCCGGCTCGCCGCGCCGACACCGGCTCATCGATCTACCGTCGGAGGGAACCGAGGAGGAACCATGACCGAGACCCCCGACCGCGACCCCCTGGACCACGACGTGGACGAGACGACGCCGACGCCGGACGACGCCCCGGACGCGATCACGGACCCCGACGTCGACGAGGTACGCGCCGACGACCCGCGCGACTCCACCGATGCGACGGGCAGCGAGACCGACCCGTACGAGCTGCGCTCGATGCCCACGGATCCCAACCCGACCGACGACGACCCCGGGGGGTTCGTCGGCACCCCCTGAGCCCCCCAGGGGTGCGGCCACGGGCTGAGCCGCGTCCTCCCCGACCGCTCGCAGCGCACTACGCTTCGCCCGTGAAGCCCTTCCTGCTCCTCGCCACGCGGGCCGAGGATGCAGCGGCCGAGGGCGAGTACGAGGCGATGCTCCGGCTCGGTGGCCTGTCGCCCACCGACCTGGTCCGCATCCGGCTGGAGGCCCAGCCGCTCCCTGAGCTCGACCTGGACGACTACTCCGGCATCATCGTGGGCGGCAGCCCGTTCACCACCAGCGTGCCGCAGGAGACCAAGTCGGCGGTGCAGGTCCGCGTGGAGACCGAGCTCGCCCGCCTGCTCGACGACGTCGTGGCCCGCGACTTTCCGTTCCTCGGCGCGTGCTACGGCGTCGGCACCCTCGGTGTGCACACCGGCGGGGTGGTGGATGCGACCTATGCCGAGCCGGTCGGTGCGGTGACGGTGGCGGTGACAGAGGAGGGCCGAACGGACCCGCTGTTCGCCACGCTCCCGACGGCCTTCTCTGCGTTCGTCGGGCACAAGGAGGCGGTCCGCACGCCCCCTCCGGACGCCGTCGTGCTCGCAACGTCGCCGGGGTGCCCGGTCCAGGCCTTCCGGGTGAAGCAGAACCTGTACGCCACGCAGTTCCACCCCGAGCTGGACGTCCCCGGCATCGAGACCCGGATCCGCGTCTACCGGGACGCGGGGTACTTCGCCCCCGCCGAGGTCGAGGACCTGATCGGCCGGGTGCGCCAGGCGGACGTCACCTCGGCCCTGACCCTGCTGGGCACCTTCGTCGCGCGCTACGCCCGCTGATCGAGCGCCGCACGGACCAGGCCGAGGGCACGGTCCGGGCCGACGCCGAGCTCGCGGGCCCGACGGACGAACTGCGCCGCGGCCCGGGCCGCCTCACGCTCCCGGTCCTCGCCGCTCACGGCGACGAACGTGCCGTGGCGTCCCCTCGTGACGAGGACGCCCACCTGCTCGAGCTCGCGGTAGGCCCGTGCAACGGTGTTGACCGCCAATCCCAGGTCGTCGGCGAGCCGACGGACCGTCGGGAGTCGATGACCCGGCGGGAGGGCCCCGGCCCCCACGAGCGTCTCGATCTGGCCCCGCACCTGCTCGAAGGGAGGGACGTGGGACGCCGGGTCCACGACGATCATCATCGGCCGGGCTCCGGCCCGGTCGCGGCAGCGGCGGCGGAACGTGGGGCCGTGCCCCAGAGCCTGCGGCGGAAGTGCCGCTGAGGATTGAGGCCGAGGCTCACCACGGCCATCACGAGCCCCGCGGCGAGGTATAGGGCGAAGGCACCGGACGTCACCCCGACCATCGGGTTGGCCGGCCAGCCGCCCTCGAGCCGGTCGGACACGAGCCCGACCAGGGCCAACGGCGCAACGTAGCCGACCACGATCGGCACCGCCGCCAGGTCACGCAGGGTCCGGGCGCGCAGGGCGTCGTCCCACGCCAGCTCGAGGGGGGTGCGGGCGACCTGCGGTCGCTGGAGCAGGCGCTTGGCCAGCAGTTCGTCACCGACGACAAGGGCCCACGGGACCACAGCCACCGCCGCCAGGAGTCCGAACGGGGGGGCCACCCCGGGCACGCCGGACCAGGACGCCACACCCACCGCGACAGCCGTCGCGGTGCCGATGCCCGCCACGACCAAGGCGCCGACCCGCTCGTACGGCGCGAGGTAGTCCGCATGGGAGGGGACCGACGCCCGGGCCATGCGCGGGCCTGGTCGGGCCCGTCGGGCCGACTCCCGCCACGCGACGATGCCGTACCCGAGCGCATGGCCAACGAAGTACGCCGCGAGCACGACGAGATGGCCGTACTGCTCCCAGCCCGCGGTGCCCTCCCCCGCGATCAGCGGCACGACGGACCACGCCGCGAGGACCCCGACCGCCGATCCCGCGGACTCGCGGTTCCGCAGACGGGCGCCCACCTCGGCATCGACCTGATCGTCGAGCGCCAGGTCCACCTTCCGCGCGAACGCCGCCACGCCTCCCGCACGACTCCCGCGCCGGACGAAGACGATCGACGTCACGGCCGCGGCGATCGTCAGGGCGGCGGCGACCGCCAGGGTGCTCTCCATCATCTCTCCGCACCCGGTGTTTGTATCAACGTTGTCGCACCCTAGTGGAACGAAGATGCGACAATCAAGCGGGGTCCCCGCCGGGCAGTCACGCGGGAGGCGGCGGTCCGTCCACGTGCTCGGGGAGGTCCGCGTCGCCCACGAAGCACGGCGCCTCGAGCAGGGTGAGCGTCGCCCACCCGGCCTCGAGCAAACCGGCGTCGGAGGCGGTGTCGGCACTCGGGTCGAGCGCCGCGTAGGTGACCATGAGGCTCCCCTTCTCCACCTCGTGGACCCTGGCCTGGACCGTGCCGAACGAGGCAAGCGGCGCCTTGCGCACGCCGAGCAGCTGGTCCGGCGCCACGTCCGGGGCGTTCACGTTGAGCACCCGGCTCGCGTCGTCCCGTGCGACCAGCCAGGGCAGCGCGTGCGCCGCCACGAGGCCCGCGGTCGCCCAGTGCTGCGGGGCCGACGAGGCGATGGAGACGGCCATCGCGTGGATCCCGTGCGTTGCGGCCGAGAACGCCGCGCCGACGGTGCCCGAGTGGATGACCGCGTGCCCGGTGTTGGAGCCACGGTTCACCCCTGAGAGCACCACGTCGGGGCGAGGCCCGAAGCCGTCATGGGCCGCCAGGAAGGCGATCAGCCCGGGTGCTGCCCGGACGGCGTACGAGTCGCACCCGTCGGGGAGCCCGGGGCAGTCCTTGCGGTCGATCACAAGACGCCCGTCGTGCTCCGCGCCCAGCAGCGAGGCGCTGGCCCCGGACGACTCGCGTGCGGGTGCGGCGACGGTCACGTCGAAACCCGCGTCGCGGGCCACTCTGGCCAGGACCGCAAGGCCCGGGGAGTCGATTCCGTCGTCGTTGGTGATCAGCGCTCGCATGCGGCCTCCAGTGCTCCTCGTGTGGATCAGTCGGTGATCTCCCCGATCACCACCTCCTGCGCGAAACGTTCGATCTGCTCGCGTCGCCCGGTGCCCAGGCCGCGCCGGGTCACGTTCAGGGCCCCCGCCGCGGCGCCGAGCCGGACCGACTCCGAGAGCGTCATGCCCCGGCCCAGACCGACCGCTATGCCCGCGCTCATCGAGTCCCCACCGCCCCTGGGGTCGACCGTCGTCACCGGGGGCACCCTGACCTCGACGGCCGTGTCGGACGAGATCAGCAGCGTGGGGTCCGCCTCGCGCGACACCACCACCGCGCGGACGCCGCCCGCCAGCAGCCGGTGCGCACCGGCCACCAGCTCGTCGGACCCCGGCCCGTACGCCACGCCCGCCGCCAGCATCTCGGTGTGGCTCATCTTCAGCACGTCGACGCCCGGGCCGATCACCGCGAGGGCGGCGTCCCCGGACAGGTCGGCGACCACCCGCCGACCCGACGCGCGCAGGTCCTCGGCCAGCCGGGCGAAGAACTCCGCGGGGATCGTGTCCGCAGGCTCCGCCCCCGCGATCGCGACCACGTCGGCGTCGAGGGACTCCACGAGGACGGTCCCGTAGAGGTCGTCGACCGCGTGGCGCCCGAGCCGGGCCGGTGCCATCCTCGCGAGCTCGGTGCGCTGGCCCGGGCGCCGGTCGTGCACGTAGGCCCCGTTGCCGGCGGGGTTCGGCACGGCGCGCACCGTCAGACCCTCCTGTCGAGCCAGGTGCTCCACGACGTCACCCGCCTCACCCCCGAAGGGACCGCAGACGACGACGTCGGCCCCGAGGCTGCGTGCCATCCGGGCGAGCCACAGACCCTGGCCGCCCGCGTGCAGGTGCAGCTCCGTGCCGCCCTCCACGCCCGGCTCGATCGTCACCGTGAGCTGCGGGGTCGCGGCGAGGACGCAGAGGCGCGGCGCGGGCTCGCCCGACGCCCTGCTCTCCGTGCTCATCTCGGCCTCCCGGCTGATCTCTGCCGAGTCTTGCCGTCACCGTTCGGGTTCGCATTCCGGGCGTGGCGATGCGCCGAGGTGACCCGGGCACCCGCACCCCCGAGAGGGGCCTGGGGAGGGTCCCCGAGGCGGACCCGGGTCGGTTCAGGGTCGGGCCAGGGCTGACCCCGATACCGCCCGAACCACGCGCGCGCCACGCTTGGAGCACCGCCACTCACGAGCCAAGGACCACCATGAACCAGTCAACGATCCGCCGCGTCGCGGCGGGTGCCGTCGCCCTGACCGCCGTCGCCCTGACCGGGTGCACGATCACCACCGACGGATTCGTCGACCTCGACCCGGGCGACCGGACCAGCGAGACACGCGCCATCAGCGACGTGTCGGCGGTGCGGCTCGCAACCTCCGGGAACATGCACGTGATGGTCGGCGACGAACCGTCGCTGACCATCACGGCCGGGGAGTCCGTGCTGGAGCGGATCACGTCGGAGGTCAGCGGCGGCACGCTCGAGATCGACATGAGGGGGCGCTGGAGCAACCCCGGCCGGATCGACTACGAGCTGGTGGTCTCCGAGCTGGACACGCTGGTGATCAGCGGCTCCGGCACCATCTCCGGTGGGCTCGGCGCCACCGACAGCGTGGTCGTCGACATCCCGGGGTCCGGAGACGTCCGGCTCGACCCGCTGGACGTCTCCGACGTCGCCGTCACGATCGCCGGCTCGGGCACGGTCACCCTGGAGGGCCGGACCGACTCGCTCGCCGTGAGCGTCCCGGGATCCGGTGACTTCACCGGCGCGGACCTGTCGAGCCGCACGGCCGTGGTGAGCATCAGCGGCTCCGGCCAGGCCCGGGTGAACGTCCAGCAGACCCTCGACGCGTCGATCGCCGGCTCCGGTCGAATCACCTATCTCGGCGACCCGCGCGTCACGAGCAACATCACCGGCTCCGGGCACGTGGGCAGAGCGTGACATACCGGGGCAAGCCCGCGGCGCTCCGGTGGACGGACGGCGCGGTGAGTCACAGCCCACACGACTCACGCCGGAGTTGATCTTCACAGGTCTCTTCAGGCCCCGCTAGGGTGCGGAGCACGCCGTTGCGCGAGGCGACGGTCCCGCACCACAGCCGCTGCGACCCGAAGAGGCCCCTCATGAGCCGTCGTCGTCCCCTGTTCGCAGGCGTGATCAGCCTCACCCTGGCGCTCCCGCTCACCGTGACGGCCGCGTTCGCCGCGAACGCGGACGAGCCCGACCCGACCGGGGGCTCGGGGCTACCGCTCGCCACCGGCGACGGGCTCGAGCCACCGGCCGGACGGCCCGTCGCCCCGGGACCGATCAGCGAGGGCCTGCTCGACGCGCAGGGCGAGGTCACCGTGTTCGTCGAGCTCGAGGCCGCCTCGGGGCTGGACACGGCCGAGGCAGGGGGAGACGCCGCCGACGTCGCCGCCGCCGCCGCCCAGGTGGAGCAGCTGGCCGACGACGTCGTCGTCCGGTCGCGTGGACGCGAGGGCCGCAGTGGCCCACGGACCGTCTCCGTCACCACGGCCGTGATGGCCGGCGCCCTGGTCACGGGGGACGCCGAGGCTCTGCGCGCGCTCGCCCACGACCCGGCGGTGACAGCCGTCCACCTGGTGGTGCCGAAGCGGGCCGTCGCCAAGAGCGCCGACACGTTCACCCGGGCGCTGGACGCCTGGGTGGCGACCGGCGCGACCGGCGAGGGCGTCTCGATCGGGGTCGTGGACACCGGGGTCGACTACACCCACGCGACCTTCGGGGGGCCGGGGACCGACGCTGCCTACGCCGAGGCGTACGGCAGCGACGGGACGGGGACGATGCCGGACGGCCTGTTCGACCCGACGAAGCTGCTCGGCGGCCACGACTTCGCCGGACCGCTGTACGACGCGAACCCCGCGTCCTCCATCCCCGGTGCCTCTCGGGTGCCCGTTCCCGACGCCAACCCGATCGACGCCCCCCACACCGTCGGCGCCGGCGGTCACGGGACGCACGTCGCGGCCAGCGCTGCCGGGTACGGCGTGCTGTCCGACGGCACGACGTTCGGCGGCGACTACGGCACCCTGACCGACATCAGCGGCTGGCGCATCGGACCGGGAAGCGCGCCCGAGGCCGGCCTCTACGCACTCAAGGTCTTCGGTGACGCGGGAGGCTCCACCACGCTCACCATCGCGGCGCTGGAGTGGGCGGCCGACCCGAACGGCGACAACGACTTCTCCGACCGGCTCGACATCGTCAACCTCTCCCTCGGATCCGACTTCGACCCGGTCGACGACCCGGAGAACCTGTTCATCGACCGACTCTCCGAGATCGGCGTGCTCACCGTCTCCGCCACCGGGAACGACGCCGACGTGACCGACGTCGGCGGCAGCCCCGGCAACGCCCGCAGCGCGCTCACCGTCGCCAACTCGGTCGTCGGGGTGCAGAGCTTCGACGCGGTCGAAGTCGTCACCGCCGACGACCCTGCTCTGATCGGGCTGCACGCCGCCCAGCACAGCGAGGACTACGCCGGCGGCGTCGACGTCACCGCCCCGGTGGTCCACCTGGGCGAGGTGACGGGCTGCACCTCGCTGGCCGAGCACACCGAGGCGATCACGGACCGGATCGTCTGGCTGCACTGGGACGACGACGACGCGACGCGGCCGTGCGGGACGTACGACAGGTGGCAGAACGCCGAGGCGGCCGGCGCCGCGGGCGTGCTGATCGGCACGACGCTGCCCGCCTTCCCAGCCGCGATCGCGGGCAACGAGGGCATCCCGGGTGCCCGGCTGACGGCGGCGGCCACCACCGCGCTGCTCCCGGCCATCGAAGCCGGTGACGTGGTGGTGCGGATCGGCCCCTCCCTGCTCGGCGCCGTCGTCGTGCCCGACCCCGCCCTCGCGGACACGCTCAACCCGAGCTCCTCCCGCGGGGTCCACGGATCGCTGGGTGTGGTGAAGCCCGACGTGGCCGCGCCGGGCACCGCGATCGCCTCGGCCGCCTCCGGGACCGGGGCCGGGTACGTCACCTACTCCGGCAGCTCCATGTCGGTGCCGCACGTCGCCGGGATCGCGGCGCTGATCGCCCAGCGCCACCCCGCCTGGTCACCCGAGCAGATCAAGGCCGCGGTGATGAACACCGCGACCCACGACATCTTCTCCGGACCGAGCGGGTCGGGCGCCGTCCACGGGCCGGAGCGGGTCGGTGCGGGAAGGGTCGATGCCTTCGACGCCGTGCGGTCCGAGGTGCTCGCCTTCGCCGCCGATGCGCCCGACCTGGTCTCCGTGGTCTTCGGCATCGTGCCCGTCGGCGCCGAGCCGGTGCTCGAGCAGCGCCGGGTGCTGCTGACGAACACCGGTGCCGAGGACCGCACCTACGCGACCTCGGTCGCCCAGGCGACCGCCGCGGGCGGGGCCACCATGACCGCGACCCCGCCGAGCGTCACGGTCCCGGCCGGGGGATCGGCGGAGGTGGTCGTGACGCTGAGCGCCGACCCCGCCACCCTGGCACGCGAGATCGACCCGACGTCGGCCACCTGGTACAACCTGGGCGCCTACGTCCCGCGGGAGTTCGTGGCGACGATCTCAGGACGCCTCGTGCTCACCCCGGAGTCCGGTCCGCCGCTGCGGGTGCCGGTGCACGCGGCACCGCGCCTGGTCAGCGACCTGGTCACCCAACCCGTCGACTTCGCGGCCGGCGCCACGAGCGCTCCGCTCGAGATCAGCGGCCGCGGCATCGCCTCGGGCGGCTGGTTGTCGCTCATGGCGCCCATGGCACTGGTCGCGTCGAGCCCGCCGGTACCCGAGCCCGGGCTGACCACGTCGGCGTCAGCGGTGGGTGCGGGTGACCTGGCCTCCATCGGGTTCGCCTCGACAGCACCCCAGATGGTGGCCGCGGGCCTCGATCCGGCCGTCTACGGTCACGGGACGCTCGGGCTGGGCATCACCACCCACGGTGACTGGGCCAGCCTGGGCAGCTCCGTGATCCCGATCATCGACACCGACACCGACAGCGACGGCATCTGGGACGCCGAGACGTACGTGTGGAAGTACGGACCCGGTATGGACTTCACGGTGGTGATGACCTACGCCCTGAACTTCGACCCTGCGGTGGGGTACTCCTACGGCGGGCTGCTCGAGCTGTACCCGGTCAACGGGCTGTGGGCCGACACGGACACGACCATCTTCGACAACAACGTGCTGATGGTCCCGATGGGCCTGGATGCCCTCGGGATCACCGAGGGCGACGTCTCGACGTTCCTCGTGGCCACCGGCTCGCGGTACGCCCCGGACGGGAGCGGGTACGTCGACGCCGTCGGGCCGTTCTCCGTCGATGCATACGACCCACCCGTCTGGTTCGACGGGGGGCCCGGTTCGACCGGCTCGCTGTGGTTCGTCGGGCAACCCGGGAGCGACGTGACGGTCCACCGGTCCGGCACGTCCCCGACCGATCTGCTGGTGCTGCACAGCCACAACCGTTCAGGAGACCGCGGCCAGGTCGTCTCGGCCGCCAGCCGGGACGTCTCGACGGTCACCGCCCAGGGGCCGCGCACGATGCCGGCCGGCGTGCGGGCGCCGATCCCCGTCAGGGTGCACAGCTCCGGGGCCCCGCCCACCGGGTTGGTACAGGTCTGGGAGGACGGCACACTGCTCGGCTCGGCCCAGGTGGTCGCGCACTCCCGGACCGGTGTCGCGATGGTGGTGCTCCCAGGAACGCTCGCTCCGGGCCTGCACCACCTGACCGTCCGCTACGGGGGCAACGAGCAGGTGGCCCGGTCGGCGACGCAGCGTGACCTGCGGATCGTCGCGGTCGGGCGCGGGGGGGGCTGACCCACCCGCTCAGGCGTCGGCCGGCTCAGACGTCGGCCGGCTCCGACTCGAGCTCCGACTCGCTGACCTTTGCGGGCGCCGCCCGCCGACGGCGTACGCGGGTGGCTACCAGGTGCACGACGCCAGCGGCCGCGAACGCGCCCGCGAAGAGGCCGAGGGCGATGGCCGGGCTCTCCATGAGCTGGGGGTTCACCGCCATGACCGCGGCCAGGACCACCATGGTGACCCCGGCGAACAGCTTGAGGAGCTCGCCGTGCTTCTCCTGCAGCCTGGCGGCCCGCATCGTCGCCACGGCGACTCCGAAGACGATCATCTCGTCGAGCAGGAAGGGGACCATGTAGGCCACGAAGAGGCCGGCCGCTTCCGCGAAGCCCACGCCGTTCGCCTGCAGCAGCCCCGCCCACAGCACGGGGAAACCGGCGGTGCAGGGCGTCTCCAGCAAAGAGACCGCCACTCCCAGCGCGACCGTGGCGACGAGCGCCGGCACCAGCTTGTGGTGCCCAGCGGCCTCGCGCATCCGTCGGTAGATCCCCGGTTTCGCGGAGTCCGAGATGGTGAACGAGATCCCCTGCTTGAACGCGAAGTAGTCCTTGATGCTCACCACGCCGAAGACCGCGGCCGCCAGCGCCACCACGACCTGGACCACCCCGAGGAACCCCACCACGGTGAGCGCGGAGTAGATGCCGGCCATGTACAGGGCGTACATGGCAGCGGTCACGGTGAGGAACGTCGTCCCGATGGCGATCACCCGGCGCCGGGACGCCGTGCGGACCACGATGGTGAGCAGGACCGAGATCACCCAGAGCGAGCACGGGTTGACCCCGTCGACGAAGCCGATGATCAGCGTGGAGACGAGCAGCGACCTGCCGTCCAGGGCCACCTCGCCCACGAAGGGGACGTCGATCGCCGTGCCGGTGTCGCCCGGGGTGCAGAGCAGGTCCTCCTCAGAACACGTCCCGGCCCCGGCCGTCCCGTACACGCCCGCCGGTACCGGTTCGCCCGCCACCGCGAGGGCGATCGCGTCGGTGATGTCGTCGGCGATCGCCGGGGTGAACCCGATCCACACCCTGCGCTCGATGACCGTCGCGGGGACCGCCGAGGCCTCGAATCCCAGGTCGTCGGCGGCGGTGATGAACCGCTCGCGGTTCGCGCCGTTCTCCCAGACCTCGTACTCGGTGAGCACGATCGGGTACTGCTCGGCGACCTCGGCCAGCCAGGCCCGTTCTTCCTCGCACTTGGCACAGGTCAGGCCCCAGTAGAGCGTGATCTCGACCGGCTCGGCGGACGTCGCCGTCGAGACCCCACCGATCGGAGCCGGGCCCGCAGACCCCGACCCGCCGATCGGCGTCGGGCCCGCAGACGCCGCACCCCCACCGAGCAGCACTGACGCGAGCGTGAGGACGGTGAGCAGCGCGAGGAGCAACGCGGTCGTGCGGCGGGCGCGTACGTCGGCCACGCGGGCACGCTCCACCATGTGTCCTCCGTCGTCGCGGGTCGTTCACATTGTCCGCGGCGAGCAGGACTCCCGTTGGGCACAACGTCCCTGAGGGTGCGCGCTCGGCCCGCTGCGGCCTGCACTCGTCCTCGGTACGCGTCCGGCCTCAGCGCTCGTCAGCGCTGGTCAAAGCTGGTCAGAGCTCATCGAGGTCGAGCTCGAACCACACGGTCTTGCCGCCCGCACCTGACTCGACGCCCCAGCTGTCGGACATCGCCTCCACGATGGCCATCCCCCGGCCGCTCGGCTCGATCGGATCGGGGTGGAGCACGACCGGGGGCGAGGGCTCGCGGTCGGTCACCGAGACACGCACGACGTCGCCGGTGCAGCGCAGGCGGACCCCGACGATCCCGCCCTGCGGACCGTGGAGGACCGCGTTCGCGAGCAGCTCGCTGGTGAGCAGCTCGATGACCTGGTTCGGCATCCCGGTGATCCCGAGATCCGCCGCCTCACGGACCACCCAGTGCCGACCTGCCGCGACGCTCCGGCGCTGCCCGGGCAGGGAGATGGATGACTCGTCCACACGGCTGTCAGGGGGGACGACCGCGGGCACATCGCCCTCCGTCACGAGACGCAGCGTCCGGCCGGATGGCGTGCGACGCACGGGGTCACCGCCCATCGTCGCCTCCCTTCCGCACCGCGGACTCGTTCTGTGGACACGGTTCCAGCGTGCGCTACTTCGGCCACCAAGGCGCGCCGGGCGCCGGGTGAAGTCGGCGGGCTGGTGAGGTTTTCACCCGGCTTGCGCACCGACGAGCACGTGACGAGAACCTGGCCCCCGCGTCATCGGGGGGCTACTCATGGAACCACACGGGCCGCCGAGTCGTTGATCCAGGCATCGTAGAGGGGAGCCACATGGGACTCGAGATCACCCCGGTCGACGCCGCACTGCCCACGGTGCTGGCACCGACACCGCCCGCCGTCGATCCCACGCACCCGCCGCTGGACGCGGAGGCCGAGCTGGATCGGCAGATCGACACCTTGGTGGCGTTCGGCGTGCCGGCCCTGGTGGGCACCGACGAGGCCGGCTTCCGCACCGCCGTCGCGCCGCTCCGGGCCCTCCTCCCCGACGGGGCCGTGCCACCGGGGGTGCCGCCCGAGGACCACGTCCCGTTCGTGCTCGTCGTGCCCACCGACATCAACACGGCCGTCCCCGCGATGCGGAGGGGCGACCGACGCGGGGTGAGCGTCATCGGACCGGACGAGGCGGCCGGCTACCGCCCGCTCGCGGGGATAGACGTGCCGGGGGGCGTCGGGTACCTGCTCACCGGCATCGACACGGGCAGCGAGTTCCGCGGGGTGCCACCCGCGCAGGCCCTGGTCACGATCCGCGACCGGAACCGGACGCCGCTCACCATGACGGAGGGGGTGGCCCTCGTGACCGTCCGACCGGACATGCTCCGGCCCAACAGGTGCTTCTCGCTGATGGCCTCACGCGCGGACAACCAACGGGTTCCGGCCATCTGGATCAGTCGGAACCGGCCCAAGCTGGGATGGTGCTGGGACCGCAACCCGCACACGTGGCTCGGGGCGGCGTCGGCGCGGGCCCGGGTGGGGGTCGACGTTCAGTAGCGGGTGTCGATGAGCCGCGGGATCCCCGGAGGGGCCGCGGCCGACAGCTCCAGGTACTTGGCCTCCGCCCGGTGCAGTCGGACGTGCTCGTCGAGCGTCCACGTCGGGCCGTTGCGCAGCAGGGTCCCGCAGGAGCACTCCAGCCACACCGTGCCGTCGGGGTCCCGTTGCAGCGTCCCCACCGTGTAGTGATGGGATCGCGCGCGGGCCTTGGCGTCCCGCAGCGCGGCGCTGACCGGGGTGACGTCTTCGGTGCTCACTGCCCCAGTGTGGACCAGCGCAAGCGATCACCGCAGGGGCCGGGGTACCGTGGCGAGATATGCAGCTACGCAAGCAGCCCGTCGTCTTCGTCCACGGCGTGCGCACGTCGTCGGCCATCTGGGACCGCCAGGTCGAGGCCATGACGCGCACCGGGCACCCCTGCGTGACGGTCGACCTCCCTGGTCACGGCAGTCGCTCGGACGAGTCGTTCACCCTGCGCAGCGCCTTCGAGGCCATCGATGAGGGGGTTCGGAGCGTCGACGGCCGGCCGCTGCTCGTCGGCCTCTCCCTGGGCGGCTACACGTCGCTCGCCTACGCGGCCCGCCACGAGGGCAGTGTCGCCGGCGTCGTGCTCGCGGGATGCTCGACCGAGATCAGGGGCAAGCCGATCGGCGCGTACCGGACGATCGCCCGGCGCGTCGCCCGGGTGCTACGTCCGTCGACCCACTCGTGGCACCTGGTCACGGACATGCTGGCCGCCCTGAGGGGGCACTCCATGCTGGCCGACCTTCGCGGCCTCGCCGTTCCGGTCTGGCTGGTCAACGGCCAGCGGGACATCCTCCGGTTCGGCGAGCGGCGCTACATCGCCGCCAACCCGGGGATGCGGGTGGCGATCGTCCGCCGGGCCGGCCATGACGTGAACAGCCATGCGCCGGTGGCGTTCAACCGGATCCTGTTCGGCATCACACACGAGCTCGCGGCGAGCGTCCGCCCGGTCACCCGGCGGCTACGCCCCTCGACCTGAGCCGGCGCCTCGGCGCCGCACCGCGGACGACGGTCGGGTCTTGGCGAACGGGCCCGGCGCTTCGTATCGTCGTGCGCATGTGTCGCAACATCCGGACCCTGCACAACTTCGAGCCGGCGGCGACCGACGAGGAGGTCCACGCGGCGGCGCTCCAGTACGTCCGCAAGGTGGCCGGCACGACCCGCCCCTCGCGCGCCAACGCCGAGGCCTTCGACCGCGCCGTCGCGGAGGTCGCCCATGCCACGATGCATCTGCTGGAGTCCCTGGTGACCACCGCACCCCCGAAGGACCGCGAGGCGGAGGCGGCCAAGCGTCGGGCCAGGGCGGCGGAGCGGTACGCCTCCTGAGCCGGCCCGGCCCGCTCGCCGCACCCGGCGGTCCCCTCTAGCGTGACCTCCATGGCCGCCGCCACGCCCGCACCCGTCGAGATCGAGGTCGGTGGGCGCACCGTGCGCGTCACCAGCCCCGACCGGGTGGTGTTCCCGGCGCGCGGGCTGACCAAGCTGGACGTGGTTCAGTACTTCGTCTCGGTCGGGGACGGCATCCTGGCCGCCCTGCTCCACCGGCCCACGACCCTGGAGCGATGGCCGAAAGGGGTGTTCGAGGGCGCGAGGATGGCGACCCGCGCCGACAGCACCGGCGACGCGTTCTACCAGAAGCGGGTGCCACGCGGAGCGCCGGACTACGTCGAGACCTCGACGATCGCGTTCCCCAGCGGGCGGACGGCGGACGAGGTGGCGCCCACCGAGCCGGCCGTTGTGGCGTGGGCCGCGAACATGGGCACGCTCACCTTCCACCCCTGGCCGGTCACCCGGGACGACGTCGACTCCCCCGACCAGCTCCGGATAGACCTGGACCCGCAGCCCGGGACGGACTTCGACGACGCCGTCCGGGTCGCCCCACACGTGCGGGCGATCCTGCAGGATATGGGCATGGAGGGCTGGCCCAAGACGTCAGGCGGTCGCGGCGTGCACATCTTCGTGCCCATCGAGCCCCGCTGGACGTTCACCCAGGCGCGCCGGGCGACCATCGCGCTGGGCCGGGAGCTGGAACGCCGCCTCCCCGACCAGGTGACCATCAAGTGGTGGAAGGAGGAGCGCGGTCGCAAGATCTTCGTCGACTACAACCAGATGGCGCGGGACCGCACCATCGCCTCGGCGTACTCGCTGCGACCCAACGCGCGGGCGACGGTGTCCGCGCCCGTGACCTGGGACGAGCTGGACCAGGTGCACCCGGACGACTTCGACCTCACGACGATGCCGGGCCGGTTCGCCGAGGTGGGCGACCTCTTCGCCCCCCTGTGCGCGGGCGCGGCGCCGCGGTACTCGATCCAGCCGCTGCTCGAGCTGGCCGATCGGGACGAGGCCGAGCACCTGGAGGACCTGCCGTACCCGCCGGAGTACCCGAAGATGCCGGGCGAACCGAAGCGGGTGCAGCCGAGCAAGGACCGCGACCTCAAGCGCTGAGAGGGGATCAGGAGCTCGGGGCGGGCCCGGTGCTGTGGCGCACCACGAGCTCGGTGGGCAGCACCACGTGCTCCGGCTCCTCGGTCGACCCGGCGCGACTGCGGGCGATGGCCTCGGTCAGGGCGTCCGCGGCCGCCTTCCCCTTCGCGACGACGTCCTGGCGCACCGTGGTCAGCGAGGGGTGGACCCGCCGGGCGAGCCGGGAGTCGTCGAAGCCCACGACGGAGAGGTCGTGGGGCACGCGCAGCCCGAGGTCGGTCGCGGCCCGGATCGCGCCCCACGCCATCACGTCGGAGAAGCACAGCACCCCGGTGGGCCGGTCCTCGGCCTCCAGCAGGAGCTGGGCGCCCTCGTAGCCGTCGTTCTCGTTGTTCTCCCGGATCTGCACCGCGGTGACCCGCACGCCCGCCGACCCGAGGGCCGCCAACCAGCCCGCCACCCGCTCACGCGAGACGAAGTCCCCGCCGGCCGACGCGGGATCCGCGATGACGCCGTGCGGCCCGTCGTACGCCACCGTGAGCAGCCCCACGTGCCGATGCCCCAGGCTCGCCAGGTGCTCGGCCCCCAGGCGCGCGCCCGAGCGCTCGTCGAGCGTGATGCTCGCCGTGCCCGGGGTGGGCTCCCGGTCGACGAAGACCAGCGGGAGCTGCCGACGGATGAGCCAGTCGACGGCCGGCGCGAAGTCCGGGCAGGCGTAGACGAGCGCGGCATCGATGGCGACGTCCCGCGCCGGGATCACGTCCTGGGACGCATACAGCGGGATCAGAGTGACGGCCAGCCCCGTGGGGGCGAGCTCCTCGGCCAGGGCGCCGAAGAAGGCGATGGCGACGTCGTCCTTGAAGGCGGCCTTCATCGAGTCGGTGAGCACGATTCCCACGGCGCCGGTGGTCCCCCGGGCGAGCGCGCGAGCGGCGGGGTCCGGACCGACATACCCGAGCCCCTCGGCGGTGGCCAGGATGGTCTCCCGCAGGGCGGCCGACAGCTGGTCGGGGCGGGAGAACGCGTTCGACACCGTCATGCGACTGACGCCGACCTTGTCGGCGATCGTCTGCAGCGTCACTCGTGCCATGGTCGGCTCCCCTCGCGCCCTCGATCATGCACCATCGGGGGCGCCGGGCCGCAGACGAGATCACCCACATGGTGGATCTGCGTGGAGCCGCCTAAGGGAGTCGAACCCTTGACCTGTTCATTACGAGTGAACCGCTCTACCGACTGAGCTAAGGCGGCGCGTCGCCGGGCGTACCGGCACGCGGGAGCCAACTGTACCGAGCGGGCCGACTGGCTCCAAAGACGGTCGGGCTCAGCAGGTGGTCCCGGGCTCGGGGACCTCCCCGCGGAGCAGGTACGCCTCGACCACCCCGTCGACGCAGGCGCCCGCCCGCCCGTACGCGGTGTGCCCCTCGCCCTCCCACGTGAGCAGGTTCCCGGACTCGAGCTGGTCGGCCAGCGCGACGCTCCACTCGTACGGCGTGGCCGGGTCCCCGGTGGTGCCGACCACGAGGATCGGCGCCGCCCCAGCCGCGGTGATCGGCTGCCGCTCGCCGGTTGCGGGGAACGGCCAGGTCTCGCAGCCGACCGCCATCCCGAAGTCCCGGCCGAAGGTGGGGGCTGCGGCGGCGACCTCGTCGGCGAACGCCACGAGCTCGTCGTAGTCCCGCTCGACCATCGGGTAGTCCAGGCAGTTGATGGCGCTGAAGGCGACCATCGCGTTGGTCGTGTACTGGCCGTCGGGCGTGCGGTCCAGGTAGAAGTTGGCCAGCTCGAGCAGGATGGCACCGGTCCCGGTGCTCAGCGCCTCCTCCAGCGCCATCGTCAGGTAGCGCCAGGAGCTGTCGTCGTACAGCGTCACGACGATGCCGTAGAACGCGAGGGTCCCGTTCACCCGCTGGCCGTCGCCGGCCGGGATCGGCTCCGACTCGATGCGATCGAGCAGCTCGACGATCTGAGCGAGGCCGTCGTCGACGTCGCCCGTCAGGGGGCACGAGCTGCCCGCCTGGCAGTCCGCGACGTAGGCACGCAGGGCGTTCTCGAACCCGATCGCCTGGCCGATCACGAGGTCGTCGTTGCTCATCGACGGGTCGAGGGCGCCGTCGAGCAGCAGGCGCCCGACGTTCTGCGGGTACAGGTCCGCGTAGGTAGCCCCCAGGAACGTCCCGTAGGAGAAGCCCGCGAAGTTCAGTTGCTCGTCACCGAGGACTGACCGGAGCAGGTCCATGTCTCGGGCGGCGCTGACCGTGTCGACCTCGCCGAGCAACGGGCCTGTCGCCGCCAGGCACGCCTCGCCGAACTCCCGCACCCGCTCACGCGCCGCCTCGACATCGGCCTGGTCCTCCAACGGGACGTCGCTGATGAAGTACTCGTCGACCAGGGCGCCGCCGCCGCAGTCCACCGGCGTCGACTGACCGACGCCCCGGGGGTCGAAGCCCACGACGTCGTACGCCTGGAGCACCTCCTCGCCCATCGCGTCGGTGGCGTACGCCACGAACTCCAGGCCGGAACCCCCGGGGCCGCCAGGGTTGATCAGCAACGAGCCGATGCGCTGCTCGGCACTCCCCGTGGCGGGGGCACGCTTGACCGCGATCTCGATCGCACCCGCCTCCGGGTCGTCCCAGTCCAGCGGTGCGGCGATCCGGGCGCACTCGTAGGCGTCGTCGTCGGCGCAGGGTTCCCAGGCGGCCTCCTGGGAGTAGAAGGCGTCGAGGGAACCGCCGGTGACCTCGGGAGCGAGCGTCGGCGCGACGGGGTCGGCGAGGGTGACCTGATCCTTCGGCGCCACACAACCGGCCAGGAGCAGGGTCGCGGCGCCGAGCATGGCGACGGCACGTCCGGCCGTTCGGCGGCCGCCCGCGTGATTCGGGGTCAGTGGCACGGTGCAACGGTAACCAATCGGCGACCATGCCCGGTCCACCTCCCGTGCTGTCAGCCCTGCGGCCGGAGGGCGACCGCCATCGCCTCCATGGCGAGCAGCGGCGCCACGTTGCCGGCCAACCGCTCCCTGGCCACGCCGATGGCGTCCATCCGCCGCACGCTCTGCTCCGGGGTCGAGACGGCGGCCAGGCGTCGCACCTCGGCCTCCTCGGCCACGTTCACCAGGTCCACGTCGGCGCCCAGCTGCACCACGAGCACGTCGCGATACATCGAGAGGAGGTCCACGAGGGTGCGGTCGAGCACGTCCCGCTGGGCGCGGGTCGCACGGCGCTTCTGGTCGTCCTCGAGCTGTCGCACCTGGGCGCGCAGGCTGGGCGGGAGCTGCTGGCCCTCTTGCGCGCCGAGCGTCCGCAGCAGCGCGGCACGCTCGTCCGCGTCCCGGTCGGCCGTGGCGGACTTCGCGTCGGCCGCCGCCACCTCGACCATGTCGGCCGCCGCCATGACCGCGTCACCCACGCCCCGGATCGAGGCGGCGAGCTGCAGACCCCGCGCCCGCCGCTCCCGGGCCTCCGGGTCTCGGGCCAGCCGCCGGGCCTGTCCCACATGGCTCTGCGCGGCTCGGGCGGCGGTGTCCGCCACGCCGGGGTCGACGCCGTCCCGGGCGACCAGCAGCGCGGCGACGTCAGCGACGGGCGGCACCCGGAGCACCACCCCGCGGCAGCGCGACCGGATGGTCGTCACCACGTCCTGGGGGCTCGGCGCGCAGAGCACCCACACCGTTCGGGGCGGCGGCTCCTCGATCGCCTTGAGCAGCACGTTCGAGGTGCGCTCGACCATGCGGTCGGCATCCTCGACGATCACCACCCGCCACCGGCCCTGAGACGGCGAGCGCTGGGCCAGCCCGATCAGGTCGCGGACCTCCTCGATGCTGATCGTCACCTTCTCGGTCGCCACGATCGTGACGTCGGCATGGGTGCCCGCCATCGTCGTCGTGCAGGCCTGGCAGTGCCCGCAGCCGCCGACGGCGCACTGGAGCGCCGCGGCGAAGGCCCGCGCGGCGATCGACCGGCCGGATCCGGGTGGTCCGGTGATCAGCCAGGCGTGGGTCATCGCGGCGGGGTCGCGGCTGGCTCCCTGCAGGGCGGCGACGGCGGTCTCCTGCCCGACGACGTCGTCCCACACGCTCACGGGCGACCGTCCGGTTCGAACAGGCGGGCGGTCCGCGCACGGATCTGCGCCTGGATCGCCTCGACGTCGTCGGCGCCGTTAACCACGAGCCACCGCGGGTCACCGGAGGCGGCCCGGTCGAGGAACGCCTGTCGGGCTCTCGCGTGGAACTCCGCCCCGGCGCTCTCCAACCGATCCGGGTCGCCCGTGAGCCTGCTCAGCCCGACCCCGGGGTCGAGGTCGAGCAGCACGGTCAGATCCGGGAGCAGGCCGTCGACGGCCCACAGGTTGAGTCGCTCGACCTCGTCGGCGCCGAGGTCACGGCCGTTGCCCTGGTAGGCCACGGAGGAGTCCAGGTACCTGTCGGTGAGCACCACCGCGTTCGCGGCGAGCGCCGGACGGATCACCGTCTCGACGTGGTGGGCTCGGTCTGCGGCGTAGAGGAGCGCCTCCGCATGGGGGCTCACGTGGTCGCCGTGCATGACGACGTCCCGGAGCTTGACGCCCAACGGCGTCCCGCCCGGTTCGCGGGTGGTGACGACGTCGTGACCGCGGGCGCGCAGCCACTCGGCAAGGAGCGTGAGCTGGGTCGACTTGCCGACGCCGTCGCCGCCCTCGAAGGAGATGAGAAGGCCCCGGGTCAGGCCCTTGCTCGCTGCGGACGTCACGGCGTCAGGCTAGCCGTCCCGAGGGACACCCGGGGCACCCGCCGGCGGCCGGCCAGCTCACTCCCCCGGGTAGACCACGCCTGCCTGGCGACGGATCTCGTCCATCGTGCGCATCACCTCGAGGGTGTTGTCCAGGGTGATCCGCGGGCTCTCGGTCGCGCCCTCGGAGATGCGGCGGGCGACCTCGGCGGCTTGGTACTGGAAACCGCCGTCGACCTCGCGGAAGTAGTCCCACGTGGAGCCGTCGTTGCGGATGACCGTGAACGACGTCGGTCGGTAGAAGTCGCCGGCGATCTCGATCCGCCCCTCCTTGCCCGCGATGACGGCCGTGGTCGCGGTCCGCGCCATCGACGTGGTGTGGAGGCTGGCCTGGACGTCCGGCCCGAAGCCGAGCGCGATGCTGATCTGCCCGTCGACAGCGGTGGGGGTCAGGGACCCGATGGTCTGGATCCGGTCGGGCACACCGAAGAGGTCGTGGGCGAAGGAGACGGGGTAGACCCCGAGGTCGAGCAGGGCTCCGCCGGCGAGGGCGGGGTTGTGCATCCGGTGCTCGGCGGGCAGGTCCGCGAACGGCTGGCCGTGGTCGGCGATCAGACCGACGACCGCACCGATGTCGCCCCGCTCGAGCACGTGGCGCAGCGCCACGACGTGCGGCAGGAACCTGGTCCACATGGCCTCCATGCAGAACACCCCGGCGGCACGAGCGGCGTCCACGACCTCCTGCGCCTCGGCGGCGTTCCGGGTGAAGGACTTCTCCACCAGCACGTGCTTGCCCGCGGCGATCGCCAGGAGGGCGTGCTCGCGGTGCTCGGAGTGCGGGGAGGCGATGTAGACGGCCTCGACCTGGGGATCCTCGACGAGCGCCTCGTAGCCCACGTGGGTGGTGGGGATGCCGTGCTGGGTGGCGAAGCGCTCGGCGCGGTCGCGGTGACGCGAGCCGACGGCGACCAGCTGGGCCCGGGTGTGGCGGTTGACCGCCAGCGCGAAGGTATGTGCGATCCCCCCGGGCCCCAGGATCCCCCAGCGGATCGGCGGTGCGGTGCGTGGGTCCTCTGCGTAGGTCATGGCCTCACCGTAGTGAATTGGCGCCCGGCGGCGCGATCCGCCCACCCCACGCCGATCGGCTCGCCTACGCTCGGCGAGTGCCCCCAGCCGACCCGCCGCGACCCACGTCGTCCGCCGTCGTCCTGGCGTGCGGCCTGGCCACGCTGGACGTGGTGCAGACCGTGGATCACGTTCCTGCGCCGGACGAGAAGATCGTCGCCGCCGACCTCATGGTCGCCGCCGGGGGACCTGCCGCGAACGCGGCGGTCACCTGCGCGGCTCTGGGCGTGAGGGCCCGGCTGCTCACCCGGATCGGCGACGGGACGCTCGCGACGGCGGTCCACGCGGACCTCGCGGCCCACGGGGTCGAGGTGCTCGACGTCGCCGACGCCGGCGCCGAGCCGCCGGTGTCCACCGTCCTGGTCACCCGGGCGTCGGGGGAACGCGCGGTGGTCTCGGTGAACGGGACCGCGGGCCGCGGACGACCCCGGCCGGACGTCGTCGTCCCCGGAGAGCTGTGGAACGACGTCGCCGTCGTCCTGGTCGACGGGCACCACCTGGACCTGGCGGTGCGGTGCGCCCGCGAGGCCCGACGACGCGGGGTCGTCGTGCTGCTCGACGGCGGCTCGTGGAAGCCGGGGTTGGAGGAGCTCCTCGGTTTGGTCGACGTCGCCGTGCTCTCGGCCGACTTCGCGGTCCCGGAGGGCGGGCCCGACGTCCTCGAGGACGTACGTCGGACGGGGCCGGCGGTGGTGGCGCAGTCCCGGGGTGCGGCGCCGATCCTCGTGGCCGCGGCGGGTGAGCGGTCGACGGTGTCGGTGCCCGCCGTGGACGTGGTCGACACGCTCGGCGCGGGCGACGTGCTGCACGGGGCGCTCGCCGCGCGGATCGCGACGCGCGGGATCGGGCCCGCGCCCGCGGGGGCCTGGGCACATCGGCGGGAGGCGCTCCCGACGACGGGGGTAGCCGGGTGGGTGGAGGCGCTCGGCTGGGCGGCTCAGGTGGCCTCGAGGTCGTGCGCCTCCCACGGGCCGCGGGGGTGGACGACGGACGCGGCGATCGTGGCCTGGCGGCGAGACCTCGCCGACTGAGAGCCGCGCGCCGGGGGAAACGGGCCGGCTCGGCTCAGCCGGCGCGCCCTCAGGCCGCCAGCCCCAGGGGCCGCCGCAGCGCGCTCCTGCCCGCCTTCCACGCGTCGATGATCCGCGAGCCCGCCAGGCCGTCAACGGCCAGGTACGCGGCCGCCCCCCACAGCACGTCGTCGCGCACCGCCGGCTCCAGCTCGGCCAGCGCGCCGGCCAGGTCGCGCCCGGCGATCTGCTCGTGCACCGCGTCGGCCTCGACGTGCTCGTCGAAGTAGAACGTCACGTCCTGCCCGTACCCGAGTCGCCGGAACCCGTTGCCGTACCTGCGGCAGGGGATCGAGGAGGTCATCTCGAAGGCGGCCAGGTGCCCGGCGATCGCGCCCCGCAGCCGTCGGTGCAGGCCGAAGAGGCTCATCAGGTTGACGTTGGCCAGCGTCGGCGCGGGAACCGCATCGACATACGCCCCGTACGAGTCGTCCAGTCCGAGCGCCCGCATGGTCCCGGCGAAGAGCTCGGAGTGGATGTGCCCGGGCCTGCCCCCGCCGTACTCGTCCGCCTGGACCTCGATCAGCGCCGACTTGGGCCGTCCGCTCAGCCGAGGCAGCGCCCACGAGTGCGGGTCCGCCTCCTTCAGGTGGTAGATCGAGCGATGGACGACGAACTCACGGATCTGGGTGTCCGTCGCGTGCTTGGCGACGTAGGACGAGAGGCTCGGCCCCTCGTCCGCCGAGGTGATCGCGAACAGCGCCTCGGCCACCTCGGCCGCCCTCGTGGCGGGCGTCTCCGGGACCGGGGCGAGGGCACGCACCGCGGCCTCGAAGGCGCGCTCGAGGTCCCCGCGCACCGCGAGGAGCTCCGGGGACCACTCCCACCGCTCGTCGACGCCGTCGAGCCCGCGGTAGTGCAGCTCGTACAGGACAAGGAGTGCCAGCTGGACGTCCTCGTCGGCGAGCACGTCGCCGGACGCGCCGACCACGTCCTCGGCGGCCGTGCGAACCGCCGGTACCGGTCCCGGGGGTGCGGCGAGGAGCGCCTCGAGGAGCGACGAGCTGAGCGGCCCTCGCGGAGCGGGTAGGCGCATGGATCCTCCTTGTGACTCGTGGACGCGGACGTCCCGTCCACCCTGGTGAGTTGCGTGCCCAGCGGTTCCACAACCCGCGAGCGCCCCGCTCACGCAGGTTCGCATCCCGTTCCCGGCACCGCATCCGCACACGCGCCCGCAGACCAAACCCCCGCTGATCGCGACGAGTGAACGCCGACAGGCGCCCGCCCGGCGCCCGGGTTTCACTTGACGGGTGACCAATGACCAGTGGGCCAGCGTGACCCCGTGCCCGGACGGGCCGCTGCTGGTCCGCGGCAACGTCGAGATCCTCCTGCCCGACGGCACCCCTGCGCCCCGGCGTCGTGCCACCGTCGCGCTCTGCCGGTGCGGTGCCTCGGGGATCAAGCCCTACTGCGACGGCAGCCACAAGGTGGTCGGCTTCCGGACGGACGATGGGGTCGCCTGAGCCGAGCCACCGACAAGCGTGACCCGCGACCGGAGACCGGGTCGGTGCGGGGCTACTTCTTCGCGGCGGGCTTCTTGCGCGCGGGGGCCTTGCGGGCCGCCGTCCCGCCCTTCTTCACCGGGCCCCGGGCGCGCTTCTCGGCGAGGAGCTCGGCCGCCCGCTCCAGGGTGATCGACTCCACCGCGTCGTCCTTGCGGAGCGTCGCGTTGGTGTCCCCGTCGGTCACGTACGGGCCGAACCGACCGTCCTTGACCACCACCTGCTTCGCCGAGACCGGGTCGGGCCCGAGCTCCCGCAGCGGACCCGACGCCGACGCCCCGCGCCCCCGCTTGGGCTGGGCGTAGATCTCCAGCGCCTCAGGAAGCGTGATGTCGAAGATCGCGTCCTCGCTCGGCAAGGTCCGGGAGTCGGTCCCCTTCTTCAGGTACGGCCCGTAGCGGCCGTTCTGCGCGGTGATCTCCACGCCCGACTCCGGGTCGACCCCGACCACGCGCGGCAGGGAGAGCAGCCGGACCGCGTCCTCCAGGGTCACGGTCTGCAGCTGCATCGAGGTGAACAGCGACGCCGTCCTGGGCTTGGGCCTGCCGGCCAGCGCCTTCTTGCGCTTCGCCTCGGACAGCCCCTCCTCGAGCTCCGGCTCGGGAAGCACCTCGGTCACGTAGGGCCCGAACCGCCCGGTACGCGCCACGATCGGGACGCCGGACGCGGGGTCCTCACCGAGCACCACGTCGCCGTCGGGCTGGGACTCGAGCAGCTCGCGAGCCTTCGTCACGGTGAGCTCGTCCGGCGCCAGGTCGTCCGGCACCGAGGCCCGCCGCGGGGAGCCGTCGGCCGCTGCCTCGGTGTCCTCCAGGTACGGCCCGTACCGGCCCACGCGCAGCGTGATCCCGTCGCCGATGGCGATCGAGTTCACCTCTCGCGCATCGATGTCCCCCAGGTTCGCCACCAGGCCGCGGAGGCCGCCGCCCACTCCCTCGCCGTCGGGCGCCCCGAAGTAGAACCGGGTCAGCCACTCCACCCGGTCCTTGGACCCCGCGGCGATCTCGTCGAGGTCCTCCTCCATCGCCGCGGTGAACTCGTAGTCGACCAGCCGGTCGAAGTTCTCCTCGAGCAGCCGGGTGACCGCGAACGCCAACCAGCTCGGCACGAGTGCCTGGCCGCGGTTGGTCACGTACCCGCGGTCCTGGATCACCGAGATCGTGGCGGCGTACGTCGAGGGGCGGCCGATCCCCCGCTCCTCGAGAGCCTTCACCAGGCTCGCCTCGGTGTACCGCGGCGGGGGCGAGGTCCGGTGCCCCTCGGCGGCCAACGAGCCGGCCGCGAGCGGGTCGCCGACCGCCATCTGCGGCAACCGGGCCTCCTTCGCCGCCGTCGCGCTCTGGGCCGCGTCGTCGGCGTATCGATCGACGTCACGGCCCTCCTCGTACGCGGCGAGGAAGCCGCGGAACGTGATGACGGTGCCCGCCGCGGAGAAGACGGCGTCGCCCGGCGCGCCGTCCACCTGCACGGTCGCCCCCAGGCGCACAGACGCGGTCGAGCCGCGCGCGTCGGCCATCTGTGAGGCGACCGTCCGCTTCCAGATCAGCTCGTACAGCCGGAACTGGTCGCCGGTGAGCTCCCGCGCCACCTGCGCCGGGGTGCGGAAGTGGTCCCCGGCGGGCCGGATCGCCTCGTGCGCCTCCTGGGCGCCCTTGCTCTTCGACGCGTAGACGCGGGGCTTGTCGGGCACGAACTCGGGTCCGTACAGCTCGGCGGCCTGGCGCCGTGCCGCGTCGATCGCCTGGGCCGACAGCGCCGAGGAGTCGGTACGCATGTAGGTGATGTACCCGTTCTCGTACAGGCCCTGAGCCACCCGCATGGCCTGCCGCGAGCTCATCCGCAGCTTGCGCGCCGCTTCCTGCTGCAGCGTGGACGTCGTGAACGGCGCCGCCGGGCGGCGGGTGTACGGCTTGGTCTCGACCTCGCGGACGGCGAATGCGGCACCGGTCAGGGCGTCCACCCAGGTCTGCGCCTTCCCTGCGTCCAGCACGACCGTGCCGGATGCCGACGCGCGAAGCTCGCCCCGGTCGTCGAAGTCGCGCCCGGTGGCCACCCGCCGGCCGTCGAGTTGGACCAGCCGGGCCTCGAACTCGTCCGCTCCGGCGGCCCGCTGCTCGTCCGGGCCCTCGGGGCCGCCCTCGGCGCCGGCGAGCCGGAACACGCCCTTGACGTCCCAGTGCTCGGCGCTGCGGAACGCCATCCTCTCCCGTTCGCGCTCCACCACCATCCGGGTCGCGACGGACTGCACCCGGCCGGCCGACAGGCCCTGCCGGACCTTGCGCCACAGCACGGGTGAGACCTCGTAGCCGTACAGCCGGTCGAGGATCCGACGCGTCTCCTGGGCGTCGACGAGGCGCACGTCCAGCTCGCGAGTCGCCTCCAGGGCCCGGTTGATCGCCTCGCGGGTGATCTCGTGGAACACCATCCGCTTCACCGGGACGGTCGGCTTGAGCTCCTCGAGCAGGTGCCACGCGATGGCCTCACCCTCGCGGTCCTCATCAGTGGCGAGGTACAGCTCGTCGGCGCCCTTGAGGGCCTTGCGCAGCTCCGCGACCTTCTTCCGCTTGTCCGGGTCGACCACGTAGTACGGCTGGAAGCCGTTGTCCACGTCGACGGCGAACTTGCCGAAGGGTCCTCGCTTCATCTCGACAGGCAGCTCGGAGGGTTGGGGGAGATCGCGGATGTGCCCCACGGAGGCTTCGACCGTGAAGCCGTCGCCGAGGTAGCCGGCGATCGTGCGCGCCTTCGCGGGCGACTCCACGATCACGAGCTTGCGACCTGCTGCCATGCCGACCTGCTTCCTGGTGCGCTGCGAACAGGGCCCGTGCGGGCCACCGCTGTGCGGGTACGTCTGTCTACCGTGCCCGTCGGCACGGCACTCTACGGCCTGCCGTCATCGCCGTGCTGTGATCTTCGGGTCGTGCCCCCTCAGCAGGAGCAGGAGGACGCCGAACGCGATCAGGGTCGCGGCGAGGATCCCGACCGCCCCGCCACCATAGGCAGTGAGCAGGTCGGCCCTCGACTCCAACCCGTTCAGCAGGGTGACCGGCTCGTTCTCCCGCAGCGCCACGACCGTTCGCTGGAGCGCGACCGCGGCCGCCCCCGCGGCGACCAGGCCGAGGGCGATCAGGAGGCTCACGCCGCTGGTCTCCCGCCTCCGGACGGCCACCGATCCGGGCGGCGCCGTGGGCTTCATGGCGCTCACGATGCCCGCCCACGCCAGCACCACCAGCACAGCGGCGACCACGTCACTGGGGCGATGCCACGAGCCGATCAGGGTGGCGACCCCCGTGCCCGCCGTGTAGGTCGCGCCGAGTGCCGCCGCCAGCGGTCGCGCCTTGCGCGGCAGCACCAGCACGAGCGCCACCGCGCAGGAGGCCGCTGCGGTGGTGTGGCCGCTCGGCATGGTGTTCACCACCCGGTCGCCCAGATCCAGGTCGGGTCGCTGCAGGACGGCGTACTTGAGCAGCTGGGTGGTCAGGTTCGCCCCGGCCATCAGAAGGGCGACCTGGATGGTGAGCAGCCACTGCCGCCGCACCAGTGCGAGCACCACGGCCACGCCGAGCACGAGCGCAATGAAGGGAACCGAGATCACATCGAGCACGGGCTCCGCGAGCCGCCACAGCTCGGTGCGTCCGTAGTGGGCGCCGTCGAGGACTGCGGCGTCGAGCAGCTGCCCGGTTCGTGACCGGACGAAGACGTGCCAGAGCCCCCAGACGCCCAACCCGCACGCGACCGCGACGGAGAGCCCCGCAATCCGCCCCCTGACCGAGCGCACGCCGTCGGCACCGTCCGGTGCTCGACCGGAGGGTGTGGCGGCTGTGGTCAGAGGGATCATCCGTTACACCGTAGGCGAGCCCGACGCCCACGGTTCAATCGCGTCCCCGCCGACCGCGCTTGGAGGGATTCGCCCGGCACGGGGTCCGGCGCTGTCTCCCGTCACCAGTGCAGGTCCACGACGACCGGGCGGTGGTCGCTCGCCCGCAGCACGCTCTCGCCGTCCACCACCCGCGCAGCGGTCGGCCTCAGGCCGCCGGACCCGAGCACGGCGTCGATCCGTTGGCGTGGTCGTTCGGCAGGGTAGGTCGGTCCCTCATCAGCGGTGAGATCACGCAGGTGCAGGGCCAGACGTCGTCGTCCCGGCCCACCCGGGCCCTCGTTGAGGTCGCCGGCCACCACGCACTCGGCGGGGGCCGATGCCACGACGGCGAGCACCCGGGCGAGATGACGCGCCCGCTCCTCCGCCGACAGGCCGAGGTGGACGCTGACCAGCCGCAGGCCGGCGGCGTCCATGATCGCCATGCCGCGGCGGGTCCGACCGGGCCGCCAGGGCAGTCGGACCGCCCGACCGCCCACCCAGGGAATGTCCGGGCGGACCAGGAGGGCGGTGGTGCGAGCGCCCCCGCCCTGGACCGCGACCTCGAGCCCGGCGGCCCCGGCGACCCGCCGCAGCCGGCGCCGCCCGAACGGACCCCGGGGCGGTTCCTGGATCGCGACGACATCGGGCCGGGACTCGTCGAGCACCTCGGTGACGGCGGCGGCGTCGTCGTGCAGGCCGCGGATGTTGTACGTCATCACACGCAGCGACCTGCGCGTGGCCTCCACCGTGCCGGTCATCTGACCATTCTCGGCTCGCCGCCGCCGGTCGGCGATCAGTGCGGGTAACCTGGGACAAAGATCCCGAATGCCTCGTCGCCGTCGCACCACCCGCGCCAGGTCCCGCAGCTCCACGCCAGGTGACGCCGGGGCCAGCTGCTCCAGGCGCTCGACCGACCGCCCCGACGTTCCCGGAGATCCCATGCCCCGCCGCCCCGCCCGCCTCCTGCTCGTCGTGATCGCCGCGACCCTGCTCCTCGCCGCCTGCACGGCGGACGACCCCGAGCCGGTCGAGACGCCCAGCGCGCCGGCCGAGGAGACGCCCGAGCCCGTCGAACCGAAGGCCGACGACGGCGCCTCAACCGGGGCCTCGTGCCTGGAGGGCGAGTGGGAGGCCGACGTCGACGTCGTCGGGCAGAACGCGCTGTCCGCGCCCGGGCTCGACGCCTTCGGCGCGGAGGTCAGCGTCAGCGGGGCCTCGATCACGACGTTGGACGGCTCGGTCATGACCACCGTGTACGACGACCAGCAGATCGAGCTGAGCTGGGCGATCGAGGGGCAGGAGTTCCGGTCGATCACCCGGTACGACGGGACACTGAGCGGCACCTACAGCGCCACCGAGTCCGAGCTGACCGTCAGCGAGGTCGACACGGCGGGGCTCACCTTCTCCAGCACCACGGTCGTCAACGGCGAGGAGCTGGACCTGCCCGGCATCGGCGACGTGGTGGACTCCGGGTTCGCGACGGGCGGCACGTCCGCCTACACGTGCACCAGCGAGGAGCTGCGGCTGCAGCCGCTCGTGGACGACCTCGACACCTCGGGGTTCGTCAGCGTGCTCCACCGACGCTGACCACACGCGGAGCCAGCACCGGGCCGAGGCGCCGGCCCGCGAGCGACGCCGGCCGAGATGCACCGCCGCCGACTCAGACCAGGTGCGCCTCGCGCTCCAGCCTGCCCTCCCGGTCCACCTTCGCCGCCCGGAGCCGGGAGGCGATGACGGCGCCGAAGGCGATGGCGGCCGCCCCGCAGGCGATGACCAGGCGCACCGTGTGGTTGGCGTCGGAGCCGATGCTCACGGCCACGACGGTCGGCGCGATGAGCAGCGCGACCAGGTTCATCACCTTGATCAGGGGGTTGATCGCCGGGCCGGCGGTGTCCTTGAAGGGGTCCCCCACCGTGTCGCCGATGACCACGGCGGCGTGGGCCTCGGAGTTCTTGCCGCCGTAGCGGCCGTCCTCCACGATCTTCTTCGCGTTGTCCCAGGTGCCCCCGGCGTTCGCCAGGAAGACCGCCATCAGCAGGCCCGCGGCGATCGCGCCGGCGAGGAACCCCGCCAGCGGGCCGACGCCCAGCCCGAAGCCCACGGCGATGGGGGCGAAGGCGGCAAGCAGGCCGGGGGTCGCCAGCTCGCGCAAGGAGTCCCGGGTGCAGATGTCCACGACCTTGCCGTACTCCGGGCGCACCTCGCCGGTCATGATCCCGGGCAGCTCGCGGAACTGCCGCCGCACCTCGAACACGATCGCGCCGGCTGCCCGGGTCACCGCATCGATCGCGAGCCCGGAGAACAGGAAGACCGTCGCCGCGCCGAGGATCACGCCGACGAGGGTGATCGGCGAGATGATCTCGTACGAGACCATCGCCTGCCCCATCCCTGAGGTGTCGACGGCGTCCCCGAGGGTGGCGATCGCCTGGCGGACCGCGTCCGTGTAGGCGCCGAACAGGGCGGTGGCCGCCAGGACCGCCGTCGCGATGGCGATCCCCTTGGTGATCGCCTTCGTGGTGTTGCCCACCGCGTCGAGGTCCGTGAGGATCTGCGACCCCTCGGCATCCACCTCGCCCGACATCGCGGCGATGCCCTGGGCGTTGTCACTCACGGGCCCGAACGTGTCCATCGCCACGATCACACCGACCGTGGTCAGCAGGCCGCAGCCCGCGAGCGCGATCAGGAACAGCGACAGGACGATCGAGCCGCCGGAGATCAGGAACACGCCGCAGATGGCCGCCGCGATGATGCCCGCCGTGTAGACGGCGGACTCGAACCCCACGCCGACGCCGGAGAGCACCACCGTCGCCGGGCCCGTCAACGAGGTGCGTGCCACGTGCAGGGTGGGCTTCGACGTCGTGCCGGTGAAGTAGCCCGTCACCCACAGGATCACCCCGGCGAGCACGATCCCGATGACCACGGCCAGGGTCGCCACGACCCGCGGGTCCGCGACGTGGTCCACCAGTGCGGGGCTGACGTCCCGCAGGTCCGCGAAGGAGGCGGGGAGATAGGCGAACGCGGCGAGGCCGGCCAGGACGGCGCCGATCAGCGCCGAGAGGTAGAAGCCCCGGTAGATGGCGCGCAGGCCGTTCTCGGACCCGCGCAGCCGGGTGAGGAGCACGCCGAGGGCGGCGGTGAGCGCCCCCACGGCCGTGACCACCAGGGGGAACACCAGACCTTGCTCGCCGAACGCGACCTTGCCCAGGATCAGCGCCGCGACGAGGGTCACCGCGTACGACTCGAACAGGTCGGCAGCCATCCCCGCGCAGTCGCCCACGTTGTCGCCCACGTTGTCGGCGATGGTCGCGGCGTTGCGCGGGTCGTCCTCGGGGATGTTGTTCTCGACCTTGCCCACCAGGTCGGCGCCCACGTCGGCCGCCTTGGTGAAGATCCCGCCGCCCACCCGCATGAACATCGCGAGCAGCGCGGCGCCGAAGCCGAAGCCCTCGAGCACCACCGGCGCGTCGCCGCGGTAGATGAGCACGACCGAGGCGGCGCCGAGGAGGCCGAGGCCCACCACCGACATGCCGACGACGCCGCCCGTGCGGAAGGCGAGGGCCGTCCCGATCGCCCGCCCGTCGGGTCGGGTGGCGGCGGCCGCCACCCTGACGTTGGCGCGGACCGCCAGCCACATGCCCAGGTACCCGATCGCCGCGGAGAAGCCCGCACCCAGGAGGAAGAAGATGGACCGGCCGATCCGGACCCCCGCGTCGCCCGGGAGCAGGAACAGCAGCGCGAACACCACGACGGCGAAGAGCACCAGGGTGCGGAACATCCGGTTGAGGTACGCCGACGCCCCCTCCTGCACCGCCTGGGCGATGGACTGCATCCGCGGTGACCCCTCGGGTGCAGCGAGCACCTGGGTGCGCAGCACCCACGCGAACACCAGGGACACGAGGGCGATGGCCGCGATCACACCAACGATGACGAGGCTCGTATCACCGAGCGAGGGCATCCGTCCTCCTTGCCTCACGTGGCCGACGCGGCGGCCTCGCCGGCGACGGGCGGCCCCTGCGCCGCAGACGCGCCGAAGTCTACGGGGGACTGCGCGTACCGCGAATGGGGCGGATCCGCCCGCCGTGCCCGCTAGAGTCCGCCGCATCGGAACGGCAGGGCGTCGGCACCACCCAGGGGGATCGTGATGGACAGCAGCAGCATCGGACGCGCGGGTGCCACGCAGGCGGGGCGACGTCGGCGGCTCGTGGCCCGCCTCCTGACGTCCGGGGCGGCCGCCCTGCTCCTCGCGGCCTGCGGGGCCGGGTCCGGTCAGATCGCGGCGCCGGAGACGTCGTCGACGAGCGTCCCGTCTGTGCGCGAGGAGGCGCCGACCCCGCGGGCCACGCCGACGGCCAGCCCGACCTGGTCGGTCGACCGCGCTGCGTGCGGCTCGCCCGTTGATGCTCCCCCGACCGAGGGGCTCTGGGTCGGCGACTACGGCGGCGGGATCGGCGTACCCGTCGGCGCGGTGCTGTCGGCACCGCTCGAGGTGCCCCTGTCGGTCATCCTCACCCAGGACCTGGGCGGTCAGCAGCTCACGGTCACCCCGGTGCAGGCGTACCTGGTCAGCACCGTCGAGGAGGCGGGCGTCGGGACGTCGGGCACCGTGGTCGCCGTCGTCGGAGCTCCTCTCCCGGAGGCGGTCAGCACCCTCATGGGGCCCGGCAGCGAGGGTGGCGGCGGCGGGTCGGAGGGCAGGGTGGTCCTGCCGCTGACGTTCGCGGGGTGCACGGAAGCGCTCGCACCGGGATGGCACGAGGTGGTCGTCGAGGTGGAGGTCTCAGGCGGCGGGCCGACGATGACGACCTGGGGCAGGGTCCCGGTCCACGTGGAGGGTTGAGCCCGACCGGGAGCCACCTCCGAGACGTGCCCCAACGTTCCGGCGACCTCACGCGTCATCATCGGTAAGGGCGGTCCCCGACCACCCGTCCGGCGAGAGGATGGACCATGGCCGAGTGGGAGCAGTCCCTCGACGCGTTGGTCCGTTCTCGCGGCACGGCGCTCGTCGGGTACGCGTACCTGCTCTGCGGGGACCGCCGCGAGGCCGAGGACCTGGTCCAGGACGCCCTGGTGAAGACCTACTCCCGGGGCCGGGTCGCCACCCGGCCGACCAACGTCGAGGGCTACGTGCGGCGGGCGATCATGTCCACCTTCCTCGACGGGTTCCGGCGGCGCAGGCGCTGGCAGGCGATCCGGCATCTGGTGGACCCGGAGGAATCGACGCCCGGGCCGGAGCAGTCGGCAGGCGACCGGCTCGACGTCCGGGCGGCGCTCGACGCGCTCGGTCCGCGCGAGCGGGCCTGCGTGGTGCTCCGCTTCTACGAGGACATGACCGTCGCCCGGATCTCCGACGAGCTGTCGATCAGCGAGGGAGCCGTCAAGCGGTACCTGTCCGACGGCGTGCACCGCATGGAGGACCTGCTCGGCGCCGCCACGGCTTCACCCACCCGGAAAGACGACCACGTGGACGTCCAGTTCGTCACGACCGCACGGAGGAACCGATGACCATCGACCTGGAGAGCTCGCTCGCCGACCTGGCGCGGTCGGTGCACGACGACGCGGTGGCCGATCGGATGAACGGCCAGGTGCGGCACATGGTGACCCGCATCCGGCGGCGACGCGCGGCGCGGTACTCCGCGACGGGGGTCGTCGGCCTGGGCGCAACCGCAGCCGTAGCCGTCGGTGGGCTCCAGCTCGCCGACCGGTCACCCGCCCCGGTGCCGCCCGCGGCGACGGACCCGACGTCGGCCCCCGTCCCTGCGATGGGCTGCGGGCAGCCGTCGTCCGACCTGCCCGCCACGAGTGACGCGACCTTCGACCTCTTCGGCGAGGCGGGCCCGACGGCTCCGTACGGGGAGCCCGTTCCCGTCGCGCTGACCCTCGCCAGCGCGAACGCCCAGACCTACACCGTCGGCGAGACGCTGCAGGTCGTCGTGCTCGAGGACGGCGTCGTCGTCGGAACCGCGGAGGGCGATGCCAGCGACCTTGGCGTCGAGGCGGGCATCGACCCGCAGGAGGGGGCCGCGATCACGGTCATCGGCTGCGACGGCGACAACCCCCTGAGCACCGGTGAGTACCAGCTGGTGGCGCTGGCGACCGTCGAGCTGTTCGACGGGACGTCCCGGACGGTGGTCAGCGACCCGCTGCCGTTCGCGATCACCGATGCCGAGCCTGTCGAGGCGTCCACGGCCGAGGAGGCGCTGGCCGACACGCTTGCCCGGGCTCCGGTCGACGAGGCGTTCCCGGTGTGCGGCTCAGCGGTCCCGACGCAGGTCGACCCGCCCGTGGTGATCGACCTGGTGCTCGGGGAGCGGGTCTACGCCCCCGGCGAGGTCTTCACCACCGAGGTGACGGTGCGCTCGACCGCCGACCGCAACGTTCTGGCCAACGCCCCCAGTCCACTTGCCAGGATCGTGCTCACCCGCGACGGCATCGTCGTCGGGCAGGTCATCCAGGAGCCCGTGGACAGCAACCTGATCACCGTCGCCCCCGACGAGCCGCTGACCGTCCCCGCCGACGCGCAGCTGAGCGTGTGCCGGATCGGCTTCGTCGACTACCCGCCGTTCGCCCTCCCCGCGGGGACCTACCAGGCGTACGCGGTGGCGGAGATGTGGCTGAAGGAGATCCAGACACCGGATGACGCGTACTCGCTCAACGAGCTGTTCGCCGCCATGAGCGAACCGGTCGACGTCACGATCGGCTGACACACTCGACGCGCGGGTCGGCGGGGACGGGGTTAGGACTGAGGCATGACCTCCACCACCTCACCCGGCGCCGTGCTGTTCGACATCGACGGCACGCTCGTCGACTCCAACTACCTGCACGTGCACGCCTGGGTGCAGGCGTTCGTCGATCTCGGCCGCCCCGTGGACGCCTGGCGCGTGCACCGCGCCATCGGGATGGGCTCGTCCCTCCTCCTCGACGACCTCCTCGGCGACGATGCCGCCCGCCTCGGCGAGGGGGCCAAGGAGGCGCACTCGCGCCACTACGCCGACCTGGCCGACCTGCAACGCCCCTTCGCCGGGGCGCGCGAGCTGGTCCGGGCGGTCGCCGACCGGAGCGCCCGGACGGTTCTCGCGACCTCCGCAGGGCCGGCCGAGCTGGAGCGGCTCCTCGCGGTGCTCGACCTCGACGACGTCGTCACGGGCATCACCTCGGCCAAGGACGTCGGCCAGGCGAAGCCGGAGCCGGACCTGATCCGGGCCGCCCTCGACATCGCCGGCGTCCCGGCCGAGCGGGCCGTGCTCGTGGGTGACACGGGGTACGACGTCGAGTCCGCGCGCCGCGCCGGGGTGGCGTGCGTCGGTGTGCGCACCGGGGGCGTGAGCGAGGCGGAGCTGCGGGAGGCGGGCGCCGTCGCGGTGTACGACGACGTGGCGGCGCTCCTCGCCGACCTCGACGGCAGCCCGTTGGCGACAACCTGGTAGGCGGGTCCGAGGCGCCCGACGCGCGCCCTCGCCGTCCTCGGGCTAGGACTGATTCCTAGACCGTCCTGCCGACTCCGACCACCGAGGGGGAACCATGCGTGACCAGACCACGCCCGCCGACCCGACCGAGCAGTTCGAGCAGCCCGACGAGGAGGGTACGATCCCCCACCCGGGGCTCACGTCCGACATGGACACCGAGCCCGACCATGGCGAGGACTCCTACGTCGGCTCGGGGCGGCTGGAGGGCAAGAGGGCCGTGATCACCGGCGGCGACTCCGGGATCGGCCGCGCGGTGGCGATCGCCTTCGCGCGCGAGGGCGCCGACGTGCTCATCTCCTACCTGCCCGAGGAGGAGGAGGACGGCCAGGTCACGGCCGGGCACATCCGCGACGCAGGGCGCACGGCCGTCACGGTGCCGGGCGACATCCGCCGCGAGGAGGACTGCGTCGCCCTGGTGGAGACGGCCCTGCGCGAGCTCGGCGGCATCGACATCCTGGTCAACAACGCCGCGTACCAGATGGCCCAGGAGGACGGGATCCTCGGCGTCACCACCGAGCAGTTCGACCGGGTGATGAAGACCAACCTCTACGCGATGTTCTGGATCACCAAGGCGGCCCTGCCGCACATGACGGCGGGCGCGAGCATCATCAACACCTCGTCCATCCAGGGCTACCAGCCGAGCCCCCAGCTGATCGACTATGCCACCACCAAGGCCGGGATCATCACCTTCACCCAGGCCCTCGCCCAGCAGGTCGCCGAGCAGGGGATCCGGGTCAACACCGTGGCCCCCGGCCCGATCTGGACCCCGCTCATCCCGGCCACCATGCCGGAGGGCAAGGTGGAGAGGTTCGGGGAGGACACCCCGACCGGACGAACCGGCCAGCCGGCCGAGCTGGCACCGGCGTTCGTCTTCTTCGCGTCGCAGGAGTCGAGCTACGTCACCGGTGAGCGGCTGGGGGTGACTGGCGGCAAGCTCATGCCGTAGTGCACTGCTCCATCGGTCGCCCGGACCTCGGGGGCCGTCTGCAGACTCGTGCGGCCCTACCCTCGCCGCCGGAGGTCCGATCTGAGCCCGACCCCAACCTTTCGCGCCGCCGCGGTGTCTACCTGGGTGAAGGATAGGGACCGAGCGAGGAGAGTCCCATGGCATGGGAGCAACAGCTGGAGCAGCTCGCCAGCGAACGCGGACCTGCGCTGGTCGGGTACGCGTACCTGCTCACGGGTGACCTGCCCGCGGCGCAGGACCTCGTGCAGGACGCGCTCATCCACACGTTCTCGCGGCGTCGGCCCGACGACGTGGAGTTCCTCGAGGCGTACGTACGCCGAGTCGTCCTCAACGCCTACCTCAACGCCCACCGCACGCAGGTGCGCTGGCGCCGCGTGAGCCACCTGCTGGCCGACTCCGCGGGCAGCCCTGCGCCGGAAACCCAGGCCGCCGATCGCGCGGACGTGGCCGCCGCCCTCGCGCGCCTGACTCCGCGGGAGCGGGCGTGTGTCGTCCTTCGGCACTTCGAGGACCTGACCGTCCGCGACGTCGCCTCCCGGCTCGACCTCAGCGAGGGGGCGGTCAAGCGCTACCTGTCCGACGCCCGCCGCAGGCTCGCCCCGATGCTCGGCGCTGCCGACGACGTGGATGTTGACGTGATCCCAGGAGGTGCACGGCGATGAGCGAGAACTTCGAGACGCGCCTGCGTGAGCTGCACGCCCACGCCGCGCATGCCCACGCCCGCGGGACCGGCTTCTCGACGCCGCTGCTGATCGGTCGTGCCCGACGAGGCCGTCGGATCCGGACGGCAGCGATCTCCGCGGTCGCGGCCGTCGCCGTCGTCGGCGTGGCTCTGGCCGGTTCGGCCGTGGCCGGGCTGGGTGGCCCCCCCGTCCAGCCGGCGCAGCCGTCGGTCACCCCGGAGCCACCGGAGACGGCGGCGCCCGGGGTGTACACCGGACCGGCGTGCGGCTCAGCCATCGGCGACGTGCCGGTGTTCGACGAGCCGCCGCTCGTCATCGACGTGACGCTCGATCGCGAGACCCTCGAGCCGACCGAGGCGCTCACGGGGCAGGTGGTGCTCGCGGTGGCAGGCGATCTCGACGTCACGTTCGTCCCGGACGGGATGCTCGAGGGCGTCGACTACGCGGCGGTGCAGGACGGCGTCGTCGTCGGGTACGGCCGGGGTGCGCTCACGGTCGGGACGTGGCAGACGCTGTCGGGCCGGCAGGGGGCGGTGTCCCTGGTCACGATTCCGCTCGAACCGTGCGCCGACGGCGCCGACACGCTTGGCGCGGGGGAGTACCAGCTCTTCGCCACCCTGCAGATGCTCGGCGGCGGGGGCGCCCAGGACGACGCGCCGGTCAGCCGAACGGTGCTCGGCGGGCCGTGGCCGTTCACGATCAGCGAACCCGGCGAGCCGGGTCCCACCACCGAGCCAGCGCCCGCCGGCTTGCCGGCGCTCGACGAGCTCGTGATCAGCGTTGAGGGCCTCGGTCCCCTGCGCTTCGTCGACCCCCTCCCGACGTCGCTCGGACCCACCGACATCGTCCGGTGGGACGAGCAGGCCTGCGCCGGCACGGAAGTGCCCGGCCGGTGGGTGTCCGCGTACCAGCCTCGGCCCGGCCAGACGCCGTCTCCACCGTTCACCGTGTGGGTCTTCGAGGACCGCGTCAGCCGGATCAACGTGCTCGTCGCTGGCCCGCGCACCACCGAGGGCCTGGGGGTCGCCTCGTCGCTGGCCGAGGTGCGAGCCGCGTACCCGGCCGCCGTTCTGGTGTCTGCCGCGGCGGAGACCGGCGGCGTCGTGGATGCCTGGGCGATCCCGGACGGTGAGCGCACCCTCGTCTTCGAGATCGCCGCCAACCCCGACGGCCAGGACTACTGGTCCCCCGGTGAGGTCGGTCAGGTGGTGGCGGTCGCCGTCCTGTCCGGAATCCCCTACGACTACCCGGCCCTGGGCGACGAGATCTGCGGGTGACACGGCATGTGTACGACTCGGCGTGTCGCATGATCAGGACCGTCATCATGTGACCAGATCCGCCCACCGGCGCCCCGCCGGCCGGCAGGGTCAGCAAAGGTGGTCACAGCATGGCCGGTCCCACTACGCAGCCGCCCGCCCCTCCTCGCAGCGTGGCTCCTCGGCTCCTCTGGTTGCTGACCGGTGCGCTGGTCGTCGCCGTCGCCGTGATCGTCTTCCTGCTCCTGCGGGACGATCCGGCCGGCATCGCGACTGGGACGCCCGCACCGGCCGAGGTGAGCCCGGACCCGACTGAGGCCACCGCCGCCCCCGAACCGGAGCCGGAGCCGGAGCCGACCGAGGCGCTGCCCCTGCGTCCCTTCGACGACCACGTCCCCGAGAGCGGGGCGTCGGCGATCCCGCTGGTCGGCGAGTCGCTGGCCGACGGCGACTACTTCGGCTTCGTACGGGGCGTCGACCCCGCGGCCGGGACCGTCGACGTCGACATCGCGGTCTTCTACAACGGGCAGGCGGCCATCGACTGGCTGGACGCGAACGACCCCGACGCCGAGAACCCGCCGCCCAACGACTACCTCGTCGTCAACCAGGTGACGACGACCCGGACGCTCGACCTGTCCGCCGACGTGAGGATCTGGGACTGGTGCTTCGCCGAGGGCGACGAACCGCCCTTCGTCGAGCGAACCGTCGGCTCGTGGGCCGCCGCTCCGCAGACCGGCGAGCTCAGCTGTGCGGCCGGGGATGCGATGGGACGAGACCCGGCGGCCGTGTACTGGGTCGACGTCCGCGACGGCGCGGTGATCCAGGTGATCGGCCAGTACCTGCCCTGATCCCGTCGGGGCGTCGCGCGGCTACGGAACGACGTCCAGGGTCTCGTGGATGGTGAAGACCTGGGTCAACGCCGTGATGCGGAAGACCTTGAGCACCTTCTCGGAGCTGATGACCAGCTGAAGGTCACCCCCGGCGGTGCGGACCTTCTTCAGCGCGCCCACCAGGACGCCGAGGCCGGTGGAGTCCATGAACCCGACGCCGGTCAGGTCGACCACAAGCTCAAGGTTCCCCGCGTCGATCAGGGAGGCCAGCTCCTCGCGGAGCAGCGGCGCGGTGTACACGTCGATCTCGCCCGTGACCTGGACGACGGTCCGTGTGCCGCTCGTGCGACTGCTGACGGTCACCTCCACACCGGGCCTCCTCGCTGCTCGTCGATCCCCCGCCGGACGGTGCGGAAGGGCTCATTCAACCAAACGCTCCCATGATCGACATCCCAGTGTCGCGGCGACGGCCGTTCACGCCGGCTCCGGCGGGACGTAGTCCACCAGCACGTGGTCCCGCACGCCCATGGTCGTGAGGTTCTCCTTGAGGGCCTCGACGGCCCACGTGTCGAGCACGCGGGGGTCCACAACCGTGCGGACCTGGAGGTCGACGCCGGCGTCCAGGGCGAGCCTCAGGCTGGCGAACGCCTTGTGCGCGCTGGCGCCCACTCCCGTGACCGTGCAGTAGCGGGTGGCCGGAGCCTTGATCTCCAGCACCACCCGGTCGGCGAGCGACAGGACGGCGGCGAGGCGCTGCGGATACGCGCCGGAGGTGTGCAGACCCACCGGGAGGCCGAGCGTGCGGACCTGCTCCATCGCATCCGCCAGACCGTCCTGCCTCGTGGGCTCTCCCCCGGAGAAGACGACGCCGTCCAGCCCGCTGCGGGAGCGTGCGATGACGTCACGGACCTCGCTCCAGGTGACCGACGTGGCGGCGAGCGAGTCCCGCAGCTCGGGGTGCATGCACGAGGAACAGCTCCACGGGCACCCCTGCATCAGGACCGTCAGCACGGTGCGTCCCGGCCAGTCGTCCCCGCTCGTGGCGGTCCATCGGGCGATCTTGAGCGTGTCCGCGGACCACAGCACGTCGGGCGAGGCCGCGGGCACCGGTGCGGGCGTCATGGCCGTTCCCCTTCTCAGCAGACGCACATCTCTCTCGTCCAGTGTCATCACCCGAACGCCCGATGCCCGCGGACCAACGTCCCTGAGACGCGACGGTGGGACGCGCCGCTGGTGCGAGGATCGGGCCGTGGACACCGCGCTGATCGACGTGCTGCTGGGGGACGGCGAGCGCGCCGGCCGGGTGACCCACATCGAGCACATCCCCCGCCGCGCGGCCGAGCACTCCGAGTGGCCCGACTGGGCCGACCCCGCTCTGGTGGGCGGCTACCAGCGGCTCGGGGTGGCGCGGCCGTGGCGGCATCAGGTGGTGGCCGCCGATGCGGCCTGGGCGGGCCGACACACCGTGCTCGCCACCTCCACCGGGTCCGGCAAGTCGCTCGCCTTCTGGTTGCCCGCCCTCAGCGCGGTGCGGTCGAGCGGCGGGGCCGTCGCCGCCGCTGCCGGCAGGATCGAGGACGTCCGGCGCCGGCCCTCGGTGCTCTACCTGTGCCCGACGAAGGCGCTGGCCGCGGACCAGCTCGCGGGGCTGCACCGGCTGCTCGCTGAGGCGGGGCTGAGCGACGTCCGGGCGGCCACCTGCGACGGTGACACCGAGATGACCGAGCGGCGCTGGGTGCGCGAGCACGCCGACGTCGTGCTCACCAACCCCGACTTCCTGCACTTCTCCCTCCTGCCCGGGCACGCCCGCTGGGCGCGGCTCCTCCGCGGGCTGCGCTACGTCGTCGTCGACGAGAGCCACGCGTTCCGGGGCGTGTTCGGGGCCCACGTGGCCGCCGTGCTCCGCCGCCTGCGTCGGCTGGCCGCGCACCACGGTGCCTCGCCCACCTTCGTCCTGGCGTCGGCGACGACGTCGGACCCCGAGGCGGCCGCGGCGCGTCTGGTCGGTCTACTGCCCGACGACGTCGTCGCGGTCACCGAGGACACCTCCCCGCGGGGGCGCAAGACCTTCGCGCTGTGGGAGCCGCCGCTCCTGCCCGGCCTGCCGCCCGTGCTGGGCGCAGGGGACACCGGCAACCAGCCCGATACCCCGGTCTCACCGACGCACCGCACCGCGACCGCCGAGATGGCCGACCTGCTCACGGACCTGGTGATCGCCGGGGCACGCACGCTGGCGTTCACCCGATCCCGCCGCGCCGCAGAGTCGGTCGCCGCCACCACGCGCGACCACCTGGACGACGTCGCCCCGGGGCTGGCGGACACGGTGGCCGCCTACCGCGGCGGATACCTCCCCGAGGAGCGGCGGGCGCTCGAGCAGGGGATCGGGTCAGGTCGGTTGCGCGCGCTCGCCACCACGAACGCGCTGGAGCTGGGCGTGGACATCTCGGGGCTGGACGCCGTCCTGATCGCGGGCTGGCCCGGCACCCGGGTCTCGCTCTGGCAGCAGGCAGGTCGGGCCGGGCGAGCCGGTTCCGACGGGCTGGTCGCCCTCATCGCCCGGGAGGACCCGCTGGACACCTACCTGGTGCACCATCCGGAGGCCGTCTTCGGGGTGCCCGTGGAGGCGACGGTCTTCGACCCGGCGAATCCGTACGTGCTCGCTCCGCACCTGTGCGCAGCGGCCGCCGAGCTGCCCCTGCGCAGCGAGGACCTGGCGCTGTTCGGGCCGGGCACCGCCGAGGTTCTCGACGACCTGACGGACCGGGGTCTGCTGCGCCGGCGAGCCTCGGGCTGGTACTGGACCCATGCCGAGCCGGCCACCCGGCTGACCGACCTGCGCGGTGCGGGGGGCGACCCGGTCCGCGTGGTCGAGGCGGAGACCGGTCGGTTGCTCGGCACCGTCGACGCGGCGGCCGCTGACTCCACCGTGCATCCGGGTGCCGTGTATGTACATCAGGGCGCAACGTTCGTCGTCGACCATCTCGACCTGACCGGGCCGGTCGCCCTGGTGCGCCCGGACACCGTCGACTACCGCACCTGGGCGCGCTGGCTCACCTCGATCGCCATCGATGAGGTGCGCTCGGAGCGTCGGGCCGGCCCGGTGACCTGGGGATTCGGGATGGTGGACGTGACGACCCAGGTGACCGACTACCAGAAGCGGCGGCTGCCCGACCTGGCGCCCGCGGGCGGTGACGTGCTCGACCTGCCGCCCCGGACGCTGCGGACGGCGGCCGTGTGGTGGACCGCGCCGCTGGCAGTCCTCGAGGCCGCGGGCCTGGCCGATGGCGACGTGCCCGGCTCCCTGCACGCCGCCGAGCACGCGGCCATCGGGCTGCTGCCCCTGCTGGCGACGTGCGACCGTTGGGACCTGGGCGGCGTCTCCACGGCGCTGCACCCCGACACCGAGTCCGCGACCGTCTTCGTCTACGACGGCTACCCGGGGGGTGCGGGATTCGCCGAGCGCGGATTCGCGCTGGGGGCCCGCTGGTTGAGGGCCACGAGAGACGCCGTCGTCGGCTGTGGCTGCGGTGCCGGGTGCCCCGCCTGCGTGCAGTCCCCCAAGTGCGGCAACGGCAACAGCCCCCTGGACAAGGCGGGGGCGATCGCCCTGCTCGACGCGGTGCTCAGGCACGAGTAGGCGATCGGGCATCCCCCGGTCCTGGCCGAGGAGAACCCGCCCGCCGGCGCGAACCTGCGATCCGGCCGCCACCACGATCAGTCCCTGGTCCAGGCGGGCCCGGCCCGCGCCTGCGCGCGCACGCCGGAGGGGTGCGCGAGGCGAACGGTGACGGACAGGACGCCGCGGACCGCCGCGCGGCAGGCGACGACCCGGGCCCCGTTCCGATGCGCGGCCTCCCCCGCCCGGGCGCAGGGGGCGGTGGTGAGCCGGGCATCCTCCGCCACCTCGACCCCGCGCGGGACGTCGAGAGCGTTGGCGCCGGCCAGCGCGGCCATGTCGGCGGCGGTCTGCGCGCGGCTGCGCGCCTGGTACCCGACAGCCACCGTCCCGAGGCTGAGGGCGAGCAGGGCGACGACCGCCACCAGCCCGATCACCAGGACCGTCCCCGATCCGACGTCGCGCCTCAGGCGCCCCGGCGCACTCATGGTTCGGCCCATGCCGTGGCGGAGGCTGAGAGCCCGACGCTCCCGCCGCTGAACCAGCCGCCCGGAACCGACGCCGCGACCGTCACCTCGACCCAGGGCGGTTCTCTGACGATCGTGACCGGGGACCCGGGGCCGGCGATCCGCTGGGCCACCTCCACGATCTCCCGGTCGGCCTGACCGAGCGCCGCCACTCGCGCCGCCGCCCGGGCGGCGTCCGCGCAGCGCAGCCGAGTGGTCGCTGCACCGACCGTGACGAGGAGAACCGCGAGGACCAGGACGACCGCGGGGAGCGCCAGCGCCAGCTCGGCGGTGACCGCGCCCCGCTCATCGCGTTGCCTCATCCGGACAGTGCCCCGCGAAGGATCCCGAACAGCAGCTCCCGCATCTCGTCGCTGCGCAGGATGAGGATGAGCAGCCCCGCGAACCCCGCCGCCGCGACCGTTGCGATCGCATACTCCGCCGTTGCCATCCCCACGTCGTCCGCGGCGCGCAGCCGGTCGCCCAGCCGCCGGACACCCCGACTCCTTGGCGCTGATGTCATCTCTCTCACCTCTCGTCTCCGTGACGCCGCGACTGCGGCCCGGCTCAACGCTTGTGCGCGGTTGGCGGTACGACGAGGAGGGACTCCGTCCCCGGTGGATGAGCCCGAGCAGACCGCACGCCTGTGGGGTCCTCAGCCGCCCAGGACCCCAGCCGACATCGACACGAGCACCGGGACCAGGCCGACCAGGACGAACGCCGGCAGGTGGCAGAGCCCGAGCGGGAGAACCAGGCGCACCCCGAGGCGCGCCGCCGCCTCCAGGGCCCGGGCGTGATCCTCCCGACGCAGCACCGCGGCCGCCGCCCGCACCGCCCCGCCGGGAGGGGCGCCGTCCTCCCAGCTCGCCTGCAGGGCCTCGGCGACCGGCGCCAGCCCGGCCGGGACCGACCACGCCGCGGAGCCGCCGTCCGCCACACGGCGACCCGCCTGGCCGGGCCCGACGGGGAACGCCCACGCCTCCCCCCACCGGGCGCCGAGGGTCAGCGCGGCCGCCGCATCCATCAGCACGCGTCCGCGGACGCCACCCACGGCCCGTCCCACGGCGCTCAGCGCCGCCGGGACGCTGATCCCGGCGGCGCTGGCGGCACCCAGCAGGTCGAGCACGACGGGCACCCCGACCTCCCCGGGCCCACCCGGCGTCGCCCGACCGCCGAACCGCGGTCCCGGACCGAGGCGACGAGTCTCGTCCGGGCCGTCCGGGAACAGCCGGCGGAGGCGCCGGCGGGTCACCGCCCCGCGCCGCGCCGTCATGACTCGCCGGCCGCCGACACGGCCCCCCGCACGCACCGCCGGCTCCACCGGTGCCCGCCGAGGGCGAGCGAGCCACCCACGACGAGCAACCCGGTGCCCGCCCCACCGTCGAGCAGGACCGACACGGGGTCGGCGCCCAGGGAGAGCCCGAGGGCCACGCCTGCGGCTGGCAGCCACGCGAGGACGCGGGCCGTCGCTCGCGGCCCGGCGAGTGCGGCCCGTCGCTGCCCGGCCGCCTCCGCGTCCTGGGCCATCGCCGCGCCCACCCGATCGAGCACGTCGGCCAGTGGCGCGCCCGTCTGCGCGGCGAGCCGGCTCGCGGCCAGCAGGGTGCCGGCCGCCTTCCGGTCCCCGCCGCACCGCCCGAGCAGCGCACCCCACTCGGGCACCCCCCCGTCGGCGTCGACCCCCAGCCCTCGCCGCCAGGCCGTGCCTGACGACGCACCGGCCCGCAGAGCCGCTGACACCGCCGCGACCGCCCCGACCACCTCGATCGCCGGCTGCCCGCGCCGCGTCCTCGGTCTCGCCCCGGGCGGGGGACCGTGAGGGGCCGACCGCCCGCCCGCGGCGAGCCGCGCAGCCCGGGACGTCATCGGGCCGCAGCCCAGCGCTCGGCGAACGCCGGCCATGCGGCCGTCCTGCGGACCGCGCCGGACGGGTCGGCCTCCAGCACGAGGTCCACCCCGAGCGCGCTGCCGCGGCGCGAGACCGCACCCACCTGGGCCAGGTACCGGTGGCCGGCGTCCCGCCTCAGGTGCAGCACGACGTCCAGGGCGCTCGCGGCTTGGACCGCCACGGCATCGGGACTCATCCCGGCAAGGGCGCCGAGCGCCTCCAGCCGGGCCGGGACGTCGTGCACGGTGTTCGCGTGCACCGTCGCGCACCCGCCCTCGTGACCGGTGTTCAGGGCGGTGAACATCTCCCTGACCTCCTGGCCCCGGCACTCGCCCAGCACGATCCGGTCCGGGCGCATCCGCAGCGCGGTGCGGACCAACGCCGCCAGGTCGACCTCCCCCGCCCGCTCCACGTTGGGGCGGCGCACCAGGAGGCGCAGCGTGTGCGGATGGTCCGGACTCAACTCGGAGGCCTCCTCGATGCACACGATGCGCTCGGTGGGCGGCACCAAGGAGAGCAGCGCCGAGAGGAGCGTCGTCTTCCCGGTCCCCGTCGCCCCCGACACCAGCAGGTTCGCCCTGCGTGCCACCAGGGCACGGATGACGTCCACCACCGGCGGGGCCAGGCTCCGGCAGGCGACCAGCTCCTCGAGGCGGAAGGCCGTGCCGCGCAGCACCCGGAGGCTGATCAGCGCCCCGTCGGGAGCGATCGGTGGCAGCACCGCGTGCAGCCGGGTGCCGTCGGGCAGGCGCGTATCGACGACCGGTGACGCGTCGTCGAGCCGCTGACCCCCCGCGGCCGCCAGCCTGGTCGCCAGTGCCCGGATCTCCGCCGGGTCGCCGAGGGCGACGTCCGCCCGCTCCAGGCCACGTCCCCGATCCACCCACACCGAGCCCGGGCCGTTGACCAGCACGTCGCTCACCCCCGGAGTGTCGAGCAGCGGCTGGAGCGGACCGGCGCCGAGCAGCTCCGCCCGCAGCCGGTGCCCCAGCTCCACGAGGTCCGCCCGGCCCAGGACCCCGCCGAGATCGCGCACCATCACCCCCAGGTCCGCGGGGCCCGGCAGCTCACCGCGCTCCGTCGCGTGGCGGCGTGCGCGGGTGACCAGCGCCGGGTCCAGGTCAGCCACGCGCCGACCCGTCCGCCACCCGACGCACCGTCCGACCGAGAGGAGACCACCATCCGGGCACGGGTCCCAGGCCCCGCTCGACGGCGTCGCCGACGCGGCGGTCCGCGGGCAGCGAGCCGGCGAGCCGCAGCCCGAGCACCTGCGCCGCCTCGATCGGCGCCACCCCGGAGCGGCGGCGGCTGCGGAGCACGAGGCGGGCGCGCGGTCCGACGAGGTCACGGACCACGAGCGCTCCGCTCACACCCAGGACGTCCTGCCCGGTCACGACGACGACGTCGGTCGCCGCCGCGACGATCCCCGGAAGCTCCGGCTCCCCCGCACGGGCCAGCAGCGCACGGGCCGGGAGGTCGACGACCACGACGTCACGGGCCGCGACGAGGCTCTCGAACACCGCCGCGATCGCCGAGCCGCCCACCGTCGCGGCGCGCCGGTCCGAGCTGAGCACCTCCACGTCTCGCCATGAGGGCAGGACGCCGGTCAGGTCGCCCGGGTCGATGGTCGCCCGGACGTTCGCCAGGTCGGCCCACCGGGCCCCCTGCTGTCCCTCGATGCCGAGCAGCACCTCGATGCCTCCCCGCCCCGGATCGCAGTCCACCAGCGCCACGCCACCCCGCCTCGTGAGCGACGCGGCCAGGAGTGCCGCAAGGGTCGAGGCGCCGACGCCACCCGCAGCGCCCACCACCACGACGACGTCGCCCGACACCCCCGAACGGTGCCCCGCCGACGCGCGCGCCGAGCGCGGGGCCACCTCGCCCTGTGGACGGCCACCGAAGGGGGACGCACGGCTGTGGACCAGCCGTTACGCTCGATCTGGAGTCCGACCGGTCGACGAGGGGATGGTGCGATGGCCACCGCCGCCGCCTTCTTCGACCTCGACAAGACGATCATCGCGACGTCGTCGGCCACCGCCTTCTCGAAGCCCTTCTTCGCGGGCGGCCTGATCACGCGACGCGACGTGCTGCGCAGCGCCTACGCCCAGTTCCTCTTCCTGCTCGGCCGCGCCGACCACGACCAGACGGAACGGCTCCGCGCATTCGTCTCGTCGCTCGTCGCAGGATGGGAGGTGGCGCAGGTCTCGCAGATCGTGACCGAGACGCTGCACCTGCACATCGAGCCGAGCGTCTACGCCGAGGCGGTCGACCTGATCGCCGAGCACAAGGCCGCCGGTCGCGACGTGGTCATCGTCTCGGCCTCCGGCGCGGAGGTGGTCGAGCCCATCGCGGCGATGCTCGGCGCCGACCACGTGATCGCGACCCGGATGGAGATCGTCGACGGCAGGTACACCGGTGAGATCGCGTTCTACGCCTTCGCGGAGAACAAGGCGTCCGCGATCCGGGAGCTGGTCGCCGAGCGTGGCTACGACCTCGGCGCCAGCTACGCGTACTCCGACTCGGCCACCGACGCGCCGATGCTCGACGCCGTCGGCCACGCCTACGTCGTCAATCCCGACCGCAGCCTGCGTCGGATGGCCGTCGAACGCGGCTGGGAGGCTCTCACCTTCGTGCGCCCGGTGGCCCTGCGTCCCGGATTCCCGCCACCCAGGCAGAGCGTGCCGGTCGCCGCCCTCGTCGTGGTCGCGGTTGTCGGGCTCATCGCGTTGCGGCGCTGGCGGCACCGGGCCCGCTGACCATTTCGCGACCAGGAAGGATCGCATGGTGGTCGCTCCCATCCCGGCTCATGGGACGGCGCTCCGGCATCTGTGCAGGTCAGGAGGCCGCCGGGGTGAACATGGCCGGAACACTTCCCCTGGGGGGAGACCTGGCGTAAAAAGGAATCACAACAGCACAGCGGGAAACGAGAACCCACGCGCGACTAGTCCGCGAGAGGACCTGCCGACCGGGCTAGACCCGTTGCGGCACGTGTGATGCAGCGCCTGATACCTCGTCTCCCGTGCTGTCGACGACGGCGCCTCCTCGGGGGCGCCGTCGGCTTGTGCCTGGGGCCCGACGCCTTCGCCTCAGCGTCCCGAGCCTTCGAGGGCGACCGCGACCAGGGCGCCCTCCGCCGCCCCGTCGACCACGGAGGCCGAGCAGTACCGCAGCCAGGCAGCCACTCGCGCCGGTTCTCCCGTGGCGAAGCCGGCGGCCGCAGAGAGGTACACGTTCGGTTCCCCCGCCCAGCGCACCTCGGGCACGACGACGCCGGGGTCGACCCCGCGAGCGGCCAGCATCAGGCGGAACACCCCCCGCGCCACGGCGCCGTTGCCCCAGGCGAAGGGCCGGACTGCGAGCAGCTCCGCGTGGACCACCGCCGCCAGGACCAGCGCGGGCACCTCGGCGGGGAGCGGCGCGGCAACGAGGTCCGCGAGCACCGCGACCCTGCCCGCGGCCTCGGCCGCCGCAGGCGCCGTGCCGAGGCCGCGCAGGTCACCAGGCTGGTCCGTGCGCAGGCGGCCGAGGGCACTGGCCGCCCCCGGCCCACCCCGCCCGGCGGGACCGGGCCCGCCGACCGCCACGTGCAGCCGAGCGAGGAGCTGTCCCAGCGGAACCTCCGCGCCTCGGCCACCGCCCACGGGCATGAGTCGCTCGACCTCCGCGGAGACCCGCAGCGCACCTCTGATCACACCGCCCTCGGGGCCGTCCGGCACGGGGCCGGCGCCAGACGCGACCCCGCGAACCGCCTCCAGCGGCCACGTGACGCCGTCGAGCGCCGAGCCCGCGGCGGCGCACCGGACGCCCGACTCGCGCCGAGCAGCGATGAGCCCGTCCCCGAGGGGTGGGATGCGAGCACACGCCGCCGCGGCCAGCCCGACGGCCGCGGCGACGCCGTCGAGCCCGGCGTGGCGTTCGAGGGGATGGCTCACCGGTTCAGGGTAGGCACGGACCGCGGCGACGTGGTTGCGGACGCCGTCCATGACCGCGCGCCCCGAGTGTGCGGCCCGACGTTTGCGGGGAGAATCGCTCGATGGGTGCGGCGCCGACGGTCTCCTCGTCCATCACCGTGCGGCTGGAGGTCACGGCCAGGCCCACCGCGGTGAGCGAGCTCACCACGGCGATCGAGAACGCCGGCGGGATCGTCACCGCCCTCGACGTCACGCACTCCGCCCGCGATTCCATCCAGATCGACGTCACCTGCGCCACGCGAGGCGACGAGCACGCGGAACAGATCGTGAGCGCGCTCCGGAACCTGACCGGAGTCGTCGTCGACCGCGTGAGCGACCGGACGTTCCTGCTCCACCTGGGCGGCAAGCTCACCATCGAGTCCAAGGTGCCGATCCGGAACCGCGACGACCTGTCCATGATCTACACGCCCGGCGTGGCGCGGGTGTGCGAGGCGATCGCCGCCCGACCCGCGGACGCGCGGAACCTGACCATCAAGCGCAACACGGTCGCCGTCGTCACGGACGGGACCGCCGTGCTCGGTCTGGGCGACATCGGCCCCCTCGCCGCCCTCCCGGTGATGGAGGGCAAGGCGGCGATGTTCAAGCGCTTCGCCGGGATCGACGCCTTCCCGATCGCACTGGACACCACCGACGTGGATCAGATCGTCGAGACGGTCGTCGCGATCGCGCCGGTCTTCGCCGGGATCAACCTCGAGGACATCGCCGCTCCCCGCTGCTTCGAGGTGGAGCGCCGGCTGCGCGAGCGGCTGGACATCCCGGTGTTCCACGACGACCAGCACGGCACGGCGATCGTCGTCCTCGCCGCGCTGACGAACGCTCTCCTCGTCGTGGGCAAGGCCCTGCCCGAGGTGCGGATCGTGATGTCGGGGGCCGGTGCGGCGGGGAGCGCGGTGCTCAAGCTGCTCCTCGCGGCAGGCGCCCGGGACGTGGTGGTCGCCGACATCGAGGGCGTCGTCCACCCGGCCCGGAAGGGGCTGCACGAGTCGCTGCGCTGGAACGCCGAGCACACCAACCCCCGCGGGCTCACCGGCACCCTCCGGTCGGCGCTGGCCGGGGCCGACGTCTTCATCGGGCTGTCCGCCCCGGACATCCTCACCGGCGACGACATCGCCACCATGGCCGACGACGCCGTCGTCTTCGCCCTGGCCAACCCCCTGCCCGAGGTGGACCCCGACGACGCCGCCCGGCACGCGGCGATCGTGGGAACGGGCCGCTCCGACTTCGCCAACCAGATCAACAACGTGCTGGCCTTCCCGGGCGTCTTCCGGGGGCTGCTCGACGCGCGGTCGCACGGGGTGACCACAGGGGTGCTGCTTGCCGCTGCGCGCGCCCTGGCCGCCGTCGTCGAGCGGGACGAGCTCAACGCGACGTACATCGTGCCGAGCGTGTTCCACCCGGAGGTCAGCACGCGGGTCGCCGCCGCCGTACGTGAGGCGGCGATGCGCGACGAGGCGCAGCCAGACGAGCCCGAGGCCGAGGCCGAGGCGTCGCCCGGGCCCGGAGACCTCAGCCGAACAGAGCGGCGGCCTTGAGCGCGGTCTGCACCACGCCGTAGGCGAGCAGGCCCCCGACGACGCCCCACAGGCCCAGGGCCATCACACGCACCGGGGCACCCCGACGAGCGAGGGGGACGTCCGTCCGGCCGAACTCGAGCTCGAGCTCCAGGTCGGTCGAGGTCGTGTCGGTCATCGTCATGTCAGGACTCCTTGACGCCCGCGAGGACGGGCTCGGTGGCTGTCGGGGGGACGGGTGACGCGGTCGGCTCGTGGTGACGGTCGTGCACCGGGCGGACCAGGGTGTTGGCCACGAACCCGACCACGAGCACGCAGGACATCACGATCAGGGAGGGCAGGTAGAGGGCGGACCCCTCGATCCCCTGCGCGCTGCGCGCATCGGCGAAGCCGTTGACGATCAGGGGCCCCGCGATGCCCGCTGCCGACCAGGCGGTCAGCAGGCGGCCGTGGATGGCGCCGACCTCGAGCGAGCCGAAGAGGTCCTTGAGGTACGCCGGGACGGTGGCGAACCCGCCCCCGTAGAAGCTGACGATCACGAAGGTGATCACGACGAAGACGCCGACGGAGATGCCCCCGCCGAGCAGGGCGAGCGTGGCGTAGAGCAGGGCGCCGATGCCCAGGTACATCACGTAGGTCAGCTTGCGGCCGAGGTGGTCGGAGGTGGACGACCAGACGAACCGGCCGGCCATGTTCGCCAGCGAGAGCAGACCGACGAAGCCCGCGGCCGACTCCGGGGTCACCGTCGAGAAGAAGTCCTGGATCATCGGGGACGCCTGCTCGAGGATCCCGATCCCGGCCGTCACGTTGGTGAACAGGACGATCCAGAGCAGGTAGAACTGCCACGTCTTCACCGCGTTGCCGACCCGCACGTCCGCATGGGTCTGCATCGCGTTGCGCTTCTGGCTGGGGACCCACCCCTCGGGGGTCCACCCCGGCCTCGGCACCCTGATGACCGCAGCGCCGCAGGCCATGAGGACCGCGTAGACCGCCGCGAGGGTCAGCATCGTGGGCACGATGGCGTCGGCGGGGGTGTCGGCGTAGCGCCCCAGCAGCCAGGCGGTCAGCGGGGAGGCGACCATCGCGCCGCCGCCGAACCCCATGATGGCCAGGCCGGTCGCCAGTCCGGGGCGGTCCGGGAACCACTTGATGAGCGTGCTGACCGGCGAGATGTAGCCGATGCCCAGGCCGATCCCGCCGATGAACCCGTAGCCGAGGTACACGATCCACAGCTGACCGAGGTTCACCCCGACGCTCGCGACGAGGAAGCCGCTCACCCAGCAGGTCGCGGCCAGTGCCATCGCCTTGCGCGGGCCGTTACGCTCCATCCATCGGCCACCGAACGCAGCCGAGAGGCCGAGCATCACGATCGCGATGGAGAAGATGATGGCGATCGAGGTGTGGCTGGAGCCGAACCGGTCCAGGAGCGGGTTCTTGAAGACGCTGAACGCATAGACCTGGCCGATGGAGAGGTGGACGGCGAGGGCCGCCGGCGGCACCAGCCATCGGTTGAAGCCCTGCGGCGCGATCGTCCGGTCCCGGTCGAGGACGCTGAAGGCGCGCCTGAAGGGGGTGGTCAGAGGGTCGAGCACACTCATCGGGTTCCTTTTCCACGGGCTGACCGGGCGATAGACGCAACGATCCATGGTTTCCGGCCGCGGGCCGAGATCTGGGGGACCTTAGTCATGGGATGACCTGCGCGATGATCGTTCCCGCGCGCTCGCGTCGCCCCCCGGCACTAGGTTGTGATGCGGAACACATCGTCAGGAGGCGCCATGTCAACCCCGCCGAACGAACCTACGCAACGCCCTGGCCCTACCCCGGACCCCGACACCACGGCATCCGAAGCGGCCCGGGACCCCGAGGCCCCGGAATCCGAACCGGCCCCGGACCCCAAGGCAACGGAACCGCAGCCGACGCGAGGCGCTGCCCCGCAGCAGCCGGCCCGGGACGCGGGCGCAGCCGAGCCACCCGCAGGGCAGCACGCTGCCCCGCGCCCCTACCCGCCTTCGGCGCCGTCCTCGGACCGGCCGCCCGACCCGGTCACCGCCTCCCGCCCGGAGCGCCAGCAGCCGCCTGCCGGCGCAGCCACCCCGCCCCCAGGCGGTCCGCCTCCCGCGGCACCCGCGGCGGACGAGCGCGCCGAGCACCGGACGGACGCGAGGCGGGCCCAGACCGAGCCTCCCGCCCGTGACCTCCCGGAGCCACCCTCACGGCCGGGCGCCGGCCGACACCTCCTCGCGGCGCTGCTCGGGCTGGTGCTCACGCCCTTCGCACTGACCCTGGTGGGAATCGGGAACGGCCGCCTGGCCGACATCGCCGGCACCAGCGACATGGGGACCGACCTGCTCGGTGGCACCCTGCTCGGCCTCGGCGTCATGATGCTCGCCGTCATCGTTCTTCTCGGTGTGTGGAGCGTCGCGTTGCCGATCGTCGGCGGGCTGGTGTGGGGCATCGGCCTCGGCGTCGCCTACCTGGTGGTGCCGACGGCGATGCGCGACGGTGCCGAGGCGATGACGACCGACGGATCCGTCCCCGTCGAGGTCGAGCAGCTGGCCGACGCCGGCATGAATGGCTCGCTCCTCGTCCTGGGGACGCTCCTGGTCGCGGCAGGTCTCGCCACCTCCCTCGCTCGACGCCGGGGACGGCGGTGGGCCGAGCAGGTGGCCGTGGCCGAGCGGGCCCGGGCGGACGCCGAGCGCCAGGACACACGACCCGTCGCTCGGTGACCACGGGAGGTCGTCCCGCGCCTACCTGGCCCGGGACGACCAGCACGTGGTCCTGCACAGGACTTAGGTCCTAGTTCGGGTCTACGATCCGGGAATGCCCGACGCCGCATACCGAGCACCCGCCAGCACCGCGTCCGACGAGCCGGGGCTCGACGCACCCCCCGAGCCGGTGCGGAGCTTCCCCCCGGACGCGGAGACCGCCGCCCGCGCGAACGCGCATGCCGAGCTCTACTCGTGGGCCGCCGCCGACCGACTCGGCTTCTGGCGGGAGCAGGCGCAGAGCCTGCTCAGCTGGGAGACCCCGTTCTCCGAGGTTCTCGACTGGTCGGGGGCGCCGGTCGCGCGCTGGTTCGCCGACGGTCGCCTCAACGCCTGCTACAACGCCGTGGACCGGCACGTGGAGGCGGGCCACGGCGAGCGGATCGCGCTCCTCTTCGAGGGCGAGCCGGGCGATCGCCGCTCCATCACCTACGCCGAGCTGCAGCTCGAGGTCTCGCGGGCTGCGAACGCGCTCACCTCCCTGGGGGTGCGCACGGGGGACCGGGTGGCAATCTACCTGCCCCTGATCCCCGAGGCCGTCGTCGCGATGCTCGCCTGCGCCCGCATCGGGGCGGTCCACTCGGTGGTCTTCGGCGGGTTCTCCGCCGAGTCCCTGCGCTCGCGGATCGCCGACGCCGAGGCCGTGGCGGTCATCACCGCCGACGGCGGCTTCCGACGCGGCACGGCGAACGCGCTCAAGCCGGCGGTCGACGAGGCCCTCACGGGCACGACGACGGTTCGCTCCGTGCTCGTGGTCCGGCGCACCGGGCAGGACGTCGACTGGACACCCGGCCGCGACGCGTGGTGGCACGACGCGCTGTCCGACGCCGACGACGAGCACGCGCCCGTTCCGGTCGACGCCGAGCACCCCCTGTTCGTCCTCTACACCTCGGGGACCACCGGGAAGCCCAAGGGCATCCTGCACACGACCGGCGGCTACCTGACTCAGTGCGCCTCCACGGTCCTGTCGGTGTTCGACCTCAAGGCCGACTCCGACATCTACTGGTGCACCGCCGACGTCGGTTGGGTCACGGGGCACAGCTACGTCGTGTACGGCCCGCTGCTGAACGGGGCCACCCAGGTCCTCTACGAGGGAACGCCCGACACCCCCGGCAAGGACCGGTGGTGGGAGATCATCGAGCGGTACGGGGTGACCATCCTCTACACCGCTCCGACGGCGATCCGCACGTGCATGAAGTGGGGCGAGAGCTTCCCGGGCGAGCACGACCTGTCCAGCCTCCGCCTCCTGGGCAGCGTGGGCGAACCGATCAACCCCGAGGCGTGGATGTGGTACCGACGGGCCATCGGCGGGGACAGCACCCCGGTGGTCGACACGTGGTGGCAGACCGAGACGGGTGCGGTGATGATCTCCCCCCTTCCCGGCGTGACGGCTGTCAAGCCGGGTTCGGCGATGGGACCGCTCCCCGGGATCGCGGCCGAGGTGGTCGACGAGAAGGGACGACCGGTCCCGAACGGAGACTCCGGCTACCTGGTGCTCACGTCGCCGTGGCCGGCCATGGCCCGCGGCATCTGGGGGGATCACCAGCGCTTCGTCGACACCTACTGGTCCAGGTTCCCCGGTTCGTACTTCACGGGGGACGGCGCCAAGCGGGACGCCGACGGCGACATCTGGCTGCTCGGCCGGGTCGACGACGTGATGAACGTGTCCGGGCACCGGATGTCCACCGCCGAGATCGAGTCGGCCCTGGTGTCGCACCCGATGGTGGCCGAGGCGGCCGTCGTCGGGTCCAGCGACGACACCACCGGACAGGCCGTCGTCGCCTTCGTCATCCTCCGGGCCGAGTACACCGACCGCGTGGACGAGATCGGGGAGGGCGAGGACGTGGTGGCCGCCCTGCGCGCCCACGTGACCCGCGAGATCGGGCCGATCGCCCGGCCCCGCACCATCCTTGTGGTCCCCGAGCTGCCGAAGACCCGGTCGGGCAAGATCATGCGCCGCCTCCTCCGTGACGTCGCCGAGCACCGGGCCGTCGGAGACGTCACCACGCTCGCCGACTCCTCGGTGATGGAGCTCATCGCTTCAGGGCTCGCCGCTCCACAGGCCGCGGACCAGGCCTGAGGCTCAACGACGCCGGATGAGCGGCCCGGCGACCGGGACCAGGAGGGCGGCGACGGCAGCACCCGCCACCGCGAGGGACGCGTAGCCCCCCGCGGACATCAGCAGCCCGGAGGTGACTCCACCGCCGGCTGCCGCGGCGCCCATGGTCACCTCGCCCCAGCCCTCCCGCCGCGGCCGGTCGAGCGCGGAAGCGCCCGAGGTGAGCAGGACGCTTCCCGAGACGAGGGCGAGGTTCCAGCCGACCCCGAGGACCACCAGCGCGATCGGGAGCGCGACGGACGACCCCGCACCGGTGGCCGCCAACCCGCAGGCACCCGCCAGCACGAGACCCGCGAGGGCGACGACGCGCGGGCCGCCGAACCGGTCCGTCAGCCAGCCACTGAGCGGCGCGGGCGCGAACATGGCCGCGATGTGCAGGCTCACCACCAGCCCGATGGCTCTGAGCGAGGAGCCGGAGTGGTGCAGGTGGACCGGAACCATGGTCATCACCCCGACCATCACGAGGTTGGCAAGGCTCAAGGCGGCCAGACCGGCCAGGCCGGTCCGGCCCAGCGCGGCCGCGCGCAGCCGCGGCGCGCGGTGACCGGCGGTCACCCTCGTCGCGGGGCCGAGACCGATCCCGAGAGCGAACGCGGCGACCAACGACGTGCCCGCAGCGAGCAGGTAGGGCCCGGCGAGTTCGGGGAGACCCCACCCGCGACCGACGGCCCCCGCCGCGGCGAGCAAGTTCGGGCCGACGACGGTGCCCACGGTCGTGGCCAGCAGGACGGACGCCATCGCCCGGGCCCGGACCGCCTCGTGAGCGAGGTCGGCGGCGGCATACCGCCCGAGCATCAGCGCTGCGTTCCCGGATCCGAGCAGGAGGCTGCCGAGCAGGATCGCGGGGACGCTGCCGACGACGGCGCCCGCGACGACGGCGAGCGCCCCCGGGACCGCGACCAGAGCGCCACCCATCAGCGCCCGTCCCCGCCCGCGCCTGCGGGTCAGCCCCGAGAGGACCAGCGCCGCGACCGCGGCACCGATCACGATCATCGCCTGAGGGGCTCCTGCCCCGGCGTCCGAGCCGGTCACGCGACTGATCAGGAGCGCACCGGCGGCCCCTGCCAGCGACTGCCCCAGGCCCCCGAGGACGCTGGCAACCCAGAGGAACGTCAGGGCACGGCGCCTCGCCGCGGGGGGCCGGGCGGGATCGGCCTCGGCCCGGCGGGGCGGAAGCGTCGGCACGACGGTCGGGCCGACCGGCTCCACGGGGAGGGGAGGCTGCCCGACGGGAGTGCCGGAGGGTTGGGCGCTCATGACTCTCAACGGTACGAGCGCGGCGCACGGCTTGAGAAGGCATTGTGCACGGCGCACATCCCGGCCGCCCGGTCACGACGTCACCGACCGGGGGCGTCGGTCGGTCGGACTCAGAACCCGAGCAGCCGTCGCAGGTTGCGCACCGCCACCCGGCCGGCACGGTTGGCCCCGATGATGCTCGCGCTCGGCCCGTAGCCGATCAGCTGGATCCGGGGGTCGGCGACCACCTCCGGGCCGTCCATCACGATGCCGCCGCCCCTGGTGCGCAGGCGGAGCGGGGCCAGGTGATCGAGGCTGGGCCGGAAGCCCGTGGCCCACACGATCGCGTCGACGGCGAGGTACTCCGGCGCCGGCGGGACGTCGCCAGGAGCCCACACGACGCCGCCGGGCACGATGCGGGCGAACATCGGCAACCGGGTCAGGACGCCGCTGGCGATGCCACGCCGGTACTCGGGGGTCAGCGGGAGCCGGGTCGCCGCGACGACGCTCTGCGGCGGCAGGCCCGCCCTGATCCGGGCGTCGACCGCGGCCACCGCGGCGCGCCGCGCCTCGGCGTCGAACTCCGCATCGGTGAACTCGGGTGGTCGCCGGGTGACCCACGTGGTCCGGGCCACCTCCGCGATCTGGAGCATCAGCTGCACGGCCGAGGTCCCGCCCCCCACCACGAGGACGTGGCGACCGCGGAACTCCCGGGCGGACGTGAAGTCACGCGTGTGCAGCTGGCGTCCGCCGAAGGTCGACTGACCTGGGTACACCGGCCAGAAGGGCTTCTGCCACGTCCCGGTCGCATTGATCACCGCCTCGGTGAGCCACTCGCCGCGGTCGGTCTCCACCCTGAGCAGGCGCCGGCCGGCGGGCGCCTCCACGCCGACGTCACGCACCGCCTGCACCCTGACGGGGCGGTGCACCGGGAGGTCGAAGGCCCGTTCGTAGTCTGCGAAGTACGTGCTCATCACCACGGAGGCTCGGGCATGCGGGTCCGCGGGCGGCGGGCCCATGCCAGGCAGCTCCTGGATGCTGTGCGTCTGCCCCACCGTCAACGAGTCCCACCGGTGCTGCCATGCCCCGCCCGCGCCCGGGGCGTCGTCGAGCACGACGAAGTCACCCGGGGCCAGTCCGGCTCGACGCAGGTGATGGGCAGCGGCCAGTCCAGCCTGCCCGGCCCCCACCACCACGACCCTTGCCCGCACTCCGGCCTCCCTCAGCGCATCCGTGGTCGTCGGCCCCCGACGACTGGAGCCGCCGGCAGGGTGACGCCGTGGTGGGATGGAGCCCATGCCGATGATCCATGACGGCCCGCTCCCGGGGTCCACCGTGGCACAGGTCCGGGCCATCGCCCAGGCGGCGACGACCCTTGACCTCGTGGAGCCGCTCGGCGAGCAGACCCTGCTCGACCTGACCGACCCCCACGCTCCCGTCCGGCACCTCCTCGCCGGCGACCCACTCACCGGCTACGCCGCGCTCGACCTGCGCGCTCACCCCGTCGCGGAGCTGGTGGTCGCGCCGGACGCGCGACGTCGGGGGACGGGCCGGGCCCTGCTCGACGCGGCGCGGGACGCGAGCGGATCCGACCGGACCCCGCTGGTCTGGGCGCACGGGAACACACCTGCCGCGCAGGCTTTGGCCGCGAGCGCAGGGCTGACCGTGCGACGCGAACTCTGGCGGATGACCGCCCCGCTGCCCGCGTCGCCCCCGTCCCCTGCCCTGCCCGACGACGTCGTCGTGCGCCCCTTCGTGGTCGGCCGGGACGAGGCCGCCTGGCTCGAGGTGAACGCCCGGGCCTTCGCCGACCACCCGGAGCAGGGACGGATGACGGAGGACGACCTGCGCGCGCGGCAGCGCGAGCCGTGGTTCTCCCCCGACGACCTGCTGCTCGCCGAGCGGGACGGGCGCCTGATCGGGTTCGCCTGGCTGAAGATCGAGTCGGTCGGCGAGCTGTACGTGCTCGGCGTCGACCCCGACGCCCAGGGCACAGGCCTGGGGCGGGCGCTCACCTCGCTCGCCCTGAGCCACCTCGTCCGGCGGGGTCTGGACACCGCCGTGCTCTACACCGAGGCGGCCAACGACGCCGCCGTGCACCTGTACACGGCGGCCGGATTCGTGCCGGCCCGGGTGGACGTCCAGTACGGCTGACGAGCCCGCCCACCCCGCGTCTGGCGCACACCCCGCCCGAAGATGCAACGATCTGGGGATGACCGCGCAGTCCGAGACCCGCACCGGCGTCCCCGAGGAGACCGCCGTCGCGCCCGACGAGAGCGACCTGCCCCCTCTGCCGGAGGACCGGTTCGGCGACCGTGAGGTCGACTGGCTGGCCTTCAACCGGCGGGTGCTGGAGCTGGCCGAGGACACGTCCCTCCCGCTGCTCGAGCGGGTCCGGTTCCTCGCCATCTTCGCCTCGAACCTGGACGAGTTCGTCATGGTGCGGGTGGCCGGGCTGAAGCGCCGCATCGCCACCGGCATGGCGGTGACCGCGGCCTCGGGACTGAGCCCGCACCAGGTCCTCGACGCGATCAGCACCGAGGCGCACGCCCTGATGGCCCGTCACGCCGAGGTCTTCACCACCTCCGTGCAGCCCGCCCTCGACGCCGAGGGCATCACGCTCGTGCACTGGGACGAGCTGGGGCCCAGTGAGCAGGAGCGGCTGCGCAAGTTCTTCCGCCGCCAGATCTACCCCGTGCTCACCCCGCTCGCCGTGGATCCCGCCCACCCCTTCCCGTACATCTCCGGGCTCTCGCTCAACCTTGCGGTCGTCGTGGTCAACCCCACCACCGGCAAGGAGCACTTCGCCCGGGTGAAGGTCCCGCCGCTGCTGCCTCGCTTCATCGCCGTCGATGCTCGCGGGCGGCCCAGCGCGCCGAGCACGAGGACCGCCGACCCCGGACGCGGTCCGACCTCGTTCGTCCCGCTCGAGGACGTGATCGCGGTGCACCTGGACTCCCTCTTCCCCGGGATGGAGATCCGTGAGCACCACACCTTCCGGGTCACCCGGAACGAAGACGTGGAGGTCGAGGAGGACGACGCCGAGAACATCCTTCAGGCGATGGAGAAGGAGCTGCTCCGGCGGCGCTTCGGCCCGGCCGTCCGGCTCGAGGTGGCCCGGGACATCGCGCCGAGGGTCCGCGAGCTGCTCGTTCGCGAGCTGGGGGTCGAGGAGTCGGAGGTCTTCGAGCTTCCCGCGCCGCTCGACCTGACCGGGTTGACCCTGATCGCCGAGCTCGACCGACCCGACCTGTCCTACGAACGGTTCATCGGGGGCACCCACCGCCACCTCGCCGAGGTGGAGAGCGCGACGGCGACCAACATCTTCGCGGCCATCCGCCGGCGGGACATCCTGCTGCACCACCCCTACGACTCGTTCGCCACCTCCGTCCAGGCGTTCCTCGCCCAGGCCGCCACGGACCCGAACGTGCTGGCGATCAAGCAGACCCTCTACCGCACGTCGGGCGACTCGCCGATCGTCGACTCCCTCATCGACGCCGCGGAGGCCGGCAAGCAGGTGCTCGCGCTCGTGGAGATCAAGGCCCGGTTCGACGAGCAGGCCAACATCTCCTGGGCACGCAAGCTCGAGCAGGCCGGCGTGCACGTGGTCTACGGCATCGTCGGGCTCAAGACGCACTGCAAGCTGTCCCTCGTCGTCCGGCAGGAGGCCGACGGGTTGCGCCGCTACTGCCACGTGGGCACCGGCAACTACAACCCGAAGACGGCGCGGCTGTACGAGGACCTCGGCGTGCTCACCTGCGACCCGGACGTCGGCCAGGACCTCACCCGGCTGTTCAACCAGCTCTCCGGGTACGCCCCCAAGGCGCGGTTCAACCGCCTGCTGGTGGCCCCCCGGACCATGCGGGCCGGCCTCATCGAGCGGATCCGGGCCGAGACCGCCAACCACCAGGCCGGCAAGGAGGCCTGGATCCGGATCAAGGTCAACGCCGTCGTCGACGAGGCCACGATCGACGCCCTGTACCGCGCCTCCCAGGCGGGGGTGCCCGTGGATCTCCTGGTACGCGGCATCTGCGCCGTGCGGCCAGGCGTCCCCGGGCTGAGCGAGAACATCCGCGTCCGCTCGATCCTCGGCCGTTTTCTCGAGCACGCCCGCCTCTTCACGTTCGCGGGCGGCGGCGACCCGGAGGTGTACATCGGCTCCGCCGACCTGATGCACCGCAACCTCGACCGCCGCGTGGAGACCCTGGTGCGCATCACCGACCTCGACCACGTGACCGAGCTGCTCGAGCTGCTCGACCTGTCCATGGACGACCAGACCGCCTCCTGGCACCTGGGGCCGGACGGCACCTGGGAGCGCCATCACCTCGACGCCGACGGCACACCGCTGCGCGACCTGCAGGAGTACCTCATCGCACGCCAGCGCCGACGCCCGGTTCGGGATCGCTGAGGCCGCGATGAGCACCGTTGCGCCGCCGATGGTGCGCGCCGCCGGCGCGGTCCTCTGGCGCGAGCGCGAGGGCCGGCTCGAGGTCGCCCTGGTGCACCGCCCCCGCTACAAGGACTGGTCGTGGCCCAAGGGCAAGCTCGACCCGGACGAGGGCGAGCCGGCCGCGGCGGTCCGGGAGGTCGCCGAGGAGACCGGGGCGTCCGTCGTGCTCGGCGTACCCCTGCCCCCAGTCGGCTACCGGACGCCCGACGGCAACGGGAAGCTGGTCAAGTACTGGGCCGCCCGGGTCGCCACCGACGGCGACGACGCCGCGCTGAGCGCCCGCGCCCCGGTGGAACGCGCCGGCCTGGACGAGATCGACGACGTCGTCTGGGTGAGCGCCGCCACCGCGACGGAGCTGCTCACGCGCAAGGAGGACCGGCCGGTCCTCGAGACCACCGCCGCGCTGTTCGAAAGCGGCCGGCTCGACACCCGCGTGCTGGTGATCGGCCGCCACGGCCATGCCCGCAAGCGCTCCAGCTGGTCCGACGGCGAGGCCACCCGGCCGCTGAGCGGACGGGGTCTGCGTCAGGCCGACGCGCTGGTGCCTCTCCTGGCGGCCTTCGGGGTGGCGACCGTGGTGACGAGCCCCTGGGAGAGATGCCTGCGGACCGTCACGCCGTACGCCGAACGGTCGAGCCTGCCGGTGCTGGAGGTGGCCGCCCTGACGGAGGCCGCGTACCGGGAGGACCCGACCGCGGCCATCGCGGCGCTCACGACCTACCTGACCGAGCCACGCGACGCCGTCGTCGTGACCCATCGGCCGGTACTGCCCGCCGTGATGGCCACCCTCGAGGAGGCCATCCGCCCGTGGACCGTGGGCCGCCTGCCCCGCAAGGACCCGTACCTGCGCACCGGCGAGGTGCTGGTCGCCCACGTCAACCGGTCCGGCCGGGGCGCTCGCGTCGTGGCCGTGGAACGGCACCGACCACTCCTCCCCGGCTGACCGGGGGCTTCCGGGCTCAGCCGAAGAGCCACGCGAGCACGTAGTACGTCCCGGCCGCGACCGTGGCAGCGGCCGGGATCGTGAGCACCCAAGCGATCGCGATGTTCCCCGCCACACCCCAGCGCACCGCGGACAGCCGCTTGGTGGCCCCCACACCCATGATGGCGGCGGTGATGCTCTGGGTGGTCGAGATGGGGGCGTGGAAGACGAAGGCCGTCACGTAGAGCACCGACGCCGCCACCGTCTCGGCGACGAAGCCGCGGGCCGGGTCCAGCTCGATCACCTTGCGGCCCAGCGTGCGCATGATGCGCCATCCGCCGGCGTAGGTGCCCAGGGAGATCGCCGTCGCCGCGGACAGCTTGACCCAGAGAGGGATGGTCGAGCCGGTGTGCAGCCCGCCTGCGACGAGGGCGAGCACGATCACGCCCATCGTCTTCTGGGCGTCCTGCAGCCCGTGGCCGAGGGCCATCGCCGCGGCGGAGGCCACCTGGCTCATCCGGAAGCGCCGGGTGACCTTGTGCGGGTTGGCGGTCTTGAAGATCCAGAGCAGGCCGACCATCAGGGCGAAGGCCAGCGCGAAGCCGACGATCGGCGAGACGATCATCGGGATGACCACCTTGGACAAGATGATCTGCCAGTGCACCGTGATCCCCGAGGCGACCCCCACGCCGGTCAACGCGCCGATGAGCGCATGGGACGACGAGGACGGCATCCCGAACCACCAGGTGATCAGGTTCCACGTGATGGCGCCGATCACCGCCGAGAGCACCATGATGAGCCCGAGGTGGGTCGTGGTGGCCTCGGTGATGTCGATGATCCCGCTGCCGATGGTCTGGGCGACCTCGGTGCCGAGCATGGCACCCAGCAGGTTGAAGCAGGCCGCCATGATCAGTGCCGCGCGGGGCGTCAGGGCGCGGGTGGAGACCGACGTCGCGATCGCGTTCGCCGCGTCGTGGAAACCGTTGGTGTAGTCAAAGCCGAGGGCGAACGCCACTACCACAACGACGAACGCGATCTCCACGGCGCTCAGGACTCCTTGAGCGCGATCGTCTCGACCAGGTTCGCGACCTTCTCGAACGCGTCGGCGGCCGCCTCGAGGGTGTCCACCACGTACTTGAGCTTCATCAGCTCGATCGGGTCCATCCCGTCGTTGAACATCGCGGCCACGAGGCGCCGGTAGGTCCGGTCGCCCTCGTTCTCCAACCGGTTGATCTCCACCCAGTACTCGGCGAGGTTCTTCATCGTCCGCAGCCGGGGCATGGCGTCAGCGGTGAGCTCAGCACACCGGCGGAGCACGTCGACCTGGGTGATCACCAGGTCGGGCAGCGTGTCGACGCCGTAGAGGACGACCATGTCGCCGGCCTCCTCCATGGCGTCCATGCAGTCGTCCAGCCCGCTCGCCAGCCGGTAGATGTCGTCCCGGTCGAACGGCGTGACGAAGGTCTGGTTGAGGTTGCGCATGATCGTGTGCGTCGCCTCGTCCGCGCCGTGCTCGGCATCGCGCAGTCGGGACGCGATCTCCTTGCGCCCCGCCGGTGGTGCGCCGAGGAGCTCGCTGAGCAGCTCGGCACCGACAACCAGGAACGCGGCGCTCTCGGCAAGCTGGTCGAAAAACGAGGCATTGCGCGGTGTCAGGCGCAGGCGCACGGCGATCTCCGGTGGGAGAGGGGAGTCGGTCGCCTCAGGCTAGGGCAGCCGGGAGCCGAAAGCACAACTCCCGAGTGTCGCCCGCGCCACAGTTCCGGCGCGCCACGGTTCCGGCCTGGCGGGGGTGACGTCGGGCCGCAGAGCGCCTCTCGGCGCGAAGGCCGCTCGAAGCGGCAGTGTGTGGAGCCCGGGGCTACCGCGACCCGACGTCGCTCCCCATGCTACGAGACGACGTCGTCGACCCGCCCGGGCGGGGAGGGTGACAACTCTCACCCTGCCGCCGGGAATACCTCACTCCAGGGCGCCGGCCCTCCAGAGCGCGGCCGCCAGCTCCAGCTCCTCGGCCGTCCGCACCAGGCTGGAGGCGCCCCGGGTGATCTGCCCGGCCAGGGCCACGTCGGAGTCCGCGACGTAGTCGGCGTCGATCGCGCTGCCGATCGCCAGCACCCGGCAAAACGCGGCAGCTCGCTCCAGCGCGACGGCCAGGTCGGCGTCGAACACGCCGGCCAGGACGCGGTCGACGACGTCGCGCACCTCGTCCGGACCGGGCGGGGCGGCGACCCCTGCGACGGCGTCGTGCACCTCGGCCCGAGCCATCCCGGCGCGATAGCGCTCGGCGACCGTCCGGGGGTCGCGGCGCACCCACTCCCGCAGCGCATACATCCGCCAGAGCGCCCCCGGTAGGGTACCGGCCGGGCTGTCCGACCAGAGGGCCGCGACGGTGTCGAGCCCCTCGGACTCCACCAGGTGGACGAGCCTTCCGACCACCGCGGGGTCCTGTGCGGCCCGACCGCTGCGCACCACCACGCCCGCGGTCGCGTGCGCAACCTCGGCTCGCATCGTCGGGTCCTGGTCGCCGGGCACCTGTTCGAGTGTCCGCGGGTCGACCATCGCCGGACGACGGGGGCGGTGGGGTCGGGCCATCAGGAAGCGTCTGGGTCGAAGGAGAGCGAGACGGAGTTCATGCAGTACCGGTCACCGGTCGGCGTCTGCGGGGCGTCGCCGAACAGATGGCCCAGGTGGCTGCCGCACGTGGCGCAGCGGACTTCGGTGCGGACCATGCCCATGCTGCGGTCCTCGATCAGCTCGACCGCGTCACCCTCGGAGGGCTCGTAGAAGCTGGGCCAGCCGCAGTGCGAGTCAAACTTGGTCTCGGCCCGGAACAGCACGGCGCCGCAGGCGCGGCACCGGTAGGTGCCCATCCGGGACTCCTCGAGCAGGGCCCCGGTCCAGGGTCGTTCGGTCGCTGCCTGGCGCAGCACGGCGTACTCCTCGGCCGACAGCTCGGCGCGCCACTGCTCGTCGCTCTTCGTCACCTCGTGGGCCATCGCGGCTCTCCTCTCCTGGGTCCTGCCCCCATCCTCTCCCGGGACCGACGGACTGCCGGGAGGGGTGATCTTCCAGCAAACGCTCACCTGGCCGCGTCCGCTAGCCGATGAACGTAACGGCCCGGATACACGCCGGCCGGATCGGAGCGGGGTCATCGATGGTCCATGTCGGTGTGCTGTCGCCGGTCACTGGCGGGTTCTTCTTCGGAGAGGTGCTCGCGGGGGTCGTGCGGGAGGTCGGGGCCCTCGGCGGCCACGTCACGCTCGTCCAGACGCTCGACGCCGGTCGGACGGGCGACGAGTTCATCCCGTCGATCGCCGCGACGCCCCCCGTCGCCTTCGACACGATCGACGGATTCATCACCATCGCGTGGGCCACCCCGGCGTCCTACCTCGACGAGATGCGGGCCGCCGGCAAGACCGTCGTCGTGGTGAGCAACGATCTCGAGGGCATCGACGCGACCACCGTGGTCACCGACAACGACGAGGGCGTGCGTGCCGCCGTCGACCACCTCGTCGCCCACGGTCACGACCGGATCGGTTTCGTCGGGAACATCGAGCAGAGCGACATGCGGGAACGGCACGACGCGTACAAGGCCGCGATGCGTGCCCACGGCCTCGACACGACCGGCCTCATCTTCCAGACACGGGACCACGTCGAGCACGGCGGACGAGGCGCGGCCCAGCGCATCGTCGCCGGCCGAGGCTGCACAGCCGCCATCGCCGCTACCGACCGGGTCGCCCTCGGCCTGATCCAGGGCCTGGACCAGCTCGGCTTCCGCGTGCCCGAGGACCTCGCAGTCGTCGGCTTCGACGACACCGAGGCCGGCTGGTACTCCACCCCCCCGCTGGCGACCGTCCGGCAACGGTTCGACGACCTCGGCTCACTCGCCGCCCGGCTCCTCGTCCGAGAGGTCCGCGGGGAGGCCGTGGAGCACATGGTCCACCGGACCCCGGCGCGCTTCATCCCGCGCAGGTCGTGCGGGTGCGGGTCGCCGTCGACCGCCGAAACCGACTCCGACGCCGGGCGCGGCCTGGTCACCGCCGTGCTCGACTCCATCGGGCTCGATGCGGAGGGACGGCCGCGAGCAGGGCTCCCGAAGCCCGAGGATGCGGACCTCGGCGTCCTCGACGCCGTCATCACGTCGACCCTCGAGCGGCTGCACGCACCCACGTCCGCCCCGGAGGTGCTCCGCAGCCTCACCGAGACCTACGTGCGCCTCATCGGGGACCTGTGGGCGCGGGCACGCGAGGCAGGACAGCCGTGGGCCGCCACGCTCCAGTACTGCCTCGTGCGGATCACCTCCGCGCTCACCGAACGCCAGATGGTCGGCTGCCGGCGCCGGATCAACCGGCTGTCGACCTCCTTCGACGAGCAGTACGACGTCGGCATGGGGTTGCTGGGCCGGGTCGGGACGGATCCGGCCGATCTCAGCTGGCTCGACCGGCTCTCGGTGCGCGCAGGCTGCCTCGGGGTGTGGGAGGGGCCTCCGCAGGACGGTCGGCTCCGCATCACCGGCACCTATGACCGCACGGGCGCGCTCGGCCTGGGCGAGGGCCTGGGCACCGTCGTCCCGATCGCCCAGTTCCCGCCCCTCGCCCTCGCCGCGTCGGCCGACCCGTCCGCCTCGGAGGCGACCTTCGTGATCCCTGTCCGGGGGTCCACGGGGGACCACGGCTTCCTGGCGGTCGTCGGCACCGTCGACACCGAGTTCGGCACCGGCCGTGCGGCCTACGACCACTGGGCCGCCCTGCTCGGCGCGGCGCTCCGGGAGAAGGGCCTGCTGGAGAAGATGCGGCGCAGCGAGGAGAGGTACGCCTTTGCCTCGCGAGCGGCGAACGACGGCCTGTGGGAGTACGACTTCGCGTCGGGTGAGATCTACCTGTCGCCCCGATGCAGGGACCTGCTCGGCACCGAGGTCGACGACGCCAGCTGGGTCACCCTGGTGCATCCCGAGGACCGCGAGTCCGTCAGCGCCACCCTGACCCGGGCCGCCGGGCTGAGCGACACCGCGTTCGAGGTCGAGTACCGGACGCTCCGAGCCGATGGCAGCTCATCCTGGGTGCTCCTGCGCGCGTTCGGCGTCGCCACCGAGTCGGGCGGCGTCGCTCGGCTGGTCGGATCGCTGTCCGACATCAGCCAGCGCCGGGAGCTGGAGGACCAGCTGCGCCACGCGGCACTGTTCGACCCCGTGACGGACCTGCCCAACCGCAGGCTCTTCCTCGACCGCTTGTCGGTGGCCATGGAGCAGCCCCGACGCCGACCCGGCGCCAGGTACGCCATGCTCTTCCTCGACCTGGACGGCTTCAAGCTCGTCAACGACTCGCTCGGGCACCTCGCCGGGGATCAGCTGCTCCAGGTGATCGGCGGGCGGTTGCGCGGACAGCTGCGCAGCGTGGACACCGCGGCGCGCTTCGGCGGCGACGAGTTCGCGCTGCTCCTCAGCGACCCCGTGCCCGACGAGCTCCTCGTCGTCGCAGCCCGCATCCAGGATCGGATCTCCGAACCCGTCATGCTCGGCGAGCACGAGGTGTCGGTCACCGCAAGCATCGGCATCGCCGTGTCCGAGAGCGGGTACACCGATGCCGAGGACGTCCTGAGGGACGCCGACATCGCGATGTACCACGCCAAGGAGACCGAGCGCGGCAGCGCCTGCCTCTTCGACCCGGCGATGCACGAGCGCGCGGTCGGGCGCCTGAACATCCGGAGCGCGCTGCTCACCGCGCTGGCCGAGAAGCAGTTCGTGGTGCACTACCAACCGGTCGTCGCGCTGGACGGCGCGGCACTCACCCAGTTCGAGGCGCTGGTGCGCTGGGCACACCCGAAGCGCGGCATCCTCCTCCCCGGGGAGTTCCTTCCGGCCATGGAGGGCAACGCCACCATCGTCGCCCTCGGCCACCAGGTGCTCGACCAGATCTGCGCTCAGCTCGCCGCGTGGCGCCAGACCTACGCGGGCCCGCTCGCCGTCTCGATGAACCTCGCACACCGGGAGTTCTGGGCACCCGATCTGCTCGCGATCGTGCGGTCGGCGCTGGAACGGCACGCCGTGCCGGCCGAGTGCATCATCCTTGAGATCACCGAGTCGGTGATCATGACCGACCCGGAGGCCGCCCGAGGGATCATGGATGAGCTGCATGCCGAGGGCATCCGGCTGCACATCGACGACTTCGGCACCGGTCAGTCCTCGCTGCACGCCCTGCGCACCTTCCCGGTCGACGCCCTGAAGATCGACGGCTCGTTCATCCGCGAGCTGACCATGGACCCGACCGGAGCGGCGCTGGTCCGCACCATCGTCGCCATGGGTGACGCGCTCGGCCTCGACGTGGTCGCCGAGTGCGTCGAGACGGCCGAGCAGGCGGATGCCCTGAGGGGGATGGGGTGCTCCACCGCCCAGGGCTGGCTGTACGCCAAGGCGATGCCCGGACACCTGGCCGGCCAGCTCCTGGGGACCCGCGTCGGGCGCGACGGGGCCGACAAGCCCGCGGCGAGGACCCGATGGTCCACGTAGGCGTGCTCTCCCCCGTCACCGGGGGCTCCTTCTTCGGCGACGTGTTCACGGGCATCGTCCGGGAGGTCGCCGCGACCGGGGGCCGGGTCACCCTGATCCAGACGATGGATGCCGGGGTGAGCGGTGACGAGGCGATCCCTGCCCCGGACGTGTCCGTGCCGATCGGCTGGGACCACATCGACGGGTTCATCGCGGTGGCACTGGCATCGAGCTCGGACTACCTGAACCGGCTGCGCACCGCCGGCAAGCCCGTCGTGCTCACCAGCAACTTCCTCGACGACGTCGACGCGGCCTCGGTCGTCGCCGAGAACAGGCAAGGCGTCGCGGCCGCCGTGACGCACCTCGTCGAGCACGGGCACACGCGGATCGCCTTCGTTGGGAACCTCGGTCAGACCGACATCGCCGAACGGCACGAGGGCTATCTCATGGCCATGGCCGACCACGGCCTGCCGACCGAAGGGCTGTTCTTCAGCTCAGCGGACCACATCGAGTCCGGTGGCGCGCGTGCGGTCGGGCCCATCCTCGCCGCACCCGAGCCCATCACAGCCGTCGTGACATCAACCGACCGGCTGGCGGCCGGACTCATGCAGGGACTCGCCGCCCGCGGCGTCCGGATCCCGCACGACGTCGCGATCGTCGGCTTCGACAACATGGAGATCGGCTGGCACACCTCGCCGCCACTTGCCACGGTCGACCAGCAGGTCTCCCGGCTCGGCGCGATGGCCGCACAGCTCCTGCTCGCCGAGCTGCGAGGCGACGTGGTCGAGCACGAGCGGCGCACCGTTCCGTCCGTCCTGCTCCCCCGCGGCAGCTGTGGATGCGCCGTCGGCACCGCCGCGTCATCGCGCCAGGGAGAGCTCGACGGGAACGCGGTCGCCCTGGCGATCACCACCCACCTCCGCGTGCCGCTGGACGAGCCGGACACGGGCGCGCCGAGACCCGACGACCTGACCAGCGTCGACCTCGCCGCGCTGGACGACGTGATCGAGACGACCATCGCACGGGTGTACCCCCGGGCGCCCGCCCCGGAGACGCTGGCCCAGTTCACCGAGACGGTGATGGGAGTCTTCGCGCGCGTCGCGACCGCCGCGACGGACGCGGGTGGGGCCCGAGCCGAGATCCTCCGCCACTGCATGTCCCGCACGGCCCTGGCGCTCTCCCGCCTGCATGCCACCAGCGGGGCGGAACGCGTGGACCAGCTCTCGGCGTCCCTCGCGGAGCAGTACGAGGTGAGTATCGAGCTGCTCGGCGAGGCGGGCGGGGACCCGAGAGAGCTCCAGTGGCTGGACCGGGTGTCCGTCCGGCTCGGGTGCCTCGCGGTCTGGAGGGGGGCCCCGGACGACGGTGTGCTCGACATCACCGGCGTCTACGACCCGGACGGGGTCACGACGGGCACCCGCGACCCGGCGCGGCGCGTCGCCGCGAGCTGTCGGGTGCAGGCCTTCCCGCCGCAGGCGATCGTCGCCCAGACCGACCCCGCGCGTCACGAGGTGACGTTCGTGATCCCGGTGAAGGGCGCCAGCGGAGACCACGGCCTGCTCTGCGTCGTCGGCTCGGTCGACAGGCATACGCGGACCGGCCGGGCCACCTACAACCACTGGGCGGCGCTTCTCGGGGTCGCGTTGAAGCAGCGAGGACTTCTCGAGGCCATCCGGCTGAGCGAGGAGCGCTACTCCCTCGCCGCGTCCGCGACCCAGGACGGACTCTGGGACTGGTACGTGGCCGAGGGCCGCTGCTACTACTCCGAACGTTGCCAGTCGATGCTCGGCATCACGGTTTCGGAAGCGGTCAGGGGCCGCGTCGGATGGCCCGAGCAGAGCACGCCGGAGCTCGATCCCTGGACCGTGCTCGTGCACCCCGAGGATCTCGAGAACCTGCGAACCGAGCTGCGTCGGGCCGTCGTCACCCAGCAGCCCGTCGAGATCGAGCACCGGATCGCAGGCCCGGACGGACAGTACACATGGGTGCTCTGCCGGGCCCGGCCGGTGGGCGAGCGCGGCAAGCGGGCCAGGCGGGTCGTCGGGTCGCTCTCGAACATCCACGAGCGCAAGGGGCTCGAGGAGCGCTTGCGCCAGGCGGCGCTCTTCGACAGCGTCACAGGGCTGCCCAACCGGCGCCTCTTCCTCGAGCGGCTCACGTGGGCCGTCGACCAGGCGAAACAGACCGAGGGTCCTCACTTCGCCGTGGTGTTCCTGGACCTCGATCGGTTCAAGGACATCAACGACTCGCTCGGGCACATGAGAGGCGACGAGCTGCTCGAGGCGGTCGGCGAGCGGCTGCGCGGGGAGCTGCGCAGCGTGGACACCGCAGCCCGCTTCGGCGGTGACGAGTTCGCCGTCCTGCTCCTCGGCCTCCGGCACGAGGACCTCCTGTCCGTCGTGGCGCGGATCCAGCGCAGCATCGCCGCCCCGCTCGTGCTCGGTGAGCACGAGGTCTCGATCACCGCCAGCCTGGGGATCGCCACCTCAGAGACCGGCTACGACTGCGCGGAGGACGTGCTCCGCGACGCGGACATCGCCATGTACCACGCCAAGGAGTCCGAGCGCGGGACGGTCTGCGTCTTCGACCCGGTCATGCACACCGCCGCCACGGGCAGGCTGCGCGCCCAGACCGAGCTGCGCACGGCTCTGCTCGAGCAGCAGTTCGTGATGCACTACCAGCCGATCGTCGCCCTCGACGGCTCGCCGCTGACCCGGTTCGAGGCGCTGGTGCGCTGGGCGCACCCGGTGCGGGGCCTGCTGCCTCCCGGCGAGTTCCTCCCGATGATGGACGAGACCGGCTCGGTGGTCGTCCTGGGCGCGTGGATCATTGACACGGTGTGCGCCCAGCTCGCCGAGTGGCGGGCGGCCTGGCAGGGCGACCTGTCGGTCTCGGTGAACCTGTCCCACCGCGAGTTCTGGTCGGACCGCCTGCTCCTCATCGTCACGGAGGCACTGGAACGCCACGGGGTGCCCGCGGAGAGCCTGATCCTGGAGATCACAGAGTCGATCATCATGGCTGACCCCGATGCCGCCCGGACGGTGATGGAGGGCCTGCGAGCTGCTGGCGTGCGCCTGCACATCGACGACTTCGGGACGGGACGCTCGTCGCTCCCGGCGCTCCGCGCCTTCCCGGTCGACGCGCTCAAGATCGACAGGTCCTTCGTCCGCGAGATCGACGTCGACACCCGCACCACGGAGCTGGTGCGCATCATCGTCGGGATGGGGCTCACCCTCGGGCTCGACGTGGTGGCCGAGGGCGTCGAGACCGACGCGCAGGCGGGTCATCTGCGGACCATGGGGTGTCGGACGGCCCAGGGTTGGCTGTACGCCGCGGCGCTCCCGGGCGACGAGGCCGGAGCGCTGATCGGGCAACAGGTGCTCCCGAAGGCCGATGCGCCGGTGGTCTCCTGACCGCGCCTGGCACCATGGGGGCCGTGCAGTCGTTCTGGGACCAGGTGAGCGGGACCCAGCCTCTGCCATCGGCAGGCGTCGTCCTGGGCACCGCCGCCGCAGCCCTCATCCTCGTGCTGGCGCCGGGGCTCTGGCCCGCGGCGCGGCACGTCGTGACGGTCGCCCACGAGGCCGGCCACGCCCTGGTGGCTCTGCTGGCCGGACGTCGGCTCTCCGGGATCAGGCTGCACTCGGACACCTCCGGCCTGACCGTCTCCCGCGGACGCGCTCGAGGACCGGGGATGGTGCTCACGCTGCTGGCCGGTCACAGCGGACCGGCGCTCCTTGGGCTGGGCGCCGCAGCCCTGCTCGCCCAGGGTCGGGCGCTCGCGGTCCTCTGGGCCCTGATCGTGCTGCTCGCCGCCATGCTGCTCAGCATCCGGAACCTCTTCGGTCTGTGGGTCGTGCTCCTGTTCGGCGCGGCCGTCGCGGCAGTCACGAGGTGGGCCGATCCGGTCGCCCAGTCGGCCGCGGCCTACACCCTGACGTGGTTCTGGCTGCTCGCCGGCCCCCGGACGGTTCTCGAGCTGGCCCGTTCCCGTCGCAGGTCGTCGGGGACCTCCGACGCAGACCAGCTCGCAGCCCTCACCCGCGTGCCGGCCCTGATCTGGGTCGCCCTCCTCCTCGCGATCACCCTTGCGGCGGCCGCCGGTGGCGTGGCGCTGCTGCTGCCCGAGCTGCTCGACCGCTGACCGCCTGCAGGGGGACCAAGGACCCGTGCGATGCGGTGGTCCGGCGAGAAGGTGGATTCATGACAGCAATGGTGGTCTACGAGTCGATGTACGGCTGCACCAAGGCGATCGCGGAGGCGATCGGCGAGGGTCTCGCATCTGCGGGCGCGGTCAAGGTCGTGGAGGTCGGCGCCCTCGCGGCGGAGGCGTCCGGCACGAGCGTCGCGCCCGACGTGACGTTGCTCGTGGTCGGCGGGCCGACCCACGCCTTCTCGATGAGCCGGGCCAGCACGCGTGCCGACGCCCTCAAGAACGCCCCCGACGGCACGGTGATCTCGAGCACCGGGGTCCGGGAGTGGCTCGCCGAGGTCACCCTTCCCGCCGACACCCCGGTGGCCGCGTTCGACACCAAGGTGCTCAAGCCCAACCTCCCGGGCGCCGCCGGGAAGGCGATCGAGAAGGAGCTCAAGCGCAAGGGCGGGCGACCCGTGGTCAAGCCCCACTCGTTCAAGGTGGAGGGCAGGAGCGACCTGGTCGACGGTCAGGCCGAGGCGGCCCGCGCCTGGGGAGCGCAGCTCGCCGCAGGTCTCGGGGGCTCCTGACTCACGGGCCCGCGAGAGCCTGTACCGCCCGGGTGATGCTGGACGAGAGCCCCCAGCGCTCGGCGAGAGCCATCAGCCGCTCCGGGTCCGGCTCCGGCGGTAGCCGGTCGTCCACCTCCGGCACGGGCGCCTCCGTGGCCACCCGCACCACCCCGGGCGCCACCGCGAGGTAGTCACGCGCCTCGGCCAGACGGCGGCGGTTGGCCGGGCTCAGGCCGTCGTCGCCCGCCTCGAGGGCAGCAAGGATCCCGGGGAGGTCCCCGTACCGCGCGAGCAGCGAGGCAGCGGTCTTCTCCCCGATCCCGGCGACCCCCGGCAGCCCGTCGCTGGTGTCACCACGCAGGACGGCGAGGTCGGCGTAGGCCGCCCCCGACCCGACCGCGTACCGCTCCACGAGCCATGCCTGGTCGATCACCTGCAGGTCGCTCATCCCACGGGCGGTGTAGAGCACCCGCACGGGCACCTCGTCGTCGACCAGCTGGAAGAGGTCGCGGTCGCCGGTGACCACCTCGACCGCCGCCCGGCTGCCGGTCAGAGCCGCCTCGCGAGCCGCGAGGGCGCCGATGACGTCGTCCGCCTCATACCCGCCGACACCGACCCGTGGGATGCCCAGGGCGGCGAGGACGTCCACGATCACGGGGATCTGCGCGGCAAGGCTCTCGGGGACGTCCTCGCCGCCGTCCGGAGCCAGTCGGTGCGCCTTGTAGCTGGGGATGGCCGCGACGCGAAACGCCGGGCGCCAGTCGTCGTCCCAGCACGCGACCAGCCGCCCGGGGCGCCTCGTGGTGACCAGGCGAGCCACCATGTCGAGCAGACCACGGATCGCGTTCACCGGGACGCCGTCGGGCGAGCGGACGTTCTCCGGCACCCCGTAGAAGGCTCGGAAGTACAGCGAGCCGGTGTCGAGCAGCATCAGCGGGGCCTGGCTCATCCCGCCATCCTCACCCACGCGGGCCTGCCGGTCTCGGCGGGCGGCGCCGCCGGAGAGAAGTTACCGTGAGCGGAACCGCACCCATGGGAACGCTCACTTGGTCGTCAGGGAGGTCGCGTGAGCACGACGGCACCGCCGCTGCTTCAGCCCACGCGGTTCCGCCACGAGGCACTTCTGTGGCATGGCCGCGATGAGCTGCTGGCCGGCACCGTGCCCGTCATCGACGCGGCGCTCACGGAAGGGCTGCCGGTCATGGTCGCCCTCACCGGGCAGACCTGGGGTCCGATCCGCGCCGCGCTCGGCCACGAGGCCGCCAGCCGGGTGCACCACGTGGACATGACGCAGCTCGGCACCAACCCGGCACGGATCATCCCGGCATGGCTCGACTTCCTGGCCAGCTGCGGGGGTCGCCCGGCGCGCGGGATCAACGAGCCCTTGTGGGCCGGACGGCGTCGCGCCGAGGTGACCGAGTGCCATGTGCAGGAGGCGGCCCTCAACCTGGCCATCCCGGCCGGCGCACCGCTCTCGCTGCTCTGCCCGTACAACGGCGACAGCCTGGACGCGTCGGCGCTGTCCCAGGCTCGACGGACGCATCCCCTCGTCGCCACGGCATGGGGCTCCGCGCACAGCGACCACTACCGCGGCACCGGGCGCGACCAGACCCTCGGTGCCGGTGGGCTCCCCCGGCCACCCCTGAGGTCGCACCGCCTGGCGTTCCGGCGCGGCGAGCTCGGCGAGGTGCGCCGGTTCGTGATCCGCCACGCCACCGCCGCCGGGTTGGGCGACGACCGGAGCGACGACCTCGCCCTCGCCGTCAACGAACTCGCCGCCAACAGCATCGACCACGGCGGCGGCCGGGGAGTGGCGCGCGTGTGGCGGGACCATGGGGCCCTGGTCGTCGAGGTCTCGGACTCCGGGCGGATCGCCGACCCGTTGGCTGGTCGCCTCAACCCGGGCGTGGCGCAGGAGCGCGGCCGCGGGCTGTGGATCGCCAACCAGCTCTGCGACCTTCTCCAGGTGCGTTCGACCCGCGAGGGAACGGCCCTTCGGGTCGTGACCTGGCTGCCGACCGGAGCCTGACGCCTCAGGGCTCTGGAACCTGGTGCTCTGCGGGCACCACTCTGGTGTCGGGTCCCGGAAACACCAGGGTCCGTTCCCCCGTGTCCGACCACTCGACCTCGAACGGCGGGGATCCATCGGGATGGCGCACCTCGACGACGCGCCCCTCCCGTACGGCGCCGTCCACAACGCTCGACGTCACGATGATCGTGTCACCCACGGACGCTCTCATGTCGCTCCTCTCGTCGGTCAACACCATGATGCTCCGCCCGACGGCTGCCCGCAGGGGCCACCGGGCCCCGGTGCCCTGGACGGGTCAGTTCGCCGGTACCGTCCGGCCCGAGGCCCACGCCCGCAGCGCCACGATGCGCTCCGCCATCACCACGCTCAATGGCCTGGTCGCATGGATCTCCTGGAGCAGGTGCTCGGCGTTCACCGGGCCACCGTCGGCGTGGGCGGCGTAGGCCGCGGACACCACCACCTGCTCGATCTCCGCCCCCGAGAACCCTTCGCAGGCGGCGGCAAGCGACTCGACCTGGGCGGCGTCGAGCAGCACCTCGCGCCGTCGGGCATGGATGGCGAGCACCTCGGACCGCGCCTCGGCGTCAGGAAGGTCGACGAAGAACACCTCGTCGAAGCGGCCCTTGCGGATCAGCTCCGGGGGGAGGGTGGTTACGTCGTTGGCCGTCGCGACGACGAAGACCGCCCCCGTCCGCTCGGCCAGCCAGGTAAGGAAGGTGCCGAGGACGCGCTGGGACGAGCCGGAGTCGCCGTCGGACGTCGCGAAGCCCTTCTCGATCTCGTCGATCCACACCACGCACGGAGCCATGACGTCCGCCGTGGCCAGGCTCTCCCGCAGCCGGCGCTCCGACTCGCCGACGTACTTGTCGTGCACCGCCGCGACGTCGAGCCGGAGCAGCGGGACACCGAAGGCCCCAGCGGCGACCCGGGCGGCGAGGCTCTTGCCGCATCCCTGGACGCCGAGCAGGAGCACCCCCTTCGGCGGGTCCAGGCCCGGGCCCGACCCGTCGAACGCAGGACGGCGGCGCATCAGCCACGCCTTGAGCCGGGCCATGCCCGCCAGGTCCGCCATCGGCGCGGTGTCGTACTCGAAGGTGAGCACACCCCCGCGGTTGAGGAGGTCGTACTTCGCCTTCATCACCGCGGGGGCATCGGTCCGGCTGATCACCCCGTCGTCGTACACGGCGGTCCGCGCGAGACGACGGGTGTCGGTCACCGACAAGCCGGAGAGGTTCTCCACGAGCAGGGCGACCGAGTCCTGGTCGGCCTGCACGCCGGCGCCGCGCTCACTCGCCCACTCGCCGGCCACCTGCTCGACGATCATCCGGCGCTCCGCCCTGTTCGGGAACGCCATCGGAAACCGGACCGCCAGGTGCTCGAGCTCGGCCGGCACCTCGATCTGATGGCTGATCAGCACGACGGTGCGCGGGCAGGCGTCGTAGCCCTGGCAGATGTCCTTGAGCATGCGCACGTTGAGCGGTTCCACGAGGTAGGGGTGGAGGTCCAGGAGGATGTAGATCCCCGGCACACCCTCGGAGATCCAGGCGAGCACCTTGGCCGGATCGGCGTTGAACGCCTGGGCGCTACCGAGGTCGGTGTCGACCCGACGCAGCCCGCGGGTGACCGCCCACTCGAAGGCGGGAGCCGCCGACTCACGGGCGAGATCGACGATCATGGCCCGGGCGCGAGCCTCATCCCGGGTCTCGATCACGACGAGTGGCACGCGGCTGCGGAGGATCGCGCGTAGGTCGCGCTGCGAGCTCTGCGGACTCATGGTGCGGAAACTAGCACCGGAGGGAGGCCGCGGTCGGTCCCCTTACGCATCCCCGTCCCCGCGGGGCGTTCGCGTGCCCCACGAGCCGGAGCCCAGGCGACGCACGCGGTGCAATAGGCGCGAATTCGCGACCGGGCAAATTCCGAGCGGGTCGATCTGTGCGAGCAGTCATTTTTCCGGACATGTCCTGATGTGTGCACTGGCGGGAGATCGTTGGGCGCTGACGAAGACGACTTTGACCCGGTCGCGGCAATGCCCGCGCTGTAATTCCACTCCACTTACGGGTGAATATGTGGCGCACACCACAGCCTTTCTAGGACCTTTGGGCCGTGATCATGAAGGAAAAGGAAACTGACCGGGTTTTCACCCGATCCGGCGCGTCATAGCTCCTTCAGTTCGTCGGTCGTCGTGCCGTCAGGTCCGGGGGTCGCAACGGGCGACGCCGACCTTGGAGGGGAAGACATGAAGCGCACAACCTGGTTCGCCACCGTGGTGGCGATGTTGGCCCTGAGCCTCGGCGCCACGCCGGCTCAGGCCGCAACAGCACCCGCACCGTCGGCCGCGACCACCGGGGTGGTCTCCGGGGTGAGCCTGTCGTCGATGAGCGGCGGGTACGTGCGGACCGCCGGCACCACGATCGCCAACAAGGTGATCAACGGCGACGTGACGTTCGTGGGCAGCGACCTGACCCTGCGCAACGTCCGGGTCACCGGCAAGGCGATCTTCCGCGGCGACAACCTGACCATCTCCGACTCCGAGTTCGGGGCCCTGGCCCTGTCCGGGACCGACACGGTCCGCATCAACGCGGTGGACGTCTTCGGCAAGCTCGGCACCGACGGCATCCAGATCACCTCCGACACCGGGCCCGCCCGCGACGTGGTGATCACCAACACCTGGATCCACGACCCCCAGGTGACCTCCACCTCCACCTACAGCGGCCTGCGGGCCCGTGGGGTGGACGGGCTCACCCTGGACAACGCCCTGATCGACCTGGGCGCCCACCAGCCCCAGCACAACGCCGCGGTCCTCCTGGAGAACACCAACGGCGGCAACCGCAACATCACCATCACCGGCTCCCGGCTCCTCGGCGGCACCTACCTGTTCAACACCACCGCGACCAACCTCGCCGTGACCGGCTCCGTCCTGGGCGCCGGCACCGCCGGCTACCTCGGGCCCGACCAGACCATCACCACCTTCACCGGCAACACCACACCCAGCGGCCACCCCCTGACCTACGCCAACGGCACCATCACCACCAGCACCACACCAGCACCCGAGCCCGAGCCCACACCGGCACCCGAGCCCGAGCCCACACCGGCACCCGAGCCCGAGCCCACACCGGCACCCACACCCGAGCCCACACCGGCACCCACACCCGAGCCCACACCGGCACCCGAGCCCGACCCCACACCGGCACCCGAGCCCACACCGTCCGGCGCACCGTCGGCCGCGACGACCGGGGTGGTCTCCGGGGTGAGCCTGTCGTCGATGAGCGGCGGAACGATCACCACCTCGTCCACCACCATCACCAACAAGGTGATCAACGGTGACGCGGTCTTCACCGGCAACAACCTCACCCTGCGCAACGTGCGCATCACCGGCAAGGTGCTGTTCAAGGGCGACAACCTGACGATCTCCGACTCCGAGTTCGGCGCGCTGTCCCTGTCCGGGACCGACACGGTCCGCATCGACCGGGTCGACGTGTTCGGCAAGGCCGGCTCCGACGGGATGCACATCACCTCCGACACCGGCCAGGTCCGCGACGTGGTGATCACCAACACCTGGATCCACGACCCCCAGGTGACCTCCACCTCCCACTACGACGGGATGCAGGTCCGCGGGGTCGACGGGCTCACCCTGGACAACGTCCTGATCGACCTGGGCGCCCATCAGCCGCAGTACACGGCCGCCCTGTTCTTGGAGAACGCCAACGGTGGCAACCGCAACATCACCGTCGACGACTCATGGATCCTGGGCGGGGGGTACGCCTTCTACAACTTCGCCAGCAACGTCGCGATCACGGACACCACGTTCGGTGGCGCTCGGTGGGGCCACCTCTTCCCCAGCTCGCAGACCGCGACCATCACCACCTTCACCGGCAACACCGACCCGACCGGCGCGACCCTGAAGATCGAGGGCACCGCGTTCGTCACGACCACGTCCGCCACACCGGACCCGACCCCGGCACCCGAGCCCGACCCCACACCGGCACCCGAGCCCACACCGTCCGGCGCACCGTCGGCCGCGACGACCGGGGTGGTCTCCGGGGTGAGCCTGTCGTCGATGAGCGGCGGGACGATCACCACCTCGTCCACCACCATCACCAACAAGGTGATCAACGGTGACGCGGTCTTCACCGGCAACAACCTCACCCTGCGCAACGTGCGCATCACCGGCAAGGTGCTGTTCAAGGGCGACAACCTGACGATCTCCGACTCCGAGTTCGGCGCGCTGTCCCTGTCCGGGACCGACACGGTCCGCATCGACCGGGTCGACGTGTTCGGCAAGGCCGGCTCCGACGGGATGCACATCACCTCCGACACCGGCCAGGTCCGCGACGTGGTGATCACCAACACCTGGATCCACGACCCCCAGGTGACCTCCACCTCCCACTACGACGGGATGCAGGTCCGCGGGGTCGACGGGCTCACCCTGGACAACGTCCTGATCGACCTGGGCCCGTACAAGCCCCAGTACACCTCGGCTCTGTTTCTCCAGGACGCCAACGGCGGCAACCGCAACGTGGCCGTCAGCGACTCCACGCTCCTCGGCGGCGGGTACCTGCTGAACATGAAGGCCGCCAACCTCTCCGTCACGGACAGCGTGCTGGGCAACGCCCACTACGACTACCTCTACCCGGGTCAGACCATCACCACCTTCTCGGGCAACACCGATCCGACGGGCGCGCCGTTGACCCTCGCCGGCGGCAAGATCACCGCGGGAACCGTTGCCCTCGCGGTGGATCCCCTGTCGATGATGGCGTTCTCCGTGGCCGAGCCGGTCACGGAACCGGTCGCCGAGCCCGCCGTCGAACCGGTCACGGAACCGGTCGCCGAGCCCGCCGTCGAACCGGTCGCAGCTCCCATCGCCGAACCGGTCGCCGAACCGGTCACGGAACCGGTCCTCGAGGCCGTGCCCGCGGTGGAGCCCGAGCTCTCCGCCGGGGCCGAGCTGGCGGGAGTGAGCGCCGTCTGATCGGAGCGCGACGGCGCGCGATGCACGGATCCTCCCGGTGGTCCCGCACCCTCGCGGTGCGGGACCACCGGTGCGTCCAGGTTCGCCCCAGCCCCGGCAACGACACGCGGCGAGCCAACAGGGTGACCAATGTCACGGTTTGGTAACGGTACAAATGGACGTACGGCCTCCCGGACGTCACCCGAATGGGGGTAGCGTCCCGCTCGTACGACCGGCCCACATCGTCCGCCATGCTCGTTACTCGCGCCGCGCCCCCGTTGGCCCGCTATGTCGAGCCTCCAACAGGAGGACCATGAAGAAGACCCTCACGACCGCAGCAGCAGGAGCCGCGCTGACAGTGCTCCTCGTCGCGGTGACTCACGAGCCCTCAGACTCGACGACCGCCGCCCCCGCACTCGCATCTCAGGAGCGGCCCAGCGCCGAGACGCTCGGCGATGCGGACGCGTACACACGCGGCGACGTCCCCACCTCCCCGGACCCAGGCACCGAGCGTCGCACCTCCCCGGACCCAGGCACCGAGCGTCGCACCCCGCCTCCGCCGTCCCGCGGCGAGGCTCGCACCCCGATCCCCCCGGCTCATTCCCTCCCCGTGGCCGCGCCGGCCGAGGCTCAGACCATCCCGGCCGCACCGGCCGCACCGGCCCCGCCCGCAGCACCGGCCCCGCCCGCAGCACCGGCCCCGCCCGCCGACCCCGCCCCGCCCACGGTGATCACCGCGACGGCGTCGGGGTCGACCACGGGGGTTCCGGCCGGCACCTCGCTGTCCCGGATGAGTGGCGGAACCATCACCTCCAGCAACAGGACCGTCGCCAACGCGGTCATCGACGGTGATGCGGTCTTCACCGGCGACAACCTCACGCTGACGAACGTGCGGATCACTGGCAAGGTCCTGTTCAAGGGCGACAACCTGACCATCGAGAACTCCGAGTTCGGAGCCCTGTCGTTGTCAGGCACCGACACCGTGCGCATCACCGGCGTGGAGGTCTTTGGCAGTCCCGGCTCCGACGGCATGCACATCACGTCCGACTCCGGTCAGGTCCGCGACGTCGTGATCGCCACGACATGGATCCACAGCCCGAAGGTCACGTCGAGCTCCCACTACGACGGGATGCAGGTCCGCGGGGTCGACGGGCTCACCCTGGACAACGTCATCATCGAGCTCGGACCGCACAAGCCGCAGTACACCGCGGCGCTCTTCCTGCAGGACGCGAACGGCGGCACCCGGAACGTCACCGTCACCGGATCGCAGATCCACGGCGGCGGGTTCGCCCTCTATGCCTTTGCAGACAACCTGAAGATCCGCGACACCACATTCGGCGACGCTGCCTACGGCCACCTGTACCCCGACTCGCGGACGAGCGAGATCGTCGAGTTCACGGGGAACGCCGACGCCTCCGGCAAGTCCCTCACCATCCGCGGCGACTCCTTCCGCTGACGGATCGCAGTGCGGCGGCCTGATCACCGGCCGCCGCACTGCGGAGCGGGTCGACGACGCGCAACACCCGACGGTCGCGGGCTGGACCCGCACGAGCGACGAAGATCCGGGCCACCACGTCCGGGGCATACTCGAGGGATGAAGATCCTCGCCCTGTCCGACGCACCCGCCTACGACGCCGCCCGGTTCGTCGCGGTGCCGTATGCCGAGGGCGTCCACTCCAACGCCCGCTTGATCCGCCTCGCACCCGGGCAGGCATTGCCCACCCACACGCACGGCGACTCCGACCTGATGCTCTACGCGGTCGAGGGCGAGACCACCCTCGACACCGACGACGGTCAGCTCACGCTGGCGACGGGCGACCTCGCGGTGCTCCGGGGGACCGAGGAGCTGCGTGCGGTGAACAACGGCTCGACGGGCGTCACGCTGATGGCCTTCCTGTCGCCCCCGTTCCCACCGCGGACGTGAGGTCGGGCGGGGCGTAGGGCCGAGTCCCGAAGCCGGTGATGAAGACCGCGCCCACGGCCACAGCCGCGACGGCGGCGATGACCACGAGCCCCAGCACGGGCACGAGCGCGAGCGCGTGCAGGACCCCGACCAGGCCCGCGGTGCCGAGCATGGCCGCCGTCGGGCGCGACGGAGACCTGCCCTGCGACGCTGCCACCCGGGCGCCGAGCACCTCGCCCACCGCCACGAGCCCGAGCGCGACCACGATCCCGAGCAGTCCGAGCACGACGAGCGCCAGCGGGATGAGGAACAGCGTGAACACCATCGAGATGGTCAGCAGGGGCGCGATGACCCCGATGAGGACCCCCAGCGCGCCGCTCACCAACGGGTGGCTTCCGGCGGCGCCGGCCACCCTCGCCGTCGTGCGGGCTGCGACTCTCACCACCACCCAGGCGACACCGCCCATGCCCACCACCAGAACGGCCAGGACGACGAACCACCCACCGACCGACACGCCCTGGGCCTGACCCCCGACGAGATCGCCCACCGACTCCTCGGTGACCTGACCCCGCACCGTGGAGCCGGGTTCGGAGTCGAGGGTCCCGCCGGCGTGGGCCACGTCGCCGGTGACCTCCGCCGCCCCGCCCAGCGTGACGTCGGCGCCGAGCGCCAGCAGGTCCCCGTCGAGCCGCCCGTCGATGCGCACCTCTCCCGCGAGGGCGAGGACCGTACCCCGGTGCTCGGACCCCTCGTCCAGCGTGACCCGTCCGCCCGCCACGACGAGCGGCCCGACGCTCACCTGGTCGTCGGCGAAGGCGTGGTCGTTCTGGGTGACCACCGTGAGCGAGTAGCGGCCCTCGTCGGCCACCTCCCCGCTGCACCCCGCCAGGGCGAGCACGAGCAGCGCGGGGAGAAGCAGCAGCGTCCGCTTCCGGATCATGTCGGATCCCTTCGGGTGGGGAACATGAGGAGCACGCCTGACACGCACAGCAGTGCGAGGCTGATCGCCGCCACCGCTCGGAGGTGCTCGGCGAACGTGACACCTCCGGAGCGCCACAGGATCGCCAGGGACGTGGACAGGAACGACGCCAGCCACCCGGAGATCCCCACGCCGAGGGCGGCGTTGCGTGCGATCGTCGCGGGCGTGGAGAAGTCGGCCCACAGCGCAAAGTTGAGCACCGTGTAGATACTCACGGCCATCGCGTAGACCAGAGGAAGCCCCAGGGACGCCGGCAGCTCGGGGGTGGTGAGGGAGTGCAGCACGTACTCGAGCTGCACCAGACCGAACAGGGCGAACACCCAACCGAACAGCGCACGTTGGGTGAAGGCCGGGTAGAGGATCCCGGCGACGACCGCGGCGAGGACGTGGGCGCCCCCGATCATCCAGACCGTCCCCGAGTCCCCGGAGTGCCAGGCGGAGCCCATGTAGACCGGCGTGTCGATGATCCGCAGGAACCCCAGGCTGTCGATGAAGTAGATGCCGAACATGAGCACCAGGGCGACGGCGAAGCCGACCCGTGGCGTCCCGTCGGTCCCTCCCCCGGCTCCCTCGCCGGAGGCCGCCCGCACCCGGACGAAGCGCCCGACGCCGTACCTCGGGTCCTCGTGCTGGCGGCCCAGGGCTTGGGTCACCTTGACCGGGGCGAAGGCCAGCACGCCCAGGCCGAGTGCCCCGAGCACCATCGGGCCGACCATCATCCGGGCGAAGGCGCCGACCTCCCACTCGGTGGCCAGCACGGCCGCGGGCAGGAACGCCGCGGACGTGATCACGGCCGCCACCCAGCCACGGTCCCGGGTCGGGACCAGGTCGCAGGTCAGTCCGAACATGCTCGGCACCCCGATGCCCAGCGCGACGGCGGCCAGCACGACCCAGACGACCATGGCACCCTCGCTGCCCAGCCCGGGCGCGATCGGGGTCAGCACGGTGAGGATCACCACGGCCGCCGCCAGCAGGCGCAGCTTGACCACGAACCGTGCGCTCCACCCCCGACGGTGCATGAGCGTTCCGGTGGCGATCGCCACCACGAGCGTGACGCCGGCGAGCAGGGCAAGGATCGCCGCCACCCGACCCGCGGGCAGGCCGACCACTCGGGTCCCGACGTCGACCAGTCCGAGCTGGACGAACGTCAGGTTGTAGAAGTACCCGGCAGCGAGCGCGCCGACGAACAGGACGTAGCCGAAGACGGCGACCCAGTCCCGTCGGCGAACGATGCTGACGATCTCCATCGTCCCCACGCTGGCAGGTCCGGCGGACGGAGGCGTGGGACCTGGTGCCCGATCAGTAGGCGGCGAAGTTCTGGGTGAGGTAGTAGCCGTTGGGCCCGTGGACGACCCCGACCCCCAGATGGGTGAAGGCGGGGTTGAGGAGGTTGACCCGGTGCCCCTCGGAGTCCATCCAGCCCCGGTGGACGGCTTGGGCGACGGCATCCGCGCTGTACCGGCCGCCCTCGTCGATCCAGCCCACGTTCTCGCCGGCCGCCGACCAGCCCCCGGGGATCTGCGCCGAGTACGACGGGTTGTGCGCCAGGGCGAGTCCGCCGCTCGCCAGGTGTTCCGACCACCCGCGTGCCACGCCGTCCAGGCCGCTGTGCCGTTGCAGCGCTCCCACCCCCGCCGCCGCCCGGGCCTCGTTCGCGAGCGCGACGATGGTCCCCTCGATCGAGGCCTGCGCCGTCGTCCCGCCGGGTGCGGGCGGCGCCGGGACGGGCTCGGATCGCGGCGCCGGGGCGGGCTCCGGTGCCACGGGCTGGGGTGGGTCGGTCGGCGCGGGGGGTTCGACGGTGGGCGCCGTCGCCGGCGTGGCCGTCGGAAGCGAGGTGCTCGCGGGCGGCTCGACGGGGGCTCCGTCCCGTCCCGGGGGCGCCCCGGCACATCCGGTCAAGATCGCGCCGAGGAGGAGGACGGCTACCGCCGCCCGGCCCCCGAAGATGCGCGCGCTCCCGCTCATCGGGGCAATCTAGCCCGGGTCGGACCCGGCGCCCCACCACCCTCGGGCAATGGGCCAGACTGGCCGACCATGAGAGTCAACCTTTCGGCCCCACGGATCGTTCAGGGAGCATGACCGGTCCCCGTGCGACCGATGCCGCAGTCGGCTCGGGCCGCACCGCGACCGGAGAGGCACGGGTGCGGGTGCCCGGTCCGACCGACCGGGATGCGGAGTTCAGCGCCTTCGTCGCCGAGTCCGGGCCCGCCCTGGTGCGCACCGCCTGGCTGCTGTGCGGAGACCCCACCCGGGCGCAGGACCTCGCCCAGCACGCCCTGCTGCGCACCTATCTGGCGTGGCCGAGGGTCCGGGACGGCAACCCGCTGGGGTACGCGCGCCGCGTGGTGGCCACGGCCCGGATCGACTCCTGGCGCAAGGACCGGCGCGAGGTGCTCACGGACGGCCGCCTGCTCGAAGCCGGCGAAGGATCGGACGCAGACGCCCACGCCGAGCGAGACCTCCTGGTGCGCGCCCTGCTCACGCTCGGTGCCCAGCAGCGCCGGATCGTCGTGCTCCGCTACCTGGTCGGGCTTCCGGAGGCCGAGGTGGCGGCGGACCTCGGCGTGTCCCTGGGGACGGTGAAGTCCACGGCCTCCCGCGGCCTGGCCCGGCTCCGTGCGGTGCTCGGCGACACCGACCCGTCAGCCCCGCGAGGAGGCAACGATGAGTGAGGAGTACGCGCGGAACCTGCGGGCGCGGTACGCCGCAGCGATCCCGGACGTCCCGGTGGACCCGGCCCCCATCGTGCAACGCGGGCGGCGGCGCCGTCGTCTCACCCGGCTCGGCGGCGCCGTGGCCGCGGGGGCCGCCGTGATCGCGGTGGTGATCGGCGTGCTCGTGCTGCGCCCGGGCGATGGGGTGCAGCCGGCCACAACACCCCCTCCTGCCGAGGCTCCCGGCCCCTTCTCGCTGTGGCTGAGCGCCGAGCAGGTCCCCCCCGGCGGCGTCGAGCTGGTCGCCGTGCTCGTCAACCACGAGGGCGGGGACGCCACCTTCGGTGTCCCGGCAACGGTGGAGCGGTGGGACGGCGGGTCGTGGAACCTGCATCGACGGATGAACGTGTGCCTGGACCACTGGCACTGCACCGCCACGATGTACCCACCCGGTGCGGCGGAGGTGCAGGGGTCGGACGACATCGGGATCGGCGCGACCATCGAGCAGCCCGGGCCCGTCGAGCGCTTCAACACCGACGGCCTGGAGCCCGGGTGGTACCGCGTGTCACAGGGGGCCTACGGGGGCGCGGTCGCGCGCGGGGTGTTCCAGGTGGTCGAGGGGGCACCGACGCCCGCCCCGCTCTGGCCCACCGACGTGCCGGCGATCTCGGTCCAGCCCGCGGTGGTGCGTCCCGGGAGAACGGTGACCCTTACGCCCCTCGTCCCCTCGAAGCCCGACGGCTCGCTGAGCTACGAGGACATCGAGGCGGTCGTCGAGGACCTGGGCACGACCGCATCGGTCGAACGGTGGGACGGCTCGGCGTGGGGCCAGGTCGCGGACATCGCCCTGGAACCGCCGAGCGGCGAACAGACCTACTTCGAGATGCTGGGCGCCGTCCCCGACCTGGAACCCGGCTCCTACCGCCTGGTGCGCTCGGGGCCGGGCGGTGAGCACACCGGCAACTTCTGGGTCGCAGGTGCGGGCGAGCGGCCGGTCGACGCGGCCGGGCCGGAGACGCACGACGCCGCCGTCCTGGAGGAACACCTCGGCCTGCCCCCCCAGCTCGACCTGGTCGCCGACGTCGAGTACGCCGGCGCGGTCCACCTCGAGAGCCGCACGATCACCGTGCTCACGACGGGCAGCTCGAGCTGCCCCAGCCGGCCGACCAGGATCGACAGCAGCGGCGACGGCCTGCTGATCGTCTACATCGGCGAGCCGGGACCACCATCAGACCGGGAGTGCACGGCCGACGACCAGCCCATCACGTACACGCTCGCGTTCCCGGACGGCTACGAACCCACCGAGCCGCCCATCGTCGACCTGCGGTGGCGGAGCACCGGTGAGCTGATCAGCACCACCCAGCCTGCCACCGGCGAGTGAGCCGCTCCTCAGCGATCCACCTGGACGGCTGCGCACCCTGACCCGACCACCTCGACCGGGAGCCCGGACGCCAGGGCGCGCGCCGCCCGGTCGCGCGCCAGGTTCCAGTCGGTGAGGCCTCCGGGCGCATCGACGACGACCCACTCCAGCACGCACGACCGCAGGGGCTCGTCGAGCCCGTCGAGCGCCGGCACGGCGTCCGCGGACAACCCCCGCAGGTACGCCAGGTCGAGCGGGATCTCGAGCCCGGGCGTCGTGTTGTGGCGGGCGATCAGGGCGTCGGGGTTCACCACGGCGAGTCCCAGCATCGCCACCGCGACCACGTGCACGACGGCGCGCGGTAGCCAGCCACCCCGCCAGCGCACCCCCGCGGCCATCACCAGCAGAAGGAGCACCGCAAGCACCACCTCGACGACCACGACGAAGAGCCTGAGCCGGGTGAGCCCGAATGCCTCCATGTACAGGTCCATCCGCCGAAGCGCGGACGCCACGACACCCAGGGTACCCAGGCAGAGCACCCCGAGGGCGGCACGGGAGACCCCCCGGTCGCGCGCGGAGGACCGTGGCGCGCGGCGGGCGGCGAGGGCAACAACCAGAAGCGTCAGGGCGGTGACCGCCACCAGCTGGGCGAACCCGGTCCGCGCGTACTCGGCGTACGTCAGGCCCGCCGTCTCCAGCACGTGCCGGTGCCCACCGAGCAGCCCGCCGATCTGGACCAGGACGAAGCCGACCACCATCACGTCCAGCGCAATTACGGGGAGCAACCACTCGCCCCGCCGCGTGGCGGGCGCCGTCGGGAGCCGCAGGGCCGACCACCCGGGGGGCGCGAGGGCGAGGTGGGCGAGGGTGGCGGCGGTCAGGGCCACCGCCGTCCCTACCACGAGCTGGCCGGGCAACCGGTCGAGGTCGACCTGCGGCAGGTAGCTGGCGAAGACGGGGTCGGCGCTCGCGAAGAGCACACCGAAGACGACCAGGAGCACCGCCGTCACCGCGACGCTGCGCAGGGCGATCAGGGCCTGGCCGCGGCGGGGACCCATCACGTCACCCATACCTCGGCCCAGCCACGGGAACGCGCGCAGTGCCCCGGCGAACCAGCTCACCCCGCTGAGCACCACGGCGGGGGCGGACCGCGCCGACGTCGCGGCGACGGCGCCGGCGACAGCGGCGGCTCCGACGCACAGGGCGACAACCCACGCCGCGTCGCTCACCGCGACCACCGCGAGCAGGGCGACGGAGAGCGCAGCGGTGGCCATGTCACCGACGGCACGACGCCGCACCAGGCCGGGCAGTGCCGGAACCCAGATCAGCATGCCCACCAGTGCCGCGCCCAGGCCCAGCGGGTGGCCCACGAGCAGCGCGGCGGCCATCACTCCGACGGCGGCCGCCAGGACCAGGGTCGACCGCGGCGCCTTGGCACCACGGGCAGCCCAGAACGCACTCAGCGCCACGACGAACGGGCTGGGCGGGAGGGGGACGGGGGGTGCGGGGAGGGCAACCGCCGTGCCGGCCGGTGGCGGCCAGCCCGGCGGCGGGGTGGCTGCCCGAGCGCCGTGCGGGTCGGCACGCGGAGGAGGCGGTGCGGATGGTTCGCTCATGATCGCAACGCTAGGCACGGGTGACAGCCGTGTCCGGCGGTGCGGCGACGGGTCCGGTGCAGGTTGTGTGCACGCGCGTGGAGGCCGCGTGGACGGGTCGGTGCAACCCGCCCGCGCACGCCCACGGGGCCGATCTGGCAGTCCTCGGCGGGCGCCGGGCCGGTTGCGCGCTTAGCCTGCGCGGATGACCGGGACGGAGGATCCACGCAGGCCATCAGCCGGGGCCGCCGACGAGCGTGCGGACCACCGCCCGACCACGCCGCACCCCGGGCGCGCCAAACGGCTGCTTCGGGCCGGGGCCCTGGCGGCCGGCGTCGGGGTCCCCGTCGCGGTCCTGGCGATCGTCGTCCAGTCCCAGGCCTCGGGGGTGCACCAGCTCGACGAGGCCACGATCCAGGCGGCGACGGAAGCCACCCGGGACAACCCCGCCCTGTACCGGGGGCTCCTGGCGTGGCAGGAGGCGTTCCAGGCCAAGTGGGTCAACCTCGTGGTGGGCCTCGTGTGCCTGTGGGCCTGGCGTCGACACGGTCTGCGCACGCGCGCGCTGTGGGCCTTCGTCACCCTCATCGTGACCTGGAATCTCGGGCTCGGCGCCAAGTACCTGGTCGCGCGGGCGCGCCCCGTCGTCGAGGACGCCCTCACCCTCGCACCCGGCTACAGCTTCCCCAGCGGGCACGCGACCAACACGGCGGCGGCGGGCCTGATCCTGACCGTCCTGGTGTGGCCCCTCCTCGGCCGCCGGGGACACGCTGTCGTCGTCGCGCTGGTGGTCACCGCGGTGGTGCTCACCGGGGTGGACCGGGTGTTCCTCGGCGCGCACTACCCGTCCGACGTCGTCGCGGGGATCGCCCTCGGGGGCGCGATGGCCGGGGCGTCCTTCCTCGGCTACGTCGGCTGGAACCCCCCGGTTCCCGGCCACGCCCACCAGCGGGTGACCTGAGTGTCGTTCGTCCACCGATATGCCGAGGACACCTCGGAGCCGACCCTGCGGCAGGCCCGGCGCGACCTGCTCCACCGGACGGTCGTGCCCGCGCTCGCGCTGTGGGCGATCATCGTCGGCCTCGGCCTGACGATCATGGGTCCGCTGGAGTCGCTGCCCGGAGAGGCGGCCGTGAGCGAGCAGCTCGCGGAGGATCGCAGCCCCGCCTTGAACACGATCACGTCCGTGTGGTCCAACATCGGGGCGACGTTCTTCATCATCGCCACCTGCCTGGTGGTGGTCGCGCTCGTCTGGTGGCGCACGCGGCAGTGGTGGCTCGCCGTCGTACCCGCGATCGCCATCTCGGTGCAGTCCTCCGTGTTCGTCACGGCCGCGGCCGTGGTGGGGCGCACCCGCCCAGAGGTCGATCACCTGGACATCTCCCCGCCGACGTCCAGCTTCCCGAGCGGCCACGTGGGCGCGTCCACGGCGTTCTACCTGACGCTCGCCCTGCTCAGTCGCCGGATCAGGCCTCCGGTGCTGCGCTGGGCGGCGACGCTCCTCTGCCTGCTGATCCCGCTGCTCGTCGCCTACGCCCGCATGTACCGGGGGATGCACCACCCCTCCGACGTGGTCGTCGGGGCCTTCAACGGGACGGTCTGCGCGATCCTCGCGTGGCGCTACCTGCGCCGCGGCTCAGAACCGGCCGTAGCGGGACCGGGCGGCGCTGTAGACGGCGTACGCGGCGAACCCGAGCGCGGCCAGGGTGAGCAACCCGGTCCCGACCGGCAACTGGGCGACAGCGCGGAGCGCGGCGTCCAGCCCCTGGGGCTGGTCGGGGTTGGCGGTGGCCGCCGCCGCGGCAAGGAACCCGCCGACGAGCATCAGGGCGATGCCCTTGGCGACGTACCCGAACCGCCCGGCAAGGACCGCCCACCGCCCGGGGTTCTCGACGAGGTCTGACAGGAAGCGGCGGGTCCATCCCTTGACCACGTGGTAGATGCCCACGCCGACCACACCCAGTCCGACCGCGCCGACGAGGACCCGGCCCCACGTGCTTCCCAGCAGAGGGGCGGTGACGCCCTCGCTGCCGGACCCGGAGCCTGTCCCCTGGACCACCGTGAACGCGGTCCAGCCGAGCGCCAGATAGACCACCGCCTTGCCTGCCGCCTTGAGCCGGCCGCCGGTATCCCGACGGGCGAAGGCCTCCGTCACCTGCCACAGGGCCAGCACCGCGAACCCGACCACCGTCAGCCAGAGCAGGACGGAACCCACCCCGCTGCCGGCCAGGGTGCGCAGGGCGCCCTGCTCGTCGGCCTCCCCGCCGCTTCCCGGCACGTCCCAGGCGAGCTGGAGGATCACCCAGGCGATGAGCACGTGGAGAAGCGCGTTGGCGGAATACCCGAGGCGCGCACCCTTCTCGAGCAGAGAGCTGTCGCCGGCCTCGGTGGCGGCGCTACGAATGTTCATCCTCCACACCTTCGCATCGGGCGCCCGGCTTCGCGCGGCGTCCGCGGCTCCCCGGGTGCCGGTCGCGATCTCGCACGGCAAGATCGCACGCGAGGGATCCGCGGGTCGGGAGGTGCTGACCGATGACCGAGCTGCACCTGCTCTACGCCGTCGTCGGCGTTGCCGCGCTCGTGCTCGCGCTGTTCAGCCGCAAGCTGCGCGAGCTCCCGCTGAGCGAGCCCCTGGCGGGCCTGCTGCTCGGGGTCGTCCTCGGGCCGGCCGCTCTGGGGCTGCTCACGGTGAGCGAACCCACCCGCGACGTCGTCCTCCTCGAGGGCGCGCGGCTGCTGCTTGCCGGCTCGGTGATGGCCGCCGCCCTGCGCTTCCCGCTGACCGACTTCCGCGGCCTCGTCCGCCCGATCGTCATCCTCCTGGCGGTGGTGATGCCGCTGGCCGCGGTGGTGGTGGGCGCCCTGAGCCTCGTGCTCGGGCTCCCGCTGGCGCTGGCGGCGGTGGTCGGAGCCTGCCTGTGCCCCACCGACCCCGTGCTCGCCGCCTCCGTGGTCACCGGTGAGCCCGCCGAGCGGGACCTGCCCGGCGAGCTCCGGCGCGTGCTCACCGGGGAGAGCGGCGCGAACGACGGGCTGGCCCTGCCGCTGGTCGGGTTAGCTCTGGCGGCGGCGCTCCCGGGCGAGTCCCCTGGCGACGTCGTCGGGCGGATCGTCTGGGAGGTGGCCGGCGGAACGGCCATCGGGCTGCTGCTCGGGGTCGCCGCCGGGTGGTCCCTCCGGTACGCCACCCGGCACCGCGACCCGGAGCCCGGCCCCGAGCTCGTCTTCACGCTGCTGCTGGCCGTGATGACCCTCGGCGTCGCACGGGTCGCCGGGACCGGCGGGGTGCTGGCCGTGTTCGTCGCCGGGCTGGCGTACAACCGATGGGTCGCCGAGGGGGAGCGGGCCGGGCAGGACAACATCGACGAGGCGGTGAACCGCTACGCCGTGATCCCGCTGTTCGTGGTGCTCGGCGCCGTTCTTCCCTGGTCGGACTGGGCCGCCCTCGGCCCCTCGGCGATCCTGTTCGCCCTCGGGGTGCTCCTGCTTCGCCGGTTGCCGTTCGTCGTGGGCCTGTCCCGACCGCTCGGGCTCGCCGGACGGGACGCCGCGTTCCTGGGCTGGTTCGGCCCGATGGGGGTCAGCGCGGTCTTCTACCTGGCGCACTCGCTCGACGAGGGGGTCACCGACCCTCGGGTCTTTGCTGCCGGCAGCCTGGCGGTGGCGGTCAGCGTCGTGGCCTTCGGGCTGACCGGGTCGCCCGGGCGCCGGCTGTACGCCCACCGCTGAGTTCAACCGGCCTCGTGCCGGTGGTCGGCGGCGTAGCGACGGAGGACCTCGTCGCGGGGGGCGTCGAGCCGGAGGAACCGGCGACCCAGGTGAGCCGCGAGCCCGTCGAGCGCCCGGCTCAGGGCCGCCCCCGCGGCCCGCTGCCGAGCGTCGTCGGACCGGGACGCCCTGGCGGACAGCTCGACGGCGTAGGGCAGCGCCGTGTCGAGCGCCTCGTGGGCGTCCTCCTCGGAGAAGTAGTACGTGGGCGACGCCTGGGACAGGTCCTGGTGCACCCCGACCACCGCGTGCGTGAGCCCCTCGAGCGTCGAGGCGGCTGTGTCGGTGGCACCCACGTCGTCCTCGGCCTCCCTCAGCACCGTCAGATGGCGGGCCAGCGTCCTGCGCCGCCGCACGGCGGGTTGGATCTGGAGCACCCACGAGACCGCCGCCGAGAGGAGGGCGAAGCCCACCAGCGCCTGGGCGGCGGTCACGAGCCTGAGCCAGCCGTCCGTCGGGACGATGTCGCCGAAGCCCAGGGTGCCGAGCACCACCGTGGACAGGTAGAACGCATCGAGCAGGCCCCCGCGGCCAGAGGGGTCCAGGTCGGGGGAGATCGCGAAGCCGTCGGGAAGGTGAACCCAGTAGATCAGGGCCCACCCGGTGAGCATGGTCACGAGCCAGGTCCCGATCACCCCGACCAGGATGAAGGGGCCGGCCAGGCTGCGGGTCGTGCTGCCGAGCCGCGACATCACCCGCCACATCCCGCGGGCCAGCCAGCGGCTGATCGCCCCGTCCCCCTTCGGGTGCCACAGGGTGTGGAAGATGTCACGGAGCACCGCCGCGACCAGGAGGACGCCGAGCGCTGTGATCACCCACCGCATGCGCTCAGTGTTCCGGCGCGACGGCGGGTGGACCACTCGACCACGTGGCGGTCGGGTCGCCCGGACCCCTCTCGGGTGGCGAACCCTTGGCGTGCGAGAACATCGATGTTAACGTACCTAACGTGAATATCTCGGGGACTCGTCCCTATCGGCAGACGGCGCGCGCGGCGACCTCGGCTGCCACGGGAGAACGGATCCTCGACGCCGCGGTCGAGGCCTTCTGGGCGCACCCCGAAGGCTTCGTGCTCGACGACGTCGCACGTGAGGCCGGGGTGACGGTGCAGACGGTGCTCCGGCGCTTCGGGAGCAAGGAAGGGCTGTTCCGCGCCGCTGCCGCCCGGGAACGGGACCGCGTGCTCGACCAGCGCGGCACCGCCCCAGTGGGCGACGTGCCCGCGGCCATCTCGGTGCTCATGGACCACTACGAGGAGTACGGGGAGCGCGTGCTCCGGATGCTGGCGGAGGAGGCTCGCTCCCCCGCCCTGCGAGACATCACGGACCCGGGGCGCGCGTTGCACCGCTCATGGTGCGCCCGGGTGTTCGGGCCCGCCCTGTCCGGCCTGCACGGCGACCGGCACGACCGGCGCCTCGCCCAGTTCGTCGCAGTCTGCGACGTCTACACCTGGAAGCTCCTGCGGCTCGATGCCGGCCTGGACCGCCGCCAGACCGAGACCGCACTCATCGAGCTCATCGATCCCCTCATGGAGTGACAATGGCCACGATCCTCGCCTACACCTCCCCCGCCCGCGGGCACCTGTTCCCGCTCACCCCGATCCTCGACGAGCTGGCCGCCCGTGGTCACCGCGTCGCTGTCCGCACCCTCGCCGCGGAAGTCGGTCGAATGGCCGAGCGCGGCTTCGAAACCGCGTCGATCGCGCCGCAGATCGAGTCGATCGTCCACACCGACGGGGAGGCCCGGTCCCCGATCGACGGGCTACGCCGCTCGGTGCAGACCTTCTGCGACCGGGCGCCGCTCGACGGAGCCGACCTGCGCGCCGCGATCGAGCAGGTGCGTCCGGACGCTGTGTTGGTGGATGTGAACGCGTGGGGCGCCAGCGCCGCGGCCCAGGCCTGGGGTGGCAGGTGGGCAGTGTTCTGCCCCTACCCCCTCCCACTCGGATCGAGGGACACCCCGCCGTTCGGGCCGGGCCTGCCGCCCCCGCGCGGGCCGCTGGGCCGCCTGCGCGATCGCGTGGTGCGCCCGGTCGCCGTCGGGGCCCTCGAGCGCATCTTCGTTCCGCAGGTCAACACCGTGCGCGCGTCGTTCGGTCTGGGGCCCATCGGCACCGTGGACGACCTCTTCACCCTCGCGCCGCTGACCCTCTACCAGACCGCCCCACCGTTCGAGTACCCGCATCGCGACTGGCCGGACAGCATCGTCCAGGTCGGGCCGTGCGCCTGGGAGCCACCGTCGCAGACGCCGGCCTGGGTGGACGCGATCGACCGCCCGGTGGTGCTCGTCACCACGTCCTCGGAGTACCAGGACGACGGCGTGCTCGTCCGGACCGCGCTGGAGGCGCTGGCCGACGAGCCGGTCTTCGTGGTGGCGACGGTGCCGGCCGGCGAACCCGGGGAATTCCGGGCACCGCCAAACGCCAGGGTGGAGCGGTTCGTCCCGCACGGACCGCTGCTGGACCGTGCGGTGGTCGCGATCACTCACGGGGGGATGGGCGCCACCCAGAAGGCGCTGGCGCACGGCGTGCCGGTGGTGGCCGTCCCCTTCGGCCGCGACCAGCGTGAGGTGGCGCGACGGGTGCTCGTCTCGGGCGCGGGCGCGTCGGTGCCGTCCGGGCGGCTGAGTGCTCGCCGTCTGCGCGCGGCCGTGCGGGAGGCTCGCGCGCGCAGCGCAGGGGCTCGACGGATCGCCGACGCCTTCGCGGGCACGAGAGGAGGCGCGACCGCGGCGGACGCGGTGGAGTCGCGGTTGCTCGCGGTGCCGCCCGTCCGCACGCCGGCCCCGGGCGACTGAGCCCTCGGACTCTGTTCGTCGCGGCTTCACCCGGACGACGACATCCGGTCACCCCGACCGACCAGTCTGGCCGCATGAGGACGACGACCGCGATGGCCGCCGTGGCACTGGCCGGGTGTGCCGTCACCCTGGCGGAATCAGTCGAGGGGGATCGAGTGCCCCGCGCCCCGGAGGTGCGGGCGTACGCCGCCGTGTCCGAGTCGCGCGGCGAGACCCGGTTCGTGCAGGCGCTGCGCGCCGACGCCGACCTCGATCCGGTGAGCGAACGCCACCTGCTGGCCGCGGGCCGGGCCGCGTGCGCCGCCCTGGACCGGCGGGCCCCCCATGGCGACGTGCTCCTCGCCGTCGCGGGTACGGCTCCTGCTGCGCGGAGCATGCGGGCAGTGCGGGTGGTTGTCCAGGTGGCGGCCGAGAGCTTGTGCCCCGACCACGCGACCTAGCCCGTCACCAGGCCACGGCCACCACGCCGTCCATGAGCGCGGTGAGCTGGTCACCGCCGTCCCAGAGCATCAGCGTCCCCCCGTCCGGCCCGGTGCCGTCGATCACGGCGAGCCCGGACTCCCCCGGGCGGGACGCCACCCCGGCCGCCTCGATCCGCTCGACGGGCAGCGGCTCCTCGACCACCGTCCCGTCGCGATCGACGACCTGAACGGTCCACAGCTCGCGCTGGACCGGGTCCCCGGCCACCGCGACGACCGCCAGCCGGTCGTCCTCGACGACCGCGCTGGAGCGCCAGCTGTGGTCCAGATCCACGGGCCCCAGGCGGCGCGCCGCATCCAGCGACGCGGCATCGGCGTCGACCACATGGATGCCGGTCTGGATCTCGCCGGCCATGAACGCCAGCTCCGAACCATCCGCCCACCAGGTCAGCTCGCTGATGAAGACGAAGGTGTCCGCACCCTCGGACCGCAGCACGCGCTCGTCACCCGACTCAAGGTCGTGCACCACGATGGCCGGCGTCGGCTGCAGACCGTTCTCGACGACCGTATAGGCGAGCGTCTGCCCGTCGGGGCTCACCGCGGGCGCACCGCCGTTGGCGAGCACCTCGGACTCCCCCGACTCGCGGTCGACCCGCACGATCTCGTTCTCGCTCAGCTCCTGAGCGGGCCGGACGACGAAGATCGTCTGACCGTCGGGACTGATCGCGATGCCGTTCTTGGCGGGGTCGTCGGTGCTGATGCCGCCCAGCACCTGGTCGATCTGCTCCCCGGACTCTGGATCCATCAGCACCACGTCGCCGCCGGCAGTCACCGCGGCGATGGCGTTCGGCTCGTCGGGGGTTGGGGTGGGCGTGGGCGACGCGTCACCGTTCGGCTCCTCCGTCGGTTCGGGGGCGGGCGAGGTCCCCGACTCACCCTCGGTGGTGCACGACCCCAGCGTGCCCGTCAGAGCCACGGCCGCCACGGCGGCCAGCAGACGTCGGTAGGTCATGGCTCGTCTCCCTCCGGTTGCGTGCGGGACGGCGGGCTCTCCGTCCACCGTATGGGACGTGCCGGGGGCTGCATCTTGGGCCCTGCGCGCCCGCCGCCGCGGCGACTCGGGCACGGCGGCGCGCACGCGGAACGCTAGGCCCGGCGGCAGGCCGGCCTCGCGGCAGGCCGCGGGACGGCTCAGTCGTGCGTCAGGTCGATTGCGGCAGGCTCCGTCAGATGCCGAGCATGCCGCCTATGCCGCCGGACTTCTGCTGGGTCTGCTGCGCACCCCCGGTGACCACGGACTCGCTCGGCTGGATCAGCACGTAGCCCTGCCCGCCGAACGCCATCTGGATGAGCTCGCCGGAACCGCCGCGCAGCATGGACTTGAGGCCTCCGGTGTCCACCCGGATGTCCATGCTCACGCCAGCCGTCCACATGACCACTGCCTGGGCGTCCCCGAACGTCGGGGCCGACGCGACGTCGAGGGCGACCGGCTCGCCCTTGGTGATGATCGCGACGTAGCCGGTACCGCGGAGCGAGACGTTGAACAGGCCACCGGCCATCATGCCGCCGCGCGCCTGCACCCGGTGGATGTCCCACTCGATAGACGACGAGAACGCCAGGACGTTGGCGCCGTTGACGGAGACCATGTCGTTCTCCAAGTACATGACCTGGATCTCCGAGGCGAGGTCCGCCACGAACAGCTCACCTGTACCGGTGCACTGCATCATGTCGACGCCCTCGCCGGTGACCTTGGACTTGAGCCACTTGTCCATCCCGCCTGAGCCCGTGTTCTGGAACCGGACGTCGCCCTGATAGGCGACCATCGAGCCAGTCTTGGCCCAGACCGGGCCGTAGTTCATCTGGATCTTCAGGAGCTTCTTGTTCTGCAACGAGAACGGATCCTGGGAGGCGTTCTCCATGTGGTCGCTGAACAGGGATCCGTGGATGGTCATGCCTGGTCTCCTCGCTGCGTCGCGGCACCCGGGTGATGGGCTGCTCCGAACACTAACCAGGCGAGCGCGCGCTGCGTAGGCTTTCGAGGCGAACGGGTGAGCCGTTCGAGGGCTGCAGCGAAGGAGCTGGCGATGGGTTTCCTGGACAAGGCAAAGGCAGCAGCGAGCGACCTGGCGGCCAAGGCCGATACGGCGCTGAACAGCACCGGACCCGGAGCCGGAGCGGGCGGTCCCAAGGCGGGCGACGCCGACAAGTACTTCCACGACCTCGGCGTGCTCACCTACCTCGAGGCCAGCGGCCGTCCGGCCGACCCGGGCGAAGGGGAGCGCGTGATGGGCGCCCTCCAGCAGCTGGACCAGGGAGGGGCCATCCGCTCGTTCGCCCTGCACACGACGCCGCCGCCCGCCCCGGGCACGGCCGGTCAGGTGCCGCCTCCGCCGGGCATGGCCGGGACGGGCGGGGCTGCCGTCCCGCCGCCGCCGGGCATGGCGAGCGCGCCGCCGCCTCCGACTCCCGGTGCGGCCGCGGCATCAGCCGCATCGCCCACCCCGCCGGCGGAGTCGACCGAAGAGACCCCGCCCGCACCCGCCGCACCGGCCGCCCCGCCGCCTCCGCCGTCCTGGGCCTAGCGAGCAGCCCGAAACAGGCGACGTCGTCGACGACTAGTACCGCGTAGCCTGGGCGGCGCGGACGGCGGGCTGTCTCGGCGGGGTGTCTCTAGCGTTCTCCCTAGGGGTTCCCCCGGCTCTTGCCCCGACGTCCCGGGCCTCTAGCTCAATTGGCAGAGCTGCGGACTTTTAATCCGTAGGTTGTGGGTTCGAGTCCCACGGGGCCCACTCGATGCTTGTGGTGCTTCGGCTGATGCTTGACACCTGCTTCGCTGCTGCTTGACGCTCCCTCCGACCAACTGCGGGCCGTGGGCGGGTCGGGGCATATCACAGCCATCCCCGGTCCCGTGCCTGTCGGGCTGCCGCGACCCGGTTCGAGGCCCCGAGCTTGCTCATCGCCTCGGACAGGTAGTTGCGCACCGTGCCCTCGGACAGGTGCAGCTGCCCGGCAATCTCGCCGTTGGCCAGCCCTTCGCCGGCCAGGCGCAGGACCTGGCGCTCCCGGTCGGTCAGCGGGTCCGGCTCGCCCCACGCGTCGGCGGCGAGCTGGGGGTCGATTGCGCGGCCCCCGGCGTGCACGTCGCGGACGGCTTGGGCCAGAGTCCGGGCGGGTGCGTCCTTGAGCAGGTAGCCGACGGCACCGGCGTCCAGCGCCCGCCGCAGGTACCCGCTGCGGGCGAACGTGGTCAGGATGACCACCCGGGTCGGTAGGCCCCGTCGTCGGACCTCGGCGGCGACCTCGAGGCCTGTCATCGTGGGCATCTCGATGTCCGTCAGCAGGACGTCGGGCCGCAGCGCCTCGACCAGGCGCACGGCCTCCTCCCCGTCAGCGGCGGTGCCCGCCACGGTGATGTCGGCCTCCAGCCCCAGGAGGGTGCTCAGGGCACCGAGCACCATGAGTTGGTCCTCGGCCAAGACCACGGTGATCGTCATCGCCCCCCCAGCTCCCCTGCCTGGCGCCCGTCGCTGGCCGTCTCGCTGACCGTGCCCGCCTGGTGCACCGTCACCTCGACGACGGTCCCGTGCCGGTCGTCGCCGCCCTTCGGGCCGCCCACCACGACGAGGCCTCCGAGGGCGGAGATCCGCTCGCGCATACCGGTGAGCCCGGATCCTGCCGGCCCCGCGTAGCCGCGGCCGTCGTCGCTCACCTCGAGCCGAACGTCAGTCCCGACCGTGGTGATGCTGATGGTGGCGCGCTGGGCATCGGCGTGGCGCACCACGTTGGTCACGGCCTCGCGGAGCGCCATGGCCAGGGCGGACTCCTGCTCGGGGCGCAGATCGGTGCGGTCGGCGTGCACCTCGACGTCGACGCCTGCTGCCTCCAGCGCCACCCGTGCCCCGTCGAGCTCGGCGCCGAGTCCGCGGGCCCGATAGCCGGCAACCGCAGCACGCACCTCGCCCAGGGCCTCGCGGCCGATCTGCTCGATGTCGTTGACCTCGGCTGCGGCCCGATCCGGGTCCACGCGCACCAGTCGTGCGGCCAGCTCGGACTTCAGCACGATGACCGACAGGCTGTGCCCGAGCAGGTCGTGCAGGTCCCGCGCGATCCGCTCCCGTTCGGCGATCGTCGCCAGCCGCTCGATCTCCTCGTCGGCTCGCAGGAGACGCTGGCTGGCCCGGTGCCGCTCCGCGTCGAAGATGGTCGCCGCCCCGACGACCGGGGTGAAGAACAGCGCGGGGCCGAGCGCGGCCAGCCGCCACGGCATCGGGACCGGCGAGATCACGAAGATCAGGCCGACCACTCCCACGAGAGCGGCGACCACCTGCACGGCCCGACGGACGGGATACAGGCGACTGGCTATCCCCGCCGCGTAGATCGCGAACACGCTGGCCCCGCTGTTGACCAGCGAACCCGCAAGGGCCAGGGCGCCGAGGCCCGCGATGAGGATCAGGATCTGCCGGTCGTCGCGAGCCCGGAACGTCGCCGCGTAGATCGGCAGGAACAGGGCGATCAGCACCGCGAGGGCTAACCAGTCCAGGGCGCCGGTCGAGGGGTTGAACACGGGCTGGTAGAACAGCGCACCGAGGTAGACCAGCCAGATGTAGCGCATGTCAACGGTTGGGGTGCGACGGGCTCTGGCTCATCAGGTGCGCCTCATCCGTAGGTCCGGCCCTCGTCGCGCCGGAAACCCCACACGGCAACGGTCAGGAAGAACGCCGTGAACGCTAGCAGCACGAGGACGTGCAGCGCCTGCGATCCACCCTCGGCGGCACCGACGGTGCCCAGGGCGAGCTGAGCGAAGTGGTAGGGCGGGAGTGCCGGAGCGATCCCCTGCACGAAGGGGGGCAGCTGGTGGATCGGGATCCACAACCCTGAGGCGAACGCCATCGGCAGGTAGACCAGGTTCAGCATGGCCGGTGCGGAGTTCGGGCCCACGAGGTAGCCGAAGGCCAGGCCCATGGCCGAGAACGGCAGCGCCCCGATGATGAGCACCAGGCCGAGGCTGATCCACTGCGCGGCGGGCATGCGCACACCACCCAGGGTGGGCCCGAGGATGAACAGCGCCCCGATGATCAGCACGGAAACCGCCGTGCTCATCACGACCTTGGCCACGAAGTAGGCCTGTGGGGGCATCGGCGAGACTCGCTTGAGTCGCATCCAGCCCTGCCCGCGTTCGACGGCGACCGAGACCCCGAAGCCGAACAGGGCCGCGCCGATGACACCGAAGGTGCCGTAGGTCGCCAGCATGTAGGTGCTCCTGCCGACTCCACCGGCGTCGTCTCCGCCGAAAGCCAACCCGAAGAGCACGTAGAACAGCACCGGCAGCGCGATCGTGCTCACGGCGAAGATGGGGATGCGGATCAGCTTGAGGAACTCGTGTCGGGCCTCGGTGACGTAGATCCTTACTGGATTCGATCGAGGCGTCACAGTGTCGGTCGTCGTACGTGTCGCGGTGGTGGTGATCATTGCGTCTCCTCCATGTCACTGGTCAGGGCGAGGAAGGCCTCCTCGAGGCTTGGTTCGGTGACGGTCACCTCGCTGGCCGAGGGATCCAGGTCGAGCAGCGCGCGCAGCACGGGCTCGGCGGATCCGGCGAGCAGCTCCAGCCACGGGCCCTCGCGTGACGCGCGAACCACGCCGGGCCACTCGCTCGCCTCGGCCACGCTCACCGAGGTCTGTGCACGGACCCGTCGCCCAGGCACCCGCGCCTTGATCTCGGCGGGCCTTCCCTGGGCGATCACCACACCGTGGTCGATCACCACGATCCGGTCGGCCAGAGCGTCGGCCTCCTCGAGGTAGTGCGTGGTGAGCACCACGCCACGCCCCAACCGGGACAGCTCGCGCAACGTGGCCCACAGGCCGCGCCGAGACTCCACGTCCAGACCGGTGGTCGGCTCGTCGAACACCACCAGATCGGGATCACCCGCCAAGGCGACTCCGAACATCACGCGACGCTGCTGGCCGCCGGAGAGCTCGCCGAACATGCGGCCCTCAAGCCCGTCAAGGCCCGCCGCGCTGACGATCTGCGCCATGGGCAGGGGAGCGGGGTAGTACCCCCGGAACTGGGTGAGCAGCTCGCTGACCCGCAGCGTCTGCGGGACGCCCGAGGCCTGGAGCATGACGCCAAGACGCCGCCGCGCCCGCACGTCGCGGGGGTCCCGCCCGAAGAGATGCGCCCTTCCGGACGTCGGTGCCGTCAGGCCCGTCAGCATCCCGATCGCCGTGGACTTGCCGGCCCCGTTGGGTCCCAGGAGGGCCAGGAGCTCGCCTGAACGCACCTCCAGATCGAGTCCACTGACCGCCTGAACCGTCGCCGGGCCCTTTCCGAACTGCTTGGAAGCACCGAGCAGGTCTGCCAGGACGGACGTCTCGCGGCTGGTGGGTGGGTGATGGTGTGTCTGCTGTGTCGTCGTCATGCCCCCATGCTCACGATCCCCGGTGCGCGGGCAGTAGTGCCCGAAATCACGACCTCGGCATGACAGATGTCAGGGTCTGCTGCCCGCCAGTCGTGCAGCCGAGCTCAGGACGCCTCGACCGCTGGTACCGCGACCTCGTGGGCGACGTCGTCCGGCACCTGACGCTGCCGCCGGCGGAACGCCGCATCGAGCAGGACGCCGATGAGCACCCCGACGGCCACCCCCAGCACCACAGAACTCAGTGGGCGGTCCTGGAGCCAGGCCCCCGCGCCGATGCCGATGATCGCCGAGTACCCCGCCCAGGCGACCGAGCCGATCGCCGCAACCCCGAGGAATCGGCGGCGCGGGTAGCCCAGGGCACCGGCCGCCATGTTCACCGCGACCCGGGCGACCGGGAGGAATCGCGCGGCGAGGATGAAGCCCGTTCCACCGCCTGCGAGCGACCGCTCGGCCCACGCGAGGGCGCGTCGACCCCGTCCCCGGCGCAGGAACGGGACGCGGTGGACGTCGATCCGGCTGCCGATCGCGTAGGCGATCAGGTCGCCGAGGTACGCCCCCGAGGCGGCGACGAGGAGCACCAGACCGAGGTGCGGTGTCCCGCTGGCGGCGGCGAGCGCGGCGAGCCCGACTGCAGCGACCTCGCTCGGCACCGGCGGGATGAAGCCGTCCAGCACCGCGAGGACGAACATCCCCGGATAGACGAGGGGAGACTCGGCCAGCGAGAGGAGCCAGGCGTCCACGCGGCGACCTCCTGACCTGGTGCGGTGCGCGGGCCTTGCCCGGCGGCGGGCTCCGAGGCTACTGCAGCAGGCTGTCGTCCAGGTCGCCGCCCTTGACCTTCTCGAACTCGGCGAGCAGTCCCTTCACCGTCATGCGGGACTTCTGCTCGTGGTCGAGGTCCAGGACGATCCTGCCCTCGTGCATCATGACGAGCCGCTTGCCGAGGCGCAGGGCCTGGTCCATGTTGTGGGTCACCATGAGCGTGGTGAGCCCGAACCGGTCCACGATCTCGCTGGTGAGGCGGGACACGAGCGCCGCGCGCTGCGGGTCCAGTGCCGCGGTGTGCTCGTCCAGCAGCAGGATCTTCGGCTCGCTGAAGGTCGCCATGAGGAGGGACAAGGCCTGGCGCTGACCCCCGGACAGCAGGGTGACCCAGTCCTCGAGCCGCACGTCGAGGCCCTGCTCGAGAGCCGTGAGCTCCTCACGGAACCGTTCCCGCTTGGCCTTGCTCACACCCCAACGGAGCCCCCGGCGCTGGCCCCGCTCGAGCGCCATGGCGAGGTTCTCCTCGATGCTCATGTGCGGAGCGGTCCCCGCCGCGGGGTTCTGGAACACCCGGCCGATGTAGCGGGCCCGCTGGTGGTCGTTGAGGCGGGTGACGTCGCGGCCGTCGACCGTGATCGTGCCGGAGTCGGCCCGGAGAGAGCCGGCGACGACGTTGAGCAGGGTGGACTTGCCCGCACCGTTGGAGCCGATGACAGTGACGAAGTCGCCCGGCGCCAGATGGAGGCTGACATCCCTGAGCGCGACCCTCGCGTTGACCGTTCCGGCGGCGAAGGTCATGTCGACGTTCTCGACCCGGAGCACTCCTCAGCCCTCCTTCTCGACGATGGCGGTGTCGGTCAAGGAGGCGATCCGGCCGCGCATCGCGCCGCCCATCCGCGCGAAGCCCTTCCACTGGGGAAGCACCAGCGCGAGGACCACGAGGACCGCCGAGATCAGCTTCATGTCATTCGGGTTCAACCCCGCCATCAGGGCGAGCTGGATGACCACGCGGTACATCACCGAGCCGAGGACGACGGCCCCGGCGGCGATGGCGATGCTCGACCGCCCGAGGAGCGCCTGGCCGATGATCACCGAGGCCAGTCCGGCCACGATCATGCCGATGCCCATCCCGATGTCCGCGAAGCCCTGGAACTGCGCGATCAGCGCGCCGCACACGGCCACCAGGCCGTTGGACAGGGCGAGACCGAGGATCTTCTGGTTGTCGGTGTTCACGCCGAACGAGCGGATCATGTCCGGGTTGTCACCCGTCGCGCGCATCGCAAGCCCCAGGTCCGTGTGCAGGAACCACACGATCGCGGCCAGGATCGCGACGGCGACGGCGAGGAGGATCCCGACGCTCAACCAGGTGCCCGTGAGGCCGGCCTCCCGCAGCGGAGTGAACAGGGTGGTCTCCCGCAGGAGGGCGACGTTGGCCTTGCCCATGATGCGGAGGTTGATCGAGTACAACGCGATCTGGGTGAGGATGCCGGCGAGCAGCCCGTTGATCCGGCCCTTGGTGTGCAGGAGCCCGGTGACCACCCCCGCCGCGAGCCCGCCGCCGAACGCCATGCCGGTCGCCAGGAGGGGGGGCACGCCGCTCACGATGCTCACGGCCGTGATGGAGGCACCGGTCGTGAAGCTGCCGTCCACCGTCAGGTCGGGGAAGTCGAGGATCCGGAAGGTCAGGTAGACCCCCAGGGCCATGACCGCGTAGATCAGGCCCAGCTCGACCGCAGTCATCATGGGTGGGTCCTCGTGCTCTCGTCGGGGGGAACGCGGTTGCCGACCCGGCCGGTCGCCCGGCCGGGTCGGCCCCGGCGCTACTCCGTGATGTTCTCCTCGTCGGCCTCGGCCAGGAGGTCGTCGGGGATCGTGACGCCCATGCGCTCGGCCGCTCCGGTGTTCAGGTAGACGGCCAGCTCGGTCTGCGTCTCGACGGGCATCGAGTCCGTCGTCGCCTCGCCCTTGAGGATCCGGACCGCCATCTCGCCGGTCTGGTACCCCAGGTCGTAGTAGCTGATGCCGATCGTCGCGATGCCGCCGCGGGCGACGGAGTCCCCCTCGGACGCGATCACGGGGATGTCCTTGGCCTCCGCCACCTGGATCAGGGTCTCCAGCGCGCTCACGACGGTGTTGTCGGTGATGACGAAGAACGCATCGACGTCCAGGGACTCGGCGGCCTGCTGCACCCCGTTCGACGTGTCGGCGGTCGCCAGCTTGATCTCCAGGCCCAGCTCGGCCGCGGCCTCCTCGGCCCACTCCACCTGGCTCACCGCGTTGGCCTCGCCCGGGTTGTAGACGATACCCACGGTCTTCGCGTCGGGGTCGAGGCGGTTGACCAGCTCGAGCAGATCACGGACCGGCACCGCGTCGGAGGTCCCGGTGATGTTGCCGCCGGGCGCCTCCATGCTCTCCACGAGCGCGGCGTCCACGGGATCAGTGACGGCGGTGAAGAGGATGGGCACGTCCGTGACGGCCTGCGCCACGGAGACCGCGGTCGGGGTGGCGATCGCGAGGATCATGTCGAGGTCGTCGGAGGCGAACTTGCCGGCGATCGAGGCGGCGATCGACTGGTCGCCCTGGGCGTTCTGCTCGTCATAGTCGACGTCGTACCCCGCGTCGGCGAGCGCGTCCTTGAAGCCCTGGGCAGTGGCGTCGAGGGACGGGTGCGAGACGATCTGGGTGATCCCGATGGAGAGCGTCTCGTTGGGGTCGACGCCGACGGCGTCGTCGTCGCCCGAGCCGCCACAGGCGGTGAGGAGCAGCGCGGTCGCGAGCGCGGTCGCGGCGACCCGGGTGGGCTGGAGGGGTTTCACGGCGTTCCTTTCAGACGGGGTCGCGCCGCATCGGCGGGACACGAACCTCGATGCACCTGAGGGCCCGGGGCCGAGCCGCGCGCAAGGTTCGGCCCGATGGTATAGCGGTGTCCAGCCCTTGGTACGACGTTTCCAGCCCGCGAACACCGGGGATGCGGGGCTGCCCAGCCCCGGGGCGTCGTCGTGCCACGGGCGCGCCCCTCAGCTCGGGAGATCTCACCTCCGGTGGGTGGCGTCCGGTCTGCCGACGACGTGCGCCCTCAGCGCTCGGCCTGGAACATCCAGTGGTGCTTCTCCAGCGCCCCCGTGACGCCGATCAGCATGTCCTGGCTCACCACGTCCGTCTTCTCGGTGGCGGCGATGCCCTCCCGCAGCCGACCGATGACCACACCCAGGGCCTCGACGAAGTAGGCGACCACGTCGGTGTCCTGCACCCAGCCGGTCGGGTGCTCCGCCACTGCCGACTCGCGGGCCACCGTGGCCGCCCGGCCGTCCGGCGCCACCCCGATGGTGACGGCCCGCTCGGCGATGTCGTCGGCGAAGAGGCGGGTCTGGTCCACGACCTCGTCCAGCTGGAGATGGATGCTGCGGAACGCCTTGCCGACCAGGTTCCAGTGCGCCTGCTTGGCCACCAGGCCCAGGTCGATCAGGTCGACCAGCGCGGAGTTCAGCGCTGCACCGGTGACCTCCTTGTCGGCGTCATTGAGCGGGCTCTTCATCGCGGACGGGTTCATCCCAAGGTCTCCTTCGACATCCTCTGGCGCGTGGAACAACGCACATCGACCCTACTGCGCGCCCGGCGGCCGGGGCAGGGCCCTTGGTTCCGTACGGCCCCCGTTCGACCACCGCTGGACCGCCGGGGCACGGGGTCACGGCCCGACGGGAACGCGACGGTCCCTTCCCGCTCACGTTCCCCTGTGACTGTGCCGACACAGGGGGTGTGACAGATCTCGGAGCAGACCCGAGCGCACCCAGCCTGAGCCTGCCCACCGCGCGGGATCGGGGGTCGACCATGGGAGCACGACGCACCCCGCAGCTGCCTCCGCTGGGGCGCGGCCCGGTCCTGGGGTCGCGGCTCGACCGCCTCGTCCGGCGCGGCGCGGCCTTCCCCCCGTGGGCCGCGATCGTGGTCCTGGCCGTGATGCTCGTGGCCATCTGGCTCTTCGTCCACTACACCGGTGGCACCCAACGAGCCATGCCCCACCTCTTCTACATCCCGATCCTCCTGGCCGCCCTGCCCTTCGGCTTGAGGGGTGCGCTCATCACCGCCCTGGTCGCGACCGTCCTGTGCGGCCCGCTCACCCCGCTGGACACGGACACCGGCGAGCAGCAGCAGGTGCTCAGCTGGGTCTTCCGGGGCGCGATGTTCGTCCTGATGGGCACCCTTGCCTCGCTGGCGATCACGGTTCGGGCGCGCTACGCCGAGCAGCAGCTGTCCAACGAGGTGCGCGCGGCGATGGGCGTCGCACCACACGCGCGCCACGTCGACGAGACGCTCGTGCCGCTGGTCGAGCAGGTCCTCGCGGCGCGAGCCTTCCACCCCGTGTTCCAGCCGATCTACTCGCTGGACGACGGGCGCCTGGTCGCGGTCGAGGCGCTGACCCGCTTCGACATCACCCCGTACCGGACCCCGGACCGGTGGTTCGCCGCCGCCGAGAGCCTGGGGCAGGGCATCCCCCTCGAGCTCGCCGCCATCGAGCTGGCCCTGTCCGCCACCCAGGACCTCCCCCGGGACGTCGTGCTCTCCCTCAACGCCTCTCCGGCCACCCTCGGCGACGCTCGCCTGCTCGACCTCATCCGGGCACACCCCGAGCGCGAGCTGATCATGGAGATCACCGAGCACGCGGTCGTGGCCGACTACCACCTGCTGCAGGGCACCGTCGGCGAGCTCCGGGCGCTGGGCGTACGGATCGCGGTCGACGACGCCGGCGCCGGCTTCTCCAGCCTCCAGCACATCGTCCAGCTCGGCCCCGAGACGATCAAGGTCGACATCTCGCTGACCCAAGGGGTCTCCACCAGCCCCCTGCGCCGCGCCCTCGCCGGGTCACTCATCGAGTTCGCCCAGCGCACCGGCGCTCAGCTGGTCGTCGAGGGCATCGAGGAGATCCACGACCTGGTCACCTGGATCGCGCTCGGCGCAGACGCGGCCCAGGGCTACCTCGTGGGCCGCCCGGGCGCGCTGCCCGTGTCGGACGTGAACCAGCTGATCGCCTCGCTGCGCGGCGACAACGACTGACCGGGCACCGGCCCGGAGCACTCCCCTACCGTGTGCGGATGAGCACGCCCCGGTGGGCCCCGGACCGGCCGATCAGCCTCGACCTGGCCGCGCGGACGATCGCGGAGCAGTTCCCCGACCTGGCCGACCGGCCCGTGCGGCTGATCGGCGCGGGCTGGGACAACGCGGTGTTCGGGGTGGGCGATCACTGGGTGTTCCGCTTCATCCACCGCGCTGCCGCCCTGGAGGGCTCGGCCGCCGAGCGCGCCGTGCTGGCGTCCCTCCCGCCGGACCTGCCGCTCGCCGTGCCGCGCCCGCGACGGGTCGGAACGCCCACCCCCGAGGTGCCATGGCCGTTCTGGGGGTCGCCCTACGTGCCGGGTACCGAGCTGGCCGAGGCCGACCTGCCCGACGCCGACCGCGCCGCGGCGGCCACTGCTCTCGGCTCGTTCCTCCGCACGCTGCACGACCCTGCCCTTGCCAGCCGCGCGACGAGCGACGCCCGGGGCCACGGGGTGGAGCTCCGGGTCGACCCGTGGAGCCGGGCCACCCCGCGGGTCGTCGTCCCCCGCGTCAGGGCGACGCTCGACCGTCTGGCGGACGACGGAACGAGCCCCGACCCCGCGGTCGAGCAGCTCCTCGACCGTGCCGCCCACCTCGGTCCACCGTCGGAGCCGCCAGTGCTCGTGCACGGGGATCTGCACATCCGACACGTGCTGGTGGTGCGGGGGCGGGCGTCGGGCGTCATCGACTGGGGCGATGCGGGCCTCGGCGACCCCGCCATCGACCTGATGATCGGGTTCCAGGCGTTCACGGGCCCGGCCCGCGAGGCGTTCTTCGCCGCGTACGGGCCGGTCGGCCCCGACCGGCGGCTGCGCGCCCGCACGCTCGCCGTGCACGTCGCCGCGGCGCTCTGCGAGCAGGCCGATGCCGACGGCATGGAGGCCGTCGGCATGGAGGCTCGCGCCGCGCTGGCCCGCGCGGCGCGCTGAAGGTCAGGGCAGCAGGGGGTCAGCGCGGGGTTACGGCATGCCGGTGTCGGCGCGCCGCGGTGTCAGGGCCCGCGTCAGCCCAGGGCGCCGTTGTCGCTGTCCGGGGCGGCCTGGGGGGCGAGCAGGAAGCCGGTGCCCTCGGGGGACGGCGCGGCGTCCAGCTTCTGGTCGGCCAGGATCGTCGCGGTCGCCGGCTCGACGAACACGTGTGCCCCGCCGGCGTCGATGACCTCGTCCCCCTCCACCGGCGCGGGTACGAGGGACAGCTCGAAGTTGCCGGCCTGTGCCTGAGACTCGGCGATCCGCAGACCGCCCTCCTCCGGCAGCCCGGCACGCGTGGCGATGTCCTTGACTGCGTGGCGAGCGTTGTCGGTCAGGGCGAGCATGGAAGTTCCTTCCGTTGTCATCTCGACGCCTTGCGGCACCGACGGACTCTCCACCGTCACAACTGCGGCGCGCCCCCGCAACCCCGCGCGCATGATCGTCCGCCCATCGGACAGCGTTCGCCCCTCCCGGCACGGCCCCCCGGCACCACCGGTGGCGCCCCAGCAGCACCCCGACGGTGCAAGACTGTGCCCACCCCGACTCTTGGAGCTTGCCCATGGCGCGCGTCTTCATCACCGGATCCACCGACGGCATCGGACGGGAGAGTGCTCGGCAGATCTTGGCTGCCGGCCACGAGGTGGTGGCACACGCCCGCAGTGCCGCGCGGGCGGAGCACGTCCGCGCGGTCCTGCCCGACCTGCACGACGTCGTCGTCGGTGACCTCTCATCCCTGGCCCAGACCCGCGACGTGGCCGCGGCCGCCACCGAGGCCGGACCCTTCGACGCGGTGATCCACAACGCCGGCGTGGGCGGCGGCGCCCGGGAGCGGGTGGAGACCGCCGACGGGCTGGAGCGCATCTTCCAGATCAACGCGGTGGCCCCGTACCTGCTCACCGCTCTGATGCCCCGCCCTGCCCGGCTCGTCTATGTGACCTCGGGGCTGCAGGCCCAAGGCAATGTCGATCCCGACGACGACCTGGTGTGGCCCTGGGACGGCATGCAGGCGTACTCGGACTCCAAGCTCTACGACGTCCTGATCGCCTTCGCGGTGGCGCGGCTGTGGCCCGACGTGCTGAGCAACGCCGTCGACCCGGGCTGGATCAGGACGAAGCTCGGCGGACCCAACGCGACGGACCAGCTCTCCGACGGGGCGGCCACCCAGGTGTGGCTGGCCACCAGTGATGATCCCGCCGCCGCAGTGACGGGTCGCTACCTCAAGCGGTTCACGCGGCTCGACCCCAACCCCCAGGCCGACGACGTCCGCATCCAGGATGCCGTCCTCGATCAGCTGGCATCGATCACCGGGGCCGAGCTCCCCCGCTGACGCTCAGCGCCGCCCGGAGTCGTCCTGGTCCCGCTCGGCCTGCACGTCGGGCCCGGGCCCGGTGAACATCTGCGACCGCTCGACCGCGAACACGCTGCCGGTGAACAGTCGCGCGTCCCGCCGCGGGTCCAGCCGCACGGTCCCGGTCTGCGCCACTGTCGGCTCCTGACGATGGCTGGGGCCCGTGCCGAGCAGCTCGTCGTGGCGCGTGCCGGGGAGCTCGGCACCCGGAGGCGGCAGCGCTCCTGAGCGCCGCTGCACCCACGCCACCAGGCCCTCCCGTACGTCGCAGCGCAGGTCCATCAACCGGGGCACGTCGGCCGCGCTGACCACGGCGGTCACCCGCACCCACCCCGCCGTGGCGTCGGTCACCTGGAGCACGGCCACGCGCCGGTCCCACAGGTCGTTGCCCTGAAGCAACCGGGTCAGCTCGGCGCGGAGACCTGGCACGGGGACCCCCGCCTCGACATCCAGGTCCACGGTGCCGACCAGGTCCGTGGACCGGCGCGTCCAGTTCTCGAAGGTCTCCGCAGTCAGGCGCGCGGTGGGCACCACGAGCCGGCGGTCGTCCCAGGTCTGCACGAGGACGTAGCCCGACGTGATCGACTCCACCCGACCCCACTGCCCGTCCACGACCACCACGTCGTCCATCCGGAGGGCGTCACCGGCGGCCAGCTGAAGCCCCGCGATCAGCCCGCGCAGCCAGGGCACGGCCGCCACCCCGACGACCACGGCGGCGACGACCAGCAGCCCGACCAGCACCCAGCCCGCCGTGCGCGTGGCATCGAGCACCAGCAGCACCCCGGCGAGAGCACCGACGATCGCGACGGCGGTCACCAGCCGCCGCACCACCCGACCCTGCGCCGCCCCACCCCTGGCATATCGCGCGCCCGGGTCATCCGGACGGTGGCGGTCCAGTGCGGCGTGGGCCACGGCGATCACGACCAGCGCCACCACAAGGACCGCCAGCACGATGGTCAGCACGGCCATCGTCTGGTCGAAGGGACGTCGCCAGGGCGCACCGGCCGGCTCCGCCCGCTCCACGAGCAGCACCGCCGCCCACACCAGGACGACGACGAGCAGGAGCCGGACGGGGAGCCGCGTGCGCCGCACCAGGTGGGCCACCAGCCGCGTCCGAGCCGCTCGCCTGGTCAGGGCGGTCCCCATCTCGGCGAGGACCAGCGCGAGGATCACCGCTGCCGCGACCGCCAGCACGAGGGCGACGGGCGAGACGCCGGCAGCGCTCTGGGTCTGTAGTCCGATCATCGCCCCAGGCTAGAGCCGCCCGACAGGGATCGGCGCCCGGCAGGGCTCTCGGCGTGCGGGGCACGTCGGCGTCCCCTAGCGTCCGGACGGGGCCACGTGGCCCCGAGTTCTCCTTGAAGGGGGTATCTCCATGGGTATCGGCGGCATCATCAGCGCCCTCGTGGTGGGCCTGATCATCGGGGTGCTGGGGCGCCTCTTCGCCCCGGGCAAGCAGCGCATCTCCATCCTGGTCACGATCATCGTCGGGATCCTCGCCGCGCTCCTCGGCACCTGGATCGCCAGCCTGGTCGGGGTCGAGGAGACGGATGGGATCGACTGGATCGAGCTGCTCTTCCAGATCGTCCTCGCCGTCATCGGTGTGACGATCGCGGCCCAGATGATGGGCCGACGTCGGCGGGTGCCCTGAGCAACCGTCAATCCGGTGGGCGCGGTGGGCGACGCTCGCCTCGCCCACCGGACGCCGGACCCCCGTGCGGTCACCCCTGCGTAGAGTTCGACCATGACCTGGATGGTGACCGGCGGAGCCGGCTATATCGGCGCGCACGTGGTGCGGGCCCTGATCGATCACGGGATGGACGTCGTCGTCCTGGACGACCTGTCCAGCGGGCACGAGGAGTTCGTCCCCGCCCAGGTCCCCTTCGTCCGCGCCTCGCTGCTGGACACCGACGTGGTCCGTGCGGCGCTCGAGGAGCACCAGGTGGCCGGGGTGATCCACCTCGCGGCGTTCAAGTACGCGGGCGTGAGCGTCCGTCGGCCGCTGCACACCTACACGCAGAACGTGGTCGGCACCATCAGCCTGCTCCGCGCCATGGCCGACGCCGGCGTGGACCGCATCGTCTTCTCGTCCAGCGCCGCGGTGTACGGCACCCCGGACGTCGCGATGGTCACCGAGGACACCCCCACGGCCCCGGAGTCCCCGTACGGGGAGACCAAGCTGATCGGGGAGTGGCTCCTCGCGGATCAGGCGCGCGCGACCGTCGACGGGGCGGCTCCGCTACGTCACACCTCGTTGCGCTACTTCAACGTGGTGGGCTCGGGCACGCCCGACCTGTACGACTCCAGCCCACACAACCTGTTCCCGCTGGTGATGGACGCGCTTGCCGACGGCCGCACCCCGCAGATCAACGGCGACGACTACCCGACCCCTGACGGCACCTGCGTGCGCGACTACATCCACGTCGCCGACCTGGCCGAGTGCCATGTGGCCGCCGCCCGCGCCCTTGCCGACGGCCGGCCGCTCGAACCCGCCTACAACCTGGGCAGCGGGGAGGGCGTCTCGGTCCGTCAGATCATGACGGCAGTCGCCGAGGTCACCGGCATCGACGTCGAGCCGACGATCGTCGACCGCCGGCCGGGGGACCCGGCCCGGATCGTGGCCTCGGGCGAGCGTGCGGCGGGCGACCTGGGATGGCGCATGCGGCACACCCTGGCCGAGATGGTGCGCAGCGCCTGGGAGGCCCGGCAGGCCCAGGGCTGAGGCAGGCCGGCCCCCAGTCGGCGCTCAGCCGCCGGCGCGCAGGGCGTCCAGCCGGTCGGCCACCTCGTCCAGCACCGCCTCGCTCCCGGCGTAGACGCCGTCCTGGCGCGGCCAGTGCACGACGACGTCGGTGAAGCCGAGCGCGGCGGCTCGCCCCACCGCGTCGAGGAAGGCCTCGACCGACTCCAGCGAGAACACCGGCGCGGCATCGACGTTGAGGTACCGGTCGATGGTGGACGGGTCGCGGCCCGCCTCCCGGGCGGCCGACTCGAACCGCTCGACCAGCCCCGTCAACCCGGCCCACCACTGCTCGAGGGCGCGGGCCGGCGCCGCGTCCGGGTCGACCTCCGGGCCGACCGTCGCCCACCCCTGGCCGTGTCGGACGGCGACCCGCATCGCCTTCGGGCCGTTCGCCGCCACGACGAACGGTACCCTCGGCCGCTGCACGCAGCCCGGGATCATCCGGGCGCCGTGCGCCTCGTAGTGCTCCCCGACGTGCTCCGTGACGGGCGTGGTGAGCAGGGCGTCGAGCACGTCGACGAACTCCGCGAAGCGGGCGCTGCGCTCGCCGGGCGTCGGCGCCGGGCCGAGGACGCCGGCGTCGTACCCTCCGCCGCCCGCGCCCAGCCCGAGCAGCAGGCGACCGCGGCTGATGTCGTCGAGCCCCATGACGTCCTTGGCGAACGGCACGGGGTGCCGGTAGTTGGGGCTGGCCACCCAGGTGCCGAGCCTGATCCGCTCGGTGACGGCCGCCGCGGCGGCGAGCAGCGGGACGGTCGCGAACCACGGCTCGTCCGCCAGGGACCGCCAGGCCAGGTGGTCATAGGTCCACGCATGGTCGAACCCGTACTGCTCGGCCCGCTCCCACCGCGGGCGCGCCTGCTCCCAGCGTTCCTGCGGCAGCAGGACGATCCCGATCCTCATGTCGCTCCCCCCATCAGGCCCAGCCCAGCTCGTGCAGGCGCTCGTCGTCGATCCCGAAATGATGGGCGACCTCGTGAACCACGGTGACGGCGACCTCGTCGACCACCTCCGCCACCGTCTCGCAGACCGCCAACGTGGGGTTGCGGAAGATCGTGATCCGGTCCGGCAGGGACCCCGCCGCCCACCAGCCGTCCCGCTCGGTGAGGGCCACGCCCTCGTAGATGCCGAGCAGGTCCGGGGGCTCGTCGGGCGGAGGCTCGTCCTCCACCAGGACCACGACGTTGTCGATCTGGGCGGCCAGGTCGGGGGGCAGCAGGTCGAGGGCATCGCGCACGGCGTCCTCGAACTCCGCTCGCGACATGGTCACCACGCGCCCATTCTCCCCCGTCGGCGGGATGCCGGGGTGCCGGTTACCGTCCGAAGGAGGGCGACTACCCCCCGCTCCGCAGGCGCCTTTGGAGATCGCTGTCCCAGCCCGTATGCTTTCGGAGGTCTCAGACGCTTCGACGTCGGGCGTCCAGCCGGGCCCCCATCGTCTAGCGGCCTAGGACCCCGCCCTTTCACGGCGGTAGCACGGGTTCGAATCCCGTTGGGGGTACGACGCCGTGCGGCCCACGGCACGCACGGCAGCACCAGCACCACGCAGGTTCAGTACCGCACGCACAACAGAAGATCGGTCATTCTCAAGGCCCCGTAGCGCAGTCCGGTTAGCGCGCCGCCCTGTCACGGCGGAGGTCGCGGGTTCAAGTCCCGTCGGGGTCGCTCGTCGACCACCTGGTCCCCAGGTGTCGGCATCCGGCCACTTAGCTCAGTTGGTAGAGCGTTCGACTGAAAATCGAAAGGTCGGCAGTTCGACCCTGCCAGTGGCCACCGAAGACTGTCGGCTCGTCCTCACCCCGCCTCGATCGCTCGAGGCGGGGTGTTCTCGTCGTGGCGAGGGCTTGGGCTGTTCTTCTCACGGTGAGGATTCGTGCTGGCGAGTGCGCCGCGGAGGCACTCGGATTGCCGAACCGCCCGCACAAAGGTTGGCTGGGTCCCAGAATGGGTGCGCCGGCGCCGTGATCGGCTCACCGGCAGTGCATGCGCAGCGTAGGAGCGACGAAGGACGTGGTGGCAGTGACCGACAGCACCCGACAGGGCGACGCTCGACCGAGCATCGGCGAGCTGGTGTCCACGCTCTCCGAGAAGCTCTCCGCACTCATCCGGGACGAGATCCGGCTGGCCAAGGCGGAAATGGCTGAGAAGGCGCGCGATGCGGGGATCGGCATCGGCCTGTTCGTGGGCGCCGCGGTGTTCGCCTTCTTCGGCTTCGGGGTGCTGATCACGACCGCGATCCTTGGTCTGGCCACCGCCATGCCGGCCTGGCTCGCCGCCCTGATCGTCACCGTCCTGCTCTTCGTCGTGGCCGCCGTGATGGGCGTCCTCGGCAAGAAGTCGCTGGACAAGGGCACCCCGCCGACCCCCGAACGGGCCCAGGCAAGCATCAAGGCCGACATCGCAGCCGTGCGTGAGAGCCTCTCGACGGAAGGACAGCAGCCATGAGCGAGGCCAGCACACCCGCGCAGATCGAGGCAGAGATCGCCCGGACCCGGGCAGAGCTCAAGTTGACCGTCGACGAGCTGTCCGAGCGCCTCGACCCGCGAACCCAGGCCAAGAACGCCGTCGACGAGGCCAAGGTCGCCGTCGCCGAGCTCAAGCGCCGCGTCACCGGGGAGGTCCGTGGGATCGACGAGCCGGAACCCACGAGGACGGGCTGGATCGTGCTGGGCGCCGGCGCCGCGGCCGCCGCGGCCGTGGTCGCCACGGTCATCCGCAAGCTCTGACCCGCGCTACCGGGGGTTGGGGAGGGATACCCCCAGATCGTGCGGGTTTCCCTCCCCAACCCTGCTGGTCCGCTCGTGATCCAGCAGCGCCCGCTTGACCGCCAGCCCGTAGGCATAGCCGCCCAGTGACCCGTCCGAGCGAACGACACGGTGGCACGGCACGAACGGAGCCACCCGGTTGCGGGCGCAGGCCGACGCGGCAGCGCGCACGGCCGCCGGACGCCCGGCCCGATGGGCCAGCTCGGTGTACGAGACGGTGCTTCCCGCCGGGATCTCGCGCATCACCGCCCAGACGGCCTGCAGGAACGGGCCCCCGGGTTGATGGACGGCCACGCCGTCGAGCGCCTCGGCGTCCCCGGCCGCGTACCGGGCCACGGCTTCGGCCACGCCACCCGGCAGGTCCTGCGGTGCGACCACAGCGGAGCCGGGCAGGTCGGCGAGCGCCTCGGCGGGGCCGAACACCGAGCGGTGCACCACCCCGTCCGGGGCCACCGCGACGGTCAGCGGGCCGCCGGGGGCGGCAAGCGTGGCGACGCTCAGGGTGGGAGGGCTTGCGACGCTCAGGGTGGGCACGTCGGCGGTGGTCATGTCTCCTCCACGGGGACCAGGGGCGGGTGGGACCTGTCGGCGAAGGGCGACGGGCCGGATCGGTCGGGCACGGGGACGTCGGAGACGCGCGCGGCGGCGGCCGTCCACAGGTGCTGCGCGGCATACCCACGCCACGGCCGCCACGCCTCCGCACGGCGGAGCGCCTCGGCGGCCGACACCCCGCCCAGTGACTGTCGGAGCACCAGGTCGTGCGCCGGGAACGCGTCCGGATCGCCGAGCGAGCGCAGGGCGAGGTACTCCACGGTCCAGGGCCCGACCCCTGGCACCGCCAGCAGGGCCTCCCGCGCCTCCTCCCGGTCCCCACCGGGGCCCAGGTCCAGGCCCGAGTCGATCAGCCCGGCCACCGCCACCACGGCCTGCGCCCGGGCACGGGTGACCCCCAGGGCGCCCAAGCCGTCGACACCCGCCACCAGCAGAGCGGCGGCGTCGGGGAACTGGCGCAGGCCCCACGGGGTCGGGGCGCCGAGGGCAGCCACCAACCGGGCCGTCATGGTGCGTGCGGCCTGGACACTCACCTGCTGACCCAGGACCGTGCGGACCACCGCTTCGACGGGGTCGGTGATCCCCGGGACGCGGAGGCCCGGGCGCATCGCGACCAGCGGGGCCAGCAAGGGGTCGCGCCCGAGCACGGCGTCCACCTGGGACGGATCGGCGTCGAGGTCGGCCCAGTGACGAAGCCGGCCGACGACCCTGGTCAGGTCCCGCAGGGCGGTCAGGGTGAGCTGAGCGGTCACCTCTCCGTCCTGGACGCCCAGGCGGACCAGCGCGGGCCCCGACGCGGCCCGCAGCACCTTGCGCACGCCGTCGTCCTGCACCGCCTCCAGCCCGGGGACCATACGGCGGGCCACGTGGTCGAGCCACGCCCCGCCGTCCAGGGGGCGCCAGTGGCGCAGCCGGAGCACCAGGGTGGTGGGGTCGGGCGTGGGCCCGTGCGCCCGGGTCGTGCGGAGGGACGACGGGGTCGCCCCGAAGTGCGCGCGCATCACCGCGTTGAACTGGCGGATGCTGGAGAACCCTGCCGCGAACGCCACATCGGCCATCGCCCAGTCGACCTGCTCGAGCAGCTGCCTGGCCACCTCGGCCCGGCGGGCCTGGGCCAGCGCCACCGGGGAGGCGCCCACCTGGGCGACCAGAACCCGGTGGAGGTGACGCGGGCTGACCGCAAGGCGCTGCGCAAGGCCGGCCACCCCTGCCTCGTCCACGGCCCCGGCGTGGACCAGGCGCAGCGCCCGGCCGGCCAGGTCCGCGTCGACGTCCCACCCCCGCGACCCCGGGAGGGCGTCGGGGCGGCAGCGGCGGCAGGCACGGAAACCCGCGTCGACGCATGCGGCGGCACTCAGGAAGAACGCGCAGTTTCGGCGCAGCGGCGTGCGCGACGGGCAAGAGGGACGGCAGTAGATGCCCGTGCTCAGGACCCCGACGAACAGTCGCCCGTCGAAGCGTGGATCGCGGGAGTGGACCGCCCGGAAGGCTGCGTCGTCGTCGAGCGCCTCAGGCTGCGGCGCCAGGGCCCGCACGTCCGTGGCGGTGCCACGGGACGACCCCGTGACCGCCGATGCTGGTCCTGTGACCGGTTGTGCCATGCCGCCATTCTGGGTCCACCAGGGACCGGGCGCTGGCGGTGATCGGACAGGGCGGTGTCTCCGCCCTGTGATCACTCCCCTTCGCGTTGCTCAGGGATGCCCTGGAGCAGCTCACGTACCTCGGACTCGCGGTAGCGCCGATGCCCACCCAGGGTCCGGATCGAGGAGATCTTCCCGGCCTTGGCCCAACGGGTGACGGTCTTGGGGTCGACCCGGAACATCGCGGCGACCTCCGAAGGCGTCAGCAGGGTCTCGGACTCGCGCTGTCGTGCGTTCACAGGTACCTCCCTCCGAAAGGCCAGGGGGCAGCCTCCGGGACACGAGGAGGCGCCTCTCTGACAACGAGACTCACCCATCGTGACAGGCCGGACCAACTGTTGCACTAGGGACGTAACGGCGTGTCGGCAGATGAGATGACTCGACAGCGGTGCCGATGTGTCCGGATCCTGGGGGTTTTGTCGTGGGAGCCTTGCGATCCGTCGTCCAGCGGGCCGTCGCGACGGGATCCGAGGCCGCTCCGGACGCCGTCGGATACGCTGTGATGTGGCTCACCTGACGCGAACCTGACGCTGCGGGTCGCCGAAGGTGCCGCAGACGATGTACCGTTGCGACGACGAAATCAGCTACCTCGGGGCCGCACGTGAGAGCACGGTGCCGCCCCACTTCCACGTAAGAGGGGGTCGATGCCATGGGGCGCGGCCGTCAGAAGGCGAAGCAGACCAAGGTGGCCCGCGAGTTGAAGTACTTCACGCCGGCCACGGACTATCGAGCCCTGGAGAAGGAGCTCACGTCCGGGAAGCCCAGCCGCGACAACGGCAACGGCAACGACCACCACGTGGCCGAGGACGACGACACGCACGCGGACTGGTACCGCGACGAGCGCTGAGTCACGCCGTCCGATAGTCACCCGTCATCCGGACCGCTCCGCCGTGCACACCTTTGGTGCCGCGCACGACGTCGCCGGATGAGCCGTCGTCGGTGCGGATGACTCCGAGCACCCACGCGGGAACGCCCGCGGCGGTGAGTCGGCCGATCGTGGCGTCCACCCCGCCCGGACCGACCACTGCGACCATGCCGACCCCGAGGTTGAGCGTGGACTCCAGGTCACGCCAGGGCACGGACCCGAGCACCCGCACCAGCTCGAACACCGGCGGCACCACCCAGCAGCCCCGGTCGACCTCGGCCATGAGGCCCACCGGAAGGACCCTGGCGAGGTTGGCCGCGAGTCCGCCCCCTGTGACGTGACTGAAGGCCCTCACCTCCGCACCCGGGTCACGGGCGACGTCGAGGCACGGCCGCGTGTACAACCGGGTGGGCTCGAGCAGCTCCAGCCCGAGCGCACGGCCCAGCTCGGGGACGTGGCGATCCAGTGCCCACCCCGCGACCTCGATCACTCTGCGCACCAGGGAGTACCCGTTGGAGTGCAGGCCGGAGGAGGCCATCGCGACCACCACGTCGCCGTCGTGCACCCGATCGGGTCCCAGCACGGCGTCGGCCTCGACCACGCCGGTGGCAGCCCCCGCGACGTCGTACTCGTGCGGCCCGAGCAGTCCCGGGTGCTCGGCGGTCTCGCCGCCCACCAGCGCGGTCCCGGTCTCGGCGCAGGCCCGGGCGATCCCGCGCACGATGTCCGCGATCCGTTCCGGCACCACCGATCCGGTGGCGATGTAGTCGGTCATGAAGAGCGGCTCGGCGCCCACGACGACGATGTCGTCCACGACCATGCCCACGAGGTCGAACCCGATGGTGTCGTGGATGTTCATCGCCTGGGCGATGGCGACCTTGGTACCGACGCCGTCGGTCGACGTCGCCAGCAGCGGTCGGCGGTAGTCGCGGAGGAACGAGGCGTCATACAGCCCGGCGAAGCCGCCCACCCCCCCGACCACCCGCGCGCCATGCGTCGCCTGCACGGCACCCTTCATGAGCTCGACGGCCTTGTCCCCGGCCTCGGTGTCCACCCCGGCCGAGGCGTAGGTGATCGGGTCCGGGGTCGTCATGGGCGGTCGAGCGCGTCTGCGCCACCGCCGGAGGTCATCAGGGTCGACAGTCCGTCCTGCGGGGCGCCGAGGGCCAGCTCGCTCTGCTCGAGCAGGTTCTTGCCGAGCTGGTGGGCCGGCGGGAGCTCGATCGGGTATCTCCCGGTGAAGCAGGCGGCGCACAGGGCGGACGCCGGCTGCTCGGTCGCGGAGACCATCCCCTGCAGGGAGAGGTAGCCGAGGGAGTCCGCCCCGATCGAACGGCCGACCTCCTCGGCGGAGAGTCCGGTGGCGATCAGCTCGGCACGTGACGCGAAGTCGATGCCGTAGAAGCACGGCCACTGCACCGGGGGGGAGGAGATCCGGACGTGCACCTCTGCGGCGCCGGCCTCACGGAGCATGCGCACCAGCGCGCGCTGGGTGTTGCCCCGGACGATCGAGTCGTCCACGACCACGAGGCGCTGACCCCTGATCACCTCGCGCAGCGGGTTGAGCTTGAGCCGGATGCCGAGCTGCCGGAGCGTCTGGGACGGCTGGATGAAGGTGCGGCCCACGTAGGCGTTCTTGGTGAGCCCCTGCGCGTAGCGGATGCCCGACTCGGCGGCGTAGCCGATCGCGGCCGGGGTGCCCGACTCCGGGACCGGGATCACCATGTCCGCGTCGACCGGGTGCTCCCGCGCGAGCGTGCGGCCCATCTCCACCCGTGCGGCGTGGACCGATCGTCCCGCGATCGTGGTGTCCGGACGTGCCAGGTACACGTACTCGAACACGCAGCCGCTGCGGGTCGGGGCGGCGAACTGCGTGCTGCGCAGGCCGTCGGCGTCGATGGCGATGAACTCGCCCGGCTCGACCTCCCGGACGAAGGCCGCGCCGACGATGTCCAGGGCCGCCGTCTCGCTGGCGACGACCCAGCCGCGCTCGAGTCGGCCAAGCACGAGGGGCCGGACGCCGTGCTGGTCGCGGGCCGCGTAGAGGGTCTGCTCGTCCATGAAGACCAGTGAGAATGCGCCCCGCAGCCGTGGCAGGACCTCCAGCGCGGTGACCTCGAGAGTGTGGTCCGGGTCGCCGGCGAGGAGCGCGGTGATCACTGCCGTGTCGGTCGTGGTGCCGCCGAGAGCGCCGCGACGAGCGCTGCCGTAGCGCTCGGCGACCAGGTCGACGAGCTCGGAGGTGTTCGTGAGGTTGCCGTTGTGCCCCAGCGCGACGGTGCCGCCGGCCGTGGCGCCCAGCGTGGGCTGGGCGTTCTCCCAGGTGGTGGCGCCGGTGGTCGAGTACCGGGTGTGCCCGATCGCGATGTGGCCGATGAGCGAGTTCAGGGCTCCCTCGTCGAACACCTGGGAGACCAGTCCCATGTCCTTGTAGACGAGCAGCTGTTCCCCGTTGGAGGTGGCGATCCCGGCGGACTCCTGGCCGCGGTGCTGGAGCGCGTAGAGGCCGAAGTAGGTGAGCTTCGCCACCTCCTCACCCGGAGCCCAGACCCCGAAGACGCCGCAGGCATCCTGAGGGCCCTTCTCACCAGGGAGGAGGTCGTGGGTCAGTCGTCCGTCGCCACGGGCCACTGCGTCATGCTGTCACACCCGGACCGGCGGAGGCGGCAGGTGCCCGCGTGCTGGAAGCGTCACGCGCTCCGGCGGTCGATCAGCACGGCAACCAGGGCGCCGGCCCACCCGCCGACCAGTCCGCCGGCGAGGGCCATCAGGACCACAGCGGACGTCGAGTCGTCACCTCGCGCCCCGAGCAGCCAGGCGACGGTCAGGCCGAGCAGGATGCCGACGACGACGCCGACGGCCACGAAGGACCGGTAGCGGGGAGCCCGCCGGGTCGCGGGCCGGGGTTGCGCCCGTCCCTGCCCCGTGGGCGGTCCCTGGATCGGCACGCGACAATGCTAGCCCGGCGGTGGCGAGCCGCCGGGCCAGCACGTCGCTCGACGTCAGGAGACCGAGCACTCCTGACCGTTGAGGGTGAACCCGGTCGGCTCCCCCACACCCTGCGGCGCGATGCCGAAGAAGGTGAAGCTCGCCGAGTCGCCGTACTCGAGCGTGGTCGTCGGTCCGGATCCGGACGCGGTCACCATCGACGCCCGCTGACGGACGTCAGCGCCGTCGGCGTATCGGACCCGCTCCTTCTGGGTGAACCGCCACTGGAGCTGCCAGTCCTCGACCGGCGCCGTTCCGGTGTTGCTCACCGTGACCTCCCCGTGCAGCCACACCGGCCACATGCGGTTCGCGTCGTACTCCACCACGCATCCCGCCTCCGGCAATGCGCCCACGGGGACCATGAAGGACGCCGTCGTGCCGGTGGTCGGAACGGTCACCACCACCTCGAGGTCGCCCTCCGGCGTGCCGGCGGGGACGGTGAAGGTGACGGTGGCCCGGCCCACCTCGTCGGTGCCGTCGATGATCGTCGGGTCGATCGCGAACGTCCCGACGTCCGTCCCGGCGATGCTCACCACCACCTGCGGCGGGTCGCCTTGGTCCTCACCGGCGCTGAACAGCAGGGAGGAGAGGTCCGCGGTGACCTCGTCACCGGGCAGGAACCCGCCGTCGGGGACGTCGAGGCTCACGCCAACGGCGCGCTGGGTCAGGTCGGGGCTGACCGGCGAGAACTCCACCATGTAGTCCACGAACGCCTGCAGGTCCACCCTGCCCGAGTCGGTCGGGTCGGCCCCGTCGGCGAGGGTGGCGAAGTTGTCCCCACCCGAGGCGAGGAAGGAGTTCGCCACGACGGTGTACTGCGCGGTCAGGTCCAGCGGTTCCGTCCCCACCATGACCTGAGTGATCCGTTCACCCGGTGCCCCCTCGGGGTCGTAGGTGTAGGTCAGGCCGGCGACGCCGAGCTTGAGGAACGGTCGGCTGGCGCCTTCGGGCTGCCACTGCTCCTCCAGCACGTCGACCACCTGCTGACCGGTCAGCGTCATGGTGACCAGGGTGTTCGCGAAGGACTGGACGTTGGCCGCCTCGCGGTAGGTGACGTTCCCGTCGGGGTCGCCCGCCCCGCCGGATGCGTAGACCAGGTCGGCGCGCAACCCGCCGGGGTTCATGAACGCGATCTCCGTGCCCGCGTCCTGGGTGGCCCAGAGCTGCACATCGGCCACCAGGTTGCCCAGGGTCGACTCCCCGCCCCGGTTCTCGCTCCCGGTGGTCGTGCGTGCGCGCAGGATGTCGGCAGTGATCTCGCCGAGCGACACGCTGCCCAGAACGTCGGCCTCGGCCGCCGCCGCGTCGACGATCGCCTGGACGTCGGGGTCGGGCGTGAAGCCGGCGACCGGGACGATCTGGGCTGCGTTGTCGACGACGTCGCCGGTGACCGGGTCGACGACCAGCGTCACGTGGGCCAGGTTGGCCCCGTACTGGCCGCTCTGCACGACGGGCCGGGCGAGGCCGTCGGCCCACCCGTCCACCGGGATCAGGTGGGCGTGCGTGAGGTGGGTGTGGCCCGCGAAGACCGCGTCGACCTCGTCGCTGAGACCGGTGATGATCTGCCCGAAGGCCGAGTCGTCGGTGGCGGCGGCGACGTCGGCCGAGGTCGGGCCCTCGTGGACCAGCAGCACCAGCACATCCGCCTCGCCGTTCGCCGGGTCCCCGTCGCTGAGCTCGGTCGCCACCCGGTTCACCTCGTCGACGACTGAGCGCACCTCGAGCGACGCGATGCCGGCCGGGGTCACCAGGGTCGGGAGGTCCTCGGTGACGGCGCCGATGAAGCCGACGGAGATCCCGTCGACGTCGGTCACCCATGACTCCTCGAAGGCCGGTTCACCGCTCGCCGTGTCGTAGACGTTCGCGGCCAGGTAGGGGAAGTCGACGAGGTCGAGCACCCGGTCGTCCAGGTCGGCCCGGCCACGGTCGAACTCGTGGTTCCCCAGCGCGGACACGTCGAGGCCCATCTCGTTCAGCACGTCGATCGTCGGCACGTCGTCGGCGACGAAGGAGGTGAACGTGGACGCGCCGATGTTGTCCCCGCCCGAGACGAACAGGGTGTTGGGGTTCGCGGCGCGGAACGAGTCGACGGCGCCGGCGAGCATCGCCGCTCCCGGCGTGCTGCTCGTCGCCTCGATCCTGCCGTGGAAGTCGTTGATCCCGACCAGGTCGATCTCGACGGCCCCGTCGGGGATGTGTTCCGTCGCCGTTGCCGGGGCGACTACTCCGGCGAGGACGAGCGCCCCGGCTGCGATGACGGGGAGGACACGCCTGCGGCGTGGGTGAGTGAGCATGTGCTGACCTCCGGAGGGCATTCGGCGCTTGTGGCGCCCTGATGCGCGCACGGTAAGCCGGGTCCGGCCGGGCGGCCAATGGAACTGTGACGTCTGTCACGAACGTCCCGGGTTTCGGGCCAATTCGTGGCGATCTTGTCCACCATGTGGCCGTTCCCGGGGCTCCTCAGCCGGTCGTCGGGTCGAGCGGGAGCCACGCGCCCAGGTCGGCCCGCTGCCCCGATGCGCTGAGCCGCCCGCTGCGCACCGCCTCGGACCAGTCGAGCCGACCGGTGACCAGGCGCAACCAGGTCACCGGGTCGGTCTGCACGACGTTCGGCGGCGTCCCTCGGGTGTGACCGGGACCGGGGACGGCCTGGATCGCTCCGTCCGGCGGCACCCTGATCTCCACCGCCCCTCCCGGGACCCTGGCTGCGAACTCCTCCAACGTGAACCGCACCGCCGTCCGCACGACGGCGCGGGGCACCGAGGGGTCGGCGCACCAGGAGTCGAGGGCTGCGCGCCCCAGCGTCGGATCGGTCCTGCGGCGTCCCGGCATGTGCTCAGCACATCACGTCCGGATCGCCCGCACCGACGCATCGACGCGGCCCCGCCCCAGTTCTAGGGTGAGGCCGTGATCATCGATGACGAGGGACTGCGCAGCGCGCTCAGCGGGGCCCTGGAGGCCGCCGATCCCACGCTTCGCGACAGGTTGCCCACCGACCCCGAGGCGCACCTCGACCTGGTGGCGTTGACGGCCCGGACGCAGGCCGAGGCCGGCGCCATGCTCCGCCAGGCCGTGGCCGGCGCCAGGGCCGCCGGCTGCACGTGGGAGAGCATCGGACGAGGCCTGGGCACCACCGGCCAGGTCGCCGAGCAGCGGTACCGAACGGTCGACCCGGCGCAGCCCGAGGCTGGCGCCACCGCCGACCCGGCGGGCCGAGTGATCAAGCTCAGCCCGCTGTACGCGTTCAACGAGATGGCCGTGCTGGAGGGCATCGGACGGTACGGCTGGCATGCCGTCGCGTCCGGAACGGGGATGCACCTGGTGCGCCCGTCCGACGTGCAGTGGGAGCACCGCCGCGTCTTCGCGTCGCGGGCAGCCTGCCGCGCCCTCGAGCGGGAGGGCTGGGAGCGCTGGACGCCCGGCTGGTTCCCGTGGGCCTACTACAACCGGCGTACCGACCTACCTGCCGAGCCCGAGCCGCCCGATCTGGATCTGATGCATCCGTGATCGGCGACCCGGGGTCTCGGCCTCCGTCGTGCGTCGGGCGTGGTCAGACGATGCCGAAGGCCAGCATCGCGTCGGCCACCTTCCTGAACCCGGCGATGTTCGCGCCGAGCACGTAGTTGCCCGGATGCCCGTACTCCTCCGCAGTGGTCGCACAGCTGTCGTGGATGCTGACCATGATCTCGGAGAGCCGCTGCTCGGTGTGCTCGAAGGTCCAGGAGTCCCGACCGGCGTTCTGCTGCATCTCCAGGGCCGAGGTCGCCACGCCACCGGCGTTCGCTGCCTTGCCGGGCCCGAAGAGCACGCCGGCGTCCTGGAACTCGACGACCGCGTCGGGGGTGCTGGGCATGTTCGCGCCCTCGGCGACGGCGAGCACGCCGTTGCCGATCAACGCCCTGGCGTCCGCGCCGGTGAGCTCGTTCTGCGTGGCGCACGGCAGCGCCACGTCGACGGGGACGTCCCAGACCGTGCCCTCGGTCACGACCCGGGCCGAGGAGCGCTCGGCCGCGTAGTCGGCGACCCGGCCGCGCCGGACCTCCTTGATCTCCTGGAGCAGGGCGAGGTCCACGCCGGCCTCGTCGACGACGTAGCCGGACGAGTCCGAGAAGGTGACGACGGTCGCCCCCAGCGCCTGGGCCTTCTCGATCGCGTAGATGGCGACGTTGCCGCCGCCGGAGACCGCGACGCGCTTGCCGTCCAATGACTCCCCACGGGTCTTGAGCATCTCCTCGGCGAAGATCACGGTGCCGTACCCGGTGGCCTCGGTGCGCACGAGCGAACCGCCCCAGCCGATGCCCTTGCCGGTCAGCACGCCGGACTCGTAGCGGTTGGTGATCCGCTTGTACTGGCCGAACAGGTAGCCGATCTCCCGACCGCCCACCCCGATGTCTCCCGCGGGAACGTCGGTGTACTCACCGAGGTGGCGGTACAGCTCCGTCATGAACGACTGGCAGAACCGCATCACCTCGGCGTCCGACCGGCCGTGGGGGTCGAAGTCCGATCCACCCTTGCCGCCACCGATCGGCAAGCCGGTCAGCGCGTTCTTGAAGATCTGCTCGAAGCCGAGGAACTTCACGATGCCCAGGTAGACGGACGGGTGGAACCGGAGCCCACCCTTGTAGGGGCCCAGGGCCGAGTTGTACTCGACCCGGAAGCCGCGGTTGATCTGAACGCGTCCGGCGTCGTCGACCCAGGGCACCCGGAAGATGATCTGCCGCTCCGGCTCGCAGAGGCGCTCCAGGACCGCGGCGTCGGCGTACTGAGGGTGCTTGGCGATCACGGGCCCGAGGCTGTCGAAGACCTCGCGCACCGCCTGGTGGAACTCGACCTCGCCGGGGTTGCGGCGCAGAACCTGGGTGAAGACAGGCTCGAGTGCGCTGTCCATGGTGTAGCTCCTTCTGATCGGGGCCAAGGCGGAGGGGCAGCCCACTGTCGTGCGGGACGACACCCCAGGATCACCGGGATGGGTCAGGCTGTGGAGCAGGCGCACCGACGGACGGTCACGCCGACCGGTCAGGGCGAGGTCGCCTGGGCGCCGCCCCCCAAAGGCTAATGGTGACGAGTATCTTGACGTCAAGATTAGGACCGGAGTCCTGCTCGACCGCGCCCGCCTGCTCGAGGGCGGCCGGCGATCCGCAGCCGCTACGCGAAGGTCCGCGGCAGGGTCGCGCCCGAGACCTCGGCGCACTCGGCCAGCGTCACGGTGAACAACCCCTCGACCACCAGCCCCGGGCCGTCGCTCGCACCCCCCTCGCCGGGAACGTCCTGCGCGGCATCGTCGGTCATTCCGATGCGCAGCGCCGGGACGCCTCGAGCGGTGCAGAGGTCGGTGAAGCGGACCTCCTCGCTGCGCGGGATGGCCACGATCGCACGGCCCGCTGACTCGGCGAAGAGCGCCTCGAAGGTGGTCACCTGGTCGCGCGTGCACAGGTCGTCCAGGTGGACGCGCGCCCCGGCGCCGTAGCGCAGGCAGGACTCCACGAGACCCTGGGCGAGGCCGCCCTCGGACAGGTCGTGGGCGGCGTCGACCAGCCGGTCGCGTGCCGCCGCCACCAAGACCGACGCAAGCGCCCGCTCGGCTTCCAGGTCGACGCGCGGGGGGAGCCCGCCCAGGTGCCCGTGCACGACGTCGGCCCACGCCGAGCCGTCCAGCTCGCCCCGGGTGGCTCCCAGGAGGTAGATCGCCTGGCCCGGGACGCGCCAGCCCGAGGGCACGGCCTTCGAGACGTCGTCGAGCACCCCGAGAACCCCCACCACCGGGGTCGGGTGGATCGAGGAGTCGATGGTGCCGGGCTCGCCGGTGCCGTTGTACAGCGAGACGTTGCCGCCGGTGACCGGGACGCCGAGCACGGCGCACGCCTCCGCGAGCCCCTCGATGGCCTCGACGAGCTGCCACATGGCGTCGGGGTCCTCCGGTGAACCGAAGTTGAGGCAGTCCGTGACGGCCAGGGGCCGGGCGCCGGCCGCGGCGACGTTGCGGTAGGCCTCGGCGAGGGCCAGCTGCGCCCCTGCCCGCGGGTCGAGCTTGGCGTACCGCCCGTTCGCGTCGGTCGCCAGCGCGACCCCCAGCCCGGTCTCCTCGTCCACCCGGATCACCCCGGCGTCGTCGGGCTGGGCCAGGGCCGTGTTGCCCTGCACGAACCGGTCGTACTGGTCCGTCACCCAGGCCTTCGAGGCGAGGTTGGGGGACGCCAGGAGCCTCAGGAGCGTCTCCCTCAGGTCGCTACCGGTGAGCGGGCGCGGGTGGCGGGCCTCCGCGGCCGGGCCGCTGATCGTGTCGGCCTGGAGCCCGTCCTGCCACGAGGGGCGCGCGTACGGGCGGTGGTACACGGGTCCGTTGGCGACGGTGTGCGGGTCGACGTCGACGATCCGCTGACCGTGGTGGTCGATGGTCAGCCGGTTCCCCTCGACGACCTCACCGATCACCGCCGTCTCCACGTCCCACCGGCCGGTGATGGCGAGGAACTCGTCGAGCCGGTCCGGGCGGACGACCGCCATCATCCGCTCCTGGGACTCCGACATCAGGATCTCGCCGGGGGTCAGGCTCGGGTCGCGCAGCAGGACCTTCTCCAGGTGCACGTGCATCCCGGACCCGCCGTTGTCGGCCAGCTCGGAGGTGGCGCACGAGATCCCGGCGGCCCCCAGGTCCTGGATGCCCTCGACCACCCCCGCCCGGTAGAGCTCGAGGCAGCACTCGATGAGCACCTTCTCCATGAACGGGTCGCCGACCTGGACGCTGGGGCGCTTCGAGGGCACGCCGACGACGAAGGTCTCGCTGGCCAGGATCGATGCCCCGCCGATGCCGTCGCCCCCGGTCCGGGCACCGAACAGGACCACCTGGTTGCCGACGCCCGAGGCATTGGCGAGGTGGACGTCGTCGTGCCGGAGAACCCCGAGGCACAGGGCGTTGACGAGAGGGTTGCCCTGGTAGGACGGGTCGAACACGACCTCGCCGCCGATGTTCGGCAGCCCGAGGCAGTTGCCGTACCCACCGACGCCAGCCACGACGCCGTGCACGACGCGCGCGGTGTCCGGGTGGTCGATCGCACCGAAGCGCAGCTGGTCCATCACCGCGACCGGGCGTGCCCCCATCGACATGATGTCGCGCACGATGCCGCCGACGCCGGTCGCGGCACCCTGGTACGGCTCGACGAAGCTGGGGTGGTTGTGGCTCTCGACCTTGAACGTGACGGCCCAGCCGTCGCCGATGTCGACGACTCCGGCGTTCTGGCCCATGCCGACCATGAGGTGCTCGCGCATCTCGTCGGTGGTGGCCGCCCCGAACTTGCTCAGGTGCACCTTGGACGACTTGTACGAGCAGTGCTCGGACCACATCACGGAGTACATGGCGAGCTCGGCGTTGGTGGGTCGCCGGCCGAGCAGCTCGCGGATGTCGGCGTACTCGTCGGGCTTCAGGCCGAGCTCGGCGTAGGGCTGTGCGACGTCAGGGGTGCGACCCGCACGGTCGACGGTGTCGACGTCGTCGCGGGGCCGGGCAGCACTGTCAGGGGCGGTGGTCATCAGTTCCCTACCGGCAAGGCGCTGTGGTCGCCGCCCAGGCTACCGGCGCGCGGTGCCGCGGTCGTGCCCGTCTCGCCACCCGGGGATGACACCATGGGCGCCGACCGAGGGAGGACCGGTGCGGCGAGCGGCGACGGCGATCGGGCTGGCGTGCCTCCTCGCCGTCGTCGGATGCAGCCCGGCCGGACCGACGCCGGACGCGGTGGCTCCGCACCGGACCGTCCCGCCGCCTCCCGGCCCGCCCGACCCCGCTCCCATCGGGTCCGCAGCCCCGCCGCTCACCGCGGCCCAGGTGCGCGAACAGGCGGGCACCCGGTACGCCGGGCTGAGCGTCGCCGTTGTCGCCGCCCAGCAGCTCGAGATCGAGGATCGGACCGGGAGCATCGTGCTCACCGTCGTCTCCGACGCGGACGTCGACGGTCCGACGGTGCTGGTCGCGACCGATCCCGGCGGGGTGCTCCGGCCCCAGGGCGACGGTTCGGTCGTCGTGCTCGGCGCCGAGGGGGTGCCCACCGCGGGGATCGCCCGGCCCGAGGGCGGCGTCTTCAGCGTGCTCGAGCCGGACCTCCTCGGGCTCACGGCGGACACTGCGGCCCCGTCGCCAGGGGTGACGGTCTGGCTCGCCGAGGAGGCTCTGCTCGGCCTGAGCTGGGGCGAGCGGGAGGGCGGCCGGTCGCTGGCCGTCGTGCCCAACGACTGGACGCGCGCGGGCGGGGAGGCGGCCCTGGCGCTGGCCTGGGCGCAGATCGTCGCGGCCGAGCCGGAGGTCGATGCCGCGACCATGCGCGACCAGCTCGCGTGTCACATGCTCGGCGCCCCGGACAAGGAGACGTGGAACCTCGAGCCGTGGCGGCCCGACGTCGGGCTGCTCGAGGTGCTCGCCGCGCGCTGCAACCCGTAGTCACCGGAGCAGGTCCGTGGGCTGTGGCGGCCGGCGGACCACCCGCGGACCGGCTGCCTCCGGAGCCACCGTCGCTGGCTGACGGAGGACGGCCGCCCGTCAGCGCGGCAGGGCCGTCAGCGCGGCAGGGCGAAGCCCTGGTCCGCCAGGTAGCGCCCGCCCGCGAGCAGCTGCCCCGCCGCGCGGCTCAGGGCCCCGTGCGTGATCCCGATGCCGGACGACCCGATGCTGATCCGGCACACGCCGGCCGCCGCCAGCTCGGGGATCGTCGGCATGCCCGGGCGCCCGAGCACGTTGAGCCTCCCCTCGAACGCGTCGGCCAGGCGCGCGACGTCCGGGAGCGAGACGGTGCCGACGACGAAGACGCAGTCGGCGCCGGCGTCGAGGTAGGCCAGGCCGCGGGCGACGGCCTCGTCCACGGGCCCACCCCTGCCCACCACGTCGGTGCGTGCGTTGATGACCAGCGGCATCCCGGCGTGGTCCCCCGCCGCCCGTGCGGCGCGCAGGCGCTCGACCTGTTCCGGCAAGGGACGTAACGCGGCTCCCTGGGCCGGGTCCCCGAGGCCGACCACGCTGTCCTCGATGTTGCACCCGACCGCGCCGGTGGCGAGCAGGCGGGAGACGGACGCTGCGACGTCGTCGGGCGTCGTGCCGTAGCCCCGCTCGAGGTCGGCGGTCACGGGGACGTCCACCGCGACCGCGATCCGCTCGACGACGGCGAGGTTGTCGGCCAGGGTCATGCCCTCGCCGTCGGGGAGGCCGAGCGCCGCGGACATCGCGTAGCTGGCTGTCGCCACCGCGGGTGCGCCGGCGGCGAGGACGGCGCGCGCGCCCGCGACGTCCCACACGTTCACGAGGATCAAGGGGTCGCCGGGGACGTGCAGGGCGCGAAGCCGGCGCGCGAGGGTGCCCCGGTCGGGGCTGACGGGTCGGTCGGGGCCCTCTAGGTCGTGTGGATCAAGTCGGTCTTGATCCAGATGAGGGTGGCGGCGAGGGTGATCGCAGCTCGGTAGCTGCGGGCGGTCTTGTCGGTGCGCATCGCGATCCCGCGCCACTGTTTGAGCTTGTTG